>ERZ837487.23-NODE-23-length-194539-cov-9.738364_pt1 | contig 194539 bp, 200 predicted proteins | sample MGYA00519911_ERZ837487 | MGnify/ENA primary metagenome ERZ837487 (study PRJEB31850, sample SAMEA3708818) | human gut metagenome | biome: human gut; feature: human-associated habitat; material: faeces | place: China | collected 2014 ... | reverse complement strand
ACCCCTTGAAGACGACGAGGTAGATAGGGCAGAGGTGGAAGTGTGGTAACACATGTAGCTGACTGTCACTAATAGGTCGAGGGCTTGACCAAAGGAGTGAAGGTGCAGGGATGACAGACAAGGCAAAGTGAAAACTTGTTTTCAGATTTGACTTGTAGTCAGACCGGTATTTGAGTGGAATGACATGAAATATGCGAAGCATATGAATGACATGAAGCTTAGAGCACCTGAACAGAACGAAGATTCTTCTTGCAATAAAAAGGAAGTCATAAATATTCAATATACAGTTTTGAATGTATCAGTAATTTAGAAGCCGTAAGGCTTCTTTTTTTTTATTTTTATTTAATGAATAAGCAATATAAGTTCTATATACATGAATGTAGATATAGTTGTTGTATGTTTATATATATTGTTGTCTGCTTTTGAACATTATATAATGTAAATATTGCTCGATATTATTTAATAAGTCATATATGATAAAAAAACTCTATGATAAATCCATATAAAATTTCAGTAGAGGATTTATCGCAGAGATTTTTTATTATGTAGAATACTTTTTTAATAATTATATTAACTAGACTGGTTATGCTATCTAAAATAAAAGTGTCTTTATTTCTTCGGCTATTCGTCCAATTTTTTTGTTAGAACACTCAATAGTAATATCAGCATACTTTTCATATAGTACTATGCGTTCATTGTACAATGATTTTAAAGTTTGTCCTTTTTTTATTGAGACACCGCGTTTGGTCAAATCTCCTAAACGTTCTTCGATTTCCTCGTAGGGAAGTTTAAGATAAATAACGGTACCGATTGAGCTTAAATGTGTCATGGCATCTTTACCGTAAACAGCACTTCCACCTGTTGCAATAATGCTTTTGTGGGCATTTATTTTAGAGTTGATTTCATTTTCTATTGAGTTGAAACCATCCAGACCATATTTGTCAATAAGTTCGTGTAAAAGCATATTTTTTTCATTTTGAATAATGATGTCCGAGTCTATAAAAGTATATCCAATAACTTTTGCAAGAACAATGCCTATTGTACTTTTTCCGGCACCCGGCATACCTATTAGGATAAGATTATCTTTATTATATGGTTTGGTAGTCATTAATATTAGTTCCCCCTTATTGATGATCATCATACATGAGTTATGCATGTTAGTGACTGTATAATGTATAATATTTTAATACGAAAGACAGGATATGTCAAAAAGATAAGTCCTTGATAAGAAAAAATGATAGCAGCAATTTTTATGGGAGGCTGATTCAAAAGTTTGAGGGTAAGAACAGCTCCGATATCTGTTTTATGGTCACCACCAAAGAAAAATGCACCTTTTGTATGTATAGAATCGTGGTATGGAAGATGTGATAGTATAAACTACAAAGGTGAATGGAAAAAACGGAAATGGGGTAATAGGTTTGAAGCTGGAAAAACATTTAAGGGTGGATATGATATAGAAGCATTTTGATTTTAATATCCATTATTAACCGTTATTATGTCGATTGTGACGGTTTACAAATATGTGCTAATAATGTAATATATAATATATATGATTATTAAAGTTTGCATATTTGTATATACAGACATTTTGCAATAATAAGAAGAAAAGCTGAGGAGGTCGGCAATAATGGATACAAATATATTATTAGAAAGCGGTACTAACGAACTTGAGATACTTGAATTTACGGTCGGTGGCAATTATTATGGTATAAATGTTGCTAAAGTAAAGGAGATTATGACATACCAGCCACTTACTCCGGTACCTAAGGCACATCCAAATGTAGAGGGGGCATTTAGTACCAGAGGAGAAACAATATCAATCATTAATCTGGCGAGATGTCTTGGTATGAAAGAAGAGACTGATACATCAAAGGATATGTTTCTTGTTACAAATTTTAATGGTCTGTTATCAGGATTTCATGTAAATGGAGTTGTCGGAATACATAGAGTAAACTGGTCACAGATTATAAAGCCTGACAGCATGATAAATAATGCAAAGACGGGAGTGACTACAGGTATTATAAATATTGATGATAAACTTGTAATTTTAATTGACTTTGAGAAAATCGTTGCTGACATCACACCAGATGTGGGTATCAACCTTAAAGATATTGATGGACTTGGAGATAGAAGAAAAAACAATCAGCCTATTATATATGCAGAGGATTCACAGCTTCTCAGTACACTTATCTATGATGGTCTGTCAAAAGCCGGTTATACACGTATTCTTCCTACAAATAATGGTTTGGAGCTTTGGAATATTCTTCAGAAATATAAAGAAGAAGGAACCGTTAAGGAAAATGTTGCATGTGTTGTAACTGACATTGAGATGCCTCAGATGGATGGACACAGATTGCTTAAACTTATCAAGAATGATCCTGATTTAAAGGATATTCCTGTTATAATCTTCTCATCGTTAATAAATGAAGAAATGAGGAAAAAAGGCGAGTCGCTTGGAGCAGATGCACAGTTATCTAAGAATGATATAGGTGAATTTATTAAGAAACTTGATGAGATTTTAGCGAAAAAAGCAGAAGAAGAAAACGAAAACAAATAAAAGTAAAAAGACTGTTGCATATTAGATTTTACGATTTGCAATAGTCTTTTTTAAATATAGTAGTAAAAAGCTCGTAAAGTAGCGTGACACCAATGAGAATTGCAAAGCAATTCTTGGAGGGCAAAACGCTGGTTTTGCCCTTTTTACCTTAACAGCGTATCACAGCGTATTAGGCCCCATCCTTGTTTAGTGTGTGGAAGTTTGAGATTAATACCATTTCGTTTCAGATGGAGTTTTACATCCTTGTTAGTCATATAAGGAAATTTTTCTAATAGAAGTGCAATACATCCACTTACTATAGGGGTTGACATTGAAGTTCCGCTTCTGGGGATGTATAGGGCAGGGGTTGTTTTGTTATTACAACTTATGATATTAAGTCCCGGGGCTACTATATCAGGCTTTTTTATACAATTTGATGTCGGACCACGACCTGAAAAATCATGCGAAAATCTACCAAAAACAGTGTCAGATGTCCCTACGGTGATTATTTTTCTGCTGTTTCCGGGAGCACCTATGGTATAATCAGCCGGACCATTGTTTCCAGCAGCCGTTACGACAATTAATCCAGCTTCCCAAAGTGTATTTATCGACCTTACAAGAGGAGAATTTTCATCAAATTTCTTTATGGATACGCTTCCAACGGAAATATTTACAATCCGTATATTGTATTTGTCTTTGTTCTTTAATAGCCAGTTGATTCCTGACATCACATTTTTAATGTTTCCCTCACCATTTTTGTCAAGTATTTTTATTATGTGAAGTTTACAGTCTGGTGCAATGCCTTCATATAATTTATTAGACATCATGCCATTTCCTGCTATTATGCCTGCGACATGGGTGCCGTGTCCATTATCGTCATAAAGTCTGTTTTGGTGATTTATGGTATCAAAAAATGAAACAAAAGGACCATCATTATATACTATATCAGGGTGAGGGCTGATACCGGTATCCATAACTGCAATACCTACATTTTTGCCCGTAAGTCCTTGTTTTCTTGCATAATCGAGTTTTATAACAGAAGCAACGCGGTTCATCAGGTAATACTCGCAATCTAACTGGTTATAATATCAATATGCATAATGTGTTTTCTTTGTTACTTAATATAATAGTTTTGCCAGAGTAAAAGAGAATTCGATGTCCAAAATGGAATAGTTAATTGTTATTGTATTATATATTAGTTTTGCTAAGGCAATAGGCTTGAAACGATGCTATTGGCATAGATGTTATATTTTCTGAAAAATAAATACTTGAAATAAGTTGAAAAATAGGATAAAATAGTAAAAGAGTTTTGTCGCATTTTATGATGCAGACAATGGGACGCAGAAGTCACACATTAAGGAGGATTTTGATAATGGTATCAGCAGGAGATTTTAGAAATGGTTTAACTATTGAGTTTGAAGGCAATGTATATCAGGTAATCGAGTTTCAGCATGTAAAACCTGGTAAGGGTGCTGCATTCGTAAGAACAAAGCTTAAGAACATCAAAAATGGTGGTGTTGTTGAGAAAACTTTCCGTCCAACTGAGAAATGTCCTCAGGCTCACATTGAGCGTCAGGAAATGCAGTATTTATATGCAGACGATATGTATCATTTCATGAATACAGAAACATATGACCAGATTGATATGACAGCAGATCAGGTTGGTGATTCTCTTAAATTTGTTAAAGAGAATGAGATGGTTAAGATGCTTTCGCACAATGGTGAGGTATTTGCTATTGAGCCGCCTCTTTTTGTAGAGTTAGAGATTACAGAGACAGAGCCTGGATTTAAGGGCGATACTGCACAGGGTGCCTCTAAGCCTGCTATAGTAGAGACAGGAGCACAGGTAAGTGTACCTCTCTTTGTAGAGACAGGAGACCGTATCAGTATCGATACACGTACAGGAGAATATCTTAAGAGAGTTTAATTCAATTTATTTCTTAAAAGGGCGTAATTCTATGGAAACCCCGTGTTTTCAAGGATTGCGCCCTTTGTGCAAGTTGATGTAAAGGTGTGCTAAAAAGGGTCTAAAGGTAACACATAAGTAACGCGTAGGTAACAAATACGCAAAAAGATTTATGCGTAAAACTTATATAAAAAGTAAAGAGGGAGCAAAGATAAGGTGAATCTGACCAATATAGATAAATTAAATATGCTCATTGAGCAGGGAATGTTTGAGCCTGTTGTGCTTGATGAGAAAAATATTATTGATGAAAATGGCAGGGGAGATTTCCGTATTATTTATCTTATGAATGATACGGTTGAAAGTTTTTTGGTATTTAAAAATGCAAAATACACCGGTGAATACAATGATAAATTTGAGGGGTTTACGGATATTGAACTTGAAAAGAGAGAAGAGGGTTATGTACTTATAATTAAGCAGGAACAGTCATATTTTTTAATCTTTTTTGATGATGTGGAACTTGAAAATTATTATTATAATTATGGGAAAATAGGACATTTTTGGATAAAGGGTTATGAACATCTGCGTGTGCTTGAGTATCAGGTGGCTATTGTCTGGGATAAGATGTGCTATATAGGAAAAGAATCCTGCACTGACAATGAATTAAAGATCGCATCTTTAAAGCAGTTTCCACCGCTGAATTATTGCAATTATCCTTGTGTTCCTGATATCTATCAGGTGCCGCTTGAGGATAAATGGCATCTATCTAAAGATGCTAATAATTTTATGATGGAAATTGCTAAAAAAGCAGGGGACACTGAATTAGAAGAAAAACTTTTGCAATATGGAGAAAATCCGACTATAAAAAATGCAAAAAAAATGGCTAAACTTTTTAGGCGAAAAGAGCATAAAAAGGTAATACAACTACTTATGAAATACATAGAAGAAGCGGCAGCAGTTTATCCAGACAGAAGTTTTGGAAAAAGCTTTGATGAAAGAAATAAAAAATTGCTGGATAAGGCTGTTAAGAGAAAAAATGAGTTGGAAAAAGCCGGTATGGAAGCTGTTGTATATAAAGAAGAACAGTTTGTCTATGACTGTGACAGTGTGGAATTTAATGTTTATGTTATGTTATGGAAAGATGGTCTTGTAAACAGCAGTGTAAGGATTGAGAAAATAGAATAAAGATTGTTATGTTTGAAGCATTAAATAATTTTTTTAAATGACAATGTATAAATAAAGAAGAAAATGATTAAAAAATGTATAGATATGTAGTTTTAAAATCGGAAATTAGATAAGTAGTTTTGCAATTAAATAAATGGATGTATATTAGAAAGGGTTATAAGGATATGATTAAAAATCTTATTTTTGATGTAGGCGGAGTGCTTTTTGATTACAGATGGAAAGAGATGTTTATGGATTATGGTCTTGACGAGGACAATGCCATAAGAGTCGGAACTCAGATGTTTAATGATCCTGACAGGACATGGGATATTTTTGACCTTGGTATAAAGTCTGATGAGGAGATTACTGATATATTCTGCAAAAAATATCCTGGTGATGAGGATGTTATCAGATGGTTTATAAGACATGGTGAATATATGCAGGTGCCAAGACCGAAAGTGTGGAAAAAGGTTCATGAATTAAAACAAAAAGGATATAAAATCTATATTTTGTCGAATTATCCTGAATCACTGTTTAAGAAGCACACGGAATATGCTGATTTTATGGATGATATTGACGGACTTATGGTCTCTTATATGATACATAAAGCAAAGCCGGCAGAGGATATTTATAAGGCATTATGTGATAAATACGGGCTTGACAGGAGCGAGAGCATTTTCTTTGATGACAGGTCAGAAAATGTTGAGGGTGCCATTAAATTTGGAATGAAGTCAGTAAAAATTTTATCTGAGCAGGTTTTATTGGATGAGCTTGACAGATTTTAAAAGTAACAGATTAGGCTTTAATTTATTATATTCATAATTCCATAAATAAGTTCGGTACTGTTAATTATTTTTTATAGCTGAACTGTTACAGTAAGAAAATTCTGAGGAATTTCAACTTTACATAGTAAAACGGTTGGAATATAATTATTACTCAGGGAATTATAAAATGTTGCATAGCGGTTTATATCGCAGAAAGGGAGGTTTTCATGAAAATATTAGTATTAGGCGGAGCTGGATATATCGGTTCACATACAGTCAGCGAGCTTGTGGATGCAGGGGAAGAAGTAGTTATAGCTGACAGCTTGGAGACAGGACATATTGAGGCTGTAAATCCGAAAGCAAAGTTTTATCAGGGAGACATAAGAGATAAGAAGTTTATTGACAGTGTTTTTGATAATGAAAAAATAGATGCAGTCATTCATTTTGCCGCAAACTCACTTGTAGGTGAGAGTATGACAAATCCGTTGAAGTATTATGACAATAACCTTTATGGTACAAAGGTGCTTCTTCAGAGTATGGTAGAACATGATGTTAAGAAAATCGTATTTTCTTCAACGGCAGCAACTTATGGAGAGCCTGAGAGTATTCCTATTCTTGAGTCGGACAAGACAGAGCCTACAAATCCATATGGAGAGACAAAACTTTCTATGGAAAAAATGATGAAGTGGACAGATGTTGCACATGGTGTTCATTATGTTGCACTCAGATATTTTAATGCCTGCGGAGCTCATGTCAGCGGCGAAATAGGAGAAGCTCATAATCCTGAGACACATCTTATTCCGCTTATTCTTCAGGTACCTAACGGACAGAGAGAATCAATAAGCATTTTCGGTGATGATTATGATACAAAAGACGGTACATGCGTGAGAGATTATATTCATGTAACAGATCTTGCACAGGCACATATACTTGCTGTTAAATATCTTATGGACGGAGGAAAGAGTGATGTTTTTAACCTCGGTAACGGTGTAGGATTTACTGTAAAAGAAGTAATAGAGACAGCAAGAAAAGTGACGGGACATCCTATTCCGGCAGTTATTTCACCACGCCGTGGAGGAGATCCGGCAAAACTTATCGCATCGAGCGAAAAAGCAAAGAGCATACTTGGTTGGAAACCTGAACACGCAGACCTAGAAGAGATAATTGCAACAGCATGGAAGTGGCATAAAAATCATCCGAATGGATATGCAAAATAAGATAAATATAATCTATAGCATATGTTGATAAAATATAGAAAACCCGACAGTAATGTTAAAAGGCATTGCTGTCGGGTTTTGTTATGTCGATATAAAAGCAGAAATTATTTTTCCTGTTCTGCAAGTTTATCTGTATATATTTTTTTGTAAACCTTATCTATCTCAGCCTCATCAAGTTTTTTCTCAAGGAAAAATTCTACGGCGTAAAGTGCCTGTGCGACGAGCATTTCAAGACCGTTTACACCTGTCATTCCGAGTTCTTTTGCCTGTGCAACAAGTTTGGTTTCAAGCGGATTGTAGATAACATCTGCAACTGCTTCGCATTTAGGGAATTTTGTAAGGTCAACAGGTGAAGCGTCACATTTAGGGAACATACCTACAGGGCTTGTATTTGCTATAAATTCTGCATCTGTGTGTTTTGCAAAACATTCATCGTAAGTAATTGCTGAATCTGTCTTTATAATATCGACGATGATAACCTCTTTTGCTCCCATTTTTTTTAGGACTGCTACAACAGCCTTTGATGCACCGCCGTCACCGAGTACGACACATTTTTTACCTTCTATCTTGATATTATGCTTTTTGAGCATATACATAAACCCTGAGAAATCAGTATTGTGTCCGTAAAGTTTTCCGTTTTTATTTACTATAGTATTTACTGCTCCGATTGCTTTCGCATTTTCATCAAGTTCATCAAGATAAGGAATTACATCCTTTTTGTAAGGGATAGTGACATTTATCGACTTAAATTCATGCTTACTCATAAAATCATTAAAATCTTCTTTGCTGACCGGATGTATTTCATATGTATAGTCAGCGAGACTTTCATGAATTTCTTTTGAATAGCTGTGTCCGAGTTTTTCTCCAATTAATCCGTATTCCATTTTGTAACCTCACTTTCAAGTCTTTGGATGATAATATTTTTGCTGTAAATCAAATTTAGTTTTTTACATCTGTAAATATATGGCGGCAGTTTATATATCTGGCACTAAAGAGAAGGGCGTAAAAAACTTCAGCATTATTATAATACAGCATTTAATAAATATAAGCAATAAACTTGTTGATGTTTAGCAATCAGGTGATTAAATATTGGAAAATTTAGACATTTAAGTGTGAATGGCAATATTAAATTTAACATAATTGAGAGTGAATAACATATTTAAGAGGGACGGACATATAAATGTAACTATACAGACAAGATGTAGATGAGTTGCCGGTTATTGTTCATACAAACGCAATATGACTGGCAGTAGTTTTTGGTACACTAGGGGGATGTATTTTTATTTTATGTCAGATATGGAGGTGATACGGTGGACAAAAAGAAAGATGAGATAATAAAACTTCTGCCGCTTGACATAAGAAAACTTTTTAAGTTTTGTGATATTGAGTTTTCAAAATTGCAGGAGATAAGGCTGCGTGTGAATATGCCAATTATGATATTGTACGACTCCATGGAATATTTTATTTCGTGCAGAGGTGAGATGACAAAAGAGAGAAAAAACGGCTACAGGGTGAGTTGTGCACAGATAAAAGAAGCAATGGTCTATATAAGCAATTATTCAAGATATGCTTTTGAGGAGGAGATACGACAGGGTTTTATCACTGTTGAGGGCGGTCACAGGGTAGGAGTAGCAGGCAAGATTATATGGGACAGCGGAAAGATAAGAAATATAAGCTATATTTCTTTTATAAATATAAGAGTGTCCCATGAAGTAATAGGCTGTGCAAGAGGTGTGATGAGGTATCTTAGGGATGAGAGTGAATTTTTTAACACGCTTATAATCTCACCGCCAAGATGCGGAAAGACGACTCTTTTGAGAGACATTGTGCGTATAGCGGCTGATGGAAGTGATATTGACAGGGGTATGACGGTAGGAATAGTGGATGAGCGTTCAGAAATAGGTGCCTGTCATTTAGGATGTCCGCAAAATAACATAGGCTGCCGTACGGATGTGCTCGATGGCTGCCCAAAATCGCAGGGCATGATGATGATGGTACGCTCTATGGCACCAGAGATAGTGGCGGTCGATGAGATTGGCTCAAAGGATGATGCGGCGGCGATAGAGTATGTGATGAACTGTGGGATAAATGTTATAGCGACCGTTCATGGTCTTGATATGGATGAGGTGATAAACAAGCCGGTGATAGGTGAACTTGTGAGAAAACGGAGATTTAAGCGTTATATTGTCCTGAAAAGAGGAAAGATGGGACAGATAGCTGCAATATTTGATGACAGGGGGAATGTCATATATTAACGGTAAAACTGGCAGGATTTCTAATGCTGGCAGCAGGAGGTGTTATGGCAGGCATTTATGCATGGGAGAGGTATATGCTGCGTGTCAGGGTTTTGGAGGAGTGGCAGACCATATTTATTGAGATAGCCGGGGAGATAAATTATTCAGCGGAAAGTATGTCGCAGATATGCAGCCGCATTGAAAATATGAGTGTATATGGAAAAAAATTCTGGGGTGAGATGTCAAAGCAGACTAAATATAAGAATGAGGGGCTTATAGGGACATTTTGGAAAGAGTATCTTGATGGGTACAAATACTGGGAACTTTTGAGTGCTGAGGATAAAAATATAATATATCGTTTTGGGGAGAGTTTTGGAACACTTGACATATACTCACAGATAAATGAGATAAAGATGTACGAAAAAAGAATAGAGGGCAATATTTCAGATGCAAGACAAAAAATGAGAGAGCAGAAAAAAGTATGTATTTTTATGGGACTTATATCAGGCCTGATGGCGGGAATATGTCTTTTTTAAAAGGGGAGATAAATGACTATAAATTTAATTTTTAGAATTGCAGCGGTCGGAATACTTGTATCGGTGCTTGGAACCGTTCTAAAACATTCGGGCAGGGATGAACAGGCTTTTTTGGTGAGTCTTGCAGGACTTATACTTGTATTTTTATGGATAGTTCCGTATATAGAGCAGTTGTTTGAGACAGTGGAAAAATTGTTTTCAATAGGGTAAGATGGCTGACTTGGAAAATATTAAATGTATCAAAAAGCAGTCAAAATAAAAAAAGAAAGTGCATCAAAAAATTGACAAAATAAGATAGGGAAGATGAGAAAATATGCTTAAAATAGCGATAATAGGTGTGATGGCGGTTTTTCTCGCACTGCCTTTAAAAGAAAGTAAACCTGAGTTTTCAACATTGATAATTATAAGCGGGTGTATGCTTATACTCGGCTGTGCGGTATCGAAGATTGCTGAGATAATCAGGGTGATAACAAAGATAAATAAATATATGGGAGAACAGTCAGTATATCTCGGTATATTATTTAAGATTATCTCGATTACATATATTGCAGAGTTTGGAGCATCACTCTGCCGTGATTCAGGGTACAGTGCGATAGGAAATCAGGTTGAATTTTTCGGAAAGATAATGATACTTGCAGTTAGTATGCCGATAATCACAACATTGTTTGAGACGATAAGCAGTATTATGGGAAAATAAAGATTCTGTATCTATGTATTACTCTACGCAATAGAAGTGGGGAACTTCTATGGTAGTGTTAAATAAACGGTCTAAAGGAGGAAAAGGTGTGGAGAGCGTCGATGATGAAGAATTATATAATGGCATTATGGACGAAATATCGTCAGGGGATATACAGAGTACGATGGATAAGCTGCTTGAAAATCAGTCCTTTGACTTTGGGGATTTTGTCGGAAAGACAATAAATTCGGGAAAGGGCATAGATTTCAATAACATATTAAAACAGATAGCAGATGGTATAGTATCAAATCTTAATGATGAAAAGAGTTTATACACAAATATAATACTCATAGCTTTGTCGGGGGCCGTGATAACAAACTTTTCAAAGCTGCTTCAGGGAAAGCGAGTGGCACAGATGGGATTTTATACAATATATGTTTTGTTTTTTTCTGTACTTTCGGTTTCTTTTATGCGGACAAGTACAATAGCCGAGGAGACGCTTACAAAGATATTTGATTTTATGAAAGTTCTTGCCCCTACATATTTTACCTGTCTGTCATTTACAAAAGGGGCGGGACTTGGGACCGGTTATTACCAGATAACACTTCTTATGCTGACGGTTGCTGATTTTATATTGTTGAAGTTTGTGCTGCCGGGTGTAAAGATATATTTCTGGCTTCGGATAGCAGACCAGTTGTCAGAGGAGGAAATGTTTTCAAAGATGGCAGAGTTTGTAAAAGATATATTGAGTTTTTCTATGAAAACGATGTCAGTCGTGTTAATGGGGGTAAATGTCGTGCAGGGAATGATTGCACCGCTGGCAGCAGAGGCAAAAAATTCCGCACTGGTAAAGGTTGGCAGCATGGTGCCGGGAATAGGCAATACGATAAGCAGTGCGGCGAGTTCGGTGCTTCTGGCAGGAAGTCTTGTAAAAAATGCAGTCGGTGTGGCTGGGATAGTTGTGCTTATTATCATATGTGCAATGCCGCTAATCAGGCTGTGGGTATCGGAGTTTGCATATAAGGGGCTTTCGGCTGTGTTGCAGCCTGTGTCAGACAAGCGGATAATCAAATGTCTTTCGATGACCTCTGATGCAATAAAACTTCTGGCATATGCCGTGGGACTTGCGGCGATGTTTTTTGCAATATCAATAGCAGTCATAAGTACAATGACAAATTAATAAACAAGATTTATGTCTGTACATATTGACACAAAGTTAATATGAAAAAAGTGTGTTAGGAATGTGAATTAGTATGAAATGGGGATGCCAAATGAATATGGAAAAAATTATTTGTAATGTTTTGGTTTTTACTATCATAACTTCTGTCTTAAAAGGACTTATTATCAAGGATGAATATAAACAGTATTTTCAATTTTTCTGTGGACTCATAATGATATTGATAGTAATAACGCCTTTTATAGATTTTTTGAGCAGCGATAATGATTATTACGATATATTGCAAAAAAATATATATAGCTTAGAAATAAAGGATTCGATAGGCAGTATAAAAACAGCCGACGGAAAGATGAGGGATGTGCTTGTAAGACAGTGTGAGTCAAAGATTGAGGGGCAGATAAAAAAGATGGCACAAAAAGACGGCGTTGACTGCAATAGCGTTGATGTTGAGACAAAAATGTCTGACGAGGAGCTTGAAATAGTCATGGTAAATGTCAGCATGAAAGATGGTGCAGTGGCAGCATATTCAGATATATCAGGGAGCAGGGATAAACTTGATAAGAACGAGAAAAGGCTAAAAAATGATATATGTGACAGCTACATGCTTGACGGGGGGAAGGTGAAGATTTGGAAATAAATATAAAGGATAAGCTTAAAAATTTATCAGGAGAAAAAATAAAAGGAAGTCTTATGCATGATTTTGGCATAGGCAGAATAGTTATTATCATAATATGTGGTGTTGTGATACTTGCCGGGAGTCTGTTTGACGGCGGCAGTGTGGTAAAGGAGAGTGACAGTGGAAAAAATACGGAAAATGAAAATATACTTAGTGAAGATGACGCACTTGATATTATGAACAAATATGCAAAACAACAGGAAATTAAGTTAAAGACGATGCTTGAGAGTATGGACGGGGTGGGAGAGGTGAAAGTGATGGTAACGCTTGCTTCATCTGAGGAAAAGGTTGCACTTAAAGATACGGAGACAGGAGAAAACAAGGGAAAAGACACAGACTCGGTCAGCAAAAAAAGTGAGAGCGTGCTAATAAAAAATAATGGTGATGAAAACCCATATGTTGTCAGTGTCACCGCACCTAAGATAGCAGGAGTTGCTGTCGTGTGCGAGGGTGCGGACGGCGGGAAAAAAGACAGTGAGATAATTGAGATGATAGGGGCATTATTTGACATTGAGTCACATAAAATCAAAATAACAAGAATGACAGCGTGAAAAATCCATATATGCAAGATTTTTCACACGCAAGATTTGTGTCTGTGCACACTTGACACAAACTTGATATATATTATATATGTGTGCAGAAATGGGGATTATATTATGAGTAAATCAAGTCGTAAAAACGGAATAGTCATCACGGCACTGGCTTTGATGATAATTGCAGCAGGTTATTTGAATTTTACGGGGCAGAAGATTACAACGAATGGTATTTCGGCTAAGACAACTGTGGTTCCGGAGACGGTTAAGGATACGACAGTTGATATTTCGGCGGAGGATGAACAGGCATCGGATTCTGATGCAAAGGAAGAGAAAAGTGCATCGTCAAAGGATGATGCTTCTTCAGAGGATGGTTATGAATTGGCAGACAGCGGCGAGGTTCAGGCATCTGAGGAAAATCCGGGGGAGGCCGTTATGGTTTCAAATAACATAGGTTCTGATTATTTTGCATCGTCAAAGCTTAACAGGGAGCAGAGCAGAGCCAAAAATAAAGAGACACTTATGAACATAATAAATGATGATAAGATTGCATCTGCTGACAAAAAGAGTGCAATTAAACAGGTGGCAGCCATGACTAAGATTTCAGAAAAAGAAAATGCCGCAGAGCTTATGCTGCAGGCTAAAGGATTTGAAAATGCAATGGTAAGCATAAGCAGTGGAAATGCAGATGTTATTGTTAGTTCAGAGGGGCTTACAAATAAACAGATAGCCCAGATAGAGGATATAGTTAAAAGAAAAACAGGCATTACGGCTGATAAAATAGTAATTACACCTGTAAATGTCAAATGATATTGCAAAAGTCTGTGATTTTGCTATAATAGTACCATAACGGTTGCTGTTTGCGGGAAAATCGTGAGCAGCAATTTATAATGCACTGTTTTGTATAGTGAAGGAGGTAAACATTATGGCAAAAGAACAGATGACAGAAGACATCATTATGGAAAAAAAAGATATAGGTGAAGTAAAGATTGCTTCTGATGTTGTGTCTGTTATAGCAGCACTTGCGGCTACCGAGGTCGAGGGTGTAAATTCTATGGCGGGTATGAATAAATTTGGCGTTAAAAATACAAAAGGTGTTCGTGTGCTCATGAATGAGGGTCGTGTTCATGTAGATATGATGATAATCGTAAAATACGGTTATAGTATTCCAAAAATTTCAAAACAGGTACAGAGCAGAGTAAGCCAGCAGATAGAGACTATGACCGGACTTAAAGTGTCAGGCGTAAATGTCAGAGTAGCCGGCGTAAATCTTGACGCATAAAATTAAGGAGTTATATATGACTAGAAGACAGATAAGAGAAAATTTGTATAAGATGCTTTTTCAGGTTGAATTTCATGATAAGGAGTCACTTAGGACGCAGATTGAGATTTATCTTGAAGATTTAGAAATGGCAGATGAAAAAGATAAAAGAGAACTCAGGGATAAATTCAATGAACTTGTTGAAAATTTAGAGGATATTGACGCAAAGATAGAGGAAAAAGCAAACGGATGGACGATAAACAGGATTGCAAAATCTGAGCTTACGATACTCAGACTCGGAGTTTATGAACTGCTTTATGTTGAGGATGTTCCAAACAAGGTTGCGATCAACGAGGCGGTAGAGCTTGCAAAAGCATATGGAGCAGACAAGGCATCTGGTTTTATCAACGGAATACTTGCATCTGTTGTAAAAGAAGTGTCAGAGTAGCTTAAATTTCTTTATAAGGGCAGCATACTGATGTTGCCCTTTTTGTAGAATAAGAAAGGTTTTAAGATGGGACAGGTAAGTTCGGTATCTCAGGTAAATATGTATATAAAAAATATGTTTATAAGAGATTATATGTTAAATAATATTTCAGTGAAAGGCGAAGTGTCAAATTGTAAATATCATTCATCGGGACATATTTATTTTACTATAAAGGACAGGGCATCGCAGCTTTCATGCGTAATGTTTGCATCCATGAGGAAAAATCTTTTGTTTACCCTTGAGGAAGGGCAGAGTATTGTTGTGGATGGCAATATCGGTGTTTACGAGAGAGACGGAAAATACCAGCTCTATGCAAGGAGCATAACAAAAGAGGGGGCAGGAAAGCTGTATGAAGAATATGAGAAGTTGAAAAAGCGTCTCTTAGCGGAGGGGCTTTTTGATGATACAAGAAAACGAAAGATACCGTCTTATGCAAAAAAGATTGGTGTTGTCACTGCGGGAACAGGGGCAGTCATACAGGATATATGCAATGTCTCAAAGAGGAGAAATCCGTATGTGCAGATAATCTTATATCCCGCCAAAGTTCAGGGAACAGGGGCAGCAGATACTATTATAAAAGGGATAAGATATTTTGAAAAAACGGATGTTGATACGATAATAATAGGACGAGGCGGCGGTTCAATAGAGGATCTACAGGCATTTAATGATGAGCAGCTTGCAAGAGTTATAGCGGCTTGCAAAAAGCCGGTGATAAGTGCGGTAGGGCATGAGACAGACACGACAATAGCTGATTATGCGGCGGATCTTCGTGCACCGACACCGTCTGCGGCAGCAGAACTTGCAGTGTATTCGTACCGTGAGACGGTCATTGCCTTAAGAGAAGCAGAATATTCTTTGAACTGGCAGATGACAAATTTATTAAAGATAAAAAAATTAAAACTTGCCCGGTATATGACGATGCTTTCACATGAAAGTCCGCAAAATCTTATAAATGAGCGCAGGATGTATCTTACTGATATGCAGGAAAAAATAGAGGGGCTTATGAAGCAGAAACTTATATCGTCAAGACACCAGTTAGAACTGTATGTACAGGAAATGAAAGGTCTTTCACCTCTTTATAAGCTGCAGGGCGGTTATGCGTATGTGTCGGATGAAAACGGAAAAAATATAAATTCAGTAGATGATATAGATAAGGGCGAACAGATAAACCTTGCATTTAAAGACGGATATGCAAAGGCTGTTATCTCGTCGAAAGAAAAAGCGTGAGATTTGGAGGTCAGATATGGCGGCAAAGAAAATGTCATTAGAGGAATGTTTTGAAAGTCTGGATGATATTATACTTGAATTACAGAGTGGAGAACTTTCGCTTGAGGATTCATTTAAAAAATATGAAGATGGAATGAAACTCATTAAAAAATGTAATGAGACGATAGATAAAGTTGAAAAGAAACTGACGGTTGTTGAAACTGATGATGAATAGGGGGACTAGAAGATGGAGTTAATGGAACAGGATAGTTTTAAGAAAGAGCAGGAAAAAATTATTTCATATATAGAAGAGGTTTTAAAAAATTATCTTCCTAAAACACCGTCATATCAGAAAACTATATATGATGCAATGGAGTACAGTGTTATGGCGGGGGGAAAGAGACTTCGTCCGATGATGATGCACCAGTCATATATAATGTTTGGCGGTAAGGACGAAAAAGTTATTGAACCGTTTATGGCTGCGATAGAGATGATTCATACATATTCGCTGGTGCATGATGACCTGCCGGCTATGGACAATGACGAGTACAGGAGAGGAAGAAAGACAACTCATGTAGTGTTCGGTGAGGATATGGGGATACTTGCCGGTGATGCTTTGTTAAATTATGCTTATGAAACGGCTGTTAAAGGTGTTATGGCTGCCAGGGATAAGGTCAGTGCCGTCAAGGCTTTGGAGATACTGGCAAAAAAGGCTGGAATAACGGGAATGGTCGGAGGACAGGTTGTCGATGTTGAACTGACGGGGAAAAAGCCTGATAAAGATCAGCTTGATTTTATTTTCAGATTAAAAACGGGTGCACTTTTAGAAGCATCACTTATGGTTGGTGCGGCACTTGCCGGAGCAGATGACAAAGACATAGAGCTTATGGAAAAAGCCGGACTAAACATAGGAATGGCATTTCAGATACAGGATGATATACTCGATGTTACAAGCACAACCTCAGAGCTTGGAAAGCCGGTGCACAGTGACGAAAAAAATGACAAGATTACATATGTATCGCTTTATGGTATCGAAAAGGCTCACAGTGATGTAAAACAATATTCTGAAAAGGCACTTTCGATATTTGATACATTAGAAGTAAAAAATGAGTTTTTATATACTTTGACAGAAAAGCTGATAAACAGAAGAAAATAGATTACTGTTTATAAAAAGAGAAGCAGTAGAATGGAGAGTAAAGTGGGACGATTATTAAATCAGATAAACGAGCCGAATGATATAAAAAAGATTGACCCTAGAGAGTACAGGCTGCTCGCAAAAGAGATAAGGCAGTTTTTAGTTCACAAGATAAGCATGACAGGCGGTCATCTTGCGTCAAATCTCGGTGCAGTCGAGCTTACAATGGCACTTCACTTATGTCTTGATTTTCCAAATGATAGTCTGGTGTGGGATGTAGGACATCAGAGTTATACGCACAAACTTCTTACAGGCAGAAAAGAGGGGTTTGACACACTCAGACAGTTTGGAGGAATGAGTGGATTTCCAAAGAGAAGTGAAAGTAATTGTGACGCATTTGATACGGGACACAGTTCAACATCTATAAGTCTTGCAATAGGAATGGCAAAAGCAAGGGAACTTAAAAAAGAAAAAAATAATGTATTTGCTGTTATAGGTGACGGAGCATTGTCGGGAGGAATGGCATTTGAGGCACTCAACAATGCGGCGAGATTGAAATCCAATCTGGTTATCGTTCTCAATGACAATCAGATGTCTATATCTAAAAATGTAGGTGGAATGTCAAAATATCTGGGAAATATCAGGACAAGCACCAATTATACGGAGCTTAAAGAGGATGTTGAGACAAAGTTGAGAAAATCACATATAGGAAATGCACTTGCTGACAGTATCAAGGGTGCAAAGGATGCAGTCAAAAGACTTTTTGTTCCGGGTATGCTGTTTGAAGATATGGGGATAACATATATCGGACCTATAGACGGACATGATGTAAAACAGATGGTAAGTGCATTTGAAAGTGCTTCAAAAATGCAAAAAGCCGTGATAGTTCATGTCTGTACCAAAAAGGGAAAGGGGTATCTTCCGGCTGAGGAAGATCCGTCAGCCTTTCATGGAATTGCACCTTTTAAGCCGAGTGACGGAACACTCAAAAATAAGGAAAAATATTTGACATATACTTATGTGTTCAGCAGAAAGCTGGTTGAACTTGCTGATAAAGATGAAAAAATAGTTGCAATATCTGCGGCAATGCCGTCAGGAACAGGACTAAACCGTATGGCAGAAAGATTTCCCGACAGATTTTTTGATGTCGGAATAGCGGAGGAGCACGCTGTTACTTTTGCGGCAGGCATGGCTTCAAAAGGCATGAAACCGGTTGTCGCAATATATTCGACATTTTTCCAGAGGGCATATGACCAGATTCTCCATGATGTCTGTATTGGCAGACTTCCGGTAATATTTGCAGTTGACAGGGCAGGGCTTGTCGGAAGTGACGGCGAGACACATCAGGGAATGTTTGACATATCATATTTTAACAGTATGCCCAATATGACGGTTATGGCACCTAAAAATGTTTTGGAATTAGAAAAAATGCTTGAATTTGCGGCAGGGTTTGACGGACCGATAGCAATAAGGTATCCAAGAGGGAAGGCATATACGGGACTTAAGGAATATGACACAAAAATAGAGTACGGAAAGAGTGAAAAAATAACTGGCGGTGCTGATATTGCACTGCTTGCTGTTGGAAGTATGGTAGAAACTGCTGTAAAAGTTAGAAAAATACTTTTGCAGCATGGCATTGATGTGACTATAGTAAATGCAAGATTTGTAAAACCACTTGATGAAGAAATGCTTTCTGATATAGGCAGAAACCACCGCTATATAATAACGATGGAGGAGGGAATTCTCACAGGCGGCTTTGGAGAGAGTGTTTCTCATTGGTATCAGGAAAATGCACCGCAGATGCCATTTATAAGAAACATAGCACTGCCGGATAAATTTATCGAGCACGGAAGTGTTGAAATGTTAAAGAAGAAATATAAGATAGATGCAGAGGGCATAGCAGAAAAAATAATGGATTTTACAGGTGTATTGTATCAATGATGCAACACACTATTTATACAGCAGGTTTGAATGGTAAATGATTAATTGGAGGCAGCATGAAAGAGCATAAGAAAAAAGAAAGACTTGATGTACTTCTCGTAAAGAGAGGTTTTGCGGAATCGAGAGAAAAGGCGAAAGCGATAATAATGACAGGAAATGTGTTTGTAAAAGAACAGAGGGAAGATAAGGCAGGAAGTACATTTGATGAGAATGTGGAGATTGAAGTAAAAGGAACTCCGATGAAATATGTCAGCAGGGGCGGTTACAAATTGGAAAAAGCAATGGAACTTTGGCAGGTGCCGCTTGCAGACAGGGTATGCATGGATGTAGGTTCATCGACAGGCGGTTTTACAGACTGTATGCTTCAGAACGGAGCCGCAAAAGTGTATGCGATAGATGTTGGAACAAACCAGCTTGCGTGGAAATTGAGGCAGGACGAGAGAGTAGTGTCAATGGAAAAGACTAACATCAGATATGTAACACATGAGGATGTGCCTGATAATATAGGATTTTCTTCAATAGATGTAGCTTTTATCTCGCTGACAAAAGTTCTTGTTCCGGTGAGAAATCTGTTGGCGGATAACGGCAGAGTAGTATGTCTTATCAAACCTCAGTTTGAAGCCGGAAAGGATAAGGTTGGAAAAAAAGGTGTGGTGAGAGATAAAAAAGTACATCTTGAAGTAGTACAAAATGTCATGATATACGCTATGGCAATAGGCTTTAAGGTACTTGAACTTAACTTTTCACCTATAAAAGGACCTGAGGGAAATATAGAATATCTTCTCTACATAGAAAAGGATACGAACAGAACTGACACTGTATGTGATATTACCGAGGAAGAAAAAAGCAAGGCAGAGGAAATATTTAGTGAAAAATATGAGAAGCTTGCACATGAAACGGTAGAGCAGGCACATCTGAAATTAGATATATAAATTTATAAAAAGTATGACGACTGCAAAGGAGAGTCTCTAATGAGCAAAAAAATGACATTTTTTTGTATTATAACTAACAGTGATAAAAAGGATAATTATGAGAAGGCATCTGAGATAAAAAAATATCTTGAAAATAAAGCCTGCGTATGCACGATACTTGAAAACAAGCTGACACAGTCGGCAGGAATAAGACATTTTACTGATATAAGACATATAGACGACAAGACGGAATGTGCTATTGTACTCGGCGGTGACGGAACGATGATACAGGCGGCGATAGACCTTGTGCACACGGAGCTTCCTATAATAGGAGTAAACACCGGAAATCTTGGTTTCCTCACAGAGGTTGAGTATAAAGATGTATTTGATGCACTTGACAAGCTTATTGAGGGTGATTATACGATAGAGTCACGGATGATGCTAAAGGAAATATCATACTTTAAACAGCCGGACAGCCGTTCGTCATGTTATGCGTTAAATGATATAGTGGTAAGCAAAAGGGGCAGCGGCAGGCTTATAACGGTAAAAGTTTATCTTGAAAATGAGCTTGCAGATGTGTACCGTGCAGATGGTCTTATAATATCGACACCGACAGGTTCGACAGGTTACAATCTTTCGGCAGGAGGACCTGTTATGGTACCGAATTTAAAGGCGATGGTCGTAACTCCGATATGTGCACATTCCCTAAATAAAAGAAGTCTTGTTGTCGATGCTGCGGAAAATATAACATTAGAGATAGGTCAGACAAAGGATGTAGGTGTTGACCTTGCAATGGTAACTGCTGACGGGAGAACGATAGGAGAACTTTCAACAGGTGACAGGCTTGTACTCGAAGTTCCTCATGCGACAACGAAGCTGATAAAATTATCAGATATAGGCTTCTACGAGAGGATGAGAGAAAAGTTAAACGGTGAATTGTAATAATCAGTTTATTTTTTTTACAGGGTTAATCCTAAAAAATATCAGGGGGGAGAATATGAAGCTTGAAAGAAGATCAAAGATAATAGAATTGATAGGCAAATATCAGATAGAAACGCAGGAGGAACTGGGAGAAAGGCTTGAACAGGAGGGCTTTACAGTGACGCAGGCGACGATTTCAAGAGACATAAGGGAGTTAAAACTTACAAAGGTGTCTGTTGACGGTGTTCATCAGAAATACACACTTCTCCAGGAGAAGGAGACAAATCTTTACAATAAGTATGTAAGGGTATTGCAGGACGGTTTTTTGTGGATGGATCAGGCTGAAAACATACTTGTCATAAAAACAATTTCAGGCATGGCAATGGCGATAGCGGCGGCAATAGACAATTTGGAAGTGCCCGGTGTTGTTGGAACAATAGCAGGAGACGATACGGTCATGTGTGCCGTTCATTCCGTGGGTGAAGTGCCTGTAGTCATGACAAAGATAGACAGGCTTTTAAAAGAAGAAAAGTAGCCAAAGGTTGCAAGAGTGCAGGAAAAATGCTAAAATAAATTAGTTATGGTGGAAAATTATCATATTATGTTATTAAAGAAAGGAAAATAGAGAAATGTCAGGACATTCAAAATTTGCAAACATTAAACATAAAAAGGAGAAAAACGACGCTAAAAAAGGTAAGATATTTACTATTATCGGTCGAGAGATTGCAGTAGCAGTTAAAGATGGCGGTCCGGATCCTGAAAATAACAGCAAGCTTCGTGATGTTATTGCAAAAGCTAAAGCAAACAATATGCCAAATGATACTATTGACAGAGGTATCAAAAAGGCAGCAGGTGACGGTGACGGAGTAAATTACGAGGAAGTTACATATGAAGGATATGGTCCGAGTGGTATCGCTATCATAGTTAAGGCTCTTACAGACAATAAGAACAGAACTGCAAGTAATGTTCGTAATGCTTTTACAAAGGGAAGCGGAAGTGTAGGAACGCAGGGGTGTGTATCGTATATGTTTGATGAGAAGGGACAGATAATCATTTCTAAAGAGGAACTTGAGGACAATGATATAGAAGTTGATGCAGATGAGCTTATGATGCTTGCACTTGATGCGGGTGCTGAGGACTTCTCAGACGAGGAAGAAGCATATGAGATAATCACGGCACCAGAGGATTTTTCAGCAGTAAGAGAGGTCCTTGAAAAAGAAAATTATCCTATGGCAAGTGCTGAAGTTACGATGATTCCACAAAATTATGTCACATTGACGGATGAAAATGATATAAGACAGCTTAATCGTACACTTGATCTTCTTGATGAAGACGACGATGTACAGGATGTTTTTCATAACTGGGATGAGTAAACATAGTGCATAATCATAAAGTTTATGCAGGATGTTTCACTTTCCGAATGTAATAATTTGTGCTTTTTATGCCGATAGAAATAAAAAGACGGATTGAGTCAGGGGAGGAACTATGAATCGATTAAAGGATAAGATTAAGAAAAAATGGAAGACCATGGCGGGAATGACAGTTATGCTTATGTTCGTTTTTGTGGTTGGCTTTGCGGCAAAAGCACATTTTACATCAAGGGCGGCAGATGACGACCGTGATTATGTTGTTCTTGACAGTACCGGCAGACAGATGACATCAGGTCAGGAATACACCATGCGTAGAAAACAGGATCAGTTAAGTGCATCGGGAGCACAGGATAGCAATACGAAATACACATGGCAGAGTTTGGATGCAACCAAATTAAAGATTAGTGCTACTCCGGGAAATTATGGTGCTGAAGTGACGACTACCGGAATCAACAGTACACTTTACACTCAGGCAGTTCAATATGGTACGGTCGGTCTGACGCTTACCATTACTGAGAATATAAATGGAACAAATGTTTCAAAAACATTTACATTTACAATAAACATAATGTTCTCCGTGAACGAGTATCTCGTAAAATCTACCGGTGTAGAGATGAACAAGATCTTTGATACCGATGAGCGTAAAGCAATCATCATGGATTATCACAGAGATACGGAAACAAAGCTTGAATTTGGTACGGATGCTACCGATAGTTCGCAGAGTCAGAAACTTAATCTTATGTTCGGTGATGCTACAAAAGGAAGCTGGAATACCAGTAATAAGGATGTTGTTAAGATTGATAGTAATGGTATAGTGGCAACAGGTCCGGGTAAAGCAAAGCTGACGGTCACATATCAGGATACTGATATGACTAAGTCTGATACAGATGAGATATGGGTATATGTAAGACCTGAGGTCATATATCAATCAGGGGATGGTACAGGTACCGGAAACGGAAAGATAGTAAACTCAGATGTTTATACGCAGTCACTTGTTGTAAAAACAGGCGATTACCTTGACTGTCAGGCAAAGTTTGACAGTAATCCGAATGAATCTATAAGCCAGAAACTTATCTGGGTTATTTCAAAGGAAGTAGGTGGCAATACAGGTAAAAAAGTTTTAATAAAGGATTCTTTAGGAAATACTGGTTCAGAGGATAAGGATGATGCTGAGCTTGTATGGTATCCTGCACTTAAAAAATATCAGCTCAAGGCAAAGGCAGAAACATATGTCGTACAGTTCTTTGTAGCTGATACTTATCCGGGATTTGAAAACCTTGAAGTTTCAACAGGAAAAAAATATCACTGTGATCCTGTAAATATAGCAGGTGGAGTACAGGTCAAGACAAATTATGAAGAAAAAAATGTAACCATAAATATTGGTGGTCATTATGACTTGACAGATGCATTTAATATTTCATTAAAAGGATTGACGGAAAACTTTAAAGGTGAAATATATACAGATGTTTCAGCAGGAATAGATGGCAGTAAGATAATTGACTTTGATAATGCATCGTGGAATATTACGACAAAGTCGACAGGAAAAGCAACATTGACAGTGACAAAATATCCACAGCAGTCAGCAAATACAAATATTCCGGAATATGATACATTACAAACGGTAAAAGTAAATATAACTGTAATGCAGACATTTTCAATGAATGTATCAAGCATTGATATGGCGATAGGTGCAAGTGAGCAGTTATATGGTACTTTTGGCGAAGATGTCACAACAGAAACAAGTCAGTTTAAATGGGAACCTTCGGATGATTCAAATGAATATATCACGGTTAAACCTAACGGGCAGTATGCAACGATAGTAGCCAAAAAAGAAACTCCGGCAAATACACCGGTGCTGGTAACGCTTTCGTGGACGAGTCCTGACGGTGTTACGCTTACCACAAAGTGTAATGTAACAGTAAGAAAGAGTGTTGAAGAATTCCATATGGTTCCTGACACTCTGACTATAGAGCAGGGACAGCAGAGCATTATAGCAACAGATTTGACAGAGAAAAGAAATCTTATATGGCTTTCTTCTGATCCGTCAGTAGGTACTATTGAACAGATATCAGGTACGACTAATCCATCAGCAATGTTTACTGCACTTAAAGCGGGAAAAACAGTGATTACAGCACTTAATCCTGACAATAATGTTTATGCGACTTGTGAGATAACCGTAACGCAGCCTGTTACGGAGCTCGCGATAGGTGTTGTCGATCAGGAAACAAAAGAAGTTGTCCAGTATGACACATATACGACTACACTTGCAGAAAAATATGTATTTATGAAAGCTATTTTTGGCCCATCAGACACAACAGAGAAAGAGACAGACTTTAAGTGGAGTGTAGAGGGAACATCACTTTCAGATGTGAATCCTACAGATATTGCTGAGATAGATTCATCGGGAAAGGTTTCTATGAAACGAGAAGGGGATGTGTATATCAGGGTGCAGAGTGCTAATATGTATGCAACCTGTCATCTTATCATCCAGTCACGACCAATGACAGAGATAACGACCGATGTATCAAGTCTTAATATGATAAAAGGTGATACATATGCGGTAACTGCATCATATCAACCTGAAGACGCATCTGATACAAGAATGACATGGACCTCAGATGACACTAAAGTAGCTACAGTGAATGATAAAGGAGTGATTACGGCAGTAGGTCCGGGAACTACTTCGATTAAAGCAACAGCAGTTCTCCCACAGTCAGATGACAATCACACGACAGCATCGGCAACGATAGTAGTAAATGTAAGAAACAGGCTTACTTCTATTGCGTTTGGATCAAAGGCTGAGTATATTTCAGTTGGATCGTCGAAAACTGTAGATGTTCAGTTTACGCCAAGTGAGAATATAAACAGTAATGTTACATTTTCATCATCAGACACGACAATATTTACCGTGTCAAAAGAAGGTGTTATAACAGGTGTCAAAGAAGGTGTTGCAATGCTTAGCTGTGTTGCCGAGGATTTAGGTCAGGAGGGTGCCATAACCTGTATGGTCTATGTAACTTCTTCGCAGGTATCGGCAACGGATTTTGCGATAGTGCCAAATGAGGATACTGTTTATATTGGAAAGACATTACAGCTTACACCTGTGTTTACACCTGAAAATGTTACAGACAGAGATGTTACATGGACAACTTCAGATGAGACAAAAGCAACAGTAGATGCCAATGGTGTCGTGACTGGTGTCGAGGAAGGAACAGCCGTAATAACTGCTACATATAAAGATACGACAAATGATAACCGTGTATGGACGGGAACCTGTATCGTAACGGTTGAGAAAGCACCTGTTTCAGCAACGGGATTTGAAGTTACACCGGTTACACAAAATATCGTATGTGGAAAGAAGTTTACGATAAAACCTCAGTTTACTCCGGAAGATACAACAAACCAGAATGTAATTTACCAGTCTCTTGATGAGACGGTTGTTACTGTTGATTCAAAGGGAGTTGTAACAGGTGTCGGACCGGGAGATGCCATTGTTCAGTGTACTGCAGAAGATGGAGGTTTTAATGCTACTGTAGCAGTTCATGTAGAAAAGGCAGTTGATTTTAAATTGTCACCTTCTACAAGAGAGCTTGCATTGGGGCACAGTTTTACTCCAAAAAAGGTTATAAAACCAACATCAGCAAATAAAACTGCAACATGGAAATCATCAAATACAAGTATTGCGACAGTAAGTTCTTCTGGAAAGGTTAAGGCTAAAAAGATAGGAACATGTACTATTACATGCACACTTACAAAATATAAACAGTCAGCAAAATGTAAGGTTAAGGTAAGAAAACTTCATACAACGGTAAAACTCAACAAGAGTAATATCCGTATAGGATTGAAACAGTCATACAAACTTAAAGCTACTGTTAAATCTAATGCGGGCAAGCTTCCGGGCGTAACATGGAAAAGTTCAAATTCGCGTGTATTAAAAGTATCAAGCAGCGGTAAGATAACAGCAAAGCGTGTCGGAGTTGCAAGAGTGACCGTAATGACTAAAGATGCAATTCATGCAAAAGCTTCTTGTAAAGTAAGAGTAATAAGGCGTGTATCAAGTATCCGACTTAATACAAATTATACAGTATGTTATGTGGGAAGAAGCAAAAAGCTCCATGCTATATTGAAACCTGCATCTGCATCTGTTAAGGGTGTTAAGTGGACAAGTTCAGATAACAAGATTGTTCAGGTAAACAGTTCAGGAAAAATCTGGGGTATTGCAGAGGGAGATGCATACATAACTGCAACTACTACGGATGGAAGCAATAAGAAAGCAAGATGTTTTGTTAAGGTAGTTGAGCCTGTACCGGTTACAAGTATTGTTATTGCACAGCAGGATGTAACGATGAAGCGTGGAGATAAGATGAAGCTGTCATACTCAGTGCTTCCATCTGATACTTCAGATAGTATTAAGTTCTCAAGTGATAATAAGAGAGTTGCAACAGTGGACAGAAAGGGTAATATAACAGCGGTAGGAACAGGTAATGCGACTATCACAATACTTGCGACAAGTGGTGTAACATCTACGGTAAATGTAAATGTAGTTGCGATGAACAAGTCAGTTCTCAATCTCAGACAGTATGATACAGAGACATTGATAGTTCATGGTACATCAGATACAGTTACATGGTATTCATCAAATACACGAGTTGCGGTAGTAACAAATGGTAAGGTTGTTGCGAAAGGAACGGGAACGGCATATATATATGCATATGTAAACGGATGCAAGGTAGGATGCCAGATAAATGTTTCTTCAGTAAACAACAATAAACGATAAGATATGATGTAAAAATAAAGTATTACGTATTAATATCTAATATATGATTTATGGAAAAGTATCATATAAAACTTAAAGTTTTGTGTGGTACTTTTCTTTTTGTGTGCAACAGTTCAGCGGAAAAAAATTGACAATAGTTGAGTTTATTCACTGTATTGTCAATTTTTTTTGGGGGGGTGAATTGTTATGAATTAAAACGAAAATATGTTCTTGACAAACGGGTGTTCAGTGTGATATTATCCATATAACAAGAGCGAAAATATGTTCAGTACAATATAAAGGGGGAGTATCCATGTTACTTAATCTTCATGTGAAAAATCTTGCGATTATTGATGAGATCGAAGTTGAATTTTCCGAGGGACTTAATGTTCTTACAGGAGAGACCGGTGCCGGTAAGTCCATCATTATCGGTTCTATAAATATTGCACTTGGTGGAAAAGTTTCAAAGGATATTATCAGGACAGGTACGGAGTTTGCACTCGTGGAACTTACATTTTTAGCTGAGGACAGTGAACAGATAAATAGTCTTGAAAAGCTGGGGATTACATTAGAGGAGGATGTCGTAGTAATATCTAGAAAGATAACTAAGTGCCGCACTATAAACAGGGTCAATGGTGAGACGGTAAGTGTTTCTATGCTTAAAAGTATTGCCGATATACTTATAGATATTCATGGCCAGAATGAGCAGCAGTCATTACTGTATAAGAATAAACATATGGAGATTGTTGACAGATATGCGGCAGAAAAAATGTGTGGGAGAGACATGGAGTTTTCAGAAATGTATAGACAGTATAAGGATATGCTTGTCAAGTATTCAGAAAAAGAAATGTCAGAGGAAGAAAGACTTAGAGAAGTATCATTTATACGGTATGAGCTGGAGCAGATAGAACATGCACATTTAGTAAAGGGTGAAGAGGAAAAGCTTCAGGAGAGATACCGTTATCTTTCAAATGCAAATGAGATAAAGAGTGGTATAAATGAGGTGTATTCACTTGTAGAAGATTCTTACGGTGACAGTCAGAGCGTGTCACAGATGCTTGGAAGAAGTTCCCATATATTAGCAAAGATAAGTGGTTATGATGAAAGGCTTAAGGAGCTGGCGAGACAGATAGCAGATATTGATGAGCTTATCATGGATTTTAACAGGGATTTGCAGGAATATGCGTCTGATATGGATGAAAATGGTGAGGAGTTTGCAGAAGTTGAAACGAGGCTTGATCTTGTCAGGACAATTAAATCAAAATATGGTGCGACAACTGAACTGGTTGAAAATTATGCAAAAGACCTTGAAAATAAACTTGAAAAATATGAAGCATACGAAGAATATAGGGCAAATCTCGAAAAGAAGATAGAGATATATAAAATTAAGCTGGAGAAACTCGGAGAGAGTATTTCAAAAATTAGAAAAAAGTGTTCTGCCGAACTTGAAAAGAGGATAACCGACGCACTTATAGACTTAAATTTCCTGCAGGTAAAATTTGAAATAGCAGTCAGGGAACTTGATGAGTTTAATTTAAAAGGAAAAGATGAAGTTGAATTTATGATTTCCACAAATCCCGGTGAAGATTTAAAACCAATCGGTCAGGCTGCATCAGGTGGCGAACTTTCAAGAATCATGCTTGCAATAAAAGCCGTTCTAGCCGAACATGATTCGATAGGTACATTAATATTTGATGAGATAGATGTTGGTATCAGTGGACGCACAGCACAGAAAGTAGCTGAAAAGATGGCATTTATAGGTCATTCACATCAGGTTATATGTATATCACACCTTGCACAGATAGCTGCAATGGCAGATCATAACTATCTTATTGAAAAAAATAATTCATTAAATAAGACGAGTACAGTCATAAGGCAGTTAGAGGGTGATGAGATAGTAGAGGAGATAGCAAGAATACTCGGAGGAGCAAAGATTACCGATGCCGTACTTGAGAGTGCAAGAGAGATGAAACAGCTTGCAGATATTGAAAAAATAAATTATAAAAAAGTAAGTCGCCCGGCATAAAGAGTTTTAGAAAGAAAATATATTTTAATAACAGCATTTTAAGACGAGAAAATATTTTTGACAATTTTATGTTAATGAACAGTTTTAATATTTTTGAATACTTTTTTGTATTTTGCGGACTATATCAAATATAAATATTGTATATTTTCAAAAACAAAAATTGGAAATATACTTTTTGTTGGAGGATATAAAGATGCAGAAAAAGAAGTATTATCAGTTGTTTCTTATCGGGGCACTGGTATTGGATATAGTTGTATCGGTATTATACTATATTTGGTATCTTGACCGTAAAATACCTACAGATATAAACATAGTTGCAAATTCTGAGCAATCATTTGATTTTAATCTTCCGGTTAAATGTGAAAATACTTCAAATACCTGCATAAAAGTTATGAGCAATCCGGGAACGGATGGTATGATGAGAGTGACAGCGGGAAAAAGTTATGGAAGCTGCAAAGCAGAACTTAAGCTGTTTGGCATTATACATTATAAGAATATTAAGTTTAATGTCGTCAAAGAACAAAAACTAATGCCGTCGGGACGGGCGGTAGGCATTTATGTAAATGCGAGGGGAGTAATGGTTCTTGGGACGGCAAATGTGCGTGGAAAGGATGGTGTTGAGTACAGTCCGGCAAAAAATATACTTCAGACGGGTGATTATATATACCAGGTCGATGGAAAGAAAGTTTCATCAATAGATGACATAGAAAGTATATTGCAAAACAAAGATAAAGCTTCAATACGGATGAAAATCCGCAGAGGAAATGAAAATATATTCGTAAAGATGAAGTGTATTGAAGCGGATGACGGAAAATTTAAGATAGGGACATGGCTTAGAGAAGATACAGAGGGTATAGGAACGATAACATATGTTACTAAGGATAATATGTATGCCGCTTTAGGTCATGGCATAGCAGATGCAGATACGGGACTTTTAGTAGATATATCGGCAGGAGGGTTATATAAGGCAGATGTAAGCACGGTTATACCGAGCAAAAAAGGAAGTCCCGGACAAATATCAGGAAGCGTGGAATTGTCTGACAGATGCCGTCTGGGAAGCATCATAAGCAATACAAATTCAGGTATAAAGGGAAAAATAACAGTCGGTGAGACAGCTTATATATATCAGAAAAAAACTGCACTTCCCATTGCATTAAAGCAGGAGATAAAAAAAGGAAAGGCATATATATTATGTCAGTTAGACAAAGTAACAGATAAATATGAAGTCGAGGTGTGTAGTGTATATCAAAATTCAAAAGAAAATAAGGATATGGTAATAAAAGTTACTGATGAGAGACTTTTAAATAAAACGGGCGGTATCGTGCAGGGGATGAGTGGTTCACCAATCATACAGAATGGAAAGATTATAGGTGCTGTTACTCATGTTTTTGTAAATGACCCGGTAAAGGGATATGGGATTTTCATTGAAAGGATGCTTTCGTGAAATATTGATTTGATGTAAATAGTAGAATGGTGTTGTCAGATTATGTAATAACATGAAGATATATAGTAAAGTGTAAGAAAAACAGCATTTAAAGGTCGAAATGTAGAGCGTGTTTATCGTTGAATTATGATGTGATAGGGCATAATATCTAGAAGAAGAAAAACAAAAAGTCGAATTTGGAGGTAAATATGGACAACATCAAAGTATTAGTAGTTGACGATAACAGTAGAATTGTAAATTTACTTAAGGATGCTATTACAAAAGAAACAGATATGGATGTGATTGCGACAGCAGCAGATGGTGAGGAGGCACTTAAAAAAATCGAAATCCATAATCCGGATGTCGTCTTACTTGATCTTATAATGCCAAGACTTGACGGACTCGGTGTTATGGAGAGACTTAAAGAGAAGAAAAAAATAACTTCGGTTCCAAAGATAATTGTTATTTCGGCTGTCAGCCAGGAAAGCGTAACGGAAAATGCGTTTGCACTTGGTGCAGCATATTATATTTTAAAGCCGTTTGATACTCAGATGGTACTTTCGAGAATTAGAACGGCAGTAAACGAGGAGAGTGCACAAAATCATGTGATAAATACAGTATATGAAAATGGAAAAAATATGTTAAAGAAATCATATAATCTTGAAGCAGATGTAACAGATATAATCCATGAGATAGGAGTACCGGCACATATAAAGGGGTATCAGTATCTAAGAGATGCAATAATAATGTCAGTTAATGATGATGAGATGCTTGGTGCGATTACTAAGAGATTATATCCAACGATAGCAAAAAATCATAAGACTACATCAAGCCGTGTAGAGAGAGCGATAAGACATGCTATAGAGGTGGCATGGAGCAGGGGAAAAGTTGATACAATCGAAGAATTATTTGGATACACAGTAAGTTCGGGCAAAGGTAAACCTACCAACTCAGAGTTTGTCGCATTGATTTCTGATAAAATACGCCTTGAATATAAAATGAACAGGAAAATGATAGTTTAACAGATAAAATACTTTTCAGAGCCGCTGATTTGGTTTATAATATATATAAACATTGGCAAAGGAGGTTGGTTGTATTGAAGAATATTTTATTTGTAGCATCGGAGAGTACTCCGTTTATCAAGACGGGAGGATTGGCAGATGTAGTCGGTTCACTGCCTAAATGTTTTGATAAGAAAAAGTATGATGTAAGGGTTATGATTCCCAAATATGCATGTATTCCGGATGAGTGGAAAAACAAGATGGTTTACAAAACACATTTTTACATAGACTTGGCATGGCGTAAACAGTATGTTGGAATCATGGAACTGCAGTATAATGGCATTACATTTTATTTTATAGATAATGAATTTTATTTTGCAGGACCAAAACCATACGGTTATATACACGAAGATATTGAGAAGTTTGCATTTTTTTGCAAGGCTGCATTGTCATCACTTCCAAGTCTTGATTTTCATCCGGATGTTATTCATTGTCATGACTGGCAGACAGGACTCATTCCTGTATATCTTCATGATATGTTTCAGGAAAATCCGTTCTATACGAATATTAAGACAATAATGACTATACATAATCTTAAATTTCAGGGTGTATGGGATTTGCAAAAGGTTAAGGATATAACAGGGATAAAACCTTCGTTTTTTACATCGGACAAACTTGAAGCATATGGTGATGCAAATTATCTTAAAGGTGGAATTGTTTATGCTGATCTGGTAACAACAGTCAGTGATTCATATGCAGAGGAGATAAAGATGCCGTTTTACGGTGAAAAACTTGACGGACTTATGCGTGCGAGAGAAAATTCGCTTGTAGGTATTGTAAATGGTCTTGATTATGATGAGTATAATCCGGAAACAGATCCTTTGATTTACAAAAATTATTCTGTAAAAACATTTAGACGCGAAAAGATAAAGAATAAGAGGGCTTTACAGAGAGAGCTTGGACTTGAGGAAAATGATAAGAAGTTTATGATAGGAATAGTTTCAAGACTTACAGACCAGAAAGGTCTTGATCTTGTAGATTATGTCATAGAAGAAATCTGTGCGGAGGATACACAGCTTGTCGTGCTTGGAACAGGTGAAGAAAAATATGAGCATTTATTCCGTCATTTTGAGTGGAAGTATCATGACAGAGTGTCAGCGAATATTTATTATTCAAATGAGCGTTCACATAAGATATATGCGGCTTGTGATGCGTTTCTGATGCCGTCACTTTTTGAACCATGTGGACTTAGTCAGTTGATGAGTCTTAGATATGGAACAGTTCCTATCGTGCGTGAGACTGGTGGTCTTAAAGACACTGTAGAACCTTACAATGAATATGAGGGAACTGGAACAGGTTTTTCATTCTGCAATTATAATGCTCATGAGATGTTAAATACTATCCGTTATGCCAAGGATGTATATTTTAACCGTAAACGCGAGTGGAATAAGATTATTGACAGAGGAATGGCTAAAGACTTTTCATGGGGACAGTCAGCACAGAAGTATGCCGAACTTTATGACAGACTATAAAAATGGCATATCATTGATTGGTTATTTATTGCAAGCTTGACTTCGGTAGTCAAAACTATGCGGCAATGAGTGAATTTGAAGTGAACCGGGCTGGACATGAGTGTTCAGCCCGATTTAGGAGACTGATATGATAAGATTAGACAAGTTCCTTTCTGAAATGTCCGGCTGGACAAGAAGTGAAGTAAAAAAGATAGTGAGAACAGGAAGTGTAACTGTAGATGGAAATGAGGTAAAAAAGCCTGAAACTAAAATTGATGAGAAATTATCAATAGTCAGTGTAGATGGCAGGCAGATTAAATATAATAAGTATGAATATTATATGTTGAATAAGCCCAAAGGATTTGTATCGGCAACAACAGATAGGGAGCATAAGACAGTTGTGGATATAATAAGTTCATCGGAAAAAAAGGACCTGTTTCCTGTAGGGAGATTAGACATAGATACAGAGGGACTTTTACTTATAACAAATGACGGAGAGCTGGCTCACAGATTATTAGCTCCCAAAAATCATGTGGAAAAAACATACTATGTTGAAGTTTCAGGAATACTTGATGATGTTGATGTGGATGCAGTGGAAAAAGGTCTTGATATAGGTGAAGAGAAAAATACAATTCCTGCAAAAATGGAAATATTAAAAACAGATATTCAGAATAATATATCATCATGTTATCTGACAATACATGAAGGAAAATTTCACCAGGTTAAGAGAATGATGAAAAAACTCGGCAAGACAGTTACATATCTGAAAAGGGTGAGCATGGGAAGTCTTATTCTTGACAGCAAACTTAAAAAGGGCAATTACCGGAAACTTACCGAGCAGGAAATCATAGAATTGAAAAATAATTAAAAATATGTTATAAAATATTTAAAAGATACTTGACCTAAACAGAAAAATAAGGTAAACTATTAAGGCAGTGCTGAAATAGCTCAGTTGGTAGAGCACTTCACTCGTAATGAAGGGGTCGTGGGTTCGAGTCCCATTTTCAGCTTAAATGGAAAGTCTTGAAAATATTGATATTATCAGGGCTTTTTTTGTTACAAAAAAACTATCAATAATATGCATATGCTGGAGATGGAGAGCAAATATAAAAAATGGATTTAGATGATAAAACACATATAGAAGTAATAAGAAGTAAAAGAAAAACGCTTGCAATAGAAATAAGACCGGATATGAGAGTTGTTGTGAGAGCCCCTGAGAAAATACCTCAAAATGAAATCATAAAATTTGTTGAGGAGAAACAGAATTGGATAAAGAAGCACCTTGTACAGATGTATTTTAAGGCAGAAGAAAATAAAAAGCAGAAAAAAGAACCGGCACTTACGAATGCAGATATAGAGAAATTATGTCAAAAAGCATTGTCAGTAATTCCAGATAAAGTAAAATATTATGCAGAGATAATGGGAGTAATTTATGGCAGGATTACGATAAGAAACCAAAAAACAAGATGGGGAAGCTGCAGCAGTAAAGGAAATTTGAATTTTAATTGTCTTTTAATGCTCATGCCTGACAAGGTGCTGGATTATGTAGTCGTGCATGAGCTTTGTCATTTAAGGCAGATGAACCATTCCAAAAAATTTTGGAAGGAAGTTGAAAGGTATATGCCTGATTACCCAAATTATAAAAAGTGGCTTAATGAGAATGGAGGAGCATTGATAGAGCGTATGTTGAGAAGATAAAATATTGACACGGTGTTTAGGAGGATAGATAATAACATAAGTGATGCTAAGTAAATAACCAAATAGTGTTATGAGCAAGTAGAATAGTGGAGTGCGAATGTCCACATGACTATGTGTTAATAAATGGAAATCAATAGAATTAATAAGAAGGAAGGATGAATGACAATGGCAGGAACGATGATTCATCTTGTTATCGCAGTCAGGATTGCTGAAAATATCAAAAAAAATGGTTATAAGATAAGATTGGCAGACGGCAGCAATATTCATTTTGATAAAAATATGTTTATTGCGGGTAACATATGTCCTGATGGGATAATGGAAAGAAAAAATTATGAGAGGAACATGAAGCTTCATACACATTTTAGGGATGGAATACCCGATGGTGATTTTGGGAAAAACGGAACAATAAAGTTGTTTGAAAAAAGAATGGCTGACTTTTGGAGAGAGCATTGCGAGGATGAAAGAGTGGCATCAGGACTCTATCTTGGTTATATAACTCACATGATGACAGATAAAAGGTTTATTTTATACGAAAGACCAAAATATTTTCAAAATATAAGTAAAATAGGTCTGACAGAGCGTGATAGAGAAACTTTTGTGTATTTTAACAAGGATACGGATCTTGTTGATTTTAAACTTGTTAAAGAGATGCCGGAGCTTTCAGAGGCAGAAAAGATATTGAGAGAAACTAGAGATTATTATATAAAAAATATGATAACAAAAGAGGAGCTTGACAAGAGCCGCAGATGGATAATAAAGTATTTTTTTGAAGAAAAACATATTGAAGAAAATAGTAGATTCCTTGATTATAACAGCATACTTAAATTCTGCGGGGATACGGTCAATTATATACTAGACAGGCTTAAAAATGAGAGCTATTTAGATGTGTAAGCGTACAATAAATATCCATTAGATAATTAAAGTTTATAAGTGTATCTGACTGTGCTATAAGAGTAGTCAGTGTAGATGCCACGAATCCGTTAGACAATTAAAATTTACAAGTGTATCTGACTGTGCTATAAGAGCAGTCGGTGTAGATGCTACGAATCCGTTTGACGATTAAAGTTTACAAGGGAGCGCAAAAAATGGGATACGACAGAGACGATATATTGGAACAAATAGAAAAGAATATTCCGACAAAATGTGAAAGATGTGGAGCAAGATTGTATTTTAAAGGAAGTGGAAGATATGTATGTCAAAGATGTCACATAGATTATTATGATGATTTTGGATTGATAAAAAAATATATTGATGAAAATGGACCGGCACCAGCAGTTGAGATTTCGGTGAAGACTGGGGTAAAACTTGAAGTAATAGATATGCTTCTTGAGAAAGGCAGACTTGAAATGCCTGGGGAATTAAAAGAGGCGGAAAGATGCGAGAGGTGCGGTGCACTTTTTCCGATAGGGAGATATTGCAAAGAATGTATCGAAGATACCAGTAAAGGGATTATGAATATTTTTAAAAATGAAGAAGCACAGCGGAGAAAATTTGCCATATCAAAGCAGGCAAGAGATAAGGAAACAAAAGATAAGTATGAAAAAGACAGGATGCACTATCTTAATCACATCAAAGATCAGTGGTAAGTTAAAAAATAAAATAACAAGTAAAAATAAAAATAGAACAAAATGTAAGTAAAAAATAAATAGAGAAAAGAGTATAGAATGAAATGTAAAGAGAAGAAAAAATAAATATAAATAGGCAAATTACTCATGTAATACAAAAACAAGCCCCTCAATATTTATAATGAGGGGCTTGTTTATTTATATTAATATGAGAAAAGCTAAATAATTAGCAGCATCCCTGAGCCTTCATTGCTTCAGCGACTTTAAGGAATCCGGCAATATTAGCACCTGCCATGTAGTTACCAGGCATACCAAATTCTTTAGCAGCTTCGTCACAAGACTTGAAGATTTCTTTCATGATGTTGTGAAGTTTGCTGTCAACTTCTTCAAATGTCCATGAAAGTCTCTCAGAGTTCTGGCTCATCTCAAGACCTGATGTTGCAACACCACCTGCATTTGCGGCTTTAGCTGGTCCATAAAGCATATTGTTTGCAAAATAAACATCAATAGCTTCAGGAGTAGAAGGCATATTAGCACCCTCAGATACTGCGAAGCATCCGTTTTCAGCTAAGAGTTTAGCACTTTCGCCATCAATCTCATTCTGAGTAGCACATGGAAGTGCGATATCACACTTAATGCTCCAGATACCCTTGCATCCTTCTGTATATGTAGCATTCTTGTGGGATGTTCTGTCAACATACTCTTTGATACGTCCTCTTTCAACTTCTTTAATCTGCTGAACTATTTCAAGCTCGATTCCATCAGGATCATAAACATATCCGTTTGAATCAGATAAAGCAACAACTTTTGCACCAAATTCTGTAGCTTTCTTTGTAGCATAGATAGCTACATTACCTGAACCTGAGATAACAACTGTCTGATCCTTGAAACTCTTACCATTAGCCTTGAGCATTTCATTTGTGAAATAGCAAAGACCAAATCCTGTTGCTTCTGTACGTGCTAAAGAACCACCGTATGTAAGTCCTTTTCCAGTAAGAACACCAGACCACTCATTGCGGAGTCTCTTGTACTGTCCGAACATATAACCGATTTCCCTTGCACCTGTTCCAATATCACCGGCAGGAACATCACAGTCAGGACCGATATGTTTGCAAAGTTCTGTCATGAAGCTCTGGCAGAAACGCATAACTTCTCCATCGCTCTTACCCTTAGGATTGAAGTCGGAACCACCTTTACCACCACCCATAGGGAGTGTTGTAAGTGAGTTTTTGAAGATCTGCTCAAAACCTAAGAATTTAATGATACCACTGTAAACTGAAGGATGAAGTCTAAGACCTCCCTTGTATGGTCCGATAGCAGAGTTGAACTGGATACGGAAACCTCTGTTTACCTGTACTTTACCATTATCATCTACCCAAGGTACACGGAAAATGATCTGTCTTTCAGGCTCAACGATTCTTTCAAATACGCCTGCTTCTACTAAGTCAGGTCTTTTTTCAACAACAGGCTCAAGTGAAGTAAATACTTCCATAACTGCCTGGATAAATTCAGGCTCGCCTGCATTTCTCTTTTTTACTGTTTCAAGTAAGTCAATAAGATACTGATTTTTTAACGCCATTGTAAAAAAACCTCCTGAATAAATATATAATATTTTGAATGTTTGTATCCGGTAAAAGATTAAATATAATGTATATCTATGTAAATATCCCAAAATATATATTAAAGATACACAAAAATTGTAAAACATTCCTAAAACAGTATTGCACAATTTTTAACAAAAATCAATCAAAAAATGTTGAGTATTACATATTTTTGGTTGATTTTATACAATTTAACAACAAATATAAAAATAATTTAATAAAAACTAAAATATGAACGACATATTAACAATTTGGACATAATTTGGACATATTTAATGATTATAATTTTGTTTCAGAAAGTGAAAACTTTCTACTCCCACCCTATTATACGCTGGATAACACGAGTTATCCGATAAAAAGAGCCTTCCCGGGCTCTTTTTATTTTATATGAAGTATTGAAAAAAACAAAATGAGGTATAAATTTATGTATAAATATATTTTATTCGACCTTGACGGTACAATTACTGATTCAAGTAAGGGAATAACAAATTGTGTTAAATATGCATTAGAAGCAGCCAAATGGGAAATTCCTGAAACTGACAGACTGCTTGAATTTATAGGTCCGCCGCTTACGGAAGGATTTATGACAATAAGCAAAATGTCAGAAAAAGAAGCAGAAGCGGCAACGACAAAGTTCAGGGAGAGATATAATGTTACCGGACTTTTTGAAAATGAGCCGTATGATGGAATCGAAAAAATGTTAAAGACATTAAAAGAAAACGGGTATATACTGGCAGTAGCAACATCTAAGCCAGAGGAGACAGCAAAAAGGATTATTGAACATTTCGGGCTGAAGAAATATTTTAAAGAAATAACAGGAAGCACATTTGATGCGGTCAGAAATACAAAACAGAGTGTTATAGAGGAAACTTTAAAAAGACTTGGGATAACGGATGCTGAAAAGGAATCAGTGCTTATGGTAGGTGACCGAAAACATGATGTAGTAGGAGCACATAATTGTGGAATAGATGTTCTTGGTGTTTATTATGGCTTTGCAAAATCAGGTGAGTTAGAAGATGCGGGTGCCGATTATATTGTTTCAAAAGTTGAGGAAATTGTCAAAATAATCACCGGATAAACACAAATTTATGATATAATTATATGGAAAAAATTAAAACTGTTTACAATGATAAGTTTGACAGTTTAAAAGCATAGTGTGCAGACATGGGGGATAAAGTATGAGAGATGATAAAAGATTTATACTTGACGGATTTGTGTTTTCAACAAGAAAAGACTATGAAAGAGCATGCAAGGAAAAAGAAACTATAGAATATCTTGTCGCAAATTCAAATATGTCTGATATGAAAGCAGTCTTAAAAATATATAATAAGGCTGTGGAAAAAAAGTCGTTTCAGACGGTTATTGGACTTGAATTTATAGAAAATATGCGAAAAAGACTTCTTTCTTCAGGAATAGTTAAAGAAAACCAACTGGCATATGTACCGGTTGTGCCGAGAGTTAAAGAAAAAATGTCAGGGAAAAGTATTACGGACAAAGATGTGCTGGAAAAAAATGTGGAGAAATATAAAAATGCTTATGAAGCGGAAAAAGCAGGAAAAAAAATAAAAAATATGGCTATTGTTTTTTTATGCATATTGCTTATAGCAGTCATATTCATAACAGTGAAGTCAAAGTATTCTGTATTTACGTATTTCACTGATTATAAATCAAATATGGAAAATGAATTAATCGACAAGTATGAAAAATGGGAGCAGGATTTAAGTGATAAAGAAAAAGCACTAGATAAGAGAGAAAAAGAGATACAGGAAAAAGAAGAAAGATTGAAAAATAAGTAAGGGTAAAATTTTACCGGTATCAAAAACATATGCAGAAAAGAGGGTTATTATGGAAAAATTGAAAATTATGGTTGTTGATGATGAAGCGAGAATGAGAAAGCTTGTCAAGGACTTCTTAGTTAAAAGTAATTTCGATGTTTTAGAAGCAGGTGACGGAGAAGAGGCTGTAGATAAGTTTTATGAAAATAAAGATATAGCACTTATACTGCTCGATGTTATGATGCCTAAAATGGATGGCTGGGAGGTTGTAAGAGAAATAAGGAAATATTCTCAGGTACCTATAATAATGCTTACGGCAAAAAGTGACGAAAAAGATGAACTTCTTGGATTTGAACTTGGCGTAGACGAATATATTTCAAAACCATTTAGTCCTAAGATTCTTGTTGCAAGGGTTGAGGCAATACTAAGAAGAACAAATGCTCTTGATGATGGAGATATAGAGGTAGGTGGTATTTGTATAAATCAGTCTGCACATGAGGTTAAGATTGATGGAAAGCAAATTGAATTAAGCTTTAAAGAGTTTGAACTGCTTACATATTTTGTGACAAACCAAGGCGTTGCACTGTCAAGAGAACGCATTTTAAATAATGTCTGGAATTATGATTATTTCGGAGATGCAAGGACAATAGATACCCATGTAAAAAAATTGCGTAGTAAGCTTGGCAAAAAAGGGGAATACATAAAGACAATCTGGGGAATGGGATACAAATTTGAAGTGTCTTAGGAAATTTGCAATATAGCTTTTAATGGAGGTGGCATGTATGGAGCTGAAAAGACAAAAAAGATTTTATGGGATTAAATCCATACGTACTAAGCTTATATTGATAATGATAGGAATGTTGGGATTTACATTGGCGGCAATATGGTTTATGAACAGGGTTTTTCTGCCCTCTTATTATCAGCACAGCAAAGTATCAATGCTTGAAGAATGTTATGAGGAAGCAAATTCAATAGTAAATAAAGATAAGGATTACAGTAGTGGAGAGTCGACAGGATTATCGGACGATTCGACGCTTAATCTTGAAATAATGTCTGCGAATAACACATCCAGTGTGTATATATTCAGACTGAACAATTTTTTTGGAAAAGTATATTATCAATATGATTATCCAAGTGAAAAAGTTATTACTGAATTTCAAAGGCAGAACATTATAGACAAAACTAAAGATTATGTTGTTGGTATTGAGGATTCACAAAGTTATTATGTCAGGGATAAAAAGCGTAATCTTATTGATATGAAAAATGAATATTGTGTATATAAGGTGCTTGATGAGAGGATAGGTTCATATTATATTGAACTTTTTGGCAAGCTTGATTCGGGAGCCTTTGTATATGTAAGTACGAACTATCAGAGCATGGCAGAAAATATAGGTATATTTAATTCATTTCTTCTTTATGTCGGTGTGGGTGTTATAATATCCGGTGTGATTCTGATGGTATTTATAGGAAATAATTTTACGAAGCCAATCAGAAAACTGACAGAGATAGCACAGAAGATGGCAGATTTTAATTTTGAAGTAAGATATCCGGTTAAAGAACATGATGAGATAGGTGTACTGGGCAGCAGCATAAATACATTGTCGGAAAACCTGGAAGAAAAGATTTCAGAATTAAAGACAGCAAACAATGAATTGCAAAAGGATATTGAAAAGAAGATACAGATAGACGAAATGCGTAAAGAGTTCCTATCAAATGTATCACATGAACTTAAAACACCTATTGCACTTATACAGGGATATGCGGAAGGTCTTTATGATAATATAAATGATGACAGTGAGAGCAGGAAATTTTATTGCGAAGTTATAATGGACGAGGCTGATAAAATGAATAAGATGGTAAAGAAGCTTCTCACATTAAATCAGATAGAGTTTGGAAATAACCAGGTGAATTTTGAACATTTTGATATTGTTCAGGTTGTAAGGACGGTAATAAATTCAGCAACTCTTCTTGCAAAACAAAAAGAGGCACAGATAGAGATAGATGATTATCCGCAGATTTATGTTTGGGCTGATGAATATATGATAGAAGAAGTAGTTACGAATTATGTCAGCAATGCGATAAATCATGTTGATGGCGAGAAAAAAATAAAAGTAAGCCTGAAAAAAACGGATAAAGTTGTGAGAGTCAGCGTCTTTAACACCGGAAAATGTATTCCGGAGGAGGAACTCGACAAAATATGGATAAAGTTTTATAAAGTAGATAAAGCGAGAACAAGAGAGTACGGTGGAAGCGGTATAGGTTTGTCAATCGTAAAGGCAATAATGGAATCAATGAATCAAAAGTGCGGTGTCCTCAATCATGAGGATGGAGTAGAGTTCTGGTTTGAGCTTGATATAGAAAATTAATAAGGGAGCACATATTCGTTGACGATAATGTCACAAATGTGGTATTATATAAAAAGATGAAAAATGGGTGGTAATGATGGAAAATCATTACAGTTCACAGCAAAATGTGGACAGTAAGTAAGAATACTCATTTGCAATGTGTATAAAGCACGGAGGGACAATATGAGAAAAGGGATGTTCATTGTGGCAGCAGCCACGGCAGTTTGTCTGACAGGATGTGCGAGTGTTCAGACATTGACAGAAGATCAGAATAATGCGATAGCAGAGTATATGGCAGATAGTCTGTTAAAGAGTGATAAAAATTATACATATAATATGAAGTTAGACAATGATAATTATCAGGAAGAACCGACGGCAACTCCTCAGATACAGCCGACAGCAGTTCCGAAACCGACAGCTTCGCCGGAGATAGGTAGTACCATGCAGCCGGTCACACCTTTAAATTCAGATAATCCAACGGAGTCATCAGAGCCGCAGCAAAAGTCGGTATCACTTAGTGATGCCATGAATTTATCCGGATTTAAAGCAAAAGTAACCGGTTATAAGTATGACAGTGCTATCAGCACGGGGGTATCAGATATATCAGCACACAAGGGTAAAAAGCTGTTTGTTGTCAATATAAAATTTAAAAATACTTCCGGACAAAACAAAAAGATTGATATGACAAAAAATAAGAGTTCATATGTTTTGAATGTTGATGGTAAAGATATGGGCACTCCGCTTTTAACTATTGCAAACGAGGACATTCATTTTATAAAGAAAACTGTAGCTGGAGGAAAAAGTGTAAATTCGATACTTGTATTTGAAATTCCTTCGGGTACAAAGTTGAAAAATGTTCTTTTGGAAGTAACCAACAAAGATATGATGGCACAGGTAAATATTAAATAAATAAACTTACAAATGTGAAAAGATATTGGAGGTAAGGATATGGAAACAGGAATCTTATTAGAGAGTGGAACAAATGAACTGGAAATATTAGAGTTTCGTGTTGCAAACAATTACTATGGAATAAATGTCGCAAAAATAAGGGAGATTATTTCTTTTCAGACACCTACACCTGTACCGAATGCTGATCCACGCATAGAAGGTATATTTATGCCGAGAGATGAGATTATCTCAATTATAGATCTTGCAGAGTGTCTTCATCTGCCAAAGCCTGAAACACCGACAGGAGATATGTATATAGTTACAAATTTCAATAAATTAAATACGGCATTTCATGTAAATGGTGTTTTGGGAATACACAGAGTGTCATGGTCAGATATAGTTAAGCCGGATTCAACAGTAAATACAGGCGGAGAGGGCATGGCAACAGGAATTGTCAGAATAGATGGAAAACTTATAATCATTCTTGATTTTGAAAAAATCGTAGCAGATATAAATCCTGAGACGGGACTTAGAATGTCAGATGTTGAGAGAATGCAACACAGAACAAGGAATGAAACACCTATACTTATAGCAGAGGATTCACAATTACTTAGCAAGATGATAGTGAACTGTCTTGAACAGGCAGGATATACAAATCTGACAACAACAGCAAATGGTAAGGAGTGCTGGGATAAACTTCAGGAATATAATGCAAGTGGTGATCTTGATTCAAAAGTAGCATGTATTATAACAGATATTGAGATGCCTCAGATGGATGGTCATCGTCTTACCAAGCTGGTTAAAGAAAATGGTGATATGAATCATATACCTGTAGTTATATTCTCATCACTTGTAAATCAGGAAATGAAGATAAAAGGTGAACAGCTCGGTGCGGATGCACAGCTTTCCAAACCGGAAATCGGCCAGCTTGTTGCTGCTATTGACAAATTGGTTGGAAATGAATAGGCCAAATAGGTAAATCAAGCAAGGAGATAATTGGATTGAGAGAAGAAGATAATATTGAAAAGGAAGGTTTACAGGAAGATAATCCGGATATTGGCGATAATTCAGGAGATGAAGATTTTGCAGAATATGATGATCTTTCAGCACTTGAGGGATTACCACAGATAGATGAGTTGGATAATATGGACGATCTGTCAGGAGTTTCGGATGTAGCTTCAACTATTGATTTTGATGAGTCCGGACATCAGGATGAGTCAGAAGACGATATTGATATACCACTTCCTGACATAGATTTTTCAGAAGACGATGGAATAGCATCGGAATTATCTGACGGGTCAGATATAAAAACTACATATCCGGAGATAAAAGATGATGATAATAATGCGGCGGATGATAGTACTGTCGAAGAACCGCAGGTATCAGAAGATATTGCAGCAGAAAAAGATACTGAGATAGAAACTCAATCAGATGCAGAAGCTGAACAGTCGGGTGCAGATATAATGTCACTCTCAGAGGACGGAGCAGATGAAGAACAGTCAGACGCAGATATAATGTCGCTCTCAGAAGATGGGGCAGATGAAGAACAGTCAGATGCAGATATAATGTCGCTTTCAGAGGACGGAGCAGATGAGGAACAGTCAGATGCAGATATAATGTCGCTCTCAGAGGACGGAGCAGACGAGGAACAGTCTGATAATGACATAATGTCACTTACAGAAGATGGAACAGCTGATGACGAATCAGGTTCTATAGATGATATGCTCGGAGGTCTTTTGGACAATTTTGATAAAAATGGTTCTATAGGTGATGAGTCGGAAGAACAGTCGAAGGAGAATAGTGGATCAGATGCAGGTGATGGACAGAAAGCGGATGATCTGTCTGATTTGTTGGGGATGCTTAGTGATGACTCAACATCTGATGATGTTATAAGCCTTGACAGCGTTTCAAATGAAGAAATTCCTGATATATCAGAGATTCCTGATATACCTATGCAAGAAGAGGAGGACATATCCAATATACTCCCTCAGAATGAAGAAAAGGAAGATGATGGTGAAAAACAGAGCATTTTCAAAAAAGTTTTTGGAAATGTAGTCACGGATGAGATAGCGGAAGCAGAGAAAAAACAGGAAGAAGAAGAGGCTGCTAAAAAAGAAGAAGCCGAAAAAGTAAAAGAAGAAAAGGCTGCTGAGAAAGCAAAGCAAAAGGAAGAAAAAGAAAAGCTGAAGGCTGAAAAGGCAGAGGCGAAAGCTGCAGCAAAAGCGAAAAAAGCGGAGGAAAAAGCAGCAAAGAAAGCGGAAAAACAGGCACAGAAAGAAGCCGAAAGAGAAGCTGCTGCAAATGAAGTAGTAGGAAAACTTAACAAGGTTGGAGTTTCAATAGTAGCTGTATTTGGAGTTATAATACTCGCCGGAATAATTATCGGTACAAACAGTTTTGGAAGCGGTTTGGATAAGAAGAAAGCTACAAATTACTTTGAAATGCACAGATATTCGCAGGCATATGAATCTGCTGTAGGGACAAACATGAAGGAAAAAAATCCTGAGCAGTATAAAAAGATTGTGACTGTTATGAAAGTTCAACATGCTCTTGATTCCTATCAGAACTATGAAAATGTCAAAAAATATCCTGAAGCATTGGACGCTCTTCTTATGGGACTTAAGAAATATGATGCAAATAAAAAGACTGCATATGACCTTGAGATAGAAAACGACCTTGCGAGTGTTTATGATAAGATACTTGATATTTTGTCAGATGAATTTGGTCTGTCAAAGTCACAGTCATATGATATTCTTAGCTTAGGCAGCAGTGAATATACAAGCAAAGTTAATGCTATTGCAGCTAAGTAAATAAATAAAAACTCACTGGTATAAAAAAGTCGGTGAGTTTTTTTGTTTGAAAAAGCAGAGAACATAGTCAAAAGTATTTCTTTATCGTACAGAAATTATCATATCGACAACACCACCCGTATGTGGTACACTTTTAACATACAAAATAATGACAGCAGAGGTGATATACAGAATGATAGCAATTATTGATTATGATGCAGGAAATCTTAAGAGTGTTGAGAAAGCTTTGTTATATCTCGGTGAGGAGTGTGTAGTCACAAGAGACAGAAATGAACTTCTTAAAGCGGATAAAGTTATCTTGCCGGGAGTGGGTGCTTTCGGTGATGCGATGGAGAAACTTAATAAATTTGGTCTTGTTGAGGTAATACATGAGATAGTTAAAGAAAATAAACCGTTTTTAGGAATATGTCTCGGACTTCAGCTTATGTTTGAGAGCAGTGAGGAGGGACCGGGCGTAAAAGGTCTTGGACTTCTTCCGGGAAAGATAGTCAAATTTCCAGAAAAAGATGGGTACAAAATTCCTCACATGGGATGGAATTCAATTAAGATAAAAGATGGGAGCAGACTTTTCAAAGGTGTTTCTGACAATTCATATGTTTACTTTGTTCATTCATATTATCTTCAGGCAGAAAATGAAAACGATGTAGCAGCAACTACCGATTACATAACACACATTCATGCATCTGTTGAGCATGGCAATATATTTGCCTGCCAGTTTCATCCGGAAAAAAGCGGTGATGTCGGATTGCAGATATTAAAGAATTTTTGTGAATTATAAAATGTGATGCGATAGTTAAAACAGACGGTAATGTAAATGCAAAAATTCAAGGCAGCATTATATACTTAGTTGTGTAAAAATAGTTGTTTAAAAAATTAAATCGTGCAGAAATTGGAAACAGAAAAGAAAGTGGTCTGTTGCACTACAGGTGTGATTAGGCAGCAAAGGAAAGGCTTGGTAGATATATGTTTACAAAGAGAATAATTCCATGTTTGGATGTAAATAACGGCAGAGTTGTTAAAGGTGTAAATTTTGTTGATCTTAAAGATGCGGGTGACCCGGTTACTGTTGGTGCTGCTTATGGGAAAGCGGGTGCAGACGAACTTGTATTTCTTGATATAACGGCATCTTCTGATGCGAGAGCGACTAAGATAGATATGGTAAGGAGAGTAGCGGAAACGGTGTTTATTCCATTTACAGTCGGTGGTGGTATAAGGACAGTTGATGATTTTAAGGCTGTTTTAAGAGAGGGGGCTGACAAGGTTGCCGTAAATTCTGCTGCAATATTAAATCCTGAACTTATATCTGAAGCGGCTATGAAATTTGGAAGCCAGTGTGTTGTTGTTGCCATTGATGCGAAAAGGAGAGAGGATGGCAAAGGCTGGAACATCTTTAAGAACGGTGGTCGTGTTGATATGGGGATAGATGCTATTGAGTGGGCGATGAAAGCGTATGAACTTGGTGCCGGTGAGATATTGCTCACAAGTATGGATTGTGATGGAACAAAAGACGGATATGATATTGAACTTACAAGAACTGTTTCTGACAATGTAAATATACCTGTAATCGCATCAGGCGGAGCAGGAAAACTTGAACATTTTAAAGAAGCGTTTACAGAGGGAAATGCAGATGCAGTGCTTGCAGCATCACTTTTCCACTACAAAGAACTTGAGATAAATGAGGTGAAAAAGTATCTTAGAGAAGAGGGTATAAGTGTCAGACTCTAAACATATTTACAGAAAAGAGGAAGAAAGTTATGGGAATGATTGATAATGACTGGCTTCCGGCTTTAAAGCCGGAGTTTGCGAAAACATATTATAAAGATTTGTTCGAGTTTGTTAAGACTGAGTACAGCAGAGTTGTTGTATATCCACCGGCAGATGATATATTCAATGCGTTTCATTTTACCCCATTGTCAAAAGTGAAAGTAGTGATTTTGGGACAGGACCCGTATCACAATGTAAATCAGGCACACGGACTTAGCTTTTCAGTGCCGCCGAGTCAGAAGGAGATACCGCCGTCGCTTCAAAATATATACAAGGAATTGCATGACGATCTCGGCTGTTATATACCAAACAACGGTTACCTCAAAAAATGGGCGGATCAGGGGGTGCTTATGTTAAACACGGTGCTTACGGTAAGGGCTCACCAGGCAAATTCACACCAGAATAAAGGATGGGAACATTTTACCGATGCTGTCATAAATGCGGTAAATGAGCAGGACAGACCTATAGTATATCTTTTGTGGGGCAGACCTGCACAGAGTAAGATTCCTATGCTTACAAATCCGAAACATCTAATATTAAAAGCACCGCATCCAAGTCCGCTTTCAGCTTACAGAGGATTTTACGGATGCAGGCATTTCAGTCAGACAAATGAATTTCTTAAAGAAAACGGAGTAGAGCCAATCGACTGGCAGATAGAAAATATATAACGCTATTATGGAAGTTAATACTTAAGAATTAATTACATTTCTTTCAGATATATTGTGTCAAAAATGTGTCTATGCTAACATATCCTTAACGAGGGGCTGTTTATGTTTCATAGCCGCCTAATCAGCATCTGTATCTGAAAGGAGTGTTTTTTTATGAAAAAAAGAAAAATTTTAACAAGAGGGATTGCGACGGCGTTAGCAGTTGTAAGTGTATTTTTCGTATCACATTATGCAAAGGCTGGGGAAAATTATATTAAAACCGGAGAAAAAGTTGATTTTACGGAGCTTTATGACTCAAAAGAGTTTAGTACAGACAATTCTAAAGTGACTTTGTCGAAAGATAACAAGACAGACGGCTTGTTTGTTGATGGAAAAACCGAAGAAATTGAAAATGTCAGATTTATGCTTTCAAAAGAGATAGATTTTTCTGATAAAAGCGGATATCTTGTTTTTTCAGGTACGTCTGAGAGAAAAAGAGATGTGACGCTTTCTTTATATTTAGATGATTCGACAAAGAGTTTTGCAAAAGTTAAGCTGACAAGACAAAACAGAAAAAATGCGTGGAGTACAGATGACAATAGATGTATAAAAATATCCGATGAGATAAAGGGAAAACATAAAATATATTTTAAATTTACGGATAATAATGGAAATGAATATAAAGGCAAGAGTCTGAAAATATTATTAAAATATACATTTGTATTGGATGAAGATATTCCGATGGTCGATCTTGATATTGATGAATCAAAGACCCCGATAGCTGCAATGAACGGTGATCCAAATCACCAGACAGAGTGTTATGGAAATATGACTGTTGATATTCCTAAAGGGTATAAATCAGAATATACCGATAAGAAACTTTCTACAAAGACTTATGAGCTTGATTATATAAGGGGCAGAGGTAATTCAACCTGGGGACCTGACAAAAAACCATACAAATTAAAACTTGACAAAAAGGCTGATTTGTTAGGAATGGGTTCTGACAAACACTGGATACTTCTCGCAAATTATTATGACATATCAATGCTCAGAAACAAATTTACATATTGGCTTGGGAATGTGCTCGGACTTGAATATACTCCGAAATGTGAGTTTGTAAATGTCGTTATGAACGGAAAATATCTTGGTAGTTATTATCTGTCTGAGCAGGTACGCGTCGGAAAAAACAGGGTAAATATTGATGATTTGTCTGCTGATGATGAATCAAAGGCTGTAACAAGTGGCTCTGCGATAACAGGCGGTTATCTTCTCTCATGTGAAAAGGCAGATGATAGGATGAATATAACAACGGATAAAGGAATGGCATTTGCAATAGAAAGTCCTGATTTTGAAGATTATACAAATCTTGAACAGTATAACTATATATCAGATTATCTTAAACAGACGGAGGCGGCCATATATGGAAAGGGATTTAAAGACAGTAAGGGAGTTTCTTATGAAGATTACATGGATGTTGATTCAGCGATAGACTATTACTGGGTACAGGAATTTTCGTTAAATGGTGATGCGTTTATATCAGGAAGTACATACCTATATAAAAAAAGAGATGGAAAACTATACTGGGGACCATTATGGGATTTTGATTATGTTGCATGGGGAGCAACAGAATATACATCTAACAGCGTTGAAGGTTTAAATCTTGATAGAAATGCATGGTTTACAAAGTTGTTTGCTAATGAAAAATTTAGAAAAAAATTTGTGGCAAGATGGCCTTATATAAAAGAAAAACTGTTGGAGGGAATAAAGGACGGAGGAATCATAGATACATATTCGCAAAAACAATATGCTTCACAAAAAGCGAATTATTATGTCAACAAAATGTATTCACAGGATGATATACTGGAATATAACGATGTGTTGAAAGATATTGTGAATGACATGAAGATTGATGAGAATATTGGAAAAACAACAGAAAATATGGCAAAGATAACATATGATTCTGAGGAACAGAGATTAAAACAGTGGATTCGTGAGAGAATAGACTGGATAGACAAAAATATTTCTTCAATAAATGATTATTGTGCAAGCAGACAGTTTGTATTTATGGTGAATGGAAAAACATATGCAACGGTAGATTATATATTTGACACTGGAGTTGAACTGCCTAAAGAACCGACTAAGAAGGGATATAGTTTTTGTGGATGGTACTATAAACAAAAAGCGGGCAAAAAAACATATGAGATTAAGTTTGATAAGAATGATTTAACAACATTGACAGATAAGAAAGTGACATTATATGCAAAGTGGAAAAAGAAAACTAAGGCAAATACTGTCAAAAAGTTTATATTCCAATACAATGATATATATCTTTCACCATATGATGATTATAGTATGAAATATGGAATTCAGCCATTTGGAGCTGTCATATCGGGCATCAAATGGAAATCGTCAGATAAGAAAATTGTTACGGTAGATGAAAGTGGTACGATTCATGTTGTCACAGAAAAACCGGGAGTCTGCACGGTGACAGCCAAGGTAAAAGGTTTAAAAGCAGTGCGTTGTAAGATTCATATCGTATCATGGGATAAAATTACAGGACTTAACGATTTTAATGTGGCTAAAAATAAAATTACATTGAAAAAAGGAAAATATGCAAGAATCAAAGTATCATTATTACCTAAGAATGCCTACAATCCTAATATAACTTATGCATCTTCAAATAAGAAAGTTGTGCAGGTTGACGAAACAGGTATGATACACGCTAAAAAGAAAGGAAAAGTTACGATAGTCGTATATTGTGCATCACTTGAAAAAGCAGAATTAGTTACGGTAAAGGTTAAATAAAAAGGTAATCATACACATTTATAGTGTGGATAATAAAAGGATGAACTGTTACTTTTTGTGTGGCAAAGGGATGAGTTTAAGACTTGTATTATGTCTGTTTATTTGGTAAAATATTGATAATTGTGATAATTAAGGGGGTTCCATAGTGATAGATGAGACAGAAAATGTCGAGGTAAAAAAGGTAAATATGGAAGGTGTCCCGGAGCAGCTCGTTTTTGGTCTTGATATAGGAACGAGAAGTATTGTTGGAACGATAGGTTACAGAGATACAAAGGGATTTACCGTAGTTGCACAGACATCAAAAGAACATGAAACAAGAGCCATGATGGATGGACAGATACATGATATAAATATGGTTGCATCTACTATCAGTGAAATCCGTGATAGACTTGAGTATATGACCGGGCGTACATACAAAGATGTGTGTATAGCAGCCGCCGGTCGAGTGCTCAAGACTGTTGAGGCAGAGGCAGAGATAGATTTTAATTCAGAAACGGTTGTCACGACTGAGAAAATATATACACTTGATATGCTCGGTGTAGAAAATGCTTATGAAAAGCTTAGGGAAGAACAAAATAGTGATGATATAAAATTTTATTGTGTTGGTTACTCAGTAAAACATTATTATCAGAACGGATATGCAATAACAAATCTTGAGGGACATAAATGTAATAAGATTTCTTGTGAGATTATTGCAACATTCCTTCCTGATGAAGTAGTTGACGGACTTTATACTGCTGTTGAGAGAGCCGGATTATATGTTGCAAATCTTACATTGGAGCCAATAGCAGCTATAAATGTTGCAATACCCGAGAGGTTTCGATTATTAAATATCGCACTTGTCGATGTAGGAGCAGGAACATCCGATATTTCCATTACAAAGGATGGAAGCATTATTGCATATGGCATGATTCCAAGTGCCGGCGATGAGATAACGGAGTGCCTTGCAAAACATTATCTGACGGATTTTAATGAGGCAGATGCCCTTAAATGCAAGAGTACCGAGCAGGAAGAAGTTGAATTTAACGATATAATGGGACTGCCATATAAGATTTCATCTGATGAGATAGCGGATGTGGTGAAAGATGCTGTGCAGTCAATTACAAAGAGCATTGCTGGTAAGATTATTGAACTTAACGGTGGAAAGTCAGTCAGTGCGGTCTTTGTAGTAGGTGGCGGTGGAAAAATCAGAGGCTTTGTGGAAAGCCTTGCTGAGTTTCTTGAACTTCCGAAAGAAAGAGTTGCACTCAGGGGTTCAGAAGTTATGGGAAATATTAAATTCATGCAGGACGATATAAAGGTTGATTCACTTCTTGTGACTCCGGTCGGAATCTGTCTTAATTATTATGAACAGCGAAATAACTTTATATTTGTGAATATAAATGATGAGAGAGTCAAGTTGTATGATAATGGTAAGCTGGCAATTATAGATGCTGCTATGAGCATCGGATTTCCAAACGAGGATCTTTTCCCTAAACGGGGAAAAAGCATTATTTACAATGTGAACGGTGAGAAGCGTATGGCTCGTGGAAAGCATGGAGAAGCCTGCGTGATAAAGATGAACGGTGCCGAAGCAGGGATAAATACACCGGTTATTCAAAATGCAAAAATCGATATAAAGCCGTCAACGGTTGGAGAAGATGCTGTTTTGGAGATAGAGGATATTCCAGAGTATAAATCGACTATTAAATTTACATTCAATAATAAGGAAGTTGTCTGCCCAAGATATGTTGCGGTAAATGGTGAACTTGTTTCAGGATTTTATGATATAAAAGATGGTGATGACATATGGTTCCTTGATTATTATACATTGAAACAGGTATTTGAATTTATGGACATTATCTATAGCGGAAAGGTGTATGTAAACAATGTTCCTGCTGATATGAACACAAAGGTTTATGACAATTTTTCTATTCTCTGCGAGATAAAAAAAGAAGAACCTAATTATAATGAATTATATGCAAAATACGGTGAACCTGAGTTCCCAACAGATGTTGTGTACTCAATAAATGAAATAGCATCAGATAATAATACTGTTAATGATAAGTATGATAGCACATTGAAAGAAAACATACATAAGACAGATGAAATAGGCAGAGTGGATGCTAATGAAATCGAGACTCACAGTACCGGAGGGGAGACAGCCGGGGAACAGAAAAGCTTCATGGAAAATATAAAAAAAGAAATAGCTGATGAGAAAGTGACAGTACAGCCTGAGGAAGAAGCAGCTTCCGTATCGGTTTTAGAAAACGGACAGCCGGCAGAAAAAGAAAATGCTGTATCGACTGCCAGGAACGGACGGGCAGGGGTAGATGATATTACGATTACCGTAAATGGTGACACTGTTATCATGAAGGGAAAAGAAAGATATATTCTTGTAGATGTACTCGATTTTTATCCTGTAGATACATCAGTAGCTCATGGTGACCACCTTGAAACAATGGTAAATGGTGTTCATGGAGATTTTATGACACCGGTAAATGATGGTGATGCTGTTGTAATTCAGTGGGTAGTATGAAATTAAAATTTTCACACTCAAGATTTGTGCTTTGCACAGACTTGCTATGCGTGAGAACGAAGAATAAAAGATGGGATATAGCATAGAAATGAGGTAGAAATGAGAGTATGCAGTATTGCCAGCGGCAGCAGTGGAAACTGTACATATGTTGGCAGTGGTGACACAAATATTCTGATAGATGCGGGAGTGAGCCGTAAAAGGATAGTCGAAGGACTTAAAAAGATTAGTGTTGCTCCTGAACAGCTAGACGGAATATTTGTAACACATGAACATAGTGATCATATTCAGGGTATAAATATGATGGTCAAGATGTTTGATACACCTGTCTATGCAACAGGTGGAACGCTCGATGCAATAAGGCTTAAGGATAAAAAAGGCATTATTTCAATGAATCATCTTTTTGAGGTACACGCTGATGAGCCGGTATCTATGGGAGCGATAACAGTAATGCCATTTTCAACATCGCATGATGCCGCAGACCCGGTAGGATATACGCTTACGGCGGAGGGACATAAGACGAGCATAGCTACTGATCTGGGAAAGTATGATGATTATACGATAGACCATTTAAAAGATACAGATGTTTTGTTTATTGAGGCAAACCATGATATAAGTATGCTTGAAGCCGGAAAATATCCGTATAAGCTTAAGCGTAGGATATTGAGTGAATACGGTCATTTATCAAATGAAGATTCAGGAAGTTTGCTGTGCAAGGTGATAAATAAAAATTTAAAATATGCATTTCTTGCACATCTGTCAAAAGAAAACAACTATCCGCAGCTTGCATTTGAAGCAGTAAAATGTCAGTTGTGGGAGGAGATGGGATTAAAAGACCTTGATTTTGACCTGTCGGTAGCAAAGAGAGACGAGCCGTCTAAGATGGTTGTGCTTTAAGATAATTTAAGATAAGAAAAAAGTGTGAAAAATTTTCACATACGGGATTTGTGTCTGTGCACACTGGACACAGATTTTATATGTGAAATATTATATTACACACTATGCAAAAAATGTGTGCAGAAACGAGGGATAGATAAAATGAAAAAAACAGTTATAACAGTAGTAGGCAAGGATAGTGTTGGTATTATCGCAAAGGTATGCACATATCTTGCAGAAAACAATGTAAATATTCTTGATATTTCACAGACTATCGTAGGTGGATTTTTTAACATGATGATGATTGTTGATGTGGCAGAATGTAAAACAGACTTTGCAGGATTTAACAATGCCCTTGAAAAGATAGGTGAGGATATGGGCTGTACTATAAAGGCTCAGCGTGAGGATATTTTTGACAAGATGCACAGAATTTAATAATTTGGAGGGGCAGCCAGTATGATAAATATAGCAGAAGTTAAAGAAACCAATGATATGATCGAGAAGGAAAACCTTGATGTAAGAACGATTACGCTTGGTATAAGCCTTTTAAATTGTATAGATGATGATCTTGACAGATTAAATGAAAAAATATATAACCGTATAACAACTGTTGCAAAAGATCTTGTTCCTACAGGAAAAGCTATTGAACTTGAATATGGTATTCCTATCGTAAACAAGAGAATATCAGTTACACCTATAGCTCTTATCGGCGGCTCTGCCTGTAAGAAGCCTGAGGATTATGTAACGATAGCAAAGACGCTTGATAAAGCTGCAAAGGAAGTTGGAGTAAACTTTATCGGTGGATATTCTGCACTTGTCTCAAAGGGGATGACAAAGAGTGACGAGCTTCTTATCCGCTCAATACCCGAGGCACTTAAGGCTACGGATTTCGTGTGCAGTTCAGTAAATGTCGGTTCGACAAAGACAGGATTAAACATGGATGCGGTAAGACTTATGGGTGATATTGTCCGTGAGACTGCTGATATAACAGTTGACTGTGAATGTAACGGCTGTGCAAAACTTGTTGTATTCTGTAATGCACCTGATGACAATCCGTTTATGGCAGGAGCATTCCATGGTGTTACCGAAGCAGACGAGATAATAAATGTCGGAGTAAGTGGACCGGGTGTTATGAGAAAAGCACTTGAGTCGGCACATGGGCTTGACTTTGGTGCACTCTGTGAAAAGATTAAAAAGACGGCATTCAAGATTACGAGAGTAGGTCAGCTTGTTGCACTTGAGGCATCAAAAAGACTTAATATACCGTTTGGAATAATAGACCTCTCACTTGCACCTACACCGGCAATCGGTGACAGTATAGCAGATATTTTTGAGGAGATGGGACTTGAGAGAGCAGGAGCACCGGGAACAACGGCGGCACTTGCAATGCTTAATGACCAGGTTAAAAAAGGCGGTGTAATGGCATCTTCGTATGTAGGTGGTCTTAGCGGTGCATTTATTCCGGTAAGTGAGGATCAGGGAATGATAAATGCAGTTCAGGATGGAGCACTCACTCTTGAAAAGCTTGAAGCCATGACCTGTGTATGTTCGGTAGGACTTGATATGGTAGCAATACCGGGAGATACAAAGCCTGAGACGATTGCGGGGATAATCGCAGATGAGATGGCTATCGGAATGATAAACCAGAAAACGACAGCGGCAAGACTTATACCTGTTCCGGGAAAGAAAGTCGGAGAGATGGTAGAGTTTGGAGGATTGTTAGGATATGCACCTGTAATGCCTGTAAATCAGTTTGACTGCAGCGAGTTTGTAAACAGGGGCGGAAGAATACCGGCACCTATCCACAGCTTTAAGAATTAAGAAAATTAAGAAAAAATATTAAAACACATTAATATACCTTGAAATTGTTGAGTTTTTGGTAATTTTTACAATTTTAAGGTATATTTTTTTGATATAATCGTAAACATATATATTGACGCAGGTATATGTAATGTGAGATAATTAAAACCGTATCATGAATAAGGTTCATTAAGAGATATATTCTTATTGTCAGTCATATGTGGTATGAACGGCAGTCTGGTTCTGATACAGGCGTAAAAATATTAAATTACTTATGCGATAAAGTCGCAGGAATGAGGTTAGAAATATGTCATTAGAATTATCAAAGAAAGCAGCAGCAGTTAAACCTTCGTCAACTCTTGCAATCACGGCAAAGGCAAAAGAACTTAAGGCACAGGGAAAAGATGTAGTTGGATTTGGAGCTGGCGAACCTGATTTCAACACACCTGAAAATATCTGTGAGGCAGCTATCAAAGCGATTAAAGATGGATTTACAAAGTACACACCTGCTTCAGGAACAAATGAATTAAAAGCAGCTATATCTAAAAAGTTCAAGGAATTTAACGGACTTGATTATGATACGGACCAGATAGTTATAAGCAATGGTGGAAAACATTCACTTACAAATATATTTACAGCACTCATAAATCCAGGCGATGAGGTTATCATCCCTGCACCATTCTGGCTCAGCTATCCTGAGATAGTAAAACTTGCGGGTGGAGTTCCGGTTATCGTTACGACAACAAAAGAGCAGAACTTCAAGCTTACGGCAGAGGATCTTGCGGCAGCAGTAACAGACAAGACAAAAGCACTTGTATTAAACACACCAAATAACCCTACAGGAATGCTTTACACGGAAGAAGAACTTCGTGCAATAGCAAAAGTTGCGGTAGAAAAAGACTTCTATGTGGTAGCAGACGAAATGTATGAAATGCTTGTTTACGGAGAGCAGAAACATATAAGCATTGCATCACTTGGAAAAGATATATATGACAGGACTATAACTTGCAGCGGACTTGCAAAGAGCTATGCGATGACAGGCTGGAGAATAGGCTATACAGGTTCATCAAAAGAGATTGCAAAGATGATGGGAAGCGTGCAGAGTCACCAGACATCAAATCCAAACTCTATAGCACAGAAAGCGGCAGTAGAGGCTCTTACGGGACCACAGGATTCAGTAGAGAAAATGCATGCTGAATTTGATAAACGCCGTAAATATATGTATAAGAGAATCTGCGATATGGATTTACTCGATGCACTTGAGCCAATGGGAGCATTTTATGTGTTTGTAGACGGCAGTGCAGTACTCGGAAAATCATATAAGGGAACAAAGATAGAAAGCGTTCCACAGATGGCAGACATACTTATCAATGAGTACAATACGGCAATAGTGCCATGTGCAGACTTTGGATTTCCAGACTGTTTCCGTCTTTCTTATGCTATATCTATTGAGCAGATTGAGAAAGGACTCGACAGGATTGAAAGTTTTATAAAGGAATTGGCATAATTAAAAAATGAATAAGGTTTTAGGTGATTTATAATAAAAAGGATAATGATTATTGAGACAAAATTTCAATAATCATTATCTTTTTTTGGTGAAATATTATACACAAAAACTGATACTTGTAAATATAAAAAACAAAAAACCCGTTGAAAACGAGTTTTTAAAATTCACACACTGTGATGCCCTAAGGCGATTTGAATAAATTTTTATTTGAACTTATGATGTAAAATTAAGTATGGTACTTATTCTATAAGTATGATATAATAAAAATATAAAATTGTCAAGGAGGTAATGGAAATTATGAAGCAAAAATTTTATGTAGGTCTTGATATGGGTACAGCATCAGTAGGCTGGGCTGTTACGGATGATAAGTATAATATCATAAAGAGACATGGAAAGGCTCTATGGGGAGTACGATTGTTCAAAACTGCTAATACAGCAGAGGAAAGAAGAACATTTCGTGCCGCCAGAAGAAGAACACAGCGTAGAAAACAGAGAATGGAATTGTTGCAGGAGATATTCGGTGATGAAATATCAAAGACTGATATAGGTTTTTATCAGAGAATGAAAGAGAGTAAGTATTGGTTTGAAGATAAGAGAGATATAAACGGAAAGCAGCCTGAATTACCATATGCACTTTTTGTTGATGATGGATTTACGGATAAAGATTATCATGAGCAGTTTCCGACTATATTTCACGTGAGAAATGTACTTGTAAACGAGTGGACACAGAAGTATGATATAAGACTTGTTTATCTTGCAATACATCATATTATTAAGCATAGAGGACATTTTTTATTTGAGGGAAAGAAAATGTCTGAGGTGACGGATTTCGGCAGTGCATTTGAGGCTTTTTGTAAAGTGGCATCGGATAATGATATTGAGATAACGGTGGATGAAGAAAAGTTAAAAGATATAGAAGATTTGCTAAAATCAAGACAAAAAAGTAAAACAGCAAAAAAGCAGGAGTTAGGAAAGATAATAGCAGGAGCGGATAAGCAGAAAAAGGCACTTGCGGCATTGATTACAGGCTGTACGGTTAAATTAAGTGAAATATTTGCGGATAAGTCACTTGATGATGGTGAAAGAAACAAAATTTCTTTTGCTGATTCAAATTATGATGAGTATATTGCGAATGTGGAGGAAACTTTAGCGGAAAGATTTTTATTGATAGCTACCGGAAAGGCTCTTTATGACTGGGCGGTGCTCAGTGATATATTAGAGGGTTCGACATATATTTCAGAAGCAAAAGTAAAGATATATAAAAAGCACGGGGATGATTTGAGAAAGTTAAAAGGTCTTTTAAAAACAAGACCGGATGAATATAAGTTGATTTTCGGATTACCTGAAAAGCAGGCAAATTATAGTGCATATATTGGTATGGTTAAAAAGAATGGGAAGAAAGTACCTATAGATAAAAAATGCACAAAAGCTGATTTTTATTCATTTTTGAAGAAAACTTTAAATAAGATAAATTTTGAGGATGAAAAAGAAAGAGAAATTGCGGAAAGTATCATAAATGAGATAGAAAATGAAACATTTTTGCCTAAGCAGGTAATAAGTGATAATGGTGTAATACCTTACCAGCTTCATGAGGCAGAGCTTGACCGCATATTAAAAAATGCAGCTTTGTATTATCCGTTTTTGAGTGAAAAAGATGATGAGGGTTATACAAACACGGACAAGATAAAGGCAATATTTAAGTTTCGCATTCCATATTATGTCGGACCGCTTAATACATATCATTCTGACAAAGGCGGCAACAGTTGGGCGGTAAGAAAACAGGATGGAAAGATTTATCCGTGGAATTTTGAAAGTAAGATTGATGCAGAGGAAAGTGCTGGAAAATTTATAGGAAGAATGACAAATAAATGCACATATCTTATAGGAAAAGATGTTTTACCTAAAGAATCGCTGCTCTATTCAAAATTTATGGTTTTAAATGAACTTAACAATTTAAGGATTGACGGGGAAAAAGTGTCAGTTGAGATAAAGCAGGCTGTCTATGAGAATGTTTTCAAGAAATACCAGAGGGTAACGGGAAAGAAAGTTAAAGATTTTCTTATAAGGAGCGGCATTATAGAAAGAGAACAGGAATTGTCGGGATTTGACCAGAACTTTAAAAGTTCCCTTAAGGCATATCATGATATAAAACAGATAGCAGGAGACATAAATTTAAGTCAAAATCAGAAAGAGGATATAATAAAGGATATTACAGTATTTGCAGACTCACAAAAGATGCTTAAAAAGCGACTTAAGATTAAATATCCGGAACTTAGTGATAAACAGGTGACAAAACTTGCGGCAAAGAAATATACAGGATGGGGAAGACTTTCAAGAGAGTTTTTAGAAGAAGTAGAGTCAGTCAATAAAGAAACGGGTGAAGTGCTAAATATAATATCAGCACTTTGGGAGACAAATGAAAATCTTATGCAGCTTCTCAGCAACAAGTACGATTATCTTTCAGAGATAAAAAGATTGAATGATGAAGCAGAAGATAAATCTGAGGTGGTAACATATGATGATGTTCAGAAACTTTATGTATCACCGGCGGTCAAAAGACCTGTATGGCAGACTTTAAAAATCGTAGAAGAAATATCAAAAATAATGGGAAGTAAGCCGGAGCGTATATTTGTCGAGATGGCAAGAGAACCAGGACAAAAGGGAGATGTAAAAGTTTCAAGAAAATCAAGGCTTTTGGAAAAATATAAATATTGTAAAAAAGAAGCACCTGAGATTTATGAAAATCTTGTAAAAGAAGATGATAATAAACTTAGAAGTGATAAATTGTTTTTGTATTATACCCAGATGGGAAGATGTATGTACTCAAATGAAGTGATAGACATAGAAGATTTGTTTACAAACAGGTATGATATAGACCATATATATCCGCAGTCAAAGGTTATGGACGACAGTCTCGACAACAGAGTTCTTGTGAAAAGAGAATTGAATAGCAACAAAACCGATGTTTTTCCAGTGCCAAAGGAATATATGGACAAGTCAAAAACTTTATGGGATATGCTTAAAAAGAAAGATTTAATCTCAAAAGAAAAATATCACCGTTTAACAAGGCGTGATGGTTTCAGTGAAAATGAGCTGTCCGGTTTTATCGCAAGACAGCTTGTAGAAACAAGACAGAGTACAAAAGCAGTAACGCAGCTTCTCACAAAGGCATATCCGGAGTCGGAGATAGTATATGCAAAGGCTAATGCAGTAAGTGAATTCAGACATAAATTTGGATTTACAAAAGTAAGGAGCATAAATGATTATCATCATGCGAAAGATGCTTATTTAAATATTGTAGTTGGAAATACATACTATGTTAAATTTACAAAAGATGCGGCATGGTTTATACGAAACAATCCGGGAAGAACTTATAATCTTAAAAAGATGTTTGAGCAGGGGACAGTCAGCCGTGGTGGTGAAACAGCATGGGTATCAGGTGAGGATGGAACTATTTTCACAGTAAAAAGAGTAATGGGAAAGAATAACATACTGTTTACAAGAAAAGCATATGAAGTCAAAGGGAAGCTATTTAAACAGCAGTTGGTAAAGAAAGGAAACGGACAAATTCCGATAAAAGGAAATTCATATGATGATAGGCTTGCTATGAAAGAAAAATATGGAGCATATGATAGTGCAAGTGGTGTGTATTTTATGCTAGTTGAGTCAACAGATAAAAAAGGCAATAGGATACGGACCTTAGAATTTGTTCCTGTTTACCTTGCAAAAGAAATGGAAAAATCTGAAGATGTAGCACTAAGATATTGTATTGAAAAGCTTGAGCTTGTAAATCCTGATATAAGGCTGAAAAAGATAAAGACAGATTCATTATTCAATGTGGATGGATTTAGGATGCATCTTTCAGGAAGAACAGGAAAACAGTTAATTTTTAAATGTGCAGAACAGTTTGTTTTAGATGATGAGAGTCAGAAAATATTGAAAAAGACAGGAAAGATATGTGCCGATTACAAGATAAATAAAAATGTAAAGATTTCAGATAAAATGGAACTGACTGATGAGATGCTGATAAAGCTGTATGAGTTATTTTATAAGAAACTAAAAGATACTTTATATAATATTATGCTATCAAAACAAGTAGAAACATTGGAAAATGGTAAGGAAAAATTTGAAAAACTAACTTTGGTGAATAAGTGTCTTGTGATAGAGGAGATATTGCATTTGTTTGGATGCAATAGTTGCAAGGCGAATTTGACATTGATAGGAGGTGGAAAGGAAAATGGAAAAATTCAACCAGTATGTAAAATGTCAAATTTTGAAACGGCTGAGTTGATTAATCAATCAATAACCGGATTTTATGAACAGGTCATCGACCTGAAAACTATATGAGCTGGCGTGTAGTGGTTATTCATAACACTGCGAAACTGGACCTTCAATTAGGGTATCTAGTGGTTCGCAGTGATATGAATACCACAAAAATACATATTTCGGAGATAGGATTGCTTTTGATAGAGTCAACATCTGTTTCATTGACAGTTGGTCTGCTCGCAGAACTTACAAGACAGAAAGTTAAAGTTATATTCTGCGACCAGAAAAGAAATCCGAGTTCTGAACTGATAGGTTATTATGGTTCGCATGATACAAGCAATAAAGTGAGGACACAGATAAATTGGAGCAGATTTATAAAGGATAGTGTCTGGACTGAAATTGTGCGTGAAAAGATTAAGCAGCAGGAATGTTTTTTAAGAGAATTAGGTAAGGAGGAGGAAGCACGGCTTTTATCCGGATATTTAAGAGCAGTTCATTGGAAAGATGAAACTAACAGAGAGGGACACGCTGCAAAAGTATATTTCAACGCATTGTTTGGAATGGATTTTTCGAGGAGTCAGGACAATAATATAAATGCGGCACTAAATTACGGATACAGTATATTACTTTCTGCATTTAACAGGGAAATAGTTGCAAACGGCTATATAACACAATTGGGACTTTTCCATGACAATATGTTCAATCAGTTCAATTTTGGTTCTGATCTTATGGAACCTTTTAGAATTCTTATAGACAGGCTTGTGTATGACATGAATTTGATAGACTTTGAACATGAGCAGAAAATGAAACTTGTAAATGTATTAAATGGCGAGGTTTATATGGAGGGAAAACATTTCATTGTTAATAATGCCATAAAGAGATATACAAAAAGTGTATTTGATGCAATAAATGATTCGGATATTTCGTTGCTAAGATTTTATTCAGTAGATGAGTTATAGGTTTATGAGAGTAATGGTAATGTTTGATCTGCCTGTTATTACGACAGAACAGAGGAGAGAATATACAAGATTTAGAAAGTATCTGTTAAAAAATGGGTTTGTGATGATGCAGGAGTCAATTTATACAAAATTGGCTTTAAATACTACCGTATCAAGAGGAATAATAGATGGTGTGAGGAAAAATACACCGCCTGAAGGACTTGTTCAGATGCTCACTATCACAGAAAAACAGTATAGTAAAATGGAATTTCTGGTAGGAGAGGAACAAAAAGAAATCTTGCAATCGGACGAAAGATTGGTGATATTATGATACTTGCACAGGCAAAGCTTGGAATAAGAGTAGAATTGACAGAAAATAGAACCACTGTATTTGTTGTGGAAAATCCTAAAATGTGGCGGAAAATTCAAAAGTCTTTTATGAGGCAGGTTTTGGGAGAAGAACAAGGCTGGATATTGTCACATGAAGAAATTGAGATAGCGTGGAATAAGTATGTCGAATTGATATTAAATCCTTTACTTGCAGATGAGAACAGTAAACGCATTTTAAATAAATTTTTACAGTCAGTTCAGAATGTTGCAGTGAATGAAAAAAGATGGATGCAATATCAGGAACTCAATCAGGTGATACAAAATTTTTTCTATGATATGGAAATGGAATTTGATTTTGAATATGAAATTGATGAAAGTGTAGATATTAGTAAATTGGCAAAAGCTGTTGGAATACATATAGTTCAGGAGTATGACAACGATTTGGAGCGACTGATAAAATATTGTATTCTAGTGCGGGACTTATTAAAAATTCAGGTATTTATATTCTTTGACTTGAAAAGATATTTTTCTGAAAAGGAAATACAGGACTTTTATGCCGAAGCTATGAGTAGAAAATGGAATATTATTTTGTTTGAGAGCAGTCAATTCAGTATATTAGAAGAAGAAAAGTATTATATTTTAGACAAAGATTGCTGCTTTATCAGTTGAGTTATTTGCTCATATATGATATTATAAAATTATCTAAAGACAAATATGTTTGAGTACGGTATATACATTTTATGCTGGTGATGGCATTTCATTTTTGAATTTGAGGTTTGAGAATGATGTAAAAATGTATGGTACTCAAACTATATATTCATAATGTATAATACCATCAACGTTTGAGAATGATGTAAAAATGTATGGTACTCAAACTGCAAAAAGCGGCAGACAAATTGCAGTTTAGTTTGAGAATGATGTAAAAATGTATGGTACTCAAACAGATGAACAATATGCCAATAATCTGATAGAGTTTGAGAATGATGTAAAAATGTATGGTACTCAAACCGGCATTATTGCTATCCTGAATAGACATTAGTTTGAGAATGATGTAAAAATGTATGGTACTCAAACTGTACAAAATTTTGATGAGTATATGAATGAGGTTTGAGAATGATGTAAAAATGTATGGTACTCAAACGAGAGGAGTGGTAAAATATGGCAAAAGAAAGTTTGAGAATGATGTAAAAATGTATGGTACTCAAACTGTTTATGTTCACACCGTTATATTCTTTATGTTTGAGAATGATGTAAAAATGTATGGTACTCAAACATACAAACATATATTATTTATAACAATGTAGTTTGAGAATGATGTAAAAATGTATGGTACTCAAACTAATACATCGCTTGACTGTGCTGATACATAGTTTGAGAATGATGTAAAAATGTATGGTACTCAAACTTTGGTATAGTTCGACAACAGTCAATTTAGTTTGAGAATGATGTAAAAATGTATGGTACTCAAACGCGTTCTTTTTTATCACACTGTAAATTGTTGTTTGAGAATGATGTAAAAATGTATGGTACTCAAACAGGTCAGATTTACATTAACGGTATTAACATACTACTTATTAATTTCTGATGAATGAATGTCGTACTTGTAGAAATGAAGAAGCCCGTTAAAGGGCATTATTTAAAAAAGTAACGCAAATAATGATAAAATCGCCATTTACAGCAGTTAAGTTGCGATTTTTTTGTATGTTATTAACAAAGAAATCTATATAAATTAAGGCATAATGCAGAAGGAAATAAAAATCTAATATTACAAAATTTTTTATAATGTACTAAATCATATAAAATATTTCTAACAATATTCACATATTAAAAAGATAAATCGTATGTTATCATTATTTCACTTAAGAAAAACAAGCATTTTCATCTGTTTATCAGATGATAAAGTTCAGTTATGAACATATATTTCTGAAGCAAATACTGAAAGAAGGTGGAACAAGTGTCTAATAAAATACAAAATAAAGGAAAATCTAAAAAGAATAGAAAAACTGATGAAGAAGTGATACAGATAATAAGAAATCTTCGTTTGATTGACGATGTATTATTTGAGAAGTTTATGGAAGATGCGGCAGTGTGTGTCAATACACTAATATAGTTTACGATTACAAAGGAAGAATAAATCATATAACAGACAGTGGAGATAAAATAGAATTAGCATATAAAGGTTATTATAAAAGAGGGGATAGTCGAAGCAGCTACAGCGAAAATATATGCAGACAGTTCACAGTCAATCAAAAATGTGATATACTTAAAAAGCACTTTTTGTTATACGAATTAGGTATTTGTGAAACGCTTATAATCTATTATGATTAAATTGTTTTGTGAATATCTATTATACAAATATAATGGAGGAAACTATAGATGGGTAAGATTTTTAAATTCAATCAGGATGTTGATACTGACCAGATAATTGCTTCACAGTATCTTCTTTTTCCTACAATTGATGAGATGAAAACACATACATTTGAGTCACTTGACCCTGATTTTGCGGCAAATGTAAAGCCGGGGGATTATGTTGTGGCTTCTGAAAATTTTGGCTGCGGTTCTTCAAGGGAACAGGCACCAAGCGTTTTGAAAGCACTCGGAGTCAAGGCAGTTATAGCAAAATCATTTGCTAGGATTTTTTATAGAAATTCGATCAATATCGGACTCCCAGTTATTGTCTGTAAAGATTTACACGAAAATGTAAATGCAGGTGATGAGATGGAACTTGATCTTCAGGAGGGTATCGTGCGTGTTGGTGATAAAGAATACCAGTGCACAAAACTTCCGGCATATATGCAAGGAATACTTGACCAGGGCGGTCTTATTGCATCATTAAATAAGGAGGTTTAATTTCATGGGAATGACGATTGCAGAAAAGATTATTGCGGCAGCCGCAGGTGTAAATGAGGTTAAGCCGGGAGATATACATACAGTAGAACTTGACAGACTTATGAGTAATGATGGAACAACACATCTTACAATAGACATGTATAACAAACTTAAAAATCCGCATATTGCAGATGTAAACAAACTTGTCTGGATAGTAGACCACAATGTTCCATGTGACAGTGTAAAGACAGCAGCTTCACACAAGAAGATGAGAGATTTTGCAAAGGAGCATGGCATTAAGTTTTATGAGGGTGCAGGGGTGTGTCATCAGGTTATGATGGAAAATCATGTTACATCAGGTGAACTTATTTTTGGTGCTGACAGTCATACCTGTGCTTATGGTGCTGTTGGTGCATTTGGTACCGGTGTTGGATGTACGGATTATCTTTATGCCATGGTTACAGGTAAGTCATGGCTTCTTGTTCCTGAAACACTTAGATTTAATCTTAAAGGGAAACTTAAGGACGGTGTTTATGCAAGAGATCTTATCCTTACTATTATAGGAAAGATTGGTGCAAATGGTGCAAATTACATGGCTATGGAATTTGGCGGTGAGGGACTTAAAACTCTCAACATGAGCGACAGAATATCTATCTGTAACCTCTGTGTTGAGGCAGGTGCCAAAACAGCACTTATGGAAGTTGACGATATAACGATTGATTATCTTAAGGAGCATGGAAGAAAGCCAAAACACAGCTTTTCAAGTGATGCTGATGCTAAATTTGCAAAGGTCTATGACATTAATCTTGATGAAATTGAGCCAATCGTTGCAAAACCTCATTTTGTGGACAGCGTAGTACCGGCAAAAGAATGTTTAGAAACTCATATTGACGAGGCATTTCTTGGTTCATGCAATAACGGACGAATTGAGGATCTCCGTGTTGGTGCAGAACTTATCAAAGGAAAGAAAGTTGCTCCGCTTGTTCGTTTCCTTGTGGTACCGGCAAGTGCGGCAGTTTACGAGCAGGCACTTAAAGAGGGCATTATCGACACATTTATGGAATCTGGGGCAATAGTTATGAATCCGAACTGCAGCGTATGCTGGGGAAGCTGTCAGGGTGTTATCGGTGAAAATGAAGTTCTTATAAGTACGGGAACAAGAAACTTTAAAGGCCGTGCAGGACATAAAGACTCATTTATCTATCTTGCATCAGCCGCAACAGTGACAGCATCAGCGATAAAGGGTGAGATTACAACGGCTGATTTATTGTAGAAAAATCTAAATAACGAAAAGAGGAAAAATACATGGCACAGTTTAGTGGAAAAGTCTGGGTGCTCGGTGATGATATAGATACGGATATTATTATTCCAACTGAGTACCTTGCATTAGAGACAGTCAATGACATGGCACCGTATGCGTTTTCACCACTCAGACCGGAACTTGCAGCACAGATTAAAGAGGGTGACATTATAGTTGCCGGAAAGAATTTTGGCTGCGGTTCTTCAAGAGAGCAGGCACCTGAGATTATAAAAGCACTTGGTATAAAATGCGTTATCGCAAAATCATTTGCGAGAATATTCTTTAGAAATTCAATAAACAACGGTCTTTTGCTTATCGAGAATGATAAACTTCACGATGATGTGAAAGAGGGTGACAGTATTACAGTTACAGTTAATGAAAATATAGAGTATGATGGAAATAAATATCCTATAGCATCACTTCCGGATAATCTTGTTGAGATAATCGATGCAGGCGGACTTGTAAAAGCAATGCGTAAATTAAATGGATTAGACTAGGAGGTAAGTTATGGGTTCAACAATTATTGAAAAAATCATTAGAAATAATGTCGGCAAAGAAGTAAAGCCGGGAGAGATAGTTACCGTAAATGTTGACAGAGTTATGGTACATGATATTTTTATTCCATTTGTTGCCTCAAAGTTTGAGGAGATGGGATTTACGAAGATATGGAATCCTGACAAGGCGGTTCTTATATATGACCATCTTGTGCCGGCAAGTCAGGTTGATGACACAAGACATTTCCGTATTGGAAATGAATTTGTGGAAAAATATGGAATGAAAAATATTCACCGTTCAGACGGAATCTGTCACCAGCTTATGACAGAAGCAGGATATGTTAAACCTGGAAACATAGTTTTTGGAACAGACAGCCATACTACTACATATGGATGTGTTGGTGCATTTTCATCAGGAATCGGTTATACTGAGATGGCAAGTATTCTTGGAACGGGAACGCTCTGGATTCGTGTACCTGAGACTATCAAGGTAAATATCACGGGAAAACTTCCTGACAATGTTATGGCTAAAGATATTATCCTGAAGCTTATTGGAGATCTCGGTGCTGACGGTGCGACATATAAAGCTCTTGAATTTGCCGGAGATACAGTGGAAAATATGTCGGTGGCTTCAAGAATGTCAATGTCAAATATGGCGATTGAAGCAGGAGCGAAATGTGCATTATTTACACCTGACGAGAAAACAGCAGAGTATTGTGAAATCGAGCTTACTGACGAGCAGAAAGATTTGGTCGGTGACAGTGATGCGGTTTATTCAAGAGTTATAAATTATAAAGCAGAAGATTTAGTACCTGTTATGGCTTGTCCTTCAAATGTCGATAATGTAAAACCAATTTCAGAGATTGAGGGAAAAGAGATTGACCAGGTATTTATCGGTTCATGCACAAACGGAAGGCTTGAGGACCTTATGGCAGCGGCAGAAATCCTTAAGGACAAGCATGTAGCACCTTTTGTAAAACTTATCGTTACGCCTGCAAGCCGTAAGATATACAGACAGGCGGTAGAGAATGGAACGATGGAAATCCTTTCAAAAGCAGGTGCGATAATAACACATCCAAGCTGTGGACTTTGCTGTGGACGAACAGGCGGTATTCTGACAGACGGAGAGACAGTTGTTGCAACAAACAACCGTAATTTCCTCGGTCGTATGGGAACATCAAAAGTAGGTATCTACCTTGCGTCACCAAAATCGGCAGCAGCTTGTGCAATAGCAGGAAAGATAGTAGTACCGGAATAGTAAGCTGCTTTTTGACAATAAACCAGACAATTTGTGTCTGTGCACACCTGACACAAATATTAGGTGTGAATATATTATATTTCACGCTATGCACGGAGAATGTGTGCAGAAATGAGGAGTAATATGGTTAAGAAAATAGTAAATAACGATATGAGTGAAGTTTTAGCAAGCAAATGTGCATTAGTTGATTTTTCGGCTGCCTGGTGTGGGCCTTGCAATATGATAGGACCTGTAGTAGAACGGTTGTCAGAGGAAAGAGATGATGTAGAGTTCTTTAATGTCGATGTTGACAAAAATCCTGACCTTGCAATGAAGTACAGAATACAGAGCATACCTGCACTTGTGTTATTTAAAGACGGTGAGGAAGCAAATAGGAGTATAGGCTTTATAACTAAGGGCAAGATAGAAGAATTTATTTCTTAATGTCTTATTGCAAGCCAGCTATGCTTATATAGAAAATGTTGATGCTTAAAATGTAAGATGATTTATTTATTGCAATAAAATAAGCCCCCTGTTATTAACTGTTATAAAACAGAAAATAACAGGGGGTTTTGCAATCAATAAGATATTTATGGTACGCTTTGCTGTTTTAAAATCTCATGCAGGTGATAATGTACTATTTCTTTACAATTTTCATAGATTTATTAAAACCTGTTTTTGAAGTGAGCGTTTTTCTGTATTTTGCATAAGCCTTTTTCGGAACATAAAATTTAGCTTTTTTATTGATGTTCTTAAAAGCATTTCGGCCTATTTTTGGCGGCTTACTTCCTTTAAAGGTGATACTGTTGAGTTTTTTACATTTTGCAAAGCAGTCTTTTCCCAGAGTTGTTATATTTGCATTTATGCACACCTTTTTTAATTTACTTTTGTTATAAAATGCCTTAGGTGCAACAGAAACAACTTTATAGGATTTATTTTTATATTTTACCGTATTTGGAATGACTATATTAGTTTTGCTTGAAGTGGGGTATAAGTATTCCAAATATTTTTTGGACGAGTTTGATATTTTAAAATAAATACCACTCTTTTTATCTGCAAATTTAGTTTTTGCAGATGCTGATTTTTTAGTTGGTGCAACAGTCGGAGAGACTGATGGTGTACTTGTCGGTGCAACAGTCGGAGAGACTGATGGTGTATTTGTTGGTGCAACAGTCGGAGTATCTGACGGTGAGTTAGTCGGCATAACAGTCGGAGAGACTGATGGCACATTAGTCGGTACTGATGTCGGAGCTGCATCCGGGTCACTAGGTGGTGCTGTTGGTGCGGTATTGTCAGTTGGAGCCGGTGTTGGAGCCGGTGTTGGAGCTGGTGCCGGAACAGGAGTTGACGGTGGCTGGGAGGTATTTGCAGGCTCAGTGGTTGGAGCTGCCGTTGGCTTAGTAGTAGGTGTATTTGTAGGCTCGGTGGTTGGAGCCGCCGTCGGTTTAGTAGTAGGTGTATTTGTAGGCTCGGTGGTAGGAGCTGCCGTCGGTTTAGTAGTAGGTGTATTTGTAGGCTCAGCAGTCGGAGCTGCCGTTGGCTTAGTAGTAGGTGTATTTGTAGGCTCGGTGGTTGGAGCCGCCGTTGGCTTAATAGTTGGTGTAGGTGTAGGCTTTGTGGTAGGTTCCGCAGTTTCTAAGGGGTCGGCAATTCTTATATTTTTTGTTATGGAATTTCCAAAGTAACTTAGAACGATACTGTAATTTCCGTATATATTCTTTAATTTTGCCACATCGTCTGTTTCAATAGCCAAAATTGTTTCATATGAAGAATTTTCGTCATTTTCATCTGACTGAGTAGTTTCCAATGTTATGAGAGGATATACGGTATTGTTATCATCAGTGTTATCTGAGCTGTCAAAAATGACTTTTCCATCTTTAATTATCTGATAGTCAAGGTTACGCATTAAAATTGAATAATCAGGGATGTAAGTCTCATCATTTTTATTTATAAATTTAAGTTTATAGCTATAATCATGATAAAATTCCGTAGGATATATAATGTCGGGACCGTCAGTTATCTCAAAAGACTTAAAGTCAGTATCATCAGGCTCGGAACCTGATTTTTTGTATATGCTCCATTTTTTTATATTATCTTCTGTTTCGGTTTTAAGTTCTGCAAAAGTATCCTTTGTGCCATCGATACTGAAAGTACCATCTGAACTCTGCGAAGAAGTGACATATGTATGTCCGTAATTAAAGTTACTTATGATTTCTTGTGTGTCAACAACATTTAATCTTGTTGTGCCGGTCACATTACCTGATATTCTAAGTGTCTGCTTGTTGTTTAATAATATTGAAGCATTTTTTTGAGTATCGTCAGCAGGAGCTAATGATAAAAGTGTTTCTGTTATGGCAGGATTGCCTGTAAGCTGTCTGAAATCTAGTATTGTGTTATTTCCTAAGATTACATTTTTAACATCAAAAATATTTGAGGAGTCAAAATTTATCCTTGAATTATTATCAAGTTTAAGACAGTCTATGTCATTTAAGCTCATTGATGATGAAAATACATTTTTTGTTAATGTAACATTTACTTTTCCATTATGATTTGCTGTATCAAATCCTGTTATGCCGGATACCTGTGCTGAAGAATCAGGGTTGTCGGCATAAAGATTTATGTCAACATCACTATTGAGAATACTTGAGTCAGAGTAGCCGCCACAATGAACGACAGAGTCAAGAAACTTGCCGCTTAGGTTTAAAGTTGCAGGGATATTTCTTGATTTGAAGTAATCCCCCGCATATATGTCGGCAAATTTTGTTTCGGCATTGGCATTTATAATATTGACGACAGTGTTCCCGCCAAGAATACTGTTATCTGTATTCAGTCGGTATGCACCACCGGATATATATGGGCGTATTTTACTCTGTGCTTCAGAATCAAGTTTTGTATTTACATTATCTATTGTAAGTGTATGCCCTCCAACATAGATTGCCGTGCTTTTAAAAGCTTCCGTTCCCAAAATTTCAGAAGTTGTATTGGTATTATAATTTAAAGATGATTTTCCAAGTATTATTTCAGGTGCTATCTGAAGTCTCATATCTTTAAATGTCACATCTGCGGCGAGCTGGATGGCAGCCCTTAACTGCAAAATGGATTTTTCAGTATCATTGCCTGCAATAGTAATATTTTTGTTAATTATAAGTGGAAGGGCAGAACCATCCGTACCTTTTTCATATTTTGTATATTGAACAGTATCAATAAGAAATAAGGTTTGTCCATCTTTAATATTTTTTAAAGCTGTTCGTATGTTTAGGTATGGATTGTTAAGTGTTCCATTTCCTCCTTCGCCCTCACCGTCTTTTAGATAAATGATGTTTTCCGAGGTCTGAGCTTTTGCAGTCATACACATATCTGAAAATGGAGTATGTCCGGTAAACACTGATACTGCATGAAGTGGTACTATACATAATGTCAGTATCAGGATAAATGAAATGTGTCTGTAGAATTTTTTCATATTCAAATCGCCTCCTATTATTCAAAATTAACAGTTTGTCTTGCATTTCTTAAGTTTTAAATTAAAAATAAAACCTCACAGATTATATATCTGTGAAGTTTATTTTAGCTTCAATATTTAGAAACATTATAACATGATACATTTGTTAAATGAATAATAATTTCACCATTTTAGATGCAATAATCACCCGAACCCTCGATATGCCAGGATACAAGATCCTCAAGTGTTATATTGTCGACAACATCGCAGATGGCATCATACATTTTTTGCCATACTACAAATGTAGCACAATTGCTTTTTCGTTCGCAGCTGTCGGCATCTTCCTCGACACAGGTGACGGGTGCTAAAGAACCTTCGGTGAGTCTTAATATCATTCCGACGGTATAGTCTTTTGGGGCTTTTTTTAACAGATAGCCACCATGAGGTCCGCGTATGCTCTTTACATATCCGGCATTATTTAATATGGAAATTATTTGTTCAAGATATTTATCTGATATATTCTGCCTTTTGGCTGCTTCTTTTATACTTACAGGTTTTTCGTTACAGTGCTGTGCTATGTCTATCATAAGCCTTAAAGCATATCGCCCTTTTGTTGATATTTTCATTTTATTTATTCCTCATTTCTGTGTATGTTTATTGATAATATGTTGTTGTGTTTAAAAGGTGTTTTGAAACTTGTATCACAACATAAAAATAGTGTTTGGAAATTAAAACTTTACAGACACTAATTATATATTATATACTATAATTCATAGTAATTCAATATAATTTATGGGAAACCCGGTAAAAGTTTCAGCCATAAATTATATACAGCAATACTTGACGCATTCAGCTAAAGCGGATAGTATTATAGCTAATGAAAAAACATATAGTGAGGTGATTAGAGACATGGTGAGAAAACAGATAAGATTTCGTGGAAAAGTTCAGGGTGTAGGATTTAGATACCATGCTAAAAATGCAGCATCATCATTAGGTCTTACGGGATGGGTTCGCAATGAAAGTGACGGTTCAGTATATATGGAAGTTCAGGGCGAAGATGTATTGGTAGAGAGATTGCTTCTTAATCTAAACTCAGATACATATATAGATATACAAAATGTTGAAATCCGAAGTATAGATATAGTCGAAAAAGAAAATGGTTTTAGTGTTGCATACTGATACAAAAGATTGAAAGGGGAAGAAAATTGAAGCGTAAATTTATGATATATGGTTTGATAGGTGGGGTCTGTCTGTTGGCAGGAGTTGCGGCAGCAGGTTCCGGGACTTTAAATAAATCTGACAATAAAAGAAATGAAACAGTTTCGGTTGTTTCATATAAAAATATGGAAGACAAAGGAAAGTCAGATAAGAGTGCAAATGCTACAACAGGTGCGGTAAGTACAACGACGGAAGCAATAACCTCATACGCATCTGGCAGAAAGCCGGAAGTCTCATTACGTATGAATAAAGGAAATTCTCAAAAGAAAAACAAAGCGGCGGATAAGAAAGTTAAGAAAAATCCAAGAAAAGAGATTGTGAAAATTGCAAAAAAATATAAAGGAAAGATTACATATCTTTGGGGAGGAAAGCCTACAGATGCTCAAATTAAAGGAAAAGAGCAGCCTAAGAAGCTTGATTGTTCAGGATTTATCCAGTTTGTTTATTCAAAATACAATAAGAAGAGGATTGAGTCACTGGGGTCGACTATTTCGATATCAGGTTTGCCGAAAATAAAAAAGAATGAGCTACAGCCGGGAGATATAGGTCTAAGAAATGGTACCGGTTCACTTTATTTTGACGCTGATGGAAAATCTTACTCAGAGCCGGGGATGGCACAGGATGCAAATGAGAGTAAGGAAAAGTCTTTTGATAAGAAGATTAAGGCAAGAAAGACTAAAAAAACACAACTAAAAGATAGGATTGAAGAAAAGAAAGATAAAATATCAGAGTATAAAGATAAGATAACTGCTCTGAATGGTAAAAAAGATGAGGTTATTGATATATCTGAATCAGAGATTTCATCTGACAATGACGAGCAGCAGGAGGAAATATCAGAGGAGAAGGAACAACAAGACCAACAGCAAAGAATTGAACAACAAAAAAAGAATAATGAGAAAATAAATGCTTTGATAAAATCGTACAATGAAAAAATAAAAAAATGTCAGGCGGATATAAATGGTTATTCTGAAAGGATTAATAAATATGATAAGCAGCTTAAGAAACTGAAAAAACAGCGTAAAAAATATAAAAAAGATATTGAGGAAAGTATAGATCATGTTGGGATATATTGTGGAAAAAATAAGAAAGGTGAAGCAACATGGTGTCATTGTTCGTCATCTAAAGGTGGCGTGGTGTATGAAGTGACTGACATTTTCACACATTACTACAGTGCAAATGATTATCTTTCAGAATAAATATTATAACATTATGAGAAAAGTCCCCCACTTCTATTGCTTAGGGCAATAAGCGGGGGACTTTTCTGTACCATGAGTGACACAAGTAATTTCTGTTATGTGCAGGTAGCAGAGTGGATTATGAATATCCGCTTGCCGGGGTGCATTGAACAGATTTTAAATATCAGTCTTTTTTGTTCTGCTGATTAAATATGCTCTGCCACCAAAGAATATTATTCCTGCACCTGATAATACTAGTGTTACGATAAAAGGCAGAGAGTTATTTTTTTCTCCGGTAGAAGGAGAACCTTTTTGTCCTGATGGAAGTTCGGGTTCCTCAGAGTAAGTGTCTGTATCATCATTGTTGTGTGAAGTCTTTTTGACTTTTGGAGCCGGTGTGTTTTTAGGATTATCAGTGTCAGTTGGTGTATCAGTGTCAGTTGGTGTATCGGTGTCTGTCGGTGTATCAGTGTCCGTTGGGACAGGAGTGTCCGTCGGAGCAGAAGTGTCTGTCGGTGGAGCAGTCTGCGACGGTGTATTTAAAGGAAGTGTTGGAGCAGTCTGCAACGGTGTGTTTATAGGAAGTGTTGGAGTTACACTTGGTGTAACTGTCGGTGTCTGGGTGTTAGTCTTACCGGGAACAACAGGTGTATTCGATGGTGATGGAGCCGGCGATGGATTTGGAATCGGCGTTGGAGCCGGTGTCGGCGAAGGTGTGATTGCCGGACCGGTTGATGAAGTTGCATCAGGTGTTGCCGATGGAACGATAGCTGACGGACTAGCCGGAGGAACTACAGACGGCGAAGCTGACGGGGCAACGGTTGGTCTGACAGACGGCTCAGAAGTCGGAGCAGTTGTCGGTTTAACAGTCGGAGTAGTTGTCGGTTTGACGGTCGGTTTAACAGTCGGAGCAGTTGTCGGTTTAACGGTCGGCGTAACAGTCGGAGCAGTCGTTGGTTTGATAGTCGGAGCAGTTGTCGGTTTGACGGTTGGCTTGATAGTTGGAGCAGCCGTCGGTTTGACAGTCGGTTTAATAGTTGGAGCAGTCGTCGGTTTAACGGTCGGCGTAACAGTTGGAGCAGCCGTCGGTTTGACAGTCGGTTTAATAGTCGGAGCAGTCGTTGGTTTAATTGTCGGTTTTGCTGTAGGTGCAGATGTTGCAGGAGTCGGAGTGCCCTGGTCACGAGGAACTTCACCGTAAGGATAAAAATGTCCTTCTGCTGCACAGCATGAAATCTTTTCAACTATATATCCGCCCTCAAAACAACCACCTGATATTTTTATATCAGCATTTGGAGCAAGAACATGACCAGCAAGGTATTCAAAAGCAAGTTTCTGCGTCTGAGGGAAGTTCCAGATGAGTTTTACACCTGACAGATCCATTTGACCTGACTGAATCGTTGAAGCACTTTTAAGGTTTTTAAGTCCGTGTGCATCATCAAGAAGATATGCATTTTTTTGCTTATTATCATGTGAGATATAAAATGTTTTACCATCACCTTTGGAGGTTGATATAAATACGGCTTTTTGGTTATCACCTGATTTTACAAAATCATAACTGCCGCCTAGGGCAATAGGCTTACCTTTTTCAAAGCTGATAATATGCTCCGTTGAAACAAGCTCATCTAAATCCTTAACTCCATCAATAAGAATCCAGTCAGCCTGTTTTGAAATACTTTCAGGTATATATACGGAAGTGACTTTTGATGAAAAAGGTATTGTAAGGAGTTTTCCAAAATAATTGTCTATGCGTGCATTTTTTAAATTTTTCTCAGTAAGAGTAAGTTGTCGTTTTTCAGCCATATCCTGAGCTTCTTTTTTTAATGAAGCAAATGCTGAAGAGAAGTTTATATAAGCACTGTTTTTATCAGGATATTTAGTGATAGAATGGCATTTTACAAATAGAGATTTATCGTGGTAATATGCCGGCTGGTTTAATAATTTCTGATAATCAGGTTTACCTGAAAGAAAATGACTGTTGTAGCATCCGCTGTAGTCGTCTATGTGTTTGATATAATTCAGATATGAAGGTGAGACAGCCCCGTTTCCGAAAGATTTTAAGTTTGCAATACCGCCGCAGGCTGCTGCACCTACAAAGTGGTTGGAAGTCTTTAGATCATCTTTGACAAAAAACTGGTAATCACTTAGAAACTGTTTGTAGCTGTATTTTTTGCCGGAATCAGTATATACAGGTGCGGCAGCTTTACTGGTGATAAAACCACAGGTGCTAATCAGCAAAAGAGAAATACAGGTTATTAGTGCAATGATTTTTTTTGACTTATGTTTCAAAATTTAATCCTCCATTCATTTTGTTTTAATGCGATTATAAAAAAACGTGATCTGTCGTTTGAACCGCAGGTTGATAAGACAAGCATATGCTGATTTTTTGATGATATGCTTTTTTTTAAGTGGATTGTATTTTTGTGGGATAAATTTAATCGGACGGTATTTAGAAGTTTTATCAGTCCCTCATTAGAATTTTTAAAAGAAGAAGGGATATTTTTAGTGCCCCAGACTGCATTAGTCACTATCTTATATCTTATTTTAGATATTGGTGTTATGATGTTGATATAGCATTTTACTTTAGAAAAATCAGTGTTATCAAACCGGTGCAGCATACCAAACATAGAGCCATTCTTCATATTATGCCCGTATAGAACGGTTAATGCATCAGAAAAATCTTTTTTACTGCCGGTTTCTGAAAAAATGCATCCGGGATAGCCAAAACTTTTATCAAGATTGTGCGTCAGGTAATAATTATTTATCCGTTTGTGCTGGAGAACCGGATATGAAATACCAAGTTTCGGAATTTGTATCCATGCATAAATATCGTTATTGTGTTTTTTAAGAGAATTAAAATCTACATCAGGAATTTTTGCGATATCTAAACCATGGGAGCTTTTAATATTCTTATTCCGTGTGTTTTCTGAGTTGTCATTACTGTTATCGTAAAAAGAAATTTTGTCGGTATCTTTCCATGTGTTTTCTCTTATCAGTTTATTTTGGATTTCTTTATATGTGTGTTCTTCATTTGAAAGCTGTTGCCTGTAACGGTAAGAAAATACAAGCCATATTGCTGCTGCAGCAACAAAAACAGCAATAAAAAAACATAAGAAAAAAATATTCAATTTTTCTTTCAAAGCAAATCTCCTTTACATAAAAATGTGTAGTCCATTTTTATTAAAAGAAAAGATAAGATATGACAAGACATAGTATTGGCTTATATTGGAAAAAAATATACTTAAATCCGGAAAGATATTTAAATTAAAACCTGATAATGTCAGAATACACAAAAACATGGCTTGTGTGATAAGTGTGTAAATGTATAAATAAAAGTAAAAAAATAGTAGTATATTTTGTCAAAAAGTTGTATTATAAATATATATATTTTAGGTGGAGGATGACTATGAAAGAAAATGAGAAACTGTTTGGAAAGATGTCAAGTCATCTTGCGGAGTATGATTATCTGACGGGGCTTCCAAACAGACGCGGACTTTATGAATTTTATGATATACTTGAAAGTAAAGATAGTATTCATGCTATGTTTATAGATATTGATAATTTCAAGCGTGTAAATGATATATATGGGCACAGCATGGGAGATGAACTCCTTATATGTATAGCAAAGCTTATAGAAGAAAATGTTTCTGGTTTTACATCGAGAATCGGAGGAGATGAGTTTGTTGCACTTATTGACGGTAATATGACGGAAGATGAGCTTAAGAGTACAGCGGAAACTCTGCTCAGACAGATGGAAAACATAGATTTTAGAAAGGACATACTTTCTAATGTATCCCTCAGTATAGGAATCGTTACAAGGCAGAGAGTGAGCACCATGCTCGATGATATTTTACATAAATGTGACTCTGCAATGTACGAAGCAAAATATGATGGAAAGAACAGATATGTATTTTTCCGGGAAAATGATAAGAAAGTACAGCGAAACAGAAATATGGAAATCGAGATGGACGATGCATTAAAAAACGGTGAATTTATTGCTTATCTTCAACCAAAGGTAAACATGATATCAACAAAATTAACCGGAGCAGAGGCATTATCCAGATGGAATCATCCTGATGACGGTATCAGGACACCCGGAGTATATATATCATTGTTTGAAAAAAACGGTTTTATATCTAAGCTTGATATGTATATGTTTGAGGAAGTCTGTCGTATAAAGAAAAGTTGGAAAGGCAAAAAATATGAGCATATTCCGGTGTCAGTCAATATGTCAAGACTGCATCTTTACAATAAGAAATTTCCTGATATGCTTGTTGAGATAGCAGACAGATATGGTATAGATCACAGTGAACTTGAGATAGAGATTACGGAGAGTGTTTTTGTTAAAGACAGTGAAGAACTGATAAGAAATGTAAAAATGTTGAAAGATAGACATTTTATTGTTTCTATTGATGATTTTGGTTCAGGTTTTTCAGCACTTAATCTGCTTAAAGATCTGCCGGTAGATATTATTAAGATAGATCAGGAATTTCTTAACAGTTCCGGTGATGATGACAGAGGTAAGAAAGTTTTGAGAAATGTCATAAATATGTGCAAAGACTTAAAGCTGGATGTTGTCACCGAGGGTATAGAAACTGAAGAACAAAGAGATTTTATCGTAAGATGCGGATGCCAGATAGCACAGGGGTATTTCTATTCAAAGCCGCTTCCGGTTGATGAATTTGACAAATTTGCGAATGAATATATAACTAATGATGACACCAGTTATGTATTTAGGCTTAATGGTAATGTAAAATCGGATGATGGAAAGCTTGAGGCAGATACAAAATGCTTTAGTGAACTGAAATTTGATACCGGTATATTTAAAGAAAGCAAGGCACTTGTATTTCCGGGAGGTCCAAAGGAAGAACAGGTTATAGAACTGCCGCATGAGATTTTGTCAAGTGATAGTTTTATGGTTTCGATGTGGATATACCCTACAGAAGAACATTCTTGGAGATGTGCTTTATATGTAAAGTATGAGACTGGTTTTTTTGGCATGATTCCAATTGCGTGGGAAGGTCATTCATCTTTCAGAATAAGAGATTCAAAGGAAGTAGATGGCTGGTATGATATCAGTGGATGTAAACTTCAGGTGAATGAATGGTCCCATTATGTTGTGAGTTATAATGCAAAGACTGAAACTGCTTATGCATACATAAACGGACAGCTTGTCGGAAGCATGAAAAATGTTCCGGGAAACCGTTATGCAAAGCGTATCGTGCTCGGTGGTGATGTTTTTCAGCCGTCATTTATCGGGAAGATATGTGAAGTAACATTTTATAATGAGATAAGAGATCATGATTTTGTAAGTGAACTTCATCAGTCATATGTGACAAGAGATGATTTTATCGGATTTGAGATAGGAATAGACAAATAGATTTTAATGAGAAAACAATGACCCATATTAAACAATGTTAGGTTTTAAATTACATTTGTTTAATATGGGTTATTTTTTAATGCATGGGAAAATGTCCGTAAAGTAGTGTGACACCAACAAGAATTGCTTTGCAATTCTTGTTGCAAAACGCTGGTTTTGTACTTTTTGTGTATAGGAAAATACTCGTAGCGTAGTGTGACACCAGGACAAAATGTAATACTTTTTTTGTGCGAATAAATGTATATGGTTTTAAAAACTACATAAAATAGAAAAAGATACAAGAAAACATTGACAAGAAAACATTATAGGTATATACTTAGATTAGTTTGATAATCAAACAAAATTGATAAGCGAAAAAAACGCGTGCAGAAATGAGGATTAATATGGATATATATGAGTGTGGAGAAAAGTTGAAAGCTCTCCGTATTGGAGACATGGTGGCAAAAATACCTATCATACAAGGTGGAATGGGAGTCGGCATAAGCCGTTCAAAACTTGCAGGTGCAGTTGCAGCAGAAGGTGGAATAGGTATTATATCGACGGCACAGATAGGATATGATGAGGATGGTTTTGAGAAAGACCAGGCAGGCTGTAATCTTTTAGCCATAAGAAAACATATAAAAAGAGCAAAAGAGATAGCGTGCGGCAATGGTCTTGTAGGTGTAAATATCATGGTGGCATTAAAACATTATAAAGAGCATGTTATGGAGGCAGTTGCGGCCGGAGCGGATGTTATAATAAGCGGAGCAGGACTTCCGGTTAAACTTCCTGAGTATATAGGAAAAGCAAAAACCAAAATAGCACCTATAGTTTCATCAAGGCGTGCGGCGGATATAATACTTAAGATGTGGGCGAGAAGATATGACAGGACAGCCGATTTTGTTGTGATAGAGGGGCCAAAGGCAGGGGGACATCTGGGATTTTCAGATGAAGAACTCGCAGATATTGAAAATATTGATTATGACGAGGAGATAAAAGATATTATCGAATGTACCAAAGAGTACGGTGAAAAATATAATACACATATACCTGTTATCGTTGCCGGTGGGATATTTGACCATGACGACATTATCCATGCACTTGAACTTGGGGCAGACGGAGTACAGATAGCGAGCCGTTTTGTTGCGACAAAAGAGTGCGATGCATCGGACGAATATAAGCAGGCATATCTTGATGCAAAGGAGGATGATGTAAAAATAATCAAAAGTCCTGTCGGTATGCCGGGGCGTGCGATAAGAAATGATTTTATAAAGCGTGTTGAAAAAGAAAAACAGCCGGTGGACAAATGTTACAACTGCATGAAAAAGTGTAATCCTAACGAAGTGCCATATTGTATAACAAAAGCACTTGTCGATGCCGTAAATGGAGACATAAATAACGGACTTATATTCTGCGGTGCAAATGTGGGGCGTATAAATGAAATGACAACTGTTCATGAACTTATGAAAGAACTTGTCCGGCCGACAGATAAAAAAATACAGGATGAAAATGAAACACATGATATTCAGAATGTATATTCACAGAGAGATAAAATGATAAGCTGATGGAGCGTAAAAAAGGAAAGACTAAACTGTTGCTTTTAATTTTAAGAAATGCAGAAGATAAACGGCTGTCGCAGTGAAGATGCGGCAGCCGTCTTTTTAATCTATACTGATGTTGTTTTCTTTGATGTATTCACCTAGTTTCATATCTGAAGCTAAAATGTGGTTTGAAAGCCAGTTTAAAAGATAATTTATGAGTTCAAACAAATATGTCTGCTGGTGTTCGTCAATCTCATCAAGTTCGTTTATATCAATATGAACAAGCTTGTCAACAAAAGCTGCGTGAGCCTTTTTTTGGGCATCAATACCCGGATAAGATATTTTTTCCATAAGGGCTTCTTCATCACTGAAATGAGTTTCAGTGTAAGTTTTAAGTTCATCGAGAAGACGCATAATCTCATCATATTTATCATGGAGAAGTTTTTCATGAATAAGGTCATTGGTCTGCTCGATTATCTCAAAAAGATGGCGGTGTTCGTCATCAACAAGTGGAATGTCAGTTTTATACTTGTCTGTAAAGGCAAACGGGTTGTCATTTTCGTTTTCATCTGAGTGCTCAACAAGTTTGCCAATCATAATGTCGCTGCCTAAGATATGTTTATATAACCACTGAACGATATAAACGAGAATATCATTTAATGATTTTTTAGTAGTTTCATTAGAAGAAGTATCAAGTTTAAAACTATTTACCTTTTCTGTAAAAACCTTGTGTTCTTTAATCTGTGAGTCAAGCTCAGGGTCATTGATTTTTTTCATATATGCTTCTTCATGGGCAAAATGAACAGCCGCATAATCGTTAAGTCCTTTAATAAGATTTTTGGCAATATATGTAACATCTTCAGTTTTGTCAGCAAGAGCAATGGCATCATTTATCATATCGAATAATTTCTTGTGTTCGTCATCTATTTCTTTAATGCCAATCATACAATCCTTAGTAAATTCGTACATGAAAAACCTCCTTAATATTTATATGTACTCTCGAATTTATTTGTTTGAAAGATTCCGGGAGTATGTTTATGTCTTTTGATACGGCATTATTATATAACAATATTTTAAATATTACTATATCAATTTGAAAAATGGATTAAATTTGTTTAAATGTAATAAAATCTTAATTGTATTTTTCTTCTTTATGCTATAGAATAACTTCTGCATTGTACTTGTTGATAATAATTATTATTTTAAGAAAGGCGGATTATAATTATGAAAAAAAGAATTATAGCTGTTATGTGTATTATTTTGTCGATTGGTTTATTGTTTGGAAAAAACGATACTAATGCTTCTACGAAGTCTCCGTTGATATATGCCGGCAGCGAGAATATTACAGGCGGTAAATATACACTTGGTCAAAAATCAAGACTCAGACTTAACATAAAAAATAAAAAACAGTATAAAAAAATAACATTCAGAACTGAAAATTTCAAAAAAATTAAAATAGATAAAAAAGGAACTGTTACGGCAGGAACTTCTAATGGTACAGGCAATATTACAGTAACTGGAATAACAAAAGATGGAAAAAAATATAATTCACATCTAAAAGTAACGGTTACTGATACTCTGGGAAAATATTCAAATCTTACTGATTTAAATACACAAAATGAAGTGAAAAAATATCTCATTGATGCCGGTGTTTCAAAGAAAAATGTAGAGGCGTGGCTGAAAGATGTGAATGAATATAATAAGACTATTAAAAATACCAGTCTTGTGAAAAAAGGATATAAAAAACTTGGTCTTAATGTACCAGTGTATAATGACACTAAAATAGCGGAGTACTGGTCAAAGAAGTATAATATGTTTATCGGATATAATTGTCGTATAACTGCATTTGATCTTTTAAAAGATTATGTGAAAATAGGAAAAAATGTAAAGACGGATACAACTGAATTGTTCATGGATAGTGATGCGTTGAAAAATTCACCTTATCAGAAATATAACAAAAAAGATACAAAGAAGTTTGAAGCATTATATTCAAGTATTAATACTGTTTATTCGACTAATACAGATAAACATATTAGTGTTTTCAAAAAATATCGAAAAAAGAATGATATTAAACTTGCCAATGATAAGACTAAGGCATCTCTTATAACAGTTGTTTTTCATTCCAGCTTCAGTAAAAAAGAGAATGAACTTTTTATAGGTCATGCAGGGGTGCTTGTGCCGTTAAAAAATAAAAAATATATTTTTATAGAAAAACTTTCGTTCCAGTCACCATATCAGGTTATTAAGTTTGAATCAAAACAGCAGCTTAATGAATATCTTATGAGAATGTATGATACGGAATGGGGACAGGATACAGCTAAACCATTTATTATGGAAAATAATGATGTTTTATCATGTTATCATTCTGTACGATAATACAGATGTGACAAATGAGAGGAGAAACTTTCGCAAAAGGGTGCAAAAATGTTTCCTTTGACTTCCTGTATTAAATAATGTATAATTTGTTGTCGGATAAAAATGTAACTACTTTAAATGTGATGTAGGGAAAATTTTTTGAACCTATATCAAAATATTTTTTATAAAGAAAGGATAACGATTATGAGTAAGAAACCGGTTGTATTGATGGTACTTGATGGTTATGGATTAAATGATAAGACAGAGGGAAATGCTATCGCACAGGCAAAGACACCTGTTATGGACAAACTTATGAAAGAGTGTCCGTTCCAGAAAGGAAATGCAAGCGGACTCAGCGTAGGACTTCCGGATGGACAGATGGGTAACTCAGAAGTTGGTCATATGAACATCGGTGCCGGACGCATCATTTATCAGGAACTTACACGAATTACAAAAGCTATTGAAGAGGGAACATTCTTTGAAAATAAAGCATTACTTGCAGCAGTTGAGAATGCAAAGAAAAACAAATCAGATCTTCATCTTTTTGGACTTCTCTCAGATGGTGGTGTGCACAGCCACAATACACATCTTTATGGACTTTTAGAACTTGCAAAGAGAAATGGTCTTGAAAATGTATATGTTCATGCTTTCCTTGATGGTCGTGATACAGCACCTACATCCGGAAAGGGCTTTGTAGAGGAACTTCAGAAAGAGATGGACAAAATAGGTGTCGGTAAGATTGCATCTGTACATGGACGCTATTATGCAATGGACAGAGATAACAACTGGGACAGAGTAGAAAAGGCATATAATGCCCTTGTAAAGGGTGAGGGTGTTAAGGCTGATGATGCTGTTAAGGCAGTAGCAGACTCATATGCACAGGATGTAAATGATGAGTTCGTTGTTCCAACAGTTATTGAGGAGAACGGAAAGCCTGTTGCAACTATAAAGGCTAACGATTCAGTTATCTTCTTTAACTTCAGACCTGACCGTGCCCGTCAGATTACACGCACTTTCTGTGATGAAAGTTTTGACAAATTTGAGAGAGCAAACGGATTTATGCCTCTTACATTTGTATGCTTTACAAATTATGATGAGACTATTGGAAACAAACTTGTTGCATTTGAGAAAGAGAGTATTGAAAACACATTTGGTGAGTTCCTTGCAGCACATGATATGACACAGCTTCGTCTTGCTGAGACAGAGAAATATGCTCATGTAACATTTTTCTTTAACGGCGGTGTTGAAGAACCAAACAAAGGTGAGGAGCGTTCACTTGTAAAATCACCTTCAGTTGCTACATATGATCTTAAGCCTGAGATGAGTGCACCTGAAGTAAGTGAGAGACTTAATGAAGCTATCGCATCAGATAAATATGATGTTATTGTTATCAACTTTGCAAATCCTGACATGGTCGGACATACAGGAGTTATCCCGGCAGCGGTAGCAGCAGTTGAGAAAGTTGACGAGTGTGTCGGAACGGCAGTAGAGGCAGTTAAAAAAGCTGACGGAGTATTATTTATCTGTGCAGACCACGGAAATGCAGAGCAGATGGTAGATTATGAGACAGGAGCACCATTTACTGCTCATACAACAAATCCTGTTCCGTTTGTTCTTGTAAATTATGACGATGCTTACACACTGAGAGAGGGCGGATGTCTTGCAGACATAGCACCTACACTTATCGAGATTATGGGACTTGAACAGCCAAAAGAAATGACCGGAAAATCACTTCTTATAAAAAAATAGTAAGTAACTGTTGTAACAGTTCAGCCTTTCATTTCTTCATTCATAAACCTGCCAGTAAACTGTCAGTCGCTGCTATGCAGCTTTTGTATATTTCATTTTAGAAATGAAAGGCTATTCTACCATAAAAAGAGAATTTGGCATACAATGAACAAGTTCATTGTATTACCAATTACTTTTTATGGCTGAACTGTTACCAAATAGAAAAAATATATTGAAATATATGTAACATTATGATAGACTAGATTAGTACAGTGTTTTTTGCTGTACTAATCAGTTTATGACAATAATCTTTATGTCAGGGCATGAAATTTATTGTTTGAGTTTTAGTTGAATGGAGGAGCATAGTCGATGATTAAGACAATTCATGGAATTTTATTGATTCTATACATTATCGTATGTGTTGCACTTACAGTTGTAGTTATTCTTCAGGAAGGCAAGCAGGCAGGACTTACAGGAGCTATCAGCGGAGCAGCAGAGTCTTATTGGGGAAAGAATAAAGGTCGTTCTATGGAGGGCGGACTTGTTGTAGCTACAAGAGTTCTTGCAGTATTATTTGTTTTGATTTCACTTTTATTGAATCTTAGTATTTTTTCATAATAGTAACAGTTCAGTAATAAAAAGAAAATCGACAATATAGTGGGTTTGTTCATTATATTGTCGATTTTTTTTATTGGTTATTACATTCACCTGCCTGTTTTAGAGCCATTTGAATTACCGTATCGCTAATATAAAAACCATTATTACGGATTGCATCGATGTTATCTTTGACAGAGGTTATAATACCCTCTTTTTTTGCTTTTAGTAAAACACCAATTGTTCCGGAGTGGAATTAACGATTACCCTACGCATTATTCATCTCCTCTAAAAATTCATCTTCATCATCAAAATTAAAAATTGATATTCCATTGTTGCTTAGATAATTTATAAATTCTTCCTCTGTCATTCCGGCAATCTGGGCACTGTATCCTATAGAAATATGATTTTTGGTATAAAGCATGAGAGCGATTGACTTTTTAGCAAAATCATTTGCCTGTTCTTCTGTCATTTTTGTATCATATAATACTTCGTCTGGTATTTTTATTGCAATGCTGCACATTTTAATCACCTCCGAAAATGTTTTTAAGATATTATTGTATATATTATACTTAAAATAAACAGAAATATCAATTCCGCAATATTATTTTATCCCACAAAATGATTGTTTCATCATGGATTATAGGATATAATATATATATAAATTGAGCAATAGGGGGTGTTTGTATGAATAGAGAAGTTTTAAACAGTAAAAAAGAGATGATTCTTGAATTTGTTAATTCAAAAAGTTATAAACCAATGTCAACAAAAGAGATGGGAGTTGTCTTACAGGTTCCGGCAAAGGAAAAGAAAGATTTCAGGGCAGTTCTTGACGAATTGTATAGCGAGGGAAAGATACAGCTTGATCTTAAGGGAAAGATAAAACCGCTTTCTGAGGATATTTTTGTTGGAAAATTTATGGGCACTCAGCGAGGTTTTGGCTTTGTTCGTGTTGAGGGAGATGACGAAGATATATTTATCCCTGCACACAAGACCAGAGGAGCAATAGATGGAGATACGGTTCATGTAGTTATTGATGACAAAGCACATGGAAAAAGGCGTGAAGGTGAGGTTATATCCATTGTTGAGCGTGGAACAGATATTCTCGTTGGGACATATTCAAAGAGTAAGAGCTTCGGGTTTGTTGTACCTGACAATCAAAAGTTTGGCAGGGATATTTATATTCCAAAAGCTGAGAGCAAAGGTGCGATAACAGGACATAAGGTTGTTGTTGAGATTACCGATTATGGAAGTGATACGACAAATCCTGAGGGAAAGATTCTTGAAATAATCGGTCACATAAATGACCCGGGGGTAGACATTTTATCAATAATAAAGGCTTACGGACTTCCTGAGGAGTATCCTGATGAGGTTATGGATCAGGTTGAAAAGATAGAGGATGAGGTAGCAGAGGAGGAGAAGAACGGAAGAAGCGATTATAGAAATCTGCAGATGGTAACAATCGATGGTGAGGATGCAAAAGACCTTGATGATGCCGTATCACTTACAAAAGAGAACGGTATATATCATCTTGGTGTCCATATTGCTGATGTATCAAATTATGTCACTGAGTGTTCTCCACTTGACAAGGAAGCCGTTAAGAGAGGTACGAGTGTTTATCTTGTAGACAGGGTCATACCTATGCTTCCGCATAAACTGTCAAATGGTATCTGCTCGCTCAATCAGGGAGTAGACAGACTTGCACTTTCATGTATGATGGATATAAATGAAAAGGGTGAGATAGTAAAACACAGCATAGAAGAAAGCGTTATAAATGTAGACAGGAGAATGTCCTACACAAGTGTTCATAAGATAGTCGAGCTTGAAGATGAGGAAGAACAGGAGAAGTACAAAGAACTTATACCTATGTTTGAACTCATGTATGAACTTGCTGGTATATTAAGAGAGAGAAGATTTAAGAGAGGTTCTATTGATTTTGATTTCCCTGAGAGCAAGATAATTCTTGATGAAAAGGGCAAGCCGGTAGAGATAAAAGAATATGAGAGAAACAATGCAAACCGTATAATCGAGGAGTTTATGCTTGCTGCAAACCAGACAGTGGCAGAGGAATATTTCTGGCAGGAACTTCCGTTTGTTTATCGTGTTCATGAGGAGCCTGACGAGGAAAAAATAAACAAGCTCGGAGTTTTTATAGAGAATTTTGGTTATACTTTAAAGGTAAACTCAGACGGTGAGATTCACCCAAAAGAGATACAGAAGCTTATAAAATCCGTTGAGGGAAAGCCGGAAGAAGCACTTATAAGCAGACTTGCACTTCGCTCAATGAAACAGGCAAAATATATGACGCAGTGCGGAGGACACTTTGGTCTTTCGATGAAATATTATTGTCATTTTACATCACCTATCAGAAGATACCCTGACCTTCAGATACACCGTATCATAAAGGAAAATATTCATGGACAGATGAATGACAAGAGGATAGGTCATTATAATCAGATACTTCCAGAAGTTGCGGAGGCTGCGAGCAGGCTTGAAAGGCGTGCTGACGATGCAGAGCGTGAAGTTGAGAAGCTGAAAAAGGCTGAGTATATGGAACAGTTTATCGGACAGAGCTTTGATGGTATTATATCAGGTGTCACGACATGGGGAATGTATGTTGAACTTCCAAATACTGTTGAGGGAATGGTAAGAGTTGCCGACATTCCGGGAGATTATTATTATTTTGAGGAAGAAAAGTACAGAATGGTAGGCGAGCATACAGGAAAGTCATATAAACTCGGTGAACCGATAAGGATAACTGTCTCAGCAGTTGATAAACTTACGAAAACAATAGACTTTACCGTATGTGAAGATTATGAGCTTTCAGATGGTGATTCCGAAAATGCTGATGGCAATATTGGAGATAAAATCATAAAAAATAAAGAGTCTGATAATAGTTCATTAGTCAGTGGTGATGAAAAGGAGCCTGAGAGCAGAGAAAATGAAAGAAAATCAGCAAAAAGCCAGAGCCGTAGAGTTGTGGAAAAGTCAGACTCAGAGAGTTTAAGATCTTCTGAAAGAGAAAAGACTGCAAAGGGAAAGAAACGCAGAAATGTAGAAAAGTCTGATTCATCAGCAAATGGACATAGAAGAAAAACTTCAAAAAGTTCAGAAAGCCGAAGCAGAAGAGATTCAGAGAGAAAATCTAAGGCGGTTTCAAAACCAAAGAATAAGGCAGCAGCAAGAGCAAAGCAGAAGGCTGTTATGGAAGCGAAAGAAAAAGCATTAAAGGCATTTGAGTACAGAAAGAAAAAAGCTAAAAAGAAAGCCGCTAAAGCAGCCGCTGAAGCAAAGATAGAGCATGAGGTAAAGAAACTTACCGGTGCAGCCAAAAAGAGAGCCTTAAATAAGGCCAAAAAGAAAGCAAAGAAAAAAGCAAAACAGGCAAAAAAATTAAAGAAGTAAATAGAGGTAGTTATGGCTAAGCAGACAAAAAAACTTATAGCAAACAATAAAAAAGCATATCATGATTATTTTATTGAAGATAAGTATGAAGCCGGAATATCACTTGCGGGAACTGAGGTTAAGTCACTCAGAATGGGGAGATGCAGTGTAAAAGAAGCTTTTATACGAATTGAAAAAGGAGAAGTTTATGTCTACAATATGCACATCCCTGCATATGAGAAAGGAAATATTTTTAACAAAGATCCGTTAAGAGTGCGTAAACTTCTTCTTCACAAAAGTGAGATACGAAAAATTGAAGGTCAGATAGCACAGAAAGGTTATACGGTCGTGCCGCTCAGTGTCTATTTTAGCGGAAGCCTTGTCAAAGTTGAGATTGGTCTTGCAAAAGGTAAAAAATTGTACGACAAGAGACAGGATATAGCAAAGAAAGACCAAAGGCGTGAGGCAGAGCGTAAATTTAAAAATCTTCAATTTTAGTATATAAGAACTAATGAAAAATAATGGAGCTTTATTTGCCACTCTGAAATAGACTGTAGGGCTAGGCATAAATAAGTAAAATTGGTTTCATTGGTAAATTTGCATAAAAAAATAGCTTAAAATTTATACAAAACAGCAAAAATACAAAAAACACTTGACGAATCATATTTACGATAGTAATATATTGGCAACGAAACAAGTTGCGAAAGCGAACTGGATTGTTACTGATTGTATATCATACATATTAGGCAAGACTGGGTTGCACCGTTTGATATTGAACGTAGTTTATATATTACTATTGTTTAGGTATAGGTGTGATGCAGTTTTTTTGATTCCATTTTTTTAAAGTTTATTTTCTTTTTGAATTGAAAAACTCGGTGAAAATTTTGCTGTTTTGTCCGGGGGAAGAAAGGTGAAAATCTTAAAAGTTATAAATAACAATGTTGTAAGTGCCTGTGATGATAAAGGCAAAGAGATAGTTGTTATGGGAAAAGGTTTAGGCTTTGGTAAGAAAAACGGAGATATTCTTGACGAGTCAAAGATTGAGAAAAAGTTTTCGATGCCTGATGAGAGTGTCAGCAGACTTGAAGAAATATTAAAGGATATTCCTTATGAGGATGCTCAGGTTGCAAATCGTATAATAGCGATGGTAAAAGAAAAGTTTGATATGAAACTCAGCAAGATAATTTACATAACGCTTACCGATCATTTAAATTTTGCGATTACCCGTTTTAAAAAAGGTATTGAAGTTGAAAATGCACTTTTATGGGAAATCAAAAGATTTTATCAAAAAGAATTTGAAGCCGGAAAAGAAGCTCTTGAAATCATAAAAAAAGAACTTGGGATTGAGCTTTCAGAAGATGAGGCAGGATTTTTTGCAATCCATATATTAAATGCCCAGATCGATGCTGATATGATGCAGACTATAAATATTCCGGGGATTACAAAAGATATTGTAAATATAGTAGGATATACATTTGGACGAGAACTTGACAGAGAAAGTTTATATTATGAGCGTTTTATCACTCATATTAAACACTTTCTTGCGAGGGTTGTAAAAAATGAAGCATATGGTGAAGATACGAATGACAGACTCGCCATAATGGTAAAAGACGAATTTCCAAAAAGCTACAGATGTGCATTAAGGATAAGAGATTATCTCAAAGTGAGCAGGAAGTATAATGTATCTTTGGAGGAAATATCGTATCTGACTATTCACATTCAGAGACTTTCAGGTGAAGGACAGAAAGATATTCACAAGGAAAGTTGAAATATTAAAATATTATCAGCTATGCAGTGTGAATTATACCATGAAAAGTGAATTTAAAGTCACATTAGTAACTGCAAATTAAATATAAACACACCTGTTAGGGATTGTTACATTCAGTTGGCGAAACCCGGACACGAAACTTTTAACTTTTATTTTGAATAAACATATTAAAGAATATAAATATTAAGTATGTGAAAAAATATAGTTAGTTTAGTGTCCGGGTTTTTGTTTTAATGATGATAGTTTGAAAAATCCATATATGCAGGATTTTATTGTTAAAAATCCGATTTTTCAAACACAAGATTTGTGTTTGTGCACACTTGATACAAATCTTAGGTGTGAAATATATCATATTTCACATTATGTATAAAAAATGTGTGCAGAAAAGAGGGTCATTATGAAAGAGTATTTTGGAAAGAAAATTTTTGGCGGTATTGCAATAGGAAAGATTAGTTTTTATTCAAAAAATCAGAATGTTGTTGTTAGAAAGAAAACAGAGGATTCTGAGGGTGAGATTGCAAGATATGAAGCAGCAAGGGAAAAAGCGATTGAGCAGCTTCACGGACTTTATGAGAAAGCATTGAAAGAAGTCGGAGAGATGAATGCAGAGATTTTTGAGGTTCATGCTATGATGCTTGAGGATGATGATTATAATGATTCAGTAAAAAATATCATCACTTCACAGAAAGTTAATGCTGAGTATGCGGTTGGAGTTACCGGTGATAATTTCTCAGAGATGTTTGCAAATATGGAGGATGATTATTTCAAGGCTCGTTCTGCCGATGTAAAGGATATTTCGGAGAGAGTTATCTCGATTCTCTGTGGAAAAACAAGTGACAGTGATATAGGAGATGAACCGGTTATAGTTGTTGCTGATGACCTCGCTCCTAGTGAGACGGTTCAGATGGACAAGACAAAACTTCTTGCATTTGTCACAAAGTTTGGTTCTTCAAATTCACATACGGCTATCCTCGCAAGGACGATGGGAATACCTGCACTTACCGGTGTTGATATTGACGAGGAGTGGAATGGAAAGACAGGTATCATTGACGGTTTTGAGGGCAAACTTATTGTAGAGCCTGATGAAGCTGCTATGAACGATTATGTAAAGAAGCAGGAAGCCGCAAAAGAGCAGAAAAAACTATTACAGAGTCTTAAGGGAAAAGATACAGTAACAAAGTCAGGAAAACAGATAAAATTATACGCAAATATCGGAAACCCGTCAGATCTTGCAGCAGTCGTTCAGAATGATGCGGCAGGAATCGGACTTTTCAGAAGTGAGTTCCTTTATCTTGAAGCAAGTGATTATCCGACGGAGGATGAGCAGCTTAAGGCTTACAAACAGGTGGCAGAGACAATGGCAGGAAAGAAAGTTATAATCCGTACGCTTGATATAGGAGCAGACAAGCAGGCAGATTATTTCAATCTTGAAAAAGAGGAAAATCCGGCAATGGGTTACAGAGCAATAAGAATCTGTCTTACCAGAGAGGAAGTATTTAAGACACAGCTTCGTGCTTTATACAGAGCAAGTGCATATGGAAATATCGCTATCATGTACCCTATGATAACATCTGTTGACGAAGTAAGGAGAATAAAAGAAATCTCAAAACAGGTAAGGGAGGAACTTGTTGCAACAGGAGTTGAGATTGGCGAAGTTGAGGAGGGAATCATGATAGAGACCCCGGCAGCCGCCATTATAAGTGACCTTCTTGCAAAAGAAGTTGACTTCTTTAGTATAGGAACAAATGATTTGACACAGTACACACTTGCTATAGACCGTCAGAATTCAAAACTAGACGAGTTTTACAACCCACATCACGAGGCAATTCTCAGAATGATTAAGATGGTTATCGACAATGCACATAAAGAGGGAATCTGGGCAGGAATCTGCGGAGAACTCGGTGCCGACACAGAGCTTACGGAGAGATTTGTTGAGATGGGAATAGATGAGCTTTCTGTTTCACCGGCTTGTGTACTTCCAATCAGAAAGATTGTAAGGGATATGGATTGATTGTTTTAGATAAATAATGCAATGTGATTTTAGAATGTAATAATCTAAAAATTGAAATATAAATAATGGACTGATGATGATAGTGTAAGTTCATAATATTTATTTTACTTTGCAAATAGAGTGAAAATATAGAGGATGAAGTTATGGATTATAAGAAAGCAGCGGAAGAAGTGCTGGAAAAAATAGGAGGGAGCGATAATATAATCTCAGTGGCACATTGTGCCACGAGATTAAGAATTGTTACCGGCGACAACTCAAAATACAGTAAAAAAGCAGTTGAAAATATAGATGGTGTAAAAGGTGTGTTTGAGGCTTCGGGACAGCTTCAGATAATCTTTGGAACAGGTGCGGTAAACAAGGTATATGATGAATTTATAGCACTTGTACATATATCCGGAGGAACAAAAGAGGATGTAAAGGCGGCAGGTGATATAAAAAATATTACTGCGGTAAATCGCAGTGCATCCGGTAAGGCGGAAACAGCAAATGATACGATAGGTGAACAAAAAACAGTTACGGCAGAAAACAACAGTTCAACTGGAGATAATGCAGTAAAAGAGATTTATTCACCATTAAAGGGCGAGGCTGTTAAGCTTTCAAAAGTTCCTGATGACACATTTGCAAATGAAATCCTCGGAAAAGGAATGGCAGTTATTCCAGGCGATGGGGTGGTCGTATCACCGGTTGACGGAGAGGTTTCGACTTTATTTGATACGCTTCATGCCATAGGAGTGACTGGGGATAATGGACTTGAACTTTTGATCCATGTTGGAATAAATACGGTTGAGCTTGAAGGAAAATATTATAAAGCACTCGTAAAAGAGGGTGATAAAGTTACGAAAGGACAGCCATTACTTAAATTTGATATAGAGGGAATCAGAAGTGCAGGATATAATACGGTCACACCTGTTATTATCACAAATTCAGATGAGTATGAGAGCGTTGAGCAGGTTGCAATAGGCGATGTTGAAAAATCAGCACTTGTTATGAATGTGCGGTAAGAAGATTATTTTAGAAGGTATTGTGGATATGGCAGATAACGATTACAGATTAAAATGTATGGAATAAACAAAGATTGTATAGATAAAGGCAGCACCGAAAGTGTCGATAGTGAAATTTTGAGTTGTATTAAAACGAAAAAGTGTTAAAATAGAAAATATAGATAAATATAAGACCATATTGTAAAATAATATGGTCTTATATTTTAGGAAAATCAGATAATGATGTAAAAAAACAAAGCGTTTTATATGTTTTTGGTTATAACTGGTGTTGATAATGAGAGGAAAAGAGAATGGAAATAGATATAATAGGATTGTTAAGTGCATTTTCTTTTGCACTTGACTGTGTGGAAGCAGAGTTGATCCATGTTACTTCAAATCATGGAAAAAGAGTGGCATATATGAGTGTCTGCATGGCAGAAAAGATGGGGGTGTCTGATGATGCATTGCGAGATCTTGCGGCATGTGCACTTCTTCACGACAATGCCCTTACACAATATATAAATGAAGAATTTTATAGTGATATATCCAATATTGATACATTGAAAGTAAGTAGTGATGACATAACTCCGAGACAGCTTGGTATGCATTGCATATACGGTGAGAAAAATCTCGAAAAATATCCTTTTAAAACAGGTGTAAAAGATGTTATATTATATCATCATGAAGAAGCGGATGGTTCAGGTCCTTTTGAAAAAAAATGGACAGAAGTTCCTCTGTTTGCAAGGATAATACATTTTAGTGATATGCTAGATGCATTTTGCAAGGCACAGAAATTTGATGAAGATGTTTTTAACAAAGCGGTCCATTTTATTGAGAAAAATAAGGACAAAAGATTTGACAGTGAAGTGACGAAGATGTTCTTTGATGCCTTTGATAAAGATGAGTTCAGCAGACTCGGTGATGAACATATTGAGGAATATTTCTGGGAAAAGGTACCATGTGAAAAGAGTTTTTATTCTTTTAATGTGTTAAAAGACCTTGCAGATCTGTTCGCAAAGATAATCGATTACAAGTCAGAATTTACGAGCAGACATTCTCTCGGAGTGGCAAGAACGGCATCAAAAATTTCCGAGATAATGGGATATGATAAGGTTATCTGCGATAAGATGTATCTTGCGGGAACATTGCATGATGTAGGAAAAATTGCAATAGGAAATGAGATACTTGAAAAGCCTGCAAGACTTACGGATGAAGAATTTGCTAAGATGAAAAACCATGCCGGTTATACATATATGATATTATCCAAGGTTGATGGTTTTGAAGAGATAAGGGATATTGCTGCATTTCATCATGAAAGGCTTGACGGCAGCGGTTATCCGTTTGGTAAAATGGCAGACGAATTAACTACACTTCAGAGGATAATGGCGTGTGCCGACATATATCAGGCATTGACGGAAAAAAGACCGTACAAAGATGGGATGAATCACGATAAGGCTTGTGAAATTTTAAAAGATATGGCAGATAAAAACTGGATAGATAAAAATATCACGGAAGTTATCTGCCATACAAAAGAATTATAAAAATATCAAAAAATATCAGCTTTTAAGGTCGAGCAGTTTGTCTATGGCAGGCTGCAGAGCCTTATTTTTTCTATAGGCATCAACAAGATCACGTTCTTTAAGTGAGTAAGTTGATGTTTCGTTTATTTTTTTCTTGGAATATCCGAAAGTTCCCAATACATCAGTGATACGGTAAAATTTGCAAAGATATAGAAGTATATCAGCGTCCGGTTGTGTCTGACCGCTTTCCCAGCCGTAAATTGTTTTATTTGCAACAGAAATTCCACATTCATCGAGATATGCGGCAACATCATCTACGGACAGATTATTTGATTTTCTATAATATTTTAGCATTTTTGCTATAACAGGATTTTTCATTTTCAACCTCATTTCTTTATATAAATTTTGGCATTACCATCTACAGAGTGTAGGCAGTAATATGTTTGTACTTGTCGGATAAGTTACGCATATCCTAATAGTATATTAAAGTTCATTTTATTTTTCTAATTATTATTCAGCGGTTGTTTTCTGAATATTCTTTATAGATAGTATCAAAACAAAAACAACAGTGTCAAGAATATAGAAAATATTCTTGAAATATAAGAAAACATATGGTTGAATTTCTTTTAAGACAAGTATATAATGGATATACTATATATACAGTTCTTGGAAAACAAGAAAATGAGGTGTAAAAATGGAAGAAATAAGAGAAGAAACAAAAGCTCAAAAAGAAATAGCAGCCTATATCAGCAGAAACAACATATCTGCATCGGAGGTTGCAAGGAAAACAAAAGTGGATGTAGGACTTCTGACCGGAAAGGCAGAAAGGAAGATGAATGCATCTGAAATGCTTTCGGTTTGTGCATATTTAGAAATCGAACCGCTTAGTTTGATATAGAAAACACAATAAAAATAAAACTATATAAGAGTGGGGTACGATATGATTTTTTATAAGTGTTATGGAAATCACGATAAAAATAAGGATATAGATGTAGATAAACTTCCCGAAAAGGAAAGAAAATATTATGTATTTGACATAAACAATAACAATGACATAGTGCGTGACAATGATGATTATGATAGAAATATAGAATGTCCTATATGCCGCAGCAGAAAACATCTTGTAGTAGAATCAATACTTTACTGGTGCAATGAGTGTAAGGTGCCGTTGTATGAGCAGGTATGCGGATGCTGTGGAAAAAAGGGGAAAAAGTTTGTAAAAGACAGCCGCATCGTATTTCCGGAAGAAAAGGTGCTGCTTGAGATACTTCTTGGAAAAGAGCAGGGAGAACTTGACAATGTGTCCGTATGGAATGGAAACGGAAATATCTATTATGCTGACGGGAAAAATATGAAGCTTAAGATAAGTGAGCTTATAAAGCAGGATACGGAAAATATACGTACTTTATATAATGAAAGAGTTCAGCATATAAATACGGATTTTTTTGAGCAGATGGTAAAAAGATTTATTACCGCCAATAAAAAGAGATTTGATGATATAGATGATGATGCCATGGTTCAGATAAAGAAAAAAGTTAAGGATTATGATGACAGGGAAATTTTTGTGTCATTCAGCGGCGGAAAAGACTCAACGGTAGTTGCGGATTTAGTTAAGAGAGCAATGGGAAGACCGGATATATGCCATATATTCGGAGATACGACACTGGAGTTTCCTGAGACGGAAAATTATATAAAAGAATATAAAAGGCATAATCCCAAAGCACTTATCGTTTCATCGAGAAATAAGGATAAAAATTTTGAGGAGCTGTGTGGTATAGTCGGACCTCCGAGCAGGGTTATGAGGTGGTGCTGCACGATTTTTAAGACAGGTGCGATAAACAGAAAGATAGAGACGATATATGCCAACAAGACAAAAGTTTTATCATTTCAGGGAATAAGGAGAAGTGAGTCAAACAGCAGAAATAAATATGACAGGGTTTCAGAGTCATCAAAGATAAGCAAACAGGAAGTATGTGCACCTATCATATCGTGGTATGACTTTGATGTATGGCTTTATATCATGACGAGAGGAATCATATTTAATAAAGCCTACAGGCTGGGTTATTCGAGAGTAGGCTGCTGGTGCTGTCCAAATAACAGTTTATGGTCGGAGTTCTTATCAAAAATACATATGAAAGAACAATATGAAAAATTTCATGCGATGCTTATTGATTTTGCAAAAAGTGTCGGAAAGAAAGACCCTGAGGTGTATGTGGACAGCGGAAACTGGAAAGCGAGACAGGGCGGCAACGGAGTGAAATTTGCCAAAAATTCTATTGTGAATTTCGAGCGGTGCGTAAAGGAAGAACTGGCATTCAACTATGAGCTTACGAGGGAGATAACTCCGATATTATACGAGTTATTTAAGCCATTTGGTAAAATTGTCGAGCAACTTGGAGATAAAAGACTTGGTGAAGTCTATGTTGTTGATGCAAATAGCGTAGCAGTTTTAAGGCTTCAGGGAAAAATCGGAACAAAAAAACTCAAAATAATAGTGGACCATCCGGAACTTATGCGTGCTAAAGATGCAGAAGAAGCAAAAAGAAAACTTGACTGTCAGATTACAAAATATCAGATGTGTCTCGGATGCAGGGCGTGTGAGAGCGTGTGCAGATTTAGTGCCATTAAAGTGAGGTCTTTTGCAAATGACACAAATACCGTGGCTGACAAGATGGCAGATTATCATATTGATGATGATAAGTGCAGGAGATGTCAGGAGTGTGTGGGTCATTTTTCGGTTGGTTGTTATATGAGAAAGGTACTGTCAATAAAAAGGTGATATATGGAAGATAAGATTACATTAAAGGGGAATGGAAGTTTTTATATAAGAGAGGGCTGGCTTACAAAAGGACTTGTAGAGATAGAGAAAAATCCTGAACTTTTTTCAAAAAAGTATTTTGAAGGGGCAGATGCATTAGGTGTTGGTTCAGTCATGGCAAAATCAATAAAATACTGGCTTATGGCAGCAGGACTTATCGTAAAAAAAGCAGAGCAGTCACCGGTAAAATATGATATTAAAAAAGGAAGTTTTATTTCAAAATGCGGCAAGCTTATTCTTGAAAATGACAAATATATTGAAAATAAAGATACACTTTGGATAATCCATTATAATATCGCATCAAACTATAAAGATGCGACCATGTGGAACTTGTTTTTTAACAGTGTCAGCGAAGAAAGATTTAACAGGAGAGAATTTGAATTTATGATGGAGGAGGAGCTTGAAAAGAGGGGGCATGGACAGGGTTCATATTCTGAGAGATCGCTTTCTAATGACTGTGCGGTGCTTCTTCAAATGTATCTTGATGACAACAGGGAGAGAAACCCGGAAGAAAAAATGCATTGTCCGCTTGCAGAACTTCATCTGCTGACAAAAACTAATGATAAGTACAGCAGAAATGAGATAAAAGAACAGGATATAAGCAGTCTCGCCGTATTGTACGGAATATGCGGCTACTTAGAAAAGGCAGGACTTATTGAGGAAAAGGAAAGAACGAGCGTAAGCATTGAAAATCTGCTTGAGGATGAAAATAGTCCGGGAAAAATATTCGGGATTAACAGGATAACATTAAATGACTGTCTCGATGTGTTAGAACAGGACGGCTATCTTAAGATAGACAGAACAGCAGGACTTGATACTGTTTATTTTGAGGAGAGTTCAATCAAAACCAGAGAGAAAGTCATGGAACAGATTTATAAATAAATGTACTCTCGGAATCTTCTGAACGAAGAATTTCGAGAGTACATATAAAGGCTCAGGAGGGAACACAGATGATATTAAAAGATGTCATAAAATTAGATGAGAGATTTCAGACATCTGTAAACATAAGATTTGATATTGATAAGATAAGTAAGATAGATGAATTTATACCTGCAAAAAGTACATTAAATGTTTTGGAGTCATATTTAGAAAATGTATTTGAAAAGAAAAATAATAAGTCAACACTTCTTGTAGGTCCTTATGGAAAAGGAAAATCACATCTTTTGCTGGTGCTTCTTGCACTTTTGCAAAACAGAAATGATAAGAAATGGGAAAATTCAATAACACGATTTTATGAAAAGATAAAAAAGCAAAATAAGAGACTTGCCGCCTGTATCGAAAAAAATATTTTATGTGGCAGAGAAAATAAAAAAAGGTATCTTCCTGTGATAATAAGTTTCGGCAGGTCATCACTTGAAAATTCATACAGACTTGCACTATTTCAGGCATTAGAAAGGGAGAAAATAACTAATCTGATGCCAGATTCAATATACGATGAAGTGCTTAAAAAGACTGAGTCATGGAAAAAAGATTATCCTGAAACATATGAAAGATTTACAAAAAATTTGGAAAATGCAGGGTATGAGGTTGAAAAGTTTGCGAGCGATATAAAAAAAAATATTTTGCCGGCACTTGAAGTTTTTAAGAAGATATATAAAGAGTTGACGGCAGGTGGAGAGTTCAATCCGCTGCTTGAAAATAATATTCCAAAAATATATGAAAATGTTGCCTATGAACTCAAAAAATACGGCTTTGACGGAATGATAATAGTATTTGATGAGTTCAGCAAATTTATTGAGGGCGAGGACAGCAGAGAGACATCAAAAGATATGGAGCTTGTGCAGTCAATGTGTGAACTTTGCAATGCGTCAAAAGAGCCTGATATACGCCATATTTTTGTGACACACAAAAGTATAAAAGAGTATGGAAGATTTTTATCAACACAGATATTAAATTCGTTTAAAGGTGTTGAGGGACGATTAAGCGAAGTGGTTTTCAGGACTAATGCACAGAATTATTATGAGCTTATGATGAATGTCATTCATAAAGATGAAAAAAACATGGGGACATATTATAAAGAGTATGGTATTGACACTGTTAAGATTACGGAAAGAACCTATAACATGACAAATATGTACACCATATTTGATAAGAAAGATTATGAGAACATAATAGTAAAAGGGTGTTTCCCATTAGCACCGCTCACTGTTTATACTCTTGTAAAGATAAGTGAAAAAGTCGGTCAGAATGAAAGAACGGTATTTACATTTATGTCAAATGATGAGCCGAACACACTTGCAAGATTTGTAAAAAATCATACCGAAAACAGCGATACGCTTGTATCAGCGGACATGATATTTGACTATTTTGGCTATATTTTTGAAAAGGACATATCAAATGAGAGATGCCACAGGGAGTATATAAAAGCGAAATATCTTATCAGGAAATGTGAGAAAGAACAGGCTGACAATGGCGGCGAGGGCTTCTATGGAGATAAACTCTATGATTATATGAAAAAGATAATAAAGTCTGTCGCACTATTAAATATGTTAAATCAGACAGAACTTGTGGCAAACGATAAATGTCTTATCTGCATGGTATGTTTAGAGGGAAATAAAAATCTGTATGAGGCTGCAAAAAAAGCACTTACAGACGGTGGCTATTTAACTTACAGGCGAAGAAGCGACAGCTATGTATTCAGGATAAATACGGATGCAAACTTTGAAAAAGAGATAGAAAAAAGAATAAATAAAATAAAATGCAGTCAGAGCGAAGTGGTGGAATGTTTTAGAAAAACAACTGAGAGACGATTTGAACTCCCAAAGGAATATAATGATGAAAAAAAGATGACAAGATATTTTGAATATTGTTTTGAGTATGGAAAAAAATTAGAAAATACTAAATATCTGAAAAAACGCATAGAAGAATTATCAAAGGAAAACTTTTCGGATGGCAAGATAATCTTAAGTATGGGAGAAGCTGACAGAGAAAAAATAGAACAGAATTTAAAGGAACTCGAAAATGAGAGAATAGTTGTCATATGCCCTGCTGAAAGTGTGGATTTCACGGACAATATTAAAAAATATTATGCCATAAATGATATAAGAAATGATGAGGAATATCTAAAAGAAAATGAAACAGCGTTGGAGGAGGCTTATTTTTGTCTTGATGATGTTGTATTTGAGATAAACCGCAAGATAAATGAACATTATATGCCGGGAACAAATAATGCAATATATTTTTATATGCAGAAAAATGGTGAGAAAAAAGCGGAACTTAAAAGGAATGACAATATAGATACAAACCGCAAATTGCAAAAGATATTGTCTTCGATATGCAGCGATTATTATGGAAAAACACCGTGCATAAACCATGAGCTGATAAATAAAAATGATATATCTTCACAGATAAAAAAAGTCAGAAATGAGATAATGCACAGACTGCTTTCAAATGAGGATATGAGCGAATGGGACGATGGAAAAAGTGCAGAAGCGACTATATACAGGGCAGTTCTTAAAAATAAGGGACTTATCAATTACGATGATGAAAATGCGGATAGTCCGGAAAAACAGGATGATGATATAGCAGAACTTCTTGACAAAATAAGAAAATTTATAAAAGACAGTGTCGGAAATAAAAACTGTTTTTCGGAGTTATATAAGAGTCTTAAAGGTAAGGATTTTGGTGTGAGAAACGGGGTCATACCGATATATGTCGCATACTGTCTGTCGGGAAAGATAGGGACTCCGCTCGTATATTATGACAGGATTGAAAACGAAATCTCGGCACAGATACTTTCAAAAGCCGATGAAGAACCGGAAAAATGCTATTTATATATTGAGAGAAATGATGGAGAAAAAGAGGAATATCTCGAAAATATTATAAAGATATTTGATATATGGCAGAGCACAGATGAAGTTTTGACACAAAAAACTCAGATGCTCTCGCCTATGAAAAAGCTGAGAATGATAACAAACGGATTGCAGCAGTGGTACCGTTCACTTTCGGGATATTGCAGATATGTCTCACTTGACATATCCAGTGAAGATAAAGTGGAGAATGAAAAAAACTGGATTTATTCAAAATGTGATTTATTTAGGAATGACCTTGCCGGAAATATCGAGAGTGCAAGAGAATATCTGTTTGAAAGTCTGCCAAAACTTACAGACTCAGCCAAAGACGGAAATGTCGATTATAAAAAGTGTGTTTCTGAGATTGTAAAAATAAAGTCAGAGATTGAAAAAATGTATGACAAACTGGTTGATAAATTAAGTACAATGATAAAACAGCAGTTGTCAGATGAAAGCAATGTCTCTGTCATATCTCTCAGAACGGTATTTGAGAGATGGACGGAAAAAAATGAGGAAAAAATATCACAATTAAAAGATTCCGGCGTAGTATTTGAATATTGCGTGGAAACGCTTATCAGATATGTGACAAAAAACAGTGAAGAAGATGAAGAAAAAATAATAAATAAAATATCGGACGGTCTTATCGGACTGGCACTTAGAGATTATAAGGACGGCACGGCAGAGATATTTGAAAAAGAACTTGAAAAAGCGGTAAAAGAGCTTGAACGGACACTGAAAAAAGAAAATACGACTGATAACGCAGTTTCATTTACGATGGATACGGCAGACGGAAAACAGGTAAAATGCAGTCTTTCAGAGTACGATGAGTCGCCGGCAACTGACATTATCGAAAATCAGTTGAGGGAAGTGCTTAGCGAAAATGAATATGATAAGAGTGCACAGGTAAGTGCCATACTTAAAATATTAGGCGAGATAGTAGGTTGATGTGAAATACAAGGGGGAAGAAAATGTTATATTTTGATAATGCGGCAACGACATATCCAAAACCTGAACAGGTTTATAAAGAGATGGACAGGCTCACAAGAGAGTGTGCCGTAAATTCAGGCAGAGGAAGTTATAAAAAGGCAGAAAATGCAAGTGCGGTAATAAACGAAACAAGAAAAAAAGTATCAGAATTTATGGGAGCGGAAAATGCGGAGGATGTGATATTTACATCCTCTGCAACAGAAGCTGCAAACAGGGTTTTGCGTGGATATGGCTTTGAAGAAAATATGACTGTATATGTGTCACCGTATGAGCATAATGCCGTTATGAGAACGCTTGAAGCATTAAGAAAAGAAAAAAAATTTAAGATAAAAGTGCTTGAAACTGACGAAAAAGGTTATTTGAATTTAGATGATATAGAGTATCAGTTTATGTGTGATGAGCCTGACTTTGTCTGCATAAATCTTGCGAGCAATGTGACAGGCTATGTGCTCCCAGCGGAGCGTGTTGCAGACATGGCAAAAGAGTACGGAGCCATCGTGCTTGCAGATGCGGCACAGGCAGCAGGAAACATAGAGATAAATTTAAAAGAAACAAACATAGACATATTGATATTTGCAGGTCACAAATCAATGTATGGTCTTTTCGGAGTGGGCGGATTTATAACAAACAGCAGGATATTTGACCGTGACAAAAATATTACACCGGTGATATTCGGTGGAAACGGAGAAGACTCTCTAAATCTTGAATTATCAGAAAGAGGGATTTCCAGATACGAAGTGGGAAGTCCTAATATCGCAGCAATAGGAACATTAAAAACAGCCATAGATACAATAGAAAAAGATTTATCGGGAACGCAGGAAAGAGAAAACAGGCTGCTTAAATATCTGATAAAAAAATTAGAAGATATTGACGGCATACATATATTTCAAAAGCTGGAAACAGAAGAAGAATTTCAAAATCACATAGCAGTGCTCTCGATAGGATTTGAAAAATATATGTCAGACGATGCCGGCACGATATTGGACGGCGAATACGACATAGCCGTGAGGACAGGATATCACTGTGCACCGCTTGTGCATGATGTGATAGGGAGTAAGCGGTATGGCGGAACGGTCAGGATAAGTATGGGGCGGTTTACGACAAAAGAGGATGTGGATGAGCTTGTGGCAGCGGTAAGGGATATGAGGTAGGAGGTGATAATATTGAGTTTTATGGACTTAGATATTCAGATTAGATATAGATCTGAGATACATAACTTTCCAAGAGATTTTTTGATTCCTGTTTTATCACAGGCAAAAATATATAAAAGAGGAACAGGCTACTTTAGTACATCTGCTCTTGTTCAGTTGTCAGTTGGGTTATTTGAAATGGCAAAGAATGGTGGAAAAATTCAGCTTATATGTTCTCCTGAATTAGATAAAAAGGATGTTGAAGCTATAGATTATGGATATAGGACACGGGAAGAAGCTATATCTGATGCGATTATTAAAGGAATAAGCGAGCCGGTTGATTTTTTTGAAGAAGAAAGGCTTAATCTTATTGCAACTCTTATTTCAGAGGGGAGATTGGATATAAAAATAGCTTTCATGGAAGATGATAATGGTTTTAGGTTATATCATGAAAAAATAGCTTATTTTGAAGATGCTGACGGAAATAAAATCAGTTATGCCGGTTCAGCAAATGAATCTGCAAATGGTTTAGATGGGAATTTTGAATCAATCTATACATTTTGCAGTTGGAAAGATTCAAGTCAGATTGAAGCAGTAGAGATGGCAGAGATGGATTTTGATAATATGTGGGCAAACCAGACTTCAAAGCTTCATGTCATTCCATTTCCTAAAATTGCTGTTGAGAAATTATTAAAATATAAAAAGAGTGCTGGTGTTGATTGGGATATAGATGTAAAAGAATATGGATATAAAGCATTTTTAAAGAAAAAATCGCAATTTAGTATTCCGAATGGAATAATACTTCATGATTATCAGAAAGATGCAGTCAATAACTGGGTAAATTTTGATTATCAGGGAATATTTGATATGTGTACAGGTTCAGGCAAAACATATACGGCATTGTCAGCTATGGTTAAGTTTGCAAATGATAATGATGATAAGATAGCTGTTTTTATCGTATGTCCATATATTCATTTAGTTAGTCAATGGGAGGAGGATGTAAAAGAATGGTGTGCGGCACCGATTATAATTGCACACTCAAAAGCAAAAAATGATTGGAAATTAGAGATGAGAAAGGCATACAAAAAATTTAGAAGAGATGATAAGCCATTTGTGTGTCTGACAACAAATGATACATTTGCGAGTGAAGATATGCAGATGTTTGTTCAACGATTAGATGAGAAAAAAAAAGTGTTGTTGATTGCAGATGAAGCACATAACTTTGGCTCTGCTCATATGATAAATGTTATGCCTTGGAATATTAAAAGCAGAATTGCTTTATCTGCTACTATAAAAAGGTATATGGATAAAAATGGCACTGGAAAGATAGGTGAATATTTTGGTAAAAAGTGTATAACATATTCACTTGAACAGGCTATTACAGATGGTAACCTTGTTCATTATGAATATCATCCTGTTCCTGTAGCTTTAACAGTGTATGAATTGGAAAAATATCGGGAGTTGTCAAGAAAATTAAAGAAATATGTCATTGTAAAGAATGGCAAAATGAAAATTTCTGATGCAGGTAAGCCTGTTATATATGAGAGGACGAGATTACTTGCGGGTGCGGAAAATAAAATAGAACTGTTAATGAAATTATTTGAAGATTATAAAAATGATAATAATATTTTGGTGTATTGTGGAGCAACAGGTGTTGAGGATGACAAGACCGGAAAGGTATATAGACAGGTGGATTATGTTACTAAAAAACTACAGGTAGATTATCAGATGTCAGTAAAGCGTTTTACCGCTGAAGAGGATTTGAAAGACAGGGAGAATATAAAAAAATATTTTTCAGAGGGACAATATCAGGTAATAACGGCAATAAAGTGCTTGGATGAAGGTGTAAACATACCGGGGATAAAAACAGCATTTATAATGAGCAGTTCAAGAAATCCAAAAGAATTTGTGCAGAGGAGAGGGAGGTTGTTAAGAAAAAGTAAGAATAAAAAGAAAGCTGTTATTTATGATTTTATAACATTGCCAAGAGAACCGGACAATATCAGACAAAATGATATTGAGGAAGATAAGACCATTATCGTAGGTGAAGTTGCCAGGATGCAGGAATTTGGTCGTCTGTCAGATAATCCCGAAGATACTGATTATCTGATAAATCAGATTATGGAAGCATATGAGTATTACTTTGATGCAGAAGAAGAAATGCAAAGGATGGAGGAATATTATGGAGAATAAAAAGATTAACAATGATACATTGAAAATTATGTTTAAATCTATCAGGAAAGCTGAGGATGAAAATATAAAGACGCAGAAATATGACAACAAGAAAATGATAAAAATGATTGAAAGTTATATTGAAAAAAAAGTGAGAAAGGAGATGGCAGAAAATGAAGATTAAGAGTATTAAATTACATAATTTTATGCGTTACAAGGGAGATAATGAACTGTTTTTTTCTACGGATAATGAGAAAAATGTCACTGTTGTGCTGGGAGACAATACATTCGGAAAAACTACTTTGGCACAGGCATTTAGGTGGGGATTATATGAAACATTGAATGATACAAGATATAACAAAAAGAAAGAAGTTGTTTTGTTAAATAATGAAGCGGCGGCAGAATTGAAATCAGGTGTGGAGAAAGTGTTTGTGGAAATAGTTGTAATAAATCAGGAAGAAGAAATAAGGTTTATGAGAACAGCAACATTCAATAGAAAAAATGTTTTATCATCTGATATATCAGTAAAACAGATTGGTCCGACTGAACTTACAATGCAGCTAAAAGATGAAAATGGTATTTGGGGAGATGTTATTCCAAATTCGGGAAAAGAAGTTAAAAGAGAAGTTAATGGAAATGTGATAAAGGAAAAATATGTTAATGGATGTGTGCAGGATAAGATTGATAATATCTTCCCACAGAGTTTATCAAATTATTTCTTTTTTGATGGAGAGCGTTGGAATGACTTAAAGAGCAAAACAAGTGATATAAAAAAATCGATATACACCATACTTGGAGTGAGTGGTCTGATTGAAATGATGAATCACTTAAAAGATGGAAGTTATAATAATGTCGAAAAAGGTTTTAGAGCTAAAGTAAAAGGAGTATCAGGTGAATATACAAGACTAAAAAATGAAATACAAAATTTAGAAAAGAATATAGTATCTTACGAGGAACAGCTTAAAGATACAGAAAAAGCTATTGGAACAGAGGAAAGGATTGTTGAATCAACTCAAAAAACATTGAATGACAATAGAAAGGTAGAAGATGATCAGAAAGAATATAAACGTTTGGAAGAGGACATTTTAAGAGAAGAAAAATATAAGAATAGTTATTATGCCGATATGGTGAAAATTATGTCGGAGTCATCACATTTCTTTACAGCTTCATTGTTAGAGGACTTTGAAAGTCTGTTGGAAAAGGTAGATTTAGAAGGGCGTGATATTCCAGGGGTAACAGTTGATACGATTGACTATCTTATTGAACATGAAGAATGTTTATGCGGAACAAAATTAGATATTGGTTCAAAAGCATATGACCATATGGTGAGACTTCGCAAACAGGTTCCACCGGAAATGCTTGGTGGAGCAGCAGGAAAATTAAAGGCAACACTAGAAAATTGGAGAGATTCCACTCAGGATTACATAGCAAATATAGAGGAAAAAGCTGAGTTATTTGACATGGCTCAGGATACCATTGATGAGAAGAACATCGATAAAGATAAGCTGGAAAAAAGAATGGATAGAAAAACCAATTTAGCCCCTGTCAGAGCACAAAACAGACAGGCAAAGACAAAACTGAGCAGTTTGCGTAATAAAAAAGCTGAGTTGGAAAATAAGATTGGAAATGCAAAAGATACAAAAAAATCAAAGGAAAAGCAGTTTGATGCACTTGCAATACACGATAAAAATAATGCACAAATTTACAAAAGTCTTGATTATGTAGAGGAATTATATAAACAGGCAAGTATAATGGTAAAACATAAAAAACAGGGTATATTAGAAGATTTAAATGAAATTATTGAACTGAATTTTCAGAGAATGTTTAATGATAAGGAAAAGTATGCAAGATTGGGAGATGATTATAAAGTTCATGTTTTTTATAAGGAGTTAAATGGCATAGAAGATTATGAGGAATTACATCTTTCAAATGGAGAAACAATAGCAATTAATTTTGTGTTTATTGTAAGTATTTTGGAGTTAGCAAGCAAATATAGAAAAGATGAAAGCGAAAATGATGAGTATGGAATAGAAAATGCAGTCCTGGGTCTGCCACTGGTGCTGGATGGTCCATTTTCGGCTTTAAGTGGGGAAAATACAAGTTTAATATCAAACAGGCTTCCTAAATTTGCGGAGCAGGTTATTATTTTTATGCTTGATAAGGACTGGGAACCATCAGGATTAGATAAATTTACATTATCTAAATATTGTTACAGGGTACATAAGGATGAAACATCAAATAGTTCTACACTTGAACATGAATAGATTAGTATCTGAGGACACTTGACACAAACTAAAGATGCACAAGAATGTGTGCGGAAATGAGGTTATATATGGCAAGAAGAGGTAAAGAAATTACTACATATGAATATTTTAAAGTTGATGAGGTATTTTTTTGGGGAAAACATAAAGACTATATAGATAAATTATGGAAATTAAATCAGATTCAGGAATCATATTTTGCAAGGCTTGTTGACTTGTATGCAGTTGCGGCAATAGTGGGATTAAAGTTAAAGAGAAAAGGTCTTGAGGAAAAAGATGACACGGGAATAAAAAGAACAATTCAGTTGCAGCAGATAACCAACACATATCAAACATTGATTACCATAATGAGAATGGTACTTATCATGGATGACAGCAGAGATTTAACATTTGAACAGAAACTTGAGAGTGCCTTTATGATACCGGAAGATGAAGAAACATATAAAGAAAATATGGAGTTATTTAATTCATATGCCAGAGGAGGAATAGAATATTTGTATGAACAGTTGGTCTTAAGAACACCGGATGTAGATGAAGATTATTCGGATTTTCGTGTTGCAAATATGGTTGCACTAATGAAAAATCCGCTTCCAGTAGACGAATTGGATATTTAATTTAGAAAGCAGTATCACAACAGGGACATAAATATTTTATGGCATTTATGTCCCCATTTAAATCAAATTCAACTTTATTCACAAAATTCATAAATCAAATTTATATCCCTACAGCTCCGGAAATCTCCGCAAAATTTATAAACAGGTCTTCATATATATTAACCTTTACAACCGACTCAAAAGTATAAGGAACATTTAGCAGATTTTCCTCATCTGTTTGATATTTGGCAAGGGGCATAAGACTTTTAGTCTCATACATTTTATTATAATACTTTGTTATAGAGAAAATTTCAACATTTTCCTTTCACTCCCCCTTTTCAAACCGCAGATTTTGTGATAAATTATAAAGCATTGATGGAATTACCTATTTAAAGGTAATTTTGATGATAAGCAGGTGAAAGGTGCACTATCATTTACCATCATCATAAACTTAGAATAAAGAATATGTGAGGAGACAAAAATGATTAAGGTAGTAAAATTTGGTGGAAGTTCTTTGGCAAGCGCAACTCAGTTTGCAAAAGTTGGAAACATTATCAAAGCTGATCCTGAAAGAAAATTTGTAGTGCCAAGTGCACCGGGCAAGAGAAATTCAAAAGACACAAAAGTCACGGATATGCTTTATGCGTGCTATGATCTTGCAGAAGCAGAAAAAGATTTCTCTAAGGAGCTTAAAAAGATTAAGGAAAGATATGAGGCTATCATAAACGGACTTCACTTAACGCTTTCTCTTGATGATGAGTTTAAGACTATCGAGGAAAACTTTAAGAAAAAAGCAGGTTCACAGTATGCAGCTTCAAGAGGAGAATATTTAAACGGAATCATCATGGCAAATTACCTTGGATATGACTTTGTTGATTCGGCAGAAGTTATCATATTTAATGAGGACGGCTCATTTGATGCAGATACAACTGACAAACTTTTAGGTGAGCGTCTTTCAAAACTTGAAAATGCTGTTGTGCCGGGATTTTACGGTGCTACATTAGGCGGTGTCGTAAAAACTTTCTCAAGAGGAGGTTCGGACATTACAGGTTCACTTGTATCAAAGGCAGTTCATGCGACAGCATATGAAAACTGGACTGATGTTTCAGGTTTCCTTATTGCAGATCCAAGAATTATTGATAATCCAAAACCGATTAAGGTTATAACATACAGAGAGCTCAGAGAGCTTTCATATATGGGAGCAAGCGTACTTCATGAGGATTCAGTATTCCCGGTTAGAAAGGCGGGCATCCCTATAAATATAAGAAATACAAATGCTCCCGACGATGAGGGTACATGGATTGTTGAGAGCACTTGTCATCATCCGGCATACACTATCACAGGTATCGCAGGAAAGAAAGGGTTTGTTTCAGTAAATATAGATAAAGACATGATGAATGCAGAGGTTGGATTCGGAAGAAAAGTTCTCAGTGCATTTGAGGAAAATGGCATCAACTTTGAGCATATGCCATCAGGTATCGACACAATGACTGTATTTGTCCATGAGCCTGAATTTGCTGCAAAGGAGCAGGCTGTAATATCAGCAATTAACCGCAATGCACATCCTGACAGCATAGAGATAGAGGCTGATCTTGCACTTATCGCAGTCGTGGGTCGTGGAATGAAATCCACAAGAGGTACGGCTGGTCGTATCTTCTCAGCACTTGCCCATGCAAATGTCAATGTAAAGATGATAGACCAGGGTTCTTCAGAGCTTAACATTATTATTGGTGTAAGTGACAATGATTTTGACACAGCTATCAAAGCAATATATGATATTTTTGTAACTACACAGTTATAAAAATAATAATGGTTAAAAAATCCGGTTGTTTTTTTATTGAAAAATAATAATTCACAGATTATAATGAGTCAAAACAAATCAAACAAACAGGCAAAGGGCTTTATGTTTCCGATGCCTGTTTTTCTTTTTGCAAATTGAGATAAGATGTGTTTTTAGAAATGCAACACTTCCAAAGATGATATGGGATGGTGTGCGTTCAGAAATAGATCCGACGATAACTTCGATAGCATCAATACTTATAATTACAGTATCGATGGTGATGATAGCATCAGGAATTATGGAATATAAAGCAGAAAATGTAAAGACAGTAAAAGAAGTATAGCAGGCTTTATATACCATATTCGTATTATTAGTGACAAATTTCGTGATTTTCATTGATATTTTTAGGAAATTGGGTATATAATAAAGTACTAAAAAAATAATACGAATAAGGAGTGATAATTTTGTTTGACAAAAAACTTGAAAGTTTAAATGTAAGACACAAGATTAACTATGGCTTTAATTTCGTAATAAAGCTCATGGTGGCATCAGGTATTTTATCTATTATGGCTTTAAGCTGGGTATTTAAGGATGTTAAGAAAAATATAGGTGCAAGTGGAAGTTTAAGTAGTACAACTGCCGTATTTATAATAGGTATTATTTTAATAATAGCATTTGTCGGACTTGCAATATATTTTTCAAAGATGCTTGGTACAAAGATCGTTCAGTCTATCATCGAACCTTTGATAGAAATCGAAAAGGTTACTAAAGAAATTGCTGCCGGTAATCTTCATTGTGAAATAGATTATCGTGCAAAGAATAAGATTGGAGAACTTGCACATGACCTAAGAAAGTCGGTTTCGGTACTCGCTTCCTATGTCGATGATATTTCAAATTCCATGGATGAGTTCTCAAAAGGAAATTTTGCGGTAGAACCACAGGTAGAATGGCAGGGAGATTTTAAAGGTATCAGAGATTCTTTTGTTGAATTTGAAAAGAGTATGTCAACTACAGTTAAAAGCATACAGCGTGTTGCAGATGAAGTTGCAGATGGCTCACAGCAGGTATCAGAAAGTTCAAACGGACTTGCAGAGAGTTCGACTGAGCAGGCAGCAGTCACAGAAGAACTTACGGCAACCATCACAAACATATCTGAGCAGGTAGCAAAGAACGCACGTAATGCAGAAGATATAAGTGCAAAGGTTAAAAATCTTGGCGGTGAGATTGCTATTGGAAATGAGAAGATGCAGGAGATGGTTCAGTCTATGAACGAAATCAGCGAGGCATCACAGGAAATAGGAAAGATTATTGCTACAATAAACGATATATCCGCACAGACAAATCTGCTTGCTTTAAATGCATCCATAGAAGCTGCGAGAGCAGGAGAAGCAGGAAAAGGTTTTGCGGTTGTTGCAGACCAGGTGGCAGTTTTGGCAGCACAGAGTTCAGAAGCGGCAAAAGAGTCATCACAGCTTGTTGAGACATCTGTAAAAGCTGTTGAAAAAGGTATCATAATTGTTGATGAAACGGCGAAACAGTTAGAGAATGTGGTAGCAGGTTCAGATGCTATTACAAAGGAAGTTAATGAAGTTGCAGATGCACTTGGTGCTCAGAATGATTCATTTGATCAGATAAATGAGGGTGTTGACCAGATAAACAATAATGTCCAGAATAATTCTGCGACAGCGCAGGAGTGTGCGGCTGCAAGCGAAGAAATGAGTGGACAGGCAGAAGAACTTGATGGTCTTATCAGAAAGTTTAAGGTTGCTAAGTTTAAATAAATAAAATCATATTTTATTGCGAACAGGCTGTTATCGGTACTTAACCTTTTAAGTAGGAACAGTCTGTTTTCAATATAAGGTAACAGTTCAGCCATAAAAAGATAATTGGCAATACAATGAGCTTGTTCATTGTATTGCCAATTATCTTTTTATGGTAGAATAGCCTTTCATTTCTGAAATGAAATAAACAAAAGCTGCAAAGCAGCGACTGACAGCTCGCTGGCAGGTTTATGAATGTAAGAAATGCAAGACTGAACTGTTACAATATAAGTGTCTAGGTTTTTTAAAATAAGTTGACACATAAAATGAAATATGGTAAAATGGCTTCATTAAAAACAGTTGCCAGAGAGCAGCTCAGTACAACGGGGTTGTACTGGTTTCGACGGGCTCACTGAAGATGGAGAAGCTGTTCGTGGTCGGACACCACGTAAAAAGTTCGACTTAAATTTAAACGCAGAAGATAATTTTGCATTAGCTGCCTAGTTGCAGCTCATCGGCCCTCATAGCCCACGATGAGGATCACCGGTGTCAACCTTGTGGGACCCTCTAATGTCAAAGCTTTGAGATATTAGAACATTTATGAAGCTACTAAAAGCTGCAGCCTGTTAGTGGGCGTCAGCCGGAGGGAATGTTAAAGCACTGACTATAACAGTAGAAGTACATTGAATCTGGGTTCGGACCGGGGTTCGACTCCCCGCAGCTCCATTTATTAAAAAATCCTTTAAACACGCTGTTTACAGGGGTTACAAGCACTTTGAGAATTGATTGATTTGGGTTATTTAACCCATTTCAAACCAATTCAAACCAACTCACACCAACAAAAGTGGGTTGCAAAGTGGGTTGCATTAAAACAAATTATGCATTCCAATTCAATATTAAAAAATCGTAAAAAATAGGGAATAGAAGAGTAATTAAACTCAACTATTCCCTATTTTAAGAATGAAGAAGATATGAAAAATCTTCTTGGTAAATACACTCTCTTTATGGGGTAGAGATTTTTGTAATTATGTATTTACAAAATTATAATATACAATAATTTGTATAATGTCAATATTTAGTTGCCCTTTTTAGGCAATAAAAAAGAGCAAAACCAGCATTTTGCTCACCAAGAATTGTTTCGCAATTCTCGTTGATGCCCCACTATTTTAGAAGCATTTTTCTATGCTAAAAAGAAGCCTTTACGCTTCACTATGCTGTTCGATATATTTTTTTACTTTTTCTCTTAATTTCGCCGGAACTTCGTCAATACGATTTAAATCATACTCGATGCGATCAGCCCAAAACTTTACCATACTGTTTCACCTCACTTTCATGCTTTATCTAAATGAGTTTCATCACTCACTGTAAACTACTTCTGACATCTCGGCAATGGCATCATTCTGCACAATCTGCCCTACTTCTATTGCTGCAAGACGCACCTCGATATTGCTTAGCTGACGGATGTTAAATGACGCTTCAAAAACACTCTTTTCCTCTGAATACAGATATGACACTGTTTCAAAAGTATAATTTTTGTACTCTCCTATGATTTCGCCAGTATCATCTTTTGTGTACTTAAATGCTGACAAATTTTCGTCAGTCAGTTTCTTGCGAAAGTTTTCAATATCTTCTACTGAAGAAAAATCTGCTGTGATTTTTGTTGCTGTGCTGGTTTCAGTAACGGTAAGTTCCGTATTGTCTTTCAATTTAATTTTCATAATAGTCATTCCTTTCCTGCCTTATTTTTTCACTAATCTTAATATTCTCTTTTTGGAATAAATGTACATGATTGCATCTGAACTTCTCCACCATGTACTAGTGAAATTTTTAGCCATTTACTTCCTGTTAATTTCGTTACATATATAGGCAATTCTAAAAACTCCCACTCACCTTTTTTGGTTGCGTTGTATGTTACTCCAGCAATCATGCCGTAATTACCTTCGTTTATTGTATCGCCATTATTAGTATCAGTTAATCCAATCCAACCTCTTAAAAATGTCGTCCCATTATATGAATCACTGTTTATAGCAATCCTAACAAGCATTATATCGTAATTTGTTAGGTCTATAGTTGATTCATTTCCGCTAAAGCAATTAACATATCCATCATTATGACTCTCTAACCAAAAAGCTCCGAATCCGTCATCAAATACTCCAGTAGATGGTGTGTTAGTGCCTCCAGTACTCCCAGTAAGTGTAAACGTCTGTTTCATATGCTTTATTAAAGAACACCATAAACTGCAACGACCTGCTTGATACATTGACCTGTTTTCATTACCAATAATATTCGCATATGCACCATAATAATATATATCCTTTTTATAACTTGGCATTGTTCCTGTAACCTTTTTACCCTGAACATATGCGGTTTCTCCATAGATAATGTGCGATTTATCTGTATAAGTAGTATCTGTACGAACTTTCGCTATATTGCTACTCATGGTTGCAAAGGAGGCGTCTGACGCTGTGCTAACTCCTGCATTAGTGATGGCAGACGCAATAGCACTTTTCCCATCACTGACAGATTTTTTTAATTCTGTTATTTTTTTATCAAGGACTTCCCCCTGCCTTGCGTCGAGTGCAAATCCTGCCTTGTTTGTAACCAAATTGTTACTAAGTCTTGCTCTAATTCCAAAGCCTGAAGTTTTCTCGACTAATTCTATACCTTCACCACTTCTGATATCCAAGCAACTCGATTTACCAGTTGCGTCAACAATGCTACTCGTGCCATCCATAATATCGGTAATTTGTATTCGACTATAAGCATTTTGATTAACTTCAGCTCCTGGTTCAATACCATCTATCTTAGTTTTAATATCAGCCACATCTCCACTTACACTACCAGTATCACCAGTATAACGAACAAAATCATTATACGTAGCATTGACATTGGTTGTGACCATTGGCTTGAATATGATGTCATTAACTGTTTGACCGTTCATAACGAACACGTAAAGGAAGTCTCCTGCTACATCAGTACTATAATATATAACTCCATTACCAACATCAGCAGTACTATCAGTTATAATTTCGCCAAAATATAATCCATAAGTATTCAAACCAGCACCACTACCACTAGGACTACCACAAATTTTTAATTTTTTATTTATCCTCTTAATAAACCCAAGTGGCAACATAACAGTACTTGTAGCAGTGCCTTTTACTGTATAAGTTCCATCACCATTATTAGTGCAAGTTATTCCATTTTCAGTTGTAGTTTTTAAGGTTGGCTCAAATAAGTTCACCATCGTATCAGAATTCTTAGCGTACGTACTCTGAATGTTATTACCTTTTTCATCACCAACTGCTTTTTCAACTGCCAAGTTAGTATTTAAGACAGCCACTCCATTAGCAACACCTTTCTCAGTTTGAGTTATGAAATTACTGCCTACTATCTCTTGTGCTTCGTCTGCATACTTTTTAGCCTGTTCAGAGTAGTATTTTGAGTTGTCAGTATCTTCACCGTCACGAGTTGATGTTCCTCCAACTGCCCAGCTCTCAGATTTCTTAGCAGATTCTTCTGCATTGTTTGTCGATTGCGTTACTGCATTTTTATGGTCTATAACTGATTGTTCTAATCTAGTGACTTCATCAAAAGATTTTTTAGCGTTAGCTTCTGATTGAGCTGCATTAGTAGCACTTGACGATGCTTCTGTTGCTTTAGTAGATGCCAATTCAGCTTTTTCATTTGCTATTGTAGCAGATTTAGAAGACTGAATAGCAGAGTTTGCACTGTCAACAGCCGATGAAGATGATTCTTGTGCTTTTGTTGTAGCAATATCAGCTTGTTCTTTAGTTGTTTCGAGGTACTGTTTCGACTGCGCAGCATTTTCATCAGTAATATTTTTATTTGCTTCAGCATCCTTTGCAGCTTTCTCGGCACGATCAACATAATCTGTAATAGCTTGTAAAATTAAAACTGGGGTAGAAGCAGTAATTTCTTTTGTATTTTTGACAATAAAAGGAAATGCAGATTTCTTTTGTTTATTATTTGTGTCTACGAGTGATAATATGAAAGATATGTTGCCAGAAGCCGACAACATTTCTTTTGTTAATGGGAAAGTAACACTATGTCTATCATCATTAATGATTATATTATCGTAAACAATTAATTCACCAAATTCAGTAATACCCTGCAAAATCACTTTGGTACTTAAATCAATATTATAAATTGTATTTTTATCATATAATGTTGCAATAACGAATTCTGCATCATAATCTCCCTGCATCGCATGAATATATTCGAAATTATTAGGTTGTGACATATTTAAATTTATTTTATGTTCAATTTTTTGCACAAAATCACCTCTTAATTATTTTTCTTTTTCTGTTTTATTGGTTCGTCTATTATATTGTTCTAAAGCAATATTATATTGTTGATTTTCAAGCTCAGTACATTGTATTAATATATCTTTTAAAATTAAATTCAGAATACTCATAGGAATATCCGATTTGTTTTTATTGATTACACTAATTATTTGCTGTTTAAATTCATTCATTGCAATTATAATCGGTTTATTTTCCATATTAAATTTTCCTCCATATTAAAAGGACTCCCTAATCAGAGAGTCCTAATTTTTCATAAATTTTATTTAATTTGTTTTCAAGTTCTGTATTTTGTTTTTTGAGATTCTGAATATATGCCACGATAGGCGCAATAAAATCATCATATCTTAATGAGTAATCATAATTTTCATCTGCACCATCAAAATTGTCTGGATTATTATCTATATTTTTAGGCGTCTTTACAAGTCCTGCAAAATCCGTTAATTTAAGCCCCATATCTATTAGTAACTTTTCTACATCTTGTGCTATAAAGCCTGTATGCGTCTTATTATACGAGTTATCTTTAAAGCTGTAGCTAGATGGTGTAAGCCCATCAATAAATTTTTCTGCAAGCTCTCCATCAATTTTCTTTATATCCTTTTTTAATTTACGATCAGACGGTGTAGTCACATACATTGTATATATATTTGCAAATCTAATATCACTTTTGCCCAATGTTACTGTACTGTCTTTTGATGGATATATAGTCAAGGCATCATTAGTTTGTGTTAAACGTAGATAAGGATAATCTGTATTACTATAGATATCTAGTTCCCATGTGTCGTTTAGGTTACTTGATATATGAAAATTACCTATACTAAGACTACCTGATGACATATTGATATTACCCGACATATTGATATTACCTGATGACATATTGATATTACCTGACATATTAATATCTTTAATGGGATAAGCCTGTTCACCTAAAGTCAACGAAGAATTTGATATCATTGTTACATTAGTATCTTGCCATCGAAATCCAAACTCAGCAGAATATCCATTGCAGCTATAATTTAATGAATTTGTATAATTATTTTGATCAGAATTAGCATTTAATAAACCTGAATCAATTTTTACATAACCTCCTAAATTAATTCTTCCATTTGCTATATCTACTGAGCGACCATTTGCACTACTTGATATTGTACTACCAGATATTGTACTACCAGATATTGTGCCTGTAAATTCTCCATCGACAGCATAGATAGTGCCTTTCAAATATGCAGAGCCATTACGCTTTACATAGAAAATGTCACTATTATTTGCACAAATATTCATAATTTTATCATTGTTAAAATCATAGGTCTGTTCAGGATCAATTTCAACCGAACATCCATTTTTGTTAATATAAAGATATCCCGAAGCAATTTTGGGAGAAAATACATAATTGTTATTTATTTTTGTTACACCTGCGACCGATAATTGTGTATTAACTTCCGATTTAAAAGAATCAATATTATCACTATTATTTTTTATAGATTGTGTAATCTTATTTAAATCGTCTTCAAGTCCATTAACTCCAGATTGACTAATTGCAGTTTTCCATGTGATAGCACCGCCATCAAGAGTAATGCCATCACCATTGATGACAACATTATTACCTTTATCACTAATTGTTAGATTTTCACCTGCAATTATATTGCCGACAATCACATCAGCGAGAAGCCCATATCTCCAAGAACCATTATAATAAATATTGCCCAGTGCAGTTTTGACAGTTTCCCAATTATTGTCTGTAAATCCAATAACATTATTTATAATTCTCAACTGTTTATCTTCATAAGCATTAAGATCTTCATTCCATTTTCGTCCCAATAATCCTTGATTGTCGATAGTTAATGAAATATTTTCGGCTTTGTTTAACATGTCATTGACAGCAGCAAGACCTTCATTTCTTAATTTTCCAACTACACTTGTAAGATTTTTATTATTTTTATCTGTTTGTTTTGTCACGAATTGAAATGATGATGTCATGGATTTTGCATTATTAATAACATTTTGATAATCATTAATAACAGAATTTCCAACTAATGCATCAGAAAGCGTGATTGGTAAGTTTTCGATATCATCATTGAATTTAAATGTCATTTGAATAATACGAATCTTAATAGGAGTATCATCAATTGACAATCTTATAAAATTACCGAGGGCAAATTTTTCATAAATCTTATCATAGTCAAAATTTTTATCAAGTAGAAGATTACCTAGAGTAACTGTACAAGAATATTGTAATTGACATGCCTTTGCAATTTCCTCTTTTGCATCAAGAATAAATTCATCTATATCTGTTAGTAAATCAGTGTCATTATCTGACATATCGGAAGTGAAATTTTCATTTTTATAAGTGTCTTCTCTTTTGAATGATAATAACTCAAAGTACAATTCTTCACCCAAATAAGTTTTTAAATCACATGCATTATTAATTGATGTAATCTTTTGCTGAGTAGCATTAAGCTTTATCTCATAATCGCTTATAGTTTTTTGACGTTCCGCAATAATATCATTAATATATGAAGAGAAATCTCGATATTTTTTCAACAAAGCATTGAGTATATCAACATCTGAAATAGTACCATCTGAACGAAGATAAGTTGCTGTGGAAATGTTAGGATTTAATTGATTGATGATAACAGAAGCAGTATTGTACGCATCGTAATACGATTGTAAAGAAGTTAAATTTAATTTATTAAAATAATTTTTATAGTAGTCTGCATCATTCAAATGGTTCGATACATTATCTTTATAATCACTATCATGCTTAATTATACCTAAAACTTTTGATTTTGCCAATGCTGCATCAAGTTGCATTTTTAGATATAAATAATATTCATTTGAATAATTATTATTGCTGTCAAGTGCGTTATTATAACCTTTTTTAATTGGTAAAGTCCATGCTCCCGATGTAGCATAATCTAAATCATTTCCTTTATCATCCGTATAATTATATTTATACACATATAAATTACCTGTCCAACTTGATATTACATTATAATTTCCATCTTTTGTTGTTGTACAAGATGTTATATCATTACCATTTGTATCTTTTTCAAATTTTACATCATAATCATCTGGTAAAAGTAATTTTGCATAATTTAATATACTTTTAGAAACAGTTGATAATACAGTTGTTTTACTTGCAATACAAGCATATGTGATTGTATTTTGGATCAGATTAAGAGCCTGTGATGCACTTGTGATATTACTCGAGATAGCTGGAAACATATTATCTTTATAATAAGATATTTGATTTGTATATTCATTAAAATTATTCCATAGATTATTGAATTCATTTTGATAACTTTCAACAAGTTTTGTATAAGCTGTATATTTTTCTCTTAGTTCATCAGACATATCATTCAACATCTCATTAGAAAATGTCCAGATATAATTTGTGCCGCCTATCAGACGTTGACTAACCATTTCTGTCATAGTATCGTCACCAGTTTCAAGTTTAAAACAATTCTTTAAACTATCCTTTTCACCTGTAAGTGTCATTTCAGTTGCAAGATTTTCAGTATCTACATAAGCTGAAGAGTTGTATCCGTATCCCTGTTCAATATTATTTGCAGGCTTTCCTTTTGCTTTACAATCCTGACACTCAGTTCCAATAATATGATGTGAACCACAGCTTAAACAATGGTCTTTTAAATCATAAGCATTTATAGTTCGTTTGAATTTATCAAAAACAAAAATACATCCAAAAGCTTCCGAAACATCACCTGTTAAAAAATCATAAATGGAAGAATCACTACATGACAATTCACGATTCATCCCACATAAGCTATCATCAACATGTCCAATATTGTAATGTGGAGCGTATGTTAATATTCTATGTAATAAAGAATGAGTAGTATCGTTTTCATTATAGAATAAAGTAGGTTTAACATCAGCTAGGACAGGAGTGACAGTGGAAGTGTAATCTTCCTCTGTATTTATTTCTAAAGTACAATTACTTTGTCCTAATTCAACTGCACATAAATCTTGTCCATGTATTTTCTTAATCGTAGAATCCGTATCTGTAATAGGTGCTTCAATTTCAAAAATGCCAAAACCTTCAACACTTACTAATGCTGTTTCCTTAATATATTTCCATAAGGAATTTTTTCTATTATTAATATACTTGTGGGTAGTAAAAGAAATTTCATTTGGCTCATTAAATGATACAACGATTTCGAGTTCTGTAATATCTTCAATTTGTCCTATTTTTTTTAATCTACGGTTTAATATATAAATATTTGGAATGTTAATAGAGTTGTCAAGATTTTTGTTATAATGAAAAGAAAGGTTGCTATCTTTAAACACATTAGGCATAAATTACATCACCACCTTTCTAATAGTACGATAGGTTAAATGAACTGTTGCATTACATCCTAAGACAGTGATAATATTTTGCCTCATATTATCCATATTTATCAATCGTATAGGTTTATAATTATAATCATCTGCAATACTTTTTTCGTGTGTTACATTGTTAGTGTAAATTTGTTTAGTTAAACCACTAACGATGATATTTTCGCCTGCTTTGCAATTATTTATCTTCATATTTGGGTATGTACCCATCGAATATATACTCTCTAAATTGTTGCTGATTTCTAAATTACCAGCAGATGAAGATGAAATACCAATTTCAATCTCATCAGGAATGATATACCCTAAATCATCAGAGTCATTATAAAGATTAAAAGGTGTATTTGTTACTATATCAGCTGTCTGAATATCTGAATACCCCCAAGGAGCATCGCAAGTCAGTGTGAGAGTAGCACCAACAATTTTTCCCCCGATTTTATACCATTGTAATCCAACTTGTGCATTATAATAAACATCTTCATATCCATCAAACATAAATCGAAATAACTTATATCCGTCAGATCTCACTAACCATGAATGGATAAAAGCTTGTTCCCTTGTAGATATTTCTCCAACTTCATGAGGGCATTTAAATTTCATGATTTGAACAGTGAAAGAGTATTGTGTATCATATTTTCGTCCCACATATTTCCAACGTTTCCCATTTATAGCCTTTGATGTATTGAAAGTAACTTCGCCACCAGCAGTAACTTCATTATCATCGTTATTACCAAAACTGACAATTCTCCAATTCACATCTGTTAATTTAGTTCCATTAAATTCAAAATCTGTTGCCACCATTCGCAAAGTCCCTCCTTGTTTTGTTTTTATTTATTTTTGAAGAATTTTCTTTTAGAGTTCCTAATTTCCCCCATGAACCTCACCATTTCTTTCTCATAACCTTCCCTGACATCTTCAAGTTCATCAATTAACTTATGATATTTTTCTTTTAACTCTATAATCTCGTCTAAATTATCCTGGGTTTCTTTTATATATTCATCTGAGATTTCCTGTGCTTTCTTGGCAATCTCTTTTGCATCACGGTCTTTAAGTATTTCATTTTCTCTGCGTAAGCGTTCAACTTCGGCAGTTAAAATCTCTATTTTTCTATCTTTACTGAACATTGATTTCTCCTTTTTTCTTAATTTTTTGCATAGAAAAACAGCCTAGCGATTATCTCACTAGACTGCCTTTGTGGGTAATAGTATTTACTTATTTATTTCTGGAATAAATTTTCTAAAATGCACTGACCACCAGCAAATTTTATATCATCCCATCCTTTAGATTTTGCCATTTCCGTAATCCAAGTCTGTACTTTATCAGTAACTTTCTGCATATTTTCCTCTTCGGGATGCCCCTGATTATATATACCTAATACCTTTTTATTGCTAATAACTATACATGGATCATTCTTTGAACGATCATCTGGATCTGGGAATACATATTGTCCTGCCATTTTCATATTATCTCCTTTCTAAGAATTACGATTATATCGTATTTCCATTATATACTTTTTTTCGACATTTTTCAATAACCGTCACAACAAACTTAAACATAGGAGAGTAGCAGCACCGCTACTCTTCATAAAAACTAATACTTCATCATACCAAGCTTATTCCCCTTTTTCATCTGACCGATTGTTACATCACGCATAAGATTTTGTAATGATGTATCTTGCTTAATTGCTTCTTTCATTGAAGCTGGGTCAGTTACATTAGGAAATTCCATCGTATATGAAATATCACCAACATTTACTGAATTTCCACCATTTTGAACTCGCATATTCGTAGCCATATCTGGTATTTTAGGCATATATTCTGACATACTAGGTAAGTAATCAGCTATATTTACAAGTTCTGGAAGGTTTTTTGTCCATTTTTCCCAGAGATTATTTTGTCTTGCTGTAAGAACCCTTTCTTTAGTTTTTACAGTAATCCAACCATCGTCACCATTGTCTGTAGCAACTTTGTTTAATTCACCTACAACACCTCCTGTTGAGAAACCAAGATGAGGATAATCTTTTTTTAATTTCTGATATACTTCATCGTTTTCACCATATCCACCACCAGAACCAACAAGTCCAACGGCTTTAGCAAACATATCAATATATTTTTGTCCGTGATTTCCTGCACCAGATTTAACAACAACACCATAATCCGCAGACAACTTTTTATTTAAAGCACTCTTAGAAGTTTCACCCTTTTTTACTTTTCGAAGCGGTTTATTTGTATCATCAGAGCTTCCAATAAGATTATTTATAATTTTTTTGAAACTTTCTTTTTCTTTTTCCTTATCAGATTTATAGGCTTCTGGATTCACAATAGCACCAGACTGTGTTTTATTTTTAGCTTTTTCGTCATCTTTGTTTTTTACATCAACTTTTGCTATTTCTGTATAATCTAAATTGGAAGATTGATCAGAAGTTTTAGCGGTTTCTTCCTCTTGTTCTTTCTTTTTGTGACTGTTTGTATCGGGATCTTCACTATTATCAGTTGGAAGTACAGGTGGATCTCCAAGTTTAATAACTTTTGAAGTGGATAAATCATCTTTAAACTTATCATAAACTTTTTCTGATACTTTAACAGCGTTTGCATCTTGATTAGTTACTGAACCAAAACTTGCCGTTTCAAGGCTTTCTTTTAATTTGTTATTCTCGAAATCTGTCCCCCACAATTTTGCAATATTATCAAGTTTATCAACAACAGCTCCAGTATTGGTATTTGCATCTGTAATAAGTGCGTTAATCAAATCCTGAACATTCTTTAATTGTTCCTCAACGAATGTTTGATAATCATTTTGCAAATCATCAAGAATGTCTTTTTGATCGCTCAAATATTGCTCATATTGAGTTTCTTCAAGATCCTCTTGTGCAGATTTCAAATCAATAGTAAGTTTTTGAATTTTCTGTCTTGCTTCCTCAGTGTCATTACCTTGTAATGCAGCAATTCTTTTCTTAATACTATCAATGTTCTCTGTCTTTTCTTTGATATTTTTTTCATAATCATGCAAATTTTTTTCAGCATCAAGAGCTTCTGTATATTTTGATATTAAATCAGACAATGCTTCTTTTTGAGCATTATAGCCATTTTCAATCAATGTTTTAATAGCATCACATTCAGAATAATAACCTTTAATCGCCTCTCTTTGCTCTGACAACAAAGTTTGTTTTTGCGTATAGTATTCATCAAAGCCCATTTTACCATATGCATATTGTTGTTCCAAATCTGCAATGGATTGTTTAAGTTTATTATTTAAGGCAATATAATCACTCATTTCAACCATACTCAACTGCATCGTTGCTTTGCCAGCATCATTAAGATTGCCGTTATCATCGTATAACTCTTCATAAGCAAGTATGTCTTTATAAAACTCTGCTTCTGAATTTAAATTGCTTATTGCATCACGAGCACTCTTTTCAATTTCACGATTTGTTTCACGAACTTTCTGTAAATACTGTGTCTGAGAGAGAGCGGCTTCATCTATTGATTTTGTAACAGTATTTATCGCATCCACCATTTCGTAGTATGCATCAGTACCTTTTTGAATAGTGCCATTTACAAGACTTTCATTTAAACTTGCTTGAAGTGCTTCTTTTTCTTTAGTTGCTTCATTGATAGTTTTTTGTGAATTATTGGCAAGCTGTTGATAATAATTCGCTGTTATTTTATAACCTTTTGCCTCAAGAATTGACATCTGATTATTGAGACTATCAGCAGAATTAGATATAGTATCTAATTTTCTCTGGTAATCATTTTGAATGTTCGTAAATTTCGTTTTAGCATTTTCTGCTTTATTGCTTTTATTCTCTTCAACAGACTTGTCATAATCCAATTTATCTGTGTCTCGCTTATCAACATAACTATTGTATGCAATCGCTTTAGCATACTGTTTAGAATTATTACCATATTTCTTCTTAATAGCATTTAAATCTTCTAAACTTATAAGTTTACCCGATTTAACTTTAGTTTTAGTGTTTTTATTAAGCCATTTAGCAGTATCTTTGATATTTTTATTATCATTAGTCAAAGCAGATTTCTTTTGAGACAACTGGCTATCAAGATTACCGTTCATCTGGTCAAGGATTTTATTCTTGTCAGTAACAGATGTTCCATTTGCCAGCTTTGCATTTAAAACATCATAAGAAGATGATAATTTGTCAACCTTTGCACTTGCTTTATCCCATGGGAGAGAAGCAAGTGACTGTGCATATTCATACAACTTAGATTCTGCATTGAAAATACTGGTATTGAAATTTTCAATTTGGGCTTTTGTTTCAGCATCAAATTGTACAAGTGCAGCTTTTCTTTCTGATTTAGATACACCGTTTTTCTTTAGCTCTTTTTTAAGTTTATTTCGTGCAGATTTCCTTGTACTGTCATATGTTTTCTTCTCTGATTTATATTGTGTAATATCACTTGATGTGTTAGAGATAACTTTATCATATGTATCAGCACTACCAATTTCACCTTTACCATAAACAGAATTGACAGATTTTTGTAAAGATATCTGTGCTTCAAGTTTTGAAGTTGTTGCATCAATCTTTGAGATAAGGGCATCATAATAAGATGTGATATTATCGAGTTTCTGTTTATTAAGTTCTACTATAGAAGCAATGTTATCCTGAACTGCCTTCTTTGCTTCTTGAGCTTTATCATAATACGTTTGATAATTTTCAATAAAAGTTTTCAGCTTTTCATTTTTAATAGAGCTTATTGCTTCCTTTGTTAATGAACCATTTTCAATAAGTTTAATATATTTATTAACTTCTGATTGCTTTAATCCCTTTTTTCCTTTTGTTGCATTTTTGGCTAATTTATCAGCATATGCTTGATATTTATTCGCAGCTTTTTTCTGTGCATTGATAAGGTTAGTAGTATTTTTGAGAGCTGTATCTAACTGGCTATTCTTTGCCTTAACAGTAAACAAAGCTTCTATTTTTGCTTTTGCATAATCAATAGTCTTTGTAAGTTTATTGATACGTCTTTCTATAAAATCAAAGATTTGAGCTGTGGGTTTAGTTTTATCTTTGGATTTAGATTTATTAGATGAATCTTTACTGCTATTATTTTTATTGCCTAAACTTACTGTTGGATTTACTTTTGTAGTGTTTGTCTTGAGCTTATTTTTGGCTTTATTAACTTCTTTTTTAGCATCTCCTACAAGTTTAGACATTGAAGATGTATCCATATAATGATAACCAAGCTTTGCAGCAGTATCATAATCATCATGCTGAATTGCCTTTAATGCCTTTAAAGCGTTTAATGCTTTATTTGCACCTTCAATAGCTTCCACATAAGATAATAAATTAGAAACATCACCATCGAAATTTAATGCATGATTATTAACCATTTCTTTATTTACTGCAAGATTAAATAACGCAGCACTTACCTTGTTAGCACCACCTTGCTCATCAATGAAATTTTTAAGGTTTTTGGTACTAGCCTTTGATAATTCCTCGCCTTCTTTTTTTGCATATGCTTTCTGTTCAGCGAGATACTGCATTTTATTTGCAAGAACTTGAGTTGTAACTTCATGAGCATTAGTAACACCCATTTCAGTTAATTGAGCTTCATAATAATCTTGAGTTTCTTTTGTTAAACCTGATAAGAAATCATGACTATTTACATATGCAGACGCAAGCTTATTCTGAGCTTTTGTTAAACTTGAAAGAGATTGAGCACTATCACCAGCAATTTCTTTATAGTTTTCCCACGCTTTAATATTCTCTTTATCCCATTCTTTAATACCTAATGTATCATACATAGATGAGAGAGTGCTTGCACTAACAGTGTTGTATTTAGAATCTTTTTTCTCATCATAAGCAGAAGTAATAGAAGAGATACCTGAACGCATTGTGGATAACTGCTTAGAATTGTCAACTAATTTGTTGATTTTGTTGATAACTTTGTCGATATCTTTTTCAGATAATCCAAGTTTTGTTAAGAAATCTGAAGAACCTTCTACTTTTAAAAATGTCTCTTTTGTAAGATTACCTGCTTCTGCAAGTTCAAGAAGACTATTCTTAGTGCTGTCGTCTAATTCTCCCCATGCAGAATTAAATGATTGGGGGATATTTTTCTGTTCAGAAGCCTCTTTCTTTACCTGTTTAATTTTTTTGAGAAGTTCATCCCATGAGAGAAGTGATACATTAGGAATTGTATAAGCAATTTCTAAATCTTTCTTACTTAATTTATTAACCTTTACTTTTCCAAATTTATTAACTAACTCTTGATATGCTTTTGGTTGTACTAATCCGAGTTTTTGAAACTTTTCTATAAGTTCATCTATTGATAAACCATAGTTATCGGCTAATCCAATTAAATCATTATAAGCCGCAGCTTGTTCTTTGGTAACAGCATTAGGATTAAATGTATCTTCTTTTAAATCCTCAGTTGAAAACCCTTTTAATTTCTCAAGGTCGGTTTTAACTTGATCTTTTAAATTATCTTTGTTTGCTTCAAATTTAATATCGAAACGCCAAGAATCTACTTCAGCTTTTAATTCAGGATACATGTTTTCAAAATAGGAAACTACATCTTTATCTCCATTCTTTAATGCATCATCCATTACTCCTGATATAGACTCTACAAGAGTTTGTTTTGCTTCTTTCGTCCTCTTTTTATCTTTAGAATTAGCAGCCTCTTGGTATTTATCGTAATCATCTAAAATATTTTTATAAGAAGATGAATATTTACTGCCTTGTGTAAGAATTTTATCATTTAAAAGATATTCGTTCCAAAAATCTTTATATTTTTCAGATGCTTCTTTTGCTGATTCAGCCATATCACCAAGGTCATTAACAAATGAACTATTTTTGCCAATACTTTCATTATTTAATGAATTGAATACTGATTGAATTTTTAAAAGTTGATTATAAACCTCTGTAGCGTTACCTTTTAAAGTAAGCTGTTTTAAATTACCATATGTTCCATTAGGAGTAAGTTTACCAAATTTCGATAAAATTTCTTCTACTTGTTTGCGATTTTCCTTACCTGTAATACTACCTGCATTGATATCAATAGAATATTCCCCAAACTCCTTTTTCATTCGATCTATATTTGACTTATACCCATGCATAAAATTAGAAAAATTCTTTATAATATCATTATTATTAAAATCATTTTTTGCATCAATCCATTGTTGACGAGTTAAATTTTCCCAAGCTTTTGCCTGACCATTTACTGCATCAGTAATATTTTTAATAGAAGCTTCTTCTGTGCCATACTTCTCAATAAGCTCATCCTGAATCGTCATCAATTCTTCTCTAGCTTTTGCAACATCATCTATAGAAGAGGATGAGTCATTGATTATACCTTGTAATTCTTCGACTTTTTTCTTATAACTGCTAATATCTTTTTCGGTATCTTTAAATTTAGAGCCTATTTCTTGGGCTGAATTTGCAATGTCTTTGGAAGCTTGTGCAAACTGATATATTCCGCTTATAAGTTCTGAGACTATGAACACCAGAGCCATATTAGCTGCCACAGATAAAGCTTTCATACCAAGCTCGGCGGCTTTAGAAGCTTTTGTCAAATTATTTAAAGCAACTGTATTTCCATTTGCAGCAGCAACAACATTTTGAGCTTCCACTGATGCATTTTGCATTGTTCTATAAAATGCAGTTTGTGATGTGACACATCTATTAATTTCTGCATTATAAGCTTTTATTGCATTTATATCACTATCTGAAAACAAACTTTGCTTTTTAAAGAAATCACCATTCAACATTCCTTTAAAAGAGGATTTAAGATCTTTATTAATGCCAGTTGTTATTCTACCAAAATCATCAGTTTGTGTTTTGAATATCATGCTATTTTTAAATACAAGTGTTTGAATCTTGCATTTATTACTTTAGTGTAGTAGAATGAAAGTAGTTAAAAATAAATATCTTAATTAACTTTTTGGAGGAAACAAAATGGGGAAAATAAATTGTCCTAAATGTGGTAATGAAATTTCAGATACAGTACGAGAATGTTCTTTTTGTGGATTTAATAAAATATCATCTTATTTATTACAATTGGAAAAACAAAAAGCAGAGAAATATGTTGATTACACAAGTTTTCATAATGAAATTCCAATTAATAATCCACAACAAACATACACACCTAAATGCCCAATATGCGGAAGTGCTAATCTGTCTAAAATCTCCACTGTAACGAAAGCAACCAAAATTGGATTATTTGGAATCTTTGGAGCAGGAGATATAGGCAAGACTTGGAAATGTAAGAATTGTGGTAGTAGGTTTTGACTTGTTTATGTTTCATGAACTAACATTCTCTGTAGCCATATGGAATATTATGGTATATAATTATTCCTATAATACGAAAGAGGGAGAATGTTATGAACGAAAAAGAAATTAAACTCGCAGATGGCACAGTTTTAAAGCCTGTTGAATATTCAGACGAACAAATGAAGAAGTTGTCTGAAATGATGAATTCGCCAGAATATCAGAATTATGCAGCTAATCAGATACAAGAACAACTTTACAAGAATCTTGGTTTTGATAAGAAACCTGAACAACCTAAAAACCTCATGGTGGCACAACAAGAAAAACTCAATACCCTTGTTGAGCAATTGGAATTAAAAATCACATCTATTCAGTATGAAAATATGAAATTAAATGCACAAATAGAAACATTGAATAAAACTATTGATTCTGATAATGAAAAACTCGATGAATTAAAAACTACAAACATTAATTTAAAAGCCGTTAATCAAACTCTTTTAGATAATAATAAACATTATTGGATATATTCAACAATTATAACAATTATAGGTGCTCTTGTAGGATTTCTATTAGGGAAGTATTTTGCATAAAATTAAATCAATAGTTAATCCTATTATACTGCCTACTAAAGCAGGATTGAATCTGTAAATACCTTTCATTCCTGGCATAACAATCACGACCTTTCTAATATTTAATTTAGAGACATCGGTTACATTGGTTACGGCTTTGCTTATTTATATATTCTATCGTAAATTTCGATGTGTTTGTTGTGTTCGGTTTTCATGTGGGGATTATTCTCACAGAAAGTTAAAAAGACATGACATTGTAATAATTGTAAGTATGAGTGGTAAACATATGTTTAGACTTCATAAATGCTATTTCATATGGTAAAATATTCCTCAATATAGTATAATAATATTATCAAATTACAAGGGAGGAATTTTACTATGATACCAAACAAAGAATGTATGAACGCTATTTTAAAATTTGTTTCAGAAAATACCAAAGTCAAAGTTGACGATATGGCATTTCACAACATTACTGTTAGTTCACTCAATATATCAATGCTCCTTGAACAAATGTCCAAAGAAGGAAAGTATACAATTGAAGAGGTTGCATATAATTTCCTTCAATGTCATTATAATGGACTTATTAATGTCAATATAAACTTCCAGCAGAAGAAAATCCAATCATCAACAAGTGATATTTTAGGAATTACATTCGCTGGAATTGACTTTATGAATCAGGATTAGCAAACACATCTCTACCTGTCAGCTTTTCATAGTCGGCAATAGAGATTAAAGTTGCATAATCTGACATCATGCTTATAACACAAGTTAATAAATCAGTGGCTTGGCTTACCGTCAAGCCTTTTTCTTTGATATATTGTAAAATATCATTTCGCATTTTATCTTGTTCATCGCCATTATAATTTTTAAGTTCGCCTTGATATAAGGTTTTTTCTTTTTCTATCATTATTTTCACCTCGTTTTCATAAAGTTAATCATCATATCCGAATTCAACAGTAATTTCTGGATTGAGTTCGGATGTTTTATTAAGATTAAGAGTCTTTATATACTCAATAACTCGTTTTAATTCCTCTAATTCATTGATTTTAATTTTAATATTTAAATTTGTCATTATTTTCACCTCGTAATAATTTTATGTTGTAGAAGATGATTTATTTGGAAAAAATATACTAAGACTGAATTATATGAGAACGATCCAATCGAATACCAACTCAAGATGAGTCAGTTTAAGGCTAATTTGAAACAGCAGGAAAATAGTAAAGTGGAAAAGTCAAGCAAAAATCAAATCCATTGTCCTAAATGTAATTCGACAAGTATCCAAACCATAAATCGTGGTTATTCGTTTTGGACAGGATTTCTTGGTTCTGGTTCTCCACGTAATGTGTGTCAAAAATGCGGATACAAGTGGAAACCGTGATAAGAAAGGAGATGTAAACTATGCCGACTAATAAAAATAAACCAAAAGATAAGAAAAAGAAAACAGAAACAGTAAAATTACAACCACGTAACATTAACAAATCGACTAAAGCAATATTTGAAGATAAAAGAAAGAAATCTAATGGAGCAGGGCAGTGAAAATGCTATATTTTTTATAAGCATCATTTTTACTTGTACATATATTTCTTGGTACAAGCTTAACTTTTTTATTCGATTTCTTTTTAGGAGGCTTTTTAGATGAAGAACTCAAAACAATCACTCCTTTCATATGAGTTGGAATTATACAAAAATTTATATGAATCAGAAAATGATTATAGACATAAACAAAGCGACAAAGCATTTAAGTCCATTACGATTATTGCATCTTTTGTTGGTGCAGTTTTGTGGTTGATATTCAAATTTCTGAAAATATATCAAAATGAATGTTGTTATCTACGATGTGCTAATTTTATTTTACTTGTTGCTTGTAGCGTATTGATGTTGACTTGCGTTGTAATATTTTTCAAAGTCCTATATGGATATAATGAGAAACGTCCAGATCCGAATGAGATAGAACAGTTGGTGGCTGAATATAAATCTCAAACAGAAGATGAGAATGCTATTATTACAGCTATGAATGAATCTATGCTTATATCATATAGAGATGCAGCTATAAATAATCGTATAGAAAACGAAAAACATATTAAGCTATTTGGAGTGTTCTATAAGATTATTTTTGTTGAGATGTTCTTGCTGATTATGACCTTTCTTATTGAGATACTGGTCTAGCCAACAAAATATACCTAAGTGTAATTCAACCGCAATAACAACAGGTGCGAGAGGAGTAAGTTGGTTTTGGGGAACTATCGGTTCAAGCAAAACTGTTAATCGTTGTGCGAATTGTGGTTATACTTGGAAACCGAATGGAAGATAAAAACATATGTTCAGGCTGTATCAGATATAATACGAGAGTAAAAGACTTGTTGATAGCAAATCTTTTATTTATTATATTTTTATAACATAAAAGAGACATCGTAATGATGTCTCTTGTCTACCCATTTAAGGGCTAAAAGATATAAAAAATTTCTACCCATCCAAGGGCTATTTCTTAATGCTTATTAATAATATTTATTGATTTAGGAAATGGAGTTTTCCAGATTCCAGATTAAAAGTTATTCCTATATCATCTATAGTAATAGTATCACTATTACCACTGTGAATTACGATATTATTTGATGATTCATCAGTGGTAATATTATTTTTTGAATTTTCGTTCATATTTTCACCTCGCTTTTAATTAGATAAATCGGTTACATTGGCTACAATTTGGTCTGTTTCCACGGAGAGGACACATCTGGCAAATCGTTGGAACTGATACAGCATGTACAACAGTTAAATTTTCTTTTAATGGTTGTTCCAAAACTTGAGATAGAAACTCCGAAGCGTCAAATAGGTTTCGTAGGTCAGGTTGAGGAATAAGTTTTGTTAAATCAATATTCGTATTTATCACCTCGAATTAAGACAGTAAAAGACTTGTCGGATGATAGGTCTTTTATTTTGGGTTGAACAGAAGAGAAGAATAATGAGAATATTGGAAAAGCAGGATATTAGTCCTGCTCTTTTTCTTCAATAAAATTTTTAAATAATAGTGCCTCTTTTTTATTTTTTAAATAAATATATGCAGAATATTTATTATTTTTTTTATCCTTTTTTATTGAGTTTGATACTATTTTCATCATTTTATTAGCGTCATTATAATTATTTTCCTCTATTTTGTTCATTATTTCTGACATAGCAATAACTCTTGAAATTTTATACATAAATACACACTCCTATTTATAAATAATTGATTCAATATCAAATGCATCATTTATTTTTTCTAAATTTTCTTCTAAACATTCTTCAATTCTAAAAAAATTTAAAAAATAAAACAACTCTTTAAAACGTTCTTCATTTTTAACTGATATTCCAAATGAAAATATTGGAATATCATTATGTCTTAATCCATATAAAGCAAATGTCATATAATCTTTCCAGATTGTATTATTATTGCTAGAAAAATCATATTTTGAATTAATACTTTTTATTAATGCTCGTTTACATATATCAGATCTTTCTATCATTGAATTATTATACGGAATAGATGTCATTTTTCGATTTGTTAATTTATTTCCAATTATTACTATCATTTTTTCATATGCATTTGTTTGATTATCAAATTTTCTAAAATGTATCCTAACATCTTGTGAACCACCACCAAATATATATTCAGAAATAGATAAACATATTGCTGTCAGATAAGAATTTAATTGTAACATATCAATATCTTCATTTTCATCAAGATATTGTTCTGTGAATTTTTCTATAGCATTTATACATTTTGATAAATCTCTAATATATGAAGGCATCGTTTTTAAAAATTTATCTGTTATTACAATGTTTGATTTTTCTGGTAATTGTAATTTTAATTTTTTATTTCCTAGTTGAGTTATTTTTTCCAATTCTTGCTCAATATATACTTCTTTGTCAGAAACTATTTTTTCTCGATTAGAAACTTCTTTTTCTCGATTAGAAACCTCCTCCTCTCGTTTTTTTAAGTTTTCTATGTTCAATGTCGTGTCTATGTATTTACAGCGATTTTCAAAATATGTATTAATATATTTTTTTTGATTTAGAATAATATCACGTATTCTTAAGGCATCTGGATTATTTTTATCTTTAATTAACAAGCATACTATATACATAGATATTAAGAATGTTATTATAAATGACATGTATAAAGAGAACATACAAATGCATTTCATTTTTGGTGAGTTAATTTCAAAATAATTACCTACTTGTATTCCAAAAGAAGTAGAACCACCAAAACTAAATAATGAAAGAATAATTTTTTTAGCTGATTCATCAAATGTAATGAATAATAAAGAAAAAACAATGGCTATTAATATTCCAATAGCTAAATAACATAATATTGCTTCTATCATACTCTGTCCACCAATCATTAGTATTTAATATTACCATTATACACTAATAATTGATAGAATACTAGCAGAACGTGTGTTTATAAATATAATAAAAGAGAGTAGCCAGCCGACTACTCTCTAAATATTCATTGTAATTCTCTTATAATATTTCTCCAATAATCCAATCTAAATCTGACAGACTCGGCAGAATTAGTACCATTCATAAGATTATTCTTGTATTCAGTATTATCGTTGTATGTTGCCAAGAACTCACTTACTTTCAAAGCAAATTTTTCAAAGCTCTTTTTGTCTTTGCAAATTCTATATGCTGCAAAACACAGTACAGAAATACTTGTCTTTGGAATTTTCACATCTTCTTCAAGAGATTCATCAAGTTTATTGATTGCGGTTTTGACAATTTCAATCTTTTCTTGTTCAACTTTGTCATTATAGAATTTAATAAAGTTTTCTTTATCCTTACCTCTAAATGAAGCAAAATCGTTATCCTTGTTAGTGGAGCAGAGCATTAATGTTTCAAGCGCAATACTCTGATCAACTGAACTCTTCAACTGAGCAGATGTCAATCTCTTTTCAAAGAATGGGAGAGAGACAATATCAAAAATTGCATTGTTGAGTTCATCCGACATATCAGGTGTAAGCTTCTGTGATGTATTCAACGGTTTCCCTGAATTGAGCCTTCGGAACATTTCTCTGACATCTTTATCTGTATATTCAGTGATTTCATATACTGTGATGGCAGAACTATCTAACTCGTCCTTTACAACTTGGTCAAGTTTGCTAAATTTCAATCCTGCAATATTATATTCAGTTCCTTCAATTATAACTGGTTCTGCCTTTTTAGATATTGCAAACTCATCATTATAGAATCCTTTTAACGTGCTTAATCGCTGTACACCATCAATAACATATTGTACACCATCTTCAGAAATAGTATAAACTGGTGGTACAATATATCCTCTTAAAAGAGAGTCAATAAGTAATGATTTGTTTGGATTAGACCAAACAGATTCTCTTCTTTGCAATTTGTGCTTTAATACAATTTTCTCTCGTTTCATTTTTCCTATCAATGGTTTAACTGGACAATTTTCTCTTGAAACTTTCATCGTGTTACCTCCTTCAAAAAATGAAAAATTTTCATATTTTGAAGATAGCACAAATCAAAATTTTTGTAAAGGCATTGTTCGAAATACAAACAGTTTATATTCTATTGACATAAAACAGATGTTCTGACTGTTATTCTGTATCAAATATGATAATATATAATTATATTATTTTACAAGGAGATGAATATAATGAATAAATTAACTGAAAGCCAAATAGAACAAACAGTAGATGAAGCATTCTCAAAAATTATGTACAATCAAGAAGATATAGCTTCTCAATTTGCAAACAATTATGAAAGATATGAAGAAGCATTAAAAGATAAGGATGATATTATAAAAAATAATATCCCTTATCTTGCCTGTATCAAAACCGCACAAGATAATATGCTTACAACAATGAAAGAAATATTAAAAGAACTACTTCTTAATAGCTGAAAGTGTAACTTCACTTATTTTATTTTTTAAAGAAATATCTTCTTTTATATCTTGTAAACTTATTAAACATTCACTCGAATGTCGTAAAAATAGATATTCGTATAATAAGTTTAATAATTCATCTGTAAATATTGGATTTATTGTACGAATATTTTTCTTTATAGTTTCTGAATTATCCATATTATCAATCCTTTCAAAAATAAGAAAAATTTATTAACATTTTCATTATATATATAAAAGGTATGTCATCACGACAGTTCCTTCTATTATATTATTCTCCGTTTATTGTGTGTTTCTTTCAAACTTACGGTACACACGAACCCTACTGTTGTCCTATTAACAATGTGCTATTTAATAGGGGAGAGTAGCAACACTCTTTAACGGTTTTATATCCTAGTCACTGATGATTCTCACTCATCAAGGAACAGTCCGATAACTGCGTATGGAGTACCTATCACAAGCTATCTAATGATAACTCAAAATCGTTTATACTCTCTGAACACTTCCATTATAATATTCTCCAATTATAATAGAGTCCGTTGCTGATTGCCGATTTTAGTCCATTAAGGACATGATACTTAGGGTTGCCCCATATATCCGAATAACCTCCATTTCTGGATTTGACTTTTCTTGTTGTCGCCAACATCCTTTCGGAATACATTCACGCTCGCCATTTCTAGCCACGTTGTAGTGTGTTATTTTATAATATACGGTTTTCTTTCCAGCACTGGAAGTAGCACACTTCCAATTACGATTTAGTTTATACAACGCCTATAGATTGACTAACTCTATACTTCCCATCTCTTGAATATATTTCTTGAGATAGGTGGGCATATTCAAAACAATTTGATATGATTTGAAATATTATGCACTTACATAACATTTACCGACATTGTTTCTTGCAGATAAAACCGCTGTAACTCCTAATGCAGCGGTCTTGAGTAAACCAAGATTACTCGTTACAGTTCCAATTCCTTCAGACAACTTAGTTAAACCATCAATAAGGAAACCTAGATCACTTCTCTTCATTATATTTTGAATTGTACCAGTCCAAGTTTCCTGAAGGGCATTTAGCTTATATTCAAGCGATGATTTTATAGTGTCCATCTCTTTATCTGCACTACCAGCACTTTCATCCATTGCTTTGATAGCTGCACGAACTTGATCGAAGTTCTGGATGATGGCAGCACCTGCATTTGCCCTGTTTTTACCAAAAAGTTTCTGAAGAAGCTCTGTCTGATTTTTTTCGGAAATCAAATCCCATTCATCAGCTATTTCGCCAAGATACTGAACCATTGATTTATAGTGTTCTTGAGAAGCATCTGTAAATAACGATATTCCTTGTGCATTCTTTGTAGTTTTAGTTAAATCTGCAACTTCACCAGTTACATTAACTAAATCGTCAGATAGCTGGTTTGTCTCCTCATCGTAGCCCCTGATACGCATTGAAAGAGTACGTAATGCAGTTCCCATTGACTCAGAATCCTGCAAAATTTCCATACCACCTGTGAATAAGGCTGCCGTATCAGTGAAGGACTGCCCCATAGCAGACATAGCAGCAGCAGAACGCTTCAAACCTTCAACTACATCTTGATTGTTTTCGGCAAATTTGTTGCCGAGTACATTTACTTTATCCATAATTTCTGTTTCAACATCATTTGGATCAATGTCGAAGGCTTTCATTATAGATACAAGACCTTCCTGGGCTTCATCTGTGGACATACCAGGAGAAATAGAAGCAAACTGAGAACTTAATTTTGCCATAGTCTCACTTTGTTCTTTTGTAGAATATCCCAAACGTGACCACGCACTTGCTTGATCAATGATTGCTTGTGTTGTTACACCCATCTGTTTCGCAATATCATTTGAATCATAATAAAAATTCTCTAATTCAGATGAACTCATAGTAGTTGTCTTTTTTAAGTCAACTAATGCTGTATCAAGCTCAACAAGGGTAGAACCTACTTTCTTTGCTGCATTAATCATTCCGTAGAACCCAACATACATACTAAGAAAACTTTGCATTTGACCGATAAAACCGTATGTCGATTTTGTTTTAAAAATATCCCAAAGAGATTTACCAGCTCTACCAGCAGCAATTTCAGCATTTTCAATTCTAATCATCTCTTCTGTGATTTTTCTTAAATTGATACTTGGATCACCAGAGGTTAATTGTATTAGCAATGTATTAAGACCAGCTTTAGCTTCAGCGGAATATTTTGTATTCTCTGCTAGATCTTTATTGATTCTCTGAATAGCTTTCTCAATACCGACTTCAACCGTACCTTTTTCAGCAGCCGAAAGTTTCTTAAATTCCTTAGCTGCTTTTTCACAGTTTTGTGTTAATTTGTTGATTTCCGCTTGCTGATCTTTCGTAAGTTCAGTAACGCTTTGCAATGAGGCTTTATAATCTTTAAGTGCATTATTTGCACTTTCTAATTTTGCAAGTTGTGTATTGTATTCTGTACTTGGGTGAAAATCAGACGGATATTTTTTTGCTTGAGTAATGATTTTCCGATACTTATCAATAGAACCTTGTACAGAATCAAGAGTAGATTCTTTGAGTTTTGCTTTTAAATCTGTAACAGTTTGATTTATCAGTTGTAATTTTTCATTAGAAGCAGTTAATTTCTCTGCTGGAAGAATATCATTCCTCTGTAATTCATGAATATGTTCAAGAAGTTTTGTTGCTTCCTCATTATCTGTACTTAAAGCATTGTTACTTGCAATTCTCTTTTGAAGAGTAGCATATCTATCAAGAGAAGTAGTAAGTTCATTCCAAATCTGTTTTTCTCGTTCAAGTTTCTTTGCATTATCTGCTTTTGCATCATATACAGTTTCACTCGCATTTAAAACTTGTGGTGTACTATTCTCGCCAAGGTAATAAGAACTACCATTTCTTAATGTTGCCTTATACGAAATATTTGGCATACCATCGGCAGTTTGCTTAGTAGTCTTAACTATCTTTGTTATTTGTTCTGCCTGTTCACGAAGTATTCCAAACTTGGCAATTATATCATCAAACCCCTCTGTATTAGGAGTAAAACTGATATTATCAAGTGCCTTGTCAGTCGCCACAGCTTCTTGCTGTACTTTTTGTTCAGATTTTGCAACTTGTTCTAAGTTTTCAGAAGTCTTAGGAAATGCGTCTTTCCTTCCAGATGAAATATTCGTTTTCTGTCCAATCTTACTCTGTGCGTCAGCCAACTTCTCAGCTTCTTTAGCAGCATTTTGATACGCATTACTAATATTCTCCACCTGTTTAACAGCACCATTCGTATTAACACCCATGTTACCCATGTTCTTATTAACATTGAGAATATTCTGACTCAGTTCAGAAAGTGACTTATCAATGTTTTGGATAGAAGAGAGTAGTGTCTTCGTACCAGAATCATCTACTTTACCAAAAGCTTTACTTAAACTTTGTACTTCTGATACAATACTTGACAGTTCCTTTGATAAATTTTCAAACTGTTTAAAATCACCCGTTCCTTTACCAATAGAATCAAGCATTTTATCAAGTTTTTGAATAGCACTTTCTAATGTCTTTGTGTCTATATCTAATTTTACTTTTCGGTCTTCATTGGCAAACTTGTCGATCTTTTCATCTGCGTCAATGAGCTGTTTTTGTAAATCCTTTATATCTAATTCAATTTTGGCTTTCCAATTCGCCATTCCAGACATATATTAATTCCCTCCTATCTAAATAATTCTTTTGCTTTTCTATCAATAATTTTCTGTACACGATCTCCAAATCCATTTTGAAAATCTCTGTCTACAATCTCAAATGGAGGTATACTTTGGTGCATCATCCAACGACCATGACCATGTTCTCCATTCATAAACATGTAATCAAAAGCTGTCGCAACATTTAATGGTTGTCCTAACCAACCAGGATATGTGTTCATCAAAAAGCAATCTGCCTGTAAATTTAAAATATTTCCACTTACAGTTGTTCTTGCCGACTGATATACATTCATAAAATTATTTGTTCTTTCGTAAGTCATTGGAGAATAGTCGTTATACCAATCAATCAATGAATTACGAACAGACTCTTTGAATAACTGATTGATTTCAGGTGCAACTTCTTTTGCTAACTGTTTTTCTTTTTTCTTAATATCTGCCATAATCATTGATATTAAATTACTTTTTGCCATGTATCATCACCTCCAAAAATTTCACTATTTATTCATTAAAATAGGAGAGCAGCATAACCACTCTCCATAAGAAAAACCCTATACACTTTGACACGTATAGAGCCTGTTTGTAACTATTTGAAATATCCTGCACTCGTGTTATAATATAAAAGGATATGATTCCGATTGTAGGTATACGCATTGCAATTGATTATAGTAATCATATTTAGTGTTCCCATTACTGGTTGTAATGGCACTATGCGCCCTGTACGAAGGAGGAGCAAATAATGAATATTTACGAGTTCATTATTGGTGTCCTGATTCTGTTATGCGGAATCTTGTGTTTATTGATCGTACTTACCAAGTGCGACAACATTAAGCAACTTGATCTCCAAATTAACATCCATGACGGTATCAAGTTTAAAAGTCTCTTCTATAAGAAACAATAGAAGTGCAGGAATGAAAGGAAAATGAAAAAGTCCGTGACAGCCAGCCACGGCTTTTTCGATTATAAAATTTGATATATAATATATTTTATGATATAATACTCTTATCTGTGGCGACATAGGTAGATAAGGAATTAATGTTTTGGTAGAAACTATTTGCTCAATTGTTACTACAAGTGTTACAGTCTTAGGACTTGTTTACACGATTTATAAAGACCATAAAGATAAATAATCTTATGGTAAATGTTACTTAAGTAACCACAGATATGAGTATCTACTTGAATTGTCAATTAGATAGAACAGCAGAAGACCAGTCACCTTCTGTTACACAAAACTATAATACAAAAACCTATGTTTGCATAAGTTCTTGAGATATAGCAAGACAAGTAGAGAAAATATTTGCTTGACAATAATAAAAATAATAGTATAATTATTTGTAGAGCAAATAAATTACCATTATAAATAACAATCCTTATCTTGGAAATGCAATCTGACTAATTGCAAATGCCTAAGAATTTATATCAGGAGAGTACTTAATGGCAGAAAATAGCATCGTAGAAATACGGTGCTATTTCTCTTTTAATGATGAAATTTGAATTTCTATACCTCTTTAAAATTTTCAGTAGTTTTAAGTTTATAATCATCAAGAATCTTTCTCAACTCATCATTGGATAAACTATCAAGTTTCTTATTCACAACATCAACAAGTGGTGTGAGAGTAGCATTTGCCAGATCAGAGATTCTTCCAATCTGTTTGCTAATAAACGCCTGAGTGGTTGTCTCATTAAACTGAGTATCTGACTGCTTCATTGTTAAAATAGTTTTAAATTCACTTAATTCACTCATAGGAATAAGTGGATCATCCTTGTCAGAGCCAACCATTAAAATATCAAGCAAACCAGAAGATTTAAGTGCATCATATCCATTAATAAAGCCTTTATCATCCTCGTCAATCTCAAGGTCGGTATATAATTCAATCACAGCACGACAAAACTGTACATACTGAGCAACAGAATTTACTCTAATCTTATCTGTTTTACGATATTTTGTTACTCCGTTATCATCATAAGATTCCTGCTCAAATGTTGTCTTATCTACAATCAACTGTGCGTAAACTTCTTTCTTAATGAATGATACATATGGTGTAATTTTGATTGTCTCTTTAACAAATCTATCCTTTAACTGCTGATTCGCCATGTTATTGTATCTCTCTACAAATTCTAAAAGTCTCATATTCCTTTTTCTCCTTTAATTCTTATTTTTCTTTGCTTCTCTACGAAGTTTTTTCAACTGATCATATTCAATCCAACCACCATATTTAAGATTTCTACATATAAATGTAAGATTTAGTTCTGGATATCTCGACCAAAATAATTTTCTTTTCAATAAGCTAAGATTATCTGGATTACCTTTTACATCAAAAACTTGTACAGTTCCATCAGACCATGTTATATTGAAATCACTTCTATATTTTATTGGTAGAATTGTTTTATCTTTGTATTTAAATTTGTCTTGAAGAACATATTCCACTTGTCGTTCATATGATAAAATTTCACCTGATGCTAGTTTCGGCTCTATAAACTCTTGAAGAAATTTAAGTTCTGTTAAACTATCATAGATTATTCCTTTATATGTTCTCTTTTTCTTTCCTTCTTCTGTAATATCTACATGATATTTAGAAGTCTTTCGTTTAGTTGCTATAAAATTCATTCCTTTCTGTTTAAGAGCAGGAGAGGTCTAGTCATCCTCTCCAAATATAAAAATGCCCTTACCACATGACTAGCGAGTGGTAAAGACACTTACATAGCAAAAGAGCAGCTTCCAAAGAAACCGCTCTTTCTTTTAATAATATTGAATTTAGTTTACATTTTACAAGAGCATGGTAGTAGTATCCATTTTGCTCCTTGATGTTTTTTCAACTTTTGTGTTACAAACTCATGAACACTTTCTAAATCATTGCAATTAAAATCCTCCAAAATTCGATATTCAAGAGGATTGTTTTCATCAATGCATACCACTTTGAAAAAATTTCGTTCTTTTTTCATATTATCACTCCTTACATTATATTTTTATACAAAATAATTCATACAAATCTACATGTAAAGCTTTTGATAAAGCAATTGCATTACTTAATAAAATATCATGAGTATTATCGTTTTCAATTTTATCAAGATTAGCAACTGATATACCTGTTTTTCGTGACAACTCTCTTAATGACATATTTTGTTTCATTCGATAAAACCATACTTTATTTTCCATAATATATAGTATTTGTAGAATTTTTATGTATATGCATATTATAATGCAAGTAGTGTTTCGTGTGTGAAACATTTATTATACGAAAATATTTATATAATAATTATTACTTTATTGCTCTTTTTAACTTATTATATGTGGCTTTCCCATAAATTCCGTCTGAATCAATTTTTTGTTTTTTCTGAAATTTTACAACGGCTTTATAGGTAGCGTCACCATAGACACCATCAATAGTTAATCCTGTTTTAATAGCCTTGTTTAAACATTTTTGTAAAGCTTTAACAGCAGCACCACTAACCCCTTTTTTTAATATAGGTTTTGGAGCAGATAATTTTATAGACGCAGAACTTGTTGAAGCAGTAGAAGATGAAGTATTATTATCATAAGAAGGTTTACCATAACCAAGGATTTTTTCATATCCAATAATATAACTCTTATATGTTACACCACCACCATTATCAACGACTGTCGAACCACCTGATGTGTTTCCTTCTATTGTATAAACTCGTCCACCCTCAACCTTATATACAAGAGCGATGTGATTTGCTCCATCATGACGAGAACCTATAAAGAAAATAATATATCCTTTTTTTGGAGTGATTTTACCACCTACATATTTATTTGCTTTAATAAATTGTTTTCTAAAAGTTTCACAACTTGCAGAAAAATTTCCACATAAAAGTTTTTTTGCTTTTGTTTTTCCAAACGCTTTATTAAAAATCCAGCTTATGAAAATCGCACACCAAAAAACTCCATTCATACCAAACCATTTACCATATTTTGTGTAATTGTTTGAACCTGCGTTTTTAGTTTTGCTACTAAGCCATGCATTTGTTCTCTTTTCTAGGTAGCCAACTTCTTTTTTTGCTACTTCAATTACTTTATTTGCTGTATTAGCCATTTTTATCACCTCATTTTAAAAAACTATTTTCTTGTAATGATTTAGTATATAATTCTTTAATATAGTTATAAGCCAAATCCACTTTCCCATTTTTTAAATCTTTTTCTTTAATAATTGTTTCATAAGTCTGATATAAATCTATAACATGATCGAATTCTTCTTGAGTATGTTTTCTTTCATTCATACATGAATTTGCAAAATCTAAAATAGTTGATCTCATATCATTAATTTCCATTTTGTCAACTCTATCAGAAACTTGATTTAATTGTTCTGAAATTTCACCCAACTGTGTTTTTATATTGCCGTTAATTCTATCACCAACCCAATGTAACAATGAACTTAATGGATTTATTTTAATTGGAACAATTTCTATACAAGTTGCTATAAAAACAATTAAAAAAGCACAATAACTTGTATTGTGCTGAACTAAATCAATTATTGATTTTATTATCACTTCCATTCGTATAACTATCCTTTCTTTATTTTTTAGGATTTTCATACAAGAGAGCAGTAGTAGAATCTCCAATGCCTCTAGTTGTAGGATCGGTGATTGCATTAAATAATGAAACAACTGCCATTACAACGACATATGGATTACTAACAGCCTGTACAAATGTTTCCCATACTTTTGTCCAAGTGGTTAAATCACTTGCCTGTAAGCCAAAGTATGTAAGGATAGGAATTACAACAGAAATAATAACCTGTGCAATAAATAAAATATTCTCTTTGTTAAAACGAACTTTCCAGTTAATTTTGTTCATAATTTTCCTCCTTTAAAGCATTTTTATATTCTATCCATTTTTGAAAAACTTCCTTGGTATCTTCTTTTGTGAAAATAAAAACAAGTATTTTTCTATCTGTTTTATCATCATAGCTTGGATACATATCTATAGGATAAACATGATGATCATTATAAAATATGACTTGTTCAATTTTTACAATTCGAACAACCTCTTTTGAAGTATAATTTCTTGAATGTATATTTGTCTTTATATTCAATTTTTCTTTTAATTCCTCCCTGTATCAAATAGCGTAAAAAATAGGGAATATAACATCGAATAGAGTTATATTCCCTAAATAATAATCACTATTCAACATTACTTTTTGTTTCTTTTTTAACATCAGCAATAATATCTTTTTTAACAGCTTTATCATCTGTCTTTGTATCTTCATGAATACTTTTCTTTATTGATTTCTTTGTCTGATTTTTTGTATTTATAATAGAAGTGATTGCTTTTTTATAACTATCACCAAAACTATCTTTATCAGACAAATCAAATTTATTTAACTGTTCTTTTGCTTCATCTATTGAAATTCTTTTATCTTCATAATTTGAAGTAATATTGTATACAGATTTGCATCTTTCACTACAGAATGTAAACATCCATAACGGAAGATTTTCATATTTTCGACATTTATTACAATATTCATATTGTTTTCCACAGACTACGCATGTTCTCATTTTTGCATCCATCCACTCAATCCTCCTTAATTAATAAGAGGGCAGTATTTTCATACCACCCATATTATGATTCGTAAGTAAATTATGCAACTTCATCTTCATCAATAAAGTAAACTTCGAAAAGTACCTTATCAGCAGAACATGTATCAGCAAGAATAGCACCTTTGAAATCCATCGTCTGAGAATCACCACCCTGAAGTGCAAGAGTAAACTCTGGACTTGGAATAAATGATGGAATACGCACGATGCAAGCTTTGAAGTTTTCTTTGTCACATGGGTCGATTGCAAGAGCCTTAAAATAAAGTTCATGTGCTTTTGGGAACTTATCAGCAGAGTTTACAATCTTTGTACCTGATTTAACTTCCTTGGTATACTTAACAACATATTCAACCTCATTTTTATCTGTTGGCGGTGTAAGAATATCACTTGCTGGTTTAACAGACTCAGGTGGGGCACTCACTTCATCAGTATGTTTAATAATAAATTCTGTTTCAGAAGCTGTTCCTGTACCGAGTTTATATTCCTGTCCCATTGCTCCATTATAAAGTGCATTTACAGCAACAGTACCTTCAACATAACCTGTAATATCAAGTGTCTCACCTGCCTTTACAGTTGTAATATAAGGCATCTTAATTGTGTGAGAAGCCGTTGCGATTTCTGCATCTGTAGCAGAAAGAGTTTCAATAACTGCCAAGTTTACAAATGTGTTTGTACCATTAACTTCAGCGGTTTTACCATTATATTTACGATATACAAGATTACCGTCTTTATCTTTAATATCAGAGCTATCAGCAGTTACCTCGATACTCATTTCTGAAAGCTGAGTAAGAGCGTAAAGTGGTGTACCGTTTGCTCTTGCACCATAACCAAACTGAAGACGGTCAATGATTATATCACCTAATTTAAATCCCATATGTTATTTTCCTCCTTAAAATAAATTTTTGTATTAAAAAAAGAGCAATAAAAATTGCTCAAATTTGTTATGTGTATCTATATTTCTCTCATAAAATTAAACTGATCATCTGGAACTTTAGATAAATCAGCAAATCCACAATATCGACCATGTAATATAGCGTTAGTTGCTTCATAAATTTGAAGTCTTTTTACTGAATCCATAAATTCACAAATTCCAACATTGCGTAATTCCTGCAATTTATATTTAAAACCAGGATGATTAACACATGCAGAAATGAGTGATAACAAAGTTGAATTGTGATTGTTAGGTTTCTGTAAAGCGTTTAATCTATCTTCGTCAACCATCCACTTTCTTGCTGTTTTACCTTTTGCTTTTTCAACCTTGGGATGAATATTTAACATTGTTCGAATATATTCTGCTATTTGCATGTAATCATCCTCATAAAGTATCATATTTAAATCATCATTTCGAAGAAAACATTCTGATTCACCATCAGAAGATTTTTTGATTTCATATAATTTAAAATCAAAAATATCTATATCTTTAAATAATAATTTTGCTGGTTCTTTATTGAAGTTTGGAACAGAAGATAAGAATGAAAAAACTTGGATATCTTTGACTACGCACCAATTTTTAATTCCCATATCCCATAAAGGGACTCGTATAGAGGTCGAATTATATAAGATAGGAGATAAAGATTGATAAAAATTGTTTTCTCCAATTCTTAAAATATCTCCAATAGTAGGTTCTGATATTTTTATACCAGCGACTTCATAATCCTCGCCAAAATACATTTTTAGTGAATCAAATTCATATTTTGATTTATTTACCTTTTTTTGTGCATCGGTTATAACAGCAGCTTGGAGTCCATCCAATATATCAGTATTTTGTTGTGCCATAATATCACCGCCTTAACTGATAGTTCATCATCTGTGACTGTCCACCATAAGGTGTCTGAACTTTACTGTTTAAATCTGTGAGTTGGAATGTGAGATAACGAGCTACGTAATTATTATCAACTGTTTGTTCATAATTTTCTGCAAGATGAGCTTGCATACCAAAGATATTAGACCATGCAAACCGTTCTCTAATAATAGAACCAATAAGATCGTGTCTTGGAATACCAGTAAGTTTATCCATACGATCATCACCATGAACAAAAATTGCAAAATTAATCAACGTTTCTTTTAATCCTGGCTGATACCTAACCGTATCTCTAAACCCTACTTGATAACATACATAACATTTAACCGTTGTCTGTGTATCTGGAATAAATAAAAATGGACGAATAAGAGAATCACTACCAAAATATCTATCCCATTCTCCGAGTGGTTCATATTGCTTGGTGTCTTCATTCCATTCCCAGTTGATATTTCCATGTTTGTCAAACAATTCCAATTCTAACTCTTTATCATTGAGCGCATATAATAGATATGGATTTGATAATAAAGCATTTTTGATTTTTTGTTTGTATAGAATTACATCATCATCAGGAGTAGTTCTATATGCACGAAGCTTATTTAACAAATCATTTTTTGTAACTATTTTTTCTTTCATATAATACCTCATTATAAAATTATCATATTAAAATCCTCCTTTATTCAGTTAATTCCAACGGCAAAATTTCAGATTTAATCGGCAAGTTATCCTTAACAATTTCACACTTAACAGACAGTATTTTGCCGATAGTAGAAGTATCGTTAGGAAACTTTGCTTTCTTTTGGTTGTACTCTGTACCAGCTCGCCATGTAACTTTATCAGTCCAATCTTCATCGTCAATAGAGCAAGTCCATGTAAAAGTTGCATCAGCATATTCAGTTGTAATATCTTCATTGGAATCATTAAATAGATTTGCTGTGAGATTTTTATAGCTGCCACCAACTTTGATTGTTGAAGTGGATGCTGAAATTCTTGCTGTAATAGAAGATGGGGGAGTGGTTGGAATAGATGGATCGGTTGGGGCGATTTCTGAATCGAAATAGTTCGCATACATTTCGCCTGTTTTAAGATTGACATAATCAGTATGCTCGTTCCAAAATGCCGTATATATAGTAAGTTTTTGAATACCAAATGGCATTGAATTTTCAACCTTAGTCACTGTCCATACGGTAGGATGTTCTGTTAAAGCACTTACTACAACTCGCATATTTTTAGAATCTTCAGAAGTGTACCAAAACTTCTCTGTAATAGAGTTCATTGGCAACCATATCTTATCCTGATTATCTGTGTGTGTAAAATATCGGTCTGTATAAGTTCCAATCGTGTAGGAACTTTGCTGTCTTAAACAACACCACATACGTCTCTTGATACGTTTATCATCATTCTTTTCAATCCATGTAAGTTCATAATTTACTGGTAAAATCAGATACTTTGGAAACTGATTTGCAGGTTCATCACGACAGACAATCCACTTATGATAAATTCCTCTATCATCTGGAACGTCCACGAAAAGTCCTATCGGAAATGTCGCTCCATAGCGTTTCCTGAAATCAGTCTCATAATAATAAAGGTCATCGCCCTCATTAAATCTTACAGGCTGACTTGGACGAAACATAAGATAGTATTCCACTTGATCTTTGTCCATTGACTGATAAGATTTGACAATAAACTTTGCATCTATTTTTGTCTTATTGGTATTTTCATAAGTCATACCTTCAGCAAGAGAACGTGTAATTCCATGTTCATCTGTAAAGAAGTCGTCATGAAAATGGTCATAAATGTAACAAGTCTTCGTAGCGATGTCGTTTTCAAATGTCTGTTCCATCGCCCAATCAGACTGTTCCTTATAAATCTGACCAATAGTTTTAGCACCGTTGTTCTTGGCGTTTGCGACACGCCTAGCTGTTTGTAGACTCGGCATCGCTTACACCTCCCTCAAACATCTGCTTAATATATCCGTGAGAATCTAAGATTGCCCTACGGAATTTTTTGTAACTAAAATGGTCGCTCTTAAAATTATCCATAGCACCTTGTAAGGTTGCCATAAGAGTTACCATAAGTCCGTTATCATTAAATAAGGTTTTTGTGCCACCTAATTTAAACATAACGTTTTCAAAGAAGACGAGAAACGCTTCATCATCTTCAAATATTTTCTCTTCAATTGTCTTGTCTTTGTAGAGCAGTAGTTTGTGAATGTCACCATGCATTGCACGAACTGCTTCATTGATTTGCTTGTCTGTGAATGTTCCGTATATGTATTGCATATTAGGACTCCGTGTTAATATAGGAATTATACATATATCCGTAATCACGAATACGTTTATTCAATTCAGTTTTCATGGAATCAAGACGGTCGATCATATTTTTATGATTGTCGAGTAGCTTCTTTTCTTCTTTACCACCTATCATTACTGATGTGTGCATAATAGAATCAACCTGTGGCTGTAACCACTCAATCGTCATTCCAAGCACAAGAATTCCTACGACAAAATTCATATCAGCCGTTTCATCTACTGAATTATTCAGTGTGAAATCCAACTGTTGAATTTCATCATCGAGTGTGAGAGAAGAGAATAGTCTACGCACCCTTGGATTAGCAATTACATTGCTTAATCGCTCTGTATAAATTTCAAGCAAATCGTTTTCGTCAAGAGAGAGTTCTTTCGGATCTGAAATTCGTCCTCTTGTTCTTGAAAAAATTGTTTCGTATGGAAGCGTCATTGTGAGCCTCCTTTACTTAACGAATAACTTACTAATCAAATCAAAATCAGAATCAAAAATCTCACTTAAGGTTCTTACCTTGGAAATACTATCAAGATGTCCATTTGCGATTTCACCTGCAACCATCTGACAAAGTACATCCTTTGCACCGATAGGAAGTTTTTCAATTTCCGTTTTCATTCTGCTATTAGGTAAATCTAAAATTTCTAACAAATCCTCTGCTGTATACATATTGTCATATACTTTTGTAACTGAAGGAAAATCAGCTAACAAATCATCATCTTCAATAATGAATCTTGGCAAGAAAATATGGTCAGAACCCTTACGAATCAGAGTAACCAAATCTCTGTAGTTAATTTCACAAGTCTTTCCATAATCCTTAAACTCATATGTATTACCAGATGGACATGTAATATTTAAGCCACCAAAACATACTGAACGACATAAAATAAAGTCAGAATCAGTAAAAGTTTTCTTTGGCTTTTCTGTTACTTTCGCTTCAACAGTTTCTTCTGTTTTGGCGACAGTTTTCTTTGTATAAGCCATTTTTATTTCCTTTCTTTCCATATAAAATAGGAGAGTATTTTCATACCCTCCTACATAAGTATTGTATTAAATTAGTCCTGAGTAATCTTCCACTGACCAAAGTAACGACCAAGACGAGTAGCAACACCAAGCTCTCTCTGTACTTCATACTTCATAAGATCCGCAATATTACTATTAGCCTCACCTCTGTCAGTAATCTCATCAATGATTGTTTCACCAACATCAACCATATCAACCATCTTATTATCACCAGAAGCGAAGATCCAAAGTGTATCATCATCGTACATAGTCTTTGTTACATCATTTCTTGCGAATCTCTGTGGAATCTCAACAAGACGGTAACGACCGTAATTACCAAGTCTACCCATAGAAGCAACAGCTTCCTTCTGAGAAGCAGCAATCCAGTTTACATTTACAAGATTTTCAAGTTCCTGAAGACCTACCATAGTACCCATAATTACAACTTCCGCATTGTCATTTGCAACAGATACATTCTGAAGTACCTTGTTGAACTTGCCTCTGTTCTGTGTATTTAAAGCACCAGTCTCAACGAAACCTGTCTGTACAGGAAGCTTCTTTGGAGCATTAAGAACTTCTGCGAAGATAAGATCCTGAACCATAACAACGAATGCCTTTGTGATAGCATCAATAAGTTTTGTCCAATCTTCCTGTCCAATTAAATACTTATCAATATCAGCACCAACAGCAGCACCATAAAGATCAGTCTCAACAGAGTATGTCTCACCTTCTGGTAATCTCTGGAGCATTGTATCATGGTGTCTCTTACCCATTCTTGCAACAGAAAGAATTACTTCCTCATGTTCGTTCTTAAATAAGTTCTCATCACCATCATTAAGATTTCTATAGTTTACAAGCTCATTGAACCATTCGTTCTCTTTAAGACCTGTAGATACTGTCCAGTCTGTTACCTCCTCAATAACATTGAAGAACTGTCTACCAAACTCTTCATAAGCACGAATACGCTCTCTCTTCTTAGCATCCTTTGTTAAACCAAAGATTTTAAGAGACATTTCACGAAGCTTGTCCTCGGCATCCTTCTTAGAAATCCCCTCATCGAGTTCTCCCTTATATAAATCAAACATAAGGTTCTTAATTTCATCATAAGATGTTTCCATTTCTTTAAACACATTCATTACATGTGCGGTAAAATTCATTCTACTCATTATATTTTATCCTCCTTTCTTACGCAGTAGCTACCTTGTGTTTCTGGCTACCAGCTTCGATTGTTACTTTTTTACCTGCTACTGGTGTACCGTCAAATGCATCTGCACTAAGCTCATATACATCTGTTACACCGAGAACAAAACCTCTAACAGTCTTTGTTCTACTTGCACTTGCTTCGTTGAAGAAGTTAGAAGTAGCTGTAAACTTAGAGTTATAGTTTTCTGCAATAGTAGGAACTTCATAAATTAAAATCGCTGGTGCATTAGGATCAATCTTCTTAACCTCCACATACCAGTTTCCATCAGCAGCCTGCTCAAGAATTTCCCCTTCAAAAGTAGTAGGTGCGTCAGCGACCTCATACTGATCAAAAGATACATATTTACCTTTTCCGCATACAGTACCATTGTCTGTATCTGTCTTAATTACCATGTTTAATGTTCTACCTACACGCTCAGAGAGGACTTTAGTAGGGAAGCAAACATGATGCTGTTCAATTGAATAACGTAAAGCCATTATTTTTTCCTCCTTAAATTTGATAAAATAAAAAAGACCGCTTTATAAAAGCGACCTAACAAAAAGTGATTATTTAATTTTCTATTTATTTGTTCTGAAACAATTTTCCATATCTACTTGATTTAACAACTTTAGATGGGTTAGCGAACTGTTTCTTAGAAGTTGATTTCTTCTCCTCTGTCGATGCAGAAAAAGTTGAATGTTCTGCAATAAAATCAGAATGAATCACTTTAACCTGTGTTTCCAGTTCAGCAAGAGAGTAGTTATCCATATTCTTATAAAGTTCGGCAAAATCTTTGTTTACAAAATTTCCTTCTTTATCTTTTGTAGAAATAGATTCGTATCTCTTATCTGCAAGAATTTCTTCACGCTTTTCATGAAGTTCATTCTTTTCTACAGTTTCCTTAAATGCTTTTAATTCAGCATAATTTGAACGCATATCATCAAGTTCTTTCTGCTCATCAGCAGTAACAAACTCAACATATACTTCAACTCTGTCACCAGTAAGAGAATAGTTGTCATCCTTAGAATCATAAGTCTGCTTATAATATCTTCCAGACCACCAATCACACATGATTACATAATCATCATAAACAGTGACACCATAATATGTATTATCTGTCTCAGCATATGTAGCGTTTACTAAATCCTGGATAGCATAGATTTTATCCTGTAAAGATACAGCAAACTTTTTGATTTCTCCATCTTTCACAAATGAATACTCAACAGTATTATTAGATACAGAATTATCTACTTTCTTCTTGACTTCATCATCATCTGATGGAGTAGTAGTTGATTCATCTGTAGTTGAATCCTCCTTGCTATCATCTTTAGTAGATTCGGTTGGTTCATCATTAGTTGGTTCTACACCCTCGTCTGTAGAAGGAGTATCTTCCGTTGAAGTATTATCTGTAGTGCCATCAGTAGTATCAGTATCATCAAATGCTTTTGCAAATGCTTCAACTAATTCTTCGTCTGACATATTTTTATAATCGAATGTAATATCATCAACTGTTTTTCCATACTTCTGACATAACTCTTCAAATTTATTCATATTGACGTTGTTTCCTCCTTCCTTAGAATTGTTTTTATTGTCAAAACAAGCAGTCTCTAATTTTTCAAGTCGTGCCTGTAATTCAACCATTTTTGATTCATAGTCTGAGAACAGACTATTATTTTTTGAACTGAAGTCAGCTAATTTAATATTCGAACCAGACATTCCTGGTTTTACTTCATCACCCTGTGGCGTTTTCCCCAAAATTGTCACACCTGAAAACCAAAAGTCTTCAATATTTAGAAACTTCTGACGGGCATCATAACTTAGTTCTCGGATTGATAATTCGACTGACACGGAACACTCGCCTTCACGTTGTAAGATTTCAGCAGCCTTAGAATATTCTTCAAAAATATATCCATCGACTTCACAATAAGTTTTCTTTTTTTCTTTATCGTAAACTAACTGGGCATTACAACTCTCAGGTATAATTCCAATAGGGAATTCATCATAAATCACTTCACCATTTTCATCTTCATGCATATTATGAGAATAAAATTCCCACTGACCTTCTGGATTTTCATCAGTTGTTACTTTATGGATATATCCAAGAATGGGACGATTACTAAAAGATGGGAGAGCAGCTTCCATAACAGAAGAATCAATATTAGAACCATTTACATTTAAATCTGTATGACATGACTGTAAATGAACTGGAAGAAGTCCATCTTTATTTCTATCTGACTCATCAAAATTCACTCGTCCATGTACTTGTACGACTAATGGTTCACCAGATTTTTCAGCACTAAACTTCGTAGAACGTTTATATTTATTTGAATAGAAATCATATAAATCTTCTAAATATAATATTCTTTTAGTCATTTCCTCCTCCTTTCTTTTTTTGTATATAAATAAAAGAAGAGTTATGCAGTTATAGCAAACTCTTCTTTATATTTCCAATAATACCCTTTATATTTTTCTTTTAATTCTATTTTTTGTTGGATTGTCTTGCTCCATAAATTATCATTGATATATCTATTTACATCTCTTAATGAATTAAATGTTTTAATTATGTTCCATTCATCATCACACATATCAATATGCTTATTCCAACAATATGTTTTCCGTGTTAATGGTTCGTCATAAAAAGAAAACATATAACCATGATACGATCCACCTCGTTTTATTGTTTTTAATATTTCACCACGATAACATCCAACGAATTTTTCTGCTTCTATAATATTGATAAAATTTTCAATTACATTCCCTTGTAAATCATATACAGTAATTGCCTGTAATGATTTCGAGCGTGGAAACTCATTAAAATCGTCACCTTCAAATCTCAAGACAGTCTGATTAAATTGTAATGATTTTCCATAACAATTATCTAATATAATTTTAGGTGTGGTATTTAATTTTTCTGAAGCATATATAATATCATCAAATTCATTTATTATTTTCTTAAATGAATTATACTGAATAATTTTCCCATAATAACCAATTCGAGAAAGCTTATTTTGATGCTTCTCTTGCTCAGTTAATAATTTTCTTTTCTTTGATAACTTATTTATCGGTTTCTTTTTACGTGGTTTTCTATTGTACTCTTCGGGCGTTTTATAGTGTGGCTTTATTGGTTGTTCACCATCGAAACACCACACGTATCCTGCGGCAGTAAAATAATCATGTTTACAACAAGCATAAATAGTACAGTCATCAATATTATTTTGTCTTGCAGCTTCTCTACAAGATTCATAAGAACAAATATAATTCAATTCTAAATCATATTTATGAACTTTTCGTCCAGGTACTCTTTTATTATTACCACCTTTTTCAAGATTGTATCCATTTTGTGTAACTAATGATTTATACTGTAGTATATATTTTTGTTCTTCTAAATTTAAAGTATTAATAAGTGCATCTTTAGAATCTTCTGTATATTTAGAAATTTCTTCAACATGAAATTTATCTCTTCCATATTTTCTCATTGCATTATACAACGCACTTTTACATCTTTTTTCATTAAGAACAGAACTCATATGACCATGCCATCTTTCAGCAATTGTTGTTATGGTTTGCCCAATGTAAACTTTATCGTTTATATCGTTAATAATTTTGTATATGTAACCTTCATACATACCAGTTTCTTTATTAAAACTCATTTAATTCCTCCAATCTAATTGGAGGTAGAGGTGGGAGAGTATAAACTGTCCCACATAGCTCTTTACCAGATTATCCATCTGACCTCATAGATATATTCTCTGTCTATATTGTAATTTTACATAATATGAGCACTCAGATAGGAGAGTGCTAAATACTCAGCATATTGCTATACTGAATTTTTCTTTTATCTATATCATCATTTGAAAACTGAATTTTTCCAGAATTCAAAAAGGTATAAATACCATTCGTAATATCTATCCTCTGAAAACCAAGAGAGGATAATTTCTCGGCAGTAAGTACATCTGTAGTTTTTATAAAATTCTGTTTCATCCTTTTATCTCCTAATTATCGTTCTTATTCTGGTCACGAGTTTCACTTCCTTCATCTGAAATCTGTGTATCAGAAACCTCTGGTTTTGTTCCATCAGAGCTATTTGAAACTGTATTAGCAGAAGTAAGAACCTTAAATCTATTTGGTAAATCAAGAATGTCATTACCTAAGAATGCGAGTGATAATGTATCTAATTCACTAATACCATTAAGTGCATTGATTGCAAGAATCTTTGTTGCATCATACTGTAAATCTTTTTGTAATGATTCCTTAAATGCGTCTTTGGTATATGCTGATACTTCAAAGAATTTCACTTTAGCAGGATTAGAAACTTGATAACCAAGCATACGATTTGTCCAACCTTGAATCTGACCAAGTAACGCTGAAATTGCAAATTCTGTATCAGCACGAGTTGCTGAACGGAATGCCTCAGCTCCACTAATAGTAGAAGAGTTCAAAATCTGTGCTCCACCAGAAGTATTTAAAACTTCCTTTGTAGCTTTTTGAACTTTTGTTGTATCAGTAGATTGATCGTCAGAGAATGAAATAGTGTCAAGTGGGATAGGGGTAATTGCAGCACCTACATAATCAGGTAAACTTGCAACCATCTTGTTATAATAATCTACAGCCAAGTCAATATTAACCGACCATGCATCGGGATCTGTTGCACCTGATAATGTTGGAATAGTAGCAGTAATCAATTTATAAATCTGTTGTTCGTCAGCCACAGCTTGTACATCAGCCAAATTGAGCAACCCAATTAAATCAATGAATAGTCCACTGTAAATTGGTACAATTGTTTCCCAAGACTCCATTCTTGACTTTGTACACAAAGCATATTCATCTGGCATAGGTTGCCATTTATTTTTACTATCTCCACCATAAGCCTTATACATAGAACTTAATGGTTCTCCAAGGAATTCAAGGACAGCTTCAAACTTTTTATAATTACTCATATCCACACTGAATGAAAAATCACCTGTGAAATATTTTCCTGAAATCCTACAATATTCAGGTGGTATTTTTAATATGAAAATACCTGTCTCGTCTATCCAGCAACAGCCATAATAAACATCTTCGATGAAGTTGTTAATTAACATAGGAAGTAAACTGTTTTGTAAATCCATCCTGTCTAAGACCTGTAATGTTTCATAATAATCTTTTAGGATTGCTTCTTTATCATTATCTTCAATGGGATTATATGTAGGAACAACATATCTTGAATTCAAATCAAACATTGTAGCGTTATACATAATCAATCTGAAATAAACCTGAGAACGATAGAAGAGATAACGTGATAATCCACGTAATTCAGATTCATAGCTGTCTATGTTCTGTAAATATCTGATGACATCATCTTTACTATAAGAACTAATAGTTGTCTGTCGAACTGTTTTGGTTACATCACGAACTTGTTTAAATGCCTGTTTACTTTCGGCAAATTTTTGTTTCTGTGCTTCAAGCTTTTCCATATACTGCTTTCGTTCAGAAGCCGTAGGTTGTCGCTTGGTAGTAGTTGTTTTAGGAGATGTTTCTGACATCTCTTTTTTTGGTCGTGCCATTTATGTAGTAAACACCTCCTTTTCTTTGAGATTTTTTTATTTAATTTTTATGTGTGAATTTTTGTGAATTAATTAGAATCGTTTTGAGAATGAAGATGAGTGTGATGGTTGACGGATAGGGAGTTTATTAATTAAAGATTGTGTATTTTGTGTTTGGGGTTTCAATTTAAGTTCTAACTGACAAGCACACCAGTAAGAATAGGCGATGGAAGAATATCTATCTTTACGCATACCTTCAACCTCTTTTACCTTAATATTTCCATTTTTAACTTCATGATCTAATTTTATTAATTCATAAACAGCAAAAGTTGTTTGTATGTATGACATTTTCAATTTAGCCTGTTCTGTTGGAGACATTTTAAAATATCCTTTATAAGTTTCTTTTAATGAACTATCAGCATCTTGTTCAGGAATAAGAAAATTGATTTTTCCATTTTGTATTCCATTTCTAAGTAATACACATATTTCATTATTAAAATTGGCATTAGCCTTTACAGACCAAACAACTTTATTTGCATCACGAACCTTACATCGTTCAGCCATATCCTTATCATTTATACATGTCATGGCTTTATATCTTTTGCCATTTTCTTGACAAATTTGATCCTTTGTTATGAAATCGTATACACCCAAGCCGATACCATTAGTATCTAAAACTAAATCTGTACATTGATATTCATAAAAATATTTCATAACAATCATTCCTAATTCGTCTGTTTTCAAACCTTCAAAAGTTTCACCATAAACAAAATTTGATTGATAGGCTGTGTCATTTACTTGAATTAAATCGTTTATATAGATAGCCGAAGCATCATTCTTTTTCTTTTTAGTAGATTTCATAAGAGCAACGTCAATGGATAAAATTCTTTTACCAGTAGCAGTCAGTTTTGGAATTGTTATTTTATCATTACAGAAACTCAATGGTGGAAATGCTTTTCGTAATCGTCTACGTGCTGTAAGTTCATCAAATTTGAATAAACTACCATCCGTGTCACCAAACCACAAACATTCCATTTCCATTTGCTGAACAAGCTCATTATAGTCAGCTTCACTCATTTCGTCCTCTAACTGAGAACGAGATAGCAAACCTTCTCTTATTGAAACTTGATAAGGTAATCCACAGATGAAATATTTCTTCGTGTCGTCAAAGAAATTTAATGTATAACTTTGTGCCTTTTTATACGCCCATGAACTTTTAAAATACGCACTGGACATATAGATTTCTTTATTTCTTTCCTGTAAATGTGCATATTCATGTTTTCTCAGATATTTAGGTTGTCTAGGACTTGTTAAGAATTTTCGTAATACTGTATTAATTACAGTTTCATCAACCATACGAAATTCATCCACGACTATACAATTTGCTCTGGCTGAACGGCTGTTCTCCGAGCTTGTACGAGTTTTTATCCATGAACCATTTTTGAAATAAATAGAAGCGTCATTTTGACCTATATTACATTTCTCAATTTCAGAACGTAATATGGAAGACTGTTTCATAAAATCATCTTGTATTTTGAGCAAGACTTCGTTAGCCTGTTTCAGAGTTCCAGAACTAACAACGATTTTTGTTCCAGGAAATAAAATACATCTTACACAGCAGAAGAGGGCGGTTAGGTATGTCTTACCTTGACCTCTCGCTGCCAGATACATAACGAAGTTATAATGCATCATGCACCACAAGAGAATTTGCTGAAACCACTTAAGAGATAATCCCAGTACATCAATGACATACCTATGTGGGTTGTTACGATAATATCCCGCTCTCCAAGCAACAGTTTCCATTATCTTTTGTTGTTTATCTTTTTCTATCTCAGTCTGAGTTTTTAATTGAGGCATAAATTATACCTCCTCTTCAGCTTTCTGACCAAAGATTTTATCAAATAATGCTTCTGAATCAGTATCTTCATCATACTCAGGCTTTTTGACAGTATATTTAGAAATGAACTTCTCATAAGTAGAAGAAAATGCATTTTTCAATCCCATCATTTTAGAGAGATGCCCCTTAAAGAATACATCAATCAAGAGTCCAATTTTATCAGGATCTTTAAATTCACCTTCTGGTTCTGGAATTGGTTTTTCTTGTTCCCATTTATCAATAAGCTGCCCAAATGTAAGATTATCAGTTAATTCAGATGCAGTTTTCTGATTAGGTTTAATATTCAAACTTCCCAATAGATTCTGTAAAGTTGCATCTAAATCTTTTGTATCTTTTCCATTTTTCTGAGCATTGTCTATCTCAAGTTCCTTACAACATACTCGTTTAAATAAAAGTTCTTGAGATTTATTTTCACAGGCATAACGTGTCGTCCAATCTAAGTATTCCGTTTCAAGCCTCATAAGTTCTTCATTGGTATAATTATTTCCAAATCTTTTTCTTGCTGTTTTGAGTGTTTTTTGAACAATCCTTGTACTTGTTTCAGGCATTGATTCATCATCTATCGAGAATACCGAATCTTTATAAGTTTTTTGACTATAATCATTTAGGCTTCTACAAATCACTATCCACTGTTGAACAGCAGTGCTTCTTATTTTTTCTCCTGTTTGTTCAGAGAGTTTTTGTAACTGTTCATTGTAAACATTTTCATCAAAATACCAATTAAGTCTTCTAAATGTTTCTATGGTTTTCTCACGATTGTCAGTTCGTGTATTATTTTTTTTGTCGTAATCAGTACATTCATTTAATACACATTCCTTACAAGCATAATGTTCAATACCATCAGGACTTGCCTTAGAAGAATAGAATGTCGTTGCACTTTTCCATTGTCCACAATGACTACAATATATTAGCTCATTGTTCATAATGCGCTGATAGAAATTTGCAAGCTTTTTGTATTCATTACGCAAATTCACAACTGTAATTTTCTTCAACTCAGCGTCTGAAATTGGCTCTAAAACTTTAGCCATTGTCTCACCTTCTTTCCTTTTATTCCAATATAAAAAAGAGAAGCAGTAGCAATACCACTTCTCATAAAAATTCAACTTATAAAACACCATGAAAGTGCAATTCACTTCATTTAGCACACCCACTGTGCATCGAACACAGGTTAGAAGTTTTGGAGACTTCATTCTTGCCAAAAGATAGGTGCATACGCCGTGTTAGGGATTCGAACCCCAAAGACTTTTACATCCAGACTGTTTTCAAGACAGCACCCTCGACCAATCGGACACACGGCATGAACGTAGTATATAGGACTCGAACCTATGCACCGAATAAACGATGACCTCTGATTAGCAATCAGGTGCAATGCCAACTCTGCCAATACTACATAACAAAAGAGCCATCTCAACACATGAAATGACTCTTTCTTAAAAAAATCATCTTTCTCTAAACTAAATGAAACTATTTTCATTACGACTTTATCAGAATGATCTGCGTAGTTGTTGCCTACGGATAATTTAATAGGGCGGTAGTAAGTGTTGAGCTTACACGCCTAAGTTTCGTATGCATCCAAAAAATAGGTTTTGGCATCAGGTTTACCGCACGAAAAGATTTCGGTGAGAGTCGAACTCACGCCCTCGGAGTTGCAGTCCGATGCCTTAACCAACTTGGCTACGAAATTATAATGACTCTGGCGTGACTTGAACACAGCATTACCACCTTGAAAGGGGTGGTGTCCTTACCTTTAGAACACAGAGCCATATTTAGGGTGGAAGAGTACCACCCATTATAAATTACTCAGACCAAACAAGATCTGTTGTATAAGCCAATGTATTAATCGGGGTAAATTCTGTTACCTTGTAAGAAGCTAAAAGCTCAATACATTTCTTCTCTAATTCATCTTTATTTTCTGTAGAATACTCAACAGTTTCATATTCACCAGTTCCAACCGATGTAGTAACTTCTTTTACTTCATGAGTATCTTCATCGGTTACAGTTTCTTTCTGTTCTCTCATAATTTCCTGCTTTACAGTCAGATAACGATACATTCCTGTTTTGGAATCCTTAATAAGAATTTTATACATAGTCAACCTCCTTACAATACAACAGAAGTCTCTGCTTCAAAATCATTTGCTAATGCCCTGATTTCTGTTAATTTTGTTGTGATTGCAGCTTTCACTTTTTCCAAGAAAAGAACTGCCATTGCCTGTCCTAATTTTTCAGGAGTATTAAACACTGTACCAAGAGAAGTAGTAGGAATTTTATTTATGTCAATAGAAAGTGTAATGGATAAGTTCTCATCGAGAATGTACTTTTTATTTACTAAATCAGAAATTGTGACCTTTTCAATAGTAGAACCGTCTGGCTCATCAGTAACAATCACAGGAATTCCTGTATCTGAAAGTTTCAAATTTCCAGAGAAGTCAATCTGGCTATATTCGATATATCTTACGAAATTATGTAACTGATTTTTCTCTGTATCAGCATCTCTTATACTATCACCCAATTCTTCAACATTTAAACTTACTGTAATTACATCTTCGTTAATTTCTGTTTTCTGTGCTAATTTCATTATTCTGTTGCCTCCTCACTTAATAAATTGTAAAATTCTTTTAATCCGCAAATCATATTTTTAATGGTAGACTTTGACAAATTACACTGTAATTGTGGTAAATTCATATCTGTATCATTTACTTTAAAAACAAGACAATTGTTATCAAAATCAATACTCATACTTGCTTTTGTCCGATTTCCAATAAGCATCTGTAAAGCTTTTAAAGTTTTACCATTATCACTTGTAATACTTAATACGTCACCAATTTCTAAATCATTTTCCGTAACTTGTAAATAAGCCATCGTACATACCCCTTTCTTATTATTATATTTTCCTTTTATTCATTAGCTGGGCATACTGGATTCGAACCAGTAAATGATGGGATCAAAACCCATTACCTTGCCTTTTGGTGAATGCCCAATATAAAAAATAGGAGAGTAACGACCCTCCTATAAAACTATAAGATTATATCATTTTATCGAATTTCTTTAGCTTGTACTTGTTTACAATCCAAGTTGCATTTTTATAATAATTACCCACAGGAACACAGTAACCACCACTTAATATCTTTCTAATTTGACTAGAAGAATTCTTGGTGAATGGGGCAGTACCATAACAACCATTATTAATAACACGAAGATATGCATATACTCCATTTTCTAAACTGCTATATCTTACACTACCACTTTTAATTCCCCATAGATTATAACCTCGACAATGTTTTCCTAATGTACTTTCAACCATTGCCTGAGAAATTGCTGTTGATGGTAACACTCCATAATTTTTCCATTCTTTGATACATATATTTGCAATAGTATATGCTCTGTTTTTCTGAGCTTGCGATAATCCAATCAGTTTTACAGATTTAACCTTAATTATTTTTGGCTTTTTAGAACAAACATATTTACTATTTACATATGCAAATTTTCCTTTATATTCAATTTTTGTCCATTTTTTCTTCTTACCATTAACAACAGTAATTTTTTTACCTAAAGGAAGGATAGTAAAAGATTTACTTTTCTTAGTTGGTTTTTTTCTAATATGAACATTAGCTTTTACATACATTTTTTTAGTTGTATATGCTTTTAATCCTTTACCTTTTGTTTCAAGAATAGATTCTTTTCCAGTCTTTTCATCAATGTTAAAATGTTCTGATACAAAATCTTTAAGATTATCAATATTAAAATTGTTCTCAGAATTTAAAATTGCTGAACCTGATGCTATTGAAATTGGTGGAGTAGTAGTGACTGTATTTGCGGTTGCTTTCATTGTATTATTACAAGTTATTAAAAATAAACCTGTAACAATTAAAAAACTTTTTCTCATAATTTCCTTTCTTTTGCAGTTTTCTTGTTACATATATTTATTCTCTGTTTGAGATTGGATTATGATGAATGTTGTGGCAGGACTCGAACCTACAATTATCATAAATGATCGTTTTGACTCCTTTAGACTACACAACGCTTAAATAGAAAATTTTCTACATATATTTTATTTTATTCGCTAACCAACGCACGAACTGGTAAAACATACAAACACCTATGCCACCCAAAATACACTGCGCTTGTGTAGTGACATTCCATATTATGTATTGGTGACGTTAATCCAAACTTGCCCATGTTTTACCCAATACTTGTATAAATTCTGCAAAATTCATACAACTTAGACATAAGTTTTTATGATACAGAAATTGCAGTTTTGTATCATGGCAGTTACTGACCACAGACTCAAAATACACTGTAGTACAAACTTTCTTAGGTCTTACAATGCTATATGAATAGCAAATGCCAAGAAAATTCTCACTTTAGCTTTTGGTATGAGAAAAGAATAGCTTTGCCTTCTATAACCAGTCGTAACCTTGTCTTTTTATAGCGTAGGACGACATCAACGCTGTTTATAAAAATCTACCAACAAATTGATAGAGCACCCCTACTCTCGTAAAAGTGTAGGCAGCTTATATTTTATTATTCTCTTGTTTGGAATATTTTTGACAAATATTGTCGTGATATGGTATAATAAACAGAACAAGCAATTGTTCGACATTTTAGTTATGGCTAGATTGAGATGGTTAATAGCGGTTATAGAGTCACATCTGAATAGTGATATTCAGTTCATATAAATATCCTCGTGACATCATGTAGGAAATACTTACAAAGGAAGATGTTAAGTGACAGAAGTTGTAGAATTTATTATTGGAATTCTTGGCAGAATTGTAAGTGAATTGTTTACCACATACATAGTACGTCTCGTAGATAAATTGGTACGCAAAAATGACCGCCATTGCAAGTAGCGATCATTTTGTGTTAATATTCTAAATATATTAGCCAAATAGTGTTCAATATTTGACTCTAAACCGTCTAATGGATAATTGCTTGTTTTCTTTACTTGTATTGTAACACATAAAACTGTGTAGCGCAAGAGGGAATTAGACGAAGTGTTAGACGAAAGCTTCATCGGCATCCTCGGTATCTTCACGAATGACATACATCTGAGTGGTTTCGGAAGATTCGTGTCCCAAAAGTTTCTGTGCTGTTTCCAATGCACGATGGTCATAACATACAAGATTGGTTGCTCTGCTTCTTCGGAAGTTATGTGGAGTTGTTCTCCTACCAACAATTTCAGAAAATTCATTTATACACCAATCATTGAATGCACTATATCCAATCTGTCGCACCTTTGAACCATCTTTAGTTTTTACAACAAACATATAAGGGCAATCATCATCGCCACGCACTTCAAGCCATTTCTTTAATGCGTCCATTACATCTTGTCCAAACTGCAATTTTCTAACCTTACCAACGGCACTACGTCCCTTGCAGCGAATTTCATGTGTTTTATAAGATACGGATTCTACTTCTTGCTCTTTACCGTCCTCATCGACAATTGTTACAATTTTTCTCTTAGGCTCATAATTGACAACCTCTTTGAGCAACTGTAAGCTCTCTGCATGTCTGCATCCAGTAGAATATGTAAACTTTACATATGCTAATTTTTGCCATTCTTTACGTTCAGCTAATACTGAACATAAATGATCCATTTCATCAGGAGTCAATGGTTCTTTTGCGAAAACCTTGCCTGTTTTTGGTACTTGCATCTCCGCAGTTACGTAATTGCGGAACGTAGGATAGTCCTCATCATAGAAATTCTCGATGAATTTATTCAATGCACTGACAGAAGACTTTTTAAATTTAATCGCAGCTTCAGATAGTCCACGATTAGCAAGAAAATTCATATAGCGAAGAAATTCTTTCTTTCTAATTTCTATGCAGTTTTTGTTATTCAGATTATTTTTAACCCATACGAAGAATATCTTTAATGCAGACCTATAAGCATGTAAACTATGTGGTGAAAGATGAGTCTGATTACTGAGGTAATCTTCAACCATATTTCTATTAAACTCATTAACCTCTGCCCATTCCTCATCTGTAACTGGATCTAATTTATCTGCTATTTTACCATTCAATAATCTCACTTCCTTTCACATATAAAAAAGAAGCAGTAGTAGTAATAACTAAACTGCTTCACTATAATCTATAACGTTTCTTCCCCATTTTATTTCTTCACTATATTTTAATTCGCCTATTTTAGACACCTTATCCCAATCTATATTATTCTTGATAAAAGCTTCAATGCTTTTTCTGAGTTCTATAGAATCATTATTTAAAATGTTATATGTATTATCTTTTGTCAAATCACAAGGGAATAAGATATAATAATGAATATGATTTTCTTTAAACATTTTTTGTTTCTTAGATAGGTCTTTACGATATGTTTCTTTAGATTTACTGCTTGTGATCTGCCTATTTGAAAAGAAATAATTTTTATATGCCTCAATTACACCTGCAATTTCAATATAAATATCATTATCTTTGGTATGAATTAAATAATCACAATTCATATTTCTGTGATAAGATGAGACAAAAGATGAATATTTTACATCTCGAAAATAATCTATTCCATATCTTAATCCAAATTCTCTAAGATATTTTGAAAATATATATTCAAATTGGCTTGTAACATGTTCACCATCACTAAAATCAAATGTGATACCTCGACCTCTCTTGCCTAAAGAAATTCCTTCATTTGCCAATAATGTTTGCAGATTACAATTATAAAATTTTTTAATTGTTCTTTGTAAAGAATCTGCATTCAACCATTCATGAACACTGTCTATTTCAAATGTAGTAATAAAATTTCTATTATCGTCTTTTACATATTTACATATATCTTTTATCATTTGGTCTAATTCATCTTTTGTTAAAGTTCTATCCAACATGGACTCTTGAATTATTTCTAATCCAAGTTCCTTTTTCATATTATTAATAGTTCCCCAATAAGTTTTAATCGCTTCTAATGGTGGATGATAACAACCTCTTCCTCTAAAATCATCATACATTAAAGCTCTATCTTTTTCTGACTGTAATTTGTAAATCAGTTTTATCATTTTATCCTTTGACGGTGTTTTACCTTTTGCTACAAAACCACACCAATCAACAAAATCAGCCCAAGTTTTAACTGATTTATCTGGGCAATTATTTATATACCATCTACCATCAGGTAAGTTAAATGGCTCTTTCCGCAATAAATCATATTTTATTGGGTTGCCTAATTCTTCACTTTTTTGAATATATTCCCTTACATAATAGTCGTAATCCTCGATATTAAAATCTCTTTGTTTTGTATTTTTCACAATTTTCACCTATGCCTTCTCCTATGCCAATAACTAAAAATAGAACAGTAGAAGAGAGGCATAGGTTCTCATATACTTGGTAGCTACTTCAAATACCTACTGTTCCATAAATCCCACAATCAGCTATGACACCAATCATGAGCACATATATTTATTCTCTGTTTCCATTAACAGAAATATCAAATTAGTGGGCAGGGTTGGACTCGAACCAACGAAGCCGAAGCACCTGATTTACAGTCAGGCGTAATTGCCGCTATACGACCCACCCATAACAAAAAAGAGTGTGCAACATACACCACACACTCTAAGTTCAAATGTTATTCGGAATCAGCAAATTTGTCTCTTAAACACTTACACACTGATTCTTCTATAACATATCCTATAACTAAAATCCAAAAGCCTTTAACATCTTCTGAATATCTTCATGACTTAACTCATCGCTAGAGTAGTAAGAATAACTCATATAAGAGTCGCCATCCGACCTACTAGCAGTAAATCCGTGAGTATTTCCATCTTCGTCTTCAGAAGTGTGTCGATAAGTATCATCATGACAATCACAATTTTTACAATCGCCATCACAATCATCATATTCATTGCCAATTTCTACTTCATATATCTCATCAGATTCAATCTTTGGAACAATCTTAGAATTGCAATCATCAAAGATGTATACAACATCAGCTTCAACAAAGATATAACCATCCTTTCGCTTTACAGGTTCACACCAAATTTCGTCATCTAATAAGCTGATAACGAAAGCGTCATCATAACCATCCCATTCAGGAGCTGCTAATTCATTGATAAATGCAATATCATATCCGATTCCAACAAGTTCACGAATAATCTCTTTTGCATCTTCATATTTAGCAATGACATTTACTGAATTATAATCATCATCAGATGTTACTCTGTCGTATGTATCTGACATAACACAAGCAAATTTTTCATAATCTTTAAAATATAATGTTTTAATAATAATCACGACCTTTCAGATTAAGCATTTTTAACTGCATCTTTAAAAGCTTTACCTGCTTTAAACTTAGGGGCTTTCGAGGCTTCGATGTGAAGTGATTCACCTGTAAGCGGATTTCTACCTTCTCTTGCAGCTCTTTCAACAGTCTCAAATGTACCAAAACCAACTAACTGAACACGTTCACCAGTAACAACGGCATCCTGAATTGCTTTAATTGTTGCATCTACAAAAATCGCTGTATCCTTTGCAGTTACACCCTCTAATGTCTCTGATACTGTATCTTTAACTACTTTTACTAAATCTGTCTTGTTCATTTTTAATTTTCTCCTTTTTCTCAATTAATATTTTTTGTAATATAAAAGAGGGTAGCTGCTATAATAGTCAACTCCCTCATATACGATTTTACGGTAATCAAAAACCTGTTTGTATCAAACGATTTTATAAGGATAATCGTGAACCAAAGTTTGTTTTTCTTTAACAATATGTTATAAGATATAATATTCTCCCACCTACTGATCATATTTTGTGAAAGGTTGGTGATTCTCATGAACAAATGTGTTTATCCATATCTTGTTTATGTCAATGCTTACACTCGTGTAAGATTCGGAAGAATCGAGCATGTCTGTAAACATTGGCGCAGATATCCTGCAAGATAGCTTGTCTGTTGTTATTATGCCTTTCGTGTGGGTTTGTTCTGCACTCGATAACAGACGGGTGGGAGAGTATTGGTCTTAGGATTAATATTTTAATTCAATATAAACTTATAAGTTTCTGTATGTCCATATTTCTCATTATAAGCATATATACAGCAAGATGGCTTTGCACCTTTCATAAGTTTTTCACTATATGGACAACTACCAACGAAACTTGGACATACAATTACTTCACAATCAGTGTCAGACATTTCACCCACAGTTCCCATTTTTGCAGCGTGATAGTGTGCTAAAAATACAGTGGTGTAAAATGTCTTTTTATGATATGTAAGATCCTTTAATGCATTATCAATATTGTTAATTGTGTGACCATGCATTGCAATTGTCTTAAAATCAAAAACAGGAATTTCAATATATTCATACCCAAAATTCATATGTGGAGTAATTCGAGAGTTATTTACTAATACATCTTTAATATAATTGCAAATAACATATTCAACATCCTCTGATGCAATTTCGCTTGCTTTCGTTCCAAGTGGGCGAGTTTGTGAATGATTAGAAGTAGGACAGTGATAATAATCAATGAAACAGTATTTAGATAAATCGTTCAGAAATCTTGCAATTGTTTTTGCTACAAATACAGTGGCTTTTACAACAGAAGATTCATTCAACTGCAAATCACTTAATCTGAGAATTCCTTGAATATCATCACCCATACATAGAATTTTTAAATTAGAAATTTTTTTATCTATTATAAAATTCACAACATCAGAATAAAGTTTTTCAAATCGCTTTGTAATCTCTTCCAAAGAATACTCGTTTGTTTCAGTTACAAAATTTGCACCTGCATGAATATCTGCAATAGAAAGAATATATTCGTTTTGATGTTTTGAAATATCAACATATTTAAAATTTGGAACTTCATATAAAGATACTTCATTCGCTACATTCTCATAAAATAACTCAAATCTGCTCTGTTGTCTTACCTGTCGAGAATATTCTGTTTTTGTAGCATATAATTTATTTCGTTCTTTCTGTAACTCACGCCTCTGAATTTCTAACTCTTCAACATATTTGTCATTGTGATCGCAATTATTTTGGCTTTCTTTCCACTTATAATATTCTGATACAAAAGCAGAACCTATAAGTGGTGGTTGTGAACCTTTGCGAATAGTATCAGGATTAAATTCAAGTCCATATCTTGCACATATTTCTGACCAATCATCATCTGTTATATGTTGAACTTTGTTAGAACAGTCCTTTAATAAACGTTCATATTTTTCTTGAGTTAATCCATATTTCGCTAATTCTTTTTCAAAATTATACAATTATTCACCAACTCTCTACTCAACTTCTGTAGGTTCATCGAGTTCATTTTCTTCTTTTATTTTAACATTGATTTCTATATCACAGCCATTAAATACGGATAGAAGAGTAGCGAGTTTCTTTTCTTCTCCATCAACATCAATAGTTAAACTGTCACTATCTAAAATACCTGCAATTTTCATAGATTTCTGCTTTGTTTCCTTAAACACAAAATTTGCCATTTATCCTTTTCCTCCATAAATCAAAAATTCCCACCAGATTTATATCTGCTAGGATTATAATAATTATCTTTCTTACCTTTTTGTTTTCGAATGTCTAACATTTTCTGAATTTTATCACGATACTCCTTACTATCACTTAACCGATACATACTTATAAGTGTATGAGTTTGTGAATTTAATGGGATTTTATCATAACAAATATTATGTATAACAGTCTTTGCTAACTGCTTTGATAACATATGTGTATGATAATCGCCTTTAATATCAGTACGTGTCACTCGAAAACTACCATCTTTAATTTTCTCAATCTTAAAATCTTTTTCAGTCATAGGCATTACCCAACTGATTGAATTTTTCGTATTTTTTCTAAAGCGTTTATATTATATGTTCTTTCACAAAGATAATATTTTCGATTCTTAGTATATGTATGAGATATTCCATTTTCAGCATAGCGAATTTTATAATCTCTGTTAAGAATCATCGCTTCTTGTTTCGTAATCTGAACTATTTTGATTCACTCCTTTTGAGTTATTTCTTCCATATAACAATAGAAGAGTAATTGCAGGTAGACGAATCGCACGTCTTCCATGAGATTATGACTCTCATATGCTTCTTTTACAACAACCTGCGATAAAAATAAAATAGCTAGTGAAAGCACCGATTTTCAGTGCAACCACCAGCGTAAAAAGTAATACAAACAAAATAAATACTTTATTATGATAGCAATAATCCCTTCGGATTGCCTCCACAAACGCACTCATATTCAGCCACAATATAATGAAATCTGAGCATATAAACCGTCATCCATATACTTTTTCACCAACAGGAATACACCTGTCTCTGTATCGGTTCGATTGGTTACGAACATCTTTCACCCGTCATTCAGAATTAATCAACCTCAAACTTACTTGTATAATTTGATGTTCTCTTTATATACCTTGTTCTTCTACTGCCTTGGGCTACTCAATCACTTGACTTGTCTTATACAATCCGTTTCCAGATCATCACGGCAAATTGACTTATTTTGGTACTCCCCTACTTATCTCCTATAGATTACCAGTCTACAGGCATCAGGGTTAAGCATTACAGTGTAACTCTCTATTACATCAACGACAAGATAGCAGCTTTTAACTACATTTGCTCTCAGTACATACGCTTATCTTTAAGGATTTTCCTAATATCCTAATATACCTCACGGTAGTTTGGAGCAAATCATTATAAAGTATCCCATATAATAATTTGCCGATATTCACGCATTCTCAGCACAGTGACTAAACCGATCTACACTGAGTTCATTGCAATCATAGTAAAGTATTTATTTTGATTGTTTCTATTTTATTTGTCAGCCAAGAAAAGCTGATTTCATTCTAAATTATTATGTAATTCTCTTACTTTTTTACGAAAATCATCAGTGAATACTGCTGACATGAAAATAGAATAATTAGAATTGATATTTAATCTTTTTGAAACTGATTGCTCAGATGGTATATACCTTGAAGTTACTTTTAGTCCAGGAAATAATTTTAATTCAACGTAATCATCCTTATCACTAAATTTATCCTTTACCACATCTCCTAATGCATTAGTTATCTTGTAAATGTCAGTTAGAGAACAACCAGTTTTAAGATTTATTTCTTTTACAATTTCATTTTGATTGTAATATTTTTTTTCTTCTTGTATTATTATCACTCCTTTGCTAAATAGCAAATATGATTACAGTGGAGTAGGGTAGTAATCGTAAAATAATAGGGAGAAGACTACCCTCTCCTATGTAACTTAAAAATAGCTCCACAGTAGGTTGTGTAATTAGCTGTTCATTTCGCATTTTGCCTGTTTTTTTGTAATTTTGAAACCAATATCAAACAATTTAATATCAGTTCCATCTTCTTCTAGTTGGGAAATTTCATTCTTAGATTGGATGATAGCCTTATTAAAACTGTCATTTCCACAGAAGTACATAATTTCTAATAAAAGATTTTTGATTTGAGAGTTTTCTTTATCCTCAAGAGAGGAAAGTAGACGATATAATGTAGAAAATCCGATTGTTTCATCTTCAATATCCGAAATAAGGTCTTCTCTTAACTTATTCGCCTTTTCGTTTTTGTCTTCCCTTGTATCTGAATCAGAAGCATAAATATTTTTTCTTTCATTTATATATCTTTTTAGAATACTATAAATTTTATTTATTTGTTTCTGATTTACACGGTTTGTTCTAAATAAAGAGTTATCTAATATAGATACAAATGGTAGCCAATCCTTTTTATAAGGATTCTTAATTTTGAATCCATTGATAATTGTCTGCAAATAATCCATCGAAGTATGGCATTTACAATAATGTTTTTTATCAGGATTATAATATCCCTTTTGTTTAGAAATATGAGAGAAGAAATGTGGCATACGCTTTTTACCTCTTATTAATTCCCCTTCTTCATTCTCTTCATATTCACGCACAAACTCATCATACTTTTCACGTAGCTTATCTAATTCTTTACCATTATTGATAATAAATTCTTTTTTTGCTTTATCAATTTCAATTCCAGACATTACATCTAACTGACATATATCATAATACAACTCCTTAATATCATTATAAGTAGCACCATGATACATCTTGTCCCAAAGTAAAGAATTTAACTCCTGTGATAAATTAACAATCTCTCCAATTTTATTTACAGATGTTTTAATGTCAAGATCTGCCTGTTGTTCAGGTGTATAATATCTTTTGACTTTTGTTGAACTAACAAACGATGTTGGTGTTTTGAATAAGTGATAATTTCTTTTAGCTGCACGAATAAGTTTTTCATTATCTGTCAACATTACTGTATCACTGTCGAAGTCAGCACCCGATAGTCTCTGTAATACATTTTCTCCGATAGAGTTGATACATACAATTTCATTTGTAAGATTGAGATAACAATCTATCAATTTATTCTCTGTATTATTTGTAAGCCAAATATTTCCAATTGTAACATGTGGTGAACGACTGGCAAGAAGAGTTTTATTGTATTCAAAACGTGTACTGTGTATATTACCAATTCCAATCTGACTCTTTCCTTCGAACTTACCTATTGATTGCTGTAACATTTCTATTGGATTGCCAAGAAGAGTAGAATAGTTACCATTTACATAGATATGACCATTTTTAAGATTCTTATAATATGAACGAAGCAAGTCAATAAGGAATTCTTGATAATATTTAGTCTTTGTGAAGTTATCATTCACACACATTAAATTATAAACCACATCATTTTTACTACTCATAGGTTTATCCATAGGTGACATCTCATCAATATCTGGATATTTAATGTAATAACGTACAACTTCTGGTCTGTCTCTAAGCATTTGTGCAAAGTCAAGTGATTCCTGTAAAAATTCCCTTACCTCATCTTTCGACATCTGAAGGGTATTGAGTAGCTGATAATGAGTCTGTACCAAACGACCACCAAAGAAGTGAGTTTTCTTATCATGCTTTACAACACCAAAATCAGGATATAAGTGGTCAAGCCATTCATCCCATGTGCTAAATTTCAAATATTTAATACTATTAGGAGTAGTAATAAGCTTTACATCTTCAATTCGTGTAGCTCTTGTTTTACCATTTAACTGAGATACATTTGTTATATTGTTATCTTTAAACCATTGTTGGATATTGCAGTTGAAACAACAAGACTTGAACATCAGATTTCTAAGAAGAAGCATACCATATTCTGAGTAATCTCCGAATAATGATATATCCATAAGTGATTGTCCATCCCAAATTGTATTTGTGATTTCACAATTCTTTTCAGTAGTTTTTAGCCAACCATCTTCATCATGCGTTTCAATTACGTCCTCATTAAACACGCTATCATAATCATCAATTAAAAGAATATTTTCTGGTTTAATTGGAATCGTATCAATGATGCTACTAGATGGGAGAGCAATATATCCTTCGTATGCAGCTAAATCAATAGGATCGCCTTGATTGTATTTAAGACCACCTGAACTGAACTTTAGAATCGGTTCATATAAATCTTCTCTGATAAAAAGACATTTGCCAACTCTTGCAGAACCAGTGGAACGTTTCATACGACAATACCTAACACCATTGCAGATGAATCCATCTTTATATAATTCTGTTCTGAGTTCAGCATTTGTCTTTACTGTCTTAGGTTCACCCTTTTTATGGTACTGAGTTTGAATCTCTTTAATAACAGTTTTATCCTTTTTATCATAGATATTTACCTGCTTTTTAACAAATGGCTTTGGTATATCAGTTGGGTTTTCAATTTTTTCATTTGTCTTAATTCCGACAATTTCACCTTCGCTATTTTTAGCAATACCATCTTCAAAAGACAAATCTCTATAATCATATCCAAGTCTGACAAAAGTATTTTTATTCATCTGATTCCATTCTTTAACAGAATACTTGAATGTGAGATTAATTACATTCACAGAGTAATCATGTTTTTTAATTCTAAATGAAAAATCATGTTTCCTAAATTTTCTATAGTAAATATCCTTTAACTCTATAAGATCCAAACTATAATCAAGTGTGTTAATAAATTTTCGTAAATTATACTGTCCATCTTTAAGCTTTAAATTATATCCTTCTGGATTTTCCTCAATGTAATGTGCTGATAAATAAATATCCTTTGCATCAATAGATGGTATGTAAACTCCGTTATTGTTTGTCATTCTAACATTCCTCCATAATTCTAATTTCCGAATAAAACATTGGTATATATTTATGACATCCATTTATGCCCAATTCATACAAGCGATTCATTTCTTTTGCGATAACATCTTTAATTTTAAAATCCTTTTTATCTACATCGCCTATAAAAAGATTTATATTACCACTCCAATAACCCAACAATGATAAAGTAATTAAACAATGACACGAAAAAATATCTATATGAAAATCCATATTCCACGCTTTATTATTACAACTATTAATTTGCCTTTTTAATTTTTCTAATTGTGGCTTTAATTGAAGTTCTACATATTCTTTATGTTTTTTATCAAATTCTTCTTTTTCCTTTATTTTTTTCCTGAAAAGAATTGTATATTGGTTATAATATTTTTTCATAATTGGATAAAAACAATCATATACATCTGTTTCTGTTGTATTTTCTCTTATATGAAAAACCGTATTTTTAAAATATATCTGCTTTTTCTTCCTATATAGACGAGTATGATCATATTCATCGCAATTACTATATCCAAACTCCTTATTTAATCTTCTTATCACTGAACTAATGTGTTGTAAATGAGCAGCTTCAATATCTTGCTTATCAGTATAATTATTTTCTAATTCATATCTTAATGAAGCATGTTTGCCTCTCATTCTTTTACATACAAAACGTTGATCTTCTGATTCCATCTGCTTAAAAGCTTCAATCAAAACATCAATTTTAGAAGTTCCAGAATAAAAATCTTGAAGTTTTCTCCAAAACCAATCTAATCGTTCCCATTGGATTTTATATTTGATGAGATCCTTTCGTTTCCAATAAATTTTTCTTTCTGTGATTAAATCATCATAATCTTGTCTTGTATAATGTTTAATATAACATTCACCAGTAGAAGAGGAGTAAATGATATCAAATTCTGGAATTTCTGCTGTTGTTGCTTTTATTAGCTGCTCATTTACGTCTAATTCCAAAACATCGCATCCAAGCTCGTCCCATTTTTCAATATAATCATCAGTTTTCTTGTTTGTATCTGCTATTTCAATATAAAATCTTTTTCCTTCTGTAGTTTCTACAGTAATATCAGGGCGATAGTCACCAAATTTAGTATGAAACGTTTTTTCGATTTCTGAATTAGCAACTTCATATGTAATTTCTCCAACTTTGAATTTACTTCCTTGTTTAAGCAACCATGTTTTATAAGCAAAATGAATTCTACTTTCTCGTGAACACATTCCATCAATATGATGAAAACATCTTTGCTTTTGATAGGTCTTATTTGGATCTTGTCCATTCCAAAGTTTAACTCTTCCTAAACAAATAGGACAATAAAGTACGTCACTGCCACTTACATTGTAAACATTCTTCCAATCGGCATATTCACTTTTAGAATCCAATGCGTACATTAACTCTGGTTCATAATTGACCATATAAAAATCCTCCTTTTATCTTTTATTTATATTTTCACTTATATATTCTCCGAATGAAATTTCTATTTCTCGTTAATTCACAAACCAAACAGGAACTTTATCACAATCATTCATCTTATAAATCAAATATGAGCAGTATCCATCCACCAACTCGAAATCTTTATTGAGTTTAATCTTGCCGATCGTCCCATATTTCTTAAAGCCATATACTTTACTCCAAAACTTCTTTGGATGTGGACTTTTAAGCTGAAAATCATATGTAATGACAATATCTTTAATCGGAATCCAATATTCAACATCAGTCCTATGACCAAATAACAAAGCCCACAAAATTTTATTCATCATCATTAAAATCCTCCATTTCTTTAAATTTATATCCTAAGAAATCAGTTAGCCACATAATTCCAGGAATACACTCTCTATGTATATACTCTCCATTATCATTCTCTAAAAACTCATCACCTATTTCAATAGGTTCACTGCATTCACAACACATGTAACTGCTTTGTGCTGGTTCATACTCTGGACATCCCACTTTATGATATCCAACCCCATGACAATAAGGACAACATAACCTCATGGTTTAAGCCACCCCCTCTACATATTCATACCCATACCCATCGTTGGTTGTATAATATATGTGTTTGATACCAAGATCTTTGATTGCAGCCATACAACTAGGACATGGTCGTGCCAATCCGTGATCCTGATCATAACGAGTCCTGTAAATATACAATTTCACTTTGGAAAAATTAATATTGAGATGACGAATAGAAGAGATGCAACTAATCTCGGCGTGAAGTTTTGGTAGGAGATTATTGATGCGATATTGATTATAATACTGTTGTAAAGGATGAGTTTTATCTGTATTATATCCAACACCGATAATCTTACCTTGGTATACTGCAACACAACCAATATGTATTTTGTGAAAATCTGATAAATCGGCAATATTACGAGCTTTTAAGAAATATCTACAATCCGTTTTACTTATCAAGCCAAACCTCCCAGTAACCGTCACGGTATCTTGTTTTTAAGTCTTCATAATGAAATTTCAATAAATCAAGGATGTGATAGATATAATAGACATAATCAATCTGACCAGCACGTATATTACGTAGCACATCATTTATAAAACTGCAATATTCCTGCCAATTAGTTGCTCCACTATATTCACCGTATTTCTCAGTATTCCATGTACCAGGTTTCTGAGAATATTTACCAGTCATTCTCGTAACAGTTGTAGCTGGTGTAACAAATAGCTTGCGAATCTGAAGTTCTTGCTGCCATTTTTCATCGGTGAGATCAGAAGATGGTCTTCCGTTTGTATTACTTACAAGTTTCATCTCTTTTAATTCTTCTAAAGTCATTGATTTGTATATATTCATTTTTTTCTTTACCTGCTCCTTTTCAAAAATTGTCTTTTCGAAGTTATCTGCCTCTGCGTATTTATTTATTCTCTTTTTATTTGGTGTTTCTGTAGAAAAATCTTCAATGTCAATTTCACCTGCAAATGTGTTATAGTTCTGTGCGTAACTTGTTTTCATATTTTAATAATTCTCCTTTAGTTTTTAAAATAATTTTATTCATTGCAATCAGCTCCTTTTGAGTGCTGCGTTAATTGGTTTCTGTATTTTATTGTTCTCCAAAAGTTCTATCTGTTTTTTTATTTCCTTATCAGGACTATATTCTTTATCAATTCTTTGACCGTGTTCATCATGAATAAAATGCCTATAATCAGCAAACACCTTTGGAGTAGTAGCATATTTTTCTTTGCCATCCTTAATATATTTTTCTCTCTTCATAGGTTGACATTTTACAATTTTGAGTTCTTCTAAAATGTCAACTATACGACTAACATATCTTTCAGAAAGTCCAATATCTTCTGAAATAGTCTTAAAATATCTATAACAACATAGTGGTTTGCTATCCATTCGATTCAAATTGACACGAATATAAGAGAGTACAAGTAGAATATAAGCTGATGATATTCTTGCAGTATCAATCTCTTTATGCTTCAATTCTTCTTTGAAATTTAATATTGCATCCAACTCATCAAAATAAATAATTCCAAACTTATCAGGTACATCGAATTTTTCTATATTAAGTTTTACTTGCTGATATTTGACCGAATTGGTCTTTTCTTTTAGACATTTATCAAAATCTGGACACGATTCAAAGTATCCATAATGAGAGAGAAGCAATAGAACTTCATAATATTTCTGATTTATCTTTCCATCTCTGTAATTGGGTTTCAATTTAGACCAGTGGCAAAGTTCTGTTGTAGAAAATGCCACTGTGTCATCAAGTGACCGCCTTGCACAAAGATATGAGAAGATTATTACACGTTTAGATGAGAGATCCTTATCATAAATGATTTCTCGTGGAATTTTTACATAGTTTGGCAAGACGTATCACCTCACTACTTATCAGGATGCATAACCTAATTTTCTTGCTTCTAAACGAGCCTTTGCGTTTGCGTCTGCTTTTGCTCTTAATTCAGCACACCCACAACTTGGAAACCATGCTTCTATGTAATCAACACACCTCTGATAATCACATTTCTTAGTTCTTGCTATTTTTGAACCTAATCCAGCATTCTGTCTTGTATCTTTGTATAACCTCTGAATAAAAATTTTGAAGTACTTTTTGATTTCTAACGGATCATCACCAATGATAATTATCACTCGTTTTCTAGCTAGTTCAATAATCATTTCCTGCTGAGTTGTAGTAATTTCCTCATTTTCTTTTAGCTGAATAATATCTTCCTTCATTGTATTAACATCATCTGTTAATGAATTAACTGCTGTTGCAACAACCCCTAGCTGTTTACTCATATTATTTACATTCATAGCTGTCTGCCCAGTAATATTCATTAACTGCTGCATATCAAAATTCTCATTGTTTCCATTGTAATTTGCCATTTCGTTCATTATTAGTCCTCCTAAATTTAATTGTTAATATTCTTTAATAAAGTATCTGCCCATGAATAAACTGCATTTACAGCACTTATATAAGATTTTTTCTCGTAATCTGGTAATTCATTCAAATGGTCTGTAAGCCAAACATAACCGCCTGTCTTTTCAATAAAGTCTGCCACTTTAGAACAGAAGAATATTGTTGAATCTTTAAGCTTTTTGTTATATTGCTCAGTTGGTTCTGTTATTTTCATATTCTCTATTTGCTTTCTTAAAGATTGTAATTCTGAAACCTTTTCATCAAACTGAGTCATAAGATTTTTATAATCTTTTTTATAATCTTGTAGTTCACGTTTCGTAGACTCATAATCGGATGGTATAAGGGGATTTTCTTTAAGCTGTTTTATCTCATTGATATATTTTTGAACTTCATTTTTTGTTATTTTCTTAGTAGTGTCCATAGAAGAGATGAGTTCAACCTGCTCATCTTCAGATAGATTACGCATCATGGCAAGGGCAGTAGTCTTAGTTACAATTCCAGTAGTTACTAATTCATCCAATTCAGGTATCATATCAGCAAGCATTTTATAATTCTGAAGAGTGTCTACTGATATACCCATTTGTGCTGCCAATTGTTCTTGAGTCTTTTTAGGTGCTTCCGATTTATTCGTAACCACCTCATATTGATTACCCTGAAATGAGCTTGATCCATTTTGTATTCCATACAATCTTTCTAACTCTTTGATTCGTTTACCTACTTTTTTAGCAGATCCACCGATTTCGCCACGCCTACGAATGTTGGATTCAAGTAAATCAAGTAATACATCATCTTCTGATTTATAAATACGAATTTCTGCTTCTATGGTAGGTATTTTTAACTCTTTAAAAGCTCTTACACGTTGATGTCCTGATACGATTACTTTATCTTGTGTGATAATGATGGGTTCTATATTTCCACGTTTATTATCCTTGATACGTTTTCGTATAGATTCCAAAAGTTCTTCCCATTTTTCTCCACTAATGTCATCAAAGAATTCGTTATTCCTCGGATGTGGTTTTAATTCATCAATATTAAATTGTTGCATTTTTCTTTCCTTTCTTCTAAAACATAATTTACAGTTACAATTTGTGAGATGAGAGTGTGATAAATGATTCAATAATATATTCTCCATTTGAATTCAAAAAACATTAAAAAATTGCACTTGTATGAAATTGTTAAAAATTTATTTAGGTACATACATCATGTACCTAAAAGTGAAAAATTACTTCATTTGGGTACATCCCAGCTATCAATTTTGTGCAGTCTATATCTATATAGACTCATATTATCAAGAGAAGAATATTCCGTTTGTATTTCGCTAACGCTACATACAAACTCCATAATTTTTTGTTTGATTGTTATTGGTTGATTTAGGTACATGGTGTTTTGGATTGATGGTTTCATTTGGGTACATGTATGATGTACCTATAGTTTTATTCTCTATCTGGGTTATTATTCTGTTCCAAATCAACATACTTCTCTTTGTAAATATCCTCTACAAAGAATACTGGTAATTTGTCATGGTACTTTTCATATAATTCCTCATCAGAAATACGAGAGTAGCATTTGCCTATTGGTGAGTTAACTTCTCTGATATAATCTTTTATAATAGATTTATTTTCCTTGAATCGCTCATTTATTTTTCCACAAATAGTACAGTAGGTATATAAACCTGTATTAAGACGAGTCTTTCCTATAAATGTGGATCTGTATTGAATCAGACATTCTTCATAATGATGTTTATGCTTTGATTTATGATTACTCCTTGAGATGCTACTTCCTGTTGGTTTGAGATATTTTGGTATTTCTGTTTCATATTTGTTCATTTGGTTTTCATTCCTTTCTATGTTGATATTTATATATTCTCTATCTGAATTGTATTTATGAGTTTGTTTTAGATTGTCTACCCTAAAGATATTCTTTTCTCGCTGACGCTGCGAAAAGACCGTCCCTATCAAGGGACTATATCTATGCTGTCGCATGAATAATTTTTTAATCTTACTTACAATAGTGATGGAAGAGTAATTGTTTTTATAGTCTACTATTAGAGATATTTATTATAAAATGAGATAAATTTAAGGTTTTATGCAGTTTATGACAAATGGTATGTCTGACTATTAAAATGGATTTTTGATGCAATTTTTAACGATTTGAGTGAGCATATAGAACATATGAAATATATGAATCAATTTATCTTGTTATAATATTCTTGTTATTATTTTTTGGTTTGGTTGTATAATATAATGTTTTTTACCTGCTATTATGGGCGATTATCTTTAAAAATTGCAGTAAATTTCGTTTGAAAGGCATTTAATGATAAATTGGTAGGCTAGAACATAAAGTGTCTAATTTTTCTTTGAGAATGAAATTTTGTGAGTATATAGAACAGATGAAATTTTGATATAAAAATAAGACATCTTACGATGCCTTATCAAATATTGTTGGTATTTTTGTATTTATATTATTGGTATCAGTTAAATTATTTTGTTCTAATAAATTATCTACTATAGACTCAAATAGTTTACGCAGTGTTTTGTTATGCTCAATCACATCAAGTGTATAACATGATTCTAAATGATTTTCATAACAATAATCATCTATTTCTTGATTAAGATCTATGTCTGGATATGTATTTTTCATCTCATTATAGAGATTTTTATATAGTTCTTTATAAGATATTTGGAAATAATCTGTTAAAAGTTGATATTTTGGGAACATCTTAGTTGACCAATATGACCATTTCTTTTTAGGAAGCTGTTGTGGCTTTTCGAGAAAGTTAATTTCTTGCTGCATTGATGTCATTGTCTGTGTGAGAGTAGTTAGCATATTAGTTATTGTGTTTAATGTTTCTGTTATAGGTTGCATATTCATATCTGAAACAGTTTTGTGGTCTATAAACACGGAAGCTAATACATCTGCACATTTGTCTTGATATAATTCAAGTTTTGAAGCTAATTCTGGCTGAGTTTGTTTCATCTTTGGTGTAATATTAATTTTTGCTAATGCTATTGGTAATTTGTGTTGTGAAATACAGTATGTTTCTTTGTCTAATAGGGTAGTGTCATTTTTAGTCACTACCTCTTGTATAGGTATGTTGAACTTTACCACACCTTTAGAAATAACTGGATCATTAATCCATTTATCACGTCTTTTACGAATCTGGTCTTTATTTATGAAGCCAATTCCTTTTAATACTGAATTAATTGCAGTATAAATTTCACCAGTTGCATTGTCTTTGAGTGCAATAAGATTGTCTCCATAAAAATTAAAATCTGTTACTTGTAATGCTGTTTGTGTGTTCATTTGTAAATCCTCCTTTAAGCTGAATAATTATTTTTTGTATTGGATATATAGTTATTCTCTTATTGATGTGATTTTGTATGGTTTTTATATACCCCTCTATGTTGATAATAGATGTGACGAGAGAAAGTTAAGTTTTGAAAGATGAGAATAGTAAATTTTTGATACAAAAAGTGTTATCGAATTTTGCTTTATATAATAGGTAGTTTTTAATTTTTAGATAGAATTTTTAGAAATATGAATTTTTCAAAAATAGGGTTTGACAGGGCTAAAAGTATTGATTTTGTTTGGTTTTAACGATATGGGGTACGATAAAGGATTTTGAGGGCGAAATTTGGGATTTTACTTGATTTTTGTGGGATTTTAAGAGATTGTTTTTTTTGGTTATAAAAAATGATGGATTATTTTTTAAGTTGATGTATAGATGAAGCTGCTATACCCAAAACAAAAAACAAGAACACTTGTTTTAGTTTTTGCTACCCCCAAACATATGTTTTTCTGCGGTATTTCTATAAATTTCCGCAGTCGAACAAATGTTTGATTTTTCTTTACTGGATAAGTCGAACAAGCGTTCGGAACACTTGTTTTGATGCTGATATGCAGTATTATAATGAATATTTATTTTTGAAAAATATCGTAAAAATATTTAAAAAAACAGTTGACAATCACCCGAAAAGGTGATATTATAAATACAACAAATCAAGAACGACACAAAAATAAAAAAGTTCTTGACATATCACAACAAATTGTGATATGATAGCATCATCAACAAAATAAAATGATTTTTCGGAAAAGTCGTACTTTTCAAACTTCTCCGCAAGCAATCCGATAAAATCACAAAAAGTTGTTGACAATCACCTAAAAAGATGATATTATAAAATCACCGCAAGGGGAACAATCCCAAGCGGTAAGTACCTTGAAAACTGTATATTGAAAAAAGTTTTTATGTCAAACTTTTGGTTGCTCCCGTACTAGGTGGAGTGTAAAAAGTCCAAATTTTTTACATAGAAAAGGAGGTGTATTCAATGATATACATCTTGTTAAAGTTAGTTTGCTACTTGTTGGCAATACTAATCTTAGTTGACATTTTACATAATGTCAGTAAGTAACAACTAACTTATTTTCAATGTATAAACATTGACACCTCCACGGCGTAAGCCGTCACCATGTGACAGTTTAGCACTCTCAACAAGTCTATTCTATCACGATTCTGTGAATTTTTCAATATACCAAAAATAAAAAAATTGTGGCGACAGCTATAGTTTAAATATTATAATCCTAGATTATATATACTCTATAGTGAGTAACGAACAATTCTAGTGAGTTTTGAATTTTTTCTCACTATACAAATTAAATAAAAGAGGTTGACAGCGACACCCGTAAGTCGTGAGGTACTCCACGGAATAACCGTACAGAAAGACCGACACATAACTTATACTTTAAGACTGTGAAAATGGGAGTAAACCCATAAGGCATAGGATGTAAGGCTTAGTGTATATTCTAGGTAGTGCATGACAGACAGCAAGCAAACCGCCAAACAAGTTGAAAAAACTTGTAAATAAATCTATACCGATAGCAATCACGGTGTAACCGCTTTACTTCTTACCGAAAAGGTCTTATAAAAGCGGTAAATATAAAAGATATATAAGTTATATACATCTCTTACAGGGTAACACCTGTAAGTTCTTTAAGGTGATAGGGTAATACTTATACTTTAAGGATACTAATGATATAACCTCCCTGTATTGGATTGCTTATAAGATTTTACATAGTTAGAGGAGCAGACTGGTAGTATTGCAATAAACTGTAGTCTGCTCTTTTATAGTGTGTAAAACACTACAATAATAACAACGATAGCATTTTATGCGTGATTATTAAATATCACGAGAAAGGTGGTACTATGAATACATTATCAATTAACTTTTATGCAAAAAATATCAAGAAAGATGCTTTAGCTGAGTTTCATTCGGCTATTGATTATGAAAATGCTGATATGAATATTCAGTTATTGGATACTGATATTTCACGGCTTGAAACTCGTATCACAAACCTTAAAAACAATGAGGATAAGACTGAGGAAGAAAAAGCGATTGAGTTAGCAGACCTTACTGCTAAACTTGACGAAAAACAGGCTTTACGGTCTGAGTTTGAGCAGGATAAAAACAACCTTGTAGAAATATATAACAAGGTTGTATCTGCTATGTCCGAAAAGAATGCTAACAATTTCGGCAACAGTAAGGATGTAGTCCGCACGGTTCTTAGGGTACTTGCAACATGGGATAACTCTAAGTTGGTGAAGTATGCTATTATTCCAGCATTTAAGGACGAAATTTTATATAATGCCTTAGAAACTATTCACATAACATCAAAAGCGGGAAATGATGGAAATATTGTAATGTCAAAAGAAGTAAAAGAAGCCTACAAAACGGCATCTACGCAGTTGGAAAACATTATCAAGACAACCTTCAGCCTGCCTTTTGAAACACCATACACGGATAAAACTCGTGTAAAACTCACGGCAGATGATAAAAAGTTGCTCAATGACTGTTACATTAGAGGCTTCTCTAATAAATTTGATACGGATGAAGATACAGGAAAAGTGACATTTAAAAAGCGTCAGATTAACACGCTTGTAAAAGCAAAGAAAAATCGCAAAACCGGTAAAATGGAATACGATTATTCCGGACTTGCAAGCACTATCAGCAACATTGTAATTAAGCACTACTTTACAGAAAAGTAATAACAATCTATAGTTAGAGGCGGTAAGGGAAACTTTACCGCTTTTATAGTGTAGATTTTACACATATTGTATGAAATAACGGTCACAAGTCCGCAAAATTAGAATAATGGAGGAAATAACTATGCTTAAATTTAAAAAATCTGAAATAAAGGCACTCGCAAACAAGCTCACTAGAAATAGTGAACTTTTCGGGGATGAGGTTGCGTCCGTAACTTCTCAGCTAGTTTCACTCTCAAACTCTGCAAATGAGTTTGGCTGCTCAATGGAAGGGAAAATCCGTAACTGTTGGGGCGGAACTGTAACTGTAGTTGCTATGCCTAATGTTCGCAAGCATAGTTGGAGTTTTTAAGAAGTAAAATGGCTTTTTATAACTTATTTGAAAAAGGGAATTTTAGACTTTCCAACTGCAAAGAAAATGGCACAAGCAAGAATTAGTGCATAGTTAGAGGAGCAGATCAACACAAAAGGTCTGCTCTTTTATAGTTGAAAATCACAAAATAGTGTGATAGAATGGAGGTGTCAGTTATTGATGGAGGTGTAATTTATGATAATATACGATAAGTTGGCAGGGATTCTCAAAGAGAAAAACCTACAATGGAAAGATTTGTGCAATGCTGGAATAGGTGTAAACACACCTGCAAAGTTTTCGCACAATAGAAATGTAAACACAGACAGTATTGATAAAGTCTGTGCATTTCTCAAAGTTCAACCCGGAGATATTATGGAATGGGTTGAGAATGAGAATCAAGCAGAGATTCTGTCTCTGCAAAGGCAGAAAGAAGAGCTTGAAGCTAAAATTGCGGAGCTACAGGCAAAAAAAGAAAAACTACAAAATCAAAACTAAAAATAAAGGAGGACAAAACCATGAAAATAATAGGAAAAGTAAAAAAAGATCAGAACTTCACTTATGTCTACACAAAAGATGCAGTGTACACTCACGGACACAATACATCAAAGGGACACTATGGTTGTGTAAAGGTCGGAAAACGCACAGCAACAGGTGTCGTACTCACTCAAGAATACCTTGATAAACAGAGAGAAACCATAGAAGGTGATGATGTGGAAGTGGAATTTTAATTCTGCTTTAAAACGCAAACCAAAAGCATCTATCAAACGATAGGTGCTTTTTTTATACCCAAAATTAAGGAGGAAACACAAAATGAAAAGAGTATCAATTACAGAAGCAGTCAACATTCTGAAGGCAGATACTACATACCGCAAGGATGTATATCTTGTGCAGAATGTAATCACAAAGGAAAATTATTGCACAACTGGCAAACTGGGTAATTATTCAGTTTGTCGTGTTGACAGGGCACAATGTAACCCTGAAACCCTAAAGGCAAATGGATTTAAGATTGCATTTATCTAAGCATAATAATACCCAGTATAGAAGGCATTTGCAAAGGCAAGTGTCTTTTTTAGTGTGTATTATTCGCATACGGATAGTCTGTGTGATAATGACAGACACAACTACGGATGCAAAATAAAAGGAGGAAGTCAACATGACAACAAAAGGAATAAAAACAAATAACCTTGCGTTCACAATGCAACACAAGTCACCACGGAAATACAAAAAGGACAAACCTGAGAAATGGATCAGACAATCAGGCGAAAGCAAAGCGATGTTAGCGAAACAGTTAGCATCGCTTTTTTAGTGTTAAAAATTTTATAGAAGGGAGAATAAAGTTATGAACGAAGTAAAAGATATTACAGCAATACGAGCAAATTATTATGCTTTGCTAATTGCTATTTTAACAAAGGCAACGGCAAAAGACTCATTGATGATAATGAATATTTGCCCTGATGTGGAAAGAGAGGAGAAAAATGTTTAATTTTAGAATTATTAACTTACCTGACGGAAATCAGGTAATAGACCGCACCGTTAAAACACCATACGAGGCACTTACGCCTGTGCAGATGGTCGAATATACGGAAATGGATAACAGAATGGCGTTTATGGATAGAATGGAACGCAAAAGAAAAATAAAAAAGAAAAGCTCATTTGCTACAATTTTGACAAATGTAATAAATGCGTCATAAGGAGGAATAATAAAATGCCAAAAGGATTTTATACTGAATTTGCTTACATGGGATTTGTCCCATCTGTAGGTAAATATTGGCAGTTTGAAAGTGAGGCTGATTATAGAGAATATCTTAGAGAGGTAGGTGAGACAATATGATAAGAACAAGATTGACACAATACATTTGTGCACTGTCAAAGCCTGAGCAGGATAAAATTCTTGAAAAGGCAAAAAAGAAAATTGAACAATTAGTTTCAGAGTGCGAAGTCGAAAATGAACTTGAAATAATTCGCAATTCAAGGGTCTGTGATGTTGCGGATTTAATTGAAGCATAAATACAGGAGGTGATTTTTATGGTAGATTTAAAAAAATCCACTTGTAAGGGGTGTAAGTATTACGAGGTATGTGGCACAGAAAATAGAAAAGAGCCATGTGCAGGAAAAGAAATAGTAAAAGAAAAATAGATAAGTTAAGAAGCGACTGTCTGAATGATGGTCGCTTATTTTATTACAGAAAATAAATAAAAAACGAAAGGTAAAAGGTGATAAATATGTGCAAAATAAACGGAAAGAAACTGGAAGAACTTAGAATTGAGAGAGGATTATCACGGTTAGAACTTGCTACAAAAATTGGAATGTCTAAATCTTCTATACAGAAATATGAAGTTGGTGTGGCAAATCCAAGTGATAAAGTAGCAGATAAGATTTGTATGATTCTTAAAATCAATCGTGGAGAGATTGAAATGCACGATATCGGATATAACTTTATGGATCAGCGAAGCAAGACAGTAGATAAATACAGATTGCAGAAAGGTTTTCATCGTTACTCTACACCAGAAGAAACAGAGAAAATAATTACAGATGCATGTAAGGAAAATGACGAAAAGATAAAAAGTGAAATCAAAAGTGCTTTTAATGTGTCTGTTGGAATAGGAGACAGAAAGAAATACATACAGATTGATCCAACTTTCGTCCATGTTCCTACATGGCAGAGAGATACAGATATTGCAAAAGCAATGGAAATTGCAGAAAATTTCAAAGAAGATAAATTTGATCCAATTAAAGGATATATAAATACAGATGGAAAACTGGATATTGCTGATGGAATGCATAGAATTATTGCACTGATTATCTATAACAAAGATAAAAAAGATGATGAAAAGTTAAAGGCAATTATAGATGTACTTAATTGTAATGAAATTGAGGCAGCATTAACTTTCTTAGGTCAGCAGTCTGGTAGAAAACCAATGACAGTCAAAGATACATATAGAGCAGGAATTAAGGGAAATGTACCTGAATATCTTGAGTTTAGAGATGTGTTTACGAATGAAAGCATTCAGATTACAGCAGAGAAAGAGAAGATTGATAATCCTATTGGAACTATTACACCATCTGCGACAGCTCTTAGATGGGCTAATAGAGATAAGGAGATGTTAATAAAAGCAATTAAATTGATTAAGGAACTTGAATGGTGTGGAAGCGAAAAGAATGCATTTACATTAAGAAACTTTTCAACTATTAAGAAGTTGTATGCGAATTATGGAAATGAAGTAGAATTAAAACTTCTTACTAATTGTAAAGGTGCAGTATTTTATGAGAGCAAAGTCGTACCTGTAAAGAGCAATGCAGAGTTATATGACATTCTTTCAACAGAAATCAACAAATAAAAGCGAATATATAAATGAAAGAGGTGAGATTATATGAGAGGATTACCAAAAAGACTTTTAAGAGAAATGCGAGAATTTGTCCCTATATTGGAAGCGAATAATTACGAATGTAGAAGATCAAGCGGTAGCCATTTTATGTTTGTAAATGCAGTTTCAGGGAAAACATTAGTTGTAAATACTCATCTTAACAAGATGGTTAGACATAAATTAATTAGGGATTATAAATTGAATTTGGAGGTGCGTTAAATGAAAGAATTTCATAGAGAATTGTTAAAACTAAACAATTCAGAGGGCAAATGCTTTGGGCTAATTGAAACCGAAAACAAGTATATTGTAGCTTGCTATTATCATCCATCCCAGAAATGGGGTGAACAGTGGGGACACGGACATTATTTTGCATTTAGAAATAAAGAAGAAAAAGTAATCGCTTTAGAAGAAGCAACGCATAGATTGCGGATTAAAGCGGATATATATACAGAAGATGAAAGAGAAGAAGCTCTGCACAACGCAAAATGTGGAGGAGTTCCTGTTGAAAGTTTATCTAAAGAACAAATCATGTACTATGTACATGATTATTGGAATGAGTAAGGAGGTAAGGAAAATGAAAACATATAATTTGGTAGGCAAGGACATAGGGATAGAAGTTAAAGCTAATTCAAAAGAGGAAGCTATCGAAAAAGCGGAAGAGATTTTGTTACAGGGATTAGGGGGTTATGTAGAATGTTTGGATACAATATATAAGGTGGTAAGAGAGTGTTTTGATTCAAAATTGGGCGTACCTCCTTATAAGGAGGTAATAGAAAAAGAATTTTCTTCTTATGATGAAGCGTGGTGCTATGCCGAAACATTAGCAGAAGAAGAAGTGGACGGCTTAAATGAAGATTGCGAAGACGGAATTAGCTTTGGAATATCAGAAGATGAAGATTATCAAAGCAATAAGATAATTAGGATACAGTGCTATTGTGAAGATAACGATAACACTGAGGAGGTCACACATTATAAAATAATGGAACAGAGTGATTAAATAGAAGAAATGGATATTTCATAAGGAAAGGTAAAGGTAAGACTATGAAAGAATATGTAAATGTAAAAGAACTTCTTGAAGAAGTTGATGCAATGGCAAAAAGAGGCACATTGCTTGCAAGAGGTGGAGTGACACAGGAAGACTTAGCAATGCAGATTAGAGGTCTTATTGTTCATGTAGCAATGAAAGAAGAAACAAAATAAATGCGTGTTTCATTGTGATCGGAGGTAAAGCGAAATGAAAAATAAAAAGAGATTAAAATGTGTAGAGAGCTATGAAGAAGATTTGACCGGAAATGATGATTATATTGAATTATGGACTGCTGGTGAGATATATGATGCTATTAAACACGAAGATGGTTCATATACAGTAAGAACAAATATAGCAACAGATGGTATGGTTGGTGAAAATTATATGTGTACACCAGATTATTTTGAAGAAGTGAACGCAAACTAAATGAGTGTTTTAAACGGAAAGGATGTGCCATTATATGAGAGATGCGCATAAAGAGTTAGTGATAAAAACGGCAATACAGGAATATAAAAATTCTATTCTGTTTGGGTTTAGTAGTAGTACGGCACATGCCATAAATATGATGGAAAATGCTTACATTATGTGTTCAGGTAATATTGAAGGTATAGAAGAACTTAGAAGAACTATAAGGGAAGCAAAAGAAAAATATAAAAATGAATTAGGTAACTAAGGAAATTCGCATTTACTAGGGAATGGAGGATAACAAATATGACTTATAAATATAAGTGTGGAAATGAAATAATTAGAGTATTTGTATGGAATGATGATTTCCATAATGAAGTATCAGTTGAAGATACAAAAACACGGAAATCATATGATCGTACAATCAGAGAAGATGAAAATGGAAAATTCTTTACTTGGAATCGCAACAAAATTTATCTTAATGATTGGATTAAAATTTCTATGAAGGAGTTGAAAGAGAAAATCGAAAATGGAGAATGGATTACTTCAGATGATTTATGCCAAGCAATTATGACTGATGGGATTGAAAATGCCAGATTTATTGTTCCATTGAATACAACATGTGGATTTGGATTTTTCTTAAACGGAAATGAATTTAAAGACACATTATGCAAGGTGGAAGAAAGATGGAATAGAGAAATTAAACAGAACTACAAAATTGTTCTTATACCAGTTGAGTCTGATGAAAGTATTGCAAGTAGTCGTGATTATTATACTATGGATTTTGTATCACTTATTAAAGAAGGGCATATTAAAATTGTAGCATAAAGTCAAAGTAAACTAAGATTTCTTGGGAAAGGAGTGAAGAGAAATGATGAATGGTGTTGATTTGATAAACAATCTAATTAATGAGCTTGAAAGAGCAAGGGATTTGTTGTATTCGCAGAATCCCGAAGAATCATCAGAAGAAGCTGTTTTGGTTAATGATATTAGAACAGATCTTGATAGATATTATGATATGGCAGATGAGATTGATGAAGCAGTGAAATATATTGATGTTTGGTAACTAAACAAAAATAACGCAAACGCAAAGGCAGTTAGGAGAATAAATACCTAGCTGCCTATTTTATTACAAGGAGGAACGAATATGGAAATTGAAGAATTAGTAAATAAAATCACAAAAGAGGCAGATTTAGATTATTATGACGCAGATATGCTGTTACACGACATCAATAATTTGCGTGGGGATGAGTGGTTAGAAACTATAAAATTAAGATGTAAAAAAGAAACAATAAAGGAATTTGAAAAAATTCTCTAGCGACTAGACAAGGCAACCAGAGAATATATAACTGGTCGCCTTTTTAGTACAAAGAAATGGAGGAATAGACATGGAAATTACAATTAGAAACATTACAAAAGATACAATGGTTGATTTTAATAATGACCATACAATTAAATTGCCTATGGATAAAGAGAAATTACGGAATACGTTAGGTAATGATGAATGGATTATTATTGATGGTGTACCTGATGAATTGATAAATATAATCGACTTGAATAATCGCATAAGCGAAATTGGAGAAGAAGATTTTTGCATTCTGGCAAAAGCATTTTTACCAAAGGAAGCTATGGAAATTGAGGATTATACAATTATTGATTTTAATGGAGAAACTTCACAGTACAACGGAGGTAACGGAGTTTGTGCTAATGATGAATGGTTTGGAAGAGTGCTCCATGATTTAGAATATATCAATTTCCCATTCACATATACAGAAGAAATGGAAGACTATGTAATATGGGATCAGCTCTGGTACACAGCGAATAGCGAAGGTTGGTGCAATGTTAGATATAACGGAAATACATATCTTGTAAAAAGGTGGTGTTCATAATGTTAAATATCAAATGGGATAACGGAGTTGTAGGATATTTAAGTGAAAGCGAAAAAGAACTATGTGAAAAGATTGATAGAGAAATCAGTGCAATCAATGCAGTAAGCAAAACGGAAATATCTATAGTAATTAGCATTGAAGGTGGCAATCAATTCCATATAAAGAAAGATACTGGTTCGCTAATTGGATATATGAATGCAGAACAGTGTTGGTATGCAGTTAAAGGAATTATGACAAGTTTATTATACATGGAAAGGTAGGTTGATTAGTATGAGTAAACAGAAAACCACAAAAAAATTTCTCAAAGAGAATTATCATATTATAAATGCAGGAAATGGAAATCTTCAAACTTTATTACAGTTTGAGAATGCAGATTATTATTGCACAAGAACTGAAGGTTGGGCATGTGATGCTTATATCTTTGGAGATTATGTAATCTTAGATGGTTATGATTGTATAGGCAAAACAGTCTCATATGACATTATGAAAAAATATAACGACAAGGCAAAAGCAATTTTCAATAAGTACAATTATTCTGATTCTAAATATTGGACTTATAATCGCATGATTTCTACATACAGAAAAATGATTCAGAAATTTATCAAGGAGGTTAGTTGATTATGCAGAATAATTTATATACAGCAGAATTAGCTGGGCAGTCTTGGGATAAAGATAAAAGATATGAAATGGTAATTATCACAAAATGGAAAGACAGAACAGATAAGTCATCAGCAGAAGGACATAAAGTATATTATTTTAATCCTGATTTTGATTTACTTGCAAAGCAGATTAAAGATGAGAATTGGTGTAAAGAGATTTATGAAAACCATTCAGAGTATACAAGATTTAAAATTAAAAGCGAGGTGAAGTGTTATGCAGAAAACATTAATGAAAATGCTGATTGAAGCAGGATATCCTGAAAGCGAAATGGATCATCATGAATCAGATTTATATGTGTATGTAACACCACTCACAACAAAAGTAATTGAAGAATGGTGTAAAGAAAATGGATATAGAAAAGAGTGGCATTGTCCTACATTTAAAGACCAGATAACAGGCAAAATAATGTATGATTGTGCATTTCAGTGGTATGAAAATTAGCAGATAGGAACGTGATTATATGAAGAGACAAGAAATATTTAATGAAAAAATAGAGCATTTTAAAAATCATCCTAAATATAAATGGTTAAGAAAATATGCAGATGATGCATTAACATGGGATACTATGTGTGGATTTTATCAAATTAAGGCAGAAGATTTTATTGATAGAATTATATCTGCATCATTAAATTATATAGAAGATTGGCTGAATGGTAAGAATCAATTGGAATGGAGTGGCATTGAAAATTAGCAGGAAATTGTAATTTACTTAGAAAGAGTGTGATTGAAATGGAATTTAGATTGACAAGTGAAAGTATGGAGTTGCTAATTGAATCTATTGTAGATGCAGTTGAAAATACAGAAGATAGAGATATGCAATTTGAAATGGTAAAGACAATTCTTGAAGATAATGGAATTATAGAAATCAAAGACTGAGAAAGGTAAAAGGTAAATATTATGAGAACAAACGAAGTAAAAGAAACAAGAGAAGTAGTGGTAAGAACAGAGTACATTGCAGAAGATGGAACTGTATTTAGAAGTGAAGAGGAATGCAAAAAGTATGAGGAATCAGCACTGTTTGCAATCAGCAAAGAGTTGAAGAGACTTGATAATAAGAAAAATGGAGCTTCTGAATATGATATTTATGATGAATGTTCTGACGAATATTTGGTAGAGATTTTCAATGTAGAAACAGAAAGAGATATTGAGAATATCAGAAGATATGTATATCTTAAAGCTCTTTCAAATAATTCATATGCGAGAAAGGAAGATGTTGATTTACCTAATATCACAGCAGGGCATATGAGTTATAAGAATTGTTAAAACAAAATAAAAAATTGCTTTCAAGGTAAAT
>ERZ837487.16-NODE-16-length-223134-cov-12.519677_pt1 | contig 223134 bp, 168 predicted proteins | sample MGYA00519911_ERZ837487 | MGnify/ENA primary metagenome ERZ837487 (study PRJEB31850, sample SAMEA3708818) | human gut metagenome | biome: human gut; feature: human-associated habitat; material: faeces | place: China | collected 2014 ... | reverse complement strand
CATCAAACGGTACAGAGACAGATGATGACCGTGAGGCAGTACAGAAGGAAATCAGCCAGCTTCAGGACGAGCTTACAAGAATTTCAAGCACAACAGAGTTTAACACAATGAAACTTCTTGATGGTTCTTTAGGTGGCGGAAGTTCTGCTACAGGTATTAAGGTGGATGCTTCAGTAAGCAATAAAGCTTTACAGGCATCTGCATTAAAAACTACTGCAGCTACTAATGGCGCATACAAAGCTGATACTGCTATATCTGCCGCAGACACAGGTATGAAAGCAGGAGATACAACAAGTTTAACTGTTAATTATTTGAATGAAAAAGGTGAGCAGGAGTCTATCACAGTAAATTTAAAATATAAAGATGCTACAACACTTGTAAGTGAGGATGGTTCTAGAGAATATACTGTAACTAGTGGTGCGGCAACAGATGCGGAGAAAACAACTGCATTTCTTGCTGAATTAAAACAGACTTCATTAGCTGATGATTTTACTATTAAATCCGGTGGTGCTGGAAAGTTAGATTTTACGGCTAAAACTGCCGGAACTGAGACTTCACAAATTCTTTCTACATCTGAAAGTAAGATAAGTGCGGGGGTATTTAGTCAGACAGCGGCATTAGCTGCAACTGCAAGCACTGATCCTGCTGATGCATTTCAGAGTATAACAAAAGATGTAGGCTCTTATGATGGAGGGGCTACAACAAACATTGATGACTATATCTTTACTGTTAATGGTGAACGTTTTATGTATGCTGATGCGGCTGGAGTTGATGCACTTAAGAATAAAACAGATTACAGTGATGTTAATTTTGTTCAGGTAGCAACTGACAAAACTGTTGCGGATGCAGATGCAAAAGCTATGGCAAGTTTGATTTCTGCTAAGACAGGTATTAATGCAGAAGCGGATGCAAATACAGCAACAACAATTAATCTTAAACCAAGTGCATCTTCAAGTACAGCAGGTAAGGGCATGACACTCCAGATTGGTGCAAATGAAGGTCAGACAATGAGCTTCTCTATTGATGATATGAGTGCTAAATCACTTGGTGTTGACGGAAACAAGGTTGACCTTGCTACTCAGTCAGGTGCTCAGAAGGCTACTACAACTATTGATGCAGCTATCAAGAAAGTATCTGCACAGAGAAGTAAACTCGGTGCTGTTCAGAACCGTCTTGAGCATACAATAGCAAACCTTGATACAGCCGCTGAGAATACTCAGACATCAGAGTCTCGTATCCGTGATACAGATATGGCTGAAGAAATGGTTGCATACAGCAAGAATAACATTCTTTTACAGGCAGGTCAGTCTATGCTTGCACAGGCTAATCAGTCTAACCAGGGTGTACTTTCACTTCTTCAGTAATGAAATGATATGAGGTGTTTGCGGGATTGTGAAAATTGCGTAGCAATGGAGCAATCCGTGGTATCATTTTCATAAGCTTAGATAAAAATAAGCTGTTTCATGCAAAGTAAAAAATCGCTGTGGAATATCATAGTATTATCAGATATTCTGCAGCGATTTTTGGTATATAGAAAAATATATAATGTCAAACGCACATTCAGATGTTATTATATGAGGTAAACATAAGCTGATTAGCAGCGACTGACAGGGTTATAAATGTAATAAATGGCAGGTTTTACTGTTACAAAATAAAAGCTCGAAATATGTCAAAAACTTGAAACTTTCCTGCATATATATTATCATTATTAGGACTGGGAGTATCAATGGAAAGGAAAACTTACGAGAGAAGCAGAGGAAAAAAGATATCTCTTTTGCAAGAAACGACGGGGAACAGTGATTTAATCTGAGGAGAATTGTAAATGAAAAATAAAAAAGAATACATGATAATTTTTGTAACTGTAGCGGCATTGCTGATGGATATTTTAGGCAGGGAATTTGCCGTAAAGTTTGTATTGCCGGTGTGGACTGACTCGATAGGAACTTTTTTGGTAGCATATTTATACGGTCCCGTCTGTGGTGCTTTTGTTGGATTTACCAACAATATTATTTATGGAATATTTGTTGAACAGGAATTGATATATTGTATTGTCGGAAGTATGCTTGGCATTATTGTGGGGATTTATTCAAAAAAGAGAGTCTTTGATAAACAGTTTACGACGATGACTTTAGGTATGGGGCTTGCATTGTTTTCGACTGTTATGGCAGTTATGGTAAACGCATTGTTATATAGTGGCAATATAAGTAATGTATGGGGAAATCAGGTTATGCTGCTGTGTGTTGACAAGGGACTGCCCAAATTTATTTCTTATATAGCCGGTCAGTTTTGTGTGGAATTTATGGATAAGATACTGACTGTAGAGATAATGTATTTATTGCTCAAAATTGCTCATTATTTCAGAAAAAAATTCAACAAAAGATTTAAAACGATAACACAAATAATCATTTTAGCTGTAGTCATGGCAGGAGTTTGCTGCGGAAAAACAGAAAAGACAGCGGCGGCACAAAATAAGTCAGTGCAGACTTCAAAAGCAGGATATACATCAGAGACAAAAGCAGGGAAAGTATCAAAAGCAAATTCAGAAAATAACAAATCGGAATATAATTCGGAATTGTATTCCTATATACAGAAGCAGTATTCAAAGGATGAAGGTCTTTTATCAGGTGAGGCTAATGATATAGCCCAGACAAAGGATGGAAAGCTTTGGATAGGCACTTATGCGGGGCTTTTTAAGTATGATGGAGTGAAATTTGTCTGTTTTCAGGATATTAGTTCGGTCAAAAGTGTAAATTGCCTGTATGTTGATGAAGAGGGAAGATTGTGGGTTGGAACCAATGATAACGGTGTTACTATTTTTATCAATGAGGATGCCGTTAATGTGGTGGATGACCAAAATGGACTTCTTTCAAATTCAGTGAAGAAAATAGTATGTGATTCGCATGGAAATTATTATATTGGAACTTCAGAGGCATTATCGGTAGTATCTCTTAGCGGAGGAGTCAAGGTGACAAAAACATTTAAAAACATAAAAAATGTGGTGTCAATGACTGCTGATGATAATGGAAATGTTGCCGGTGTAACTGAGAGGGGAGAAATGTTTTGGATAAGTGATGGCAAACTTATAAATACTCCGAAAGCTGTCAGCAAATTTAAGGATTGCAATGAAGTTTATTTTTCAAAAGCCGGTCAGTTATATATTGGTACGACCGGAAATTCGATATACATATTTGATATGGAATCAAAAAAGCTTAAACATAAAATCAGGATAAGCGGCTTTGAATCTATAAATTGCTTTTATCAGACGGATAATGATAAGATGTTTGTGTGCTCAGATACAGGTGTGGCAATTCTGGGTAAAAACGGCAGTTATCACAAGATAAATACAAACAATTTTAATAGTTCGATTGACAGTATGCTTGTTGATTATCAGGGGAATTTATGGTTTGGTTCGTCAAGACTCGGGCTTCTTGAAATGTGTAAGTCCTCATTTGAGGAGATATTTCAAAATATTGGTATGACGGCGGTTGTAAATTCTACGGAAAAGTGGGACGGCATACTTTTTTGCGGTACCGATGACGGTCTGGTCGCTGTTAAGGGAAGAAAAAAAGTAAGTAATCAGCTTACAAAAAGGCTTCAAAATGTCAGGGTAAGATGTTTGAAAGCAGACAGCAAAAATACATTGTGGATAGCCACAACAGAAATGGGAATATATAAAGTCACAATAAATAAAAATGGCGGTTATGACATTAAAAATTTCACTGATAAACAGGGAATACCGGGGATGCGGTTCAGAAATATAATCGAATGTAGTGATGGCAGGATTATGATTGCAGGAGATTACGGTGTTGCAATTATGTCGGGGGACAGAGTTGTAAATGTTCTTGACTCAAAGGATGGTATGCTCAATGAAAAGTCTTTATGTCTGCTGGAGCATAAAGACGCGTGTTATGTCGGTTCGGATGGTGGCGGAATAACTAAAATTGACAAAAACGGCAAAGTGACGCAGATAACAAAAAAAGACGGATTGTCATCGGATGTAGTTTTGCGTATGGTTAGTGAGACAGTCTATGGCGGAATGTTTATTGTTACAAGCAATGGTCTTTGTTATATGTCTAAAGACGGTAAGGTAAAGAGTCTTGATAAATTTCCGTACAGCAATAATTATGATATAGTATGCAATAAGAATGGAATCTGCTGGGTGCTTGGCAGTGCGGGAATCTATGAGGCAAAGATAAAGGAACTGATTAAAAATGTGAGAAGTGATTATCTGCTGATAAATTCAAAACATGGTCTTAGAGCATCACTGGTTGCAAATTCATGGCCATGCAGGGAAAGTGGTGCTTTGTATCTTTGCTGTGATACAGGTGTGGTAAAGGTAAATATGTCAGACGGCAGTAAGGGTGATGATTCATACCGTATGATTATGAATTATGTTGAGATTGATGGCGAAAAGGTGGCAATAGACCGTATAGATACATTAAAGATGTCGGCAGATTCAAGACAGATTACATTTGCACCGGAGATATTAAATTATTCTGTGAAAGATCCGTATATAAGTGTTAAGTTAGAAGGACACGACACAAAGAGGCGGACCTGTCTGTTAAGTGAGTTTAATAAGATAACATATACTGATTTAAAAACCGGAAGATATGTGTTTAAAATATCAATTTTAGATGGCTATGATGGAAATGTTATAGAATCAGGAAGTTATATTATTGATAAAGATAATGAAATGTATCAATATTGGTGGTTCAGGCTTTATATCTGTATCATAGCAGGGCTTGTGCTTATATGGCTTACATGGTTTATTACGAGAACCTGTATGCAGAGGACAATGCTTAAACAGAAGCTCGAACTCGAATATGCAAAGAAACAGATTAAGATGAGCAATGAAACGATTCTCTCAATCGCACGCACCGTTGATGCAAAAGACTCCAATACAAGTCAACATTCATACAGGGTATCGGAGTATTCGGTTGCGATAGCAAAAAGACTTGGTTTTTCCGATGAAAAATGTGAAAATCTCCGCAAGATGGCGTTACTTCATGATATAGGAAAGATTGGAATACCTGATGCGATATTAAATAAGCCGGCGAAACTCACAGATGAAGAATATAAGATAATGAAAACTCATGTAACGCTGGGTGCTGATATATTAAAGGATTTCACGCTGATAGATAATGTAAATATAGGAGCATTGTATCATCATGAAAAGTATGACGGGACAGGTTACTGTTACGGACTAAAAGGTGAGGATATTCCTATTGAAGCACGCATTATCGGTATTGCGGATGCGTTTGATGCGATGACGGCAAACCGTGTATATCGAAAGCAGCTTGACATTGATTATGTGACAAACGAATTAAAACGCTGCAGTGGTACACAGTTTGACCCGAAACTGGTTAAGATAATGTTGTCACTTATGGATGAAGGTATCATTGATGTGGAAAGTTTATACGCAAGATCAAAAGGAGAAACGGAAGAATGAAAAAAAGATACGCATTATGCCTGATAACCTGTATTGTCATGACTTTATGTTTGTTTGGAATACATAATCTTACAAAAACGGAAGAAAAACATATTAAGGTTGGTTTTATTTTTGTAGGCGATGAGATTACACCTTATACAAACAATTTTATAAAGGCAAGAAATCATATCAAGGAGGTGTATGGTGACCGGATAGAATGTGTTACGACATACAATGTGACAGAAGGACAGATTGAAAAACCTTTGCAGGAGCTTATCGACGGTGGGTGTGATTATATAATTGCGGCGAGCTATGGTTATGGACAGGATGTCAAGGCAGTGGCAAAAAAATATCCGAATATACAATTCTGCGTACCTACAGGAGATAATGCAAATGAAAAGCCGGTTTTGTCAAATTATCATAACTGTTTTGGAGAGATATATCAGGGCAGATATGTGTGTGGAAAAGTAGCCGGAATGAAGATAAAGCAGATGATAGATGAAAATATCATTACAAAGGAGCAGGCAAAAGTCGGTTATGTGGCGGCATTTCCGCTGCCGGAAGTAATATCGGGATATACATCATTTTATCTCGGTGTCAGGTCAGTAGTACCGGAAGCTGTCATGACAGTGAAGTACACAAATACATGGTCGAGCTATTCTACGGAAAAACAGGCGGCAAAAGAGCTGGTTGATGAGGATTGTGTTGTTATATCACAACATTCAGATACGGTCGGACCGGCAGCTATATGTGAAAATGCTCAGAGGGATATACCGGTATATCATGTAGGGTACAATCAGAGTATGACAGATATTGCACCGACAAGATCGCTTGTAAGCTGCTGTGTGGATTATTCAAGCTATTTTGAGCAGTCGGTATATGCCTTATTGCATGATAAAAAGATAGAAGAATGTATTGACGGCCGTACCTATAAGCAGGATGCCATGGCAGGGATTGATAAAGGCTGGGTAAGGATACTTGATATAAACGAAGCAATAGTGCCAAAAGGAACAAAGGAGATGGTGGAGGACACTATAGAAAAAATTGAAAAGGGAAAACTCGAAGTGTTTTCAGGTCCTTTTACCGGTGTAAGTGTATTTGACCCGAATGATAAGATAAATCTTAATACTCCGTATAAAGAAAATGCAAATTCATCTTCACCGTCTTTTAGCTATATTCTTGATGATGTTATCACTATTGAAAAAATGAAAGAAGAGTGATAAGTCTGCTGTACAGCAGCGACTGACAGTTTACCGGCAGGTTTATGAATGTAATAAATGGAAGGCTTGAATGTTACATTTTGTTGTGTTCATTTACATTTTTCACTTGCTTTTCAGTCAGATGTTTGTTATATTTAACTATATAAAAGTGTAAATTATTTTAAGTTTTTGTCAAATATAACAATTATCCACGGATGACAGTACAGAAGTGGAAAAGAAAAAGATGAAAAACTAAAATATGCAGAAAAGGTACACGATTTTGGAGATTTTTTATCGGAGGTAAGTATGAGAAATTTAAGTAAAAAGCTTGTGAGCTTAGGTACTTGCATAGCTATATGCAGTACCGCAATATTGGCAGGTGGCTGCAGCAGTTCAAAAAATTCATCGACATCAAACGGAGGAAAGATTGATATGAAAGCACTTGAAAAAGAGGAAAAAGAATTAAAGCCTGATTATACGGTGAAATATGACGGCATAAAAAAGGCATCCATAGATGCAGGTGTAAGTGTCCATGATCCTTCTATATTAAAGGTTGATGATACATATTATATTTATGGCTCACATATGTCTACTGCAAAGTCAACTGATCTTAGAAACTGGACAAGTATCGGTGACGGATACACAATGGATAATCCGGTATATAAAAACCTGTTGGCAAATGAGAAAGCATTTAAGTATTCAGGTGGAGCGTTCAGTGCTATTCCTACTGATGACAACGGAACTCATGTATGGGCACCTGATGTTGTATATAATAAGAAGCTAAAGAAATATTTCATGTATTATTGCACATCATCAACATGGAATGCATCAAATCTGTGCTATGGAACTTCTGATTCTCCGGAGGGACCGTTTGAGTGGAAAGGTGCTCTTATCTATTCGGGATTTACTTCGGATACTCTTAAGGACACGGATGTCTGTGATTATGTGACTGAAGATTATGCAAAGAAACATTACATAACAAGTAACGGTGGTGACTTTGAGGAATACAATTATAATGAGTGTCCTAATGCCATCGACCCTACTACATTTTATGATGAGGACGGAAAGATGTGGATGGTCTACGGCTCATGGTCAGGCGGTATCTTCCTGCTTGAGATTGATGAGAATACGGGAAAGGTCATTCATCCTAAAGCTGATGAGAAAAATAATGTTGACGCATATTTCGGAAAGAGACTTATCGGCGGCGGTCATGTAGCGATAGAGGGACCGTGGATTGAGTATGATAAAGAAGCCGGTTATTATTATCTGTTTGTATCGTATGGTTCACTTACAAGTGACGGCGGTTATCAGATAAGAGCTTTCCGCTCAAAGAAAGTTGACGGACCTTATGTGGATATGAAAGGAAATACACCAAAGCCGGACTCAGGTGATGAATCATTTTTTGGTCTTAAACTTTCAGGAAACTATATGCTCCCTAGTCTTGAAAAGGCATATAAGGCAACGGGTCATAACTCAGCACTTATAGATAGTGACGGAAAGAGATATATCGTAAACCATACGAGATTTGATGATGGAACAGAGGCTCATGAGCCGAGAGTGCATCAGTATCTTCTTAATGAAGACGGATGGCCATGTATGCTGCCTTATGCGACAGACGGCGAGACGGTTTCTGAAAAAGGTTATGATAATGAAAAGATTATCGGAGATTATTATGTTGTAGACCAGGACACAACGGTAGACGGTGAGATAGCAAAGCCGTTTAAACTTATCTTTACTGATAAGGGCAGTGTGTTTGGAAAAGACATAAAAGGGATATGGACTGTTAAGGATGGTACATACTATGTTACGATAAAGTATGACGACGAAGAGTTTAAAGGCGTGTTCTGTGATATGAAAGATGAGGCAGGCACAAAGTGTATGACATTCTCAGCGGTAGGAAAGAATAAGAGCCTTTGGGGAGTAAAGTATTATAAATAGAAGCAACGGAGGAAAGGCAGATGGCAAAGAAAATTGATGCAAAGTTGAAACGACAGATAATAGATGTGAGTAAGAGCGTGGCTGCGTGGGTGTTTGTGACAGCGGCATCTTTTGGCTATTGGCTTGTGGTGCTTCTGATTGCTTCGCTTGTGCTTCTCAATGTATGGCATGTAACATTTGACTCCATACTAAAATATTCATTTGTACTTATGATAATAACTTCGGTGGTTTATCTCGGATTTCAGATTAAGAAATGGGTGAGATGACAGTAGAGGGTTTATGTTATGGCTTAACTGTTACAATTAATGAATTTAAAATTCCGGATGAGATATATCCGGAATTTTTTTGGCGGTAAACAAATTTGGCATATAATGAAAATGCGTTTTAAAATATCAGAATATATATTTTTTTTCACGATTTTTTATAATAAAAATTATTTTTAGTATAAAAAAGTTTATTGAAATTTTATGATTGAGATAATTGTAAAATAAATCAAATTTTGTTTAGTTGTTTCTAAATGTTTTATTTTAGGACAAATTTAGAAATTGTATTGTGCAAGGTGTATTAAGAATGGTACTGTTGTCAAGTGGGTTTTATGTGCATATTGCTAAAAAGTGGCTGAAATTTGTTATCAAGGTGAAAGAAATATACAACAATTTGACTATAGTTGGCATTGACTTTTGTTCAAAATCATAGTATTATAAAATAAACTAAAGTAATTTATGAAAATATAAAAATACTTAAGCAAGAAACAATTTAAGGAGGAAGTTATGCGGCACAAAAAAATTGGAGGTAAGTTTAAAAAGACAGTTGCTGTCGGACTTATCGTGTCAATGGCACTTGGGTCTGCAACTCTCAGAAGTTTTGCGAAAGATGTAAGTGACGATAGTACATCAGGCTCAAAAACTGAAAGTTCGGATTCAGACAGTAAGTCATCAGTGACATCTGAAGAGTATTCCAGTGAGAGAATATCAACGATTTATACAAATATCAGCAAAAAATATAAATTGTCTGATTATACCGGTGAAGCGGTTTCGATACCGGTAGACAGTTCTGTTACGGGAAACAGCAAAAGTTATCTTACTACTAAAGTTAAAGGCTATGAAAAAAATAATAAAGTTCTTGATCTGACAAGTGGTAAAAAAGTAACACTTGATTTTGAGGTTCCGGAGGACGGTCTTTATTATATGAATTTTGATTATCTTTCATATGATGAATCAATACTTCCGGTTTCAATGAAGATGAAGGTAGACGGAGATTATCCGTTTTACGAATGTCGAAGTCTTGAGTTTGAGACAACCTGGAAATTAGGTGATGAACCGTCATATGACAGATATGATAATGAAGCGGTTACAATTCCAAATAAGCAGATACAGTGGGAAAGCAAATATCTGATGGATTCAAGTTATCGCCATTCAGATCCGCTTAAAGTTCAGCTTACAAAAGGAAAACATTCCATTGAACTTAGTGTTGACGAAGGAAACTTCCTTTTAGGAAATATCTCCCTTGAGGCACCTGTAACTGTTGAAGAATATAAAGGTTCTTCTGACAAAGCAGATGGAAAAGAACTTATTACGATTCAGGGTGAAGATTATACGACAACAAATGATTCAGCTATTCACGGCGTTGCCGAGTATGATACAAGTGTTGATCCATATCAGGCTAAAGATACGGTATTAAATACGCTTGATTCTGATTCATTCAGTACGGCAGGTCGGAAAGTAACATATGAATTTGAAGTTAAGACAGCCGGAAATTATAAGATTGCAGCAAACTATCGTCAGTCAGAAAAAACAGACTTCCCTGTATTCTGTGATGTTGCAATCGATGGAAAAGTTCCAAACAGTGCATTTAAAGATTACAGCATGGCTTATACTACAAAGTATAAAACAGCTACCATGCAGGATTCAAAAGGTGAGGATTTAAGTGTACATCTCGAAGCAGGAAAACATACGATTTCTTATACCATAAGCATGAATCCTATTTCATACATTATGGAAGAGATTGATGAAGTAATGTCAGATGTAAATGACCTTGCACTTGAGATTACAAAGGTTGCCGGTACAAATGCTGATAAGTATCGTGACCTCAAGCTTTCAAAGTATATTCCAAATCTGGAAAAGACACTTTACAGTTATTCAGACAGACTTACAAAGCTTGAAAAGAGTGCTGTTAAGTGGAGCGACAGTGACAAGAATGTAGCTGTTATGTCGTCACTCATTATTGCAGCAAAGCAGTTGAAGAGTCTTGCAGACAGTCCTGATTCGATTCCATATCGTATAGACGAGTTGTCAACAAGCTCAAACTCAGTAAACCATTATCTTGCAACAACGATTGATAACCTTATTGCAAACGATCTTGCAATAGACAGGATTTACATTTATCAGGATGGAGCAAAACTTCCATCGAAGCCGGGATTTTTTAAGTCTTGTGCGATGAATGTTTCAAGATTTGTGGCATCATTTACTGACCAGGCTTACTCAACAAAGAATACAAACAGCGATCATATACAGGTCTGGGTAAACCGTTCAAGCCAGTATGTGCAGATTATGCAGAAAATGATTGATGAAAAGTTCACACCAAAGACGGGAATCAATGTTGATATAAGTATCATGCCTGACCAGTACAAACTTGTACTTTCAAATTCATCGGGAAATGCACCTGATGTTGCGACAGGTATCAACTACACGATTCCTTATGAGCTTGGTATCAGAGGTGCACTTGTCAATATGGCACAGTATGATGATTTTAAAGAATCGACAGATGGTTATGAGCCGGGATTCTTTATGACAGGTTCAATAAATGATGGTATTTATTCAATGCCGGAGACAATGAACTTCTGGGTATTGTTCTACAGGACAGATGTTCTTGAAAAACTTAATCTTGAAATTCCGAAGACTATGGATGATGTAATAGATATGCTTCCAAAACTTCAGATGAGAGGTTTAAATTTCTATTATCCGACAGCAGGTATGACGCTCATGAGAAACTTCCATGGTACTACACCTCTTATCGTGCAGAATGGTGGTTCACTCTATGCTAAGACGGCAGCCAACGGCACGGCAATCGGAAATGAGAAGTCGGTAAACGGATTTACAAAACTTACGGATTTGTTTACTGTTTATAATATGCCTGTCAATGTTGATAACTTCTATCAGCATTTCAGAAATGGTGATATGCCTATCGGAATTGCGGATTATGCAACATTTAATATGCTTACAAATGCAGCTCCTGAACTTTCAAGTTCTTGGAAAGTTGCACTTATCCCAGGTACTCAGAAATCAGACGGAACTATTGACCGTTCAGTCTGTGGATGTGCTGAGAGCAGTGTTATCTTTAAGAGCAATTCTGAGAGACAGAAAAAGGCATGGGAATTTGTTAAATGGTGGTCTTCAACAGAGACACAGGCAGAGTTTGGACAGACTATTCAGATTACATATGGTGGTGAATATATCTGGCCTACGGCAAATACAAAAGCGTTTGCACAGCTTCCTATAAATTCTGATACAAAGAAGATTGTTGAAGAGACAGCAAAGAATGTTAAGGACGTTGCGAGAGTTCCGGGTACATATCTCCTCGAACGAGAGATGAGTAATACATTTAATGATATTGCCGTAAACGGTGATAACGAGCAGACGCGTATAGACAAAGCGGTTAAGACCGTAAACCACGAGTTTGAAAGAAAACTTGAGGAATTCGGATATAGTGACAGTGATGGCAAAGTAATAAAAGATTATAAAATTCCAACTTATGAATCTGTAGAGAAACTGCTTGGCAGAACAGATGATGACGAATAATATAATCGGAGGGATGAGAAAGAATATGGCTAACGAAAATAAAGAAAAATTAGTTAGAAAGCCCGGTAAGAAGAAAACCGGCATTAGAAAAAGAGAAAATTCAAACACAAACGGTTATCTCTTTATGCTGCCATATGCTCTTATGTTTGTGGTATTCATATTACTTCCGACAGTATTAGCGGTTGTACTTTCATTCACAAACTTTAATGCGATTCAGTTCCCAAAATTTGTAGGATTTTTGAATTACATTACACTTATTACAAGTGATGAAGTATTTATGCAGTATGTATTGCCAAATACCGTATTGTATGCGGTTGTTGTAGGTATCGGAGGATATATTTTATCCTTCGTGCTTGCATGGGCACTTTGTAACCTTACAAAAGTTCCAAGAACTATATTTGCCCTTATCTTATACTCACCGAGTATGACAGCAGGTGTTGCGATGACAGTTCTCTGGAAGGTTATCTTCTCAGGTGACCAGACAGGTCTTTTGAATGCATGGCTTATGAACCTCGGTCTTATAGACGAACCTATCATATGGCTTGTAAATACAAAATACCTTTTACCTATAGTTATTATCATAGGTCTTTGGTCTTCAATGGGTGTAGGTTTCCTCTCAATGATAGCAGGTATCTTAAACTCAAATGAAGAACTTTATGAAGCAGCAGCTATTGATGGAATCAAGAATCGTTTCCAGGAAATGATATACATAACAATTCCTCAGATGAAACCTCAGATGTTGTTCGCAGCGGTTATGGCAATCGTAAATGCGTTCCAGAATGGTCTTATATCTACACAGCTTACCGGTAATCCGTCACCCGGATATGCGGCACAGCTTATTGTAAACCATATAGAAGATTACGGTTTCTTAAGATACGAGATGGGTTATGCGGCAGCAGTTTCAGTTGTATTGTTATTAATCGTTCAGATATTCTCGAAAGCGGCAAATGCACTTTTGACGGAAAAAGACGATTTTTAAAAGAGGAGGAAAAAAGAAATGGCATATAAAGGCAAGAGAATTAATCCTCAAAAGTTTGAAAGAGGACAGATTAAGATTATCGCCATATTATTACCTCTCGTAATATTCATGGCACTACCAATCGTGTTTATTGCAAACCATGCGTTTAAGCCGATGGATGAGTTGTTTGCATTCCCGCCTACATTCTTTGTAAGAAATGCAACACTTGAAAACTTCACAAAGCTGATAAAGTTCAGCCGTACGGCAGGTGTTCCACTCAGCCGTTATGTATTTAACAGTTTACTGGTTACGGGACTGACAGTAGGATTGTCACTTCTGTTTACAACATTTGCGGCATTTGCTCTTGCAAAGTTAAAATTCAAGGGCAGACAGCTTATGATGAATATAAACCAGCTTGCTCTTATGTTTGTTGCAACAGCAGTTCTTATTCCAAGATACCTTGTTATCTGTAAAGTAGGACTTATCGACAGCATATGGGCACATATCTTACCATTGCTTGCTTATCCGGTAGCTCTTTTCCTTGTTAAGCAGTTCGTGGAGCAGGTTCCTGACTCACTTATCGAAGCAGCTTACATTGATGGTGCAACAGACTGGACGGTTTACAGAAAAATTATTATTCCGATGATAAAACCGGCTATTGCAACAGCAGCAATCCTTGTTTTCCAGCAGGTATGGGTAAACATGGAAACATCAAACTACTATGTAAATGATGACAGTATGAAAACATTGACTTTCTATATGAACTCACTTGTCAATGTAAATAACACAGTCTCCGGTCAGGGTATGGCGGCGGCAGCCTCACTTATATTGTTTGTTCCTAACCTCGTGTTATTTATCATACTTCAGAACAATGTCATGAATACAATGGCACATTCAGGTATCAAGTAAATGAAGCTAGAGGAGGAGAAGGAACAGACATTATGAAAAAGAATAAAAATTTATTTAAGATTGTTTCTGTATTGCTCTTGGCATTCGTAATAACGCTGTCAACAGGATTAAATTCCGTAAGTGTTTCTGCAAACACACCATATCGTACATATACAAATGACGGTTATGGACGGACGATGGAAACACAGACAGCGTACCTTGCACAAAAGACACTCATAAAATTCGGCAATGAATTTATGAGCAATCCAAGTGATATGTACATAACTTCTGACGGCACGATATATGTTGCTGACACAGGTCATGGGCGTATCCTGGTTGGTACAGCAGACGGAAAGTTATTAAACATTATCGGTAAAGGAAAGTTAAAAACACCAATGGGTGTATTTGTAACTTCCGACAAAAAAATTTATGTGGCTGATAAAGATGGAAAAGCGGTTTTTGTTTTTGATCAGAACGGAAAAGTTTTAAACAAGTACACAAAGCCGGATAGTCCGCTTTATGGTGAGGGACTTGACTTCCTGCCGCAGAAGATAGTTGTAAATGATGCAGGTGTTATGTATATCGTATGTCAGTCAAATACAAACGGTATCGTCGAGATTTCGCCGGAAGAAGGCGGAACATTCCTTGGATACTTTGGTACAAACTATGCATCAGTGAGTCTTCAGACTATTATCTATCGCGCTATTCTTACTGATGAGCAGAGAGCAAAGATGGTAAGTAATATGCCATCAACACCTGATAACCTTTCGATAGATACGAAAGGACTTATCTACACGGTAACGCGTGGTGATGAGAATATGTCTCTTAAAAGACTTAACATCGCAGGTACAAACCTTATAAAAGGCGGTGTGAGTGATTATGATGAATCACCGGCGGCAGTTACAACAGGTAACCATGATAACATCTATGTTGCATCATCACAGGGTTACATCTACGAGTACAACAAACAGGGTGAACTTCTCTATGTATTCGGTGGTACTGATGATGGTACGCAGAGAGTTGGTCTTTCAACGCAGGTTACAAGTATTCAGGTAGATTCTAAAGACAATATATATGTACTTGATTCTGATAAAAAACAGATTCAGGTTTATGAGCCATCAGAATTTACACAGCTTTTGCATAAGGCACTTTACCTTTATTCAAAAGGTCATTATACGGAAAGTAAGAAACCATTGCAGCAGGTTCTTCAGATGAACAGTATGTTTGATTATGCAAACAAGGCTATGGGTCGTGCATACTTCCAGGAAGAAAATTACGACATGGCACTTAAATATGCAAGACTTGCAAAAGATTATGAAGGATATTCAGATGCTTTCTGGGAAATACGAAATGAGTGGCTTAAAGATAATATTGTAGCAGCACTTGTGATAATAGTTGCATTGTGGGCAGCATTTAAGATTGTGAAATCTCTTGATAAAAAGAAGGGTATTCTCGCAAAACCTAAAGCAGCTATTGCAAACTTCAAGCAAAAGACATTTGTCGCTAATGTATGCTATTCAAAATATTTTATGAAACATCCTATTGATGGTTCATACGGAATCGCAAGAGAGGGTAGGGCATCATGGTCTGCACCGTCATTTATACTTCTTGTATTTATGATAGAGTATGTAATCAACAAATATCTCTGCGGTTTCTTACAGAAAACAGTAAGAGAAGGAAGATATGAGATTTTCTCAGATATTGGAAAGATTGTCATTGTAATGGCAGCCATTACATTATGTAACTATCTTGTATGTACTATAAATGAAGGTGAAGGTACGATAAAGAAGATTTATACATACTTCTGCTATTCACTTCTTCCATATGTAGTATATATACCATTTAGTTTCATATTGACACATATACTTACAACTAATGAGCAGTTCCTTATCACACTTCTTCAGTATGTAATTTACGGATGGGTAATTGTACTTGTGATACTTGGCATAAAAGAAGTAAATAATTACACGGCAAAGGAAACAGCCAAGGTTATCTGTATAACAATATTTACAATTTTGATTATGGCACTCCTCATATTCATAATTTATGTATTATGGGCTCAGGTATTTGAGTTTATCAGTGCCGTATTTGGAGAGGTGGTGTACCGATTTGGCTAAGAATAAGAAAAAAATCATAGCAATAGTTAGTGCATTGGCACTTTTAGTCGCAGCGGTACCGGTTATGTCACAGGCGACCGGTGTTGATTCTGACAATGATGCAACAAGCACATCAGATGCAACAAGCACATCAGATGCAACAAGCACATCAGATGCAACAAGCACATCAGATGCGACAAGTTCAACGGATGCCTCTTCACAAAAGAAAGAAGAGGAGAATACAAACAAGATTAAAAGTGACGGTGAAGTTGTTCAGGATGGTGCCGTAGGTAAGGTTGACAAGTCAAAATGGATAACACTTAAAGATTACAAACTTGTAGCCGAGAACGACACATACAAAATGTTTTTATATGAGCCTCGTCTTTCAATAATGCTTCAGAATAAGAAGACAGGAAAAATCATGGAGTCTACACTTAGCGATGAGAAGGATGATGGAAACAGTAACAGCGTATGGAACGGTTATATGAAATCAGGTATTGTTATCAATGCCATCAAAGACGCAAAGAATACATATCAGGTTGATCTTATAAATAACCAGAATACGATAAATGTAAACAAAGAGTCAGACGGATTTACGGCAGATATTTATTTTGATGAATATCAGTTTGGACTTTCAGTAAATGTAAAACTTGACGGTGAAGATGTAGTAGTATCTGTTCCGGATAAATCTATCAAAGAAGATGCAGATGGTATCTATATTTCAACAGTAAGTCTCTTCCCTCTCATGGGATACACATATCTTGATGACGAAGAAGGATATATGCTTATTCCTGATGGAAACGGAGCACTTATCAATCTTGACAATAAAGAGGGAAGATATACAACGGGATTTTCCCAGAACATTTACGGAAGTGATGCCGGATTTGATGATTCTGAAGTAAAGACTTATCTCTGGGATAAGATTGATATGGTAGAAGATGCAAATGAAGTCACCGCACCAATCTTTGGCATGGCTCATACAAAACAGCAGCTTGGATATATCGCAGTAGTAGAAAGCGGTGACAAGCGTGCGAGCATTGAGGCTCATCCAAACGGAGTTATGGTAAATTATAACCGTTGTTTTGCAAAATTTAAGTTGAGAGATATTTATGTTCAGCCTCTTAACAATTCAAATTCAGGTACGGTTACAAAAGCAGAAGAAAAACGCACTCACATGGATATGACAGTAAGATATATGATGCTTTCAGGTGATGACGCAAACTATTCTGCAATGGCAGCAAAGTACCGCAATTATCTTCTCGACAATGGTCTTGTCACAAAGAAAGACGACTCATACAACACAAGAGTTGATTTCCTTGGAACAGACAGAGAAGAATTTCTTGTAGGGACAAGGGCTGTCACAATGACAACAACAGAAAACATCTCTGACATATTTGGAGAGTTAAAGAAAAACGGAGTTGCAAGTCTTATATCAATGTATAAGGGATGGCAGAAAGGCGGTCTTTATAATGTGCCCGTCACAAAGTATAAAGCTGACAGACATATTGGCGGAACAGGTAAGCTTACAAAACTTATAAAAGATTCCGCAAAAGACAATTATCAGTTGTATCTTTACAATGATGCATTAAGACTTAACCCGTCAACAAACAAGCTTACATATGATATGATAAAGCAGGTCAACAAGAGAACATTTAAAGAGGAAGAAAAGAAAGAAGTATATGATACTTTCTATTATCTTACTCCATCAAAAGCCAACGAAGACCTTAGTGAGTTAGTTTCTTCATATACGGATGACGGAGTGAAGAATCTTGCAATAGCAGGACTTAGTAATACAATCTTTTCTTATAGCCTTAAAGGGAAGTTCTATACAAGAAATGACACTGCAAATGACAATATAAAGCTTATCGGCGATGTAGCAAAGAAAACAAATCTTGTACTTGAACAGCCAGTATCTTACCTTTGGAAAGATACAAATGCATTTCTTGATATGCCTCTTGGCTCATCAGATTATATGTATGTTGATGAGGAGATACCTTTCCTTTCAATGGTACTTAAGGGAATTATTCCAATGTATTCAAATTATGTAAACTTTGAAGCAAATAAACAGGAATTCCTTTTACAGATGGTTGAAGCCGGTGTTTATCCGTCATTCTATGTGACATATGAAAATTCATCAGACCTTATATATACGAACTCGTCAGATCTTTACAGTACGGAGTACAAGACATATAAGGACACTATCGTTAAGTATGATAAGGATTTAAGAAAACTTAATGAGGTTACAAAGGGTTCGGTTATTAAGAAACATGAGAAACTTAACAATGGAGTTACAGTAGTAACTTACGACAATGGCACAAAGATCTATGTAAACTATACAAGCGTTTCAAGAACGGTAGATGGTGTAAAGGTCGGGGCTATGTCATATTCGTATAAGGCAGGTGAGACTGAATGAGTGAAGAAATGAAGAAGAAAAAGAAAATGACAAAAGAAGAGAAAGAGCAGTTAAAGCAGTTAAAGAAAAGTGCTAAACCCGGAAAACTTGCTAAGAGAGATGCGATTACCGGTGTACTGTTTATATCGCCATGGATAGTCGGTGCGATTTTATTCTTAGCTTACCCATTGATCACATCGTTCAGGTATGCATTAAATAATATCAGCATCACACCACTTGGTATGAATTTTAACTTTGTAGGTTACGGGAACTTTACACAGATACTCTTATCAGAGTCGGATTTTGTTACAAATCTTATAGACTATGTGGTATCAACTGTTATATCAGTACCTATTATAGTCGTGTTCGCACTTATTATATCTATGATGCTTAATCAAAAGATAAAAGGTAAGGGATTCTTCAGACTTATCTTTTTCCTTCCGGTTATCATCGTAAGTGGTCCTATCCTTGGGATGTTAAATGCCCAGGGAGCAGGAAGTATCACATCTATCGATACACAGGCAATAACAGAGGCAATAAAAGGATTTCTGCCTGCTGCACTTGCAACACCTATCTCGGAACTTTTTGAGAATATGGTAACAATACTCTGGTATTCAGGTGTGCAGATACTTATATTCCTCTCAGCATTACAGAAGATTGACAGATCAATGTATGAAGCTGCAAAAATCGATGGTGGTTCAGGATGGGAGTGTTTCTGGAAGATAACACTTCCAAATATCAAGCCAATGATACTTTTAAATATTGTATATACCATAGTATTTATTTCAAACAACGATCAGAACTCGATTATAGGACTGATAAAAACAGCAATGTTCTCAGGAACGGAAGAAAAGGGTTATGGATATGCATCAGCGATGGCGTGGTTGTATTCAGTGGTAGTTCTCCTTATTGTAGGTCTGTTCTCACTTGTATTCTTAGCTAAGAAAGATGTATATGAGAAACAGGTTAAGAGAGCAAAGAAAGCCCACAAGAAAGAACAGCGTCAGCTTAAGAAGATAGAAAGGAGGAGCGCAAGAAATGCCAAGAAGAACGCAAAAGCAGCAGCCTAGTACGGCAGTTGTATCAACACAGCCAAAATTTACAAAAGAAAAGTTACGCAAATTCCTTTTAGGCTCCAAAGAGAAAGAAGGATTCTTAAAGGTATTTGTTATATATGCACTCCTCATATGTATCGGATTTATATATATTTATCCTATTCTTTATATGGTGAGCCAGAGTTTCATGACACTTGATGACCTGCTTGATTCTTCAATCAACTGGATACCGTCAAAGTTAAATTTAGACAATTATAAACAGGCAGCTCAGAGTATGGATTTCTGGAAGTCTTTCGGACAGAGTATAATAATTGCCGGTGTACCTACACTTTGTAATCTTCTTTCGTGTTCTGTAATCGGATACGGACTTGCCCGTTTCGAGTTCCCTGGAAAGAAAGTTGTACTTGGAATCATCCTCTTTACATTTATTCTTCCAAGTCAGATTACAATGATACCTACATATGTACTTTATTCTAACATGGGTATTCTTGGAACAATCTGGTCATTTGTACTTCCGGCACTCCTCGGAATGGGTATAAATGCACCGATATTTATATTGATATTCTGGCAGTTCTTCAGACAGGTGCCAAAGGTACTTATCGAAGCTGCACAGATTGATGGAGCAGGATATCTTAAGTCATTCTTTAAAATATCACTTCCATCTGCATCACCTGCTATCATTACAGTATCACTTTTCTCATTTGTATGGTACTGGAATGAGTCATACCTTACACAGATGTATGTATCAGGTGTTACGACAAAATCGGGCTGGTCATCACTTGTTATCAAGCTCGGTGACTTCGCAGCAAACTACTCAGATTATGCACAGACTGCAACAACAGCCGTAACAAGTATAAATGAGTCGATAAACATGGCGGGTACAATGCTCAGCATACTCCCATTGCTTGTAATGTATTTCGTTCTCCAGAGATACTTCGTAGAGAGTATTGATAGAACAGGTATTACAGGAGAATAAAGAGTTAAATTGTATAACAATTTAACTCTGCAAAAAAACCATATATGAAAGTTTTTTTGCTAAGATTAAGCAAGAAGTAACGTGATTTAACTTCGCAAAGCAGAGTAGTTACATGAATTTGCTCGGATTAAGCAAGAAGTAACATGATTTAGCTTTGAGAAGAGTATTTCTAAGGCTGCAAAGAACGCAGCCCAAGAGGTACTAACTTCGCACAGGAGTAGTTACACGAATTTGCTCGGATTAAGTAGAAAGTAACAGTTCAGCCTTTCATTTTTGAAATGAAAGGCTGTTTTGTCAATTATCTTTTTATAGATGAACTGTTACTTTAAAACAAAAAATCATTAATGGTAAGTTTTGCATTGGTGATTTTTTGTGTTTTTTGTGAATAAAAATGTATAAATTGTAAATGACTTCATAAAAAGTTAAAATATTTCACAAAAAACTATAGCATTTGTGAAAAAAGTGTGATATAATATACAACATAAAATGAACTAAAAAGTTATCTAAATATTAAGGAGGAAAACTATGAGGAAAAAACTTATGGCACTTCTGCTCGCCGCATCTATGGTAGTAGGTATGACAGCTTGTGGAAGTAATGGCGGTTCCGTTTCAAAAAATAGTGCAAAGGATGTTTCCGGAAAATATGATGAAACAACTATTGATGGAATCAAGTATAAGAAAGCAAAGGATATTACAAGTGATAAGATTGAGCTTACATATTATCACTTTGATCAGGATGAAACAGTTAAGTATCTTGCAAAGCGTTTCATGAAGATTTATCCAAATATTAAGGTAAATGTTAAATATCAGAATGTTGCTAAGTACAATGATTCATTACTTACAATGGTATCAAATAAGGAAGCACCTGATGTAATTATGTTCTCAGATGCAGATTTTGCACTTAATAACAGACTTGTGATGGATATTTCATCATATTGGAATTCTGATCCTGAGACAAAGGAAGTTGCATCAACAGTTAATGACTGCGGACTTGGATGTTACGGAACAGAAAAGAGATATGCAGTACCTGTTAAATTCTTCCCTGGTGTTATGTATGTTGACAGAAATGTATTATCAACACTTAATGTTAAAGCACCTTCAAGAAACTGGACATGGGATGACATGATTAAGCTTATCAAGGATACTACAGTTAAGAAGTCATCAGATGGTATGGCTTATTATGGATGTGGTTACTACAACAGACTTGATTCATACTATGGAATTGCTGCTAAGCAGACAGTTCAGGGTGAGTTCGGTTTTGACGGAACACAGTTTGACCTTACAGCATGGGCTAAAGGTGAGCAGCAGTTTGCAGAACTTAAACAGGGTGGATATATCGCACCTCAGACACAGACACTTGACATGGAAAGCTGGATGGGTGACTTCGATGCATGGTGTGGAGCTTCAAGCCATGTAGCACTCTTTACAGAAGCATTCTGGACATATCAGGGAACATGGGCTACAAAAGCATTCCAGAAATATAACCTTGATATCGTACCTTATGTAATTCCTGCAGTAAGTAAGGAAGATGCTTCAAAAGACCATCATTCAATCGCAACTATCGACTTTGGTGGTGTTACAACATCTTGTAAGTATCCTCGTGAAGCATATGAGCTTCTTAAGTTCATGAGTTTTGGCCAGGATGGATGGAAGACAAGAATTGAGCTTTACAATGATGAGAGCCAGAAGAACTCTAAGGGTCTTGCACTTAAATATGATGTTATGCCTGCACCTATCACAACAAATTCAGACATCTGGAATGATTATATCAAGATGTATTGCAAGGGTATGGATGATGAGCATGTTAAACTTTGGAAAGAATACTTTGCAAGTTGTATGCAGCCTATCCCATACGGATGGACAAGTATCGCAGGATATTGGAACTATTGTAATGAGTACTTCAACAAGATTGATATTCATAACAAAGTTGACAGCGGAGAAAAGAAAGCTGCTGATTATATAGACGAAGCAACAAGAAAAGCTAACTGGTATCATGCAAAAGCAATGCTTAAATACTTCGGAAAGAGCGGTTATAATGTTCTTTCAGATGCTGACATCGCTAAGTATGAGAAGATGGAAAAAGCTAATAAATAATTAAGTTTTTTGAATTTAAAGCGAATATAAAAAAGAGGAGATTCCGAAAGGTTTCTCCTCTTTTTTATGTTATAGGAAAATGTTCGTAAAGTAGTGGGGCACCAGGAGCAAAATGCTGTTTGTGCTCTTTTCTATATAAAAATAATAAAATATTTGTATCTAAAAAGATATAAATTTATGTAACAGTTCTACCATAAAAAGATAATCAATAATACAATGAGCAAGCTCAAGTATTGTCAATTATTTTTTATGGCTGAACTGTTACAAATTTATTAAAAAAATAACAAAAACGGTTGTCAAATCGTATAATTTAAGGTATAATTTAATTGATATTAAAATACTTTAGTAAAAGGTAAAATTAAAAATAAAAATAAAGGAAAAGGAGAAAACAAATGGCAGAAAACAAAGAACTTAAGTACAATGAACCGTGGATATTGCAGAGAGCAGATCCATTTGTATGCAAAAAGGATGGCTGGTATTATTTTACGGCATCTATTCCAAGTTATGACTGTATCGCACTCAGACGCTCAAAAACTCTTGACGGTCTTAAAGATGCGGAGGAAGTTGTAGTATGGAAAAAGCATGAGAGTGGAATTATGAGCAAACATATATGGGCTCCGGAGCTTCATTATCTTTTCGGAAAGTGGTATATCTATTTTGCGGCAGGAGAAGCAGAAAATATTTGGAATATTCGTCCATATGTGCTTGAGTGTCAGGGTGATGATCCTATAAATGATGAATGGATAGAGAGAGGAAAAATGCAAAGAGCAGATGATGATATATTCTCATTTGAAGCATTTTCACTTGATGCTACTATCTTTGAAAACAAAGGAAAATATTATTATGTATGGGCTGAAAAAGTAAGCGTAGGTCCACAGATTTCTAATCTTTACATTGCTGAGATGGAGTCGGGATATAAGCTTAAGACGGTTCAGGTACTTCTTACAACACCTGATTATGACTGGGAGCGTCATGGTTTCTGGGTAAATGAGGGACCGGCAGTCATCAAGCATGACGGAAAGATTTTCCTTACATATTCAGCAAGTGACACAGGTATAAATTATTGTATGGGTATGCTTACGGCTGATGAAAATTCAGATGTACTCGATCCATTATCATGGAAGAAAGAGAGATACCCGGTTCTCAAGACCAATGAAGAACTTGAGATATACGGACCGGGACATAACTCATTTACAGTAGATGAGGACGGAAACGATGTTATGGTATATCATGCAAGAAAAGAAGCTGAGATAGAGGGAGATCCTCTTTACAATCCTAACAGACACGCAATGCTTATGAAGCTTCGCTGGGACGAGGATGGAAGACCAGTATTTTCTTACAAAGACTGATGGAGGAGCAATATGGCAAAACTTGTAATTAATGAAAACAAAGAATTAAGTACGATCGAACCTGAAATTTACGGTCATTTTTCAGAGCACCTCGGAAGATGTATCTATGAGGGAATTTATGTAGGAGAAAATTCTGACATACCTAATGTAAACGGTATGCGTACAGATGTAGTTGAGGCATTAAAGGAACTTAAAGTGCCAATGCTTCGCTGGCCCGGCGGATGCTTTGCGGATGAGTATCATTGGAAAGATGGTATCGGACCAAAAGAGACGAGAAAGAAAATGATAAATACCCACTGGGGCGGGGTTGTTGAGGACAACAGCTTCGGAACACATGAGTTTATGGAACTTTGCCGTCAGTTAGGCTGCAAGACTTATGTAAATGGAAATCTCGGAAGCGGAACGGTACAGGAAATGTCAGAATGGGTTGAATATATGACATTTAACGGTATATCACCTATGGCAGATCTCAGAAAAGAGAATGGACATGAGGAGCCGTGGAATGTTGATTTCTTTGGTGTCGGCAATGAAAACTGGGGCTGTGGCGGAAATATGACTCCTGAGTTTTATGCAAATGAGTACCGCCGTTATCAGACATATGTTAGAAACTATGACCCTGAAAAACCTGTAAAGAAAGTCTGCTGTGGTGCAAATGTCGATGATTATTTCTGGACTGAGGGTGTTATGAAGACCTGTTTCAGCCATGCAGAGTGGGCACATGGATTTATGGATTATCTCTCACTTCATTATTATGTGCATCCGGAAGGATGGGAGATAAAGGGAAGTTCAACGGACTTTGACGGTGATGTATGGTATAAGACGCTTAACAAGGCACTTCATATGGATGAGCTTATAACAAGACATGGAACTATCATGGATAAGTATGACCCTGAGAAAAAAGTAGGAATGTGTGTTGATGAGTGGGGGGCATGGTACACTTGTGAGCCTGGAACAAATCCGGGATTTTTGTATCAGCAGAATACTGTAAGGGATGCCCTTATCGCAGGAATTACGCTTAATATATTTAATAAGCACAGTGACAGGGTAAAGATAGCAGCACTTGCACAGATGGTAAATGTACTCCAGTCAGTGCTTCTTACAGAGGGCGACAAGATGATAAAGACACCTACATATCATGTAATGCATATGTATAGACATCATCAGGGAGCAAAACTTCTTGAGAGCAGTGTGACAGGAATAGACGAGATTGGTCCTGAAGAGTGGAAGGTGCCAAAAGTAACAGAGTCAGTATCAAAAGATAAAGACGGAGTTATCACTATCACACTCAACAACCTCTCAATAGAAGCGGCAGAGGAAGTGGAGATACAGCTTTCAAACGGTGAGTACAAAGTGGCAGAGTCACGCATAGTAACAAACAGTGATATGCATGCTCACAATACATTTGAAGCACCTGAGGAAGTAGTAGAAAAAGACTTTGCTGATTATGAAGTTAAAAACGGAAATATCGTAGCAAAGCTTCCGGCAAATTCGGTAGTAGAGATAAGAGTACAGAAATAAATTAAAAATAAACGAAATCAGGTCATGCCTCGCAGTAAACTGTGGGGCATGACTTGACTTATATAATGAGGGTTATTATGGCACATATATGTAAAAAATGTTTTCTTCGTGAAATGGCAGAAGAAGATGCAAAAATGATAGAAAAATATAAAAAAGGTATAAAAGAAACAGACCGTGTATCAGAGAAAAAATACGAGGAGAGGCTGGCTGTCTGCAAAGAATGTGATCTGCTTAATGCTGGGACTTGTGGTGCTTGCGGATGTTATGTAGAGCTTAGGGCTGCGGCGAAAGTGGGGAGATGTCCGCATAAATTTTGGTAGGGGACTTTTTCTTGGGGGAGTGACGACAAACAGGACTTATATATGTTTTTAGGCGGCACGCTTGCGCTATAACAAACACGCAGCTAACGCACCTAAATACGGTGCGCAAGTGCCGGCGAGTTTGAAATGCCGCTTGCTAAACATATATAAGTCCTGTTTATCTGTACATCGAGGTATGTAAAAGAAAAAATCAGAAAAAGGTAATTATTTTACATATAAAGACCTCAACAAAGTAATAACGATAGTAATATACGAAAATTCAATCACAATCTGTAAATCGGAGAATTTAAAAGGTGCATATCTGCATAAGGGAAAGATGAAATTTGATACCGGACTTGATATGGAAATGTATCAGGAATGTTATATAATTGCACTTGACGAGTTTAAGAAAAGCGAATATTATTTAAGTAATGATATAGGAAATAATACAAGAAAAAATGTAAATGCGTGGCTGTCACTTTTTGTGACGGATGATATAGAAAAGATAGATAGAAATATTGAAAAATATCCGTGGCTCGAAGAAATATATATTGAGATGGTAGAATATCTTGTAAAACCGGAGGAGGTGTTTAATATGTATTCAGAAGCTTTAAGAATATTGGATGAAAATACTGTAAAGTATATGGTGGATGAACTCAAAGGTGAGAATGAGGAACTGAGAGTAGAGAATACTGAACTTAGCAACAAAGTGCTTGCTTTTCAAAAGAAACAGAACGAAAAGGAAAAGGAAATTATCAAAAATATGTATAAAGCTAATCTTACTATAGAGCAGATAGCAGAAATAACGGGAAGTGATATAGAAAAGATTGTGGAAATAATTTCTTAAATTTTTTAAAAGATGCATATAAAATATTTTTGATGATATGTTGCAGCAGATACTTTTATAAAATTCCAAATTATAATTATTACAGCAAAGCCGTTTTGGAGAATTATTAAAAATCATTCTCCAAAACGGCTTTTGTATATTGATATAAAGCTATATTATTTTTTTGATATTACGCCCAAACATTTATATATTATTCAAAGGTTTAGCAAAATCTCCTGAGCCATGTGTACATTTCTCCGGCACCTCTGTTGCCCCAGTTTGCATAAGGAACATATGTTATCTCTTTATAGCCAAGCTCTGCAGGTGTATCTGAGTAGAGTGCTTCGTCGTCGTACTGTTCAGGATTTTTGATGGTCTTTCCGTGTGCTTTGATGACTGTTATTCCACCAAGTGTATTCTCATCCCAATATTCGCTTATCGGTTTTGTTATATCTACCATGATTGATGAAATGTTTTCTCCGTTGTCTACCTGTTCTGCACAGTAAACAAGAGGACCTTTTTTGATGGCTGCCTTGCCTGCATCTGCACGAACTTTTGGATTTGCATATACAAAGTGTGCCGGCATTTCAAAGTTTATCTCTATATCAGTTCCACGCCATGCTGATGCTATGTCAGCTTTTGAGAGGACTGCATAACCGTTTTCAGTGCGGTAATCAGTTATGTCACTGCCGTTAATTTTTATTGTGAAATTATGTGCATATGAAGGTATTCTGATATAGAGTTTTTTGTTGGCCTCGGAGTTCTCGGTTGTTACGACTGCATCAGGAATATCTGATATTGATATGGAGATTTTTCCGTCAAATGGGAATTTTGTATGTATATCAAGCTTTTTAAAGCCACCGAGTGCTGTTGTCTTATATTCACCGCCTGCAAACATATTTATAAAGAGTCCGTCATCACTCTGCATGAAAAGATATTCGCCTAGAGAACTCAATGTTCTTGCGATATTAGGAGGGCAGCACGCACAGCCGAACCATTTCTGTCGTACAGGTTTTACATGGTTTTTATCAGTTGCCGGAATACAGTTATCAGGCCATACTTCAAGCGGATTAACATAGAAGAAACTCTTTCCGTCCATTGCGATACCTGCAAGTACGGTATTCATAAGTGCAAGTTCCATTGTGTCTATATATTTACTGTCTCCGGTTATCTGAGCCATGCGGCGGCAGAAGAGAGCAAGTCCTATTGAAGCACAGCTTTCCGAATAGTTTGTATCGTTTGGAAGGTCATAATCCGTAGTAAAGCGTTCCATTACTCCTGAACTTCCGATGCCGCCTGTTATATACATTCTCTTGTTGATAATATTGTTGTAGAGGTTTTCGCAGGCTTCAAAGAGTGACTCATCCTGATATTTCTGTGCTATATCAGCCATTGCACAGTAGAGATATGTGGCTCTTACGGCGTGTCCTTCTGCCGTTTTCTGTTTTCTTACAGGAAGATGGTTCTGACCATATTCGTTAATGTAAGGATTTGGGTCGTGCCATACATCTATGAAATCCTCGTTTTTGCTTTCATTAAACAGATAATTAGGTTCTGTACCGCGTCTGTCTACAAAATCTTTTGCCATGTCTGAGTATTTATCATCCCCCGTGACATCGGCGAGTTTCATAAGTGCAAGTTCTATTTCTTCGTGCCCCGGAACTGCATTTTTATATTTTTCAGTGTGGAATACTTCGCAGATAAGGTCTGCGTTTTTCTTCATTATGTTTAAAAATTTATCTTTTCCGGTTACCTCATAATAAGCTATCGCAGCTTCTATAAAATGTCCTGTGGTGTAAAGTTCATGTCCCTCTTTGAGGTTACAATACTGCTTGCCCGGATGCAGGATAGAAAAGTGGGTATTGATATAACCATTTTCCTGCTGTGCTTTTCCTACAAGGTCTATTGCGTCATCAGCAAGTTTTTCAAGTACCTCATTAGGTTCATAGGAGAGGGAGTAGGCAACGGCTTCAAGCCATTTGGCAAGGTCGGTATCCTGAAATACCCAGCCGTGAAATGTACCTTCTTTAAGTCCTGCAGCAACTTTAAAGTTGTCGATACAGTAGCTTGGCTCTGCGTCAGCTACTTCATCGTTGAGTGCTTTCCACTGGTAAGGGATGATTTCTTTAGTGACAAGTCCGGTGTATTTGTTCCAGAAAAAATCATCAACATTAAGTGCTTTTAATGGCAGTAAGTTTAATTTTTTTGTTCTCATACTATTCCTCGTTTCCGGAGCATATAAGCTCCATAAATCGTTAATGACATATGCTGACAGCTATGGTTCAGTCGGCATATGTAAATATTGTGCTTAATATTAAAAAGATGTGTAAAACATAAAAATGCTACATATTTTAATATACATTAAAGTAATTTAATTATATCTAAAAATAGATTGAAAGACAAGTGTAAAATGTTATATTTAGTGTATTTATTTCACCTTGACGAAAAATGTTGATAAGTGTACTTTTTTGTGAAAATGTAAAAATCGTAACAGTTCAGCCTTGCATTTAATAAATTCATAAACCTGCCAGCGAGCTGTCAGCCGCTGCTATGCAGCTTAAGTTTATTTCATTTATAAATGAAAGGCTATTCTACCCAAAAAAGATAATAAACAATAAAATAAGCAAGCTTCTTTATTGCCAATTATCTTTTTTGTGCTGAACTGTTACTGAAAATCTAAAACATTTTAGTTTTTGTTTGACTAATTTCAGTTTATTATGTATAATGTTTATGAAAAATGTTATATAATTTATGTAAAAAATTGAATTTTTTTGTTAAAAACATTAAAAAATAGTCATATAATACATTGACTATTTTAGGCGTATATAAAATAAAAATGTAAGAGAATCATATAAAAAGAGTTGTTTTGTTATTTTGAGATGCGTAAGTTAGTGGTAAAATATTTTTTGCCTCTAATTTAATTTTATAAAAGATATCTAAGGGAAAAGAGGTTGAAAAATTGTTACATATAACATCATTGGACGACGGAATAGAAATATTCAAAGCACTTGGCTCCGATGTCAGAATACAGATATTAAATATATTGCTCGAAAACAGCAATATGAGTATGAAAGATCTGGCAGCAAGGCTGAATATAACAAATGGAGCACTTACGGGACATATCAAAAAACTTGAGAGCTGTGGACTTATTACAACATCGGCAGAGTCGGTAGTGCATGGCAATCAGAAGATATGCTCAGTTCACTGGGACAGGATAATAATTGACCTTGAAAAACAGGTTGAGGATGAGAATGTTTATAATACGGAAGTAAAGATAGGTCATTATTCAAACTATGATATTACACCTACATGTGGTCTTGCATCAAGCAAGGCACTTATCGGCGAGGTTGATGATGCAAGGTACTTTGAGCATCCTGACAGATACAATGCTGAGATACTCTGGTTTACAAATGGTTTTGTAGAGTATGTTATTCCAAATTTTATTCCTGGATTTCAGAAGATTACACAGATATCAATCACAATGGAGCTTAGTTCAGAAGCACCGGGAGTAAACAGTGACTGGCCGTCTGACATAGAGTTTTATCTTAATGATAAACCGCTGGGATGCTGGACATCACCTGGAGATTTTGGTGATGTTAAAGGGCTTTTCACACCGACATGGTGGCCTGAAAACTGGAATCAGTACGGACTTTTAAAACTTCTTGTTATAAACAGAAAAGGCACATTTATAGATGGTCTTAAGATTTCGGATGTTACGATAAATGATTTTAATTTTGATTACAGAAGCAATATAAGATTTAAACTCGGTGTGGATGAAAATGCCACGCATAAGGGTGGTCTTACATTGTTTGGAAAGTCATTTGGAAATTATGGTCAGGATATTAATGTAGCCATCAGCTATACACCTATGACAGAGGATGAGATTTAAATATAATATAAATGTAAAACAGAACTGTTTAACAGTTCTGTTTTATTTGTTTTTTGCTGCAATAAAAATCCCACGGAATTTTACTGTTTCTAAAATTCCGTGGGATTAAATCATATTAATATGGCAGTTTGTCCGGTCGGACAATATTTATTTTTATTGTATAGCAAAGCACTGGTTTTGCTATTTTTTAATGGTTGAGCTTTGATAGCTGATTACTTAACTGTTACTTTATATGTAACCTTGTATTTGCCCATCTTTGCTGTTATAACAGCTTTACCTTTCTTCTTTGCAATAACTTTACCTGAATTATTAACTGCAAGTACGGCAGGTTTGTTTGATGACCATTTCACATTTGATAACTTAACACCATAGCCTTTTACTTTGAATTTAGCTGTTTTCTTTACTTTAAGAGAAGCCTTTTTGCTTGTGAACTTGATATAAGCTTTCTTGACTGTAAATGTTTTTGTGAGTGTCTTTGTCTTGTCACCTGAAGTTATTGTTGCAGTAACAGTAGTAGTACCGGCTTTTTTAGCTGTGAGAATACCATTTGATGTTTCAGCAACACCCGGATTTGAAGAAGTGTATGTAACTTCTTTTGTAATGCTTGGTGATGCTGAAACAGAAAGCTTAGCTGTTTTACCGGTATTTCCGCCTGCATAGAGAGTAGTTGCTGATGCATTAAACTTCAATGTCGGATATGCAGCAGATTCTTCTTTATATTTTTCTTTTACATTTTTATCAGAAAGTGCAGTTGAATAAAATTCAATATTGTCAAACTGTGCATTCTGTACATCTTCAAGGTACGACATAATACCGCTTCCTATACGGACATCATCAATATCGGATAATTTGTTATCTGAAAGTGCTTCTGAAAGAGAAACTTCCTGATTTGCACTTAAATCACCGTCAATATATGTTTTAACACCATCTTTAGAGACTGTATAAACAACATGACTCCATCTGCCTGAGATAAATGATGTCTGGTAACTTCCTTTTGCTGTTCCTTCCAAGCTTGCAAAGTCTGCGTAAACGCTTGAATGGAGTGCCGTGTATGGATAGCAGTTACGGTTCTTTGATGATTTTGCTTCAAATAATGCAGTTGCATCTGTAGTTTCTGAATTAACTTTTACCCACATTCCAACAGTAAAACCTGATTCATCAATGTTTTTAAATAGGTCGGAAGGAAGTGATAAATAGTTTTCATTACTCTTTGTATTTTTTATAGTAAGAACATTACCGTACCAGTTATCTTTGCTTACTTTTGCATTGCCGATAAGTGTTGCGGCAGCACTATTTTTTCCGCTGTTTGCTACTGATTTTTCACTTACGGATTCAAAGTCATATTTATAATCAGGTATAAGTGATGAAGCAAGAACTGTTGTTTTGTATGTTTTTGTAACAGTTTCATTTCCTGATTTTATAGTGGCAGTGAGTGTAACTTCTGTATCATTTTCAGGTCTTGTAACTTTTCCGTCATTTGCGATAATGTCAGCGTTGCTTGAAGACCATGTGATAGTTGAGCTATTAAATCCTTCTGTAGGAAGTGTGATGTCAGAAGTTGTCTTTGATATTACAGGACGGTCTGCATCAAGGTTTCCTGCTGCTCTTTCAAGGATTTCTTTGTCCGTGTACTTATAAGCATCTTTTTTTACACCCCAGACAGACTGGTTATTTGTTCCGATTGCCGTAAATGTCATAACTTTTTTGCAATCAGATGATTCATCATGCTGAAGGAAGAATACACCGCTGTAAGTTACTTTGTTTATAACAGCGTTCATATAATATGTGCCGTCTTTTGCTGTCCATGTACCTGTTACATCACCTGAAATGGTACCGTCTGCATTTAACTTTATCGACTGGGTCTTAGCAGTTGCAACACCCGATTTACCGTGGTTTACAAATTCGTATTCGCCGACTATATCATCTTTGGCATAACCTGTCTTTGAAATCTTATCACCTTTGTTTTCAAAAGGAGCAGTAACAGGCCAGCCTTCTTCATTCTGGAACTGCTGGTGAACTCTTACTTCGTGATAATCATCGCTGTCAGAAAATCTTGTGTGGTAGATAAGATACATCTGACCGTCATCATCTATCATTGCTGAGTTGTGCCCCTCGGCTTTGTAATACTTATCAAGGCATGAGAACTTGTATGTTCCCATAACTTTTATACCTACATCATTGTGGTCTTTGCCGTTTGATACATACATATTTGCGTTATTGCCTGCTGCATCGACGAAAGGTCCGTCAGGATTTTTTGAGCGGAAAAGTCTCATGTTATATCCGCCGTCAACACCAAGCCAGTCATATGACATATATAAATAGAAGTAATCCGTTTTTTCATCGTAGAGTATGAAAGGACCCTCACCTGAAGTTGCCTTACCTCCGGCGATTCTTGTACCGAAATACTGGTCTACCTGAAGTCCGTCATCTCTTGTATATGTCTTGCCGGGATATTTTGCCTTGCCAGTAGCAGGGTCAATCTCAAGTGTGAATATACCGCCTGACCATGAACCGTAAGTCATCCACATCTTTCCGGATTTATCATAGTAGATTTCCGGATCGATTGCATTAGGAGCATAAGAATTGTTATAAGAGTCTCCTGATGACCAGGTTGTATCATATTTTTCAATCTGACCGCTCTTTATAAGGTCCGGAATATTTGTGTTTGTATAACTTGTATCTTTAGAACCCTCGAAAGCCGGTTTATTCTTTGTGAAACCTGAGTAGATAAGAGTATCGACACAAGTGAAAGGTCCTTCAATGCTCTGTGAGACACCAAAAGCAATGACTGAACGCACTGCTGTTGAACTTGTGCAGAAGTAGATCATATATGCACCTTTTGTACCGTCAGTGTTTATATAATCAGGATTCCAGAAAACATCAGGAGCCCATACATTATAAAAAGAAGCATCTTCATCATGGTCACCTGCCCACTTAAATGGCTTTTTAAGGTTTTCAGGCATATTTCCGAAAACAAAGTTGTTTGTTGCACTGGTTGAATCACCTGCATTAAGATCGTTTGAAAGCTTTGTCCAGTTTACAAGGTCAGTTGATTTTGCTGCAGCAGTGTGTGAACCATATACATAATATGTACCGTCACTTGATTTTGTGATAGATGGGTCATGCACGGAAACTCTCGTAGGAGAAGTCGTTACATGAGTTACGCTTGCAGCTTTTGCAACAGATTCATTATTAAATAAGGAAAGACTTGGTAATGAAGTCGTTGCAGTTGACAAAGCAAGTGCTGTCGAAAGTACGATGGCACCAGCCCGCTTAAAGTTTTTCTTCATAGTGTTACCTCCGAAAATTTGTTTTTTGTTTATAGTTATTTCATATAAAAGAATAACATATTATGTACCAATTTACAACAAAAATACTATTTTATTTTGAAAAAAACTAAAATAATTGTGTCAAAAATATGTAAAATGCATAAAAAACCTAAAAAAATCCATCTTTTATATTGCAAGTTTTGCATAAATTGTATATAATATTAAACAAATTATAAAATAATTTTTGTTTTGCTAAAAATTATAAAATAACAAATTTCTTGGGAGGAGAACACAGTATGAGAAAGACAAAATTATTTGCAAGAATACTTGCACTCAGCCTTGTTGCTACATCTGTTCCTGCGGTAAACAGTTTTTCAGGTTCAGACAAAGCAGAAGCATCTGAGACGGAAGTGTCTGTAACATCAGGCAGCAGTATAGTTAAAGAACCGCTCGGAGAGGGTGAAGTTGAAGTGGCAAAGAGCCAGTACACAAATCCTATAGGCGGATATGACAACAATGGCAAACTTACATATGGCGGTGACCCGTCAGCTATGGTAGACGGAGATACGGTCTATCTTTATACGGGACATGATGTGTCAACAGATCAGGAAGTAAACGATAAAGTATATGATATTGACGGCTGGATCTGCTATTCTACAAAGGATCTTGTTAATTGGAAATATGAGGGCGAGATAATGAGTGCCAAAGATATTTCATGGGCAACAGGAAGCACATCGGCTTGGGCAGCTCAGACTGTTAAGCACAATGGAAAATATTATTTCTACTATTGCACATGGGATGCGACATCAGGTAATGGACAGCAGTCTATCGGTGTTGCCGTATCAGACAGTCCTACAGGACCGTTTAAGGATTTAGGAAAGCCTGTTGTGAGCGGTAAGGTTACTGATTTTGGTACTGAGTCAAGCACATGGAATGACATCGATCCTACAGTATGGATTGAAAAAGATGACAAGGGCGAGGAGCACCGTTATCTTGCATGGGGAAATGGAAATTATTATATCTGTGAGTTAAATGATGATATGATTTCGGTAAAAGACCAGAATGGTGATGGAAAGATTACAGGCGGCACATCAACAAAGACTGCTGATGTTATCCAGAAAACATCAGTTACTTCATATACTGAAGCACCATGGCTTTACAGAAGACAGGATGCAAATGGCAATTACTATGGAAAGTATTATCTCTTCTATGCTTCAGGATGGAGAGAGGGAATGTCATATGCAACCACCGATGATTTATTAAATGGCGAGTGGTCAGAGGGAAAAGAAATCGCAAGACCAAATGTCACATCAAACACAAACCATATGGCAGTTATAGATTTTAAAGGAAAGACATATTTTATCTATCACAATGGTGCACTTGCAGGTGGAAACGGATACCGCAGAGTTGCAAACATAACTGAACTTAAGTTTAATGAAGACGGAAGTATTGATGAAGTACCTGAGACAACAGCAGGCATAGCAGGAAGCACTACAAAAATTTACACAAAGGCGGGTGCTGGCGTTCTTGCACATGAAAATTTCCTTAATTCGTTTGATGATGCAGATTATCCTTATGAAAATGTTTATGTAGGTGCTATGGGATATTCTGATGTAAAAGACGCACAGTGGGTACTCACAGACGGTAAGTCTGACAAGACAAAACCTGCATATGTGTCAATCCAGTCTGAAAATAAATCAGGACTTTATCTTACTGTAAATGATAATGGCAAGGTTACACTTAACCAGGATTCAACCGGTACTGATGAGATGGCAAAAAGACAGACATTCAGAAGTGTAAAGGCACTTGACGGCTCTGAGGATGGAGTTTCATTTGAGAGTGTTTATAAGCCGGGACAGTATCTTACAATAGTAAATAATACACTTAAGATAACAGACGGCACAGACAAGGCAGCCGCAACATTTATTGTAGGTGAGAACAGTGAGACAACTGTACTTCGCGGTATCAGTCTTTCGGCAGGAACAAATGTCATAACACAGGGAGAAAAGATTAAGAAAATTAATTTCTCTAATGTAAAGGCAATCTACTCTGATGAGACGCAGAAAACATTGGCTGCATCTGATTACAAGGTTGATTATTCAAATATAAATGTAAATAAAACAGGAACGCAGTATGCAGCAGTATCCTACACAGAGGGTGACATCACAAAGACTGTTTCAGTGGGTGTGACAGTAATGCCAAAACTTAAAGCTGTTACAAGTCTTAAAGCAAAAGTAACAAAGAAGAAAAAAGCTAAAAAGGCGAAAGTCGTACTTTCATGGAACTATTCATCAAAAGTAACAGGATATGAAGTATATTATAAGACAAGCAAAAACGGTAAGTTTAAATATGCTACGGAAGTAACAGGCAAGAAGTGCACTGTATCAGAAGAGACAACATTTAAGGCAGGAAAGACTTACTGGGTAGCTGTCAAAGCCTACAGAGAGTATAACGGAAAGACACTTACTGGACCTGTCAAATCAATCAAAATAAAGATTAAGAAATAAAAAAAGATAAAGCAGATATTTTGTTTTAGCATAAGCTGCCTGATAATGCGGTGGTTTTAAGCATGATTTGTCTTGTATATGAAAAATCATTTATTCGTAAAATACTTTATGAATAAATATACAAAAAAAGTTATATTTACGAATTGTTAATAATTTAGTCATAAACTGTTGACAAAATAGGTAACTAATGCTAAAATAATTTACAAATCAATAAAACATATTCTTTTATTAAAAGGAGGAATAAAACAATGTATAAGAAATTATTAAGCGGAGTTTTAGCAGCAGCTATGGTTGTTGGAGGAGCAGCTTATGCAGCACAGCCACAGACAGCAGCAGATGCAGCATCAGCTCCAAAGCCAAAGTACACATTCAGCATGAATGGTGCAAGCAAAAAAGTAGTAGGAGTTGCTCGTAAAGGTGATACAGCAAGTGGTGGAACAGGAAAGACAAAGACAGGTGTTTTACCTACAGCAAACAAGAAAGCAAAGCTTCAGTATAAGAAAGGTAAACATGGAAAGGCTCTTTACATCTCAAGAACAGTAGGTGGAAAGGCAGCTTCTATGGGTGCTGAGCTTAAAGGTGTTAAGCTTGGAAACGGTTCTTGGACAGTTTCATTCTGGGTTAAACCTGAGACAGACCTTTCAAACTTCATGGCTATGTTCTTCACAGGAAGCCATATTACAGATCCTAAGAACACAAAGTGGCTTTCAATTACAAAGGATTCATGGCTTGATAACAAGTCTAACTCTCCTACAATCTGGTCACACAGTGTATCAAATGGAAAGAATGATCAGTTCCCATGGTATGGTCACCAGGATAAAAAAGGTAAGTGGACAGCAGACCTTGCAGTATCAAAAGGAAAATGGACACACATCACACTCGTTGTAAATACAAAGAAGACTTCTTGGGATAAGAAGGGTTATTGTGAGTATGGTAAAAAGGGTGAAAAGACATATGTTAAATCTTACCATGCTTGGACATATGTAAACGGAAAACTTTTCGGAAACGGAACAGTTGCAAAGGGAACTATGTCAAACTCTAACAAGTTCTTCCTCGGACTTAATGCTTGGGATACAGGATTCAAGGGATACATCGATGATGTTAAACTTTGGAACAAAGCACTTTCTCCAAAGCAGGTTAAAGCTATCGCTAAATAATTAAATCAAAGTTTGATTACAGATAGTTTAGTATAAACTGTATATAAAACAGTTACATATGCGTAGTGAAATTGTAAAAATTTCACTACGCATTTTTGTTGTGTTAATAAAAATTGTGCAAAATATGAAAAAAATATATGAAATATTTTATTTTTATGTTGACTTTTTGTAATATCTATGTTATTATAATAAAAACTAAAATAGTTTACGAAAACTTTAATAAATTGAAATCGAGAGGAGAATTAGACATGAGAAAGAAAATTTTAGCAATCGCACTTGCAACAACAATGGCATTTTCAACAGCAGTAGTTGCTGTACCAGCAAACAAGAATGTAGCAGAAGCGGCAGTTGGTGATGCAACAGTTAAGGATCTTGATATTGGAGATGCATTTACAGCAAATACAGGTGATGAAGATGTTAGCGGAAACTTCCAGCTTGTATATAAATTTACAAACAAATCAGTTGGAACAAACAACTGGGACAATTACATCGTAGAAATTTTTGACGGAGCAGGACAGTACATTTCAACTCGTGCAGATAACTTTGGATGGTTTGCAGGAACATGGCTTGATGATGGCTCAACTATGGAGTGGGGCGATGGTGCTGCTGATTGGAATACATACCTTGAAGTTATGAAAGATGCTTCGGTTACAGTAACAGTAAAGAGAGTTGGCTCAAAAATTACTATCACAAACAAGATTGTAAGCAATGCAGATTCATCAAAATCTTATAAATTTGTAGCAAATTGTAATGTTCCTAATGCAGCAGATGCACTTAAGGTTCATATTACAGGTGAAAAAGTTGGACTTTCTGGTATAACTACAGAGTATAAAAAGGTATCAGCATCAAACAAGTCAAACAGCTCATCATCTTCTAAGAAGAAGTCAATGTCTGTAAAGAAAGTTACAGCAAAGGCAGGAACAAAGGTTGTTAAAGGATCTGTTTCAGTTGCAAAAGCAAAAGTAAAAGTTACAGTTGGAAAAGATAAAGCTAAAACAGCTAAAGTAAGTGGAAAGAATTTCACATTGAAGGTTTCTTCTAAACTTAAGAAGAACACAAAGATTACTGTAAAGGTTACAAAGTCTGGTTATAAGACAGTAACAAAGACAGTAAAGGTTAAATAGGTTATAAGTTTATATTTGTAACATAAATTTTCTCATTTATTATCCAAAATAGAGAGTCGGTTATGCCGGCTCTCTATTTTGTTGTAAAATAATATTTAAGTGTTTTATTTGATAAGTTTTGTTTATTAAGCAAGAAAGTGTTTGACTTCATGTTATATGGGAAATATAATGGTTGATGTCTAAGTAAGTGGTATCTTACTAAAGTTATATACAATTAACTTTAAAGATATTTATCATGAACGGACAAAACATTTATTATACAAATACACATGATAGGAGACAGCAACGATGAGGAAAATTATTAAGAAAAGCATTGCAGTCGCATTGTCAACGGCAATGGTTGTCACACTGGGATATGCAGCAGACATTAAAACAAAGGCAGCAGATGATTATACATATCTTTATGCCGGACTTACATGGGATCAGTATTGGGATGCAGAGGATATTTACCTGCAGAGTACAAAGAGTATGACTGATGCAAACACTGAGGCTGATGCAAGAGGAGAGTTGGATAAAGGTGCTTTTGATGCTGTTTCAAGAGCAACTACAAATCATGGACTTCATAGAGGAAGTTATCAGTGTGATACTGTTATCTATGGTGAAGATGGAAGTGAGTTTAATGTATCTCATTGGTCAGCAGATGGAAAAACACTTTATCTCACAGACGGAACAAGTGTATCATATAGCAAAGGAACTATCACAAAGGCTGATGGTTCACAGACAAAATTAAAAGAATACAAAGTTACAGGTCTTAAATATGTTCCTGTTGCCGTAAAGACATCTGAACTTTCAGATTTTAAGAAAATCTATAAAGTTGTTGAAAATGACGGTGAACTTGCAGGTGGTTACAGTGAGATGAATCTTTCGGCTTATGACCTTAAAGCAGATGTTACTGCAAATACAAACGGTCTTAAGACTGCGGCAGAGCAGAAAGATGGAACATTTAAGTTTAGTGCAAGAAAGACGGGAAATGATTCTGGTATAAAGGATGAGACACTTGCAAAAGCTTCAAAGCTGAAAACTCAGGTTCAGAAAGCAAATGGAAGTTATGGTGAATTTTTAAGAGTAGACTTAAACAATGCAGATGATGCAGATACATCAAAAGGCGAGGGTTACGGTGCACTCGGTGCAAAGATGCAGGCTGTAAAGTGGACATATTATGGAAATGACTCTACACGCAAAAATGCACTTGCAGCATTTGGTACAAAATTTGCGGCAGACAACTGGATGCACAAAGCAATGGGTATTCAGCTTGGTCTTACAGATTCATATAGAGCAGCACTTCCGGGTGGAACAGACGGAACAGGCTATTGGAGTATTACAGTCTATGCACTTGGTTTTGAGGACACAACAGTTGATTTTGAAGTGACAGAGGACAATATCGTTGACACGGTTACAACTACTGAAAATGCCGACACAAGCAAGCTTGAAGCACTTGTTAAAGATGCGAAGACATTAAAAGAAGCTAATTACACAGCGGACAGTTGGAAGAATTTTGCAGGAGAGCTTGAAGAAGCAGAGGAAGAACTTGCAAAAACAGCTCATTATCAGGCGGTTGTAGATGAAGCTTACAATCATTTAAGCGACGCAATGAAAAATCTTGTAAAAGCTGTAAAGACACCGAAAACACCAACAGGCGTAAAGGTAACAGCTAAAAAAGCAAAAGCGGTAGTAAGCTGGAAGAAATCAGCTAATGCAGTAAGTTATCAGGTTCAGTATTCACTTACAAAAAACTTTAAAAAGCCAACAACAAAGACTACAAAGAAAACAACATTGACAGTAAGCGGATTAAAATCAGGTAAAAAATACTTTGTAAGAGTAAAAGCTGTAGGAAGTGGAAAAACAGCAGGTAAATGGTCTGCCGTAAAGAATGTGAAAGTTAAATAGTTTTTAACTAATTTTAATTACATATTATGATAGGTTTGTAAATATGTATAGGCAAAATAAAAAGGAAGGTATTATATATGGTGCGATAGTGTCGCATCATGGTGAGCCTTCCGTTTTGTGCGTTATACGGGGTTATGGAAAAATAATGCCTGAAAAAATAAAAATGGATAGAAAGAAAATAAAGCCTATTGCATAGAGTAATAATTGGTGTCTGGAGATTTGATTGGTGAAAATATGTGTGAATATAATGTATTTGCAAATTATAAAATAGAGATTGCCTGGAAGTGAGGAAGAGATTTGAAAGGTAGGATTACGGAAAAGAATAATATTGAGGATACAGATAAAAATATAGAAAAAAATAACATTGAAGATAAGGCTGTGGGAAAGAATAATATTGAGGATACGGGAAATGTTGCTGCAAAAAATACAGCAGGAGAAGATAAGGTTTTTGAAAAGATAAATATACCAAAAAATCTTATCAAAAATCTTAAAATGCTGATTTTTATTATTCCATCAATAGTGATAGCCGGATTTTCACTTCGTGGAATATATGTTGCAAATAATGACCTTGCGCATTACAGGAAAATTGAGAAAAATATTTCAGCGGATACATCTGGCGGAAATGATGATACTAAGCAGAAATCAGAGGATAAGGCGGATACTGATAAAACAGATACAAAGTTAAGCGATACAGATACAAAGACAAAAGTAACGGCTGTTGCTGATACAAAGAAAAAGAGCGGGAAACCTGCTGACGGAGAATTTAGCGGTGAGAGTATCTGTGAAAAATTCGGCTATACGGTAAGTCTGAAGGCGAGGTTTAAAAATGGGGAGACAGTTGCGGTTTATGGGATGAAAATGTCAGGCAATACGGACAGTGCAAATAATGCATTTATGAATAATGCATGGAGCGGCATGGTAAACAGGCTTGTAGGGAAAAATGTGTCTGATGCAGATGCGGTATCGGGGGCTACATATTCGTCAAAAGCAATTATAAATGCATATATGGATGCTTATAATAAGGCAGTTGCAAAGGCAGATGGAAAGACGATAAGGAAAACTGCATTAAAAAAGACTACCATGCCTGTTTCGACAAAAAAGCCTGTGGCAATAAAAGTTGATAAAAAGAAAAAAGTGCCAAAAAGCAGTATAGCAGACGGAAATTACAAAGTCAGTGCGGTATGTGAGCCTGATGAAAATGAAGATTTTGAAAAATATTCACTTAGTGCGGTTGTGAAATTTTCAAAAGGAAAATGCGTAGAGATAGCAGATTTTTTATCAACAGCCGAAGCAAACAAGACTTATTACATGAGAGCGGCGAATGGAGCATCAGGAGCAAAGGGTGTTGTCGGACAGATAATAAGCAGGCAGTCGTCAGATGGGATAAGTGCGGTATCGGGAGCTACCTGTTCCTCAAAAACAATAGTGAACCTGTATCTGAAAGCACTTAATAAGGCGGCAAAAAAAGGAGGGATAAAACCGCAGAAAACTCCCGCTCCTTCAAAAATTCCGGTTGAAGTACCTGCACCGGCAGATACGGCAGTACCATCAAATACAGGAAATCCTCTACAGACAGATATGCCGGCTTCTTCAAAGCCTCTAACATCTTCTAAACCTATGACAAGCAGTACGCCGCAGGATACGGCTTCACCTGAGCCGTCAATTCTGCTTAGAAGCGGTACATATTCTAAAGTGGCAACGGTATATCCTGATGAGTCAAAAGCATTTGAGGAATATACGATTTCGGCAGATTTGTTATTTAATGACAATCACTTTGCAGGATTTTCAAATGTGGTTCTTTCAGATGAGACAAATCGATTTTACTATAATAAATCGGTAAACGGAACAAAGAAAATTCCGGGACTTCTGACTCAGATAAATGCGGCACTAAATGGTGAGTTTGATGCGGTGTCAGGTGCGACCTGTACATCAAAAACTCTTATAGGTATGTATCGTGAGGCACTTGATGAAGCTGTTATAAAATAACTGTTGTAAAAATGCAATAGCAATACAGGTATAGATTGGGCGGAAAGGTAAAAAGACGGATATTTAGAAAAAGTTTGATAAATAAAAAGGCGGTAAACTGATGAGAGTTTTTATTATAAAAAGCGTTAATCTGTTGATTGTTGCAGGAATACTAGCTTTATACTGCATCAATGTGCACAAAGTCGGTGAGGAGAAAAAAGCAATAGCCGAAAAAACAGATAAAAAAGAAGTTGTAAGTGATAGTGGTAATAACATTTATTTTGCTGATGACGGTATTTATGAGGGCAGCGGTGACGGATTTGGCGGAGAGATAAAAGTCCGTCTTACCGTAAAGGACAATAAGCTTGAAAAAGTAGAGATATTATCGGCTGAAAATGAGACGAAAGATTATCTTGAGTCGGCAAAAAAAATACTTGATGATACCATTGATAAACAGTCGGTTGATGTTGATACGGTATCGGGAGCAACATTGTCGTCAAATGGGATAATAAGTGCGATGAAAGATGCCATAAAAAACGGAAAGAAAAAATAATAACAGTTCAGCAGTGTATTTATTAAATTAATAAATCTGATAGTAAGATGTCAGTCGCTGCTATGCAGTTTTTGATTATTTCATTTGACAAATGAAATTTTATTCAAGACTGAAATGCTACAAAAAGAAAAATTTACGGAAAGGTAAAAAGTTTAGAAATAATGAATGTTAAAGAAAAGTTAAGGAATTTAAAGATTTTCAGGGTGATAGTCCAGATAATATTTTTTATACTTATGCCGTCACTTTTCTCACAGGCATTTGCAGGTGTAAAAGAAGCGGTGGCACTGATAGGAAAAGGCGAAAATATCATATTATCTGATTTTGCGATAAAACTGTTGATATTATGTACTGCCACGATTGTATTTGGGAGGATATTTTGTGGATTTGTCTGCTCATTCGGTGCTGTTGGAGACTGGTTTTATATGCTCTCAGAATTTATTCAGAAAAAGACGGGAAGAAAATTACCTGTCATACCGTCAAAATGGCAGGTTTACTTGCAAAAATTAAAATATATCGTGTTGATTTGTGTCATTGGATTTTGCTTTTTAGGAAAAGGGGAATATGTTACAAAATACAGTCCGTGGACGGTATTTTCTCTTATAACGAGCAGAAACTTTAAACTTGGTGCATACATTACCGGAGTTGTGCTGTTATTACTGATAGTAGTCGGAATGATGCTTAAGGAAAGATTTTTCTGTCAGTTTCTCTGCCCTCTTGGAGCAGTGTTTTCACTACTTCCAAAACTTCCGATATTTCATGTAAAGAAGAAAGGGCAGCAGTGCTTTGAACGTTGTAGTGCCTGTACAAACAGATGCCCCGTTCATTTGAAATATGATGAAGCAGATATAAGGGACGGAGAATGTATAAGCTGTGGCAGATGCTTTGTCGTGTGTCCGCACAGGATAAAGAAGAATAAGTAAGCGGTTGGAAGTAAGTGGGAAAACAGTGAAAATCTAAAAGGATAAAAGTTATTTTAGCAGGGAAAGAAAACTCACCATTGCGAAAATGCAAAATATTATTTATATGCAGGAAAGCCGTAATTGTGAAATTATAAGAGAAAATGTTATAAAGCCGGGCAGAAAATCATAAAAATGTGCATATATAGCTGAAAAATGAATATTATTTATATGAAATAAAAGCACAGTGTTATGAACAGACGGCAGAGCAAATTGCGAATATCTGCTTAACAGTCAAGATAAAATGCTGCGAAATTCAAGTTTGTACAGCAATGTTGAAATTCATGTAATTATAAAATTATGATGCAAGGGGCAAAATACCTTTTGACCCCAACATCAAAATTGTGGTAACAGTTCAGTCTTGCATTTCTTACATTCATAAACCTGCCAGCAAGCTGTCAGTCGCTGCTTTGCAGCTTTTGTTTATTTACGCGAAAGCAAAGTGAGGATGGAACAAATAAATTTGTTCCATCTGAGCGTGCTCGCGAGGGCTTTGCCCTCATTTCAGAAATGAAAGGCTATTCTACCATAAAAAGGTACTTAACAATACAATGAACAAGCTCATTGTATTGCCAATTATCTTTTTATGGCTGAACTGTTACAGATTGTGGGATAATGTTAAAAAATCTTGGAGGAAAAGTATGCTTAATTATATATGGGCATTTATGATTCTTGGGGGAATATCATACGGTCTTGCAAACGGAAAAGCACAGGCTTTGTCTGATGTTATAATAGAGAGTGCGGGCGAAGCAGTTTCATTATCAATAACAATGCTTGGGGTAATGGCAATGTGGTGTGGGATTATGGAAGTTGCAAGGCAGGCAGGTCTTATGGATAGAATGACAAAATTTTTATCACCTGTCGTTCATTTTCTGTTTCCTGATATTGACAGAAACCATGTTGTCAATGAATACATAACTGCCAATATGGTTGCAAATATGCTTGGACTAGGCTGGGCGGCAACACCAATGGGACTTAAGGCAATCAAAGAGATGGCAGAGATTGAGAGAGCAAGAATAAAAAAAGCTCATAAAGATATAAGTAAGATAAAGATGCGTGCCAGCAATGAAATGTGTACATTTCTTGTAATAAACATATCATCACTACAGTTAATACCCGTAAACATAATAGCCTACAGGAGTCAGTACGGAAGCGTAAATCCTGTAGGTATTGTTGTACCGGGACTGATAGCTACGGGAATAAGCACACTGGTGGCGGTAGTATTCTGTAAAACGGCATCACACTTTAGAAAAAAGAAGCTAAAAAATGACTTGAAAAGATAAAACAAAGGTGGTATTATATCTAAAAATCGTGTACGCACACGGAAATTTGAAATTATATTGTTTATGGATAGAAAGTTATATTTGCGAAACGACCTTTAGCTGTAATTAAATTATTTGTTATATCATAGCAATTAACACAACATAACAGTAGTTTCGCAAATACTTCGATAAGCAATTAAAAGAGGTGATATATATTTCATGTACAATTAAGGAACTTGCAAAGGCCTGCGGTGTTTCCGAGGGAACGGTTGACAGGGCGGTCAATAACAGGAGCGGCATCAGGGAGAGCACTAAGCAGCACATACTTGAAATGGCAGAGCAGATGGATTACAGACCAAATCATCTTGCTAAAAGTCTTGCAATCGGAAGTACAAAAACCATAGGGATTGTTTCGGTTGACCTTAGCAACAACTTTTTTGCACTTCTTGTTGAAAGCATAGAGCAGACGGCGAGGGAGCATGGTTATTTTGTAAATCTTGCATTGTCTCACAATGACCCTGAAAAAGAGATGGAAGCTATAAAGTATATGGCAGAACGCCGTGTTGACGGTATCATACTTTTTCCACTTGGCAAGGGCGTGGAGTTTAGTTCTTTTTTAAAGAAACTTGGGATTCCTATAGTTACCATATATAACAGGATAGAGTGTGATTTTGTCCATGTTGATGTTGACTGCCGTCAGATTATGAGAAATGTAGTTTCTTTTCTTGCACAAAAAGGATATAACGAAATGATATATATCGACCCGCATTTTGAAAAGATGAAATCAGGCGGCATCAATGTTTTTTCTATTGAACAGCGTCGTATTGGTTATCTTGAGGGACTGAAAGAGGAGATGCTCGGCGATGGTGAAATCCTTGAAGATATGGATGAAAGACAGCTTGTTGGGATAGCAAAAAGAAAAGACGGTATGAAAAAGGTCTTCATTTGCCGTAATGACACCCCGGCGGTCAGACTTATGACGATGTTTAGGGAAAATAATATCAGAGTGCCGGAGGATGTCGGTATTATAGGTTTTGATAATATTGCAATACTTGACAATATTTCACCGAGACTTACATCGGTTGACTGTAATATAAAGACAACGGGACGAAAGGCGACAATGAATCTTATCAGGATGATAAATGGTGAGAAAGATATAAAGGACTGCGTTGTCGGTTACAATATTGTTGAGGGTGAAACACTTTAAGATGTACTCTCGGTATCTTACCAAAACGAGTCATTTCGGTCGGATTTCTGATATACTGTTTCCATTTTCTCGTCGTACACACCGTGTACGCACTGCAAAAATGTCATTGTATATCAAAAATCCATCTCGAAATTCTTCGCTAAGAAGATTATGAGAGTACATTAAGAATATAAGGAGGGTAGTGATTTACCCTCTTTATATGAGATTAAATCGTGTACGCACACGAAAAGAAAGGATTAAGAATGGATGCGATAAAATTTGGTTTTAAATACTGGAAAAAGTACATAGTGGCGGCAGTTATCCTACAGATTGTGAGTTTTGCTGCAATTATTGCGGATTTGCTGATTCCGTTTGTGTCAGAGCTTTTTATTGATTTTGTTATTATGGATAACGACAATAAGGCGAGTGGAGTTTTTGCGTTTTTGATTGAAGGAGATTACGGAAAAAGACACAGTTTTGAATTGTTTTTTAATATTGCGATGGTGTTTGTTGGACTTCTTGTTTTTAGACTTGTTTTTATATATATCAAAAATACAATGTTTGAAAAGTATGCGTTGAAGTTTGAGACGGATTTACGAATTGTAACTTTTGATAAGCTGATGGAACTTGACAGCCAGACTGTATCTGAGTACAACACGGGTGAACTTTTGACTACGCTTCATACTGACACGATTATGATGAAAGACCTGTTTGGAAGAATTATTCCGGGAATGTTTGACAGTATGTTTGTGTTTGGTGCGTGTATAGTATTGCTTACATCGATAAATAGCACACTGCTTATAATTCCGGTTATGCTTGCACCATTTTTTGTTGTGGCACTTTTGAAATTCAGGAAAAAGGCTCAGATAAATTACAGAGCCATAAGAACCAGCAACAGTAATATGAATCTTACAGTTCAGGAAAATATAGAGGCTGTCCGTCTTGTAAGGTCATTTACAAATGAGGGAAGAGAAAAAGAGAAGTTTGATAAATCAAATATGAACATGAAACAGTCATATATAAATCAGGTTAAGCTTTCGGCAGGCTTCGAGGTTATATTTAGTTCGATAAAACAGGCTGCTTATATTGGAACTATCGCATTATGTGCACTGCTTGTTATAAAGGGTGAGATGCTTGTAGGATTTCTGGTTGCAGCGTCAGGTTATGTCATGAAAATAATGGATCATGTATCACAGATAAACAATCTTCTCTTTCAGATGCAGCAGCAGATTGTTGCAGGGGATAAGATAATGAGGTTTATGGATTGCAAGACAAAGATTAAGGATGGCAAAAAAACTGCAAAAGATATAGATAAGCCTGATATAGAGTTTGAAAATGTCACATTGGAACTTGGCGGGAAAAAGGTTCTTGACAATATAAATCTTTCAATTCCTTATGGCAAAAAGGTCGGTATTGTCGGAGCAACTGGAAGCGGAAAGAGTATTTTATTAAAATCAATAGTAAGAGTAAATGATGTAAATGACGGTCAGATAAAAATGAACGGAACGAATGTTAAGGAGTATAAAACAGCAGAGCTTAGGGAAAAAATCTCATATGTTTTTCAGGATGCATTCTTATTTTCAAATACCATTGACAGCAATATTGCATTTTCAAACCCCGATGTTGATGAGAGAAGGGTGAGGGAATGTGCAAAAAGAGCAATGGCAGATGATTTTATAAATGAACTTTCTGACGGTTATCAGACGATAGTAGGTGAAAAAGGATTTGGACTTTCGGGGGGTCAGAAACAGAGGGTTTCTATTGCCAGAGCAATGCTAAAGGATGCACCGGTATTTGTATTTGATGATTCGACAAGTGCACTTGATGCAGAAACGGAAAGAAAACTTCTTGAAAATTTGAGGACATATTATAAGGAGAGAACTATTCTTATAGCGGCACACAAAATGTCATCCGTTGTCGATTGTGACGAGATAATTTATCTCAGCAACGGAAAAATTGTTGAGAGGGGCACCTTTGATGAACTGATGGAGCTTGATGGACATTTTGCTGGTGTGTATAAGACGCAGATGGCAAAGCAGACGGTGGCATAGTGCGTAGTGATATGCGAAACCTATTATTATGATGTTAAACACCGACAATAAGAATGGAGGTGTTTGCAGGATTGCGAAAATTGCGTAGCAATGAAGCAATCCGGAGTATCAGTCAGGGTCAAAATGACTCGTTTTGAGAAGATACCGAGAGTAAATATTGTAAGGTGACGGAGGAAATCATGGCTAAGAGGAATACATATTTTGAGGATGAGGTTGTTCATAAAAAAATTGATATTAAGCAGTTTGGCAGGATTTTAAAATATATAATGCCGTATAAGCATATATTTATCATTGTTTGTGTGCTTATGCTTGTTTCAGCGTGTACTGCATTGCTGCCGCCGATGCTGCTTAGATATGTTATAAATGATGTTGTTGTTGAAAAAAGTATGGCTAAGCTTTTTTATGTTGTGTGTGGTCTTGTTTTTCTGGCTGCGACGGATATAGGGCTTACTTATGCACAGCAGCGTATGATGGGACAGATGGGGCACAGTGTTATTGCGGATATGAGAAAGGATATTTTTTATAAATTGCAGGAACTTCCTTTTGAGTATTTTGACAACAGACCTGACGGAAAGATTGTTGTGCGTGTCACTGATTATATAAATGACCTTGCAAATTTCTTTACGAATTATGTCGTGATGTTTCTTGTCTATCTTGTAAAGATTGTCATTGTTACGATATTTATGCTCTCACTCAGTCCGGAGCTTACGATTATTGTCGTGTGTACGGTAGTTCCTATGATGGCTCTTGTGTTCTTGTTGAGATATAAGATAAGAAGGAGATTTGCATGGCACAGGGCGAAGCTTTCAAACCGTTCAGCTTTTCTTATCGAGACTATCATGGGCGAAAAGATAGTAAAGAATTATAACAGAGTTGAGAAAAATAAGTCGATTTATGAGGATTTGCATAATCAGAGTGTCAATGTATGGTGGGGAATTGTCAAATTAAATAACTTAAATACGCCGATTGTTGAAATATTCTGGAATATCGGGACACTTTGTCTTTACGGAGTTGCACTTTATCTTATATTAAATGGAAGCAGCCAGGTAGATGCAGGTACGGTTGTTGCGTTTATAAGCTATATGGGACTTTTCAGCGGACCACTCACACAGATAGCGATAATAATTCAGCAGATGGCACAGGTAAGCTCAAATCTTGAGCAGGTGTTTGATACGATTGATTATGAAGTGCAGATAAAAGATGAGGAGGGCGATGTATCGCTTGATAATGTAAAAGGTCAGGTTGATTTTGACAATGTGACTTTTTCATATGAGGATGATATAAATATTCTTGAGAATATGAACCTCCATGTAAAGCCCGGAGAGACGATAGCACTTGTAGGACCGACGGGTGCAGGAAAGACTACAATTATAAATCTTATAACAAGATTTTATGATGTGACCGGAGGTTCAGTAAAAATAGATGGAAATGATGTAAGAAAAGTAACATTGGAGTCACTTAGAGAGGAAGTAGGAGTGCTTATGCAGGATCCTTTCATATTTAAAGGGACTGTTATGGAGAATATAAGATACGGCAGACTTGATGCGACGGACGAGGAGTGCATAGCAGCCGCAAAATATATTTATGCCGATGAATTTATCGGGAGACTGCCACATGGATATGACGAGGAACTCGAAGAGAGAGGGGAGGGACTTTCAGCAGGAGAAAAACAGCTTATCAGCTTTGCGAGGATAATACTTAAAAATCCGTCAGTGATAATACTTGACGAAGCGACAAGTTCGATAGATACGGAAACTGAAAATATGATACAGAAAGCACTTGATGTTATACTGTCAGAAAAAACAGCATTCATAGTGGCACATAGGCTTTCGACGATAAGAAATGCGGACAGGATACTTTATATAGCTGACAAGGGAATTGCCGAGGAAGGAAATCATAGAGAACTTATGGAAAAAAGAGGTCTTTATTATCAATTAAATAGTAGCAATTACATTAAATAATTAAAATAAAAAAGAACTGCTTTGCAAAAAAACGATAAAACAATTAAGATTGAAATAATGCTTGTAATGTGTTATATTAAAATCTGTTTGAAAAAATTTACTTTTTAAGATATGAGTGTGGAAATTTTTTTACACTCAGGATTTGTGTCGGTGTACACTTGAAACAAATTCTAATATGCACAAAAGATAAGTGCAGAAACGGGGAGCATTATGAGTTTATATGGATTTAAAAGAAAACACGGACTTAGTTTTTCGGGTTTGGGAAGCAGTTCTAAAGGCAGCAGTTTTTTGAGATTTATTGCATCACACAAAATGGAGATTCTGATGTTTCTGCCTTTTTTTATCATGGATTTAAGTATCCGTATCATGGGATACAAAATAGATTTTTATCCGGCATATTATATTCAGCCAAATCTTTTTACAATAATATGGACAGGGCTGTTTATTGCATTAGCAAAATATCTTAAGGGGGTTATAGGAAAGATTTTTTACTTCCTTATGTTTATTATTAGTTTTGTGTTGTTTCTGACTAATGCTGTATATTATTCTCTCACGAACTTTTATTTTAATTTTTCTCTGCTGGAGCTGGCAAGTGAGGGAAGTTCTTATATAGCTGATACTATAAAAAATACACCGGTTTATGTATATATTCTTGCAATTTTTATATTTGTACTTGCGATTGTGGCGGTAAAAAACATGAAAAAAGGTGAGTGTTTTCAGTGGAAAAAACTTTTAGCTGCAGTTGTAATATTTATATGTCTGCATCTGATTATCCCGGTTACAATGGGAAGCGGAAACAAAAATCTTAAGTGGAACAGCTTTAAAAAAGCAAGAAATGTTTATAATGAATTTAGTGATACAAATAAAAGTATGAAAGTTGCCGGACTTTATGAATATACTTTAAGAAATTTATATATAACTTTTTTAAAGCCAAAGGAAAAGATAAGTGACAGTGACAGAAAATTCCTTAAAAACATATATGAGGCGAAAGATGAGAAAAAGCCAAATAAATATACCGGTATGCTAAAAGGAAAGAATGTGATTTTTTTGCAGCTGGAGGGTATGGATGAATGGCTTCTGACAAAGAAGAACACACCAAATCTATATAAACTCAAGAATGAGTCCATTGATTTTACGGATCACTATTCTATTTATACCGGAGGTGGTTCGACTTTTAATTCAGAGTTTGCTGTGAATACAGGTTTTACGACACCTATTTCATATAATGAAAATGTATATACATTTAATAAGAATACATTCAATAATACCATGGCGAAACTGTTTAAAAAAGAGGGATATGCAGTCAATGCTTTTCATATGAACAGCAGTGAGTTTTATTCCAGAGGAATAAATTATAAGAGCTGGGGTTATGACAATTATTATGGTCTTAAGGATATGCTTGACAGTAAAGATAAAAATGACCTTAGTTATGAGCTTGATAGAAAGCTTATTGAGAATAAAACTTTCTATAATAAAATGTTTAAAGGCAGTGAAAGATTTGTTGACTATATTATATCCTATACGCCACATACACCATTTACGACTGAAAAGGAAGTTGGAAAGCTTGTAGCTGAGATGAAGTATGGAAAAGGAAAAATTCCAAAACTTTCTGAGGAGCAGGTGGCAGATCTTATGGTTGGTGAAACTGATTATATGGTTGGACTTCTGATGCAGGCTTTAAAGGATAATAATCTATATGATAATACAGTTATAGTGGCTTATGCAGATCATTATCTTTATACCATAAATGACAAGTCTGTGCTTGATAAATACAAAGAAACTGATAATAATCTTATAAATCGTACACCATTTTTTATATGGAGCAGTGACATGAAAGCAGAAAAGATTGACAGGACAAATATGCAGATGAATATTTTGCCTACTGTACTAAATCTTTTTGGTATTGATTACAATAGTAACTATTATATAGGTAAGGATATTCTTTCAAATGACTATAGTCCGTTGGCTTTTTTCGCAGATTCAAGCTGGTATGATGGAAATGCGTATGTAGCTGATGGCAAGGTGACTAATGGTGTAGGAATATCAAAAACTCAGATTGAGAAAAAGAGCAGTATCGTGAGTGAACTTATTAAGAAGAATGATCTTACATTAAAATATGACTTTTTGAAAGATTATAAATAAAAAAGATACAAAAGTATTATGGAGTGGAGAGAATAATGAATATTACAAATGTGTTGTTAAGTGTTGGAATTATAGACGATATAGGACATTTTTTAGGCAATATTTATACTCCCAGCCTGTTTTTGTTTACGGCTATCGGGATGTTTATGAAAATATTGAGCATACATAATGTTCCATATATGATAATAGGGCTTTTCTGTACAAGAAAGTTTAAACCGGCTAAGAATAATCACAAATATGCGGTGCTTATTCCGGCTAGAAATGAGGAGCCTGTTATAGGAAATCTTATAAACAGCATAAAAAAGCAGGATTATCCGCAGGAACTCTTAACGATTTTTGTCGTTGCTGACAACTGTACGGATAATACGGCAAAGATAGCACAAGAGCTTGGTGCAATCTGTTATGAGCATAATAATCCTGACGAGAGGACAAAGGGATTTGGTCTTAAGTATCTTTTTGAGCAGATTGAAAAAGATTATGGAATACAGTCATTTGAGGGGTATTTTATATTTGACTCTGACAATCTTTTAAAAAGAGATTATATATCAAGAATGAACGATTCATTTGATGCAGGGGAGAAGATAATCACATCATATAGAAGTACAAAAAATCTTACTGAGGGATGGATAGCATCACTTTATGCAATTCATTGGCTCCGTTCGATAAGACAGCGTCACCGCACAAGATCATTTCTTCATCTTGCTACGAATATTCAGGGTACTGGATTTTTATTCGCAAATGAGATAGTAAAGGACGGCTGGAAATATACATCACTTACAGAGGATAGATCACTGACAGCCGACTGCGTGGTAAATGGCTATGAGATTTCATATAACAACGATGCGATATTTTATGATGAGCAGCCTACAAGCTTAAAAGTTGCTTTGCGCCAGCGTTTAAGATGGGCTAAGGGACATCTTCAGGCATTTGGGGAAAGTGGCTGGGGATTATTTAAGAATATTTTTATAGATAAAAATACAAAGTGGGAAAAAGACGATACATGGTACAGATTTTTATGGCGTACCATAAGACACAGATTTATGTCGTTTGATACTTTTGCACAGCTTCTGCCCAAACAGATAGTTACCGCATTTAAGTGGCTTTTCTGGAATTTATTTTTATTTCCTTTCACCATTTACAATGCAGGCGGACAGATGTATATATTCAGAAACGGTACATGGCTTTCAAAGCTTGTCAGACAGTTCACGGGAAATGTTACCATAAATCTTGAACCGGGATGGAAGTCATATGCGATATGCGTTTTGATTGTTATATGGATGAGAATTTTCTACAGAATAGGGATGTATCTTGCAAATATATGGATGGCAATATACATATTTATAATAGAAAGAAAACGAATCCAAAAAGTAAGTTTTTGGAAAAAAGTATTATATTGTCTTACATGGCCTATTTATGATGTGATAGAACGCTATGTAAAATACATAGCGCTCTTTAAGAAAGTCGAGTGGAAACCAATACCACACGAAAGTAAGATAACAATAGACGATATTCAGGAAAATTAGTTCCGGAATGAAACAGTAAATTTGGGGACGAATCATCAGATTCTAGGACGAATCGTTAGATTCGTCCTGTAATAGTGATGGTTGTTGTTCCCGGTGCTATACTCCAGGCTCCGGTTGCAGGATCCTGTGTGTATGTGGCAGCGGGAACTGTTATTTTACCGGCAACAGTTTCAAAACTTCCTGTAGTGGCATCATATGTGTAGTTGCCTGTTTCAGCCCATGGTGCAGAGTTGTAAGTCACGGAAATATTGTTGAGAGCCGGTGTAAATACATCCGAGATACTAAGCAGATCCTCAGCAGCAGCGGCAGTATTGCCAAAGTTTTCTATTACAAAAGTATAAGTTATCTGACCGTTTTCTGTAATTGTTGTAGGTGAGAGGGATTTGTTTATACTTAAGTTTGTTCCATTTTCAGTAGAAATTGTTTCAGCAGCCGTAACAGGATTTGCAATATCATTGCCTGATATTGATGCTGTGTTTGTAATTGTAGAGCCTGTTGACAAAGGGGCAAAGTTGTTTATTTTTGCATCATATATGATAGTAGTATTGCCGCCTGCGGGAACAGTTATATTTGAAAAGGCAAGTTCAGGAATGGTTGTGGCAGCAGGAGCCGCCTGTAATACACCGTTTATATAGTATTTGACTGAACCCTCAATATAGTCAAGCGGTTTTAAAGTGAGGGCACCAAATGGGTAAGAACCAAGTGTATCAGTGATTGTAAGACCTGATATTGCTGCCTGACTTGAATTTAATAGACTAAGAACATAAGTTATGGTGCTGTTGGCGTTGTAAGTCGGTACAACGGCTGTTTTTGTTGCTGTTAAGGCTTCGATGATTTCTCCGGTAGTGATGTTTGAAACTGTTGATGTTCCATTGTGTGAAAGGGTAGCCTGATTAAAAAAGAGTGCCATAAATTTTCCTCCTGTATATAAATAAAATTAAAGAAGATATATTGCAAAAAGTTGTAATACTCTACTTTTAATAAGAATATATTCATGATTTTTTTTTGTGTTACATAAAACAGATTTTGATTGATTGATTTTGTTATGTGGTGAAATGCATTTGAGATTTGCATTGTTGTCCGGCAATGAATTGTTACCAAAAAGTTTAACAATATATAAAATACTATAGTTTTTTCTAAAAAATAATGTTAATATATGTATATGATAAAAAGATTGAAGGAGATGTTTTCGTGTATGACAGATTGACCAGAAAAGATGTTGAAAAAATGAAGAAGGAGGTGGAAGAAAGAAAACTTGTTGTCAGAAAACAGGCACTTGAGGATGTTAAAGAGGCAAGAGCACAGGGAGACTTGAGTGAGAATTTTGAATATAAGGCAGCAAAGCAGTTCAAAAACAGAAATGAGAGTCGTATCAGGTATCTTGAAAAGATGATAAAAACTGCAAAGATTATTGAAGATGATTCTGATGAAAGTCAGGTCGGATTAAATGATTCTGTTACTATTTACATAGAAGAAGATGATATGGAAGAATGTTTTAAGATAGTAACGACTATAAGATCTGATGCGATAAACAATATGGTAAGCATTGAGTCCCCGATAGGAAGAAGTCTTATGAAGCACAAGGTTGGAGACAGAGTGTATATAAAAATAAATGATTCAGATGGTTATTATGCTGTTATCAGAAATATTGATAAGAGTGATGATGAATCAGAAAAAATAAGCAGTTATTAAGAGAAGACTATAGATAAGAACAGACTATAGAGAAAGAGGTAATATTATGAGTATGAAGTTTAGGAGTGTAAGGATTTATCTTGTGATTCCGGTATTGATACTTGGAATATGCAGTATGGTGTCACTTGCAATGACAGGTGTTTCGCTAAGGAGTGTGAGTAATGTAAGTAAAAATATAGCTCAAAAGCAGATAAACAGTGTAAGCTGTCTTGATGCAGTCAAATCAAATGTTATCGAGATGCAAAAGGAAGTAATGTCATATTGTCTTATCACTCAGGATTCACAGCGTGAAAGTGTTGTCAAGAACATAACCAGATTAAAGAATGATACAGAATCATATCTTAAAAAATTGAATACCATGCTCCAGTCGGATGAACTGGAAAAAAAGCTTGATACATTAGACGCTAATTACCGGACATATGAAAAAAAGGTCAATGAGATACGAGAGATTGCTTCGACAGATGCTATGACAGCACTTGAGGATGCAAACAGAACACTTGGCAAATATGGTACTGCTGTTGAAAGTATGGCAGATAAAATGATAGCGTCAAATGATAAGATAACAAAATCACAGGTAAGAGATTTTTCGGCTAAGAGTTCACAGGCAAATTTAGTTATCACAACTGCATTTATCATGGTTATTATAATTATAATAGCAGTAGTATTATGTATTGAGCTTATTGTCATAAAACCGTTAAAAAAGATAGACAAAGAGCTTGGTGTTATTATAGATGAGATAAATCAGGACAGAGGAGATCTCACAAAGAGAATAAACATTAACAGAAAAGATGAAATTGGCAAAGTTGCGACAAATATCAATGTATTTATAGAAAAACTTCAGACTATAATGCAAAAGATAACATCAAATTCAAAACAGCTTGATGAGACGGTAGGTAATGTTGTAGGTAAAGTAAATACGGCGAATGGAAGTGCCTGTGATATATCGGCTGTTATGGAAGAACTTTCAGCTACAATGGAAGAGGTTGCCGCAACAGTGAAAAATATAGATGAAAATACTGCTGTTGCAAATACTAAGGTTGACAAGATGACGATTGAGACAGGCAATGTAGTAGATTATTCCAATGAGATGAATGAGAGAGCGATAAAGCTTCAGGAGACTGCTCAGGCAAACAAGGATGAGACAACTCAGATGGTAAGCTCTATTATCGAAGAACTTAAGAATGCAATGAAAGAAAGCAAAAAGGTTGAAAAAATATCACAGCTTACCTCAGATATTTTAAGTATATCAAGCCAGACAAATCTTCTTGCGTTAAATGCCTCTATCGAGGCTGCAAGGGCGGGCGAGGCAGGAAAAGGCTTTGCGGTTGTTGCAGATGAGATAAGAGAGCTTGCAGAATCCAGCAGAAATACGGCAAACAACATTCAGGAGATAAATGAGATGGTTATCTCAGCCGTTGAAGGTCTTATTTCATCATCAAATAAGATTGTTGATTATGTAGATGAAACGATACTTCCTGATTATGATGATTTTGTATCCAGTGGTAAGCAGTATAATGATGATTCAACTCATATAAAAAATATAATGGATGAGTTTACCGGATTGTCTAATGATATGCAAAAGACAATAAAATCTATGGTCGATGCCATAAATGGAATTACTAAGGCTGTAGAGGAAAGTGCTGATGGAGTGACAAGTGCAGCCATGAGCGTTGATTCATTAGTTGCAGATATGAATGATGTAAACAAAGAAATGGATACAAATCAGAATGTATCTGACAAACTCAGAAAAGAAACTGAGTGCTTTGTAAAGCTTTGATAATGATGCATGAGTTAAAACAGATAATGGTATGATGGTTCGTAACATAAGTAGGGCAGAATACATTTTGAAACAAACATCATGAAATAATGATAAATAAAAAAGCGATGACAGATTACAAAAGTAAAATGTCACCGCTTTTTTGATACATAAGCACAAAATATTCTCACGGATAGCACATTTAAAAATATTATGCCATAATTAAATTGTCTCAAAATTGGAAATATTCACTCCAATAATCCTGAAGTTTCTTATTCAATAATGGAGCTGTTTACTACAAAATTACACAAAGTGAGGAGAAAATAAATATGGCAAATAAAAAATTATACTATGATAAAATTTATGACCTTGTCATGCAGTGTCGTAAGAGCGGTTTGTCAGATAAGCAATGGTGTATTAATAATGATATTGCACCAAGTACATTTATTGGTGGATAAAAAAGCTCAGACAGCAGGCCTGCTATGAGATACCAGAACGCAGTTTCAAATGTAACACTAATATAGTTACTGAAAAAACAGGATGTTGTCTGTGTAAATGTGTTACCAGAAGCAACAGAAAACATAACATTGTTTATGGAAACAAATGATACACAGATGGCACATATTATGTTTAAATATAAAAATGCAAGCATAACATTACAGGATGATTTCAATAATGGATTTTCAGCAAAAATAAGTAGTGATACAGGTAAGATAATGAATGTATAAGGTAAAGGAAAATCTGCTAAAAATGTATAAAAAAGCCATAATAACAAAAAGTGCAAGAGCTGTATATCGTTTTTTATGCTGTTAAGTGCTATTAAAAGTATATTTTTTAATGTATATAAAATAATTGTAAGTTCTAATATATAGTTGAACATATGTCCGAAATTATCTGCTGTAATATTCATAACATACCCCATATCTTTCTGAATAAATACACTAAAATAATTATAAAATACAGTTTTATGGATAACAATGTAAGGATATAATAAATATTGTTTGAAACAATATTTTGATTATAAAATAACTTGACAAAAAATGTTTTGTATGATAAAGTTTGAATGAAACAAATATACAGCATAAAATATATGTTTAAATTATATGCTGAACACCGAAATATAACAGAGTGGAGGAAGATATATATATGATTAAAAATGTGAAAAAAGGTATTGTGGTAGCAAGTATTATAGCTATTTTAGGAGGAAGTACAGCAGCATCGGCTGCAAATAATTTCAGATTTAGCATGGTCAGTAATGTTATAGGGAAAAAGGAATTTAATCTTAAAAATAAAACTACAAATTGTGAAAGTAAGGCTTCGACATATAGATATAATACAGAAAATCTAGTTGATTTTGTTGGAAAATATTCTGTTGATTTAGATGGAAATGGTTTTTTAAAGAAAGATTATAAAGGAAGTTATAAAAAAGCAGATGGAAAAGTACATACAACAGGTTATGGAAAAATAAATAAAAATACATATACGGTTAATGTAGGTGTAGATCCAAGATGTAACCTGATACCACAAGGTGGACAGATTAAAGGAGAAGGGGAGATAAAACAGGCAAATTAAGTAACACTATTTTGTTAGATATTTGATAAAATTTGTAAATTTAAATATTAGCTCCGGTCAAAAGCCGGAGCTTTAAAGTAAAGTATAATACGGGGGGAAATAATGATAAAAAAGGATGAAATAATATTGTCATGTGATGATATTTCAAAATCATATGAAAACGGAAATTCTAGAACAAATGTATTGAAGCATGTAAGTATTGAGATAAAAAATGAATCTGTCAATTTGATATATGGAAAGAGTGGTAGTGGAAAAACAACACTTCTAAATATTCTTGCCGGTATTGATAAGGCGTCTCAGGGAAATGTTTATTATTGTGGGAAAAGATATGGCTCTATGGGAGAGAGTAAATTGGCAAAGCTGAGAGGAAATAATTTTGGTTTTGTGTTTCAGGGATATCATTTAATACCACGCATAAGTGTAGAAGAGAATATTTTGTGTCCTGCTTATATTAATGGAAAGAAATATGACAGAGAATATTATGCGTATCTGTTACAGGAATTAGGAATAAATAAATTGACAAAGAAAACATCATATCAATTATCTGGTGGGGAACAACAGCGTGTAGCAATAGCCCGAGCGATGCTTTTAAAACCAAAGATTGTGTTTGCAGATGAGCCGACCGGAAATCTTGATTCTGAAAATACCATGATAATAACGGAATTATTTAGTAAACTCAACAAAGAATATAAAACCACTTATATAATAGTTACACATGAAGAAAATCTCATGGAGAATTGTACTCAGACAATTCGCATAAAGGATGGTGAGATTACAATTGAATAAAAAAATTAAAAAAAATATTAAGTTAACAGGGTTACTTATTGGGAATGAAAAGAAGCTGATGCTTTGTAGTTTTGTTTCTGTTATTGTAGGATTTACATTTATGTTTATGGTTAGTTCGCTTAGTGGAACTATTATAAAGACAAAGCAGGATAATACAGTAAACAAATATGGAAAATTTCTTATGGTTTTACCGGATATTGATAATGAAAGTGAAAAAGAAATAAAACAAAAATGTATTGATTTTAAATATGAACATTTTGGAGTGGTTGGAAATGTAGAATATGCAAACAAAAAAATAACTATTGGAACGATGACAGAAGATATGGGTGCGACACTTGCTTTTAAATTGATTAAAGGAAAATGGGTAAAAGGATCTGATCAGATTGTTGTCGAAGAATATTTACTTAAGTTATTTGGAAAAGAAAATACACAATTACCTTTTGATATAAAATTAAAAAAGGATGGCAGATTTATAAATTATAAGGTTACGGGAGTTATTTCAAATTATTCATCAGTTATATCAACATCATATGACAAAGAGTTGGAAACAAAAGTATATCCGTCAATTATATGTGGACAGAAAAATGATAAAGATGTAAAAAACTCTTTAGTTATTTTGCAGAAAAAACTTGATTTTAAAAAAGCAAAGAGTGATATAGAAAATGTCTTATTTCAAAACATTTCCGAAGAGGCTATATGTGCTAATGAAAAACTACATTGGCATGGATATAGTGATAATGAAGATATGATAAATATAAATATTTGGTATCCTATCTTACTGGGAATAATGCTATTATTAGAGCAGGCTGTAGTGATAAGAGCATTTGTTATTCGCAATCAAAATACATTTCATTTATTTCAGGTATTAGGAATGACAACAAAAGAAATAAAAAGACTTTTCTTTTATATAATGCAGATATTTATATGGTTTGGAGTGCTGACAGGATATATATTATCAGTGATTATTGGCAACACATATATAAGTAATGTTTTTGGGGAATATGGCAGATATTATCTAAGCTCATTAAATAATAATGTTTTGATAATGATGATTGTATTTGCAATGATTTCAATATGTAGTTATTTTATACTTATGGGAATAGAACAGCATTCCAGGTTATTTTCTAATAATAATTTTAGAAAAAACAGAAAATACAGATTTAGAAAAATAGATATAAGCATTATTATTGTTCAGACAGTATGTATTTTTTTTACGATTGCATCGTTTTATTTTATGAATACTTTTAGTTGTAAATCAGAAAATATTGAGTATTATTTGTGCAGCAAAAGTGAGGCAAGTGCATATCCGTTGAGGGGGTATTATATAGAGACAGATGGAGAAGAGTATTTTGGGTTTGATGTTTTAAATGTATTTGATAAGTATAAGGATAAAATAAGTATGTCCATCGAAGCGGAAACAAAGCGATGTTCAATATTATTGGATAAAAATAATGTAGATGAGTATTTTAAAAATTATATAAAAGAAAACAGATTGTATTCTTTAGATGAAAGTGATGCCGAAACTAAAGAAAAAAATAATAGATTGTGGAAACAGGTTTCGGTTAAAACAGAAAAGTACAAGCCGGTATCAGATAATGTGCTTGTGACAGTTTTAAGAGAAAAAGAATTTAAAGACTTTGTGAAAAAGAAAGAAATTAAAAATCCCTGTTTTGAAAACAATAAATCAAAATCCTGTATAGTTATTTTGCCGGACTATAAAGAGATAGCAAGTCCGTCAATTAAAGAAAATGGGATGATACGGCTCGGGGGAATAAGAGGTGATGAGAAAAAAGTAAGGTTTTATTCGGAAAAATTTAATGTTGGTGCTGTGCTTAGTGGAAGTAGTGAAGAGTACAATGGCATAGAAATAGTTATGGATGAGAAAACAGCTATAAAAAGCAGAACGGTTTTGGGATGTAACACAATAACAATAGAAATGAAAAAAGACGCACCGTTATTTATACAAAAAGAAGTGGATAAAAATGTTATGTTTACAATGGCATCAATACAGGGAGGCTTGTTAGATTCTTCAGAAAACAGAGAAAGTGATGATAAGCTGATGGCAGCTTATACATCAGTTCTAAGTAATACAATATTGCTGTTTTGTGCAATTATCATATGTATCTATATTAATTTGAGTATTTATATAGATTGGGAGAAACACAGATATGAATATGGTGTATTGCGAAGTTTTGGAATGAGTTATGCTCAGTTACAGAGAAAAGTATTTTTTAGATATAGCAGTAGCATTTTGTTTGCGTGTGCTTTAAATATGTTTTTAGGAAAATATGCATTTACAAATGGGACATTGACAAGCAGGCAAATAATTGTTTCTGTCGGATTGACCGTAGGAATTACTTATGTTTGCAGGCTCATATCATATTATAGAAAAAAAGATGAAACAGTAAGTCGGATGTTGAGTGAAGGGGAGTAGAAATAAATCGAAAGATAGATAAAGACAAAAAATAACTTAGCATAAAGAGTAAATAATATTTATGCTAAGTTATTTTTATGCTAAGTTATTTTAGAATATACGCCTGAGTTTTTTGTGCTTGCTTTGATATATACTAAATCAGGCAGATGTTTGCAATCAGCTATGCTGCCGGCTCATAATATCATCAGCTTATCATCAGATAAGGCACTCTAAAAGTTTTTCATTTACCGGAAGATAAATCTCAGGAATCTTGTGGTTTGCATCACCGTATGTGTGTTTAGCAAAACAGTTACATACGGCATCATGAGTCTGTTGTGTGTATTTAAATGAAAATACTTTTGCTATACGATTGAAAAATACAGGCGAAATAGAACAGCCCCAGTCAGTAGTATCATTTGCATTGATAAGATTTGGAGTTATGACAAGCTCCTTATTCGTAACAGTGTTGTAAGCCGTGAGGATGATGTAATCTGTAGTTTCATTGACAGAAAACTTAAGTTCGCATAACTGTGAAACATCCTCTCGGAAACCAAGAGTTGCAAGTACAGAGTTGTCAACATGTGCAAATGGATCAAATACATCCGTGATAATCCTGTCACTGTCACTTGAAATAAGTTTAATAAGTTTATCTATGCTTTTCTGGCTTAATACATCACTGTCTAAAGAATTTTTCTGCTCTGAGAGGAAACCTATGAGGGAATCAATCTCTTTCTGGTTTAAAAGTGAAAAACTTGAATTTTGTGTATTGCTCATAAACTAACACCTCCATTATTATAAGATGATTTTTCATAAATTACTTAAATATATTATATGATGTTGGGGTAAAAAGGTATTTTGACCCCAATATCATTATATAGTTTATCGCAAGATGTTTCAAGGGAGGAAAGGTAAATAATGTTGTTTATTTTTGTAACGGACTTGATAAATGCGGGAAAATTTAGTACCATATACAATGAAAAAAATAATTATATCTTTTTTTACATAAATAAAAGCTGCAAAGCAGCGGCTAGCAGCTCGCCGGCAGGTTTATGAATGTAAGAAATGCAAGGCTGGACTGTTACGAAAAGAAACATATATGCATTTTTTTAACATAGAAAAATAGTGTGTAATTAAAATCGTAATGCTATAATATGTATGTTGTGCTGACAGTGCAAATATAACAGATAAATGGAGGAAGCAAGTTGAGAGACATCAATATTTATAATACATTGACGAAAAAAGTTGATAAATTTGTACCAAATGAGCCGGGAAAGGTCAAGATGTACACCTGTGGTCCTACGGTATATCATTTTGCACATATTGGAAATTTAAGGAGTTATCTTGTCGAGGACATTCTTGAAAAATATCTGCGTTATGCGGGATATGATGTAAAGAGAGTTATGAACATCACGGATGTAGGTCATTTGACAAGTGATGCGGACAGCGGTGAGGATAAGATGCTCAAGGGTGCAAAAAGAGAGCATAAGACAGTCATGGAAATCGCAAAGTTTTACAGAGACGCATTTTTCAGCGACTGCAGCAAGTTAAACATTAAGACACCTGATGTTGTTGAACCTGCGACAAATTGTATTCCTGAGTTCATTCATATGATAGAAGTGCTTATCGAAAAGGGATATGCTTATGTGGCAGGAGGAAATGTTTATTTTGACACATCAAAACTCAAAGAGTATTATGTTTTGTCAAACCAGAATGAGGAGGAACTTCAGGTCGGTGTGCGTGACGATGTAGAGGAGGATGACAATAAGAAAAACAAAACGGATTTCGTCCTCTGGTTCACAAAATCAAAGTTTGACTCACAGGAACTTAAGTGGGACAGTCCATGGGGAGTAGGTTATCCAGGATGGCATATTGAGTGCTCATGCATAAGCATGAAACATCTTGGCGAGTATCTGGATATTCACTGCGGCGGTGTCGATAATATTTTCCCGCATCACACAAACGAGATAGCCCAGAGTGAATCATACATCGGTCATAAATGGTGCAATTACTGGTTCCATGTCCAGCATTTAAATGACAAGTCAGGAAAGATGAGCAAGTCAAAAGGAGAGTTCCTTACCGTATCACTTCTTGAGGAAAAAGGCTACAATCCGCTTGTTTACAGACTTTTCTGCTTACAGTCACATTACCGCAAGCCGCTTTTGTTCAGCTATGATGTAATGGACAATGTAAAGACGACTTACGAAAAACTCGTCAAGAGAACATCATCACTTTCTAAAGAGGGTGAGGTTGACAAAGAGATATTTGAAAAGTATCAGAATGAATTTGCTGATGCAATGGGAAATGACCTTAATACATCACAGGCGGTTACTGTTCTCTATGATGTGTTAAAGGCAGATACAAATGATGCTACAAAGAGAGCACTTGTAGAAGATTTTGATAGTGTTTTATCACTTGACCTTTTGAAAGAGCAGGAAGAAAAGACAGCGGATGACGGACTTAAGGCAATGGTTGAAGATATGATAGCAAAGAGAAATACAGCACGCAAAGAAAAGGATTTTGCGGCAGCAGATGCCATAAGAGATGAACTTCTTTCTAAAGGAATTGAAATAAAAGATACAAGAGAGGGTACAGTCTGGAAATTGATTTAGCACAATAAAAAACTAATTATTTATTGTAGATTGTACCGGTGATTGAAATAAGGCTACCTTAATCCATCGTCTAAAGCTAGTGGGATTGCGGTAGCCTTATTTTAAAAATATGATTATAGATGAGAGATTAGTAGTAGAGATTGACAACTTTTGGAAAATAATGTTTTAATTGAAATCGAAATCCAAAGGAGCGGTGGCTATGGATAATAAATTACAAAAAACAGGACAAAATAGTCTTATGGATAATTTTGTTAAAACTGATGACATCTTAAATGATATGTGTGGAATTATTGAGTCCTCACAAAAAGCTGCATATCAGGCGGTCAATACAACACTGATACAGAGAAACTGGCTGCTTGGGTATCGAATTGCAGAAGAAGAATTAGGCGGAGATGAACGCTCAGAGTATGGATTAAGGGTAATAAAGGAAATTTCTAAAAAACTGACTCAGAGATACGGAAAAGGATATGATAGAAGTAATTTGTATCATTGTCTAAAGTTTTATAAAACATTTCCTGAAATTGTCGACACGGTGTGTAGACAATCCAATAGTTTGCTGTCATGGTCGCATTATAGAGCTTTATTGCAGGTCAAAGACCATGATGCCCGTGCATGGTATGAGAAAGAAGCCGCAGAACAGACTTGGAGTGTCCGCACTTTGCAAAGAAATATTTCTTCTCAGTATTATTATCGTATGCTCAAGACACAGAAAAAAGAGCTTGTAGAAAGCGAAATGAAAGAACTGACGGCATCGTATCAGAAGGATAAGTTAGAGTTTATCAAAAATCCGGTAGTTGCAGAGTTCTTAGGATTTTCTCAGAACACGGATTTTACAGAGAGTGACCTAGAGAAAAGTATTCTTTCTAATTTACAGAAATTTTTGATGGAACTTGGAAAGGGATATGCTTTTGTGGCAAGGCAGCAGCATATTCATACGGAGAAGCAGGACTATTACATTGACCTTGTATTTTACAATTATATACTAAAATGTTTTGTGCTCATTGACTTGAAAACAGAGAAGATAACCCATCAGGATGTGGGGCAGATGGATATGTATATCCGTATGTATGATGAACTGAAACGCAGTGAGGGTGATAGTCCGACAATAGGTATTGTGCTTTGTTCTGATACAGACGATGATATTGCACGCTATTCTGTTATGCACGGCAATGAACAGCTATTTGCATCAAAATATAAATTGTACCTGCCGACAAAAGAAGAACTGAAAGCAGAGATTGAAACTCAAAAGGCAATGTTTTATCTTAAACAGCAGGATAATGAGGAAAAAGAAACAGAATAGGATTTGCAAAGTTTTAGATTTGTAACATTCAGAGCGTGTTTTGCCATATTATTAAAAAACTCAGGGGGAAAAGACATGAAACTTAAGAAAAAAATGCTTGTGTGTATCTTGCTTCTTATTTGCATATGTTCACTTGCAGGCTGCAAGAAAGGCTCACAAAAGGATAATGAAAAAAGCGGGAAATTATCGGTGGTGACGACAATATTCCCATATTATGATTTTGTGAAGAATATAGCAGGTGACAAAGTAAAGCTTTCGATGATAGTTCCGGCTGGACAGGATTTACATTCATTTAAACCGGATTCAACGGATATGTCAAATGTATTAAAGGCGGATGTTCTTATTTACAATAGTGGAACTTCTGAAAAATGGGTTGACAGCCTTTTGAAAGTAAAAAGTAAAGAGGCGAAGAAAATTAAAAAAGTTTCTATGATGGATAATGCGTCAGATATTGTGAGTTCGCTGAATGAAGATGGCGACATAAAGGAGCAGACAGGACAGCGTGAATATGATGAACATTTGTGGACTTCACCGGTATGTGCAAAAAAGATTGTTTCAATTATAGAGGAAAAGCTTTGTGATGCCGATAAAGAAAATGCAGATTATTATAAGAAAAATGCTAAAAAATATATAAAGAAACTTGAAGATGTAGATTATGAGCTTAGAGAAGTGTCCGAAAATGCAGGAATTAAGCATCTTATATTTGCCGATGGATTTTCGATGAGATACATGGCAAGCGAACTTGGCCTTGCTTATAGTGCGGCATATCCTGTCTGTGGTGGATATCAGAAACCTAAAAAGCAGACAATATCTTATCTTGAAGAGAGAATAAAGGAAGAAAAAATTCCGGTTATATTTAAAAGTGAGAATGATAAGTCAGATGTGGCAGAGAAGATAGCAAAAAAGACAGGGGCAAAAGTAGAGGTATTTAATACCTGTCACATGGTATCGGCAAAACAGTTAAAAAACGGTGTGTCTTACATTGAGCTTATGAATGAAAATATAAAGCTGCTTAAAAAAGCACTTAAATTTAAAGGTTAGAGAGACATAAGTCAGGGTGACGCAGATTCAGATGGTACATGAAAATATATGTTATGGCTGATATAGCGGCAACAGTTGTAACAGTAATTGCTTATTTCTTCTATGATTTTCATTTAAACCGGGTGTCAGGATATTACCGGGTATTTATGATAATGGGACTTTTAAGCCTGTTTATTGCTAATTTTAGGAGAATATTCAACAATGTTGATGACAAGTTGAGAGCATCTGTGTTATGGGTACTTATAATAAGTAATACGATACCACTGCTTTCATTTGTTCTTTCAAAAAATCCGGGTGGTATGTCAGATTTGCCTGTATATCTTATGCCTGTAGGAAATATTTACATAATATTAGCATTATTATTCAGCTATCTTATGAATTATATGAAAGTTTTTAAGGATGATGTTGAACGACAAGTGTTGCTTAGGATGGCATATACTGATTCCATGACCGGACTATACAACAGGGCGAAGTCGATGGAAGAATTTGAAAAACTTGACAATGGAAGTGAAGCGTATTGTGTGGTGTGGCTTGATCTGAATTATCTGAAAAGAACAAATGACAGATATGGTCATGAAGAAGGGGATATGCTTATCACGAGATTTTCCGGGATATTAAAAAATGCTTTTGATGATATAGGCACGGTATGCCGCATGGGTGGAGATGAGTTCTGTGTCATCATCAAAAAGTCGATGAATGATATAAAAATAAAGAAATGTATCAACAAAATGCTTGAATTTATCGATGAGGATAATAAAGGCGGGAATAGGTATTTTATGCAGACTTCTTATGGAATAGCAGGCAGTGAGGAATTTGATATGCCGAAAACTGACGGAGTCTGTTCAAGGGCAGATGAGCGTATGTATGAGATGAAAGTAAAGATGAAAGCCCAGAGAACTGATTAGAAATATCTGGTATTATCACTGATATGTACGGTGAAGTTACAGCGAAACTTTCTGTATAGATACATAAGTGTGTATGTTATCATAATAGTGTTAAAAATCGCACTAATAATTATAGACGAACCAAAAAAGTGCTTATATAATGTAATCAAAGTTAAGTAAATGGGAAAAAAAGAAAGGAGATTTCTAATGAAAGTAGCAGACGGATTTTGGTTAAGTAAAAAAGGTTATAATGTAAACTATGCTTCACAGGCATACAAAGTTGAAACTACTGAAAATTCCATTAAGGTTCTTGCAACACCTTATACGGTTATGAACAGAGGTATGACTCTCGGGGGACCAAACCTTGAGATTACATACAGCTCTACTTCAGAAAACATCATTAAAGTTCATATTGACCATTACAGAGGAGGTCTTGACAATAGTCCTCGTTATGAGCTCAATGAGGATACAGGTTATACTCCTGTAATCGAGAGAACAGAAGATAAGGTTACACTTACTTCAGGTGATACAAGAGTTGAGATTAAGATTGGCGATGACTGGGATGTTCAGTTCTATTACAAAGACAGACACCTTACAGGCGGTGCATGGAGAGCAACATCTATCATTTCAGAGAGTCAGTTCACGGCTAATGCACGCATGAATCTTCAGGAAGATGACGAGTTCTTCAACTATCCACAGGATGCTCATACAACATATCTCAGAGAACAGTTAAAGACAGACATAGGTGAGTGTATTTATGGTTTCGGTGAGAAGTTCACACCATTTGTAAAGAATGGTCAGACAGTTGAGACATGGAACTGCGATGGTGGTACCTGTTCAGACCAGAGTTACAAGACAGTACCGTTCTACATTTCATCAAAGAGCTATGGTGTACTTGTAAATAGCTCAGACAAGGTTTCATTTGAAGTAAACTCAGATACAGTATCAAAAGTTACATTTACGGTACCTGGAGAGGAACTTGAATACTTTATCATTGGTGGAGAAAACCTTGAGCATGTTCTTGAAAACTATACTACACTTACAGGAAAGCCTGCACTTCCACCAGCATATACATTTGGTTTATGGCTTTCAACATCATTTACTACAAGCTATGATGAAAAGACAGTTATGAGCTTTATCGATGGGATGAAAGAGCGTAAGATTCCGCTTCAGGTATTCCATTTCGACTGCTTCTGGATGAAAGAGTATGAGTGGTGTAACTTTGAGTGGGATAAGGATATGTTCCCGGATCCTAAGGGACTTTTAGACAAGCTTCACAATGAAAAAGGTCTTGAAGTCTGCGTATGGATTAACTCATACATCGGACAGCAGTCAAAACTTTTTGACATCGGAAAAGAAAAGGGATATTTCATCAAAAACCTTGACGGAAGCGTATTCCAGTCAGATATGTGGCAGCCTGGTATGGCTATCGTTGACTTTACAAATCCTGAGGCTTGTGAGTGGTTCAAGGGATTACTTAAGAAACTTTTTGATATGGGTGTAAATAACATCAAGACAGACTTTGGTGAGAGAATACCTACAAAGTGCAAATATTACAATGGAATGGATCCTATCAAGATGCACAACTACTATACATACCTCTACAACAAGTGTGTATTTGAAGCTCTTGAAGATTACTACGGAAAAGATAAGGCTTGTCTCTTTGCGAGAAGTGCAACAGTAGGCGGACAGAAATTCCCTGTTCACTGGGGCGGTGACTGCTACGCTGAGTATTCAGCAATGTCAGAGACTCTCCGTGGCGGACTTTCACTCTGCTCATCTGGATTCGGTTTCTTCTCACACGATATGGGTGGATTTGAAGCTACTGCACCTGCTGATGTTTATAAGAGATGGTGTGCATTCGGACTTCTCTCTACACACAGCCGTTTACATGGTTCAACATCTTACAGAGTACCTTGGGTTTACGACGAAGATGGTGATACAGAAGCTTGTGATGTACTTCGTCACTATACAGTCCTTAAAGGAAGACTTATGCCTTACCTCTGGGCACAGGCAAACAAGACACACAATGTTGGTGTTCCTATGATGCGTTCAATGATAGTTGCATTCTCTGATGATACAGCTTGCAAGTATCTTGACCAGCAGTATATGCTCGGTGACAATCTCTGTATCGTACCTGTTATGAATGAAGAAGGAATTGCAGAATTCTATGTACCTGACTGCGGAACATGGACAGACATTCAGAGCGGTGAAACATACGAGGGCGGAAAATATTACAAGAGACAGTGTGACTACTTCCAGACACCTATCCTTGCCCGTCCAAACAGCATTGTCACATATGGTAATTTTGATGCAGAAGACAAGATGACAGTAGTTTATGATTATCTTGAAAAAGCTGATGCGGTCATTTACGGTCTTGAAGATGGAAAGAGTGCGACAGCAACTATCTATGACAGTGAGTCAAACAAACTTACAGACATAAAAGCTGAGCGTAACGCAAATGTCATAACAGTATCTTATAACTCTACAGATAAGAACTTTACTGTAACAGCAGAAGGAAAGACTGTAGAAGCTAAAGCCGGAACAACAAGCGTTGAGATTACATTGTAATAAAAAGCCATGTTAAATTAAAAAGATATAGATAATGAACCCCGTAGCATTGAGGCGGACTGCTTTATGCTGCGGGGTTTTGTTTTGGCTGTTGTAAAAAATGTAAGAAATTGCTATAATAATATAAATAGACTTATTTTTACAAAAAACGATATAAAATTCAACACTATTAGGTAAACAGTATAAATTTCAGGAGGTACGATATATGAGCATATCAAAAATAAAATTTGGAGTTACGGCAAATGGGGACGAGGTTACAAAATATACTTTGAAAAATAATAATGGTATAGAAGTTTCATTTATTGATCTGGGTGGCGTTATTACCAATCTGATGATGCCGGACAAGGATGGAAATATTGATGATATTGTACTCGGATATGATACAGTAGCTGAGTATGAGGTAAATATGCCAAGTTTTGGTGCACCACTGGGAAGATATGCAAACAGAGTGTCAAATGCCATATTTACCCTTAATGGAAAAGAGTATAAGCTTGATAAGAATGAGAGCACAAACTGTCTCCATGGAGGAAATACGAGATACAACCGCATGATGTATAATGCAGAGACGGATGTGGTTGAGAATGGTGACAGTATTACATTTTCAAGACTGAGTCCTGACGGTGAGCAGGGATTTCCGGGAAATCTCACAGTTGCCATTACATATACATTAAATGATGACAATGAACTTATGATAGATTATTATGCAGTTGGTGATGAAGATACCATCGTAAATATGACAAATCATTCGTATTTCAATCTAGGAAAAGGCGGACATAAGTGTAAGGATATTCTCGACCAGGAGATTACAATTTATGCTGATAATTATACTCCGGTAAACGATATATTGGTGCCTACCGGTGAGATTAAGAGTGTTGAAGGTACAGCACTTGATTTTAGAAACGGAAAGCCGGTGCGTGAAGGTCTTGGTGCGTATGACAAAGATGAAAAGACTGTTACCGAGTACGATCATAACTTTGTACTTAATGGAGACGATGTATGTGATGTTGCAAAGGCAGCACAGTTTGTTTGCAAAGAGACAGGCAGAATGATGGAAGTATATACGGATCAGCCGGGATTACAGCTTTATACGGCAGGTGGACTTACGACGGAAAATTCAAAAGACGGTATAAATTATGCTAATTTCTGTGGTGCGTGCTTCGAGTCACAGAATTTTCCAAATGCCATAAATACTAAAGGATTTCCAAATGCGGTATTAAAGGCTGGAGATGAATATACTACTACTACAGTATTTCGTTTTTCTATTATATGATGTAAGTGTCAAAAGTTGTTATTGACACTTTATTGTATAGATATGAGATTTATCACAGGGAGGATAGTTGAACATAGATGAAGAAGCTTAGTGAATTAGATGTTCTTGTTGTTGATGACAATAGTGCAAATACACTCGTTCTTAAGGCTATGATCGAAAGATATGGTGCAAATGCAGATACCGCTGAGTCCGGCATGGAAGCGATTGAAATGTCATGTTCTAAAAGTTATGATATAGTTCTGATGGATTATCTTATGCCTGATATGGATGGAGTGGAAAGTATAAGGCAGATAAAGTTTGTTGCAGGAGATAATGACAATACTCTCTATTTTGGAGTATCCGCAACAGTAGACAATCAGGTTATGGAAATGTTTCGGGCAGCAGGTGCTTCAGATGTACTCAGAAAACCGGTCAGGAAAGAAAATTTAGAGGAAGTTTTCTCGGCGAATGGAATTGAGATTGACACGATAGAAGTTGAAGAGGAAGAAGAAAAGGACAGGACAATGTTTTTAAATGCAGTTGAGGGACTCAATTATCAAGAGGGTCTTTCACTTATGGCAGGCAGTCTTGAAAATTATATGAAAGTGCTCGCAGTCAGTGTCAGAAATATAATTGAAAATTATAATATGATTGATGTGATAAGAAATACTGAGCAGATGGAAACAATGACGCTTTATTTTCATAGCTTAAAAGGTATATTTTTGAATATAGGTGCAGATGAACTTGCTGGGCAGTCAAAGCGTATGGAATTTGCAGCAAGAGAGTTCGAAAATCCTTATGTTCATGAGATGATGGATGGTTATCTTGACAAAGTCAAAAAATTCCATGATGAACTTGAACAGGCATGTATTTTTTATAAGGAGCAGGATATAAATAAAAGTAAAATTGAAGTTATGCCTGCAACGGAATTTATGCAGAATATTGAAAGACTAAAGGAATATATTGAGGATTTCAACTATATAGATATTATTGAATTATTAGAAAAAATGATGGGAAGTGCATCGGCTGAAACGCAGAGTATTTTAAATGATGTGTATGATAATGTGCAGAATTTTGAGTACGATACTGCCCTTGAAATATTAAATAATGTGACGGAGAATTAATGATGAATGTCTTTAAAAAGTGTTTGCGTAAGGAATTTGGAAAAAAAGGATATGAACATTATGTTGACCTCTTTAATGAAGAAGTGAAAAATTATGCCAATATAAAAAATGATATAGAAAGTAAAAAGATTTACAAAGATATGTATGAGGTTTTATCAAAAGACCCAAAGAAAGTTACAACGGAAAAACTTGAAAATCTGTCATGCACACTTTATAAAGCATTGCAAATTGCAAGAAAGTTTACGGGGGTGCTTTCTGCGTATGTTGCGGGGAATATAGTGCTTCTTGCACTTAATCTTGACTATTATGTCACCTGCATTAGCGTGGCATTTCTCGGAGCAGCATTTTTGTATAAATTATTGGAATTTTTGGAAAATAAATTCTGTTTTATAGATGCATATCTGATAATGATATACAAGACTGTCCTTGAAAAGATAAGGTAAATCTGCTTATTAAAAAAGATACTTTGCATAGTGTTTTTAGCAAAGTATCTTTTTTGATAATATGATTTTTTAAGTTATAGGAAAATGCTAATAACATAGTGGGAAACCAACGAGAATTGCAAAGCAATTTTTAGATGGCAAAACGCAGGCTTTGTTACTGACTTTTAGGTTTAAGTGTCAATGATTAGATAAGTTCAAAATGTTTCATGGCATTATATATGCCATCGTCAAATACATCGTCTGTCACATAATCAGCTTTTTCAAGAACAATAGGACTGCTGTGTTTCATGGCTATGCTGGTGCCGGCAAATTCAAGCATGGTAAGATCATTCGTGCTGTCACCTATTGCAATAGTATCTTTTTTATCTACATTGAAATGCTTCATTAGAAATTCCATACCGGTTGCTTTTGAACAGTTGGCAGGAACAATTTCATAGAAATTATTGCCACGGTCTATTATTGTAAATATTTTTGAATATTTTGCTTCAAATGACTTGAAATCACTGTTTTTGTGAATACCTATGCAGAATTTGTCAAATACAAGGTCAGAAGCCTTTGATGGTTCAAGTTCTTTATAGGCAGAAGGGTAAAGATACTTTTGCTCATCTTTAAAATCACCAATATGTGTTGTGTAAGGTTTATTTCTGTAATAAAGCGTTTTCTCGCCCTCAAGAAGCCATTCAATGTTGTATTTTTCAAGGTCGCTTAAAAGTTCATTACCGATTTCAAAGGGTACTGTCTGTGAAAAAAGGACTTCATTCTTATATAAAATATAAGTACCGCATCCGCACACAAAACCATCCATATTTAATTCTTTGAGATATACATCTATTTCAGATAATGAACGACCTGTATTTACAAAACAGAGGTGGCCGTTTTCCTGAAGCTTTTTAATTGCATCTTTCGCTGACTGTGGAACTACATTTTTTTTGCCGACTCTGTCTGCGAGTGTTCCGTCTACATCAAAAAATAATAATTTTCTCATATGCAAATCCTTTCGATATTGTTATAATGATTTGAGGTGGTATGTTAATCTAAAAAATACCGCAAAATAATTGGTATATATTTTAATTCGCTGTGTTATTTAGCTGAAAGTCAGAGATACAATATATAAAAATCTCACCGGTGTATTTTTATTAAGTTGTTTATATAGTTTTTTACAGTATATCTGATAATATAAAGCGACTGTGCCGCCTGTTGTGTTATTTTATATTGACAATTTCAGCGGTGTTTATTATATAGCACATGGTATGTTTTAGTCAATTATAATGTTTTTGTTTAGTAATAAAAAGAGAATTTGGCATACAATAAACAAGTTCATTGTATTGCCGATTATCTTTTTATGGCTGAAAGGTTACAATGTTAAAAGATTAGAAATGAGGTTTTTATAGATGAGTTACGATAATGATGAGAGAGATTTTTTGCCGGTTTGCAGAGAGGATATGCTTAGGCGTGGCTGGGAACAGGTTGATTTTGTTTACATCTGCGGTGATGCTTATGTGGATCATTCGTCTTTTGGTGCAGCTATTATTACGAGGGTTTTGGAGAGTCACGGATATAAGATAGGTTTTATCGCACAGCCTGACTGGAAAGATGAGGAGAGTATCAAAGTGTTTGGTATGCCAAGACTTGGTTTTCTTGTGTCGGCAGGCAATATGGATTCGATGGTTAATCATTATACCGTATCTAAAAAGAGGAGAAGTTCGGATGCATATACTCCGGGTGGTGTTATAGGAAAAAGACCGGATTATGCGACTATTGTTTATTGCAATCTTATAAGAAAAGTTTATAAGAAAGTGCCTATTATTATCGGAGGTATTGAGGCGAGTCTTAGGAGACTTGCTCATTATGATTACTGGTCTGACAAACTTAAACATTCGATACTTGTCGATTCGCAGGCGGATATATGTATATACGGAATGGGTGAACTTTCGGTTGTCGAGATAGCAGATGCTCTTGAAAGCGGGATTGATGTGTCGGATATTACTTTTGTAAACGGAACTGTTTACAGAGCTAAAAATCTGGATAGTGTTTATGATGCAAAAACATTGCCTGATTTTGAGACGATGCAGAATGATAAGCTTGAGTATGCAAAAAGTTTTTATATACAGTATTGTAATACAGACTCTATTACGGCGAGCAGACTTGTGGAAAAGTATAACGACCATCTTTATGTGGTGCAAAATCCTCCGGCAAGACCGCTTACACAGCTTGAAATGGATGATGTGTATGCATTGCCGTATATGAGGGCATATCACCCGATGTATGAGAAAGACGGTGGTGTACCTGCTTTGTCTGAAATAAAGTTTAGTCTTACAAGCAACAGAGGGTGTTTTGGGGGCTGCAGTTTTTGTGCACTTACATTTCATCAGGGCAGGGTTTTGCAAACAAGAAGCCATGAATCGATAATAGCAGAAGCAAAGCAGATGATAAAAGAGCCGGATTTTAAAGGGTATATACATGATGTCGGAGGTCCGACGGCTGATTTCAGGGGGAGAGCGTGTGACAAACAGGTTGAGCACGGTGTATGTATGAACAGGCAGTGTCTTTTTCCAAAACCGTGTCCAAATCTTAAAGTTGACCACAGCGATTACCTTAAGCTTTTGCGTAAACTCAGAAAACTTGACGGAGTAAAAAAAGTTTTTGTGCGTTCAGGTCTTAGGTTTGATTATATAATGGCAGACAGTGATGATACATTCTTAAAAGAACTTTGTGAGTACCATATAAGCGGTCAGTTAAGGGTTGCACCGGAGCATATATCCGATGAAGTTCTTAGAAATATGGGAAAACCTGAAAATGCCGTGTATGAAGCATTTAAGAGAAGATATGACAGGATAAATAAAAAAGTCGGTAAAAAGCAGTTTGTCGTGCCTTATCTTATGTCATCACATCCGGGTTCTACACTTAAAGAAGCCGTGGAGCTTGCGGTTCATCTTAGGGATTTAGGTTATATGCCTGAACAGGTACAGGATTTTTATCCGACACCGTCGACAATATCAACTTGTATGTATTATACGGGTGTTGATCCAAGAACAATGAAAAAAGTTTACACACCTGTAAATCCTCACGAAAAGGCTATGCAGAGGGCACTTATACAGTATAAAAATCCTAAGAATTATGATCTTGTAAAAGAAGCACTTATAAAAGCCGGCAGGGAGGATCTTATCGGTTTTGATGAAAAATGTCTTATAAGACCGAGAAAGGAAAAATGGAGGGAAGAAGCGTGGGAGAAAAAATCGAGGTCAGGAAGCGGTTTAAGGTCGGGAGAAAAGTCAGGAACAAATGACAGACCAGGTAAAAAAGCGAATGGCTGCAAAAAGTCTGACAGACGAAATACCGGTTTGGAAAATATGTATGGAAATAGAAAAAATTATGCATCAAATGGAACAAACGGCAGAGGTAATAAAAATGCCAAAATAAGTGATAGAGCAGGTAATAAAGGCGGGGCGTTGTCAAACAATAGAAAAAGAGCAAAAAGCAAAAAAAGATAAAGTTTATTAAAAAACAGACGATATAAAATATAGATAATCAGGCGGAAAAAATAAAAGGAGTGTGATCATTATGTCATCAATATTTTCAATAAATGGTGCAGGCAGTATGTTCTTTGCCGACAGCAGCAATAGCACACAGAATTCAGCATCATCAATTTTTGGCAATACAAGTTCATTACTTGGCGATTACGCCATGATAAAGTCCGGTGGATATAAGAAACTTTTGACAGCGTATTATGCTTCACAAAAAACAGACAGTACGGCATCGGGCAGCAGCACATCATCGGCTTCTGATTCTAAGTCGGCTTTACTTGAGGTAAAGACAAATTCAACTAAGTTAAAGGAGTCATTATCAAAATTGTCTGACTCTTCATTATACGAAAAGAAAACGGACAAGGATGGCAATAAGGACTATGACAGGGATGCCATCACAAGTGCGGTAAAGGGATTTGTAGAAGCATATAACAATTATGTTGATTCAAGTTCAAAAGTTGACTCAACAGGAATATTAAGAAGAAGTGTCAGCATGGTAAATAATACAAGTGCAAATTCAGTGCTTCTTTCAAAGAGCGGAATCAGTATCGGAAAGGACAATAAACTTACACTTGATGAGGATACCTTGAAAAAAACTGATGTAAATGTGTTAAAGACATTGTTCAGTGGTGTTGGTTCACTCGGAGATACCATATCTTCAAAGGCAGGTGAAAGTTTCGGACTTGCCAATAGTGCAGCATTTACAATGGGGCATGCTGCTACATATACTTACAGTGGTGCGTATTCTACATTTGCAAACAGCAATAACTGGTTTAACGGTCTTATGTAAAGCTTATGTTACTGTTCTTAAACAGCAGGTGTTCACTGGACTGTAATATATAAATGAATGGAAATCGCAGAATAAAGTAAAAATAAAAATACAGGCATGTATGGATAAAAATTCTGTCATGCCTGTATCTTTATGTAATGAAAGGAAAAAATATGTATCGTTTTTATGTATCCAAAGAGCAGATTACAGATGATAAAGTTTATATAGATGGGACGGATGTAAATCATATAAAAAATGTTTTAAGGCTTGAAAAGGGCGACTGGATAATTGCCTGTGACAAAGAAGGAATGGATTATGTTTCAAGGATAAGTGATATATCTTCTGAAAGGGTAGTGCTTAATATTGAGAAGGTTCAGGACTCGGATACCGAACTTCCATGTAAGATAGTGTTGTTTCAGGGACTTCCTAAGAAAGACAAAATGGAGTTTATCATTCAAAAGGCGGTTGAACTCGGTGTGTCCAAGATAGTTCCCGTAGCAATGAAAAGGTGCGTTGTGAGGCTTGATGATAAAAAGGCCGACAAAAAGGCAAAACGCTGGCAGACGATAGCAGAAGCAGCCGCAAAACAGAGTGGCAGGGGGATTATTCCGGAAGTGACAAATCCTGTAAATATCAAAGAGGCATTTGACATTGCGTGCGGCTTAGAGTACAATATGATACCATATGAGTTACAGGACGGAATAGAAAAGTCAAGAGAAATAGTAAAAGAAGGCTGCACGAAAAAATCAGTTGGAATTTTTATCGGACCGGAGGGCGGTTTTGAAAAAGAAGAAGTTGAAGAGGCTGTATCAAGAGGGATAAAGCCTATATCTCTCGGTAAGAGGATATTAAGGACGGAGACTGCCGGAATAGCGGTTGTTTCAATAATGATGTTTGAGATGCAGGACTAGGTACGGAGGAATAAGACAAATGGAGGCTTATCTTGATAATGCTGCCACAACACAGACATTCCCGGAGGTTTGTGACATAGTTAAAAGAGTTATGATGACTGATTTTGGAAACCCGTCATCAAAGCATACAAAGGGAATGGAGGCAGAAAATTATATAAATGAGGCAAAGGAAAATATAGCAGCAACGCTTAAATGCCAGCCAAAAGAGATTGTATTTACATCGGGCGGAACAGAGTCAAACAATATGGCTCTTATTGGCACTGTTATGGCAAATAAAAGGGCAGGAAAGCATATAATAACGACAAGAATAGAACACGCGTCAATCCATGAGCCGCTTGCATTTCTTGAGGAGATGGGTTACGAGGTGACTTATCTTAAGGTGGACAGGCTCGGTCATATTGATTTGGAAGAACTGAAAGAAGCCATAAGGGATGATACGGTTCTTGTTTCAATTATGTTTGTGAATAATGAGATGGGTGCAGTTGAGGATATAAAAAAAATATCTGAGATAATTAAAAGCAAAAATAAAAATACGCTCTTTCATGTGGATGCGATACAGGCATACGGCAAATATAAGATAGTGCCTAAAAAAATGGGCATAGATCTTATGTCAGTAAGCGGTCATAAAATTCACGGACCTAAAGGAAGCGGATTTTTATATATAAAAGAAAACACAAAGATAAGGCCTATAATCTTTGGTGGGGGACAGCAGAAAGGTATGCGTTCGGGAACTGAGAATGTTCCGGCAATAGCAGGACTTGGACTTGCGGCAAAGCTCATATATGGGGGGCACAGTGAAAAGACAGAAAAACTTTATGAATTAAAGAAGATACTTATTGAAGGTCTTTACAAGATAGGTGATGACAATAAATGTGCTGACGGCTCGTGTGGTGTTGTTATAAATGGAATAGACGGTATTGATATAAAAGAGACTGCTCCTCATGTCGTTAGTGCATCGTTTTACGGGATAAAGAGTGAGGTGCTTCTTCATGCACTTGCGGCAAAAGGTGTTTATGTATCGTCAGGTTCGGCGTGCTCATCAAATCATCCCGAACTTAGCGGTACATTAAAAGCAATAGGTGTAAGTGATGAACTTCTCGATTCCACGATAAGGTTCAGTTTTTCGGTAGAAACGACAAAAGAACAGGTTGAGTATGCATTGGAGGTACTAAAAAAACAGCTTCCGATACTTAAGAGATTTATTAAACAGTAAATAAATGGAGGAAAAGATGGCACAGGGATTTTTATTAAAATACGCGGAGATAGGCGTTAAGGGAAAGAACCGTTATAAATTTGAAGATGCGTTATGCGATCAGATAAGATTAAGACTTTCCGGTATAGACGGTGATTTTACGGTTCAAAAAGAATCGGGACGAGTGTTTGTTCAGGCTGATGGTGACTTTGATTTTGATGAAGTTATCGAGACTTTACAAAGAGTGTTTGGTCTTGCAGGAATAAGTCCGGTCGAGGTTGTCGAGGACAAAAACTGGGACAATGTGACAAAGGCGGTAGGAGACTTCGTAGAAAAACAGTACGATAAATGCGATTTTTCATTTAAGGTAAAATCAAAGAGAAGTGACAAGCATTATCCGTACACATCACCTGAGGTGTGTGTTGAGATGGGCGGCTATCTTCTTGACCGTTTTCCGGAACTTTCGGTAGATGTGCACAATCCTGATGTTTATATATGGGTGGAGATAAGAGAAAAAGCCTATATTTATTCAAAGGTATATAAGGGAATAGGCGGTATGCCTCTTGGAACTGCAGGAAAAGCAATGCTTCTTCTATCAGGAGGAATCGACAGTCCCGTTGCGGGATATATGATTTCTAAGAGAGGTGTCTGGATAGATGCGGTATATTTCCATGCCCCACCATACACAAGTGAGAGAGCAAAACAGAAAGTTGTAGACCTTGCAAAACTTGTCTCAAGATATACAGGAAAGATAAGACTTCATGTTGTCAATTTCACTGACATTCAGATGTATATTTATGAGCAGTGTCCTCATGAGGAACTCACTATCATAATGAGAAGATATATGATGAGGATAGCACAGCATCTTGCCAAAGAAAACGGCTGTCTTGGTCTTGTTACGGGAGAGAGCATAGGTCAGGTGGCAAGCCAGACTATGCAGAGTCTGGCAGCTACAAATGAAGTTTGTGACATACCGGTTTACAGACCGCTTATAGCATTTGACAAGCAGGATATAGTTGACATTTCAGAGAAAATCGGAACATATGAGACTTCTATACAGCCATACGAAGACTGTTGTACGATATTTGTTGCAAAACATCCTGTCACAAAACCAAATCTTAAAGCGATAAACAAATCAGAGGAAAATCTTACCGAGAAGATTGATGAGATGGTAAAAGAAGCTCTTGATACTATTGAGATAATCGAAATCGGAAAATAATAATATATAATTCATAAAGAAAAATTATAAAGAATAACAGATAAAAGAGAACACCAAAGATATGAATAATATGTATCATAAGGTGTTCTCTGAAATTACATTTTAAATTTTAAATTGAGAAGGCATAGCCTTCCCGGTGTTTAGTATAAACTGTTGTGTCATTGTTGACAAACTCTTTTACTCAACGATGTAAGGTGCTAATGTTTTAAGGATATCATCCATGTTGTCATCATCGTGAATGTTTAAGTCGATAGCCTTTGAAAGGTCAAGACTGAAAATTCCCATGATAGATTTTGCATCGATAACATATCTTCCTGAAACTAAATCAAAATCTGTGTTGAATTTAGTTACATCATTTACAAATGCCTTTACTTTGTCGATAGAGTTTAAAGAAATCTTTACGGTTTTCATACTAACTACCTCCCTTATATTTTGTTCACATATAATACTAGACATTGAACAGTGAAAAGTCAATATACAATGTTGCCAAAAAAATGGTCTGTAGTGTGTGTATAGTTACCATTAGAACGACAATAAATACGGAAAGAACAAAAAAATTTGTGATATGTTACAAAAATAAGGTGAAAAATATAGTAGAGTTTACAGAAAAATGTGAGGTTGAACTGTAAAAAATAGTTTACATATAAAATATCAGGAGGAAAAAAGTGCGTGTAGCTTTTTTAACATTAGGATGTAAGGTAAATTCTTACGAAACGGAAAAAATGAAGATTAATTTTGAAAAAAAAGGTCACAGCGTTGTAGCTTTTGATGAGGAAGCAGATGCCTATATAATAAATACCTGCACGGTTACTAATATAGCTGACAGAAAATCCAGAAAAATGCTTCACCGGGCAAAACGCTTAAATCCGGAAGCTGTCGTAGTTGCCACCGGCTGTTATGTTGATTCTGCAAGGGCAAAGGGTGAAGTGGATGAGAGTGTTGACCTTTTTATATCAAATAGCGACAAGGATAATCTTGTAGAGATAGTTTTAGAAAAATTATATCAGATAAACGGTCAGACTTTAGAACAGGATGCTCAAAATAATTGTCATGCAGATATACAGTTAAATAGCTTAGTTCATGAAAATATGTCTGAAGCAGCAATTAAAGAGGAACACACAAGAGCGTATATTAAAATACAGGATGGCTGCAATCAGTATTGCACATACTGCATAATCCCATATGTGAGAGGACCATTGAGAAGTAAGTCTCTTGAGGATATAAGGGATGAGGTTACAAAGCTTGCGGCAGCAGGTTATAAAGAGATAGTTGTAACCGGAATACATCTTTCGTCATATGGAGTAAATGGAAAAAAATCAGGGGAATTTCTTGAAAAAGCCGGTAAACCGCTGCTTGAAGCACTTGAAACGATAGACAGCGTTGAGGGTGTGGAGAGGATAAGACTTGGCTCGCTTGAACCGAGGATAATCACTGACGGGTTTGCAAGCAGACTTTCTAAGATAAAAACGATTTGTCCTCACTTTCATCTTTCACTACAAAGCGGAAGTGAGAGCGTTTTGAAGAGGATGAACAGACATTATTCACCACAGGAATATTTAGACGGTGTAAAGATATTAGAAAAATATTTTGAAAATCCGGCAGTAACGACTGATATAATAGTAGGTTTTCCGATGGAGACAGAGGAAGAATTTTTAGAAACTGTTCAGTTTGCCAAAGAAGTGCGTTTTGCACAGATTCATGTGTTTAAGTATTCAAGAAGACAGGGGACTGTCGCAGACAGGATGGACGGACAGATAACCGAACATGAAAAATCATTGAGAAGTGATAGACTTCTTAAATGTGAAAAGCGTCTGGAAAATGAATATATGGACAGGGCACTTAAGAAAAATGAAAAAGTTTTATTTGAGGAGATAACAGAAATTGGCGGTAAAAAATATATCATAGGATATAATGAGAGATATATAAGAATTGCCGTAAATGCCGATGAAATCAAGGATGCGCAGAGTAAATGCAATACTATAACTGATGTTGAAATCATCGGAAAAGCAGATGATGATGATATAATTCTTGGAAAAATAAATGATAACATTTAAAAAATTATGTTGTTTTTTTTTACGGGATATATTAGTATATAAATATATATTTTGAACGTGAAAAGAAATGGAGGGCAGTTGCCTTTATGCAGGAAATAAACAATACACAATATTTTAAAGTACAGAAAGACCAGGTAATAGAAGTTAAAGATGTTATAGCAAGAGTATATGAAGCTCTTACAGAAAAGGGGTACAACCCTGTAAACCAGATAGTCGGTTATGTCATGAGTGGAGATCCGACATATATCACAAGCCACAAGGGTGCCAGAAGTCTTATCAGGCGTGTAGAGAGAGATGAGATAATCGAGCTTTTGCTGGAGGACTATATAAACAACAACTTTAAGTAAAGTTGTTGTTATTAGAAGTTTCTGCGAAACTTCGTTAAGTATAAGTGCATATAACAGGCACAAGATATTAAAAAGTTTCTGCGAAACTTCGTTAAGTATAAGTGCATATAACAGGTACAAGATATTAAAAAGTTTCTGCGAAACTTCGTTAGGTATAAGTGCATATAACAGGTACAAGATATTAAAAAGTTTCTGCGAAACTTCGTTAAGTATAAGTGCATATAACAGGTACAAGATATTAAAAAGTTTCTGCGAAACTTCGTTAGGTATAAGTGCATATAACAGGCACAAGATATTAAAAAGTTTCTGCGAAACTTCGTTAGGTATAAGTGCATATAACAGGTACAAGATATTAAAAAGTTTCTGCAAAACTTCGTAAAACAGATAATGAGTGCGAATTTATAAAATTGAATATATAGAAAGATTGAATGGGTGAATTTATGAGAATAATGGGTCTTGATTATGGTGCAAAGACGGTTGGTGTTGCGATAAGTGATGAGATGCTTCTTACGGCACAGCCTATCGAAACGATACGGCGCGAGCGACCTGCTAAACTCAGACAGACTCTTGCAAGAATCGAAAGCCTTATGAAAGATTATGATATTGATAAGGTTGTTATCGGTCTGCCTAAAAAACTCAATAATGAGGAGGGTGACCGCTGCGAAAAGACGAGAGAGTTTGGCGAGATGGTGGAGAGAAGAAGTGGTCTTGAGGTTATCTATCAGGATGAGAGGCTTACGACCGTTCAGGCTGACAATGTACTTGCTGAGGGAGGGGTTCGTAAAGAGAACAGAAAGCAGTATATTGACAAGATGGCGGCATCATTGATCTTACAGAGTTATTTAGACGGTTTAGAACGGAATTAATGAAAGGATACAATTAAATATGGAAGAAAACAAGGAAAGCAAAGTTGTTTATTTTACAACAGATGAGGGAGAGGAAGTTCCTTTTTTTGTGGTAGAAGAAACTAAGATAGCAGGTGAAAATTATCTTCTTGTAACGGACAGTGAGGAAGATGAGGCGGATGCATATATATTTAGAGAAGTTTCTGAGAACGAAAACGACAGTTTTTACGAGATGGTCGAAGATGAAGAAAAAATAAATGCACTTTCAAAGGTTTTTGCGGAATTATTAGATGATGTGGACTTTGAAGGTTAGTACAGAAAGGCAGGGAAAAAGATTGAATAGTAATAATAAAAATCCGGAGACAGAAAATTCTCAAAATGAGAATATTGAAGTTGAAGAAAAAGTTGTCAAAAGACCGGGAAGACCAAGAAGAAAGACAACTAATGATAAACCGGCAGCAGTAAAAAGAACACAGACAAGGGGAGCAAAGAAAAAAGAAGATGCACCACTTGGCAAAGGTCTTAAGATAATACCGCTTGGCGGACTTGAACAGATCGGAATGAATATCACGGCATTTGAGTATGATGACAGCATAGTTGTAGTAGACTGCGGGTTATCATTTCCGGAAGATGAAATGCTTGGTATAGACCTTGTTATACCGGATATAACATATCTTAAAGAAAATATAGATAAAGTTAAAGGTTTTGTGATAACACACGGACACGAGGATCATATAGGTGCACTTCCCTATGTGCTTAAAGAGATAAATGTACCTGTATATGCGACAAAGCTGACTATGGGACTTATCGAAAACAAGTTAAAGGAGCATGTTCTTCCAAAACCGGTTAAGAGAAAAGTTGTAAAGTACGGTCAGTCGATAAATCTCGGATGTTTCAGAATAGAATTTATCAGAACGAACCACAGTATATCAGATGCAGCAGCACTTGCGATATTCTCACCGGCAGGAATAGTAGTTCACACCGGAGACTTTAAGGTAGATTATACTCCTGTAAACGGAGAAACTATAGATCTTCAGAGATTTGCGGAACTTGGTAAAAAAGGTGTACTCGCACTTATGTGTGACAGTACAAATGTAATGAAGCCGGGTTACACAATGTCGGAGAGGACAGTGGGAAAGACATTTGATAATATTTTTGCAGACAATGAAAAGCACAGGATTATAGTAGCGACATTTGCTTCAAATGTTGACAGAGTACAGCAGATAATAAATTCAGCCGAAAAATACGGAAGAAAAGTTGTCGTTGAGGGACGAAGTATGGTAAATGTTATCTCAACAGCGGCAGAGCTCGGCTATCTTGATGTTCCTAAAAATATAATTATAGAAATGGAGCAGATGAAGAATTATCCGCCGGAAAAACTTGTACTTATAACAACAGGAAGTCAGGGTGAGGCTATGGCGGCTCTTTCAAGAATGGCAGCAAATCTTCACCGTAAAGTCAGCATAGAGCCGGGAGATACTGTTATATTCAGTTCACGACCAATTCCGGGAAATGAAAAAAATGTATCAAAGGTTATAAACGAACTCGCACAGAAAGGTGCAAAAGTAATCGTACAGGATACTCATGTATCGGGTCATGCTTCGCAGGAGGAGATAAAACTTATATATTCTCTTACAAGACCTAAGTATGCTATTCCGGTTCACGGTGAATATCAGCATCTTAAAGCTCATGCAGAGCTTGCACAGGGGATGGGCATACCAAAGGAAAATACAATAGTTTTATCTTCAGGTGATGTTCTTGAACTCACACAGGAGAGAGCAACACTCATCGGTAAAGTACAGGCACAGGGAATCATGGTTGACGGACTCGGTGTAGGTGATGTTGGAAATATCGTTTTACGAGACAGACAGCATCTTTCAGAAAATGGTCTTATCATTATCGTGCTTACACTTGAAAAATATACAAACCAGCTTCTTGCAGGACCAGATATTGTTTCAAGAGGATTTGTCTATGTAAGGGAGTCAGAGTATCTTATGGATGAAGCAAAGAGTATCGTTTATGCGGCACTTGAGAGATGCCTTGACAATAAGGTTTCAGACTGGAGCAAGATAAAGACCGAGATAAAAGACAGTCTTAGTGATTATCTCTGGAAGAAGATGAAGCGTAATCCAATGATATTACCTATAATCATGGAAGTTGAGTAGATTTTTGTATTGCCCGCATCATAGGTGCGAACGGTAACATTTTTATTGTAGCCTGATTTTAGAGCTGTGGGGAGGAAAAGGTTTTATGAGAGAGATTGAGGATGCTTTAAACACATTGATAGATACTATAAAGTCAACAAAAGAATATAATCAGTATCAGACACTTTTAAATAAAGTAAAAAATGAGCCGGAATTATATGGCAGAATATGTGATTATAGAAGACAGAGCCTCGCCCTGCAGCTTTCGGATAATGAAAATTTTATTCAGGAAAATAATGAGCTGCAGAAACGTTTTTCAGATCTGCTAAATATAGGGCTTTCAAATGAATATTTTGCAGCAGAACATCAATATTGCATGATGATAAGAGAAATTCAGGAGCGTTATCTCGAACAGATAAATATCGAGACTGGTTTTTTGGAGGGATAGGTATGGAAAAAAACAAAAAATCAGATCAGGCATTGAAGCTTTTATGCAGAGGTTTACTGTTTCTTGTAAATATACTTGTATTTTTGTTTATAATTTTTATACTTTTTCACGCCTGCAGGGCATTTTACAATCTTGGTTATGAGATATATGGGCCTGTTGTGGTGGAGGAAGCACCGGGGACGGATAAAGAGTTTTCCGTGTCAAAAGGTGAATCTATGCATAAAGTTGCGGACACTCTTTATAATAAAGGACTCATAGTAAATAAATATTCATTTTATGCTAGAACAAGATTGATGGACAAGGATGAGATTAAGTTAAAACCTGGAATTTATACATTAAATACGAGCATGGGATATGAGGAGATACTTGACATTCTTACTCAAAGTGAATAAAAAGAGAGGAAAAGATTTTGATCATCGATGAAAGATTATCGACATATATTGATTCAATATCATGGGACATACCAAAATATTTAAAGGAAGTTGAAAAAGCGGCATTAGCTGATGAAGTGCCTATAATAAGGCGTTCGATGCAGTCACTTATATCATTCCTTTTAGAAATGAAAAAACCGAATGCCGTGCTTGAGATAGGTACCGCAGTCGGTTTTTCAAGTATGTTTATGAGTGAATATGTGCCGGAAGATACAATTATAGATACGATAGAAAAAGTTCCGATAAGGATTAAATGTGCTAAAGAAAATTTTGAGAGATACGGGAAGAATGACAGGATAACTTTGTATGAGGGAGATGCGGTTGATGTTCTTAAAAAGCTTGCCGCTGAGGGAAGAAAATATGATTTTATTTTTATGGATGCAGCTAAGGGGCAGTATCTTAATTTCCTTGAACCGGTTCTTGATATGCTTACTGATGATGGACTTTTAGTGACAGACAATGTACTTCAGGATGGAGATATAATACAGTCAAGATATGCCATCACAAAGCGTGACAGGACGATACACGGCAGGATGAGAGAGTATCTTTATTTTCTGACACATTCGGAAAGGTTTAAGACGGTAGTATTGCCTGTTGGTGATGGGGCGGCTTTGTCACAGGTAATCCGGGCGGACAGAAAAAAAGAATAAGACATGGAAACTGGCAAAATGATGCAGGGATAAAAATAATCTTTGGCATCAGTTGAGAAAAAATTAAACATCATAAGAGTTAAAGAAAGGAAAAGCTATAAATTTTAGCAGGGAAAATATATGTTAGCAAATGGAAAACCGGAGCTGCTTGTACCTGCAAGCAGTCTTGATGTTTTAAAGGTTGCCGTTATGTATGGTGCAGATGCAGTATATATCGGCGGAGAAATGTATGGATTAAGGGCAAAGGCAAAGAATTTTTCAAACGAGGATATAAAAGCCGGAATAGAATTTGCACACAAGTACGGAAAAAGAGTATTTATAACGGCAAATATCACGGCACACAACAGAGATCTTGAGGGTGTCAGAAAATATTTTGAGGAATTAAAAGAGATAAAACCTGATGCACTTATAATTTCAGACCCTGGTGTGTTTACCATAGCAAAGGAAGTATGTCCTGAGATTGAAATTCACATAAGCACACAGGCAAATAATGTAAATTATGCCGATTATCTTTTCTGGCAGAGATTAGGTGCAAAGAGAGTTGTTTCGGCGAGAGAGCTTTCCGTAAAAGAGATTAAGGAGATAAGAGCAAATATTCCTGATGACTTAGAAATAGAAACATTTGTTCATGGTGCAATGTGTATCTCATATTCGGGAAGATGTCTTTTGAGCAATTATTTTACGGGCAGGGATGCAAATCTCGGAGCCTGCACACACCCTTGCAGATGGAAATATCATATTGTTGAGGAGAGCAGACCGGGTGAGTATCTCCCTATCGAAGAAAATGAGAGAGGAACATATATCTTTAATTCAAAAGACCTCTGCATGATAGAACATATTCCTGACCTTGTAGATGCGGGTATCGACAGTTTCAAGATAGAGGGACGAATGAAAACAGCATTATATGTTGCAGATGTTGCAAGAACATATCGTCAGGCGATTGACGATTATTTTGAGTCACCAAAGCTTTATGAGTCAAAGAAAGAATATTATATGGAAGAAATCTCAAAATGTACTTACAGACAGTTCACAACAGGATTTTTCTATGGACCTACTACTCATGAGACTCAGATATATGACAATAACACATATGTAAGGGGGTATGTATTTTTAGGAATAATAAGGGATATTGATAAAGAAGGATATGCACTTATTGAACAGAAAAATAAATTCTGTGTTGGTGATGAGATAGAGATAATGAAGCCATCGGGTGAAAATGTGATGGTAAAAGTGCTCGACATGAAAAATGAAAAAGGTGAGAAAGTCGAGAGTTGCCCTCATCCGGGAGAACTTGTTAGGATACTTCTGAGCGAGAAACCGGAGATGATGAACCTTATTCGAGTTAAAGAAGAGAGCAAATAAATTTAATATAAAATATTTTGAATTATTAATGTAGTATGGCAGGCTGTATAAGGTGTAAGATAATATTTGGAATAGTGTCTGCGCACACTTGACACAAATTTGATAGGCACAAAAAAGCATGTGCAGAAATGAGGAGTTGAATGACAGTACAGGAAAAATATTTAAAGATTGTTGACGAAGTAATAGAAAAAGGACCTTATAAGCCTGACTGGGTTTCCTTGTCTGAATATGAAGCACCAAAGTGGTTCAGGGATGCAAAGTTTGGAATTTTTATCCACTGGGGACTCTTCAGTGTTCCTGCCTTCAACAATGAATGGTATTCAAGAAATATGTATATTCAGGATATGGAGGAGTGGAAACACCACAGAGAAACTTTCGGCGAGCATACAAAGTTTGGATATAAGGACTTTATACCAATGTTTACTGCACCAAAGTTTGACCCTAAAGAGTGGGTTAAATTGTTCAAAAAAGCAGGGGCAAAATATATTATGCCTGTTGCCGAGCACCACGACGGATTTCAGATGTATGACAGTGAGATAAGTGAGTGGACAAGCGTAAAAAAGGCTATGAGAAGGGATGTCTTAGGAGAACTTAAAGAGGCAATACAGGATGAGGGACTTGTTTTCTGCGAGTCAAATCATCGAGTTGAGCACGCTTTCTTTATGGGACATGGCTGCGAGTTTGAGAGTGATATAAAACAGCCTATGAAACTAGGTGACTTTTACTGGCCGGCAATGCCTGAACCTGACAATCAGGATCTTTTCAGTCCTGCACCTCCAAAGGAATTTCTTGAGGACTGGCTTGCAAGAAACTGTGAGCTTGTTGAAAAATACAAGCCGTCAATGGTCTATTTTGACTGGTGGATACAACATGATTCAGTAAAAGAGTATTTAAAGAAATTTGCCGCATATTATTATAATCGTGCAGAGGAATGGAACATGAAAGTAGGTATTTCATACAAGCATGATGCAATGATGCTGGGAACGGGAATACTTGATATGGAGAGAGGTCACTTTTCAGAAGCAAAGCCATTCTACTGGCAGGCTGACACATCAATGGCATTTAATTCGTGGTGTTATACTGAGCAGAACAGATTTAAGAAATCAAGTGATATTTTGCAGGATCTTGTTGATATTGTCAGCAAGAATGGCTGCCTCTTACTCAATGTAGGACCGAAAGCAGATGGAACCATCTGTGATGAAGAAATAAAGATAATGGAAGAAATCGGAGAGTGGATGGATGTAAACGGTGAAGCAATATATGGAACTCATCCGTGGAGAGTGCAGGAGGAGGGCAGTACCGAGGTAGTAGAGGGAATGTTCTCGGAGGAGGGCAGAAAAGACTTTACATCTGAGGATATAAGATTTACCTGTAAGGCGGACTGCATCTACATAATACCTATGAAGCAGAATGGAGAGGACATAATCGTAAAGAGCATGGGAGAAAACAGCAAAGACTTCCACGGTATCATTGAAGAATTTACCGCACTCGGTTATGATGAGCAGCCTGAGTTTATCAGGGAAGATGACAGAATGATAATAAAAGCCCCATTTGTAAAGAGTGATAAGCCGGTTGTCTATAGAATGAGACTTAAATAGTTTTGAAACTGATTATATGTTGTGTTATTTGTTATATCTGCACAGTTTAATAAAAGATAAAGAGAGTTTCGCAAATATTTAATAATATTAAAAAGGAACTGTCGCATCATCAGCGGCAGCTCCTTTTTTAATGTCTCATTATAATCTTGTCAAAAAATCAAAAATATTAAAATAAATTTTGTTTATCTATAAAAATAAGAATGGATCCATGCTTCGATTATAATAAATGTAAAGATGAATTAGCCAATCTTTACAACATTTGAAGCCTGTGGTCCTTTTTCGCCGTTTACTACGTCAAATTCCACTTCTTCACCTTCGTCAAGAACTTTGAAACCATCCATCTGAAGTGCTGAGTAATGTACAAATACATCCTTGCCTGTCTCATCTGAAATGAAACCAAAACCCTTTTTTGCGTTAAACCACTTAATTGTACCCTTCATTGTACTGCCTCCTAAAACTTTAAAAAATATTTGTGTCATGCCGTGGGCGGCACGACTTGGGCTGTCAGAGGATTTATATACCCGCCGACACATTAAATCTATCATATAAAATGATTAGTGTCAACGCATTTTTACACTGTAATGCTTTATTTTACCGCAAAAACGGCATCTGTTGTTCACGCATTGCCGGATATTTTATCTGCAAGTTCTTCAAGATATATCCAGCGGTCCATTTTGTGTTCAAGCTCTTTTTGCAAGTCCTCTTTTTTGGCTGATAATTCGCCGAGTTTGACAAAATCATTTGCAGCTTTTAACATTTCATTGTCAGTATCTTCAATCTGCTGTTCAAGTGTTGCAATATCGCTTTCTATTGTTTCAAATTCCTTTTCTTCTTTATAAGACATTTTAAGTTTTTTTGTCTGACCGTCTTTCCAGTTATCTTTTGTCACTTTAGGTTTGTCTGTTTCCTCTGCTGTATCGTCATCAGGTGAATTTTTCTCAGATGAAGAAATGCCTGCATCAGTTACATCAAGTTTATGTGTTGTGTGATTGAGATAATCTGTGTAACCGCCCTCATACTGCTTTATCGTGCCGTTTTCAAAGCAGAATATCCTTGAAACGACCCTGTCAAGGAAATAGCGGTCATGCGAGACCGTGATTACGATTCCCTCAAAAGAATCGAGATAATCTTCAAGTCGTGTGAGAGTAGCTATATCAAGGTCGTTAGTAGGCTCGTCGAGTATAAGTATATTAGGTGCTTCCATAAGTATTCTAAGAAGATATAACCGTCTTTTTTCACCGCCTGACAGTTTGCCGATAATGGAATACTGCTGGTCGGGCGGGAATAAGAATCTTTCGAGCATTACGGATGCTGATACAGTGCCGTCTTTTGTATGTATCACTTCGCCGCCCTCTCTTACATAGTCAATAACTCTTAAAGACTCGTCCATCGCTTCATTTTCCTGCGAGAAATAGCCTATTTTTACGGTCTGACCGATGGTGACGATACCGGAATCAGGAGTGACATTTCCGGTGATGATGTTCATAAGTGTTGATTTGCCGCAGCCATTTGGACCGATGATACCTACACGGTCATTTCTTAAAAAGAAATATGTAAAATCGGAAATTACAGGGATGTTGTCATATGATTTTGAGATATGTTCAAGTTCTATCGTTGTCTTTCCAAGTCTTGACGAAGCTGAACTTATCTCTATGGTGCTGTCAGTGGCAGGGGCTTTCATGTCACGAAGATTTTCATATCTCTGTATGTGAGCTTTCTGTTTTGTGGAACGCGCTCTTGCACCACGCATCATCCATGCAATCTCGGTTTTTAACAGACTTTGTCTTTTTCTCTCGGTTGCATTTGCGATTTCTTCTCTCTGTGCCTTTCGCTCAAGAAATCCAAGATAATTACATTCGTAGCTGTAGAGTTTTCCTTTGTCTATCTCAACGATGCGGTTTACAACAGTATCAAGAAAATATCTGTCATGTGTTATCATAATGAGTGCACCGCGGTATTTTTTCAGATAATCCTCAAGCCATTCGTTCATTGCACTGTCAAGGTGGTTTGTTGGCTCATCAAGAATAAGTATATCAGCCGGTGTGAGAAGTGTTCTGATAAGAGCAATTCTTTTGCGCTGGCCTCCGGAGAGTTCCTCTATCGGCTGGGTATGATTTTTAAAACCGAGTTTGTTCATCATATTTTTTGCCTGTGGTTCGTAATTTGCCGGAGAATCAGCTATATCCTTTTTTAGCGGAAGTGCTGCTTCAAGAGCAGTTATTTTGTTTGCAAATTCAGGTTTCTGTGAAAGGTAGCCTATTCTTAAGTTTCGCCCCATCGTTATCTTTCCGCTGTCAGGCTCAACAATTCCGGCGAGTATTTTAAGCAGAGTTGATTTGCCTGTTCCGTTGATTCCTATAATACCGACTTTTTCGTTTTCTCCCAGACTAAATGAAGTATCATCGAGTAAAAGCCTTTCGGTATATGAATGTGTGAGATGTTCTGCCGTAATAAGATTCATAAAATCCTCATTTCCGTGTACTGAGTGATTATTGTTTATGTTTTTGGTTAAAGACAGCCGCAAATTTTTTAGAAAAGCCGTCACAAAACAATAATCGGTAATGCACACTTGTTAATAGTTTATAAATGTATGTCCTTTGTTATTGCAAAGCAACTTTTAATAAGTTATAATTATAATAGGTATGGATAAGTAAAGCAACAACTATTTGTTATTGTCAGCACTGCGGGTGCAAAAGAAAACCATTATTTTGGGAGGCAGTAAGTTATGGATGAAAAGGGTATTGTGTATGAGCACACAATAAATTATTATGAGACTGACAGAATGGGGATAGTACATCATTCTAATTATATACGCTTTTTTGAAGAAGCGAGAATAGATTATCTAAAGAAAATAGGACTTGATTATAAAAAAGTCGAGGATATGGGACTTATAATGCCTGTGCTTGGAGTAGAGTGTAAATATATTAAACCGCTTCATTTTGGAGATAAAGCAATTATAAGCTCAAGACTTGTAAAATATAATGGTATGAAATTAAGTGTGGAGTACAATATTACAAATGAGGCTGGGGAGCTTGTCACAACGGGAAAAAGTGAGCATTGTCTGCTTGATGTGGATATGAAACCAGTCAATATAAAAAGAAATTATCCTGATATATATAAAAGATTAAAAGAAGAGGTTGATTTATAAAGATTGCTTAATATTAGATTAAGTGCTGCCATTTGTGCTATAGCATGACCGGCAGAAATTAAGTTTTAGAGAAATGAGGGCATACAAAGATGAAGAAAAAACTGATGACGATATTGATCACAAGTATAGTTATGCTTGCAGGTATGGGGATATTCGTATGGAAGATGAGTGACATATCAAACGGACTTAGTGGCGAAGATAAGGCAAAGATAAAAGAAGAAAAAGACCTGCTCGCCAATCAGCATGGAAAGGCAATAGATGATGCAAAGCAGCTTGATATAAACAATCTTTATCTGTCCGGACGACATAAAAATGTGGTTACGATAAATTATAAATCAATTAAAGATGTTTATAATCAGAGCAATTCAGCAAGGGCTGAGGAGAATATCACAAATATCAAAAAGAAAGCAAAAGATTATACGCCTGAAGATGCACTGTGGGCATATAATCCTTATGGAACAAATTATTGTTCTATGTATGTGTACTTTAAGACAGATGGAAGATGTTATTGTAAATATACGATTTCCGTTAAAGACCGCAAAATTCCTGATTTTACGAGAACACTTATAGCAGACGGCAGCGGCAATGTATCAACAGAGCATGAATATCAGCTTATAGGTCTTGTTCCGGGAATGAGAAATTACATAACATTAAAGCTGTACAACAGAAAAGACCAGTTATCAAAAAGTATAGTATATGCGGTAGATATACCTAAGAGTGCTACACAGGCGAAAACAAGAATTTCAACATATGATGGAAGAAGCAGACAGGAAATAAGCAATGGTCTTTATACGGTATTTGGTAATGGAAGGACGACAGCACAAAAATCAGTAAAGATTGTTACAAAAAAAGTTACAAAGAATGGCAAAAAAGTAACAAAGCGTGTCAAAAAGACAGTTACAAAGAAAGTCAGAAAAAATGTTATTGCAATGTATGACAACTCAGGAGTTTTAAGGAGTGAGATGCCGCTTGAAGCTAATGTGGCAAAAAATATGCAGATAATATATGACAATATTGTTTATCCGTGTTCAGCAAATAAATTTACAAGGATAAATGATCTCGGTCAGGTTACAAGAATTTATCAGGTAAACGGATATAAGCAGGATGGAGAGTTTGCTTATGACGGTTATGGAAATATATATTTTATAGCTAGTGCACTCGGAAAAAAGACTTCAAGAAACAGCAGGATAATGAGCCTTGAGCTTGAGACGGGAAAAGTAAGTCTTGCACTTGATTTTGATAATTTTCTTTCAGAGATGTATAAAAAATCCGGTAAAAAGGCAAACTGGATAGATATAAATTCAGTTCAGGTCTGCGGAACGAACAAACTTATTATAAGTTCAAAGTCGCTGTCAAGTATATTTAAGGTCAGCAATGTGGGAAGTCTGCTTCCAAAGCTTGATTACATTATTGCCGATAAAGATATATGGGCAAAATGTAAAAATCTTAAGAAAAAAGTGCTTAAGAAATATTCTAAAGATGATGCAGATGAGTCGGCAACTGCTGATCCTTCAGCGACAGACGATACTGACAGTATAGAGTCTATTTTAAATCAGGGAAAGAAAAAGCCTGATCCGTTTAGATCACAGTATGGACAAAATGCACTTACCAGCAATTCGTCAGGCACTCTGATAACAATGTTGAACAATAATGCAGGAAAATATGCAAAGAAATCAAATGGTAAGTCATATTATTACCAGTTTAAGGTAAATGAATCTGCAAAAAATTATCGTGTTTCGGAAAAAAAGGCTTTTGAAAAAACATCAAATAATGGCAATATAATAAAAGGAGACAACAGTTATATATATTGCTGCAGTGATAAAGGAAAGTTTATTGAAACTGATTCGGCAGGAAAGCTGATAAAAGGCTTTAAGACAGGTGGCAGACCTTACAGGGTATATAAGAATGACTGGAAAAACTTCTGGTTTTATTGATGTTTTCTGTAAAATATATGTTAAAGGTTATAAGCCGGCTGAGGTAGAGAATACGGCAGATTAAAATTTTGTTAAATGAATTTAATCATATCGTTGACCTTAGGTAGTAAAAGTTGTATAATCACATTGATAAACTCGTTTAGAGTTTTATATAATAATTTAAAAAAAAATAAACAACAATATTTTAAGGAGGAAATAAGAGTATGAAATTTTTCGTAGACACAGCAAAGATTGAGGACATTAAGAAAGCAAATGATATGGGAGTTATCTGTGGTGTGACAACAAATCCGTCACTTATCGCAAAAGAAGGTGGAAGGAGCCAGGAAGAAGTTTTAAAAGAAATCGCGGAAATCGTAGACGGACCTATCAGCGGAGAGGTTAAAGCTACAACAGTAGATGCAGAGGGAATGATTAAAGAAGGAAGAGAAATTGCCAAACTTCACAAGAACATGATCGTTAAGATTCCTATGACAGTTGAAGGTCTTAAGGCAACAAAAGTTCTTTCAAGTGAGGGAATTAAATGTAATGTAACACTTATCTTCTCAGCAAACCAGGCACTTCTTGCAGCAAGAGCAGGTGCAGCTTATGTTTCACCATTCCTCGGCCGTCTTGATGATATTTCAACACCTGGTATCGATCTTATCCAGAGCATTGCAGATATTTTTGCAAACTATCCTGAGATTAAGACAGAGATAATTGCAGCAAGCGTTCGTAACCCTATCCATGTAACAGACTGTGCACTTGCAGGTGCAGACATTGCAACAGTTCCTTACAGTGTAATCGAACAGATGACAAAGCATCCTCTTACAGATCAGGGTATTGAAAAATTCCAGAAGGACTACATAGCTGTTTTTGGTAAATAGTAAGCTGAGAATACCGGAAATGACAGCATAGCTGTCTTTGGTGAGTAAAGCGTGAAAATAAATTTTCATGCACAAGATTTGTGCTTTACACAAACTTGAAAGTGCCGTAATAACAGATTGAGTATGGCATATAAAAATAATTTTGAGAGAAAGGAAGATATCATGGATATTTTAGCATTAAAGAAGACTGCAAATGAAGTCCGCAAGGGCATTGTCACAGCAGTACACAGCGCAAAATCAGGACATCCGGGTGGATCTTTATCTGCAGCAGACCTCTTAACATATTTATATTTTGAGGAGATGAATATCGACCCTAAAGATCCTAAGAAAGCAGACAGAGATCGTTTCGTTTTATCAAAAGGTCATATCGCACCAGGTTTATATTCAACACTTGCACAGAGAGGATTTTTCCCGGTTGAAGATTTAAAGACACTCCGTCATGTAGGTTCATATCTTCAGGGTCATCCTGACATGAAGCATATTCCGGGCGTTGATATGTCAAGCGGTTCACTCGGACAGGGTATATCAGCAGCAGTTGGTATGGCTCTTTCAGCAAAGCTTGATGATGCATCATACAGAGTATATACACTTCTTGGTGATGGTGAGATTCAGGAAGGACAGGTCTGGGAGGCTTCTATGTTTGCCGGAGCAAGAAAACTTGACAATCTTTGTGTTATTGTTGATAATAACGGACTTCAGATTGACGGAAAGATTGAGGATGTTTGTTCACCATATCCTATTACAGACAAGTTTAAGGCATTTAATTTCAATGTCATTGAGATTGATGCACACGATTTTGAACAGATTGCAGATGCATTTAAGAAAGCAAGAGAAACTAAAGGAATGCCTACGGCTATCATTATGAAGAGTGTGAAAGGTAAAGGTGTATCTTTCATGGAGAACAATGTAAGCTGGCATGGTACAGCTCCAAATGATGAGCAGTATGCACAGGCAATGGCTGACCTTGAAAAAATCGGTGAGGGCTTGAAATAAGCAGATAGGAGGAAAAAATGGCAGAAGTAAAGAAAATTGCTACAAGAGAAAGCTATGGTAATGCTTTGACAGAGCTTGCAGAGCAGTATCCAAATCTTGTTGTACTTGATGCTGACTTAGCAGCAGCAACAAAGACAGGTATCTTCAAGAAAGCTTATCCTGAAAGACATATAGATTGTGGTATTGCTGAGTGTAACATGATGGGTATTGCGGCAGGACTTGCAACAACAGGAAAAATCCCATTTGTAAGTTCATTTGCAATGTTTGCAGCAGGACGTGCTTTTGAGCAGGTTCGCAACTCAGTAGGATATCCGAAACTCAATGTAAAGATTGGTGCAACTCATGCAGGAATTTCAGTAGGTGAAGACGGTGCGACACATCAGTGTTGTGAAGACCTTGCACTTATGCGTACAATTCCGGGAATGGTAGTTATGAATCCATCAGATGATGTTGAAGCAAAAGCAGCAGTAAAGGCAGCACTTGACCATGAGGGTCCGGTATATATCCGTTTCGGAAGACTTGCCGTACCTGTAATAAACGACAGACCTGATTACAAATTTGAACTTGGAAAAGGTGTTGTTCTCCGCGAAGGAAAAGATGTAACACTTGTTGCAACAGGACTTGAGGTTTCTGAGACAATTGCGGCAGCAGAAAAACTTGCAGCAGATGGAATTGATGCGAAAGTTATCAATATTCATACTATCAAACCTCTCGATGAGGAACTCATAGTTGCGGCTGCTAAGGAGACAGGAAAAGTTGTTACTATTGAGGAACACTCTGTTATTGGTGGACTTGGAAGTGCAGTATGTGATTGTCTCAGTGCAAAAGCACCAACTAAGGTTCTTAAGATTGGTGTAAATGATACTTACGGCGAGTCTGGTCCTGCAGTAGAACTTATCAAGAAATACGGTCTTGACAGTGAAGGTATCTACGCAAAAGTTAAAGAATTTATGGCTTAATATAATTGGTGTACGGGCTCAATGATACATTAAGTACATTTATGTTTACAGTCTAAAAATATATTTACAAGTAAATATATACACTCTCAAAGTGAATACCCTAAAGGTTGTTATTTATTCAATGGTTTGACAGTGACTGCCAGACTTGTGTAAATGAGTAAATTTTGTATTAAACCCGAAAAAGTATTGCTTTGGGAGTGTTTTTTTGAGGGATAAATGACTCGTTTTGAGGAGATACCGAGAGTACATATAATAAGAAAAGAGGATAAAAATGAAATCAAAAACAACAAAGAAACTAGCTATGGCAGGTGTTTTTACGGCTCTTGCGGTGGTGGGAAGTATGCTTAGTGTGCCTGTTGCATCAAGTAAGTGTGCACCTGTTCAGCACATGATAAATATTTTGTCGGCGGTTCTTTTAGGACCCGGTTACAGTGTTGGTATTGCTTTTGTGGCAAGTTTGCTCAGAAATATCTTAGGGCTTGGAAGTTTTCTTGCATTTCCGGGAAGTATGGTCGGTGCTTTATGCTGTGGTCTTGTCTATAAATTTTCAAAAAAGGTGCTTCCTACCTGTGTTGCCGAGGCATTTGGAACAGGTGTGCTTGGTGGAATAGCGGCTTATCCGGTGGCAAAATATGCGATGGGACTTCAGGATATAGGAATGTTTGTGTATGTTGTTCCGTTTCTTATATCAACTGTAGCAGGAAGTATTCTTGCATTTGTACTTGTGACTGCACTTAAAAAGAGTGGAGTGACGGAGTTTTTTGAGTAGATGTGATGAACATATTGTATAAAAATAAGGAAGTTTATTATGATGATAGATGAAAAGTCTAAAGACTCAGATAATGAAAAAAATAAATTTGGTGAAAAGTTTAAGAAAGATGAGGCGAAGAATGATACTACAAAAAGTGGCAGTATCAAAAGTGGTGTCATAAAGAGCAAACGAGCCCTGGAAAATATAGTAAATGAAAATATCGGGTATATAAAAAGCACAGCTCCAAATGTGCACTGCCTTACAAATGTTGTGACTATGCAGGATGTTGCAAATATGCTGCTTGCAGCAGGTGGAAGTGCGATAATGGCACAGGACATAAAGGAAATGGAGGAGATAACGCAGATTACATCGGCAACGCTTTTAAATATGGGAGTGCCGTCTGATGAAAAGATAGCGGCATATATTGCGGCAGGAAAATGTGCAAATAAACTCGGACATCCGGTGATATTTGACCCTGTCGGAGTCGGTGCAAGTAATTATAGAAAAAAATGTGCAAATGACATACTTGCAAATGTGTACCCTGACATAATAAGATGTAACCATGAAGAGGCAAAGGTTTTGCTTGAATTTAAAAACTTTGGCAGAGAAGCAAAGAATTTATTTGATTTTGAAAAACTTAACATAGAAGAAGCAGATTTTAGCAATAAAGAAAGATTAAAGAGTGATTTTTCTGAAAATAAAATAGGATTGTCAGAAGATAAAGAAAATATAAAAATCAAATCAAACGGAGTTGAGAGTAGTATAAAACTGTCGGAGGAGGAACAGGAAAGAGCAGCAATGGCTCTTGCCGGTAAATATAATACGGTTGCTTTTATAAGTGGAAATATTGACATTATCTCCGATGGTGAAAATGTGTTAAAAATAGATGGTGGGGACAGCAGGATGAGAAAAGTCAGCGGAACGGGATGTATGCTGTCTGCTCTCTGTGCATTGTTTGCAGCGGGGGCATATTTGTCTCATGTATCTGCGGCGGGCGATAGGAGCAAAATCCAATTTGCAGAAACAGCGGACAATAAAACAGAAACTGGAATAAATGGAAGTAAATATGACAGAAAACATGGATTAAGTCAGAAGTATTTTTATACGGCATACTCAGCAGGAAAAGTCTGGAAAGAAACAGCAAAGAATACCGGTGTTTCGACCGATATAAAAAGTGTAGGGAAAGGTACTATAGGCACATATCACAGTTTGTTATTTAATGAACTGGAAGGAATAATCGGAAAGGGGATATAATATTGAAGAAAATAGGTATAGTAATATGTAATTTTAATAAAGTTGACAAGGTGCTTGAATGTATTCAGTGTATCCTTGAAAATAAATTTACTGATTATGATCTGTATGTGGTTGACAATGCGTCAACAGATGGTGCACCAGAGGCTATTAAGGAAAAATACGGTGATAAGGTAAGACTTATTGTAAATAAAGAAAATCTTGGTGGTTCGGGTGGATTTAATACAGGACTTCGTGCGGCATACAAAGAGGGATATGAATATCTTATGTGTGTTGACAATGATGCGATGCTCGATGAAAATGCAATAGGAAATTTATATGAATTTCTTGAGGAGCATGACGAAGTGGGTATGGCGGCATCAAAGATATATCATCTTGAAGCACCTGATTATATTCAGCAGTTCGGACAGACGATAGATTTTGAATATTTCTGTACTGATGTACCTCATCTTGATATGTATGAGGATGGCTCCATGCCTGATTATCTTTATGTAGACAGTGTAGCTGCCTGCTCGCTTATGATAAGAAGAAGCACGATAGATAAGATTGGATTTATGCCTGAAGAAAATTTTCTTTACTGGGATGATACGGAGTGGTGTTATCTTTGCAATAAGTCAGGAATGAAAGTGGCATCTGTAGGAACATCAAAAGCACTTCATGCAATGGGGGCAAAGAAGGAAACGGTAAACACATTTCCTACATATTATGCGTGGAGAAACTGGATAAATTTCTTTGTAAAGTACACAACTGAAAAAGACCTTGACAGAATGACAGACACATTTTTAAATTCAATGTTCCAGATAGTATATGAGGGACTTCACAATGGCGAATACAACCGGGCAAAAACGGTAATGCTTGCATACGATGATGCCATTCATGGAATTACCGGAAAAGCAGGTGAAAACAGAATATTTGAACTTGATTTCAATGAGAAGCTGTTCAGGGAACTTTTTGAAAGTGCAGACAGTTTTTATATAAATGAAAATGAACATTCCGTAATGGCAGAGAGAGTAAGAATTCTTGCAAAGAATTTTGGATATGACATAAAGTGGTGCGAAAAAGCGGCGGCCGGTGTAAAAGAGATAGTCATATGTGATAATATATTTGATATAGACGACCTTTCAGGAGAAAAGATTTACATAGATATAAATGACTGCATATTGAGAACGGAAGATGATATGCTTGATGTGATAAATTATAATTACAGTAAGCGCAGTTTTGTATTTGCCAATAAGCCGGTGTTTATGCAGAAAGTCAGGGAGCTGAGAAAACAGGATGCATGATTATAGGTGGATGTAATATTTTAACATCAAAATTGTGGGCGGAATTATTTCAGGTGTATATATTTTTGTATTAAGATAATATATAGAGAAATATAAGAAATGAGAGATTGTGTATCATAAAAACAAATGGGTTTGAGTGGGGAGAATTTTAATAATTTTACAGTTTTAATAAAAGCTGCCTGTTAAAATTAAAACAAGCAGCTTTTTAATTTGCAACATAAAGTGTATTTTATTTATTGAGTATAGATGATTTTACATTATATCTCAAATTTATGCTTGTGCAACAGTGGGACTTTCACACATTTTCAAAAATCTTTCATGAATTTTCGTACTCTCATCAAGTTCAGGATGGAATGAGATGGCAATTTGATTTTTATATTCAACTCCTACGATATTGTCATTGACAACAGCCGTTACATCGACTTCCGGTTTTGCCTCGGCAACATAAGGTGCGCGTATAAAAGTCATCGGGATTTCACCAAGTCCCTCATAATCACTTTCCGTATAAAAACTTCCGAGCTGCCTGCCGTAAGCATTTCTTTTAACTGTGATAGGAAGTGTTGAGAGGTGTTTAGTGTCATCATCTTCAATATCCTTAGCAAGAAGAATCATACCGGCACAAGTGGCGAGAACGGGAAGACCATCCTCAATCTGTTCTTTTATATTCTCAAACATATCCAGCTCTCTTAAAAGTTTTCCCTGAACCGTACTCTCACCGCCGGGAAGAATGATACCGTCAAGTTTGGTATCAAGGTCAGATTTCTGACGAAGCTCCGTATAATCAACACCAAGTTTATCAAGTACCTTTTCATGCTCAATAAAAGCACCCTGTAAAGCTAAGACTCCAATATTCATAGCCGTATCCCTCTTTTCTGATTTTCAAATTTATTTAGTGAAAAAATTTGCGTATATGATTTTTTCTCCTTATTTACCTCTTTCAGCCATAAGAAGTGCAATTTCCTGTTCATTGATACCGACCATTGCTTCTCCTAAGTTCTCTGAAAGTTCTGCTATAAGTTTTGCATCTGTATAGTTTGTTACTGCCTTTACGATAGCAGCGGCTCTTTTTGCAGGATTTCCTGATTTGAATATACCGGAACCTACGAATACACCTTCAGCACCAAGCTGCATCATAAGTGCTGCATCAGCAGGAGTAGCAACGCCGCCGGCTGCGAAGTTTACAACAGGAAGTTTACCGTTCTCGTGAACATACTCTACAAGTTCATAAGGTACCTGATACTGTTTTGCCGCTTCAAAAAGTTCATCTTCTCTAAGGCTTGTGAGCTTTCGTATTGCACTGTTCATCATACGCATATGTCTTACAGCCTGAACAATGTCACCTGTTCCCGGTTCACCTTTTGTTCTAATCATAGATGCACCTTCGTTGATTCTTCTGAGTGCCTCGCCGAGGTCTTTTGCTCCACATACGAAAGGAACTTTGAAATCTCTCTTGTTGATATGGTAAACATCATCGGCTGGCGATAATACTTCGCTTTCATCTATGTAATCAATCTCAATGGCTTCAAGTACCTGGGCTTCTGCAAAGTGACCGATACGGCATTTTGCCATTACAGGGATTGAAACTGCTTCCTGAATACCTTTTATCATTTTTGGGTCACTCATTCTTGAAACACCACCGGCCGCTCTTATGTCAGCAGGGATTCTCTCAAGTGCCATAACAGCACAAGCACCGGCTTCCTGTGCAATCTTTGCCTGCTCAGGAGTAGTTACATCCATGATAACTCCGCCTTTTAACATCTGTGCAAGTTCTTTATTAAGTTCATATCTTTTATTCATCGTTTTTCCTCCAAAATTCGTAAATGTTTATTTTAAATTTGTATGAAAATGTAATAAATGGAAAGCTGAACTGTTACGCATAGTTTTGAATCACTATGTAATATTCTTTACATTCAGCATACACAAGATTATAATAGTATCTGGATATAAAAAAATCGTCAAAATAAACATATTCAAAAAGGTCAGTTTGAAAGGATTAACAGATATGCTTACATATTCATTTGCAGATATAGGTTCAGATTCACTTTATGAACATTTATATAAATGTATCAAAAATGATATAAAAAAAGGGGTCTTGGAGAAAAATGAAAAACTTCCGTCAAAGAGAAGTCTTGCAAAAAATCTGGGTATAAGTGTCATTACAGTTGAGAATGCATATGCCCAGTTGCTTGCCGAGGGATATATATATTCGATTGCCAAAAAAGGCTATTATGTTTCTGATATTAAAAGTGGTTATATCTGGGACAGTAGTGCAATGGAAAATGAGAGGGAAAAGACTTCTATTAAAAATGGTGTTGAGCATATAAATCTTGTGAAAGAAAAAATGTGTGACAGGATTGATGAGGAATTTGCAATTTCACAGGCTCGGACAGAGGGAAGATATATTGCGGATTTTACAAAAAACAGAATGATTTCCGATATGTTTCCTTTTACCATATGGACAAAACTGATAAGGCAGGTTTTATCAGAACAGCAAAATGCACTTATGACAAATCCACCAAGTGGTGGTGCTATGGAGCTTAGAAGGGCAATAGCAAAGCATCTTAAGGAGTTCAGGGGAATGATAGTTGCCCCCGAACAGATAATAGTCGGAGCGGGTACTGAGTATCTTTATGGTCTTATCATACAGCTTCTTGGAATGGACAAGAAATACGGTGTTGAAGATCCCGGATACGATAAGATTTCAAAAATTTACAGGTGTCACGGTGTAAAACAGGATTATATAGGAATGGATGAGTACGGTGTTATTCCATCGCAGATAAGTGAAAAAAAGATAGACATACTTCATATCACACCGTCGCATCATTTCCCGACAGGAATAGTAATGCCGATAAGCAGGAGATATGAACTTTTAGGATGGGCAAATCAGGATGAAGAAAGATATATAATAGAAGATGATTATGACAGTGAGCTTAGGCTGAACGGACAGCCAATACCTGCATTGCAAAGTATAGATGTGTCGGAGAAAGTCATCTACATAAATACATTTACAAAAACACTTTCGTCAACAGTCAGAATTAGTTATATGGTACTGCCGGAAAAATTGTTGGATAAATTTTATAAAACGCTTTTTTTCTATTCATGTACAGTGTCAAATTTTGAACAGTACACGCTTGCAAAGTTTATAGACGAGGGGTGTTTTGAGAAGCATATAAACAGAATGAGAAAATATTATTCGGACAAGCGAAAAAAACTGTTTTTGGCTATAAAGAAAAGTAAACTCAACAAATATGTTACAGTGCATGAAGAGGATGCAGGGCTGCAGTTTTTGATGGAGATAAAAACGAAATACAGTGATGAAGAATTTGTAAGACGGGCAGCAAAAGAGGGGATAAAAATGTCACCGCTGTCGGGCTTTTACCATCTGAAAGAAAACAGAACAGAGCATATATTTGTGATGAATTATCTCGGTGTCGAAGAGAGTAATATAGAAAAAACGGTGGAGAAATTATGTAAGATAATAGCTATAAAGAAATAATTTGACTAAATCTTTGCTGTATCGTACACTATAAGATAGCAATTTCTAATAAATAAAAATGATGTGAGGATTAAAAATTTATTTGGAAAATATTAATAATGCAATACATTAAACATCATAAAAACAAGGATTAAGATAATGACAAGTTACAAAGTAAAAAAATATTTAAAAGAAGATATAGTGGCAGAAGTTCCAGGTTCAAAAAGCATGACAAACAGGGCACTTCTGCTCGCTGCGATGGCAGACGGAACATCGAGGCTTGAGGGAGCAGCGTTTAGTGAGGACTCGGTTCACTTTTTAAAGGCACTTGAAAGTATGGGATTTAAAGTTGAAGCTGATGAGAAAAGGTGCACTGTCATAATCGAGGGGCATGGAGGAAATATTCCAAATAAAACTGCCGGGATATATGTGGGCAGTGCAGGAACTGCGGCAAGGTTTCTTACGGCTTTTACGGCAATGGGGGATGGCGAGTATGTGCTTGATTCGTCAGACCAGATGAGAAAAAGACCTATGCGTGAACTGCTTGAGGCACTTGAAAGTCTTGGGGCAGAGTTTACATGGCTCGGTGAAGAATATACTTTCCCGATGAAAGTAAGAGGTATTTTATATGGAAGAAATCCTGTCGGAGATGTTAAAGAAAAAGCTGAGATATATTCGGATGAACCTGAAAAAAACAGGACTGATATGTCAGGAAAAGTAAAATTAAATAATGATAAGGCAGATGAACCTAAGAAAAAATCATCAAATATAGAAAGAATAAATGAGCCTAAGGTTGTTGATTTAAACATAGACAGGAGCAGTCAGTTTTTAAGTGCACTTTTGATGGTCTTACCGATTGCATTTGATGATGTTACTATTAAAATGACAGGGACGAGAGAGGCAAGGTCATATGTTGAGATGACTGAGCAGATGATGAAACAGTTTGGTCACAAGGGGGTTGAAAAACTTGAAAATGACAGCTACCGTGTAAGAGGTGGAGATTATATTGCAAGGGATTATGATATAGAGCCTGATGTATCGGCAGCGTGTTATTTTTATGCACTTGCGGCGGCGACAGGAAAGCGGGCTATGGTTAAGCGTATGCGTAAAGAGTCGCTTCAGGGTGACATGAAGTTTATAAGCCTGCTTGAAAAGATGGGATGCACTGTAAGCTGGGAGCGTGATGGCAGACAAAATCTCTGGCTTAAGGGACCTGACGGTAAGTTAAAGGGAATGGAAGTTAAAATGTCAGATTTTTCAGACCAGGCTCTTACGCTTGCGGCGATAGCACCTTTTGCTGACTCGGAAGTTACTATAACAGGGATAGCACATATAAGAGGTCAGGAATCCGACAGGATAAAAGTTATTGTTGACGAACTGGCTAAGATGGGGATATTATGTAATGAACTGCCTGACGGTGTAAAGATACATCCCGGTACACCTAAAAATACAAATATAGAGACATATAATGACCACAGAGTCGCAATGTCATTTGCGGTTACCGGACTTGCAGGTGATGGAATGACAATATTAAATCCTATGTGCTGTAAAAAGACATTTGCGGGATTTTTTGATGAAATAGACAGATTGGAGGAATAAATTTTAATGAAAAAAGTAATCGAGATATTACAGGAAGAACTTAGTGCCGCTTTTGAAAAAGCGGGCTATGATAAGAAATATGCAAAGGTTGGTGTTTCAAACAGACCTGATCTTTGCCAGTATCAGTGCAACGGAGCACTTGCGGCAGCTAAAGAGTACCACAAAGCTCCTATACAGATGGCAAATGAAGTTGTTGAATTTTTAAAAGACAGTGAAAGTTTTAAGGAGATAGCTGCACAGGCACCAGGATTTATAAATATGAGTGTAAGTGACAGATTTCTTGCTGATTACATAAATAAGATGGCGGCATCAGAGACACTCGGTCTTGATAAAGCCGAAAATCCGGAAACAATAGTTATCGACTACGGCGGAGCAAATGTTGCAAAACCACTCCATGTGGGGCATCTTCGCTCAGCAGTTATCGGTGAGAGCATAAAGAGAACGGCGCGTTATCTTGGACATAAGGTAATTGGTGATGTTCATCTTGGAGACTGGGGACTTCAGATAGGTCTTATCATTACAGAGTTAAAACACCGCAAACCTGAACTTGTATATTTTGATGAGAGTTTTGACGGGGAATATCCTACAGAGCCTCCATTTACAATGTCTGACCTCGAGGAGATATATCCTTATGCATCAGGTTATTCAAAAGAGCATCCGGAGTATAAAGAGGAAGCACAGACTGCAACAGCCGAACTCCAGTCGGGAAGAAAAGGTTATCTTGCACTCTGGCAGCACATTATCAATGTGTCTGTTGCAGATTTAAAGAAGATTTATACAAAGTTAAATGTAGAGTTTGACCTCTGGAAGAAAGAGTCTGATGCACAGCCATATATTCCACAGATGGTGCAGGATATGAAAGACGGTGGATATGCACACATCGATCAGGGGGCACTTGTCGTTGATGTAAAAGAGGAGACTGACACAAAAGAAATACCACCTTGTATGATTCTTAAATCAAACGGAGCAACTCTTTACAATACAACTGACCTTGCGACTATCGTTGAGAGACGCAGACTTTTTGATCCTGATGAGATAATCTATGTAGTTGATAAGAGACAGTCACTTTACTTCGAGCAGGTATTCAGATGTGCGAGAAAGACAAAGATAATCGGTGAAGATGTAAAACTTGAGTTCGTAGGATTCGGTACTATGAACGGCAAGGACGGCAAACCATTTAAGACTCGTGACGGCGGAGTGTTAAGGCTTGAAAAACTTCTTGAAGATGTAAATGAACAGGTACTTGACAAGATGAAAGACAGGGATATGGACAAGGATATGATAGATGATGCGGCAGCTAAGATAAGCCTTGCAGCCATCAAATACGGTGACTTAAGCAATCAGGCATCAAAAGATTATATATTCGATGTTGACAGATTTACATCATTTGAGGGAAATACAGGACCATATATCTTATATACGATAGTCCGCACAAAATCACTTCTTGCAAAAGTAAAAGCACAGAATATAACTGTTGATGAAAAATCAGCTATTGAGCCTGCTGACAGCAAATCTGAGACAGATGTGATGCTCGCCCTCACAAAGTGGTCAGAGACAGTAAACGCTGCATTTGAGGAGCACGCACCGCACAAGATATGCCAGTTCGTATATGAACTTTCAGATACATTCAATAAGTTCTATCATGAAAATAAGATAGTGACAAATGAAAATGAAAAGCAGAGAGACTCATATATAAAACTCAGTGCATTGGTTGGAAAAGTTCTTGAAACAGCTATCGATCTTTTAGGACTTGAAGCACCTGAGAGAATGTAAAAAATTTAAATTTAAAAATTAAAATGTAACTATGATTAGATGTTAGAAATTTGTGCAATCGTAATTGCATAAGATATACAGCTAAGAGTTGGTTTTAGAAATAAATAACAGAAGTTAAAAATTGGAGGCGATTTTTCGATGTATCGTTTGACATCAAAACTTGTAATTTACAGAAATATAGGAAAAGACAGCATTTTATTTAAGCTTGCCGACATTTTTCAGAGGTTTTCAACAGGTCAGTATGTGAAAGAGGATCTTATCACTGAGATATATGACCAGATACATAATCTTCTTGACCTTTCAACACGCTACGGTTTTGACAAAAATCTCTGGCATAATTACCTTGCATTTCTCCTTGCGATGAGTGAAAATCCATTCACTCTCGTCTCTGAGAAAGTTGGAGCGAACGAGGGTACGGTAAACGAGTTTGCAAAGGGAGATTTTGCCATATTCAAACAGCTTTTTGACTATGATTTTTCGGCTATTGAAAAAGAGCTTGGAATCGACTGTTTCAGTGTCGTGTTAAATTATAAGGCAATCGTTAAAAGTGAGCAGATATTTAATAAGAGCGTAAGCGAGAAAGTACAGCAGCTTAGCACTGATATTGAAAAGGCAGAAGATGAGTCTGAGATGTATAAGATAGTAACAGATTTTTACAGGACTTACGGCGTCGGAAAGTTTGGTCTTAATAAGGCATTCAGAGTAAATCACAATGAGAATACGAGACAGGCAGGTGAGATATTAGAGCCTATCACGACAACGGGAAATATGTCACTTGATGACCTTATAGGATATGAGTCACAGAAACAGAAACTTATTGAAAACACTGAGGCATTCGTAAAGGGAAAGAAAGCAAACAATGTTCTTCTTTTCGGTGATGCAGGTACAGGAAAGTCAACGAGTATCAAGGCTATCTTAAATAAATATTACAGTCAGGGACTTAGAATGATAGAGGTTTATAAGCATGAATTTAAAGATCTCTCGACGATAATCTCTGAGATAAAGAACAGAAATTATAGATTTATAATCTATATGGATGATCTCTCATTTGAGGAATTTGAGATTGAATATAAATATCTTAAAGCTGTTATAGAGGGCGGTCTTGAAACGAAACCTGACAATATTCTTATATATGCAACTTCAAACAGAAGACATCTTATAAGAGAGACATGGAGCGACCGTTCCGATATGTCGAAGGATGAACTTCACCGCTCAGATACCATGCAGGAGAAGTTATCGCTTGTTGCAAGATTTGGTGTTACGATTGGTTACTACAGACCATCACAGCAGGAATATTTTGATATTGTTATCAATCTTGCAAAGAAATATCCTGAGATTAAGCTTACAGAGGACGAGTTAAGGCTTGAGGCAAACAAGTGGGAATTAAGCCACGGCGGTATTTCAGGCCGTACGGCGCAGCAGTTTATCAACCATCTTATAGGTGTTGCGGATGATTAAAAGATGGTATATTTCTGCACGCAGGATTATCAATGGTTAGGCAGGTGTATTGCTATAAGAACTAAAGAGATATTAAATGAGAAAAGAGAAAAATATATCACAGATATGTTTATGTTGAAGAAAGACATATGTTTTAGGCACAGCAGATGTATATACATCTGCTGTATGCTTATATGTATGCTCATGTGTTTTTCAGATGCTTTTGGGCAAAGAGCATCGGCAATGGAAAAGACGGATTATGAAAGGCTGAAAACAAAAGTCATACAGGCATACAAAAATTATAAAACAGAAGTGGATGTAAGTTCTTTTGAACTTTATGTTGACAGTGATAAAAGCACTATAAAAGAGATTATGACTGAGGTTGTAAATAAGACAACAATGATATTTTATAACAATCACAGCTATTCTCTGGAATATACAGGGACAACCGGAAAAATAACAAAGATAGAACTTGGTTATGCATCAGAATATAAAAAAACAAACGGTTCAGTAAAAGCGGCTGCTATAAAAAAAGCTGCAGCAAAGCTAAATAAAGAGATAAACAAGATAACTTCTAAGATAAAGCCTGGGATGAACAGTGTTGACAAGGCTCTTTTTGTTCATGACCAGATAGCAAAGGATACTTCATATGAGGATAAAGTTTCAAATAATTCAAGACTTACCGAGTATGGTGTTCTGGTAAAACATAAAGGAAACTGCCAGGGTTATTCACTTGCCTATGCTGCGGTTATGGAAAAACTGGGATTCTCAGTGCATTTCGTTGATTCGGAGTATATGGATCATGTGTGGAATCAGATTAAGATAGGTTCAAACTGGTATAATGTTGATGTTACATGGGATGATTCTGTTGACAGTGACAACGGCAGAAATCAGGATGGAGTGGTGTATCACAAGTATTTTCTTGCGAGTGATAAATATATGAGAAATCATGGGTATTCAGGGTTTGATTCATCTGGTGTGAACAGCAAAATTTATGATACGGCTTATTTTAAGAAAGTGACGAGTGCATTTGATTACAGGGGAAGTTACTGGGTGTTTATGAACACTTCAGGAATATATAAAAGGGCACATATCAGTTCCGGAAAAGCAAAATGTCTGTTAAAAGTAAAAGGCAGTTGTTTTATAAAGTTTAACAGCAATAAGTATTATTATACGGCTTATAACAGGCTTTATATTTTTAACTACAAAGAAAAAAATGCAAAAGTTATATGGAGTCCCGTTAAAAAATACGGAAATTCATACTATATAACACAATTAAAGTATTCATCAGGTAAAATTAAGTATGTAGTGAAAAATACTAAAAAAAGTAAAGTAAAAAGCGGTTTGCTCAAAGTAAAGAAAAGTGGAATGATATAAATATGTTTTTTTATTTTTTAGTTTATTGACAAACCATTGTCATATTGCTAAAATGAAACATGGTAGTTAAGATAAAGTTCATTTAATATTTACACGATTATAAATATTAAATATTGACGGACTGTTATCGATTTAAAATCCTGTTTTGGAGGAAACTTATGAAAAAGAAAGTATTATCAATATTGGTTGATAACACGTCAGGTGTACTTAGCCGTATATCGGGATTGTTCAGCAGACGTGGTTACAATATAGACAGTCTCACGGTCGGTGAAACAGAAAATGCTGAGTATTCACGCATGACTGTCGTAGTCAGGGGAGATGACCACATCCTTGACCAGATCGAAAAACAGCTTGCAAAGCTTGAGGATGTAAGATGTGTCAAGGAACTTAAGAGCGGACATTCAGTATGCAGGGAGCTGGTTTTGATTACAGTTGGTGTAGAGGCATCAAACAGACCTGAGATAATAGCTATAGCTGATACATTCAGAGGTAAGATAGTAGATGTCGGAGTTGACACTATGATGATAGAACTTACCGGAAATCAGACAAAGCTTAATGCATTTATCAAACTTCTTGACGGTTATGAGATCAAGGAACTTGTGAGAACAGGTATTGCAGGACTAAGCAGAGGTGCTGAGGTAATGCTTGATGATTTCGATTAAGCAGATTAAAATTGGCGATAGCGCAGGCGATAGTCTGTACTTCACATATATTAATTAATTTTCACAGGAGGAAAATAAAATGGCAGAAGCAAGAATTTTTTATCAGGATGATTGTAATTTATCTTTATTGGATGGCAAGACAATCGCCATTATCGGATATGGTAGTCAGGGTCATGCTCATGCACTCAACCTTAAGGAGTCAGGTTGTGATGTCATTATCGGTCTTTATGAAGGTTCAAAATCTTGGGCAAAGGCTGAAAAGCAGGGCTTTAAAGTATATACAGCAGCAGAAGCTGCAAAGAAGGCTGATATTATCATGATTCTTATCAATGATGAGAAGCAGGCAGATATGTATAAAGCTGACATTGAGCCAAACCTTGAAGCAGGAAATATGCTTATGTTTGCTCATGGATTTAATATTCATTTTGGATGTATCGTACCTCCAAAGGATGTAGATGTAACAATGATCGCTCCTAAAGCACCAGGTCATACAGTACGTTCTGAGTATCAGGCAGGAAAAGGAACACCTTGTCTCGTAGCAGTAGAGCAGGATGCAACAGGTAAGGCACTTGACATGGCACTCGCATATGCACTTGGTATCGGTGGAGCAAGAGCCGGTGTTCTTGAGACAACATTCCGTACAGAGACAGAGACAGACCTCTTCGGTGAGCAGGCTGTACTTTGTGGTGGTGTTTGTGCACTTATGCAGGCTGGTTTTGAGACACTTTGCGAAGCAGGATATGATCCAAGAAATGCATACTTTGAGTGTATCCATGAGATGAAGCTTATCGTAGATCTTATCTACCAGTCAGGTTTCGCAGGAATGAGATATTCTATCTCTAACACAGCAGAGTATGGTGATTACATCACAGGACCTAAGATCGTAACAGAGGATACAAAGAAAGCTATGAAACAGATTCTTAAAGATATTCAGGATGGTACATTCGCAAAAGAATTCCTTCTCGATATGTCACCGGCAGGACGTCAGGTTCACTTCAAGGCTATGAGAAAACTTGCTTCTGAGCATCAGTCAGAGAAAGTCGGAGAAGAAATCCGTAAGCTTTATAGCTGGAACAATGAGGGAGACAAACTCATCAACAACTAATTTTTGAAATATAATGATGCGTGCATCTTATAATATAAATTAGTACATATGACATGATTATAAATAAAAGGAGTACATCGCTTTATGCCGGTGTGCTCCTTTTTTGTAACAGTTCAGCCCCTCATTTATTACATTCGTAAACCTGCCAGCAAGCTCATGTATTATTGACTTATCTTTTTTGGGGCTGAACTGTTACTCCTTTTTGACAATATGGGTATGTAAACTTTACAAGGAGTTAATATTATTTTATAATAGCGTTATGAGCAGGTTGTGAATATCCGTTTTACTTTAGGATGATAGTGTGGAAAATCCGATTTTTCACACACAAGATTTGTGTCTGCGCACACTTGACACAAATCTTATGTGCAAAAGTCAAAAACTTTCGCACTATGCACAAAAAAGTGTGCAGAAATGAGGAGTAATATGGTACTTATAGCAGGAGTAATAGGAATCGTTGTTATAGCGGTAGTGGTAGTAGTGGCAGCAGTAGTGGCTGTTACGGCAGGAGTTAAAGATACACTTAAAGATGATGAATAAAATCCGGCAGGAAAGGAAATGACCGATGATAAGAGTTAGAGATATAACGATAGGAGAGGGGAGTCCAAAGATATGTGCACCTGTGGTGGAAGTGACACAGGAGGATATACTTGAGGAGGGAGAAAAACTTGCATTAAGTAAGGGTGTTGACCTTATAGAGTGGAGAATAGATTTTTATGATGAAAGTTCTGATATTTCAAAAATTCTTCAGACAGCGAGTCTGCTGAGAACCGTCGTTGGAAAGAAACCGCTGCTTGCAACATTCCGTACAAAGAACGAGGGCGGAAACAAAGAGATAGAAGAGTCTGCATATAAAGATATGCTTATAGCTATTTCAGAGAGCGGTGATATTGATATGGTCGATATAGAAGTATATTTTATGGACGAAAAAAACACGAAGGACATTGTAAAGTCTCTTAAAAAAAATGTTGTTGTTGTGGGTTCGCATCATGATTTTGACAAGACACCGTCTTATGATGAGATAATCAAAAGATTATGTTTTATGAAATCCCAGGGCGTTTCGATACCAAAACTAGCCTGTATGCCGCAAAACAGGCATGATGTATTTACATTGATGGAAGCGACGCAGGATTTTGTAAGTAAAAATGTCGGATTGCCGGTCATAACAATGTCTATGGGAGACTATGGCAAAGTCAGCAGAGTGGCAGGGAAAAGTTTTGGTTCTGCCATGACATTTGGCTGTCTTGGAAAGGCAAGTGCACCGGGGCAGATAAATGTTGATGATTTGAGGGCAATTTTAAATATCCTATGATACAATAGGTAATTGCGAAACTAACTATATGTTGTGTCAATTGCACAGATATAACAAATAATATCGTCGGCACGCTCTCGCTATGTTGTCGTTCGTAGCAGTACATAAATCAGCAAAAAACGCTGCCATATAAATGAATGCTACAGCTCGAAAATAAAATTTTCTCGCTGTTCGTTTCACTCATATAATTTTCATTAAAAATAATTGTATGCAGGCATACATTATTTTTAGTTTGAAAATTGCATTCATTTAGAGTACAAAGTGCTGACGACGACAAAAATGCCGACTAACACTATTTGTTATATCTGCACAATTTAATCAGGATTTATGATAGTTTCGCAAACGCATGGCTACAATATAAAGACAAAGGGAGAGAACAGATGAACAGATTGAAGGAACATATTTTTATGATCGGTTTTATGGGGGTCGGTAAGACGAGCACTTCAAGGATTCTAAGTAAAAAACTTGGGGTTAAGGAAAACGATACGGATGCAATGATTGTAAAACAGGAGAAAAAAAGTATTGCAGAGATTTTTGCTGACGAGGGAGAAGAATATTTCAGAAAAACAGAAACAGGCATTATAGATAAGTTGGCCGAACTTGAACCGTGTATCGTTTCATGCGGTGGAGGTATGGCGATGAGAGAAGTAAATGTGGAGAAGATGAAAAAAATAGGTAAAGTGGTACTTCTTACGGCAACACCGGAGACAATATATTCTCATGTGAAAGACAGTACCAACAGACCACTTTTAAATGGCAATATGAATATACCATACATAAAAAAACTTATGGAGGAGCGGGCACCAAAATATAATGCGGCTGCGGATATAGTGATAGAGACTGACGGATGTACTCCTTCGCAGGTAGCAGATAAGATAATAGACAGTTTATAGGAGGACAGATCAATGAAGAACAAAGTGGATGAAGTTTATAATAAGAGCAAAAAAGGACTTTGCATATTTTTGGCGTTTGTAATGTGCGTAAGTCTGCTGTCATTTGCGGGAAGTTACAGGAAAGCGGCAGCGGAAGAAAAAAATATTGAGTTTGATGTTGAGAATATTAAGGATTATAATGTTTCGATACATGACTCAGGTGTATTTACACTTGTCAATTATACAAGTGAGAAAGGTGATGTCGAATCGGTCAAGTGGAGTGTCAGTGATGAAAATATTATGAAAGTCACTGATATAGAAAATCTTGGTGCACAGTATGATGCACTTTCTTCAGGAAAAGTTGATGTGTATGCGGATATTACAATCAAGGGAACAGGAATAATATCTGACAGTGCTGAAAATACAGACAACGGTGAGGATAATACATATGATGAGTCTACATATTATGACAGACTTACATTTAGTGTTTTTGTATATCCTGATATGTCAAATGTCGAGCTTGTGTCTTCAAGCCAGACTAAATATATGTCTTCATATGATTACAATACAAAATTTGATTTTAAGTTGAAAAGTGACATTGCTTTAGACGGAGAAAATCAAAATATCGACTTTGATTATAAGTCATCAAATTCCTCAATGTCAGTTTCAGCAAAGTTAAAAAATAATGTTGTTTCTATATGGGCATATAAACCTGGAAAAACAACAGTTACATTTACAATATATGGTGCAACTTTTAATGTTTATATTAATGTTATTAAGGTAAAAATAAACAGGACATATCTTGTATTGATAAAAGGAAAAAGCTTAAAGTTATCAATAAAGGGAATATCAAAAGGAATTAAGTGGAAATCTTTAAAATCTTCTGTTGTGAAGGTAAATGGCAAAGGAAAGATAAAAGCGAGAAAAGTTGGAACATCAGTCATAGTTGCAAATATAGGAGGAGCAAAAGTAGGCTGTGCAGTGTCCGTTGTAACTCCTAAGACATATAGAGTTATAAGAAAGGCAAAATCAATAGCAAAGGGAACATATAGTCAGCCAAAAAGAATGCAGAGAGGTTATTATGACTGCAGTTCACTTGTATGGCGTGCTTACTCAAGGTATGGAACTTATTTTGGAGCCAGATCATATGCACCTGTTGCCGCTGACATATGCAGGTGGTGTATGATACATCACAAAAAAGTAAGTGGAAAAATGACTGAAGGACAGATACAGAAGATGAAATTTAGAGCAGGTGATCTTATTTTTAAGCCGGGTGCAAAAAACGGAAGATATAAAGGTGTATATCATGTTGAAATGTTTACGGGTTACAGGGTTACAGGATTTACATCTAAGGGCAAACCGGTTTTAAGTACGGAATGGGCAAACCGTACAACAGGTTATGATGCATATGGTTCTATCGTGGAAAGACCATAAGTGGCTGCCCGCTGCACACATGGTGTGGAAGTCATATGATAAAGGACATATGTGGAAATGGAGAATTGATTTATTGTGATTACTATTATAATGGCTGTCTATAATGGACAGGAATATATAAGAGAACAGCTTGAGTCGCTGAAAGACCAGACATATACAGAATGGAGACTTGTCATAAGGGATGACCGCAGTAGTGACAAAACGGCGGAGATAGTTAAAAAGTTTTCAGATGAAGTTGAGCAGGAAGTAATATTTAAAGTAAATGAAAAACCGAGCGGCTCCGCAAAAAATAATTTCGCTCTTTTGATAAATGATGCGAAAGAGTCTGATTATGTTATGTTCTGCGATCAGGATGATATTTGGAAAAAGGACAAGATAGAAATTACATTTAATAAGATGAAACAGGCAGAGGAAAGATATGGCAGAGACTTTCCTCTGCTTGTTCATGGTGATGTGGAAGTTATTGATGAAAACGGAAATATAAATGCAGATTCAATGTTTGAAATGTCACATATAAATGCAGATTCAAAACTGCCACAGATACTTATACAAAATCATGTGACCGGATGTACGATGATGTGTAACAAAAAACTTATAGCCGGAATATCAGAATATGCGTCTTCTGAATATATAATCATGCACGACTATCTTGCAGCATTATATGCATCGGTTTTTGGAAAGATAGAAGTTATAAAGAAGCCGCTGCTTAGTTACAGGCAGCATTCAGGCAACAGTGTCGGTGCTAAAAATAATAATAATGCGGTATATCTTTTAAAAAGGCTTGCAAATGGCAGAAAAAGTTATAAAGAAGCTATGGAAACATCAAGAAATCAGGTGAAATTTTTTGTGGAGATATACAGAGAAGAATTAGCTGCAGAAAAGTATTGTAAAGAATATGAGCTTATGAGCGGATATGCTTCTCTTGGCAGCAGAGCGAAATTGTATCGTATTATGTTCTATAAGAAAAATCACATCTGGAAAAATGGAACTATAAGAAAAATAATGCAGGTTATCTGGGGGTAGTGATGATAAAAGTATTAAAAGCAGTTAAAGTGGTATTTAAGTATATTGTTATGTTTCTTACAATGCTAATGCCCAGAGATTACAAGCTGTGTGTATTTGGAGCATGGCTTGGGGAGAGGTTTGCAGACAACTCAAAACAGTTGTTTATAGAGGCATCAGACAGGGATGATATAAGGGCAGTATGGATAACAAAAGACAAAACTATTGTTGATGAAATAAGAAAAATGGGATATGAGGCTTGCTTGTGGGGAACAAAAGAGGCAAGAAAAGTTCAGCTTCGTGCAGGATATGCAGTTATCTCAAATGGTATAAGTGACCTTGAACATACATTTCTCGGAAATTCGATAATAATCGACCTTTGGCATGGTGTACCGCTTAAAAAAGTAGTTTATGACAACAAATATGAAAAAAACTGGGACAGTCCGAAACAGAAGTTAAGAGACAGTCTTATTTATATACCGCTTGGAAAAATGTACTTTGTTGCGACAAGTGAGATGTTTGTGCCTATTTATCAGAGTGCGTTTAGAAGAAGAAAAGACCAGATAATATGTCTGGGACAGCCACGAAGTGATATTTTTTTTGATGAGAAAAAACCGAAGCCTTATTTTCCGGGTAAAAATATAATTCTTTATTGCCCGACACATAGAAATGAAGGAAAAGAACCTATTCATATTGAAAAGATTTTTGAACTGGATAAACTTGAAAAATACCTTGCAGGGAGAGATTATTATCTTGTTATAAAGAAACATTTTTATCACAGGGAGGAAATTGAAAATCTTGAAAAATATCCTCATATTATTGATATTACAAGAGAGGATATAGACACACAGATACTTACAATCGAATCAAAAGCACTGATAACAGACTATTCAAGTATTTATATTGATTATCTGCTGCTTGACAGACCTATACTGTTTTATTGCTATGATTATAAGCATTATCTTGAAAAAGACAGGGAAATGTATTTTGAATATGAGGATGTAACGCCGGGAGAGAAAGCAGAGAATTTTGACGAACTTTTTGAACAGATAAAAGGAGTCATTGAAAACGGTGGAGATTACGGAAGAAAAGACAGGGAACGAGTGAAAAATATGTTCTATTGTAAGGCAGGACAGGGACCGGTTGGAAATATTCTTTTAGATATGATGGTAAACAGGGAGATTGGAAAAAAGCATGAGTAGATATGATAAAGCCAAGGTGAAAATTATAAAGCCTTGTGAGCGTACAAAAAAACTGGAGGAAGTATGCAGGAGGTTGTGGAAAAATAATTTTGATGACAGCACAGAATATATATCGTTTTATTTTTCAGACAGATGGAAAGAGAGCACGACGATTATTTACGGTGAAGAGAGTATGCTGCATCTGAATCCGTACCGTATGCAGCTTTTCGGCAGTGAAAAAACAATATATTATATTGTGGGAGTTTGTACCGACAAGGCATACAGGCACAGGGGATATATGGATGCACTCTTAAGAGAGAGTTTCAGATATCTTTATGAAAAGGATGCACCGTTTGTTTATCTTATGCCGGCTGATGAAAAAATCTATCTCCCATATGATTTTACAAATGTTTATACGGTAAATTCATTTGAGATTGTTTCGAGGAATGGTGAAAGAAAAAATATTGATAACAAATTGTTGGCGGCAGGGTATGACAAAATAGCACAAAATGAAATAAAAGCTGCTGTTTATGCTGAAATGTCATCAAATGAAATTGAGGTTATCGGGTATGCTGAATTGTCAGAAAAACAGAAGTCGGAATTTATAATCAGGTCTGAAAAGATAATGTCAGAAATATTTGATTGTTATGTTAAGAGAGATGAGTTTTATTTTGAACAGAAAAACCGTGAGATGAAAGCCTGTGGCGGCGAGTTGGCTGTTTTTGTGAAAGCCGGTAAAATCACGGGGTATGTGATGTATATATGTGAGGATAATCCGGAGGCTGTTGAGACAGTGATATTTGATGAGAGAGACGGTACAGAAAAATATATTGATGCACTTTTTGAATATTCATACCGCAAAGGTGATATGCAGAAAAAAGGTATATCAAAGCTTAAATTTGATGAGTCATATTTTGTCGATAAAATCCTTAATGATGAAAGAAATGTTAAAGGGGGTCAAAAAATATTAAAAAGACAGACATTTGAGCTTCTTATGGCGAGGGTAATCAATATAAAAAGTTTTGTTAAAATGTTCACAACTGAGTGTGAAGAGAATATGTATGTTGAAATAGAAGATGATTTTATAGAAGAAAATAATGGAAAGTGGAATATACACCTTGGAAGAAAAAGTATGGTGACAGAGTACAGTGAGAAAAATGATACACAAAGTGATTTTTGTGATGAAAATAGAAATGATAAGTACAAAAAAATGACGATTTCGCAGTTTGGGGAGCATATGTTACAAAAAAATAAGTTTTATCTTAATGAAATGGTTTGAAAATTTGACGGACATGGGTGTATAATGTATTATTATCTAAACACAGGTTATTGTGAAACATTATTTGTTATATTTGTGCAATTTATCAAGGATAAAGACAGTTTCACAAAGGTCTGATTAGCGAAACGGATACGGAGGAAATATATGGGTAAGGAAGATAAGAGCAGTTTTTATAGAAAGTGGAATAAAGAGATTGATAAATTGGCTGACAATAAGAGCCACTATGAATGGGATGAGATAGAGGAACTTATAACAGATGAGTTTGAGAATGAGAATATCACTTCAGATGAATTTGATGAGCTTATGGCAAAGCTTATGGAATTTGATATGTAGGGTAAGTAAGTGAGGGTTAATGTTCACATCCGTGGTGTGACAGACAACCAGAGAGGGGCTTTGATAGAGTGACGCGTGAGGAGATAGAGTACAGAAGATACCTAGAGAGAAGAATACGAAGAAGAAAAAGAAGAAGGCAGGTTATGATAGCAAGAGCTGTGCTTCTTATAGTTATGCTTTTTGCCTTGTTTGGCGTTTTTTCTTTAGTAAGAGGACTTACAGGCGGACATGGCAGTTCAAAAAAGAGCAGTAAGGAAACTCCGAAAATGGCGGAGCAGACTTATGAACCAAAAGCAGAAAATAAACAGACACCTGAGGTGAAAAAGAAGAAAGCGACTGCAAAGCCGGCAGATGATGAAGCAGATGTACCTGCAAATGTGCCAAAGGGGTATGAAAAACTATATAACAGCCTTGTGAGGTTAAAGGGCAGATATGACGGTGTTGAAGATATACTTATGAACATATCAAAATATCCTAAGGAACTATTAAATCTTGCGATAAAAAATCACGAAACTATAGAGTTTGTGGCAGGCTACCCTAAGCATGATAAGGACATTGAAGCAAATGGAAGGATAAGTGCAAATGAGTTAAAAAAAGGGATACCTTTATTACAGCAGTGGGATACCAGATGGGGATATGTAAAATACGGGAACTCGATGATTGCAGTTAATGGCTGTGGTCCTACCTGCCTTGCAATGGTCTATGCAGGGATAACAAAAGATACGGCAATGACACCGGCGGATATAGCGGAATATTGTTCAAATAATAATTATTATAATGATGATACAGGAACATCATGGACACTTATGACGGAGGGGGCAAAGGACTTTGAACTTTCAGTAAAGAAAGTTTCGTTAAATGCTGCTTCAATAAAAGCAGAACTTAAACAGAAAAGACCTATGATATGCAGTATGTCACCGGGGGATTTTACGACCCAGGGACATTTTATAGTAATAAAAGGAATTGATTCTAAAGGAAAGCTTCTTATAAATGATCCGAATAGTATCGCCAATTCAAAGAAGCGGTGGAGTATCGGAAGGATTATAAAGCAGATTAAGGCAGCATGGAGTTATTCACAGGAATAGAAATCAAATGCTTTGTGAATGTTTAAATTATATTACACAGGATGGAGGCAGCATATGGATAAGACTGATAAAAAGAGTATGGAGCTGAAGATAGATAATGGGGAATTAAAAACCAGTATGATACCGGAAGATTTTACGGATCCGCAGATTCTTTATGACAAATTGATAGCCATGATAAAGAGATATCATCCGTCAGGAGATATATCACAGATTGAAAAAGCATATAAGATAGCATATAAAGCACATGACGGACAGCTTAGAAAATCGGGTGAGCCATATATCATCCATCCGGTGTGTGTCTGTATCATACTTGCCGAACTGGAGCTTGATAAGGAGACTATAGTTGCAGGTATGCTTCACGATGTTGTTGAAGATACGGTTATGACAAGTGAGGAGATAGCGGCTGAGTTTGGTGACGAGGTTGCACTTCTTGTCGATGGAGTTACAAAGCTTACACAGTTAAACTATGTTGCCGACAAGGTAGAAGTTCAGGCAGAGAACTTAAGAAAGATGTTTCTTGCAATGGCAAAGGATATAAGAGTTATCCTTATAAAACTTGCAGACAGACTTCACAATCAGAGAACAATGCAATATCAGACGCCTGAAAAGCAGAAGGAAAAATCAAGGGAGACACTCGATATCTATGCACCTATCGCAGACAGACTTGGTATTTCTAAAGTTAAAGTTGAACTTGATGATCTTGCTTTCAAATATCTTGAGCCGGATGTATATAATGACCTTGTTGAGAGGATAGATAAGGGCAGGGGCAGGAGAGAGGAATTTATCAAGCAGATAGTTTCCGAGGTAGATAAACATATCAAAGAGGCCGGTATAGAAGCAACTATCGATGGCAGGGCAAAGCATTATTTCAGCATCTACAAAAAGATGATAACGCAGAACAAAAAACTTGAACAGATATATGACCTTTTTGCCGTGAGGATAATCGTAGATACTGAGAGGGAATGTTATACGGCTCTTGGTGTCATACATGAGATATATAAGCCTATTCCGGGGCATTTTAAAGATTATATAGCTATGCCGAAACCAAATAATTATCAGTCACTTCATACAACTCTTATCGGACCGCAGGGTCAGCCTTTTGAGATACAGATAAGAACCTATGAGATGCATAGAACTGCTGAGTACGGTATTGCTGCACATTGGAAATATAAGGAAAACCAGTACGGACACAATACTGCCGACAGCGAGGAGGAAAAACTCGCATGGCTCAGAAGAATTCTTGAGTGGCAGAGAGATATGTCTGACAATAAGGAATTTTTAAGTCTTTTAAAGAGTGACCTGGATCTTTTCTCAGACCATGTTTACTGTTTTACCAAAGATGGTGATGTTAAAAATCTTCCGGCAGATTCTACACCTATTGATTTTGCGTATGCGGTTCACAGTGCTGTAGGAAACAAGATGGTTGGTGCAAGGGTAAATGGAAATCTTGTGCCTATTGAGTATAAATTACAAAATGGTGACAGAGTGGAGATAATCACTTCGCAAAACTCAAGAGGACCAAGTCGTGACTGGCTTTCTATTGTAAAGAGTACACAGGCTAAAAATAAGATAAACCAGTGGTTCCGCTCGCAGTACAAAGAAGAAAATATAATAAAAGGGAAAGAGCTGCTTGCAAATTACTGTAAAGCACAGGGAATAAACCTGTATGAGCTTATAAAACCTGAATATACAGATACCTGCAAGAAGAAATATGGATTTAAGGATTGGGATTCAGTTCTTGCAGCGGTAGGACATGGTGGTTTAAAGGAAGGTCAGGTTATAAACAAGCTTCAGAGTGATTACAGAAAGAAAAATCCTACATCACCTACTGATAAGGATATACTGGAAGCTGTAAATGGAAGTACGGCAACTGCTGGAGCACAGCAAAATAAAGCGGCATCGGTTCGTTCTAAAAATGGTATAGTTGTTGCGGGAATAGATGATGTATCAGTAAGATTCTCTAAGTGCTGCAATCCGGTTCCGGGTGATGAGATAATCGGATTTGTCACAAGAGGACGAGGTGTTTCGATACACAGAACTGACTGTATAAATATGATGAATCTTTCAGAGGCGGACAGGCATCGTATAATAGAAGCAGAATGGCAGGTAAGTCCTGAGGGCAAGGACAATGAGCTTTATGATGCTGAGATAATCATCTATGCAAATGACAGAATGGGACTTTTACTGGAGATAACAAAAGTATTTACTGAGTTGAAGATAGATGTAAAGTCGATGAACATAAGAACGAGCAAACAGGGAATAGCAACGATAAATGTAGGTTTTGCAATCTGCGGAGTTGAAGCGTTACATGAAGTTACAAAGAAGATAAGACAGATAGAAGGAATAAAAGATATACAGAGAACACAGGCGTAGCGGATTGTATCAAGTTTTTTGATATGTACTGCTTATTTCAGGGTGTGGCAGACGACCGCAGCTTTGGAAATATATTTTATAAGTGGAATGGAGATAATGATGAGTCAGTTAAAATGTGATTTTAAGGTTGTAGGACCGGTTCAGACAAACTGTTATTTTTTGAGTAATACAGATACAAGAGAATGTGTTATAGTTGACCCTGGCGAAGAAGCAGGGAATATAGCAGACTTTATAGAAAAGAAAGAGTTAAAACCGGTTGCGATACTTCTTACACATGGTCATTTTGACCATATCGGTGCAGTCGATGAGATAAGAAACAGATATGGCATAAAGGTTTATGCCGCAGCAGCGGAAAAAGAAACACTTGAAAATCCTGATATAAACCTCTCATCACAGTTTGGCGGCGGATATACGGTAAAAGCTGATAAGTTTTTAAGTGACGGTCAGGAGATAGAACTTCTCGGAGAGAAAGTAAGATGTCTGCTGACACCGGGTCATACAAAAGGTGGAATGTGTTACTACTTTACAGGTAGTGGAATATTGTTCTCAGGAGATACGCTTTTTCAGCAATCGGTCGGAAGAACAGATTTTCCGGGAGGAAGCATGGGTGAGATAGTGCGTTCTATAAGAGAGAAACTTTTTGTACTCCCTGATTATGTAAGAGTTTATACGGGACATGGAATGATGACAAATATTAAGGATGAGAAGATGCTCAATCCTTTTGCCGTGGAATAGGGTGTTATTATGATAGAGATAAATTTGTCAGAGCGTGATTTTGATTATGAGATACAGGCTCTTGTAAACAGTTTTTTTCCGGGACAGAGAAGTGTTGTGGTTATCTGCGGTGAGGAAAGAAGTGAGTATGAGTTTGCGGATGATATTTTACTCACGGTAAATATCAGTCTTTCAATGAAACAGATAGCTGTAGAAGTTATCTGTGGAGATTACGACTTAAAGAAAATGGAAGAGGTAACAGGTGAAAAAGACTGGCATAAAAATAAAGATAAGACGACACATCCGTACAGAACATATTATAAAAATGTATTGAAAAAGCTCATTTTTGAGCAGCTTAGAGATATACCGGCTGAAAAACTCAATGATATATCAGATGGTCACTTATTAAAGAGAGTAATACCTTTATGGGGGACAATGACAGGGGTAAGACCTGCAAAGATAGCCATGAATGAGCTATTGTCTGGAAAAATGGAGGATGAAGTAAGAAAAGAACTTAGAGATACTTACTGCTGTAGTGAGGAAAAAATTGAGCTTGGTCTTGAAATTGCAAAAAAGGAAGCAGAAATTCTTGAAAAATGTGATTACAAAACCGGTTACAGTCTCTATATAGGTATCCCGTTCTGTCCTACTACTTGTCTTTACTGTTCATTTACATCATATCCATATGAAAAATTCGGTCATCTTGCGGAAAAATATCTTGATGCGTTAGAAAGAGAGATAAAGTATCTTGCGACGATTTATAAAGATAGAAATTTGACAAGTATATATGTTGGCGGCGGAACACCGACCACGCTCACGGCAATGCAGCTAGACAGACTTATAAGCTGCATAAAAGAAAACTTTCCTATGGAACTTGGATATGAATTTACGATAGAGGCAGGCAGACCTGACAGCATTACAAGAGAAAAACTTGAAGTAATGTATAATCATGGTGTCAGAAGAATATCAGTAAATCCACAGACGATGCAGCAAAAGACATTAGACCTTATTGGAAGAAAACATACGGTGGAGCAGACAATAGAAGCTTTTAGGCTTGCCAGACATGTTGGATTTGACAACATAAACATGGATCTCATAATCGGGCTTCCGGGGGAGAATGAAGATGATTTTAGAGATACCCTGCACCGGATAAAAGAATTAAATCCTGACAGTCTGACTATACATTCACTTGTCGTAAAAAGGGCTTCAAGGCTTCGCAGTGTACTTGATGAAGAAGAAAAGAAAAACAGCGGCAAGGCAGATGGAATATTATCTGAAAATGACAAGGCGGCTGTTATGGAAAAGATGCTCGATATAGGCCAGAAATTTGCAAAGAGTGAGGGATATGAACCTTACTATATGTACCGCCAGAAAAACTCGGCAGGACATTTTGGCAGCAGCGGTCAGGAAAATATCGGATATGCGAGAAAAGGAAAAGAGTGTATATACAATATTCTTATAATGGAGGAAAAGCAGGGAATACTTGCAGCGGGAGCAGGAGCGAGCACTAAGAAAATGCTTGCCGATGAGAAAGTAAAGCGTTGCGAGAATGTTAAGGATATTACATCTTATATATCGAGGGTTGATGAGATGATAGAAAGAAAAAGGCAGTTGTTTTCAGAGGAGTAATTGAGGTTTAGATAATAAATATCATAATGACAAGAAACTAAATGGAGTTTTAGTGTGAAAAATCTAATTTTTTACACACAAGATTTGTGTCTGTGCACACTTGACACAAACTTGATATGCACAAAAAATGTGTGCAGAAATGAAGATTACTATGGAAAACTATTTTGATAGGATTTTGGAGAATAAAAAAATTCCTAAACAGATAAAAGAAACAGTCTGCTCAGAAATGCACCATGCACTTGAGGTGAGCAATATGGCTGTTCTTATTTCAAAAGAACTGGGAAAAGACAAACAATTCCGTGATGATATTGCAGTTGCAGGAGTCTTGCACGATATAGGAAAGTTAAGGGTAAACAGATATGTGTATTCTGATGAAAAGGATGATACACTTGTTATTGAGAAAATGAAGTATGTTAGAATGCACTCGACATACAGCAGAGATATATTAAAAGGTGAAGATTACCCTGAAAATATAATAGAAGCAGTATATCATCACCATGAGAATTATGATGGCTCTGGGTATCCGGACGGTCTTAAGGGAAAAAATATCCCTGAAATGTCTAGGATACTTAGAACCTGTGATGTATTTTCGGCTCTTATAACAGACAGAAGTTATAGAAAGGCATTTGACCCTAAAACGGCAATGGCGATAATGATAGATGAAGTAGAGGACTATGATATGGAAGTATTTCTTGCGTTTCAGCGTGTATTCCATGCCGATGATTTTCCGGAGACAAAAAGACTTCAGGAGATGTCAGATGGATTGCAAATGGAAACACTGGGTATGTTTGAGAAAGAAGTGTTATTATTTTAAAAAGTTTTTGCTCATTTGTAGATCAAATGGGCTTTTTTATGTTATAGGAAACTTCTCGTTTTTCATAACACAAAAAACTCAGTGAGGATGCACATTTCGCGGAAAAGAAATAATGCTACGCATTCCGCTCAAGTGAGAAAGAGTCGCAAGCGACTCTTTATTCTCTAATACGGCAAATATGATTTGTTGTAAGAGTGTTATTGCATCAAAAAAAGCAGTATGTTACTATGTATTAAAGTTATATTTGGGAAAATTTTTCTGAGATAAAGTTGTTTATTTATGGAGAAAATCTATGTGATGATTAAGTTATGTAATTATCTGACATAAAATTAGTAAGGAGGGGGCATATGGCAAAAGTTGTAGGAATAGGAAAACAGGCATTTGACTCTGTTATAGAAAATGATTGTTTTTATATTGACAAAACATCTTTTATAAAAGAGTGGTGGGAGAACAAGGATGATGTAACACTGATAACTCGTCCACGCCGCTTTGGAAAAACATTAAACATGGATATGATTAAATGCTTTTTCTCAAATGAGTATAAAGACAGGGGAGACTTGTTTGAAGGTCTTGAAATATGGAAAGATGAGAAATATCGTAAATTACAGGGAGCATATCCGGTGATATTTTTGAGTTTTGCGGAGATAAAGAAGAATAATTTTAAAGATACTAAAAATGACATAATATCAATTATAAATGAGGCATATAAACAACATTCATACCTTATTAGGAGTAATGTATTAACTGACGCTGAGAAGGGAATTTTTGATAAGTTTGATAATTATTCAAAAGATACGGATGTTAGTAAGGAGATGTCAAATGAAATCGTATGCAGAGCAATCAAAGACCTTTCTTCAATGTTATACAGGCATTTTGGTAAGAAAGTAATCATTCTTCTTGATGAATATGATACACCAATGCAGGAGGCTTATGTAAACGGATATTGGGAGGAACTTGTAGGATTTACGAGAAGTCTTTTTAATTCTACTTTTAAGACAAATCCATATTTAGAGCGAGCAATAATGACAGGTATAACTCGTGTCTCTAAAGAGAGCATTTTTAGTGACCTCAATAATCTCGTAGTAGTTACAACCACATCAAACCAGTATGAGACAGCATTTGGTTTCACGGAAGAAGAGGTATTTAATGCACTTGATGAACAGGGGCTTTCTGACAAAAAAGAAGAAGTAAAGAGATGGTATGATGGATTTACATTTGGAGATAAAAGAGATATTTATAATCCGTGGTCGATAATAAATTTTTTGAAATTTAAGAGATTTAAAACCTATTGGGCAGACTCAAGTTCAAACGGACTCATAAATAGTCTAGTGAAAACAGGCAGTTCATATATAAAAATGATGATGGAAATGCTTCTTAAAGGAGAAACGATAGCTGTACCGATAGATGAGCAGATAGTATTTTCAGAACTTGATTATTCAGAAGATGCAGTGTGGAGTCTTATGCTTGCGAGTGGCTATCTTAAAGTAATATCATCAGATGCACTAACAGGAGATAGAACAAAAGCAGTTATGTATAAACTTGCACTCACAAACTTTGAAATAAAACTTATGTTTGAAAATATGGTACTCAGATGGTTTAGTCCGGCGAAGATGGAAACGAATGAATTTATAAAAGCACTTATAGTCGGAGATATAGAAAGCATGAATGAGTATATGAATGAAGTTGTGTTAAACACATTCAGTTCATTTGATACAGGAAAGAAGAAATCTGATAAAAAAGTACCTGAAAACTTTTTCCATGGCTTTGTGCTGGGACTTATGGTAGACCAGACAGAAAATTATATCTTAACATCAAACAGAGAAAGCGGATTTGGACGATATGACATAATGCTTGAGCCGATAGACAAAAATAATGAAAAATATCCGGGCATCGTAATCGAATTTAAAGTGATAAATCAGAGAAAAGAAAATTCACTAGAAGAAACAGTTGCCGCAGCATTAAAGCAGATAGAAGAAAAAAACTATGACGCTGAGCTAATCAAACGGGGAGTGAAAGCAGAAAACATACATCATTACGGCTTTGCGTTTAAAGGTAAAGAGGTGTTGATAGATGGACGGTAGATGTTTTCGGAAACGAAAACATCGTAAGTGAAAAGTTTCGTGTGAGGATTTTGGCACCTCATTTGCAGTATTAAAAAATCCATTTCTCGCCACTTCACAAACAGCAAAAAATCTGTTATACTGCTAGATTAGAGAGTTTTATTAGACAATTAAGAGTTACAGATATTGGAGGACAAGACAAAATGGCTGAATCAATGAGAGGCATGAAGCGTACTTGCAGATGTGCCGAGTTAAGTGAAAAAAATATTGGTGAAGAAGTCACTATGATGGGATGGGTTCAGAAGCAGAGAAATAAAGGTGGTATCATCTTTGTTGATATGCGTGACCGTTCAGGAATATTACAGGTTATTTTTGAAGATGGAGAGATAAATGAAGCTGATTTCGCAAAGGCAGAGAAGCTTAGAAGTGAGTTTGTCATAGCTGTTAAAGGTAAGGTTACGGCACGTTCAGGTGCGGTTAATGAAAATCTTGCCACAGGTGCCATCGAGCTTCGTGCAGAAGAACTGCGTGTTCTTTCTGAGTCAGATACACCACCGTTCCCTATCGAAGCGGACAGCAAGACAAAAGAGGAACTCAGATTAAAATACCGTTATCTCGACCTTAGAAGACCTGATCTTCAGAGAAATCTCATTATGAGAAGTAAGGTTGCAACATTGATTCGTCAGTTTCTTGCCGATGAGGGATTTTTAGAGATAGAGACACCTATGCTCACAAAGTCTACACCTGAAGGTGCAAGAGATTATCTTGTGCCAAGCCGTGTGCATCAGGGGACATTTTATGCACTGCCACAGTCACCACAGCTTTTTAAGCAGCTTCTTATGTGCTCAGGCTATGACAGATATTTCCAGCTTGCAAGATGTTTCAGGGATGAGGACCTTAGAGCAGACAGACAGCCTGAGTTTACACAGGTTGACATGGAGCTTTCATTTGTCGATGAAGATGATGTTATGGATGTAAATGAAAGACTTTTACAGAAACTTTTCAAGGAAATTCTTGATGTTGATATAGAGCTTCCTATTCAGAGAATGACATGGCAGGAGGCTATGGACAGATTTGGTTCAGACAAGCCTGACCTCCGCTTCGGAATGGAGTTAAAGGATGTCTCAGAAGTAGTTAAGGGATGTGGTTTTGGCGTATTTACCGGAGCACTTGAAAACGGAGGTTCAGTCCGTGGTATCAATGCAAAGGGACAGGGCGGTATGCCTCGTAAGAAGATTGATGCACTTGTTAAGTTTGCAAAGGACTTCGGTGCAAAAGGTCTTGCATACCTTGCAATAAATGAGGATGGAACATACAAGTCATCATTTGCAAAGTTTATGACTGATGATGAGCTTAAGGCTCTTGTTGATGCGATGGAGGGTGAACCAGGTGACCTTCTCTTGTTTGCAGCCGACAAGAATAAGATAGTATGGGATGTACTTGGAAACTTAAGACTTGAGATTGCAAAAAATCTTGACCTTCTTGACAAGAATGTTTACAAATTCCTCTGGGTTACAGAGTTCCCTGAGTTTGAGTATTCAGAAGAACAGGGAAGATACCTTGCAATGCACCATCCGTTCACTATGCCGTTCGAGGATGATATTCAGTACCTTGAGTCAAATCCTGAAAAAGTTCGTGCGAGAGCATATGACATAGTTCTTAACGGAACAGAGATTGGTGGAGGTTCCATCCGTATCCATCAGGATGATGTTCAGGAGAAGATGCTTCGTGCACTTGGATTTACTGATGAGAAAGCACATGAGCAGTTCGGTTTCCTTCTCGATGCGTTTAAGTACGGAGTACCGCCACACGCAGGACTTGCCTATGGTCTTGACAGACTTGTCATGATAATGGCACACGAGGACAGCATCAGAGATGTTATTGCATTCCCTAAGATTAAGGATGCGTCATGTCTTATGACAGATGCCCCTAATGTTGTCGATGACAAGCAGCTTGAGGAACTCAGTCTTGAAATTGCAAAATCGGAGCAGGAGCAGTAAGACTATTATATGAGTATGAGTCCGGAGGGTGTTTTGAAAAAAGAGACATATGAAAAGATAATAGGACTGCTTGGCAGAAAAAGAGCAGTCCCGGTAGTTATAGATATATTTGGAAAGATACTTACGGTTCTTACTGCACTTTTATATTTTGTCGAGATAGGCTGGCTTGTCGTAAGCAGGGAATATAAACTTGTCGCAGGACTTATCCTGGTTCCGGCACTGTTCTTTGTTTTGCTGAGCAAGTTCAGGGAAAAGATAAATGCAAAAAGACCATATGAACTGTACGGTTTTAAACCTCTTATAAAGAAAGATACAAAAGGTCTTTCTTTTCCGAGCCGTCATGTGTTCTCGATATTTGTCATAGGCGGTTCGATATGGGTTATAAATAAGATATTAGGAACAATAATTCTTATAATGGGACTGTTACTTGCAATTATCAGGGTTATCACGGGAGTACATTTTCCTAAAGATGTTATCGCAGGTGCGTTTATTGGTTGTGTGTGCAGTATGGCTATGTTTATATTTTTACTTTTGTAGTATGATTCCGAAAGTACATGAAATAGAAATGGAGGATAAAATGGCAGAGATGTATAACCACCATACGGTGGAGAAAAAATGGCAGAAGATATGGGACGACGAAAAGGCTTTTAAGACAGAAAATGATTATACAAAGCCAAAGTTTTATGCACTTGTAGAATTTCCTTATCCGTCAGGACAGGGACTTCATGTAGGACATCCTCGTCCATATACGGCTCTTGATATAGTAGCAAGAAAACGCAGAATGCAGGGATACAATGTATTATATCCTATGGGATGGGATGCATTTGGTCTCCCTACTGAAAACTATGCTATTAAGAATAAAGTTCATCCAAAAGAGGTAACTAAAAAGAATGTTGCAAGATTTAAAGAGCAGCTTCATTCACTCGGTTATTCTTTTGACTGGGACAGAGAGATAAATACGACTGACCCTGATTATTACAAATGGACACAGTGGATTTTCCTCAAACTCTTTAATGCAGGACTTGCATATAAGAAAGAAATGCCTATCAACTGGTGCACATCATGTAAGGTAGGACTTGCAAATGAGGAAGTTGTAAACGGTGTGTGCGAGAGATGTGGTTCTCCGGTAGTCCGCAAGGTTAAGAGTGAGTGGATGCTTAAGATTACAAATTATGCTGACAAACTCTTAGAGGGACTTAACGATGTAGATTATATCGAGCGAGTAAAGACTTCACAGAGAAACTGGATTGGCCGTTCAGAGGGTGCGGAGGTTGATTTTAGAATTAAAGATAAAGAGGATAAACTTCGTGTTTATACTACAAGACCTGACACACTTTTTGGTGCAACTTACATGGTAGTTTCACCTGAGCATCCTATTATTGACAAGTATAAGGATAAGATTAAAAACTGGGATGCCATTGTGGAATACAGAGAGATGGCATCAAGAAAGTCTGATTTTGAGCGTACAGAACTTGCAAAAGACAAGACAGGTGTTGTTCTTGATGGACTTACAGCTATAAATCCTATAAATGATGCGGAAATTCCTATCTGGATTTCTGATTATGTACTTATGACATACGGAACAGGTGCTATCATGGCAGTTCCTGCACACGATGACCGTGACTGGGAATTTGCAAAAAAATTCTCACTTCCTATGATTCAGGTTGTTGAGGGAAGTGAGGGACCAGTGGATATAGATGCGGCTGCATTTACTGATGTGGCAACAGGAAAGATGATAAATTCAGGTTTCCTTACAGGGCTTACAGTAGAAGAAGCTAAGGAGAAAGTAAAAGATTTCCTTACAGAGAAAAAGATTGGTAACCGCAAAGTAAATTATAAACTCCGTGACTGGGTATTCTCAAGACAGAGATATTGGGGCGAGCCTATTCCAATCGTACATTGTGATAAATGCGGTTATGTACCTCTTGATGAGAGTGAACTTCCTCTTTTACTTCCTGAGGTAGACAGCTATATGCCTACTGACAATGGAGAGTCACCGCTTGCAGCAATGACAGACTGGGTGAATACAACCTGCCCTTGCTGTGGAGGCCCTGCAAAGAGAGAGACAGATACGATGCCACAGTGGGCGGGTTCATCATGGTATTTCTTGAGATATACTGACCCGACAAATACAGAGGCACTTGCAAGTCCTGAGGCACTTAAATACTGGCTTCCTGTTGACTGGTACAACGGTGGTATGGAGCATACTACACTCCATCTTCTCTACTCACGTTTCTGGCATAAATTCCTCTATGATGAGGGTGTTGTGCCTACTCCTGAACCATACCAGAAGAGAACATCACACGGCATGATCCTCGGTGAAAACGGCGAGAAGATGAGTAAATCACGCGGAAATGTAATCAATCCTGACGATATTGTAAAAGAATACGGAGCAGATACACTTCGTACTTATGAGATGTTCATCGGAGCATTTGACCTCAGTGCATCTTGGTCCGATGACGGTGTAAAAGGATGCCGCCGTTTCCTCGACAGAGTATGGAAACTTCAGACGATACTTGACAAAGACAATGACGGTTATTCAAAAGACCTTGAGACAAAAATGCATCAGACGATAAAGAAAGTAAGCAGTGACTTTGAAAACCTCAAGTACAATACTGCTATAGCCGCAATGATGGCACTTATAAATGATTTTTATAAGAAAAACAGTATCACACTTGGCGAGTACAAGACGCTCATTACACTTCTCAATCCTGTAGCACCTCATATCACAGAAGAAATATGGGAGATAATAGGCGGTGAGGGCAGACTTTACGAGCAGTCATGGCCTGAGTATGAAGAAGCAAAGACCGTAGAGTCAACCGTAGAGATAGCCGTTCAGATAAACGGAAAGACAAAAGTAACACTTTCAATCGGAAAAGACGATGCCAAAGACGATGTACTTGCGAGAGCAAAAGAAGCACTTGGCGACAGACTTGACGGAAAGAACATCATAAAAGAAATTTATGTACCGGGAAGAATTGTAAACATAGTGGCAAAATAAATCCGTAAGCCTGACACTTGCTGTCAGGCTATACGCCAAAGAATTAAATTTTTGTCAGATTACAGCCTCATGCATAAAAGATGCATTTAAAACAGGCTGTAATCTTTAGTGTTTGTACCGCAAGGGGCAAACACTAAAACATAGTGGCAAAATAAAGTTATATGATTTGCATAAAAATGACATAAATATATACTAAGATTAAACTCAAGCTGAGGCTGATAATATTATTTCAGCCTCAGTATTTATGATAATTAAGAAATAAAGGGATAGGGATTAAATATTATTATGAAATTAAAAAAACAGATTATTTTAATAGCAGCAATATGTATGTTATTCGGAGTGGCAGGATATAGCCTGAATAACCAAAAGGCATCAGCAGATACCGATAATGATATAGAGGTACAGACGGAGAAACCTTCGGAAACTGAAAATCCGGAGAATACAGCGAGTCCGGAACCGACGGCAGAACCGGAGAACACAACACTTCCTCCATTAGTGAGTTATGCCAAGACAAAAAAGAAAATTACATTAAAATATGATGACAGGCATACCTTTAATAAAGAGATAAGAAGAATAGCTACAGAAAATGTTGTATCGACTAATGTTACAACAGGAAAAAAAGACAGAAAGATTGTTAGTGTGGCAAACAGCAACCATAAAAAGATATTTGCGGTAGGTTGTGGAAAAGCTGTAGTTGAGCTTAAGGATGGAACAACTTATGGAGTATTAGTCAGGCCGGCAAAGATAAGTCTTTTGTTACTTATAGGTCAGAGTAATATGGAGGGAAGCCATAGTGATGATAAAACGAATGCAGAATATACAAATAATGCCATATTAAACAGTGCAGGAAAAGTTTATAATACATATGGTCCGTCATGTCGTTCTCATTATAAAAGAGTTGCAAATTGGAGTAAAACATCACCGGCACTTTCAGTCGCAAATGCATCGAAGTTTGTTCCAAAATCTCTTACCGATAACAGTTCGGATTATGAGTGGTGCAGGACAAATAATCTTACTTCTGCAAGCGGGGCAAAGGCAAAATCAGGTATTGACAGTGCGTTGGCAAACCAGTGGACAAATAAATTAAAGGAAAAAGTATGGGTTGTAAATGCGGCACATGGCGGAAGTTCTATTACTACATGGCAGCCGAAAGCGGGAAAAGATAATAATTTCTGGCAGGCTGTAGCACTTTATAAAGCCTGTGAGCGTACCCTTAATAATGAGATAAAAGCCGGACATTATAAGCTCAGCCATAAAGGATATTTCTGGCTTCAGGGAGAACAGGATTTTAAGATGAAAGCCGGAAAATATCTCACATATTATATGAAAATGCACAGAGCATTAAAGAAACAGCTTAAGGGAAGCAGTGCGAAAGATTATAAGTATGTAAATAAGAAACTTGAGTTTGGCGGAATACTTATGGTAAGATCGCACAGAAAACCGACATCACTTGCTGACCTTGAGCTGACAGGTCCTAGAAAAGCACAGTATTATATGTGTAATTCAGGTAAAGCGGCATATAAGGACATTTTTCTCGCAAGCCAGTTGTCAGAAGTGTGGCTTACGGATAATACAGTAAAAAGTTATTTCAAAAATAAGTATAAAACCAATGCGAAATATACTTCATATAATAAGACAAGAAGTAAATCATTGAAACTGCCTACATCATTAAATCAAATACACAGTACAATACATTATACACAGCTTGCGTATAATGAACTTGGAAGAGATGCGGCAAACAATATATGTTATGTACTCGGATATGTAAAGAAACCGTCAACCAAAGTTAAAATAAAACTTGTAAGCCAGGACGGATATACAGATATAAGCAAGATAAACCGAACTGCAGTAAAAAATATGAATGTTGTTGCAAAGATATTTCCAACATGGAAAACAAAGAAACTTAAGGTGAATGCCAAGAGCGGTGCCATATCATATGATAAATGGCTTGTTAAATTTAAGGAAAATCAGGTGTTTAACGCAAAGCTTCAATTTACGGTAGGAAGCCGGAAAAAGAAACTTACAGTATATTCTAAAAATTCAATGGCAGCGATAACTGGACTTCAGGCAACAACGGATGGTGTAAAGATAAGCTGGATGGCAAATTCATATACATCTTACTGTAATGTTTATAGACGAGTTAAAGGTGCTAAGACATGGACTTATATAGCAATGCTCAACACAAATACGGCACAGTCTTACAACGATATTTTTGCAAATTCAGGTACTACTTACGAGTATGCGGTTACTGCATATGATTCTAAGGGGAATTGTGGAGAAAAAGTTGTAGGAGAAGTTACAACGCTATTTTAAGACAATTAGGAAAATTTTATGCTTATATTGCATAGGGTAATAATCAGGCGGGGAACAAGCCGTCTTAAATCAGAAAAACATAAATTAGCACTCTTTTTAAAAGAGTGCTAATTTTTTCTTGACATTTTTTTAATATCGTATTATTATACTCTTTGTGAAAGCTGTTAGCAGTCAATGACAATGATTGCTGACGAAATAAATCGTAGATAAAAGTCCTGCGGAAAAGGGCTGATTATAGTGAATATAAAAGTAAAGGAGAGATTGTATTATGCAGAGCAGAAAAGGCAGTTTATCAATTGAATCAGAAAATATGTTTCCTATTATAAAGAAATGGCTTTATTCAGACCATGATATATTTATCCGTGAGCTTGTATCAAACGGATGTGATGCGATTACAAAGCTTAAAAAGCTTGATATTATGGGAGAATACACACTTCCTGATGATTACAAGCCAAGTATTCAGGTTGTTGTTGATACTGAAGGAAAGAGTCTTTCATTCACTGATACCGGTCTTGGTATGACTGAGGATGAGGTTGACGAGTACATAAATCAGGTCGCATTTTCAGGTGCTACTGACTTCCTTGAAAAATATAAGGACAAGGCAAATGAGGAGCAGATAATAGGACACTTTGGACTTGGTTTTTATTCAGCATTTATGGTAGCCGACAGAGTTACTATCGACACATTGTCATGGAAAGAGGGAGCAACACCTGTACGCTGGGAGTCAGAGGGTGGAATCAACTTTGAAATGTCAGAGGGAGACAAAAAAGAGATAGGTACGACTATCACACTTTACCTCTCAGAGGACAGCTTAGAATTTGCAAATGAGTACCGTGTAAGAGAAGTTCTTACAAAATACTGTTCATTTATGCCTGTAGAGATATTCCTTTCAAAAGAGGGAGCCGAGCAGGAGTATGAGACTATAGATAAGGAAGAACTCCGTGAAGATGATGTTGTAGTTGAAAACATTGTCGAGGAAGCAAAGACAGAGGAAAGAGAAAATGAGAACGGAGAAAAAGAAGTTGTCGAGGTATCACCACGCAAAGAAAAAGTAAAGATAAATAAAAGACCTGTTTCTATCAGCACGACAACTCCGCTTTGGATGAAGCATCCCAATGATTGTACAGATGATGAATATAAGGAATTTTATAGATCAGTCTTTAATGACTACAAGGAGCCTCTTTTCTGGATTCATTTGAACATGGATTATCCGTTCAACCTTAAAGGTATCTTATACTTCCCTAAGGTAAATACGGAGTATGACAATCTTGAGGGTGTTATTAAACTCTACAATAATCAGGTATTTATCGCTGATAATATCAAGGAAGTTATTCCAGAGTTCCTGATGCTTCTTAAGGGTGTTATCGACTGTCCTGACCTTCCGCTCAATGTTTCAAGAAGTGCATTGCAAAATGACGGTTTTGTAAAGAAGATTTCTGATTACATTACAAAGAAAGTTGCCGACAAGCTTTCAGGAATGTATAAAGTAGACAAAGAAAATTATGAGAAATACTGGGAAGATATAAGCCCATTCATCAAATACGGATGCTTAAAAGACAGTAAGTTCAGAGAAAAGATGTCAGATTATATCATCTTTAAGGATTTAAATGATAAATATATCACGCTTCCTGAATATGTCGATGCAGTCAAAGAAAAAGACGGAGATACAAAGGAAAATACTGCTGAAAATACGGAAAACACAGATGCATCAGAAAATAAAGATGGTGAAAACGAGGAAGAACCAACGACAGTTTACTATGTAACCGATATGCAGCAGCAGAGCCAGTATGTAAATATGTTCAAGGAGCAGAATATAAATGCAGTTGTATTGAGTCATAATATTGACCAGGCATTTATTTCACAGCTTGAGCAGGGTGATTTAAAAGTAAGCTTCAAGCGTATAGATGCGGGTCTTAATGATACGATGAAGGACGATGCGGACGAGGAGACTATCAAGAAAGAGACCGAGGAACTTAGCGAAATCTTTAAGAAAGCACTCGGAAAAGAAAATCTTGAAGTAAAAGTAGAGAAACTTAAAAATGAGAATGTTTCATCAATGCTCACACTCTCAGAGGAGACACGCCGTATGCAGGATATGATGAAGATGTATAGTGCAGGCGGAGCAGGAATGGACATGGATATGTTTGGAGACTCTGCAACACTTGTACTCAACTCATCAAACAAACTTGTGCAGTATATTCTTAATAATAAGGATGCAGAAAATGTTGATATGTTCTGCAAACAGCTCTATGACCTTGCCGTACTTGCGAACCATCCGCTTAAGGCAGAGGAGATGACGGAGTTTGTAAACAGAAGTAATGAGATTATGCTTTTGCTTGCTAAATAAACCACATTATGAGGAGTTTGCCTCATAATAAATAATAACATCGGTACGCTTTCGCTATGCTGTCGTTCGTAACAGTACATAAAGGGTGAGAATACCACCATTAAGTACTGACGACGACATAATACCGATTAATATTATTTATTATGGTGTCAAACTCCAATTTACTTTTATTGGCGATGATAAAAAGATTTAGATAAGTTGTTAATAAGTTTGTTTTGTTTGATAACTGTATTTTAGCAGCTTGATGGAAGATTATGATTGTCTGATATTTGTATTGTTGTTACAAAATATGATTGTTTTGTGAGTTATGGATATAATAATTCCATAAAATATGTGAATTTTGTGTGTTTTTGATAAAAATGACCAATAGTCAAATTTGATGTTGACTGTTGGTCATTTTTGTTGTAGTATATGGATTATAGAAATGACCGATGGTCACTTGATGATGAAAATCGGTCAATTAATGTTCGATTCGGTATGCTGTTTTGTTTACTGTTAGTCGGACAGGATAAAGAAAGGACGAGAAAAAATGTTAGGAAAATGGATTACAAGACATAAGAACATAATCCTGCTTATTGCGTGTGTGTTGCTTGTTCCATCTGTGATTGGATATGTAAGCACACGAGTAAACTACGATGTATTATCTTATCTTCCGAATACTCTTGAAACAGTATCGGGTCAGGATACACTTGTTGATGAATTTGGAATGGGTGCTTTTTCTATGATAGTTGTTGAGGATATGTCGAATAAACAGGCGGCAGCACTTGAGAAAAAGATTGAGGGTATCGACCATGTTAAAGATGTACTTTGGTATGATGATATGCTTGATATAAGCATACCGACGGAGATGCTTCCTAAAAATCTTGAAGAAGCCTTTTTCAATGGAAACGCAACTATGATGATAGCCTTGTTTGATGATACGACATCAGCGGACGATACGATGGATGCCATCACAAATATCCGTAAGACTGTTGGAAAAGATGTTTATGCAAGCGGAATGTCAGGTGTCGTTACTGATATTAAGAACCTTGCTTTACAGGAGATGCCGATATATGTGGTTATCGCAGCAGTTTTATCACTTGTAGTTCTTATTATCACGATGGATTCATTCCTTACACCGTTTATATTCCTTGCAAATATAGGAATGGCAATAGTGTTCAACCTCGGAAGTAATATTTTTCTAGGTGAAATATCATATATCACACAGGCACTTGCGGCGGTACTTCAGCTTGCGGTTACGATGGATTACTCGATATTCCTTCTTGAGAGTTATGAAGCGAATAAAAAGAGATTTCCGGATGACAGAAAGAGAGCAATGGCTCATGCAATATCAAACACATTTAAGTCAGTATCAAGCAGTTCTGTTACGACAATAGCCGGTTTCGTGGCTCTGTGCTTTATGACATTCAAACTCGGTGCAAATATCGGTATCGTAATGTCTAAGGGTGTTGTAATTGGTGTTATAACTTGTGTAACAGTTCTTCCGGCAATGATTCTTACATTTGATAATGCAATCGGAAAGACTACTCACAAGGCTCTTATTCCGCCACTTACAAAGGTTTCTGACTTTATCGTAAAGCATTATAAAATTGCTATCGTGGTATTTCTTGTACTGCTCGGACCTGCGATATACGGAAACAGCAATTATAAGATTTACTACAATATCGACCAGGGACTTCCAAAGAATATTCCTAGTGCAGAAGCAAATGACAAACTTAAAGAACACTTTAATATGAGTAATGTTCATATGGTTCTCTTAAAAGACGGTCTTAGTGCAAAAGACAAGAACCAGATGATTAAGAAGATTGAAAAGGTTGACGGGGTTAAATGGGTTATCGGTCTTAACTCACTTGTAGGACCAAACTTCCCTGAAACGATGATACCTGAAGATGTAAAGAGTATGTTAAAAACTGACAAGTATGAATTACAGTTTGTGTGCTCAGATTACAGTTCGGCAACCGATAAAGTAAATGCACAGCTTGATGATATGCAGAAAATCGTAAAAGGCTATCAGAAAGATGCGATGGTTATCGGTGAAGCTCCTCTTATGAAGGATCTTCAGGACACTACAGATATAGATTTGAAGACTGTTAATTATATATCTATAGCTGCTATATTTATAATCATCCTTGTAACATTCAAATCAATCTCAATACCTATCATCCTTGTATCGGTTATTGAGTTTGCGATTGCCTGCAACATGGCGGTTCCATACTATACAAATACTTCACTGGCATTCGTTGCAAGTATCGTTATCGGTACTATCCAGCTTGGTGCGACAGTCGATTATGCGATACTTATGACAAACAGATACCATAAGGAACGAACGGTAAACGGATGCAGTAAGAAAGATGCGATAAGGATAGCACATGAAACTTCAATGAAATCAATACTTACAAGTGGTTTCTGTTTCTTCGCCGCAACATTTGGTGTAACGGCATATTCAGCTATTGATATGATAAGTGCTATATGTAATCTTCTTTCAAGAGGTGCGATTATAAGTATGATAGTTGTTATATGCATACTTCCTGCAATGCTCTGGATATTTGATCCTATCATTATAAGAAGTTCATGGGATATGATAAAAGCAGGGGTTGCAAAGAATGATGCACAAAAGAAACTTGAGGCAAAATAGAACAGAGTAATGATGCATGGGGCAGACATATAGGTTCCCGGCATCAATATATAAAATCGTTTATTAATATGACACGCATTAGAATATATAGGAGGCAGTATCATGAGAAAAAATATTAAAAAAGTTGCCAAAATCGGTGTTACAGGACTTTTAGCAGCAGGACTGCTCGTTGGTAGTGTAGAGTATGCATCTCATATGTTTGTTCTTACAAACAAAGTAGTTGCAAAACAGGTAGATAAAGTAAAAGAAGATGTTAAGACTTCTTCAAAGTCAGGACTTGATTCAGAAGATGTTTCAAAACAGGAGACTGTTTATGCAACACTCGATGCAAATGGAAAGAAAACAGATGTTATAGTTTCTGACTGGCTTAAAAATGCAGCAAATAAGGGTGAAGTAAAAGATTCTTCAGACCTTAAAGATATAACAAATACAAAGGGTGATGAAAAATTCACACAGGACGGAGATACAGTAAACTGGAATACCGAAAGTGATGATATTTATTATCAGGGAAAAACTGATAAAGAAATGCCTGTCGGAATGTCAATAACCTACAAACTTGACGGCAAGGAAATTGCAGCAAAGGATCTCGCTGGAAAAAGCGGAAAGCTTGAGATGAAGATTAAATATACTAATACTTCAAAAAAGACAGAAAAGATTGGTGAGAAAGATGTAGATATCTACACACCGTTTGTTATGGTTACAGGTATGATACTTCCTGTTGACAATTTCAAAAATTTGACGATAGATAACGGAAGTGTAGTATCAGAGGGTGAGAACAATATAGTAATGGCATATGGTATGCCGGGACTTTCAGAAAGCCTTGACCTTGACAATCTTGACCTCGGTGACGATGTTGATATAGACCTTAGCAAGATAAATGATAAAGTGACTGATACGGTTACTATAAAGGCGGATGTTACTGACTTTGAGATGAAATCAACATACACAGTTGCAACATCTGAGTTCTTCTCAGACATGGATCTTGATGATATAGGAAATATGGATGACCTTTCTGACAAACTCGATGACCTTACAGATGCAACACAGAAACTTATCGACGGTTCAGATAAGCTCAGCACAAATCTTGATACATTGAATGATAAGTTCGGTGATTACTCAGACGGTATGGATACACTCAAGAGTGGCGTAAGTTCAGCAAAGAGCGGAAGCAACACACTTAAAAACGGTATCGTGACCTACACAAAAGGAACTGACAAACTTCTTGACGGAGTTATCACATATGTTGCAGGAACAAAGACATTCTCAAAGAGTGTAAAAACCTATTCTTCTAATACGAAAAAGATAGTAGATGCAGTGGGAACACTCCAGAAGACAGGAACTTCAAAGCTTTCAGAGGGTTCTAAGACATTTGACACGAACCTTAACACATATGTTACTACGGTAAATACATCCCTTAACAGCGTTGACACACTTGCACAGGGAATAGATACACTTCACAGTGGAGTTGTCTCACTCCAGAACGGTGTGACAGGCGAAGATGGACTTAAAGCCGGAGTTAAAAAGATTAAAGCCGGAGTTTCAGCATTACAGACAGGTGTAACAGGAGACAACGGACTTAAAGCCGGAGTCAAAAGTGCTAAAGACAGCATTTCAGGCGATTCAGATACTACATTAAAGAAAGCCGTAACAGGCGTAAAGGGTGGTGTATCTTCTGTAAAATCAGGAGTTAAAGCAATAAATGACGGTGCTAAAAACATCGCGGTAAGTGATGATACCGTAAACACTATGCTCGCAGAGTTAGAGACACTTAAGGCAACAGCATCAGACGCAGACAAGGCAAAGATTGAAGCAATAGAGAAGTATGTAAAAGCTTCACAGACAGTAGGAAAAACAATAGAAGATTCAACATCCGACTCATCAGCTCTTGTAAAAGGACTTGACACGATGGATTCGACACTTGATAAGACATCAGCAGGACTTGACAGTCTCTCAGCAGGAATGGATAAGTTAAGCACAGGACTTGACACTGTCTCAGCAGGACTTACATCGGTAGATACGGGACTTGACGGAGTAGACGGTGGACTTGACCAGGTAAATGCAGGACTTACGCAGATGGAATCAAGCACAAATACCAAATCAGAGGATTCAGAGCTTAACGGAATAAGTGATAAACTCACACAGCTTAAAGATGCGGGAAGTGCACTTTCAACAGCATACAGCAAGCAGCTTAATCCTAGTGTTGAAAAACTTGATGAGAGTGTAAAGAAGATGTATAAAGCAGGAACAAAGCTTACATCAAATAATAAAAAGCTTGACAAGGCAGCAGATAAGCTTATCAAGAATGAAAAGACAATAACAAAGAACTCAAAGAAAGTTACATCAGGCAGCAATAAATTAAGAACCGGTGCTAAATCACTTGCTTCAGGTGCAGTTAAACTCTTTGACGGAGTTTCAACACTTGTATCAAAAACAGGTGATGTATCAGATGCCATTGGTAAGCTTGCAGATGGAGCAGGCGATCTTAAGGATGGTGTTGTAGAGTTTAATGAGGATGGAATCGAAAAACTTACAGGAACAGTAAATGATGTTATTGACTCAGGTGATGATTTCAGAGACAGACTTGACAAGATAGTAAAGGCATCAAACAACTATAAGAGTTTCTCAAAGATTTCAGACGGAATGGAAGGAAGCGTTAAATTCGTAATGTCAACAGCATCAATCGAGAAAGATGATGATAAATAGACCGGCAGAAGCAGGTGATGCAGATGAGTAAGATAGAAGAAAAAAAGAAAAATAAGCAGGATGCGTTGCTTGCATCAGCATTCAAATTATTTACGGAAAAGGGAATCAACAATACATCGATTTCAGAGATAGTAAAAAATGCAAAAATGGCAAAGGGAACATTTTACCTTTACTTTAAGGATAAGTATGACATAAGAGACAGACTTATCACGCATAAGGCAGACAAACTTTTTGAGAATGCGAATGTCGAGCTTGAAAAAAGTGATTGTAAAAACCTTGAAGACTGTATTTTGTTTATAGCTGATAATATTGTTGAACAGCTTAGCAACAATCAGGCTTTGATGAGGTTTATCTCAAAAAACTTAAGCTGGGCGATGTTTTCAAATATCCGCATAGGACAGCATGAAAACCAGAGCTGCATGGATATATTTCATGAACTTATAGAAAAGTCGGGAAGGCAGTTCAGAAATGAAGATATGATGATGTTTATGATAGTTGAGCTTGTAAATTCAACCTGTTACAATGCGATATTATATTCATCGCCGGTATCACTTGAACAGTTAAAACCTGATTTGAATGAATGTATAAAAGGGATTGTAAAACAGTTTGAATGTATATAAGCATGATAATGCTTATGTCAGTCGCTGCTATGCAGCTTGAGTTTACTTCATTTCATAAATGAAAGGCTATTCTGCCCCAAAAAACAAGTCAATAATACATTGAGCAAGCTCATGTATTATTGACTTATCTTTTTTGGGCTGAACTGTTACACAATTGTTGTAAAATTTGATAAAAGTTCTTTACTTTTAATAAATCAGGTGATAATCTGATATTATAAATAAAATCAGAATAAAAAATGTTATGGAGTATGATATTAAATGGGAAATTGCATGACAGATTTAGTGAATAAATTATCTGCAAATAACAGTTTGTCTAAAGATGAGTTTAGTGAACTGCTCAAGTTTAGAAACAATGAAACAACAGAGTACCTTTTTGAGAAAGCATTACTTGTGAAAGAAAAATTTTATGGAAAGAGTATTTATCTGAGAGGAATTGTTGAACTTACAAATTATTGTAAAAATAACTGTTATTATTGTGGTCTTAGAAGGGATAATATATTTATACCAAGATACAGACTGGACGAGAAAGATTTGTTGGGATTCTGTGAGGCAGGATACGACAGGGGCGTCCGGTCTTTTATGCTTGTTGGGGGCGATGATTATAATTTCACTGAAGCAAAAGTGGCAGATTTTATAACCATGCTTAAAGATAAATTTAGTGATTGCCAGATAGGGTTGTCATTAGGTCAAAGGAGTGAAAAAACATACAGGAAATGGTTTGAAGCGGGTGCGGTGAGATATGAACTAAGTCATGAGACGGCGGCTGAAAATCATTTTAAAAAACTGCATCCACCTGAAATGTCACTGCTTACAAGAAAACAGTCACTATGGGAATTAAAGAGCATAGGGTATCAGGTCGGCACAGGATTTATGGTGGGGTCTCCATATCAGATGGTAGCGGATGTTGTTGAAGATCTTTTGTTTTTAAAACAGCTTGACCCACAGATAGTTCATATAGTTCCGTTTATGCCGACAATCCATACAAGATTTGAACATGAAAGAAGCGGCAACGGTGATATGACATTATATCTTATGGCTATAGCGAGACTTATGCTTCCAAGAGCAATGATAACGGCAGATACAATACTTGATGATGTAATGCAGGATGGCAGAAAAAAGTCTTTAGAAGCAGGTGCGGGAGAGATAAATGTAGAACTTTGCACTGATGATATAAAAGAATATTACAATGTTTACAATAAAAAAATTCATCTCAAAAACTTCGCCGGAGATGATGTTGAGAGGATAAAGAAAAAAGTAGTGGACAGCGGTTTTGAAATCGGACAGGACAAAGGCGATTATATACCGGTGCCGGAGGAGGAATTATTGTATGGGAGGATACATCGTCTTATGCGACCACAATTCTAAATGGGCTGAAAAGTTTACAGATGAAGCAATAAATAGGAATATACAGACGGTGGTTGTTGAAAGTATAGCAGAAATTGAAGATAAACTAACGGAAGACGGAAGTAGCATAATGCTTGTATGCTCATTAATAGAACTGAGGGAATATTTAAAAAATAATACAGTCGATGAGAAAATATTTTTTGAAAAGGTCAGTGTGTTTGTAATATCGGACAGCAACGATGATAATGAAGAGATTTATTATATCCGGCAGGGATGTGTGGATTTTCAGTGGAGAAAGAGAAATATTTTTATTATAGTTGAGAGAATAAGAGCATTATTAAATAAAATAGAAAAAGCAGGGGAAATGATAATAGATACAAAAGAACTTATGATTATATACGATAAGGAGAAGATAAATTTAAAGAAGCGTGAAGCAGATATTATATCAATATTATATAACAGGGATGAGATAGTATCTACAGAGGAAATCTGTTTAGAAATGTGGGGAGTATATGACGAAAAGACAAAATCTAATTTGTATAATGCCATTTATGAGTTGAGGCGAAAGCTTGCTGGCAAGGGAGGATGCATACAGAATATTTATGGAAAGGGCTTTATTTTGTCGAAAGATGGCATACGGATAATTATATAGCATAAAAAAATTGTTGACCATTATGATGCTTTTTTATTAAAATAGTGTTATATGTATTCTCGGAATTCTTCGTTTTGAGAAGATACAGAGAGTACATTTATATGAAAAGGGGGAATAATGTGAAATATGTATTGCAGGATGAAATTGAGGGGTATGGACATTTTAATAATGAAAAGATACTTATAGTTGATGACAATGATACAAATCTGTTTGTAGTCAAAACTATATTAGAGGACAGAGGACTTATAGTTGACACTGCATTAAGCGGAAGTGAAGGAATTGCGAGATTTAAACATTCAGGGGAAAATGAGTATAGAATTGTATTTTTAGATATAAATATGTACGACATGAATGGTTATGAGGTATCAAAAAAAATAAGGGTTCTTAGCAGAAATGATGCAGAAAAAGTTCCAATATATGCATTGTCAGCCAATATCTTTGCAAAGGATAGAAACAAAGCTAAAGACTCAGGAATGAATGGTTATGTTACAAAACCCATAAATTATAAAGATTTGTTTTCTCTTATAAGTGAGACGATAAAAGAGCAGGATGAGATTTTTGATGAAGATACGATTGGAAAAAATGTTATAAATGAAAAAACTGATTATGACGAAAAAAATAAAAATTATATTTTAGATAATCTTGGACAACATTTTGTTTTTAATGCTTTAAATACAATAAAAGGTGCGGTTATTACGGGTTCAGAAAACACCTGTTCAATGATAAATGATCTGTCAGATTATATGCAATACCGTTTGAATACGCTTCGTGATGACAACCGTACTGTAAGTCTTATGGAAGAGATAAGACATCTAAAAGCATATACAAGGCTTGAAATGGCAAGATTTTCATACATTGATATAGATATAAAGGAAGTGCCGGAAAAGATTAAAGATTATCAAATACCGGCAATGTCACTTATGTTTATTGTGGAGAATTCAATAAAACACGGAGTTCGTCCACTAAAAAATGATATGGGAAAAAAAGCTGAAGTAAAAGTAACGGCAGAGGCTGTGGATTACGGTGCAGAGATTTACATTGAAGATAATGGTATAGGTTTTGAAAAACAAAATACAAAATTTTTAGAAGAATTTGGAGGGTTATTATATACTAAATACAGACTAATGAAACTGTGTCATTCTGAATTTGTGATTGAGAGTAAAAAAGGCATGGGAACAAGAGTCAGGATATTGCTTGAAGATATGGAGGAATGCATATGAAGACTATTGTAGTAGATGACGAGAAGATTGCATTAATGACCTTTATGGAGGAGGCAAAGAACATACCTGAACTTGAAGTCGAGGGACTGTTTGAAAATGCAGAGGAGGCAGTAGAGTATGTTAAAGAAAATAAAATAGACATAGCCATACTTGACATAGAGATGCAGGGGATAGACGGGATAAATCTCGGAAACATATTTAGAAGACTAAATCCCAAAATAATGTTAATATACATAACAGGTTATGAAAAGTATGCATATGAAGCAATAAAACTTCATGCGGCGGCATATCTTGTTAAACCCTTTTCGAGTGCACAGCTTGAGTATGCTGTTGAAACAGCGAGACTTCTTTCAAAAAGAGGAAAGAAAAAAATTTTTGTGAGAACATTTGGACATTTTGATGTTTTTGTGGATGACGAGCCTATCATGTTTAAAAGCCATAAAGCAAAAGAACTTTTGGCACTGCTTGTCGACAGGCGTGGCGGGACAGTTACAACAGATCAGATAATAGGGACTTTATGGGAGGAAAGACCGAATGACCAATACACACAGAATTTATGCAGTAAGATAGGAAAAACACTTGAAAAAGAATTAAAAGAAAATAATATAGAGCATATACTTGTATCAGCAAGAGGAATAAAGAGGGTAAATACTTCAGAATTCCGATGCGATTTTTATGATCTTGTAGATGGTGATGAAAAGGCAGCAGAAAAGTTTTTCGGAGAATATATGTTAGAGTATAGCTGGGCTGAAGAAAGAATGGCACTTTTGTCAAAATATATTTAAAAATTCCATTTCAATTCCTTTTTAAATACATAAGTGTTCCACTTTAGTGAGTATAATAATATAGTAGGACTGAATAAAAAGTTTATTTTTGTAAAACAGTCATATATTTTGTTTGATAGAGGTGGGGAGAACAAAAGTGGGTAGAGGAAAAGTATATCGAAAAGGAGTGGAAAATGAGAAATACGCAGTTAAAAGTAGTAATAGCAGACAGCAATCTACAGGAAAGAGAGAGCAAACAGCTCTCTATGGAAGCAAGGGGTATGAAAGTTATTCTGTCGACAGGAGATGGAAATAAAGTGCTTAAAGTAATTAATGATGGAAAAGCGGATATCGTGGTTATGGATATGGTTCTGTCAGGGGTAGACGGAATAGGAATTTTAGAGGAAAGCCGTAATATCTGCGAAAAGAAACCGATAATCATTATCCAGACAGCTTTGAGAATGGAAAACCTGGTAGAGCAGGCAATAAAATTTGGAGCTGATTATTATATGATGAAACCGGTATCAAACCAGATGCTTATAAATAGGGTAATGCAGCTCGTAAGTAAGCGATATACAAGAGAGAGTGAAGGCAGTTTAGGAAATATATTTAGAAAGAATGCAAGAGAATATGAGCCGGCAAGGGCAATAAACAATGTTTGTTCAGGAAATCTTGAGCTTGATGTGACAAATCTGCTTCTGGAAATCGGAATACCGGCACATATAAAGGGCTACCAGTATATAAGAGAGGGCATAATGCTTTCTTTTTATGACAAAAATATGCTTCATTACATAACAAAATGTCTTTATCCGACTATTGCAAAGAAGTATAAGACAACATCCAGCAGCGTGGAAAGGACGATAAGGCACGCAATAGAAGTTGCCTTTAGGAGGGGAAACAGACAGGTGCTTGAAGAGATTTTCAGTAATACGATATGTTCCAAGAAAACAAAACCGACAAACTCGGAGTTTATAGCCTTACTTACGGACAAACTTCGTCTGGAATATCGAACACGAAATGCCTCATAATGGTAAATATGTATAAAATTTGAGTTAGATGTATAAATATACATCATATATGAATATTTACAAGACGAAAAACTTGACGATTCCTATCATTTTGAGGTAAAATGATGAGAAAAAGTGAATGGAGGTGCCATAATGGATAATGAATCTATGATGGCTTTAAGTAAACAGCTTGAAGTTGAGTTTGACAGTCTTGTTGAAAACTGTTTGGTTTCAGGTGCGATAGATCTGAATTTATATCAGGAGTATGATGTTAAAAGAGGACTTAGAGACAGCTCTGGTAAAGGTGTATTGACAGGTCTTACTGAAATTTCGGATGTTACAGGTTATGATATAGTAAATGGTGTAAAAGAGCCTGCTGACGGAAAACTCTTTTATCAGGGGTACGATGTAAAGAAACTCGTCGGTGAGGGGATAAAAAAGAAGTTTGCGTTTGAGGAGACAACATATCTTCTTCTTTTTGGAAAACTTCCTACAGCAGAACAGTTGGAGGTCTTTATAGAGGTGGTTGCAAGTCTTCAGGAGTTGTCAGGACAGTTTGTAAGAGATGTTATAATGAAAGCACCTAGTGCAAATCTTATGAATGGACTCCAGAAAAGTGTACTTACATTATATTCATATGACAGTAACCCTGATGATATTTCGATTCCGAATGTACTCAGACAGTCGCTTCAGCTTATTGCGAAACTTCCATTGATAGCAGTATATAATTATCATGCATATAGACACTTTAATTTTTTAGATAGTCTTGTAATAAAACCGCCTGTAAAGGGGCTTTCAACAGCAGAAAATATACTTCAGATGTTAAGACCTGACGGAAAATATACAGAGCTTGAGGCTAGAGTTCTTGATGCAGCACTCGTTCTTCATGCGGAGCATGGTGGTGGAAATAACTCTACATTTACAAACCATGTTGTTACATCATCAGGAACAGATACATATTCGGCAGTTGCGGCATCTATAGCTTCACTAAAAGGACCTCGTCACGGTGGTGCGAACTTAAAAGTTCAGCAGATGTTTGCAGACCTCAAGAAAAATGTAAGTGATATTAAAGATGATTCACAGATTGAGGGATATTTAAAGAAAGTTCTTAAGGGAGAAGCATTTGATGGTTCAGGACTTATCTATGGTATGGGACATGCCGTATATACGATTTCAGATCCAAGAGAGCTGATACTTAAAGGATTCGCACAGAAACTTGCAAATGAAAAGGGAATGCAGGATGAGTTTTTACTTCACGATACTGTTGAGAGGATAGCGGCTGAACTTATCATGGCGAGAAGACATGTTATAAAGCCGGTATGTGCAAATGTTGATTTTTACAGTGGACTTATCTATACAATGCTTGGAATACCTGAGGAGTTGTTTACTCCGTTGTTTGCACTTTCAAGAATCTCAGGCTGGAGTGCTCACAGGCTTGAGGAGCTTGTAAATAAAGAAAAGATTATAAGACCTGCATACAAATATGTCGGTCATCATAAAGATTATGTTGAATTAGAGGAAAGAAAATAAAAGATTGATAGAATAGTCTTTCAAAAACACAGATTCATCACTTTTTGTTAAAAATGTTCATATAAAATCATCTTATAAAATGGTGTAAGAGTCAAAAACAGATGCATCAGTATCGGATATTAAAAAGGGAAGTATAATCGGATTCGCATTTGATGGGGACAATGTTACTAAGGTACTTATCAGAGAGGATAATGGAAAGATGGGAAAGCCTGATGATAACAATAATTCGGGAAACGCTCAGAATTCATCTGATAACAGTGATAGTAATAATTAAAAAACATAATATATAATAAGGAAACATATTGTGGAGGAAAAAGGTGATAGCCTTATATGCCCGTATATCAAAAAAGGATAAGAGAGTGCAAAAGGTAAGCAACACTATTGAAAACCAGTTGTTTCTTTTAAGAAGCTATGTTTCTGATAATGCTATTTGTGGCGAACAGGAAGATATACATGAGTTTACGGATGACGGTTACAGCGGAACAGACAGGAAAAGACCTTCATTTATGAAGATGCTTGCATGGGTGGAACTAGAGAAAATAGATACTGTAATAGTAAAAGATTTTTCAAGGCTTAGCAGGGATCATCTTCTTATATCTGAACTGAGGGAAAAATATTTTCCTTTAAAGCAGATAAGGTTTATTGCAGTGCTTGACGGCTATGACAGTCTGAGTGATGAAAACACCGGTATAATATATCCGTTTAAGACGCTGTTTAATGAATTTTATTGCAGTGATATTTCAAGGAAGGTCAGGTGTTCACTTGAAGCAAAGAAAAGTTCGGGAGAGTATGCTGTAGCGAAACTGCCGTTTGGTTATGAGATAAAAGATTCAAAAGTAGTGTGTCGTAAAGACAAGGCTGAACTTATCAGAAATATCTATAAAAGGCGTAAGGAGGGAAGTACATACGAAGAAATCTCGAAATTATATGATATGACAGTATCGCAGGTGTGGAGGATATTGCATGAGCCTGCATATCTTGGATTTCATGTGTGGCACAGATATGAAATCGAGTCTCTTCCATTAAAAAGGCGGGTAAAACAAATGCCTGAGCAGTGGAAAATGGTGTCAGATGATAAAAACGACATAGCAGTCATTGATGAGTCGATGCTGTCCGATGATATAGTGAGATATTATGGAAAAAGTCACAGAAAAAACAATGCAAGACATATTTTTCACGGTATTACAAAATGTGGGATATGTGGAAATGCTCTTTGTTCAGACAGGGCAAAGAAAGGCTGGCTATGCTGTAGAAAATGTAATGGAAAAGAAAAAAAGCTGATAATGACCGGGAGGTTGTATCAGCTTTTTTTTGACAGGCTTAAGGTGGTATTTTATGGTGAGGTATGTTGTTGTGACAGAGAAAAAAAGACCGCAGGGCAGAGAGGAAACAGAGAGATTGAGTTTTTTGAAAAACTTTCCCAAAATATAAAAACAGATGTAGACAGAGAGATGTTGCTGAATATATTTGTAAGGAGGATATATGTCAGTGAGCCTGAAAAAGTTATCATATACTGGCGTATAAAAAAGTAAGATATTTTGGAGGCAGATGTGAAAGTAATAGTCAAATATTATGGAAGCCTTGATGGTGTGCGGGCGATAGCAGATGATGTAAAGGTGTCTGAACTGCTCGCACAATATGCAGTTGTGGATATAGATACCGCATATCTTGATGAGTTAAGAAATGTGCCTGAGGTGATATATATTGAAGAACCGAGGAGAGTTTATCCAACGGGAGAAATAACAAGGATACCTGCCACGGAAAAAAATAGTGCGTCAGATACGCAGAACGAACCTGGTATAATGCAGGGGAATATACAGGAAAACAGGCTTAGCGGCAAAGGTGTACTTGTGGGGATTGTGGATTCGGGGGATTGTGTTAAAAAATATATTAGTAATAATAAAACTGGTGGATACAGTAAAAATTCTTTGTGTAATAAAAATGCCGAGTATAATGAAAATGTTGTGCCTGATGAAAACATCGCATATAAAGCTGCAGGGTATATAAGACTTAGCAAGGCTGACAGAAAAGAAAACAGATATTACAGTGACAGCATATACAATCAGAAGAAAATAATTGAAGAGTATGTTAAAAAGAGAACAGACATAATTTTAAAGGATTTCTATATAGATGACGGTTATAGTGGACTTGATGCCAAAAGACCACAGTATAAAAGATTATTGTGCGATATTGAAAACGGAATTATAAACTGTATAATTGTAAAAGATTTATCGAGAATTGGCAGAGATTATATAGAAGTTGGAAGAATGATAAAGTTTTATTTCAATAAAAAAAATGTATGTTTTATATCGGTTGCTGACGGCTATGACTCACAGCAGTGTGACAACGAACTATATTCGCCGTTTTATATGTATATGAAAAGCATAGTAAATGATGAGTATTCAAGGGATATATCGTTAAAAGTAAGAACCGGTCTTGAGGTGTGCATGAGGAATGGGGAATATGTTGGGGCATTTGCACCTTACGGTTATCTGAAAAGTTCTGAGGACAAAAAGAAACTTGTACCTGATGATAAAGTAACAGACATAATAAAAATGATATTTATGCTAAGGGCAGATAAAAAGTCATTGCAGGCGATAGCGGACAGATTAAATAAAATGAATATAATGACACCGTTTGAGTATAGAAAAAGCAAGGAATGTGCTTATAAAACACCATTTGCTCTCCAAAAAACTGAAAGTGTTAAAAAGAAATGGTATCCGCAGATGATAAAAAGAATACTTACAAATGAGATATATGCAGGTGTGCTTGTGCAGTCAAAAAGTAAAAAGCTGAATTATAAGATAAAAAAAATGATTAAGACGGAGGAGGGAGATAGGATAAGGTGTGAAAAGAGTGAACTTGCGATAGTGGATAGGGAGTTGTTTGAAAAGGTGAATTGTTTGCAAAACTAAATCTAGGTTGTGTTAATTGTGCAGCTATAACAAATAATACCGCAGGCACGCTCTCGCTACCTGTCACTCGTAGCAGTACTAAGTCAGCAAAAAACGCTGACTGAGTGCTGACGGTGACAGAAGTGCACTGCTTACATTATTTGTTATAGTTGCACAATTTAATTACATATATACGAAAGTTTTACAAATATATAAAATAGGGGGTGCAATGAAGATTTATAGAGCAGGTATTTATGCAAGGCTTTCTGTCAGGGGGAGTGAGAGAAAGGCTGAGTCGATTGAGAATCAGTTCCTTATATGCAGAGAGTTTGCAAATGTCACGGATGATATTGAGATTATCGGGTGTTATAGTGATTTTGGCAAGAGCGGCATGAATTATGACAGACCGGGTTTTAAGCGGATGTATGAGGATATTCTTGCAAAGAAAATTGACTGTGTGATAGTTAAGGATCTGTCAAGATTTGGCAGGAATCATATTGATACGGGTGAGTTTTTGCAAAAAATATTTCCACTGCTCGGTGTGCGTTTTATAGCCGTGTCGGATGGTTATGATTCGATTTCGGATATGTTTGGAAAGAAGGAGTTTGCTGTAAATCTTAAAAATCTCGTTAATGAACTATACGCATACGATATAGGGGTGAAAGTAAAATATGCAAAAGAACTTAAGAAAAGAGAGGGTAATTATCTTGGCAGCAGAGCACCATATGGTTATAAGATAGTATATGAAAATGATATAAGGGTTTTAAGGAGAGAGGAAATGACATACCGAATAGTCAGGCAGATACTAAAAATGTATGATGATGGAAGAAGCATAAAAGAGATAGCAGATATGCTTTATATGGAAAGGATAAATCCTCCTGGTGAATATCTGAAAAGTAGAGAAGTTATGAAAAGCGGTGAAATAATGACAGAAGGTGGAAAGGATGCTGAACTAAAGAGATGGAATGAGAGTACAATAAGGAATATTATTAAAAAGCACAAGATATAAATTTGCAGACAATGCAGTCTTTATTGAAAAAATATAATATATGATTTATCAGTTGCACTAAAGAGCGAAACAGTGGCGGCAGGAAAGTTGTGAATTTAAAATATAACACGAGGTGGGATTGATTATTTTCATCCGGCGTTCAGGGACAGTGATGGAAAGACGAGGATAAGTTACCTATGGAATCAGAATATAGAGGGTGAGGCAGCCGAGGGGAGGCATCCGTCGGGCTATGGTTTTGGTGCGGAATATGACAGCACTGACATAAACAATGCGATAGAGACGAAAAACAGGCAGTTTGCAAAGAAGATAGTTCCCGCAAGCGATGGTATGGGTGGTCATGGAACGGCGGTGGCATCAATAGCGGCAGGTGATGGAACGGACAGCAGGGGAAATATTATAAGAGGAAGTGCTTATCGAGCCGAACTTATCGTTGTGGAATTAAAAAGAACGGGTGATGGAAATACAGGATATACAAGAACTATAGATATAATGGAGGGGATAGATTATGCACTCAGAAAAGCGATAGAATTGCAAAAACCAATAGTCATAAATTTAAGCTACGGCACGAACGAGGGAGCACATGACGGAAATACATTGTTTGAAAATTATATAGCTGACATAAACGGTATCTGGAAAAATATGATAGTTATTGCGGCAGGAAATGAGGGGGAGTCAAGACATCATGTAAGGACTATAGTGAAAAGTGCGGAAAATAGCAGGACGGAGTTTGCAATAGGCGAAAATGAAAGAGATATGCGGCTTTTTATCTGGAAATATTTTCAGGATGAATTTGAAATATTTTTAAATACTCCGTCAGGAAAGAGAATAAATATTTTGGAGAGCGTGAGTATAAATTCGGAGCGTGAAAATATAGACAGCGTCATGGTGATGCCGACACCATACAATGGAAAACAGCTTATAGAGGTGCAGTTTAGAGCAGGAAAAAACTTAAATTATGTGCTGCCCGGTATATGGGGGATTGAATTTGAGGTATCGGGTAAAATAAAATGTGGAGTTGTGGATATGTGGCTTCCCACAATAGAAGCAATAGGTCTGTCAACAGGCTTTTTAAGACCGTCATCAGACACAACGGCAACCATTCCGGCGACGGCATTTAAAGTTTTGTCAGTAGGGGCATATAATCAAACAACGGAAAGTGTGGCAGCTTTTTCGGGACGGGGATTTACTGCTGACGGAAGACTTGCACCTCTTGTCGTGGCGGCTGGTGTTGATGTTTTGGCAGCAGGGTACGGAGGAGGGTATGTAAGAAAAACGGGAACTTCATTTGCGGCACCGCTTGTTTCGGGATATGCAGCGTGTATCATGGAGTGGGGAATCGTAAATAGAAATGATGAAAATATGTACGGGGAGAAGCTGATTGCATATATAACTAAGTACGCTGATGGGGTAAATGGAGAGGAGCTTCCTGGAAAAAGACAGGGATGGGGACTTATTTAAATGTAAAAAGATGTAAAATAAATAAACAAAGTATGAATTTTTATTGTACAATAAAAAAAACAGTCTCTATTATATTGCTTTTTTCGACTATTTGTATATAATTATTTATGTAGGCGAAAAGTCCATATTGTGATATAAGGCTTATATGTCTGAACTCCATATCATTATATGGATTAAAGCAAAATTTAAGAAAAGAGGTTAAAAAGATGGCAAACATTGATTTAAGTAAGTATGGCATTACAGGAACTACAGAGATCGTACACAACCCTTCTTATGAGACATTATATAAGGAAGAGACAAAAGCAGATCTTGAAGGATATGAAGTTGGTCAGGAAAGTGAACTCGGTGCAGTAAACGTAATGACAGGTATCTATACAGGTCGTTCACCTAAAGACAAATACATCGTTGTTGATGAGAACTCAAAAGACACTGTATGGTGGACAACAGATGAGTACAAGAATGACAACCATCCAATGACAGAAGATACATGGGCAGTTGTTAAGGATATTGCTAAGAAAGAGCTTTGCAACAAGAAACTTTTCGTAGTAGATGCTTTCTGCGGAGCAAACAAAGATACTCGTATGGCTATCCGTTTCATCGTTGAAGTTGCATGGCAGGCACATTTCGTTACAAATATGTTTATCAAGCCTTCAGCAGAAGAACTTGAGAACTTCGAGCCTGATTTTGTAGTTTACAATGCTTCAAAAGCTAAGGTTGAGAATTACAAAGAGTTAGGTCTTAACTCAGAGACTTGTGTAGCATTCAACATCACAAGCAAAGAGCAGGTTATCATCAATACATGGTACGGCGGAGAGATGAAGAAAGGTATGTTCTCTATGATGAACTACTTCCTTCCACTTAAAGGAATGGCTTCTATGCACTGCTCAGCAAATACTGACTTAAACGGTGAGAATACAGCAATCTTCTTCGGTCTTTCAGGAACAGGTAAGACAACACTTTCTACAGACCCTAAGAGACTTCTTATCGGTGATGATGAGCACGGCTGGGATGACAAGGGTGTATTCAACTTTGAAGGTGGATGCTACGCTAAGGTTATCAACCTTGACAAAGAGTCAGAGCCTGACATCTACAATGCTATTAGGAGAGATGCTCTTCTTGAGAATGTTACACTTGACAAAGATGGTAAGATTGATTTCGCTGATAAGAGCGTAACAGAGAACACTCGTGTTTCTTATCCTATCGATCATATCAAGAACATTGTTCGTCCTATCTCTTCTGCACCTGCAGCAAAGAATGTTATCTTCCTTTCAGCAGATGCATTTGGAGTTCTTCCACCGGTATCTATCCTTTCACCTGAGCAGACACAGTATTACTTCCTCTCAGGATTTACAGCTAAGCTTGCAGGTACAGAGCGTGGAATTACAGAGCCAACACCTACATTCTCAGCTTGTTTCGGACAGGCATTCCTTGAACTTCATCCAACAAAATATGCTGAAGAGCTTGTTAAGAAGATGGAGAAGAGCGGAGCTAAGGCTTATCTCGTAAACACAGGATGGAACGGAACAGGAAAGCGTATCTCTATCAAAGATACTCGTGGAATCATTGATGCTATCCTTAACGGAGACATCAACAATGCTCCAACAAAGACTATTCCTGTATTCAACTTTGAAGTACCTACAGAGCTTAATGGTGTAGACACAGGTATCCTTGATCCTCGTGACACATACGCAGATGCTTCTGAGTGGGAAAAGAAAGCTGATGATCTTGCAGACAGATTTATCAAGAACTTCGCTAAATACGAAGGAAATGATGCAGGAAAAGCATTAGTTTCAGCAGGTCCTCAGAAATAATCAATAATGCTCAAAATTTAAATTTTAAAGTGGGTATTAAAATATGTTAATATTTACACATATGTGTTAATATTATGCAAATGATGCTCCATGGTTATATTTTATCAGATATAGCCATGGAGTTTTATTTTATGTTATAGAAAAATGTTCATAAAGTAGTGTGGCACCAGGAGCAAAACGCTTTTTTTTATGAAAAAATTATTCAACAATGCAAGTTTCACTTGTTTACATAAAAGATAATGTTATACTGTTGCTGTAACACGATATTATAAAAAGCATATATTTTAGTATATATGCTTTTTTGTTGTTCAGTCAGATAGGTGTTTGTGAAACTAACTATATGTTATATCTGCACAATTTAATCAAGATTTATGATAGTTTCGCAAATACCTAGTTAAGTTAGAAATGGAAAGGGGCATATAGGATAATGAATGAATTTATAATATTAGCGATTCCTTTTTTGGGAACTTCGATTGGAGCGGCAATGGTATTTTTCTTAAAAAAACAGATAGCACCAAAATTTGAAAAGTTGTTGCTGGGATTTGCGGCAGGTGTGATGATAGCGGCATCCGTTTGGTCGCTTCTGATACCGTCAATAGAAATGGCAGAAAAACAACATATCATAGAATGGGTTCCGGCACTTGTAGGATTTATGGCTGGAATAGTTTTTTTACTTTTGCTTGATACACTTATACCACATCTTCATCTTGAGAGTGATAAGCCAGAGGGATTGTCACTTGGGGCGTCAAAAATGACAATGATGCTTCTTGCTGTCACGCTTCACAATATTCCGGAAGGAATGTCAGTCGGTGTAGCATTTGCGGGAGCGGCAATGGAGGGCAGCGGCATCACAAAGGCGGCGGCACTTGCACTTGCGGTAGGCATTGCGATACAGAACTTTCCGGAGGGAGCGATAATATCAATGCCATTATGCGGAGATGGAATAGGAAAAAAGAAAGCGTTTTTCTATGGTGTCATGTCAGGAGTTGTAGAACCGATAGGCGGTTTTATAACAATACTTATTGCAGGAAAAATATCACCGATACTTCCATATTTTCTTTCATTTGCGGCAGGAGCAATGCTATATGTGGTAGTAGAAGAACTGATACCGGAGGCACAAAACGGGGAACATAGTAATATAGGAACGATAGGGACGGCAGTAGGTTTTGCACTTATGATGGTGCTGGATGTTGCACTAGGATAGGGAAAAAAGTATGACATACTGATAGAGCAGATTAAGGCAGAGTAGAATAAGTATGGCAGAGAAACAAACTCAGAAGCAGGCTAATAAAATTTAAAACAGATACGATATATATTTAAAGAAGATTTTTAGTATAAGCAGGGAGGATAAAAATGCAAACTTTAAATATTCAGAGTGTTGCAAAATTAAAGAATGACTTGTTAAATGAGAAAAACACAATGGAAAAATCAGAAAACGGTCAAAATATTACTGCTGAGATATGGAAAAAAGCATTAAATGACATCTTAGACCCGACAAGTAAAATGTCAGAAGAAGACGAAAAAGAATATCACAACAAAATACTCAGAAAATTAAGACAGGGACGCAGGCTGACAACGGCAGAGAAAAATTATCTTCAGATACATGACCCTGAGATGTATAAGGTAGCACTTCGTGTGGAGATGTGCCGAAAAAGATTTACAGAACAGGCAAAGCATTGTAAGTCAAAAGAAGAATTTCAGACACTTGTAAGCAATAACATGAGTGTGTCTGATAAAGACCCGATGAAAGAATATATACAGGCGGCAATATCTTATGAAGCACAGAAAATAAGAAAAACACCACAGTATGCAGCACTGCCGGACACAAATAGAAAAGCGGAGGAAAAAAGAACAAAAGGAAAGAAAATAAAAAAAATTAAAATAGACGAAGACAAAGAAAAAGATAATGATAAAAAAACAGCACCGCTGCCATCAGAAAACTATGGCAGTGATCTCAAAACATTGTCAGCAGTTTTAACAACTAAACCGGCATTTGATAACTTCAGTAATTGAGATATGAATTTAATAAACAATAGAAAAGCAAGTAATAGCTATAATATTTTAGTCATGATTAAAACTAAATATCATATTGCCAACAAACAGCAGAAAAGACAGTAAGATTTATTATCTTAGGGGTGTTAGAACATCGTCAGCACTTAGCGGGTGTATTTTACCCGCTTATGTACTGCTACGATGTTCTTCAAACGAAAGTGTCCCCGAAGAAAAAAACTTACTGTCTTTTCTGCGTCATTTATTAGTAAGCAAAATCAATCTTAAGCCTCATGTTTCACCGACAATTTCTCAAATCTGCTGACTCCGTCACCTTTTTCATTGACCGCAAAGAGTCCGATAATAGTTCCTGTAAATCCTCCGGCAACTTCTGATGAGAGATAGCGTGTTTCCGCATCACTGATGAAAACATCATTTCCATTTTCATCTTTAAAGAAGAAATGATATTGCATTGCTTCTGATTTTATATGCAGAGTGACTTTATCCGCATTTATCTTATGATGTTTGCTTTCCTGCCATATACAGCCGATAGTCTGTCTGCTATACACAAATGTTCCTGACTCGTTTTTCTCAACAACTACTTCATAGTGATGTTTCTCATCCATATAAAATGATATGCCTGATTTTTCAGCACCCGGTATTACATCGCAGTTAATATCGAGGTCAAATTCAGTCTGTCTTATACCTGCAAAAGTCGGAGATGCAACATCATCAATAGTCACATCAGTTCCTTTGAGTTCAAGACCGTTTTTATCAAATTTATAATTTTCCATGTGTGGTATTCTTATATAGCACCAGTCGAGTTTTTCATCAAGATTTTCAAATGTTTTGTCATAAGAAAATTTCTGAGGGGTAAATTTGATATTGTCAGGAAGTTCAACTTCGATAGGTGTCGTACCGTTTACACCAATCTCAAACCAGCCGTCATCTCTCCACTTTACGGGAACAAGGCAGACCTCCCTGCCGAGATGGTGGTATGTCTGCCACATATGTATCTGCCTGAAAGCAAGATGTGCAAACCACCAGTTTCCGTCGTTGTCCTCAAGTATGTCACCGTGACCTGCTGCCTGTATCTGATAACCGCCTAAGTTTCTGTTTGTGAGAACAGGGTTATTCGGATATGGTGTGTAAGGACCCCATATATTTTTACTGCGTGAATAATTTACCATGTGACCGTACTCTGTACCGCCCTCGGCTTCAAGCAGATAGTAATATTCACCGAATTTATAGATATGTGGTGCTTCAAGAAATCTGCCGCCTGTTCCATGCCAGAGGAATTTGCTTTCTGAAAGTTTCTTTCCCGTCTCAATGTCAATCTGGCACATCTGGATACAACCTCTGCCGTCTGTGTCATTTCCGTTGCTTATAAAATAACATTTGTCATCCTCAAAATAAAGTGATGGGTCGATGCCGTCCTGGTCTACGATAACAGGTTCAGACCACTCTCTGTAAATATCATCGGTATATACATAAAAATTCTGGTGATAGCTGTCATTAGTCGTAACCATGTAAAATCTGCCGTTATTGTATCTGATTGTCGGGGCAAAGACACCGCCTGAACTGCGGACACTGTAAAGGTCTATCTGTGAAGCTCTTGTGAGACAGTGACCTATCTGTTTCCAGTTTACCATGTCAGTGCTTTCAAAAAGTGGAACACCGGGGAAAATGTGCATTGAACTGCAAACCATGTAGTATTTTCCGTTTGCGGCACAGATACTTGGATCAGGATAAAAACCTCTTACTACTGGATTTAAGTATTTCATAAAAACCTCATTTCTGCACACATTTTTTGTGCATAATGTGAAATATGTCATATTTCACATATAAGATTTGTGTCAAGTGTGCACAGACACAAATCTTGCTTGTGAGTAACAGTTCAGCCTTTTATTTATTACATTCATAAACCTGCCAGCAAGCTGTCAGTCGCTGCTTTGCAGCTTTTGTTTATTTACGCGAAAGCAAAGTGAGGATGGAACAAATAAATTTGTTCCATCTGAGCGTGCTCGCGAGGGCTTTGCCCTCATATAATAAATGAAAGGCTATTCTTCCATAAAAAGATAATCAATAATACAATGAACAAGCTCATTGTATTATTGATTATCTTTTTATGGCTGAACTGTTACGCTTGTGAAAAATCTTGTAAAAATTTTCTTTTTAAGATAAACTTACTATACAAATAAGATAGCAGTTAAAATATAGGTTTTCATCAATTATTATGACACAAAAATATACAAATCGGACATGAAATTTTAAAGCTGCGAAACTTATTGTAGTTTGTGTTACTTGCACAAGTTAATAACAGATTAAGATAGTTTCACAAGTGCTTTATATAGGAAGTAAGGAGGTGAAGTTAGTGTGGAGAATTTTAAGGTTTACGAATTAAGTGAGTTTACAAGTGACAGTGATTTTCCGTTTTTTATCCAGTATGGCAGGCACGAGGACAGTCTGTCAGTTCACAGTCATAGGGATTTTTCGGAGCTTACGATAGTTCTTTCGGGTGAGGCCTGCCATGTCGTTGAGGATGAGAAGATGACCGTTAAAAAGGGCGAGGTTTTTATCGTGCACGGCGATACGAAGCATGGTTATCTTGATACGCATAATTTCAGGATATGCAATATCATGTTCAGGGAGAAATATTTTAATCTGAGAAAATATGACATAAGCAGGATGAGTGGGTTTCAGGCGTTGTTTTATATTGAACCGGGGCTTGTGAAAAATCATCATTTCACCGGAAGAATGTCACTTGGAAAAGAAGAATTTGAGAAAATAAAGGCAGAGATTGCCGTTATGAACAATGAATATAAATTAAAAAAAGAGGGATATAAAACATTGCTGACTTCAAAATTTATGGAGTTATTGGTGACGCTTTCTAGGATTTACAGGTTAAGTAGTGATGAAAATGAAAAAAAGATATTGCCGTTACAGCTCGGCGAGGTCATAACATGTATTGAAAAAAAATTCAGACAGGAGTTATCGGTGGAGGAACTTTCAAAAAAAGCGGGTTATTCGCAGAGACATTTTTTGAGGATTTTTAAAGAAACATATCATATGACACCGACGGAGTATATAAATGCGATAAGAATAGAATATGCGTGTTCAAGGCTGAGGGAAACAAAGGAAAGTGTAACGGACATAGCTTACGACTGTGGTTTTAGAAATATGAGTTATTTCTACAGGGTGTTTAAAGAGAAAATGAGTATGACACCACAAAAATATCGTAAGTCAATATAGATGAAAAACATAAAAAACAGTACCTTTATGATTTTGTAAGCTTCGTAGCAGCGACTGACAGTTTGCTGGCAGGTTTATGAATGTAATAAATGAAAGGCTGAACTGTTACAGAAAAGGACATCGATTTTGCGGTCGTTCTTTACAAACCGCCTGCGTATGTGTAAAATAGATTATATATAAATTATATAAGTTAAATATCTGAGAAAAGATATAATGCATATTTTAAAACAGTTAGAAATGGAGAGATAAAATGGACAATCAGAAATTAGCAGATTTATTATTTCCGGAGGAGTTAAAGACACCGGAATATTACGAGGAAAAATTTCCATATAGAAAACTGCCAAAGGGTGCAGAAGTAACGAGAATGGCACCAAGTCCTACAGGATTTATTCATCTTGGCAACCTTTACAGTGCACTTGCCGATGAGCGTATCGCACACAGAAAAAAAGGAGTGTTTTATCTTCGTATAGAAGATACTGACGCAAAGAGAAAAGTAGAGGGAGCAGTCGAGACTATCATAAATGTACTCCGCTATTTTGATATTGAATTTGATGAGGGAGCAGGCTTTGAGGATTCAGCCGAGGGCAATGCTTACGGACCTTATTTCCAGAGACAGAGAGTTGAGATATATCACACTTATGTCAAGGAACTTGTGAAGAAAGGGCTTGCTTATCCTTGTTTCTGCACAGAGGACGAGCTTTCAAAAGTAAGAGAACAGCAGGAAAAAGACAAGGTGCTTACAGGATATTACGGAAAATATGCAACCTGCCGCAATCTCTCATATGAAGAGATTGAAAAGAATATTAAAGATGGCAAGCCTTATGTCGTAAGACTCCGCTCACAGGGACAGCCTGACAAAGAGATTACATTTGTCGACAGCATAAAAGGAGAGATAAAACTTCCTGAGAATATACACGACATTGTCATATTAAAGCAGGACGGAGTTCCGACTTATCACTTTGCACACGCAGTTGATGACCATCTTATGAGAACTACCATGGTAATCAGAGGTGGTGAGTGGCTCGCATCAGTGCCTACACACTATGAGCTTTTCCATCTTCTCGGATTCAAGATGCCAAAGTACGGACATACGGCACATCTTATGAAATTTGATGAGGAGACAGGTGGAAAGAGAAAGCTTTCAAAGAGAAAAGACCCTGAACTCTCACTTGATTACTACAGAAAAGACGGTTATCATCCATATTGTATGAAAGTTTATCTTCTCACTCTTCTCAATTCAAACTTTGAGGAGTGGCATGACAAATTCCCTGACAAGGATATAAATGAGTTCCCATTCTCAGTTGACAATATGAGTAAATCAGGTGCTTTGTTTGATAAGGACAAGCTTCACAACATTTGTAAGAATGAACTTTCAAAGCTCTCAGAAGATGAAGTTTATGATTTCTTATATGACTGGGCTTGCGAAAATGAGCCTGAAAAGTGTAAGGTATGGTTTGCAGACAAGGAAAAAATGCTTGCAATATTGAGACTTTACATGGGTGTTGGCATGAAACGCAGAAGAAAAGACCTTGTTTATGCAAGACAGGTATTTGAGATGATAGCTTATTTCTTTGATCTTGAGCAGCAACAGGAGAAAGATGAGTTTAAGGCAGATAAGGCTACGGTTGATGAAGTGCTTAGGGAATATCAGGCAAGTTACAGCCACGATGATGACAATTCGCAATGGTTTAACAAACTTAAACAGATAGCAGATAAGCTTGGTTATGCATCTGATATGAAAGCATACAAGGCGGATCCTGAAAAATATAAAGGAAATGTCTCAGACATAGCGGAGATAGTGCGAATCGCTATTACAGGCCGTGCGAATACACCTGACCTTTGGTCTATTGTACACATTATGGGCGAGGAGCAGATGAACGAGAGGATAAACGCAGTTATCGCACAGTAAAAGTTATATATACCATAAGAAAGGATACCCGGAATAATTTATATATCCGGGTATCTTAGAACAAAAAGATAAAGGAAGGTGATGTTATGAGCCGGATTACGGATGAACTTTCAAAATACGGTTGTGATATGAATACGACTTTGGAGAGGTTTTTAGGTGATGAAGATTTTTATGAAAAGTGCCTCATAGAGATGTTAGATGATTCAAGCTTTAGGAAACTGGGCGAAGCTCTTGAGCAGAAAAATGTAAAAGCTGCTTTTGAAAGTGCACATGCTTTGAAGGGACTCGCTGCAAACATGGGACTTGATTCAATGCTTGACATAGTTGTTGAACTTGTTGAGCCCTTGAGAAATGGAATGATTGATGGACTTAGTCCGACTTACGAAAGACTTATTGCTGAAAAAAAGACTTATGATAATATAGTAAATGGATAGAAATTAAAGCTAAATCATCCGGTGTCAGAGAAAATAGGAGAAATTATGGAAACAAAGACCATTTTAATAGTCGATGATGCATTGACCAACAGAGTATTACTTAAACGGTATCTTGAAGACGATTACAATATAATTGAGGCTGAAAACGGACAGAGAGCTATTGATATAATCAATGAGCAGCAGTTAAATATATCCCTGATATTGTTAGATCTTATAATGCCTGAAAAATCCGGATTTGATGTACTTGAGTTTATGTCAGATTATGGCTTTATACCTGAAATACCGGTTATTATTGTAACAGTAGAAGCAAATTATGAAAATGAAATGAAAGCATTTGAGTATGGCGTGAGTGATTTTATTACAAAACCTTTTTATCCGCAGATAGTACAAAAAAGGGTGAAAAATGTTATCGATCTGTATGATACACAGAAAAATCTTAGGCGGCTTCTTGATGAGCAGACTATAGATACTATGGAACTTGTTGCAGAACTTGAACATATGAGTAATAATTTGAAGTAAAATATTTTATATTATATAAGGAAAGAAAGAGAAAGGTAGTGTATGGCTGGAAAGTTTTATGCAGTAAAAGAGGGTAGGAGTACCGGAGTATTTGCAAGCTGGGCTGAGTGTAAAAAACAGGTTGACGGATATTCTGGAGCAAAGTATAAAAGTTTTACAAGTATGCAGGATGCGACGGCATATTTGAATGATGGCATCGCAGGTGAAGATACATCTGAAGCTCTTGTGGCATATGTAGACGGAAGTTATAATTCTGTTACGAAAGAATTTTCGTATGGTGTGGTTATTTTAAATGAAGGAAAAGAAATCACATTTAACGAAAAAATGAATGATAAAGAGCTTGCAGCGATGAGAAATGTTGCAGGGGAGATAAAGGGTGCTGAGGCGGCTATGCGTTATGCCATTGAAAATGGTTTTGACAATATAGCTATTTATCATGACTATGAGGGGATTGCAAGATGGTGTCTCGGTGATTGGAAGACAAATAAAGAGGGGACAAAGGCTTATAAAGCATTTTATGACGGCATAAAAGATAAACTCCATGTCCGTTTTATAAAAGTAAAAGGTCATTCAAATGATAAATATAATGATATGGCAGATATGCTTGCAAAAGAAGCGTTAGGTTTGAATTAAAAAGGACATTAAGATAAATTGGAGGAATATTTTGGAAAATAATATTGTTTTGGCGATGCTTGCCCATGTTGATTCGGGCAAGACAACTCTTTCGGAGGCTATGTTATATCTTTCCGGAAGTATAAGAAAGCTCGGCAGGGTTGACCATAAGGATGCTTTTCTTGATACATATTCTATGGAAAAGGACAGAGGAATAACAATATTTTCTAAGCAGGCTATGTTTGGGTGGAAAGACCTTGACATAGCCTTGCTTGACACACCGGGACATGTGGATTTTTCGGCAGAGATGGAGAGAACTTTGCAAGTGCTTGATTATGCGGTGCTTGTTGTAAGCGGACCTGCCGGAGTACAGAGTCATACGGAGACTGTGTGGAGACTATTACAAAGATATGATGTCCCGGTTTTTATCTTTGTTAATAAGATGGATATTGGAGATTGCAATAAAGAAGATATAATGTCAGGTATCACGGAGAGATTTGGAAGTGAATGTGTGGATTTTTCGGCTGAAAAAAATGACACATTTTTTGAGAATATAGCGGTCTGTGACGAGGAAGTGCTTGAAAAATATATGGATGGCGGAAATATAGATGATGATGATATAAAAAAACTTATTTCCGAGAGAAAACTTTTTCCATGTTATTTTGGTTCAGCTCTGAAACTTGATGGTGTCGGGGAAATTCTTGACGGACTAGAAAGATACACATTAAAAAAAGAATATCCCAAAGAATTTGGAGCAAAAGTATATAAAGTTTCGAGGGATGACAAAAATAAAAGGCTAACTTATCTGAAAGTGACGGGTGGTGTGCTCAAGTCAAAAATGTATATTGAACAGCTTGATGAAAAAGCAGATCAGTTAAGGATATATTCAGGAAATAAATTCATGTCTGTTGATGAAGTTAGAGCCGGTCGGATATGTGCGGTGACTGGATTTGAAAAGACATATCCGGGTATGGGCATCGGAATAGAAACAAACTCAGATATGCCTGTATTAGAGCCCGTTATGACATACAAGGTCACACCGCAGGAAAATGACGATATACATAAACTTTATGATGATATGAAAACTCTTGAACAGGAAGAACCGGGACTTCATGTCGTGTGGAATGAAGAACTTCAGGAAATCCACACGGGAATAATGGGTGAGGTTCAGATAGATGTACTCAAAAATCTCATATGGGACAGATTTCATACAAGAGTTGAGTTTGGTGAGGGAAGCATAGTCTATAAGGAAACGATAGCAAGCACGGTTGAGGGCGTAGGCCACTTTGAACCGTTGAGACATTATGCGGAAGTTCACTTGAAACTTGAACCCGGAGAGCCTGACAGCGGCATAATGATTGAAACGCAGGCGAGCGAGGATAAGCTTGATAAGAACTGGCAGAGACTTATAATGACGCATATAGACGAGAGGGAACATCCGGGAGTTCTTACGGGTTCTTCTATAACTGATATTAAGATAACGCTTATGTCTGGGAGAGCACATGAAAAGCACACGGAGGGCGGTGACTTCAGACAGGCAACCTACAGGGCGATAAGACAAGGTCTTATGCAGGCGGAAAATGTACTTTTAGAGCCTTATTATTCATTCAGGCTTGAAGTTCCGGCAGACAGCGTAGGCAGAGCAATGACTGATCTTGACAGAATGGGTGCTAAATTTGAGGGACCGTTCCAAAAGGGTGAAAACTCTGAGTTTACGGGAATAGCTCCAGTTGCACAGATGAGCGGTTATATGATGCAGGTAAATTCATATACGGCGGGAAAAGGCAGACTCACTTGTACGCTTAAAGGCTACAGACCGTGCAAAGACCAGGATGCGATAGTGGCGGAAAAAATGTATGATCCTGATGCTGATATAAACAATCCGACTGGTTCGGTGTTCTGTGCACACGGTTCGGGATGTTATGTGCCGTGGTATGAAGTAAAAGATTATATGCATCTTGAAGCTGCCGTAGATATGGGAGAGGATGAGAATGACAGTGTTATATCTGATCAGGAGATATATAAGGCAGCAAAAATACGCAGCGGTGCATTTAAAGGGAGTACCGGAGGTTCTATAGAGGAGGATAAGGAGCTAGAGGCCATATTCGAGAGAACATTTGGAAAAAGTGCATCTGGAAAAGGTGGTGGAAATGACACTGAGGGCAGATTTGGCTATGAGAGAAAAAAATGGTCTAAAAAGCCGAAAGAGTCAGTTTATGATGCTGGAGGCGTGGAGTATTTAAAAAGACATGAAAAAAGCCAAAAATCAGGAAAACAGTATCTTCTCGTAGACGGTTATAATATCATCTTCTCGTGGAAAGAATTAAATGACCTGTCAAAAGAAAATCTTGAAGCGGCAAGAACAAAACTCATGGATATATTATGCAATTATCAGGGGTTTAAGGGGTGCGAACTTATACTTGTATTTGATGCTTACAAAGTAAAGGGAAATCCCGGAGAAGTATCAAAATACCACAATATAAATGTGGTCTATACAAAAGAGGCTGAGACGGCAGATATGTATATAGAAAAAGTAACGCATGAGATAGGGAAAAAACACAATGTAACAGTTGCAACATCGGATGGACTGGAGCAGATGATAGTAATAGGTTCGGGGGCATACAGGATGTCGGCGAGGGAATTTGAGCAGGAGATAAAAAAGACGGAGCGGGAGATAGGGGAGATGATTGATTAGATTGGCGGACGGACGCCGGGGAGGTGGATATTATACGACAAATAGACGGCTCTCGCCTCGGAGAACTGCGTAGCGGTACATAAATGTGCAAAAAACGCACCTTAAGTACCAACGCAGTTCTAACGCTATTTGCTGCATAATATCCACCCTCTCCGGCTGTTTGTTGGGATGATTTAGAATGATTATCATAATGTTTGTAATAAAAGTCTTATTATAAAAAATATTATCAAAAAAAGTGCTGGTTTATTAAAAGAACATAAACTATCACTTTTTTTATTGACATATGACAGGGTGTCATATATAATTGCGTTTGTTGAATATGACACCTTGTCATATTAGCAGATTAAATAAGTAGACTATATAGCTGTAGCGTGCCTGCGTTATTATCTGTTATATCTGCTCAATCAACACAGCTTACAACAGTTTCGCTTTGTAGCCTATTAAGAAAGGAAAGTTAAAGACCATGACAAAAATGTTTGTTAAGAAGCCGTATCTTACGCTGGTGGCTATTGCTATAGTTCTGACATTTGGTGGTGTCAGCCTCAGTAAGATGCAGACAAATCTTATGCCGGATATGGAGATGCCGTATCTTGCAGTTATCACTACGGAGATGGGTGCTTCACCTCAGAAGGTGCAGGACAATGTGACAAAGCCTGTCGAGGATGCACTTGGAACGATAAGTGGTGTTAATAAGGTGTCTAGTACATCAAGCAGCAACTATGGCATGACAATGCTTGAGTTCTCGGATGATACCGATATGGATGCCGCTCTTGTAAGGGTATCTAAGGCACTTAATTCGCTTGACCTTCCAGATGACTGCGGCACGCCGAACCTTATGGAGATAAGTGCCGATATGATGGCTACGATGGCGGTAAGTGTTGGTTATGACGGCAAGGATATTAAAGATGTTACAGCGTTTACCGACAAAGTTGTCATTCCGTATCTAAAGAGACAGAACGGTGTGGCAAGTATCACGGAGACAGGAAATATAAATGATACCATTGAGGTACGCTTAAACCAGAAAAAGATTGATAAAGTCAATGAGGATATTCTGATGCATACAAATAAAAAATTGAGGGATGCACAGAAGAAGATAGACAAAGCTAAAAAGAAATTAGATGAGGGAAATGCTAAGTTAAAAGAGCAGGAGGGAAATTTAAGCAGCAAGCAGGAGAACACGACGAGCAAACTCGCAAAAGCCTCTGTTGCAATGAATCAGGCTCAGGCAATGAAGGCATCTTATGAGTCATCACTCACAAGTCTTAAGGCAAATAAAACGGCTCTTATGGCTGAGAAAAAAGCTTATAATGATGCAAAAATCCCTGCCACATATAAATCATTAAATGGAATGTTTAAGACATTTAACGAAAAACTAGGTGATGCAGCTAAGATGAGCAATATAACGATTCCTACAAGTGTCAAAGATGCTATAAACCATCCGGATGAGTTTAACAAATTTAAGAGCTGGCTCACAAAGATGGGTCAGGGAGATTCTGTAAAGAAACTTACTGTTGCATCAATGAAAAAGGTTTATGATATTGCTGAAGTAAGGATGCCTCAGATAAACACGGAACTTGCCAACTTAAAGACTGAGATTAAAGTTGCACAGGCAATGGTTGACAAGATTAATGAGAAGATGAAAGGCATGGATAAAAAACAGGAGCAGGCAGTTGCCGGAGGCTATCAGGCATCAGCAGGCTTTGGTTCAGCACAGGCTCAGATGCAGGCGGCTAAAAAAGAGATAGCAAATGCAAAGAAGGAACTTAAAGATGCACAGAAGCAGCTTGACGAATCAAAAGATGCAGCACTTGAAAATGCAAATCTTGATTCGCTTCTTACACTTGATACATTGTCACAGCTTATCACGGCACAGAACTTTTCAATGCCTGCCGGATATATTGATGACAAAAATGATGACCAGTGGCTTATACAGATAGGTGAAAACTATGAGAATGCAAAACAGATTAAAAACATGGTGCTCACAAAAGTAAAAGGTGTTGGTTCAATAAGAATATCAGATGTTGCAAATGTTGTTACAGTTGACAATGTGGGTGACCAGTATGCAAAGATTAACGGTAAGGATTCAGTTATGCTTGCTATATACAAATCAAGTACGGCGAGTACAAGTGATGTGACAAATGCACTTACAGACTCATTTAAGGAACTTGAGGGAAAATATAAAGGACTTTCAATAACACCGTTAAGTAATCAGGGTGACTTTATAAAAACTATCATTTCAAGTGTTTTAAGCAGTATTGTTATGGGTGCGGTGCTTGCGATTATCGTGCTTGCGTTGTTCCTTAAGGATGTAAGACCAACTATAGTCGTGGCATTTAGTATTCCGTTCAGTGTACTTTTTGCACTTGTTATAATGTACTTCACCGGAATAAACATAAATGTAATGTCGCTTGCAGGTCTTTGTCTCGGAATAGGTATGCTTGTTGACAACTCGGTTGTAGTTATGGAGAATATCTATCGACTTAGAAACAAAGGTCTATCAGCACCGAGGGCAGCAGTACAGGGAACAAAACAGGTGCTCGGACCTATCATAGCATCGACCATAACGACTATATGTGTATTTCTGCCTATGGTATATACATCAGGAACTGTAAGCCAGATGCTCATACCGTTTTCATTCACAATATCATATTCACTTATCGCTTCACTTCTTGTTGCGATAACGGTAGTACCTACTATGGGCTCTATAATGCTTAAGAAAGTAAAGAATCCTAAGCACAAACTTTTTGATAAGATAAAAGATGCCTACGGAAAGTCGCTTGAATTTTTCCTTAAACATAAAGCAATACCGCTTATCATTGCAATAGGACTTCTGGTGGTATGCGTGTGGAAACTTTCAGGAATGGGACTTGTAATGATGGACAGCATGGAGAGTAACCAGATTTCCGTAAGTCTTGAAGTTGACAAGAAAACCAGCAAGAAGAGTGCATATAAGACTGCCGATAAGGTTATGGCAGCTATAATGAAAGTTGATGGAATTGACAAAGTCGGTGTTACGGACGGAAATGCAAGTGCTATGTCCGGTTCGCTTGGTGCGGCATCAGACAATTACACAAGTTTTACTTTCAATATAATAACAAAGAGTGATATTAAGACTACAAAGCAGTTTAAGAAGATAAGAAAGACTATTGAGAAAAACACAAAAGACATAAAGTGTAAGGAACTTACGGTTTCATCATCAGCACTCGGAGGTATGGGAAGTATGATGAGTCAGGGACTTGAAGTCAATATCTACGGTGACGATATGGATAAACTCGTTGAGTTGAGCAATGACTATAAGAAGATGTTAAACAGCATTGATGGATGCAGTAATGCAAAAAATGGTCTTGAGGACTCAGACAAAGAGATACATCTTACACTTGACAAAAACAAGGTTGCAAACGCAGGACTTACGGTTGCGGGAATATACCAGCAGCTTGCGGCACGCATCAATACAGACAAAACCTCAATAACATTAAATGTTGATGATACGGATGTTGACGTAAAACTTGTAAATAAGACAGATGAACTTACATACGAAAATCTTATGAAAGCCGAAGTTACCGCGACAACAAAAGACTCAAATGGTAATGATAAGAAAAAAACTTACAAGCTTTCAAAATTTGCAAAGAAAGACGAGGGAAAGGCTGCACAGACTCTTTCAAGAGAAAATCAGTCCCAGATGATAACTGTTTCGGCTGATGTAGACGAAAATGAGAATGCGGCACTTCTCTCAAGAGAACTTCAGAAAAAGATAGATAAGTATAAGATGCCGGATGGATATACTGCTGAGATAGGCGGTTCATCAACGCAGGTAAATGATATGATGGCACAGCTTGTCCAGGCACTTGCACTCGGACTTTTGCTCATATATCTTGTAATGGTGGCACAGTTTCAGAGTTTACTCTCACCATTTATCATTATCTTTACGATACCGCTTGCATTTACGGGTGGTATGTTAGGACTTCTCGCATTCGGACAGTCAATCTCGGCAATGTCTATGATGGGATTTATGATACTTATGGGAACAGTCGTAAACAATGGTATCGTGTTTGTTGATTATGCAAACAAACTCAGGATTGGCGGCGTTGAGAAGCGTGCGGCACTTGTAGGAACAGGTAAGACTCGTATGCGTCCTATTCTTATGACGGCACTTACGACAATTCTGTCAATGAGTGTTATGGTATTCTCACAGGATGCAGGAAATGCAATGCAGCAGGGTATGGCTATAGTCGTATGCTTCGGCCTTATCTATTCAACATTTATGACACTTTACATAGTGCCTATAATGTATGATATTCTATATCGTAAACAGCCAAAGGATATAGATACCGGAAGTGATGATATGGATGATATACCTGATGAAGCACAGGATTATCTGACAGATGGAGAGTAAAAATGCCAAAGGAAACATTTTACAGGCTGCCTGATGAAAAAAGAGAAAGGATAATGGCTGCTGCCGAGCGTGAGTTTCTTGAAAATTCATTCGAGGCGGCATCCATAAACCGTATAATAAAAGAGGCGGCGATACCAAGAGGAAGTTTTTATCAGTATTTTGAGGATAAAAAAGACATATTTCTATATATTGTTGATACGCATAAAAATGAAGCATTTGATTTTGTTGAAAATTTCATAAAAGACTGCAACGGTGATATATTTGCATTTATGAGAAAGGCAACGGACTGTATAATCACGGCGGGATTTAGCGAAAAAATGAATGGAATGAAAAGAATGTTTTCACAGCCGTGGGTGTTTGACATGATAGTGAGTGAAAGGATGAAAGGAAAGTTAGAAGAAGCAAAAACGCCCAAAGGAATAATGTTTAAGTATATAGATAAAAACAGTCTGAATGTGGAAAGTGATGATGAGATACTCTCACTTATAAACATATTTGCATCGATAAGTCTCGGACTTTTTTTCAAGATTTTCATTATGGGAAAAAACGGAATCGAGTGTGATAGTGAAAAGGTAAGGGAAACAGTATATGGAGAGATAGATACATTAGAAAAGAAATATAAAAAGCATTAAAAAGGGTAAGTTTTATGGATATTGACAGAAATATTCATAAAACTTATTTTTGGCTTTGACAAAACGCATATTATGTACTAGGATAAGTCTATCATATGTTATGAGCAAATTGCAGAACGGATTGCGGATATTCGACTGAAAAGTTTATCTTAAAAAAGGAGTTAAGAAGATAATGAAATTTAAGAAACCGGTAAAATCAGGACTCAGCATCATAATCGTAGGATGTGGAAAGGTTGGAAATGCACTTGTAAGACAACTTAGCAAAGAGGGACATGATATTACCATTATAGACAGAAGCCGTGAAAAGGTCATGGAGATAGCAAATCAGTACGATATTATGGGACTTGCGGGAAATGGAGCAAGTTACAGTGTACAGATGGAGGCAGGAATTGAAGCGGCTGATATGCTCATTGCAGTCACGGATTCTGATGAGCTTAACCTTTTGTGCTGCACAGTCGCAAAACATGTAAGCCAGTGTGATACGGTAGCAAGGGTAAGAACACCTGATTATAGTACGGAGGCAAGCTATTTAAGGGAAAAGTTAGGACTTACGATGATAATAAATCCGGAGCTTGAAGCCGCCATAGAAGCGACAAGGATTCTTTGTCTGCCGACAGCACTTGAGGTAAACTCATTTGCACACGGACAGGCTGAACTTATCAAATTGAAAATAACAGAGGGAAGTATGCTCGATGGCATTTCAATACAGGAGTTTGGAAAAAGAGGTATTGCAAATGTACTTATCTGTATGATAGAAAGAGCCGGTGAAGTTTATATCCCATGGGGAGATTTTGTGATGCAGAAAGGTGATATTTTGTCATTTGTGGCTCACAGAAAGACCGTAAAGAGTTTTATGCAGAAATTCGGATTAAAAACTAAACAGGTTAAAAATACGATGATAGTAGGCGGTGGAAAGGCTGCATATTATCTTGCAAACCAGCTTCTTGGTATGGGAATCTCAGTGCAGATAATTGAGCAAAACAAGGCAAGATGCGAGGAACTAAGTATCCTTCTGCCAAAAGCGGTCATAATAAACGCTGACGGTTCAGACGAGGAAGTGCTCTTTGAGGAGGGTATAGAAAATGTTGAATCATTTATACCTCTTACCGGAATAGATGAAGAGAACATAATGCTCACGCTTCATGCAAAGCAGGTTTCAAATGCAAAAGTTATCACTAAGATAACGAGAACAAATTTTAAAAGTGTTATAAACAATCTTGACCTCGGAAGCATAATGTATCCGCAATATATTACATCAGAGGCGATAATAGCTTATGTAAGGGCGAAAAATGCTTCAAAGAGCAATCATATCCAGACACTTTACCAGCTTTGTGATTCAAGAGTAGAAGCTATAGAATTTTCAGTGGAAGAAGCCTCAGCGGTGACAAATAAAGCAATTATGGATCTAAATATAAAAAAAGGAGTGCTTATTTCATTTATAAACAGAAACGGCAGGATAATCATACCGACAGGGCAAGACTTTATACAGGTAAATGACACCGTTATGATAATCACAACGCAGACCGGATTTAATACTATTCTTGATATTTTAGAGTGATTTTTGGTGTATGTTAAGTTTTTTCAGATTTTGAAAAGTATAAATATTTATAAGAATTAAGATTTTTTAATTCGGGGAGATTAAAAAATGAACAGGTCGATTATAAGATATATTTTAGGCAGTGTTTTAAAGGTGGAAGCAGCATTTATGCTGCTTCCGTGCATTGTTGCACTTTGTTACATGGAAAAAGAAGGGTTTGTCTATCTAGGTGTTGGCATTGTCACTTTTTTACTCGGTATGCTTATGACTCACAAAAAGGCAAACAGTTCTGTATTTTATCTTAAAGAGGGCTGCGTGGCTACGGCACTGAGCTGGATATTTATGAGTTTTTTTGGATGCATTCCGTTTATATTGACAGGCGAGATACCATCTCTTATAGATGCACTTTTTGAGACGGTATCAGGTTTTACGACAACGGGAGCAAGCATATTAAGTGATGTTGAGGTACTTTCTCATTGCACGCTTATGTGGCGAAGTTTTACACACTGGCTCGGTGGAATGGGTGTACTTGTATTTCTGCTTGCAATAATACCACTTGGAGGCGGCTCAAGAATAAATCTTATGAGAGCTGAAAGTCCGGGTCCATCTGTTGGCAAACTCGTGCCTAAAGTAAAACATACCGCACAGATATTGTATATAATCTATATTACACTTACGGTTGTTCAGATAATATTCTTATGTATAGGAAAGATGCCTTTATTTGACTCACTTGCGACGGCATTTGGAACAGCAGGAACAGGTGGATTTGGTATCAAAAATGACAGTGCAGCAAGTTATTCGACATATATACAGTGGGTGCTTACAATATTTATGATATTATTTGGCGTAAATTTCAATGCATATTATTATATTTTATATAAACAGTTTAAAAAAGCATTTAAGATGGAGGAAGTAAGATATTATTTCCTTATCATAATAGCGGCAGTAGGAATTATATTCTGTCATATAATAGATACAACAAAGTCCTTTTTTGAGGCACTTACGCAGGCATCATTTCAGGTTGCATCAATTATCACAACAACAGGATTTTCAAGTGTTGATTTCAACAAGTGGTCGCAGACTTGTAAAACTGTTCTCGTATTTCTGATGTTTTGTGGTGCATGTGCCGGAAGTACAGGCGGCGGAATTAAAGTATCCAGATTTATAATACTCATAAAAACAATTATAAAGGACTTAGAGTCATATATACATCCAAAATGTATAAGAAAAATTCAGATTGACAAAAAACCGGTAGAGCACGAGGTCGTTCGCTCAGTAAATGTATTTTTTATAACATTTTTTATATTATTTGCAGCATCGGTATTTGTATTGTCATTTGAAGATAAAGACCTTATAACAAACTTTACGGCGGTAGCGGCAACAATGAATAATATAGGTCCGGGTCTTGCCCTTGTGGGACCGACTTGCAATTTCGGTCATTTTAATGTATTGTCAAAGCTGGTACTTATATTTGATATGCTTGCAGGAAGACTTGAATTATTCCCGCTCCTTATACTTTTCCATCCTGCCATATGGAAGGAAATGTTTAAGATAAAGCATCATGCAAAATGCGTGAGGGACTAACTAAAAAAGAATTTACGGAGGCAGTTATGAAAAAAAAGGATAAAAAAATAACAGCATTGTTTATGACATTTTGTATTATATTAGGTCTTTTGTCCCAGTTTGCACCGGATTGGAGTGTAAAAGCGGCAGAAAGCACCGGAAGCTATAAAGTAATGGCGACATCAGGTTCAAGCGTGTCATCGGGGGAGACAGTTACAACTACGCCATCAACAATATTTACACCAGAGCCGACAGCAACAGTCATTTCAACGGAAGAACCGGCTAATCCTGACAAAACGACTATGCCGTCAACTTCACCGTCTGTTACATATACACCTGCTACAACAAATCCGGTGCCGACAAATCCGGCTCCGACGCTTACACCGAGGACAACACCTGGAGCAGATGTGACGGTGACAAATGCACCAACTACAAAGCCTACGGTCGTAACGACTAAAAAAAGCATAACTGTTGTTGACAAAAAAATTGTTGCACCGGGAAAAGTTAAGATAACAAAGGCAAAAAATGTATCAAAAAAGAAGATAAAGCTTACATGGAAAAAACAGAGTAAAGCACTTGTCTATCAGGTTAAATATTCTATTTATAAAAGCTTTAGAAAACCAAAGACAAAAGCAACAATGAAATGTTTTTACACTTTGTCAGGGCTAAAAAAGAAAAAAACTTATTATATAAAAGTAAGAGGTTATACGCTGAAAAAAGGAAAGCGTTTGTATGGTAAGTGGTCAACGGTTAAGAAGGTTAAAGTAAAAAAGTAAATTTAAAGAGAGGAACAAAAGTTTTAATATTATGAAAGAAATCAGAAAACCTAAATTTATGCAGGCGGCAGCAGTAAAAAGAGGGCATGGAATATTTGCAGAAATCTGTATTGCGATAGCACTATTTATTGTCGGCTCTATGGCAGGCGGTATTATTCAGGTGCCTGCAATGATGGCAAATATGCTTGGAAATAATGAGTATATAGATATGATAACATCAGGTCAGCCTGATATAAACAAGATGATGCAGCTTATATCAAATATGCCTGAGTGGATGACTATAGTAACACTTATTTCAGAATTGTTGATAATAGTAGTAGTATGTCTGTATTGCAGGTTTGTTGAAAAGAGAAAATTAAACACACTCGGTTTTAAGAAAAAAGGTGCAATTTTAAGCTATTTTAAAGGAATGATTTTGTCACTTGTCGTATTTTCGGTGGCATACTTTATCTGTATCTTCACAAGAAGCATTACTTTTGATGGCATAGCACAAAATATCCCGGTAATTTATATCATAGGATATTTTATAGGTTATATGATTCAGGGAATGGCAGAGGAAGTTCTTTGCAGAGGCTATTTATTCGTGTCATTGACAAGGAGATACCATGTGATAAACGCTGCTATATTTAGTGCATTTTTCTTTGCAATGCTTCACGGCATGAACAGTGGTGTTGACGGTCTTGCAATGTTTAATCTTTTCTTATATGGATTGTTTGCGGCACTATTATTTGTAGATTGTGAAAACATATGGATAGTTGGAGCATTCCACAGTGTATGGAATTTTGTTCAGGGCAATCTTTACGGAATAAGTGTCAGCGGAAATAAGATTACAAGTTCTATCTTTACATCGACATCAGCAGAGGGCGGTGCATCTGTTATAAACGGTGGAAGTTTTGGAATGGAGGGCGGTTTTGCGATAACGATAGTGCTTATCATTGCAATATTTATCGTAGGCAAACACCTTGACAGCAAAGGAAAACTTATAGAAAAGAGCGAGCAGCCGAGCCAGAATGAGATTGAATTTGAAGAACTTAGAAAAGAGATGGAGAGACAGATGGGAATGTCCGATGACGATATATTTGGAAATCCAAACGGATATGATAAAAACAGTGATGTAAAAGATATATTCAGCTGTAACGCAGATGGAGAAAACAGTGGCGGCAACGGTGACGGGGCATTTACAGGGACGGGGGATTCTTATCAGAAAGCATCCGGTACGCAGAATGTAAATATTGCCAATGGCGACATAAATAATAACAATGTGGCAGGGCAGGAAAGTAACAATGCGGATGTAAATAAAAACGCACAGAAAGAACCTGAAAAAACAGGCTTTGACAGTAATTATTTTGGGTCATAAGGTATTTTGTTTTAAGAAATATAAGTTAGGAAATATAAGAAGTGCGTGAAAATATGCTGATTAGTGATTTTAGTTGGGGGCAAAATAACTTTCCTCCCAATATTGTTCTATAGAGGTAAAAAAAGATAGATGTAAAATTATGAAAAGAGGTATATTATGCATCCAAATGACAATAGTGCTACGATTTATTTGCAGGCAGATGATTTAATAAGATTAATAAAAGAGCATGGAAACGAAGTGGAATTGACTGAACTGTAAGTTCAGATGAGAACTAAAAGTTGAATGTTTTTTGAATAAAAGAGAAAAATATTGAAGAAAGTCACAAAAACAGCAAATATAACTTTGAAGAAAGTCACAAAAACAGCGAATATAACTTTGAAGAAAGCCACAAAAACAGCAAATATAATTTTGAAGAAAGTCACAAATATGATAAAGATAATCTTGAAGAAAGTCACAAATATGATGTATAATATCTTGAAGAAAAGTATATAACATATAATATGATGTAAGTGTCAAAAGTCCAAAATACGATTGTGCACATGCAAACAAATATTTTAGATTTATTGACACACCTATATTATGGAGGCAGATATGTATTTTAAAAGAAAAGCATATAATAAACTATTAGACTGGAAGAAACTTTATTCAGATAAATATGCGGTATTATTGGAGGGGGCAAGGCGAGTCGGCAAATCGACGATTTCTGAAAGTTTTGCAAAAAATGAATATAAATCATATATATTGATAGATTTTTCAAAGGTGACAGATAATATATTAGACTGTTTTGAGGATATAGGAAATTTAAATATATTTTTTTTGAGACTGCAGGCTGAAACAGGAATAACATTGTATGAACATGATTCTCTTATTATTTTTGATGAAGTACAGCTTTTTCCAAAGGCAAGGCAGGCGATAAAACATCTTGTGTCTGATGGCAGATACAGTTATTTGGAAACAGGTTCTTTGATTTCAATCAGGAAAAATGTAAAAGATATTTTAATCCCATCTGAGGAAATGAAGATACAGGTTTATCCTATGGATTATGAAGAATTTTGTAATGCTGCGGGTAGCAGTTATGAACTTTTGCAACAGATTTTTGATTGTGGTACGGCTATCGGACAGGCAACTAACCGTAAATTAATGAGAGATTTGAGGATATATATGGCAGTGGGGGGGATGCCGCAGGCGGTAGAAGCATATATAAATGGGAAAAACTTTTCAGAAATTGATATGGTTAAAAGACAGATAATTTCTCTTTATGAGGAAGATTTTAAAAAAATTGATTCATCAGGGAGAATATCGGCACTGTACCATTCCATTCCGGCACAGCTTTCAAAAGATGTAAGAAAATATCGGATTACAACAGCAATCGGAAAGAAAAATAATATAAAAATGGAAGAATTATTGTACGAATTGATAGATTCAAAAACAGTTTTACCGTGTTATAACTCAACAGACCCAAGAGTAAGTCTGACGGATACAAAAGATTTTGACAGTTACAAATTATATCTTTCTGATACCGGATTGTTTGTCACTTTGATGTTTATTGACCGCCCGGTAACGGAAAATGATATATATGCAAAAATGCTTTCAGATAAATTACCTGCAAATCTAGGGTATCTCTATGAGAATCTTATCGCTCAGATGATTGCTGCATCGGGAAGGGAATTGTATTATCATACTTGGGAAAAAAATGGCAGTACACATTATTATGAGGTGGACTTTCTGACTTCTGAGGGAAGTAAATTAAATGCATTTGAAATTAAGTCATCCGGTGCAGGAAAACATGAGTCGATAAAGGAGTTTTGTAGGAAATTTTCTCAAAATGTTAATAAGGCATATTTAATATCGCAGAAAGATGTGGGTATGGAAGATAATTTAATGTTTAAACCATTTTATTTAATGCCTTTTTTGATAAAATAAAATATTTTTTGAAGAAAATGGAGTTGTTAAGAAAATGGCACATAAGGCATTTTTGGCAGTTGCGTAAATTGGTGCTGAACAAGAGCAGGGAAGAAAATATTTTTCCTATATCTGCAAATAAATTTAAACAATAATACAATTCTTAAAATTATTAAACAAAAATCACCCCTGCCGCTCAATCATGAGAAGCAGGGGTGTTAAAATGCCATTGATACTTGTATTCATTTGTCTTTTATTTTACTGTTACTTTGCACACGATTTTCTTTTTACCTGAAATTACCGTAATGTTGACTTTTCCTTTTCTTTTGGCTTTGATTTTTCCGGTTTTGCTGACAGTGACAATCTTTTTATTTGAAGTTTTGTAAATAATCTTATCCCGACTGTTTATCGGTGTTAGAGTAACTTTCAATCTAAAAGTTTTACCCTTTTTCAAAGTCAGTTTAGTGCGGTTTAGTTTTATCTTTTTCGTGGTCTTTGTCTTTTGGCTTGTCTGTGTATTTGTGTTTTGATTTGAATTTTTATCTGAAGTATTTGTATTCTGTTTATCAGAAGTTGTCTTAGCTATTCTAACAGACTCTACTTTTCCACAAACAGTGCAAGTTCTGGATTTCAGTCCGTCTTTTGTGGCTGTTGGTTTTTTTACAACCTTGTATTCTCCATAACTGTGTCCTGTTGCCTTGACTGTTTCAGTTTTAGTATTGCCACATATGGTGCAGGTATATGTCTTTGTACCTCTCTTTGTGCAGGTAGGTTTTGTTGTAATCTTTCCATCGTCATAGCTATGAGTTTCAGTTTTAGCAATCGATTTACCGGAAGAAATTTTCTTTCCACAATCGGTACAATAAGTATCACCGGTATAACCTTTTTCCTTACAGGTAGCATCCTTTTTGTTACGGATTTCAGTATGCTGATGTCCTGTTGCCTTGACTGTTTCGGTTTTAGTATTGCCACAGACAGTGCAGGTAAAAGTTTTTGTGCCTTTCTTTGTGCAGGTCGGTGCTGTTGTGATTTTTCCATCATCATAGCTGTGATTGTTTGTTTTGGCAGTCGTCTGACCTGATGAAATTTTCTTACCGCAATCGGTACAATAAGTATCACCGGTATAACCCTCATCTTTACAGGTAGCGTCCTTTTTATTACGGATTTCAGTATGCAGATGTTTTGTTGTTTTTTTGACTGTTTCAGTTTTAGTATTGCCACAGATAGTGCAGGTAAAAGTTTTTACACCCGTATCTTTACAGGTCGGGCTTGTTGTAATCTCACCTGTATTCCAGTTGTGATTGTCTGTTTTGACAATCGTCTTACCTGATGAGATTTTCTTACCGCAATCGGTGCAATAAGTATCACCGGTATAGCCTTCATCCTTACAGGTAGCGTCCTTTTTATCACGGATTTCGCTGTGAAGATGCTTGTCTGCTGCCTTGCTTATCGTTTCGGTTTTAGTATCGCCACAGATGGTACAGGTAAAAGTTTTTACGCCTTCTTTTATACAGGTCGGTTCTGTTGTGATTTCACCATCATTCCAATGATTATCACATTCATGTACAGTTATTGTTGGCATATCTGTTATTGTCAATCCGTACAACGATGCCGTTAATGTTGTGTTACCCTCTTTGACACCTGAAATTTTCCCATCACTATAAGTGGCAATCGAAGAATCAGTGACAGAAATGTCCGGTATATCTGCCACAAATGCCTTACCTCCCAGATAATTAATCATAGTTTTTATATTTGGTGTTATTGTTTCTCCGGTTTTAAGAATATATGAATCTTTATCAAAACATAGTTCAATATTTTTAATCTTGCTCTTAATTAATGAAATAGCCGTAATCTGCTCGTTGTCAATTGCTGATGTTTTAGTTGTATTGACAGAAGGTCTGTATGCAAATTCTTCCACCCAGTAGTCACAGCCATCGTATTTTACATGGCCAATTCCAACGCAGTTAAACTTAGGATTTAACATATTTCTGCGGTGTCCTTGTCCGTTATATTTTTCACCATCTTCACGCCATGCTGTATTTACTGCTTGTGCTGAGTGATAGCCTATTGCAATATTCTCTCCTACAGATTGCCAATCAGTGATATTTTCTTCTTTATAAATGCTAGAAGAGTCTTCACCATTTGGTCTGGTATGATCATACCGTATTACAAGTTCCGCTGCACGCTTCATTGCAAGTTTCTCCAAATCATAATCATAAGTAAGAGCATCTCCAAAATATGCGTCTTTTTTTGTATTGGTTTCATTCCAGCACCAGGCATCATAATCACTCGTTCTCATCTCATTTATCATGTCAAGGATTGTCCTGGCTTCCGTCTGGCCATATTGTACTGAGATGTTGACCGGGATGATTTCTTCTGCTGCATTTGATTTATTTGAAATTGTCACAAAAAAGCTTATGCACAAGAAAAATAAAAGTAACTTTGATAGATGTTTTTTCATAGATTTCACCTGTCCTTTCTATAACTATTTATGGTGGCAGCACTTAAAATGATAAATGTCAAAAAATGTATTATTTAAATGAATTATACAAAAAGTGTGTTGTGAAATCAATAGATGTGTAAATATAAATTTACGCATCCCTGATGGTATTTCTTACCCCAGAATCTCCCTCATCCTCACACTATAATCATGCCTGTTTTGCACCGTTTCAAGACCATGTCTTGCAATAGCTGTCCGTTTATCTTCATGTTTCAGATAATAGTCCGTTTTTTCGAGAAGGTCATCTATGCCGTCGTAAACTTCAAGGTCTTTTCCAATCGTGAAACAGTCTTTTAAATCCTCTCTCCAGTCAGTAATGAGAAAGCCACCCGCTCCGAGTATATCAAATACTCTTAAAGGTATTCCGGTCTCGATATTTGGTGCTGTCATATTTATGTTTATCTTAGAGTGCGCAAAAACAAGTGGTGCTTCTAAAAAATAATCTGCGGCTTTATGTGTTATGAGCATGGGAAACAGGGCAGAAGAGTCACTTGTCGTGAAAAGATGGACATTCTTAGGATATTTCATGGCAAGTCTGTTAAGTGTCATTGTACGCATTTTAGCGGCTGTTTTGTGTGAGAGTACACTTGTTGCAAAGTGAAATTTTAAATCCGCATTTGACTGTGTACTCCTTTTTATATCTGTATATTCGGACAGCATATCAATGATTTCAGGTGTGAGCATATTTTTTAAGAGATTACCTCCGCTCACATTTAACTGTGCTTCGATAGCGGCATCCATATAGCCGCAGAGGTAGTCGGGGAGTGTGTGCTCCATTTCGTCATAGCGGTTTTTGTCATAAAGATTTCCCACAAATGAAATATCGTACTTATATTTTGAAAATAAATTGTTTTTATAGCTTTTTGTGTATTCAGATTTTGCAGTTGTATAATTTTCTGTTTGTTTTAAATTTATATTTTTTATAGAAATATTTTTGTATGCAGTCTGCTCAGGCAAGTTTGACTTTATAAAGTCATTGTCTGTTAAATCTGATAAATTATGACTGTTTTCAATAAGTGCCTGTACACGTTTTGTATTAGTACATAGTGGCAGGTAATGAACGGTATCTGTTCCATTATTGTTAAAATGTTTTGCTTCACTACTGTCAAATGTATATATACAGTTGGTTTGGTAATTTACTGACGGATGCTGCATATTTAAAAGAGGAGAGTCGACATTGTAACATATATAACGGATGTTTTGTCTGTGGCAGACCTCGGCTATATATGAAAAATAATTTACTGAAAAAACAGCATCGTATTTTGTTAGTTTCTCTGATGTTTTTTCAGAGAGTGGTAAAGGTGATAAATTATTTTTGGGTGAATTGACAGCAGGGAAATTATTTTGAAAATTGCTATTTATGCCAGAAATTTTAGCTTCAAGTGTTTTGGAAAAAAAAGCAATATCTTCATCTCTCATTTTTATAGCAGAAAAATCAAGGACATCACAAAGATGTCCCTCATTTTTCAAAGTATCCAGTATATCGGGATATACGAAAATATCCCATCTGCATATAAGTATATTCATTTTAAAACCTCCACTCCGCAGATGTAAGCATCTGCAGATATAGATTTTTACTGTTGTAAATAACAAGCAAGCCTATAATTTCCAGGCTGTTTCTTCATTGCTTTCTGTCTACAGGTTTTCTATTTGCAGATTTTTTCCAGCTGTTGAGAGCATAAGTTTAATTCTGTTAAGCTGGTTTACCTCACTTGCCCCCGGATCGTAGTCTACTGCCACAATGTTTGAATCAGGGTACTGGTGACGGAGTTCTTTTATTACACCTTTACCCACGACATGGTTAGGCAGACAGCCAAACGGCTGTGTGCAGACGATGTTTGGAACACCTGATTTTATAAGTTCTATCATCTCACCCGTAAGGAACCATCCCTCACCTGTCTGATTACCACATGATACGATAGGTGAAGCGTATTCTGCAAGTTTCTGAATCGGAACGGTAGGGTGGAAGCGTTTGCTTGCGGCAAGTGCGTCATTTGCACATTTACGGTATCTCTCGATAAACCATATAAGGAAATTGTTTATCTTTGCACTTGATTTTTTCTTGCCGAGGTATTCAGCCTTAAAGTTTGCGTTGTATAAGCTATACATAAAGAAGTCAATAAGATCCGGGCATACGGCTTCTGCACCTTCTTCTTCGAGAAGCTCAACTATAAAGTTGTTTGCAAGCGGCATGAATTTAACAAGTATCTCACCTACAATACCTACTTTTGGCTTCTTTATGTCAACAAGTTCAAGTTCATCAAATTCCTTAACGATATTCTGGATGTTTTTCTTAAATTGCTTCTTATTTGCCTTTTTAACTGACTCGATAGCAATCTTTTTCCATTTTTCATGGAGTGCATTTGCAGAGCCTTTTACTTTTTCGTAAGGTCTTGTCTTGTAGAGCACACGCATGAACACATCACCGTATATAAGTGCCTGGAGTGCCTTGTTTGCCATTTCGAGATTTACCTTTAAGCCTGGATTTTTCTCAATTCCGGCACTCATTGAGATGACAGGGATATAACCCATTCCAGCTTTTTCGAGTGCACGTCTGATAAATCCTATATAGTTTGTTGCACGGCAGCCGCCACCTGTCTGCGTGATGATAAGGGCAACTTTGTGGAGGTCGTATTTTCCTGACAAAAGTGCCTGCATAAACTGTCCTACAACGATAAGTGACGGATAGCACGCATCATTGTTTACATATTTAAGACCGTAATCTATACATTTGCTGTCTGCCTTTAATACCTCTACCTTGTAACCGCAGGAAGCAAGTGCAGATTCGAGTATCTCAAAGTGGATAGGAGACATATCAGGTACGAGTATCGTGTAGTCTTTTCTCATCTGTTCCGTGAATATAACTCTGTGGTGTGCAGTGTCAACACGCTTAGCCTCGATTTTTTTGCGTTCCCTGTCTTTTACGGCGGCGAGGAGTGAACGGATACGGATTCTTGCCGCACCTAAGTTGTTTACTTCATCTATCTTTAATACAGTGTATATCTTATTTTGTTTTGTGAGAATGTCGTTCACCTGGTCTGTTGTAACGGCATCAAGACCGCAGCCAAATGAGTTTAACTGTATAAGGTCAAGATTGTCATTTTTGGCAACAAATGAAGCTGCCTTATACAGTCTTGAATGATACATCCACTGATCCATTACGATAGTAGGACGGTCAACATCGGAAAGTTCTGAAATGCTGTCCTCTGTGAGAACTGCAACACCGTATGATGTGATAAGGTCAGGAATACCATGGTTTATCTCAGGGTCGCTGTGGTATGGGCGGCCTGCGAGCACGATGCCGTGTCTGCCTGTTTCTTTGAGATATTGAAGTACCTCTTTTCCCTTTTTGGTCATATCTTCACGAACAGCCTGCATTTCAAGCCAGCCCTCGTGTGCTGCTGCTTTTATCTCAGCGGCAGGGATACCGTTTTCTTTACGGAAGAAATCCACAAGACGCTTTGTAAGTATTTCCTCACTCTCAAGAGAGATAAACGGATTCTGGTATTTTATCTTATCATCACGCAATTCTTCAATATTGTTTTTTATATTTTCACCGTAGGATGTGACGATAGGGCAGTTGTAGTGGTTTCCTGCGTCAGGCACTTCGACACGCTCATAAGGAATACAAGGGTAGAATATGTATTCAAGTCCCTGTCTTATAAGCCATGTAACATGACCGTGTGCGAGTTTTGCAGGATAACATTCCGACTCACTTGGAATCGATTCGATACCGAGTTCATAAATCTTTCTGCTTGATACAGGAGAAAGTTTTACACTGTAACCGAGTTTTGTGAAGAATGTGAACCAGAATGGATAATTTTCGTACATATTTAATACGCGTGGGATTCCGACAACTCCTCTGGGGGCATCAGCCTTTTTAAGTGGTTTGTAATGTCTGAATACACGCTCATTTTTATATTCAAAAAGATTTGGAATCTGTTCTTTGTTCTTTTCAAGTCCGAGTCCTTTCTCACAGCGGTTTCCTGAAATAAACTTGCGGTCACCCGTAAATTCATTTACCGTGAGCAGACAATGGTTTATACATCCCTGACATCTCGTCATTGATGTTTTAAAACGAAGCTCATTTATTTCCTTAAATGAAAGCATTGTGCTTTTCTGTCCCGTATATCTGTCTTTTGCAATAAGTGCAGCACCGAAAGCACCCATGATACCTGCTATGTCAGGTCTTATCGCTTCACAGCCTGATATACGCTCAAAACTTCTGAGTACAGCATCATTGTAGAAAGTACCGCCCTGAACGACTACCTGCTTTCCGAGGTCTTTAGGGTCTGTAAGTTTGATAACTTTAAGCAGTGCATTTTTGATAACAGAGTATGCAAGTCCGGCTGAAATGTCGGCAACACTTGCTCCCTCTTTCTGCGCCTGCTTGACTTTTGAGTTCATAAATACCGTGCATCTTGAACCGAGGTCGATAGGATTTTCGGCAAATAAAGCTATCTTTGCAAAGTCAGCTACCTCATAGTTGAGTGATTTTGCAAAAGTTTCGATAAATGAACCACAACCCGATGAGCAGGCTTCATTTAACTGGACTTTGTCGACCGAGTTATTTTTTATCTTGATACATTTCATATCCTGACCGCCTATATCAAGAATACAGTCTACATTAGGGTCAAAGAATGCGGCAGCAGTATAATGTGCGACAGTTTCTACTTCGCCCTCGTCAAGAAGAAGTGCTGATTTAAGAAGTGCCTCACCATAACCGGTTGAGCATGAGCGTACTATTCTTGCACCCTCAGGCATTTTTGAGTATATATCTTTCATTGCTTTTAATGCAGTCTTTAACGGACTTCCGTTGTTGCTGCTATAGAATGAGTATAATAATGAACCGTCGTCACCGATAACTGCAACTTTTGTTGTAGTTGAACCGGCATCTATACCTAAGAAAAGGTCACCTTTATATGATGAAAAATCACCTTTTCTCACATTGTGTTTGTTATGTCTTTCAGTGAAATCTTCGTATTCTTTTTCAGAAGCAAACAAAGGCTCCATTCTTGTTACTTCAAATTCAAGTTCTATTTTATGTGAAAGTTTTTCTTTTAACTCTCCGAGAGAGGACTGCAAATCTGCATGGGCATTCATTGCAGCACCGGATGCGGCGAAGAGATGTGAGTGCTCAGGTGCGATTATGGCATCTCCCTCAAGTCCGAGCGTTCTTATAAATGCCTGTTTAAGCTCAGTAAGGAAATGAAGTGGACCACCAAGGAAAGCAACATTTCCTTTTATAGGTTTACCACAGGCAAGTCCGCTTATAGTCTGGTTTACGACAGCCTGAAAGATGGATGCGGAAAGGTCTTCCTTAGTTGCACCTTCATTTATAAGAGGCTGAATATCTGTTTTTGCAAATACACCGCATCTTGCGGCGATAGGATATATAGCCTTATAATTTTTAGCGTATTCATTAAGACCTGCGGCGTCAGTCTTTAAAAGAGTAGCCATTTGGTCGATAAATGAACCTGTACCGCCTGCACATATGCCGTTCATACGTTGGTCGATACCGCCGGTAAAATAGATTATCTTTGCATCCTCGCCACCAAGCTCTATTGCAACATCAGTTCTTGGTGCATAGTCTTTTAAAGATGTAGCGACGGCTACTACTTCCTGCACAAAAGGAATTTCCATATGCTTAGACAGAGTAAGTCCGCCTGAACCGGTTATCATAGGTGAGACAGGTATATCTCCAAATTCCTCATATGCTTCATCTATGATTTTAGCCAAAGTTTCCTGAATGTTGGCATAATGTCTCTGATAATCTGAAAAGATTATCTCGCCGTCTTTGTTCAATATAGCAATCTTAACAGTAGTTGAACCAATATCAATACCAAGTGTGTTAAAATCTAATTTCATCGTGTACCTCTTTCTATATCATAGCCAAAAGTCGCCATATTCTGCTATTATATGACAAACTATTTCTTATTTCAAGTGGCAGTGTCTGACAGCCGTCTTAAATTTTTTGTGTCAAAATTAAATCCTTATGAATATAATATAAAGAAAGTTTGAAATATGAAATATGATATTTGTATTAAATATGAAGAAGCCGGTCGTTTTATGACGCATATTTATTATATTTATTATATCGCAGAGGTTTTCTATGAATTATGATACTTGTGATGGAATGACATACACCATAAAGCAGGGGGATACATTATATGGAATAAGCAGAAAATATGATGTGCCGCTTGCAATGATACTCCATGCGAACCCTTATGCAGATGTTTACAGACTTAATGTGGGGGATACAATATGCATACCGATGAAGAAAAAATGCTGCAAAAAGCCGTGCAGCAGTGGAAACAGAGGTATGTCAGAGGACAATGACAGCAGCATGAATAACGGTATGGGCGTGGAAAATAACATAACAGGAAATCTTAATGTATCAGATGGTATGATAGAAACGAGACGAAACAAAGAAATGCCAGACAATATGGCAGGAACAAGACAGAGCACAGGAATGTCAGACAATATGACAGGAACAAGACAGAGCACAGTAATGTCAGACAATATGGCAGGAACAAGACAGAGCACAGTAATGTCAGACAATATGACAGGAACAAGACAGAGCACAGAAATGCCAGAAAATATGGCAGAAAACAGGCGAAATATTGGAATGTCAGATAATATGGATATGTCAGAGAGTATGGATCTTCCGGATAAGGTTTTGGGAGCAAGGACGGATGTAAGGTCTGACAGAATGTCCGAAAATAAGGTTTCAGATGATGATAAATGGGTTAAATATGTTGCACAGCCGGGAGATACACTGTTTGATGTGTTTAATAAATCTGAATGTGACTTGAATGAATTTTTAAATAAGAATGGTTTAAAAGGCATCTATATCCTGCCGGGACTTGTGTATTTTGTGAAAGAAAAATAATGAATAAAAATCAAAAATAATAAATATATTTATAAAGCAGGGGATTTTGCTGTTTACAACGAAGATGTGGATGGCAATATATGTTGTTTCCTCTGCTTTATTGATAGAAAGAATAGTTTGACAAAGGCATAAACGATAACTATAATCAAAGCATGATGTTTACTAATATATTGCAAAGTTTATGTTTTTTGCAATAGGCATCTGAATATACATTTTGAAAGGATATTTTGATTTTATGAACAATTTTCTTAATAAACTTGAAAGAAAGTTTGGAAGATATGCGATACCTGATCTTATCAGATATGTTATAGTGCTGTATTGTGCGGGAGCAGTCATCGGCATGATAAATCCCCGGATATATTATAATTATCTCTGTCTTGATATGTCAGCAGTGTTTAGAGGACAGATATGGAGACTGTTTACATTTCTTATTGAGCCTTACGGTTTTTCAAGTGGAATGGGAATGTTACTCAGTATTTTGTTTTTTGTGATACAGGTTCAGTTGTTCTTTTTGTTTGGACGATCTTTAGAGCAGGCATGGGGAACATTCAGATTTAATATGTATTTCTTAAGCGGCTATCTGTTTAATATAATAGCTGCACTTATATTGTATATATCACCGCTGCACAGTGCGATTTATTATTCGGGATTTCAGTATATCTACTGGTCGATGTTTTTTGCTTTTGCGGCATTAAATCCGGATATGCAGTTTTTGCTGTACTTTGTCATACCGATAAAGGTAAAGTGGCTTGCACTTCTTGACGCAGCATATATGCTCTATCAGGTAGTCCAGAGTTTTTATTATGGAATCATATATTTCAGGGCAGGACAAAGCACAGGAGGCGGTGCTTACATCTCAATGGGGATTGCGATAATAGTCGCTATGGCAAACTTTCTCATATTCTTTTTTAGCACAAGAAATTATAGGAGAGTTTCGCCTAAGGATATACACAGACGAAGAAGTTTCAAGAAAAAAGCGAGTGCACCGAAAGCAGGACCAAGACATCGCTGTGCAGTTTGTGGAAGAACAGAGCTTGATGATGAAAATCTTGATTTCAGATTTTGCTCAAAATGTGACGGCAATTATGAATATTGTTCAGATCATTTATTTACACATCAGCATGTAAAAAAATTTATGTAAGGAGAAGAAAAAATGGCAGCTATTAATTTTGTTGCGATAGCCGGACTGATTGCAATGCTTTTATGCTACAAGCCGGTATGCAGCTTTATCAGAGGAAAGGAAGCCGCATATGGCGGGAAAAATGGCTCAGGTAAAAAGGAGTCTGCTGTGTCATATGGTGCGGCTGATGCAAAAACAGGATTTATGATATTTATATTTCTGTTTGCAGTTGCATTGCTCATAAGACTTATAGCAGCGGCAATATATAAGGGAAATGAGACTGATATGAACTGTTTCCTGCTCTGGTCACAGAGTGTGTTTACAGACGGATTAAAGAAATTTTATTTGTCGGATTCATTCCATGATTATCCACCTGGATATATGTATATACTTTATGTTGTTGGAGCAATAAGGGCATTGTTTTCATGGGCATGGGATAGCACGGCAAGCATTGTTCTCACAAAAATGCCTGCCATAATCGCAGATATGGTAACGGGCTGGCTTATATATAAGATAGCTTGCAAACGAATGAGAGAGACAGGTGCAGCTCTTGTATCTGCACTGTATCTTTTGTGTCCTATGATTATTCTCGACAGTGCGGTATGGGGACAGACTGATTCTGTATTTACCGTGTTTATGCTTCTTATGTGTTATCTTATTAGTGAGAAAAAACTTATACCGTCATATTTTGTATTTGCGATAGGAATACTTATAAAACCGCAGTCATTGTTTTTCACTCCGGTTCTTATATGCGGTATCATAGACCAGGTATTTCTTGAAGATTTTAACTGGAAAAAGTTTTTCAAAAATCTTGGTCTTGGAGTAGCAGCGATACTGATGATAGGTGTACTTATGATACCGTTCGGATTTTCAGAGGCACTTAAGCAGTACACGGGAACGCTTGGTTCTTACGAATATGCTTCTATAAATGCATACAATTTTTGGAATATGCTCGGACTTAACTGGTCAAGCCAGTATGACAAGCTGCTTGGTATCCAGTATAAGACATGGGGAACTATAGCCATAATACTTACGGTCATAGTTGCACTTATCATAAGTTACAGATGCAAAAAAAATTCAGGAAAATATTATTATATCGGTGGATTTGTCGTAACGGTTGTGTTCGCATTTGCGGTCCGTATGCACGAGAGGTATCTTTTCCCTGCCATGGTAATGTTTATCGCAGCTTTTGCTGTAAGGCTCAGAAAAGAGATTTATATACTTTATTCGCTTATATGTGCAGTGGTATTTTACAATGCGGCATATGTATTGTTTATATATGATGTTAATAACTTTGACCCTAAAGCACCGATACCTATTGCAATCTCGATAGGTCTGCTTCTTACAGTTGCGTATATGGTCTATGTGACTGCAAAGACATATTTTGCACCTGCTAATGAGGGACAGGAGATTAAGGCTGTATCAGAACAGCTTGAAAAAGAAAGAGAAGAGAAAAAGACAGACAAAGCAAAACAGAGTCCTATCAAAAAATCGGGAATACTTGCAAAAATGACAAAAAGAGATTTTATCGCACTGGGAGTGATAACTCTTGTCTATGCAGTCATAGCATTTGCAAGGCTCGGTGAGATGAACGCACCGCAGACACCGTATTCAGTTGTAAAAGAGGGCACGGTGACTCTCGATATGGGACAGGATGTGACTGTCGCAAAACTATGGGATTTTCTTGGATACCAGAATAATCCTACATACTATATCGAATATACAAGTGACCCGAACGGAGCATGGACAACACTGTGCGGTGAGGGCTCAGAGTGGGATGCAGGTTCAGTATTTAAGTGGAATGAAAAGGATATAAATGTAACGGCGAGATATTTCAGGATAAGTCCGTCGGCAAACAACGGTGAGGACAGTATTATGGAGCTTGTACTCACGGATGCTGATGGAAATAAACTTACACCTGTAAATTCAGGTCAGTATGCCGCGCTGTTTGATGAACAGGATTTATTTGAGGGCAGAGCGACAAATCTTAACGGAACATATTTCGACGAGATCTATCATGCGAGAACGGCATACGAGATGATACATCATCTGTATTGTTATGAGAATACACATCCGCCACTCGGCAAGGTCATAATGGCTGTTGGTGTACTTATATTTGGTATGTGTCCGTTCGGCTGGAGATTTATGGGAACACTGTTTGGTGTGCTCATGCTTCCGGTAATCTACAACTTTGCAAAGAAGTTTTTTAATGAGACATGGATATGTATAGTAACGACATTGTTATTTGCGTTTGACTTTATGCACTTCGTCCAGACACGAATCGCAACAATAGATGTGTTCGTAACATTGTTTATAATGTTGTCATATTATTTTATGTATTGCTACACGAAATTAAGCTTCTACGATACACCGCTTAAAAAGACATTTATACCGCTTGGTCTTTGCGGTATAGCAATGGGACTTGGCTGGGCAAGTAAATGGACGGGAATTTATTCGTCAGCAGGGCTTTGTGTGATATTCTTTGTGCAGATGTTCAAGAGATTCAGGGAATATCAGTATGCAAACAAGAATATAAAGGGCAGTTCAGATGGAATAGAACATAAATATATAGCCGACAATTTTTATAAATTGTTTATGAAAACGATAGGGTTCTGCTGTATATTCTTTGTAGTGATTCCTGTTATAATATATGTGTTATCGTATATACCATTCAGTGACGGAACGGACAGGGGATTTATAACAAAGGTTATCGAGGCACAGAAAACGATGTTTAATTATCACAGTGCCTTAAAGGATTCACATCCGTATTCATCAAGATGGTATCAGTGGCCTATTATGTATAGACCGATGTGGTATTATTCGGGAGTGACAGCAAACGATCTTAGAGAGGGGATAAGTGCATTTGGAAATCCACTTGTATGGTGGGCAGGAATACCTGCGTTTATTTATATGCTCTATCTTATATATAAAGACAGGGATAAAAAGGCGGCATTTCTTACACTGGGATATATGTCACAGTATGCACCGTGGCTCTTAGTCACAAGAACTGTATTTATATATCATTATTTTCCAAGTGTTCCGTTTATCACGGTAATGCTCGGTTACAGTTTTTATAATATAGTCCGGTACAAGCCTAAGATGAAGAAATTCGTGTATGTATATGTGGCGGTGGCGATAGGACTTTTTGCACTGTTCTATCCGGTATTGTCGGGTTATCCGATAACGGTGGATTATGCAAATAAATTCCTTAAGTGGTTCAGTACATGGGTCCTTGTTCAGACATGGTAAAGAACCATAAGTTGTCTGCATAAAGTTGAGATGCACAGACACAGTTTTTACGGTAACCGCAGATTTCAGATTTGCGGTGCCACTTAGAAATGAGTATTGTTACGGAAATGGAGATTAGAATGAGTAAGTCGATAAAACAGTGCGTAAAAGCATTGGATGAAAATAAAGATGTTAGAAATATGCTTCCTGACTATGTGGATAAATGTATGCATATGAACAATGAGGATGCAGGTTTAAAACTTATGATGCATTACTATATGTATTATGAGATGATAACGGAGGGGATAAATCCGTATATAGAGTCTGCAAAAGACACAACAGATGCAGTCAATGAGATAATATATGAAATATATGAAAGTGGCATAACGGATGAAAAAAGGTCAGGACTTTCAGAAAGGCTTTTAAAACTAAGACAGATTGTTATGGACAAAATGCAGGTGCTCACTGCATATGTTGACTGCTTTGTTGTGTATGAGTACATATTGAACAGGATTCAGTACAGATTTGAGGAGATGAAGAAACTTCCCGATGATACTGAATTTGCACAGGATGTTGTAAAGTTTATTTTTGGCTCAAAAGATAATGTTGCCATAAATGACAGCATACATGAGATAATAGGGCAGCTTCCGATGCGTATGACGAGGTCGAGATATATAGATATAATAAGAAATGCAATATCTGTATATGACGGAAGCGATATGAGTTCGCTTGAAAGTTTCATATATATGTTCAGAACAAATGCTATGCTCTACAAAAATGGTGATATGGATAATTATTTTACGGAGTTTGTTCCGGTGCTTGATGAACTTTCAAAGCTTGATTACGAAAATATCACAAAAGAAATGTATGATATTTATGCCGAAAAGATAACAAACAATGCTGTAAAGCTCAACGATATTTCAGATTTGTATATGCAGCTTGGACAGATAATAAATGAGCTTTATATCATTACTGTATCGTCAAAATATGTTGAAAAAACAGAGAAAAACACTCCACAGCAGGTTGTTATAAGGGGGATAAATTCATTGTTTAGGGAAAAACAGAGTGATGTCTGGAATCTGTCTAAAGAAGATTTATCTGATGAGGAGGCAAAACTTTACTGGCTTGGAGAGTTTTTCCCACAGATAGAGGGAATACAGGAACAGCTTTTTGAGGGAATGAACATGGCAGGTGCGATACTTGAGGAGACTATGGACGCCCAGAAAGATGTTATTAAGGAGCTTTCACTGACCGATGAATTTAACTATTTAAAACAGTTGTCACAGCTTGGCTCAAACAGTATTTTTGCCGAGATAAACGGAGCTGCAGATGACAGTAAAGTGACGGCAGATGATGTTTTGAAAATATCAGATGAACTTACGGTCGAGATAAAGGAGCACTTAAAGAAAAGCAGCCGTATGGTAAGGCGTGCAATTATGGCAAATACGATAGACAAGCTTCCGGTATTTTTTAATAGTCCGCAGGAGGTAGCAGAGTATGTCACAATGTCGCTTGAACAGTGTGACGATGAGGCGGAGAAATATGCGTCAAAACAGCTTATTATGGAAATGATGTTCTAATTTATTGCCCGGGAAGGATTTTAGATATGATAAAAAGACAGAAAAACAAAAATTCTTCAGTGATATGGAACAAAAAGATATATATGGATGAAAAAGTGCACAGAGAGCCGATAAAGTACAGACGACGGATAGAAAGAGGAAAACTTATACCTGAATGTTTTTGTATATCACTTCCGACAAATAATGAAAATGCACTTGACATATATTCATCAAGGGAATTCTGGTTCAAATACCAGGCTGAAATTGGGATAGAAATAGTAGGTCTTGCAGCCGATTATAACGGGGCGGTAGGATTGGTTGAAAGAATAGTATCTGACATAATAAGTGAAAAAGGGGAGTTTAATTCAAAAACAGTATCCGAATATTTTAGATAAAGGGGGAAAGAGCAATGTTTTTTACGATATTGGCGATAATAGGAAAAATATTACTGACGATATTAAAAATATTGCTCTTTCTTTTATTGCTTGTTTTACTTGTCACAGGGCTTGTCCTATTCGTTCCGGTCAGATATGATTTTAGCGGCAGTTATCATGGAGATGATATAAGGGCAGATGGTGAAGTTTCGTGGCTTATTCATTTCATCTCATTGAGATTTTGGTATAGGGACGGTAAAACACCGTATATACTAAGGATAGCAGGGATAAAGATACTGCCGGGAAAAATAAAAGAGAAACAGGAGCGGAAAGGTAAACAAAAAGCGGGGGCAAAACATAAAAATAAAAAGACTGCTCGAAAGAGTAATAAGACTACCGCAGAAAATGAAAGCAAAGATAGTGTTGTAAAGGGTGGTAAAGATTTTTTTAGAAAAAATGATGCGGACAGAGCAGATGCAGGAGAGGAAAAGCTGGAAGATGTGCAGAAAGTTGACTTGAAAAAAGACATAGAAGATAAAACATATCCTTTGAAAACAGCAGAGAGAGAACCTGATATTGAGATAAACGAAAATAAGGAAAATATAAAACCGGATATTGAACTGGGCGAAAATAAAACAGAGACAAAAAAAGACATTAAACAAAATAAAAAGAACAATAAGCAAAAAAAATCTTTGTGGAAAAATATCGTATCAAAGTTAAAATGTTTGATGCAGATTCCTAAAAAAATCGCAGATACATTTAAGAAAGTATCAGATGCCGTAAAAAAAATATTTGCAGCCGTAAGGAGCGGTAAGGAAAAAGCCGTTCTTGTAAAGGAGTTTGTCTTTGGCAGGGAGTGTCTTGATTTTGTTTGCGTTGTGAGGGATAATGTGTTACATTTATGGAGACATATAAAACCAAAGCTTTTAAGAATTGATATGACTATAGGTTTTGATGACCCGGCGGTGACGGGACAGGTGCTAGGAGTTATAGCAGCATTCTGCGGTGCGGCAGGAATGATGCCGTGTGTCACACCTGATTTTGAAAAACGGGTATTTGAAAGTGATATAGAAATAAAAGGCAGGGTAACAGTATTTGTCCTGCTTAAGATATTGATAAAAGTTTATTTTTGTGAAGAACTAAAAGAGTTTAAGAAAAGTTATAAGAGTATAAGGGAGGTATTATAATGGCAGATAACGGATTTAATTCAACAGTACAGGCATTGTTTAAGGGACTTGAAGGTTTTCTGACAACAAAAACGGTAGTCGGAGATGCAGTGAAATTTGATGATGGGACTATCATTCTTCCACTTGTCGATGTGACATTCGGTGCAGGTGCAGGAGCATTTTCAGGACATTCGGCTGACAAGGGAAAAACAGACGGGAAGAACAACGCTGGCGGCGGTATGGGTGGAAAGATACAGCCAAGTGCCATTCTTGTTATAAAAGACGGAGAGACAAAACTTGTAAATGTCAAAAACCAGGATGGAATGACAAAAATTCTCGATATGATACCGGGGGTCATAGATAAATATGTACCGTCAAAAAAGGGCAAAACTAAGAAAAATAAGGCAGATAAGGCTGCTTCGGGCGAAGAAAAACAGGCACAGGATATAGAAGATGTGGTAACGGATTATGTCGAAGAGGAATAAAAAATAAAAAAGTGCTTGCATTTTGTGATAAAGTTTGTTAGAATGGTCGTGTTGTGCTAATAAATACTGATTAGAAGTAAGTATGAATCAGGATTCAATAGATTAAAATAAGGAGGTGCTTACGATGGCAAAATGTGCAGTTTGTGGAAAGGGTGTTCATTTCGGTATTAAGGTGAGCCATTCACACAGAAGAAGTAATAAAATGTGGAAGCCAAACATTAAGTCAGTCAGAGTTAAAGTTAATGGCGGCACAAAGAAGATGCCGGTATGTACAGGATGTTTACGTTCTGGAGCTGTTGAGCGTGCGTAAGTGCATCTCGGATATAAATGGGGATCGGATAAACCGGTCCCTTTTCTTTTTGACTATTTAAACTATGGAAAAAATTTTAAAATGGACAAATTAATGTTCATATAAAAATTTTAATTTACATTTTTTAACAGCAGAATAAATTATATCCGAGGATAAGCAAAAGTATAATGATTATTATTGCGAGTATCCCATTTGTGACAAAAAACATTATTGTCATACCGACGGCAATCCAAAAAAATATAAAACCTATCATTCTTTTCATATGGTTGCAAATAAATTCCTATTATTGTATAGTATTACTATATGATGTCGAGATTAAATGTAGTACACGACTGCTGATAAAATATAAGACTAGGAGGAATGTATATGAGAGGTAAAATGAGTACGGATATGGGAGAAATTATCATAGATAAGGATGTCCTTGCCAAATATGCAGGAGCTGCGACAACTGAGTGCATTGGTATTGTCGGAATGGCATCTGTAAATGTCAAAGACGGAGTTACAAAGCTTCTCAAAAGGGAAAGTGCCGGCAGAGGAGTAAATATATCAATAGTTGACAATAAGATAAAGATAGAACTTCACATTATCGTGGCATACGGAGTAAGCATCCGTGCGGTTTCACAGAATGTTATTGAAAATGTAAAATACAAGATAGAAGAATTTACCGGTATGGATGTTGAATCCATAAATGTCATTGTTGAAGGTGTTCGTATTATTGATGAGGATTAAGCAGGTACAAGGAGGAACAGAAAGTGGCTTTAAAATCAATAGATGCAGTGATGATACAGAAAATGTTTTTGTCTGGTGCAAAAGCATTAGAAGCAAAGAAAGAGTATATAAATGAACTTAATGTATTTCCGGTACCTGATGGAGATACGGGAACAAATATGACGATGACGATAATGTCTGCGGCTAAAGAGGTCACAAGTCTTGAAAAGCCGGGTATGGATGAGCTTGGAAAAGCAATATCGAGCGGTTCATTAAGAGGTGCAAGAGGTAACTCCGGTGTTATTATGTCTCAGATATTCAGAGGTTTCGTAAAAGAAATAAAAGGAAATGATACACTTGATGTAAATATTATTGGAAATGCAGTACAGCACGCGGCTGAGACAGCTTACAAAGCAGTTATGAAGCCTAAGGAGGGAACTATCCTTACAGTTGCAAAGGCAGGTGCCGAAAAAGCACAGGATATGCTCATAAATTCCGACACGGAAGATATAATTGAGTTTTGTGATGCAGTTGTTGCCTGCATGGAAGAGACATTATTAAAGACTCCTGATATGCTTCCGGTTCTTAAACAGGCAGGCGTTGTCGATTCAGGCGGAGAAGGACTTATGACATTTTTAAGAGGTGCGATAGATGCTCTTAAGGGAAAAGTCTCAGACTTTACCGTAAAAGTTTCCGGAACATCAAGAGTTGTCAAAGCCAGTACCACTGCAACAGAGGAAGATATTAAATTTGGATATTGTACTGAGTTTATAATCATGCTTGAGAGAGAAAAGGATGTTGTAGAACACCAGTTAAAAGAATATCTTCAGAAGATAGGTGACTGCGTTGTTGTTGTGGCAGATGATGATATAGTAAAAGTCCATGTTCACACAAATGATCCGGGACTTGCCATTCAGAAAGCACTTACTTACGGCTCGCTCACAAGCATGAAGATAGATAATATGCGTGAGGAACATCACGAAAAAGTTATAAAAGATGCAGAAAAAGCGGCACAGGCTCAGGAAGAAAAAAGCAGCGAGCCTGCAAAAGAAGTAGGATTTATAGCTGTTTCAGCAGGTGACGGACTGTCAGACATATTTAAGGACTTAGGTGTTGACTATATCATCGAGGGCGGTCAGACAATGAACCCAAGCACCGAGGATATATTAGAAGCCGTTGACAAGGTAAATGCAAAAAATATATTCGTACTTCCAAACAATGGTAATATAATCCTTGCGGCAGAACAGGCAAAACAGCTTACGGAGGACAAGAATTTAATAGTCATTCCGTCTAAGAACATTCCGCAGGGAATTTCAGCAATGATAAACTTTGTCGGAAATAAGAGTGTCGGGGAAAACGAGAAAAATATGTCAACCGAAATGCTTAATATAAAGTCAGGCCAGGTGACATATGCAGTAAGAGATACAAATATGGACGGCAAGGATATAAAGCAGGGTGACTTTATGGGACTTACTGACAAGACCATAGTTGCCGTGGAAAAAAATGTCGATGATGCCACAAAAGCACTTATCGCCGAAATGATAGATGATGATGCAGAGCTTGTAAGCATTTATTATGGTGCAGATGTGAGTGAAGAAGAAGCTGAAAAACTTGCAAACAGCCTTGAAGCTGAGTACGAAGATATAGAGTTTGAAGTACAGTATGGCGGACAGCCTGTATATTCATACTTTGTATCAGTCGAGTAGAGCAGTCGGATATGCGCTGTGATGGTAATATGTAACAGTTTAGTCCGCAAAATAATCTGTAATACATGAGCTTGCTCATTGGATTGCAGATTATTTTTGAGGGTGGGAGAGTCTTTTATTTATTAAAAGGCTAAAATGTTACATATCATAGAGCAGGTATCATGAAACAATACAAATACAGGAGAAATTCGATGGAACTTAATGACAGCATCATAAATATTAAGGGAATCGGAGAAAAAAGTGAGAAGCTTTTCAACAAACTTGGAATATCTACGGTTGGAGAGCTTCTTTGCTATTATCCGAGAGAATATGAGATATTCAGACAGATTGAGCCAATATCCGGTGTGGCAGAGGGACGGACAGTGATAGTCGAGGGAAGTATAGTGTCAAAACCCAGAGCATCAAGACATGGCAATCTGAAAATAATAGAGTGCGATATAAAGGACTCCACAGGACTCTTGAGAGTAGTGTGGTTTAATATGCCGTTTCTTATGAAAACACTTCATATGGGGACAAAGTATATATTGAGAGGTACAGTGGTAAATAAAAACGGTATATTAAGGCTTCAGCAGCCAAAGATAATAAGCATGAAAGAATATGCAAACAGCATAAATAAACTGTTTCCGATATATTCACTCACGGCTGGAATGACAAATAATACAATATTAAAAGCCGTAAAAAACGGTCTTGATAACACGGATTTTGAAAAAGATATACTTCCGGCAGCAATAAGAAAAAAATATGACCTTGTCATGTGGAAAAAGGCAATACAGAGTATTCATTTTCCAAAAGATAAGGAGGAGTGCATAAAAGCAAGAAAAAGGCTTGTGTTTGATGAATTTTTTTCATTCTTTACGATGATGAACCGGTTAAAAAAAGAGAGAAACAAAGAAAAATCGGTATTTGAAATTTCTGATATGTATATTATTGAAGAAATAAAAGCTGTACTTTCATATACTCTTACCGAGGGACAGGATGCAGCGGTATCAGACATTATAAATGATATGGAATCGGGTTATGTTATGAACAGACTTATACAGGGTGATGTAGGTTCCGGAAAGACGATTGTTGCAGTTATCGCACTTGCACTTGTAGTGAAAAATGGGTATCAGGGAGCGATAATGGTTCCGACGGAGGTGCTCGCAAAACAGCATTATCAGTCTTTTTGCGAGGTGCTTGGGGAGTTTGGCATAAGAATAGGAATGTTGATAGGCTCAATGACAGCAGCTCAGAAGAAAAAAGAGTATAAAAAAATAGAAGATGGTGAGATTGATATAGTAGTAGGCACACACGCACTTATACAGGAGAAAGTGTCATTTAAAGACCTTGCACTTGTGGTGACTGATGAGCAGCACCGATTTGGTGTGAGACAGAGGGAGGCATTGTCATCAAAAGGCAGGGAACCTCATATGCTCGTTATGAGTGCGACCCCTATTCCGAGGACACTTGCGATAATCTTATATGGTGACCTTGATGTATCAGTTATAAATGTGATGCCGAAAGGAAGACTTCCAATAAAAAACTGTGTTGTCGGAACAAATTACAGACCTCAGGCTTACAGGTTTATGGAGAAAGAGATAGCAGCTGGACATCAGGTGTATATAATATGTCCTATGGTCGAGGAAAGCGAGAACATGGAGGCTGAGAATGTAACTGATTATACCAATATGCTGGAGACAACGCTTGCACCATCGATAAGGATAAAAGCACTTTACGGAAAAATGAAAGCGTCACTTAAAAATGAGATAATGGAACAGTTTGCGGCACATGAGATAGATATACTCGTTTCGACTACCGTAATAGAAGTTGGAATAAATGTGCCTAATGCTACCATTATGATGATTGAAAATGCAGAGAGGTTTGGACTTGCACAGCTTCATCAGTTAAGAGGTCGTGTCGGACGAGGAGACAGCCAGTCATATTGTATATTTATGGCTGGAAATCCGTCAAAGGATACAATGAAAAGACTTAGGGTATTAGAGGACTCTAATGACGGCTTTTTTGTGGCAAAGCAGGACCTTAAACTCAGAGGACCGGGGGATTTCTTCGGCATAAGACAGAGTGGAGAACTTGACTTTGCACTTGCAGATATATATCAGGATGCCGATATAATGAAAATGGCAAATGAAGCAGCAAAGGAATGTGAAATATCGTTAAAAGATTGCAATTATGGCAAAAAGATAGTAATATAGGCAATAAAGATAATTTTGACAGTTCATTGATTTTAGTTTTGGAGGAATGTGAATTGATGACCAAAGAACAGTACACACCGGAGAAACTGTTTGAACTTGGTAAAAATAATTATGAAAAGCTCGTATCGTATTGTGAGATACTCGAGGTAAATAGTTTTTGGGACCAGGCAAGACAGGTGATGAAAAAGACGAGTATGCAGGTGCTTGACCTGTATGTGCAGTCAGTGCTCATCAATTTTGTGGTTAAATGCACAGATACAGTAGAAGGACAGCAAAGAGAATTTATAAGGTTGGTCACTAAGACCAATCCGCTTGGCATACCCGAAAATGGAAATATAGAGCAAAAGACAATTACCGAAAGCAGACAGTATTATGAACTTCCCCCGGTATTGCTGCAGCTTTGTGGACTTTATGATAAAGAGCGTAAGGAGATAATGACAGAGTATTTTCTTGATTCATTTCTGAACATTCTTTTGTGTATGGCATATATGAATGATGGCAAAGACCATGAAATAAATGAGTTTATCCAGAAATATTATGACAAGATAAGCAATTTTATAGTAAACAGGGACAGGAGTATTCATTCTGAATATATTGTGAGAAAGCTTACCTCCGGAGTTATAAGGTGCGATGTAGAGTGGGTCAGGAAAAAACAGACTGAGATAGAAGAAAAGGAAAGAAAGAGAAAAGAAGCCGAAAAAAAGAGACAGGCACAGAGAAAAAAAGAAGCTGAAAAGAAAAGGGAGGCTGCAGGAAAGAGAGAAATTGAGAAAAAAAAGGCTCAGGAGGAGAAAAATAAAAAGAAAGACAGCAGCGTAATAAAAAAAGAAGATGAAGCAGAGCCGCAGAAAGAAAATAAAAAAAAGACAGACATAAAAAAGCTTTCGTTGAATGAGCTGAAGAAAAATGTTAAAAAAAGCAATGGTTCTAAAAATGAAATCATGACGAATGAGCCGGAGAGTGATAATGCAAAGAGGGGAATACTAACAAATAACGGTGATATTCTTACTGATATTGAAGCCGAAAAGCTAAAGATAATGAAGCAGCAGGAGGAACAGCGGCTTGCCAGAGAAGAATTTATGAAAGTCAAGCAGCGTATCCTTGAAAGAGAGCGTATCCAGAAAGAAGAACAGGAAAAACGCATTAAGGCTTTAGTTGATGAGCTTAATGACATGGTCGGCTTAAGTGAAGTAAAAGAAGAAATAAGGTCACTTGTCAATCTTATCAAGATAAGAAAACTCAGAGAAGAAATGAATATGCCCGTTATGGATATGTCATATCATATGGTATTTACCGGTGGACCGGGAACAGGAAAGACAACCGTTGCAAGGCTTGTCGGAAAGATATACAAGGAACTTGGAATATTGTCAGACGGGAAAATGATAGAAACTGACAGATCAGGTCTGGTGGCAGGCTATGTAGGTCAGACTGCAATGAAAGTACATGATGTTGTCAAGGAAGCAATGGGCGGTATTTTGTTTATAGATGAGGCATATTCACTTGTAAATCCGGATATGCCAAATGATTTTGGAACGGAAGCTGTTGATGCACTTGTAAAGCTGATGGAGGACAACAGAGATGATCTTGTCATAATCGTTGCTGGATATACCGATGAAATGGAAAATTTCCTTAAGAGCAATACGGGTCTTATATCAAGATTTAACAAATTTATCAATTTTCCGGATTATACGAAAGAGGAACTTGTAAGCATACTTGCTGTCATGGCGGAAAAAGCAGGACTTAAGATAGATGATGCAGCAAAACAAAAAGTTCTTGAACTTCTCAGAAAAAAGAGGAAAGAGCAGTGGAAAGATTTTGGAAATGCACGTGGAATGAGAAATATGTTTGAAAAATTTGTGGTAAATCAGGCAAACCGTCTTGTAAAACTTGAAAATCCGACAAGAGATGATCTTATGACGATAAAGGAAGAGGATGTGTTTGACCGTTAGCAAAGAGTGTGTTAAAATAATAATAATTGCATGGAGAGATAATAATGAGAGTGATTGCAGGAAAAGCAAGAAGAACTAATCTGGTGACACCGGAAGGCAAAAATACAAGACCGACTTCTGACAGGATAAAAGAGACATTGTTTAATATGCTTCAGCAGGAGCTTTATGATGTGCGTTTTCTTGATATATTCAGCGGGAGCGGTGGTATTTCGATAGAAGCATTAAGCCGTGGTGCTAAAGAAGCGGTTATGATAGACAATGATGCGGCTGCCGTAAGATGTATAAAAGAAAATATTAAGAGAACTCACTTTGAAGATTCGGCAAGAGTTTTAAAGATGGAAGCAGTATCAGCATTGAAAAAATTAGATGTCGAGGGGAGAACATTTGATATTATATTTATGGATCCACCGTATAATCACGATACGGAAGCAAAGATTCTTAATATTTTGCTTGATTCAGGACTTGTGCATGAAAATACTCTTATAATTATTGAGACATCGCTTGAGACTGATATATCATATATGTATGATATGCCATGTAAGGTTGAAAGAGTTAAAGAATATAAGACAAATCGTCATATATTCATTAGAGCAAAGTAAAATCTGCTGTTCGCATAAAAAAGCGGAATGCAGTTTGAAAAACAGAGGGAAGATATGAAAACAGCAGTATTTCCGGGGAGTTTTGACCCGGTAACATCAGGACATTTAGATTTGATAAAGAGAGCTTCAAAGATGTTTGACAGGCTGATACTTGGAGTTCTTATAAACAGTTCAAAAAAGCCGCTGCTTACCGTTGAGGAGAGAGTGAGACTTTTAAAAGAGGTAACAAAAGATTTAAAAAATGTTGAAGTTGAAGCTTTTGACGGGCTTTTAGTGGATTTTGTTGACCGATGTGATGCGGATGTGATAGTGAGAGGTCTGAGAACATCCAATGATTTTGAGTATGAACTTCCGCTTGCACAGGCAAATTATAAATTAAATGAGAGTGCAGATACGATATTTCTTGCGACATCGCCGGAATATTCATATATCAGTTCAAGTGCAGTAAAGGAACTGATGAGATATAATGCCGACATAAGTGGGTTTGTACCAGAAGAAGCACTTAAATACCTAAATTAAGATAAAAGACGGGGGAATTAAAATGCAGGAAAGCAGAGAGAGCAGGATTGAACAGAAAATAGAGGATATTTATTCATTTGTTGAAAGTTGTAAGATGCAGAGATTATCAGCTACAAGGGTTATAGTTCCAAAAGATGAACTTTATGACCTGCTTGACGATCTTCGCAGAGATATTCCGGCAGAGATAAAAAGATATAGAAAAATATTAAATCAGAGAGATGCTATTTTAGATGATGCAAATACAAAGGCACAGGCAATGCTTGCAGATGCAAAAGAGCAATACAAGGCACTTGTAGAGGAACATAACATCATGCAGCAGGCATACCAGCAGGCAGAAAAAACGGTAAACGAAGCCAATCAAAGAGCACAGGAAATCCTCAATGATGCGAGAAAGCAGGCAGAGGAAATAGGAAGTGGAGCTATTTATTATACATCAGATCTTCTTACGATGGCAGAAAAAACTATACAGGCTGCATACACAAATACTATAAACAATTCAAAAGTACTTGAGAAGTCTCTTAAAGAATATCTTGATACAGTAAGAACTAATAAGGCGGAGCTTGTAGTAGATCAGAATCAGTCAGATGTACATGAGAGTGAGCAGGGCGGCGAAACGGCAGAAAGACAAAGACAGTCAGGTTCTTCAAACGAAGAAGAATAAGATAGCATACAGCATACATACTACCATGCAGATATATGACTGATACACATACATGGACAAATGGTATTACTGTTTTAGGGTAACTTACGGTTAAAGGAGAAAGAGTGGCAGATGAATACGAAAAATGATGTTGAAGTTATAATAAATGGAAAACAATATACACTCAGTGGTTATGAAAGCAGTGAGTATCTTCAGAAAATTGCAAATCATATTAATGATAAGATCGCTGAGTTCAAAGAACAGGATGGATATTTACGACTTGATACTGAGATGAAAAATATTCTTCTTGCGATAAATCTGTCAGATGAATATTATAAAGCATTAAAGGATTCAAATGATATAAAAAAAGAAAATGAAGAAATGGAAAAAGAAATATTTGATATAAAACATGAAATGCTCACAATGCAGTCGGAGCTTGACAAAGCGAATGGGCAGATTAAAAAACTGGCAGAAGAAAGACAGGCAGCTAAGGATCAGGTTATTAGGCTTGAAACAGAGTTAGGAAGAAATAAACACAGATAATAAATAATGGGGACTGTATTCAGTCCCCATTGCTTTACACAAAATAAAAGGTATATAAGATATTTATGGAGGATGTGGATTTGAAAGATAAGATAAAAGTTCCGGAGATACTTGCACCGGCAGGTTCTATGGAGAGCCTTAAGGCGGCAGTAGCAGCCGGGTGTGATGCTATATATATCGGTGGCAGCAGATTTGGTGCGAGGGCATATGCCGACAACCCCGAAAAAGATGAAATGTTAAGTGCCATAGAATATTGTCACTTACACGGAGTTAAGATATATATGACGGTCAATACATTGTTAAAGGACAGGGAAATGGATGAACTCTATCCGTTTTTGAAACCATATTATGAAGCAGGGCTTGATGCCGTGATAGTACAGGATATAGGAGTTTTAAAAAATATACATGAATGGTTTCCTGATATTGAAATCCATGCAAGTACACAGATGACACTTACGATGGGAGTCTCGGACAAACTGTTAAAAAAATATGGTGTTACGAGGATGGTTCCTGCGAGGGAACTTTCTATGGAAGAACTTGTTCAGATGAGAAAAGACACATCTCTTGAAATGGAAGTGTTTGTTCACGGAGCACTTTGTTACTGCTATTCAGGTCAGTGTCTTTTTAGCAGTATGTTAGGCGGCAGAAGCGGAAACAGGGGAAGATGTGCCCAGCCTTGCAGACAGCAGTATCTTGTTGACGGCAAAAAGTGTGGCATTGGTGAGTATGTGTTAAGTCCGATGGAGCTTTCAAATCTTCCTTATATAGCAGAAATGATAGAGTGCGGCATTGACTCCTTTAAAATAGAGGGCAGGATGAAACGACCGGAATATACTGCATTTGTTACGGCAATGTTCAGAAAATATACAGACCTTTATGTTGAACTTGGGAAAGACGGATATAGAGATTACATTAAAACAAATAGAGCTGAATTTGAAAATGACATTTGCCATCTCAAGGAGATTTATAATAGAGGTGGATTTACCCAGGGGTATCTTGAAGGAAGAAGCGGTGTTCCGCTTGAAAAGAAAAAATATGACAGCGGGGTGATGTTATCGGCAAAAAGACCAAAACATGGCGGAGTATTAGTGGGAAAGGTCATTTCCGTGGGGAAAGGTTCGCTCAGATACAAACTTGATAAAGATATATATCCGCAGGATGTTGTGGAGTTCTGCGATAACAATATGAGACAGGAGTATGAATATACGGTAGGAACTCATTTAAAAGCAGGTATGCAGGTTGAAGCGAGATTTAAAAAAGGCAGCCGTATTTTTGCCGGTGATGAAGTTTACAGAACAAAAAAAGCAGTTCTTCTTGACGATATAAGAGAAAAATATATAGATAAAGAAAAAAAGGTCATAATAACAGGAAAATTTGAAGCACATACAGGTGAAAATGCCGTATTGCAGGTGATACTTAAAGATATAGTGTATTCCGTGAGCGGTGATGTGTGTCAGAATGCACTTAAAAATCCGGCAGATGAAAAGAGTGTAAAAAAAAGTATCATGCAGACAGGCAATACGGAATTTGAGTTTTCAACACTTGATGTGACAATGGATGATGGTCTTTTTATCCCGGTAGGAATGTTGAAAAAGATGCGTCGTGAGGCACTTGACGGTCTTAAAAAAAAGATTTTAGAAAAACATAGAAGAAGTGCCATGCCATGTGATGAGGGAGAGAAAGTTAAAGAATATTTAACTGGAGAGCCTGAAAAAGAGCTGGGCAAAACGACGGAGTATATTGTATCTGTCATGAACATGGAACAGTTGTCAGCCGTTTTAGATTTTAAAGATAAAAATATCACAAAGATTTATCTTCGCACGGAGATTTTAGACGATAATGAGATAAATCATGCCATAGATGAGATACACAAAAACAAAAAGAAAGTATTTATAGTGATGCCGCAGATATTCAGAAAGAATGTCTGGGAAAGGGAAAGTGCAGTCTTAACAGGGAAAGATAGTTCATATCTTGAAAAATGTGACGGATTTGTAATCAAAAACTTTGAGGAATACACATTTCTGACGGAAAAATGTATGATTTCTTCTGAAAAAATTGTGTGTGATGCACAGATGTATGTCATGAACAAAAGTGCATATGATTTTTGGAAAGAAAACGGCATAACTAAATTTACGATGCCGTTTGAACTGACGGAGTATGAGATGGACGGCATTGCCAAAAAAGCCGGATGTGAGTTTATATTATATACACATATTCCTCTTATGGTATCTGCACAGTGTGTCAGATATAACACAAAAAAATGTGCTTTTTCAGAGAAAAAAGGAATAAATGAAAAAATTATTCTTACAGACAGAAAATCGAGAGAGTTTATGGCAATAAATTATTGTAAATATTGTTATAATATAATATATCAAAAGACACCATTGTATCTTAAAGAATATGAAGACAAGCTTAAAGATAAAGGCATATCAAAGTTCAGATATGATTTTACATTTGAAAGCATAGAAGAGGTAAAGACTGTGCTTTCAGGAAAATACAACGGCATATATGATGAAGGTCATATTACAAATGGCGTAGAATAACTGGGGGGATTTAATGAATAAACAACAGGCAGCAGAAAAGCTGATAAATCTGTTCGGTGACATGAACATTATCGGTGTACTTCATTCTATACTTGTTGAAACATCAAAATATATAATAATTATATTGTTTGCAATATATACATGGCATTGTTTTACGGTTTTTATCGGGAGAAATAAAGAGAGAGAACAAAGAGTTTATGCAAGGCAGCAGAAAATGATGTTTGCAATACATTTTATAGCAACATTTGTATTGTTCTTAAACAGTCTTGACAAAAATATATTGATATTTTATGTGTGCCAGTTTTTAATGCTGGTATTTATGTGCAAGGCTTATCCTTTTGTGTATAAGGGAATGTCAAAGCTTGTTTTAAATAATATGATGATGCTTCTGACTATCGGTTTCATAATGATAGAAAGACTCAGCACGGTGGACATAATCAGACAGATGATATTTGTTGCGGCTATAGGGGTTGTGGCTTTGTTTATACCATTTATTATAGAAAAATTTCCTTATTTCGACAAATTTGGAGTTGTATATGCACTGATAGGTATAGCAATGCTGTCACTTGTGTTTGTGATAGGAAAGGAAAAATATGGGGCAAGAAACTGGATAATAATCGGAAGTTTCGCACTTCAGCCGTCAGAATTTGTGAAAATAATATTTGTATTTTTTGCGGCAGCTTTTTTGTCGAGAGTGAGAAATTTTGCAGATGTAGTAAAAGTCTCTATACCAGCGGCAATTCATGTGCTTATACTCATAGCAGAAAAAGATTTAGGCGGTGCACTCATATTTTATATAACTTATCTTGTTATATTATATGTATCGACAAGAAAAGAGAGTTATCTTGTTCTTGGAACAGGGGCATTGGCAGCAGGAGCAGTTCTTGCGTACAAGCTGTTTTACCATGTAAGGGTAAGAGTTTCAGCATGGAAAGACCCCTGGAGCGATGTTGCAAATAAAGGTTACCAGGTAACACAGTCATTATTTGCGATAGGTACCGGCGGATGGTTTGGAATGGGATTTTGCGAGGGAACACCGGAAAAGATACCCGTTTCAAAAACAGATTTTATCTTTTCTGCTATATGCGAGGAGATGGGAGTTTTTTTTGGTATATGCATTATACTTGTGGAGATAAGCTGCTTTATAATGTTTATAAATATTTCTTTGAAGATAGAAAATAGATTTTATAAGCTTACTGCACTCGGCTTAAGTGTTGAATATATGTTTCAGGTATTTCTTACAATAGGCGGAGTTACAAAGTTTATTCCATCTACCGGAGTTACCCTGCCGCTTGTAAGTTACGGAGGAAGTTCAGTCACAAGTACACTGATACTGTTTGCTATAATACAGGGATTATATGTTATAAACAATAAAAGGGGGGATGATGATGAGGCGGAGTCATAATGACAGGAGCAGAGAAAAAAATTCAGGGAAAAATCGGAACACGGATTTAAAGAGAGCCGGCAGAAGCGTAAGAATAGGACGAAGCATCAGGGGGGCAGGGGGGAGCGGACATGACTCCGATATGCGTCAACAGGATGTTCAAAACAGAGAAAGAAAAATGGGAAACCGTCAGATATTGGTAGTAACCTATTGCTTTGTTGCACTATTTCTTGCAATGGTTTTGTATATTACAAGATTTATGGTGCGTGACAGTGCGGATATAATAAATAATTCATATAATAAAAGGCAGGAGGTACTTGCCAAAAAAGTAAAGCGTGGCGATATAGTATCTGCTGACGGAAAGGTACTTGCAAAGACGATAACAGACAAACATGGAAATGATACAAGATATTATCCATATAAAAATATGTTCTGCCATGCCGTCGGAAGAATTACAAACAGTATGACGGGAGTGGAATTAAGTCAGTGTTATCCGCTGCTTACTTCCCATGCAAATCCAGCCGAACAGCTTTTTTCAGATTTCAAGGGAGAAAAAAAGCCTGGGGATAATGTTATAACCACACTTGACTACAAACTTCAGAAAACGGCGTATAATGCACTTGGAAGTTATAAAGGAGCAGTTGTTGCGATGGAACCGTCAACAGGAAAGATTCTTGCTATGGTTTCAAAACCCGACTATGACCCAAACAATGTTTCTAAGGACTGGAGTAAACTAATATCCGGGAACAGCACGGAGTCGGCATTACTAAACAGGGCAACTCAAGGGTTATATCCTCCGGGCTCTACATTTAAGATAATGACTGCAACTGAATATATTCTTGAAAATCAGGACAGCTATAAAAAATACAGATATGTGTGTAAAGGCTCAGATTCATTTTATGGTAACAGGATAAGGTGTTATGCCGGGGAAAGACACGGGGAAGTAGATTTAAGACGGGCATTTGCAAAATCATGTAACTGTTCATTCGCAGATATAGGCTTAAAACTTAATGTGGATAAATTCAGGGAATTATGCGAAAAATTTAATTTTAACAAGAGTCTTTCAGTAAACTTTGATTATAAGAAAAGCAGTTTTGTACTTAACAGAAAGTCAGATAAATATGAGGTAATGCAGACATCTATAGGTCAGGGAAAGACGGGAATAACACCTCTTGAGAATGTACTTATAAGCAGTACGATAGCAAATGATGGAAAAATGATGACACCGTATATAGTCGATCATACGGAAAATGATGCCGGAAAGACGGTTAAAAGCTATTCACCTAAAAAAATAGGAAATATAATAGACAAAAAAACAGCAGGAACGGTAAAGAAACTGATGAAAGCCGTTGTCAGTGAGGGAACAGGAACTGCACTTAACGGATTTTCTTATAAGGCTGCCGGAAAGACAGGATCTGCTGAATTTAATTCAAAGGGAAACTCGCATGCATGGTTTGTGGGATTTGCACCGGCAGATAAGCCTAAGATAGCGGTGAGTATAGTGGTCGAGGCAGCAGGAACAGGAAACAGGTATGCAGTGCCAATAGCAAAAGCAATGTTTAGTGAGTATCTGGGGAATTAGTTATAAATTGTGGGATTTTGAAAATTTGTTGCAAAAGTATGTTAAAAAGGGTATAATATACACAATATGTACACGCACACCAAGGAGGAATTGCAATGATCGAAGCAACGAGCTGTGGCGGCGTGGTGATTTTTAGAGGAAAAATCTTATTGCTCTACAAGAATTATAAACATCGTTATGATGGCTGGGTTCTTCCAAAGGGGACAGTCGAAGCAGGCGAGGAATATAAGGAAACTGCTTTAAGGGAAGTGAAAGAAGAAACGAATGTGGCTGCCAGTATTATCAAATATGTTGGCAAGAGCCAATATACCTTTAACACACCAAATGACACAGTAGTAAAAGATGTACACTGGTATCTTATGATGGCAGACAGTTATCACAGTAAACCTCAGAAGGAGGAATATTTTGTAGACTCAGGATATTATAAGTATCATGAAGCATATCATATGCTCAAATTTTCAAATGAAAAGCAGATACTGGAAAAAGCATATAGCGAATATCTTGATCTTAAAAGAAGTAATTTATGGGGAAGTCATAAGTATTTTTAAAGTAAATGCTTTTAGATAATCCATTTTACTTGACACAAAGAATTAAAAGATATATAATCTTATCAAGATTGTAGTCTATAGGACTGACAAAAGAAAAGTTAGTTTTGGGCAGATTATGTTATAAAATAAGATCTGTTATTAATTTATGCAAGGGAGAATGACCATGGGAAATAATATTTTAGTTGTTGACGATGCCGCATTTATGCGCATGATGGTAAAGGATATTTTAACAAAAGGTGGTTACAATGTAGTCGGTGAGGCTGAAAATGGTGTTGTCGCTATCCAGAAATATACAGAGTTAAAGCCTGATTTAGTTACACTTGATATTACTATGCCGGAGATGGATGGTATTCAGGCTTTAAAGAAGATTAAAGAAGCTGATGCCGGAGCAAATGTTATCATGTGTTCAGCAATGGGACAGCAGGCAATGGTTATTGAAGCTATTCAGAATGGAGCTAAAGACTTTATTGTTAAGCCATTCCAGGCAGATAGAGTTTTAGAGGCTGTTAAGAAAGTTATTGGTTAATATATCTACATAATTATTAATATTCCTATTGAAAATAATCTGCCGCATTTTTGATTGTGATTATGTGGCAGTTTCTTTTCAATAAAATCATTCGGGGATGAGTTGAAAAAAGAAAAAATATTGTTGACATTTCGGATGTTTAATGATATGATAGCAAATGTTGTGACAGCACAATATGCACTAGTGGCGGAACGGCAGACGCAACGGACTCAAAATCCGTCGGGGGTGACTTCGTGAGGGTTCAAATCCCTCCTGGTGCATTTACATATTGAGAGTTTAAAACTTGTACATTGGAGTTTATACTTTGATGTTCAAGTTTTTTTTCTACTCAATCTGTCAAAAAGGTTTATTGATAAATGTTTTCAATAAGATTGCATATATACGGTAATTATCATGTTGACATTGAAAAAAGCAATGTTATAATAATCCTTGTTGATAAGAGTTTTCGTTAGAAAATAAAATTTATTATATAGACAAAGGAGTGGACAAATATGAGTAAATGTATTTATATGGACAATGCGGCTACCACGCAGGTATATCCTGAAGTGTTTGATGCTATGAAACCATATTTTACTGAGTTTTATGGAAATCCATCAAGTATATATAGTTTTGCAGGAAACAGTAAGAAAGCTGTTGAGGATGCAAGAAAGACTATTGCAGACTTTCTTGGTGCAAGAACGGAAGAGATTTATTTTACCGGCGGTGGAAGTGAATCTGATAACTGGGCATTAAAGGCAACTGCCGATGCTTACGCAAACAAAGGCAAGCATATTATCACTTCAAAGATAGAGCATCATGCTATTTTGCACACTTGTGAATATCTTGAGAAAAAAGGATTTGAAGTTACTTATCTTGATGTAGATGAGAACGGCTTTGTAAATCCTGCTGATGTTGAAAAAGCGATAAGACCTGACACGATACTTGTTTCAATCATGACAGCAAATAATGAGATTGGTACGATAGAGCCTATAGCTGAGATAGGAAAGATTGCTAAAGATCATGGTGTATTGTTCCATACTGATGCGGTTCAGGCATTCGGTCATATTCCTATGAATGTTGATGAGATGAATATAGATATGCTCAGTGCAAGCGGTCACAAAATAAACGGACCTAAGGGAATCGGTATCATGTATATCAGAAAAGGTGTAAAAATAGGTTCATTTGTTCACGGAGGAGCACAGGAGAGACAGAGAAGAGCAGGTACTCACAATGTTCCGGGTATTGTCGGAATAGGAAAAGCTGTTGAGCTTGCAAGAGACAATATGAAAGAGAGAATGGAATATGAGACAAAGCTCAGAGACCATCTTATAAGCAGAGTTATGGAGGAAATCCCTTACGCTAAATTAAATGGTGATAAAGTTAAAAGACTTCCAAACAATGTAAATGTATGCTTCAGGTTTATCGAGGGCGAGTCGATGCTCATTTTACTTGACCAGAACGGTGTCTGTGGTTCGAGCGGTTCAGCATGTACATCAGGTTCACTTGATCCTTCACATGTTTTACTTGCCATCGGACTTCCGCACGAGATAGCACATGGTTCATTGAGGCTTACTTTATCAGAGAAAAACACAATGGAAGAAGTTGACTTTACGGTAGACAAACTTAAGGGAATTATCGAGAGACTTAGAAGTATGTCGCCTCTTTATGAGGATTTTGTAAAGAATAATAAATAGATAAAAACACAGAATGGAGGCTTACTATGTACAGTGAAAAAGTTATGGATCATTTCAACAATCCAAGAAATGTCGGAGAGATAGAAGACGCAAGCGGTGTAGGTACAGTTGGTAACGCAAAATGCGGTGACATTATGAGAATGTACCTTGATATTGATGATAATGGAATTATACAAGATGTAAAGTTTAAGACATTTGGATGTGGTGCGGCAGTTGCAACAAGCAGTATGGCAACTGAGCTTGTAAAAGGAAAGACAGTTCAGGAGGCTTTACAGGTTACAAATAAAGCTGTTATGGAAGCACTTGACGGACTTCCACCTGTTAAGGTTCATTGTTCACTTCTTGCAGAGGAAGCTATACATGCAGCACTCTGGGATTATGCGGAGAAGAATGGTATTAAGATTGAAGGACTTGAAAAGCCTGTAAATGATATAAGTGAAAAAGAGGAAGCTCCTGAGGAAGAATACTAGAGAGTTGCTGACTAAAAGTAGTGGTCGTATTGTAAAAGATAGTGTATGATGAAAAGGTACATTTATCTTTTATGGTACGGCTATTATTGTTTTGTGGAAATTGTGAAATGAGCAGAGTGGATTGTGAATATCTGTCTGACTGAATGAGTTTTAAGAAAGGTTTTGGATATATGAAGAAGAAAGTTGTTGTTGGAATGTCGGGCGGTGTTGACTCATCGGTTGCGGCTTATTTATTGAAAGAACAGGGATATGATGTTATCGGAGTTACGATGCAGATATGGCAGCAGGAAGATGCCTGTACAGTTGAGCATGAGGGAGGCTGCTGCGGAATGTCAGCAGTGGAGGATGCAAGGCGTGTGGCTGCACAGCTTGACATACCTTATTATGTAATGAATTTCAGGGATGATTTCCAGAAATATGTTATAGATTATTTTGTTGATGAATATAAAAAGGGACATACGCCTAATCCTTGTATAGCCTGCAACAAGTATGTTAAATGGCAGTCACTTTTACAGCGTTCGATGGAGATAGGTGCTGATTATATTGCTACAGGCCACTATGCAAGAATAGTGAAACTTGACAATGGCAGATATACCATCAAAATGTCTGCGACAAAGAAGAAAGACCAGACATATGTGCTTTTTAATCTCAGTCAGGAGCAGCTTAGAAGAACGCTTATGCCGGTTGGTGAATATAATAAAGACCAGATAAGAGAGATTGCAGAAAAAATAGGTCTTGAAGTCGCACACAAGAGTGACAGTCAGGATATATGCTTTGTACCTGACCATGATTATGCAGGTTTTATTGAGAGAGAGACAGGAAAAAAGACAGTTCCCGGAAATTTTGTGGATGAAAACGGAAATGTTCTCGGAGTCCACAAGGGGATAGAACACTATACCATAGGACAGAGAAAAGGACTTGGACTTCCGTCTACACAGCCTTATTATATAAATAAAATATGTCCTGACACGAGAGAGATAGTTTTAGGTGACGGAAAGAGTGTATTTTCAGATACGGTATATGTCGAAAATATAAACTATATGTCGGTTGAGAAAATAACAGAGCCGACGAGGTTTATCGGAAAGATACGATATGCACACCAGGGTTCGCCATGTATTGTTTATCCAGAGAAAGACGGAAGATTAAAATGTGTGTTTGATGAGAAGCAGAGGGCAGTCACACCGGGACAGGCTATTGTATTTTATGATGGGGATGTGATAGCTGCCGGCGGATGGATAACTAGATATTAGTGTAACAGTTCAGCCTTGCATTTCTTACATTAGTAAAAAAAATATATATTTCCTATTGACAAAGTAGGAATAAGAGAGTATTATAATTTTTGTCAGCAAATCATACCAAGGTAATATGAAATATATGACAAGTAGAGTATGGAGGGAGTTAAATGATAAACAGACGATTTTTAGTTGACTACACAATGAAAGACAGTCGAATGTGCAGCTTTAAATGGTGGCATGATTACTGTTGCCGCTGATATATATTAAAAAAAGACCGAGCGAAAGTGATGAAAGAACTAAAAGCTGAGAGCAAAGATATTTTTTTGCTGAAAGTCAAGCTGATAGTCAAAAGCTGAGAGTGAAAGATACTTATTGATTGGAAATAAAGAATACAGGCACAAACAAAGAATAGAATTGATATATGGAGGACAGATATATGAGTAAGAAATCAAGAGCAGATAGAAATTTTAAATTTGAAACATTACAGTTACATGTTGGTCAGGAAACAGCAGATGCAGTTACAGATGCAAGAGCAGTTCCTATTTACCAGACATCATCTTATGTATTCCACAATTCACAGCATGCCGCTGACAGATTTGGTCTTAAGGATGCAGGTAATATTTATGGAAGACTTACAAATCCTACAGAGGATGTTTTCGAGAAAAGAATAGCAGCACTTGAAGGTGGTGTTGCAGCACTTGCAGTTGGTTCGGGTGCGGCAGCAGTTACATACACTATTCAGAACCTTGCACTTGCAGGAGACCATATCGTTGCAGCAAAGAATATCTACGGAGGAACATACAACCTTCTTGCACACACACTTGTAGATTACAATATTGAGACAACATTCGTTGATCCGCTTGATCCATCAGCTTTTGAAGCTGCTATCAAGGACAATACAAAAGCTCTTTACATAGAGGCTCTTGGAAATCCAAATTCAGAAGTTACAGATATAGAAGCAATCGCCAAGATAGCACATGCACACAAGATTCCACTCGTTATCGACAGCACATTTGCAACACCATATCTTCTTCGTCCTATCGAGTATGGAGCAGACATTGTAGTTCATTCAGCTACTAAGTTTATCGGTGGTCACGGAACGACTATCGGTGGTGTTATTATTGACGGAGGAAAGTTTGACTGGAAAGCATCAGGTAAATTTCCACAGCTTACAGAGCCAAACCCAAGTTATCATGGAATAAGTTTTGCTGATGCAGCAGGTCCGGCAGCTTTTGTTACAAGAATCAGAGCTATCCTTCTTCGTGATACAGGAGCTACTATCTCGCCTATACATTCATGGATATTCCTCCAGGGGCTTGAGACATTGTCACTTCGTGTGGAGAGACACATAGAGAATGCACTTAAAGTAATAGACTACCTTAAGAAACAGCCACTTGTAGAGGCTATTCATCATCCGTCAGTATCCAAAGACCCTGAGCAGCAGCGTCTTTATAAAAAATATTTTCCTAATGGCGGTGGCTCTATCTTTACATTTGAGATTAAGGGAGATGCAGACGAAGCAAAAGAATTTATCGATAACCTTGAACTTTTCTCACTCCTTGCAAATGTAGCAGATGTTAAATCACTTGTTATCCACCCTGCATCAACAACCCATGCAGAGCTTAACGAAGAGGAACTTGCAGACCAGGGTATCAAGCCAAATACTATAAGACTTTCAATCGGAACAGAGAACATTGACGATATTATCGAAGATCTTGATGAAGCATTTAAGGCAGTTCAGTAAATAAAAAACATTGTAAAGTAAAATAAACAGTTATATTCTGACACTTCATTAAGTGTTAGAATATAGCTATAACATAAACAGGAGGATTATTATTATGGCAAATATATATAAAGGTGCACTTGGACTTATCGGAAACACACCACTTGTAGAACTTACACATATTGAAAAGGCATTTAATCTTGAAGCAAAAATTCTTGCAAAACTTGAGTATTTCAATCCGTCAGGAAGTGTTAAGGACAGAATAGCAAAAGAGATGATAGAAGACGCAGAGGAAAAAGGTCTTTTAAAAGAGGGTTCAACTATCATTGAGCCGACATCGGGAAATACGGGTATCGGACTTGCAGCAATCGCAGCAGCAAAGGGATACAGAATCATCATTGTACTTCCGGAGACAATGAGTATCGAGCGTAGAAATATTATAAAGGCATATGGTGCTGAACTTGTGCTTACAGACGGAACAAAAGGAATGAAGGGTGCTATTGCAAAGGCGGAGGAACTTGCAAAAGAGATAGAAAACAGTTTTATACCGGGACAGTTTGAGAACCCTGCAAACCCTGCTGCCCACAAAAAGACAACAGGTCCTGAAATCTGGAATGACACAGATGGAAAAGTAGATGCATTTGTAGCAGGTGTGGGAACAGGTGGAACTCTTACCGGAGTAGGTCAGTATCTAAAAGCTAAAAATTCTGAAATTGAAGTTATAGCAGTTGAGCCTGAAACATCACCTGTACTTTCACAGGGACACGCAGGAGCACATAAGATTCAGGGAATAGGTGCAGGATTTGTTCCAAAGACACTTAGCACAGAAGTCTATAACGAAGTTTTGCCTATAAAGGATGATGATGCATTTAAATATAGCAAGACGATTGCAAAAGAGGAAGGTATCCTCGTAGGTATCTCATCAGGAGCAGCACTTGCAGCAGCAGTCGAGTATGCTAAAAGAGCAGAAAACAAAGGAAAGAATATTGTAGTATTATTACCGGACAGTGGTGACAGATATTATTCAACATCATTATTTACAGATTAAACTGAGCTGGAAGTAAAATCAAAATATATATCTAAGATGATGTTGGGGTCAAAATACCTTTTGACCCCAACATCATCTTATATAAAAGACCTTGCATGGTGGAAATGCTGTGCAGGGTCTTTTTTAACCGACTTTGTTCTTTTAAGGTTTTGTGATATGTGTTATACTTGGAATAAAAGATGCAAGGGTTAAAGGCAGACAGCAAACTGTTTTCATATATGATGTAATAGTCAAAAGCAGATAAAAATCCATAACATTATTTTTTGGAAAAAATATCTTTTGATTAAATATCATATAAAATAACATAACGGAAATTATGAGGTGATATATAATGGGTGTATATTTTAATCCAAAGAATGGGAGCTTTACAGGTGACAAAAACAGCAGGATATATGTGGATAAAACAGGACTTTTGGAATATCTTAACGGTCTGCTGGGGACGAGTGGCAGATGCGTTGCTGTAAGTCATGCAAGACGGTTTGGTAAATCACATGCGGCTGGAATGATAGATGCGTATTATAGTCTTGGCTGTGATTCGTCAAATCTTTTTGATGACACAGCAATTGCGGATAGTGCATACTATAGGAAATACATGAACAAATATAATGTTATCCATTTAGATATTTCATCAGTCTGGGATTTTCATAAAGAAGATTTGGCGGACACAATTAAAAAGAGAATATGTAAGGATTTTAAGAAAGAATATGGCGATACATTAGATTATAATGAAGATTTATATTTGCTGATACAGGAGATTTATGAGATAACAGAAATTCAGTTTGTGATAATAATTGATGAGTGGGATTGCGTTATCAGAAACAGCGATGACAAAGAGTTGGTACACGAGTATTTACAGTTTTTACACTCGCTGTTTAAATCGGAGGAGTCAAAATCTTTTCTCGCATTGGCATATATTACGGGAATTTTACCGATAAAAAAGATTAAAGATGAGTCAGCTTTAAATAATTTCAGTGAATATACAATGTTAAAATCAAGTCCGATTACAAAATATTATGGTTTTACGGAAGATGAGGTTACAGGATTATGCAAGCGGTTTGATATGGATTTTGACAGTATGAAAGCATGGTACAACGGATATTTGATTGACGGTATTCATATGTATAATCCAAACTCTGTTTCTATGGCGGTAGAGAGAAATG